>Ga0208316_1000081_pt1 | contig 126958 bp, 127 predicted proteins | sample MalvireepMed_231_FD_184240 | JGI IMG/M metagenome (GOLD analysis project Ga0208316, IMG submission 184240) | Marine viral communities from the Global Malaspina Expedition - Malaspina viral metaG DeepMed_231 (SPAdes) (version 2) | ecosystem: Environmental > Aquatic > Marine > Oceanic | place... | reverse complement strand
TTTGTCTGGCGGCCATAGCGGTATGGCACCACCTGGCTCCATTCCGAACCCAGAAGTGAAACATACCAGCGCCGATGGTAGTGTGGGGTCTCCCCATGTGAGAGTAGGACACCGCCAGACTTCAAATCAATAACCCCAGCCAACATGGCTGGGGTTTTTTTATGCCCGCTCCGCCCGCGGCGTTACCGTTCAGCCGAGGGTTACCGACGATCTGAACCCCCACCCGCACCCGCGCTCTCGTCGCTTTGCTGTCTTAGAGAGTTCCGGTTCTTTCGCTGGCTATGCTACAATTTTGGCAATCAAATTAATTGGGTAACGCATGTCGGTCGATCTGCAACAACTTCATTCCTTTCAATTACCTGCTAAAGCTTCTGCATTATTTAGGTTGTCCTCGCTGGCACAATTGCCGGACTTGGCGAAACTGGATAATGTCATAATCCTCGCCGGCGGCAGTAATACCTTGTTTATAGATGATTATCTGGGCACGGTTGTTGTCCCGGACTTTACCGGTATTGAAGAAAGCGAAACAGCAACCGACTACAAACTTCGAGTTGGCGCCGCCGAAAACTGGCATCAATTGGTGAACTATTGCCTCACTAAAAATATCAATGGGTTGGAAAACCTCGCCCTGATCCCGGGTACCGTTGGCGCAGCGCCTGTGCAGAATATTGGCGCCTATGGCATTGAAGTAGGCGCTTTTATTGATAGTGTGGAAGTTGTCGACATCAACGCGGCAAAGCAACAGCGCTTTTCAGCCAAGGATTGTCAGTTCGCCTATCGGGACAGTTTATTCAAACAAAACCCAGGCAGATACCTGATAACCCACGTTAACTTTAACATCCCCAAGCAATGGCAACCGGTTCTTAGCTACGGACCTTTACAGAGCTTGATCGGTAAGGAAGTTAATGCCCGTGTCGTTTACGACAAAGTGATTGCTGTACGACAAAGTAAGCTACCTGATCCTGAGGTCACACCCAATGCCGGCAGCTTTTTTAAGAATCCGGTGGTATCGAAACAACACCTGCAACAGATTCTCGAAAATCATCCTGATGTTGTGTATTTCCAACACGGTAATGATGTGAAGCTCGCAGCGGGTTGGATGATTGATCGAGTCGGACTTAAAGGACTCGAGATTAATGGTGCCGCGGTACATCAGCAACAGGCATTGGTGTTGGTCAACAAGGGCACTGCAACCGCAGATGCCGTTATTCGTTTATGCCGAAAGATTGTGCATGAGGTTTTCCACGCATTTGCTGTGCGCTTAGAGCCGGAAGTCCGATTAATTGGTCAAGCGGGGTTATTAAGTCCGCCTGAGCTGGAGAGCCTGTTGTATGAATAATCGCATCAATGATGTGTTGCAGTTGCTTGCCGACGGACGTTTTCATTCTGGTCAGGCACTCGGTGAGCAACTCGGCGTAACCCGAGCCGCCATTAACCAGCATATCCAAAAGCTGATTGAACTGGGCGTAGAGGTCTTTTCAGTGCATGGCAAGGGCTATCGGCTGGGACATCGACTGGAGCTGCTTGACGCTGGAACGATCGCTGCCGCTGCCGCAGTGAATCAACAACAGCTTGAAGTACAGTCAGTGGTTGGCTCAAGCAACGATGAGATTCGTACCCTCAGTCACGCTAAAGCGTTACCGGCGGGTTACGCGGTATTTGCAGAAGCACAAACGGCCGGACGCGGACGTCGCGGTAAGCCCTGGTTCTCGCCTTTTGGCAGTAATCTTTATATCAGCATTTACTGGCCGTTAACGGACGGCATTAATAGTGCGATGGGTCTGAGTCTGGTTGTCGGCGTTGCTGTTGCGGACGCGTTAACGGCGCTGGGTATAAAAGATGTTGGTGTCAAATGGCCGAACGACGTTTACGTTGAACATAAAAAACTCGCCGGAATTCTGGTTGAACTGGACTCACGCTCTGATGGGCAAAGCACTAGCGTAATTGGTATTGGTGTAAACTTGCGCATGCCTGAACAAGGCGCTAAAGCCATCGACCAACGTTGGACCGATATTGCGGCACATATTTCCGCGGATTGGTCGCGTAATGCGATTGCAGGAAGTATTTACCGGAATGTTCTGGATGCCCTGGAAAGATTTAGTCAGTATGGATTAGAACCAACCCGGAATAAGTGGGTCAGTTATGATATTTATCTTAATCAACCGGTGACATTAATGATGGGACAGCGGACGGTTTCAGGGATTTGCCGTGGGATCGACGAGAATGGTGCCATTTTGCTCGACCAGCAGGGCAGTATTATTCGTTATTTTGGCGGCGAGGTATCGCTGAGGGCGGCACATGTTATTGATTGATAACGGTAATACCCGGACCAAGTTTGTCGTATATGATGATGGCAAGGTGGTCTTCGAAGAAAAACTCGTGAACACCGAAATCGCACAGAAGCTCGATCAGCACTGGTGTACTAAGCTAAGCAGCGCGCTTGGTAAGCAGCCTCGCGCGTGGGGGTGCCGTGTCGGTGCTCCTGAGGCAGCGAGGTTGATTGAGGCGAAGCTCGCGTCCGTTGTTGGTCCGGTGAACTGGTTACATACCCAACGCGAATTTGGTGGTGTGACTAATGGTTACGGTCCGGACTGGTCGAAACTCGGTGCGGATCGCTGGTTCGCGTTGGTTGGCTATCGAAGTCTACGCCAGGACAACGCGCTTATTATTGATGCCGGTACGGCGCTTACCATCGACTGGCTGAAACAGGACGGCCATCACCTTGGTGGATGGATTGTGCCAGGGCGGCGTCTGATGCAGGAATCCCTGCATAAAGGTACCGCAAACCTTTCCGATTTGTTATCAGAATCCTGCCATAGGGTGCCGGCCGTGAATACGCAGCAGGGCATGAGCTATGGCGTCCATTATGCTCTGGTGGGAGCAATAGCGCAGGCATTAACAGCGTCTGCAGACGTATTTGCGCAACAACCCTTCTCGGTGGTGGTGACCGGTGGTGATGGCGAACGACTGTTAAAGTCATTGCAAAAGGTGGAAAACGTCAGTTACCAACGCATTGACGATTTGGTATTTAAGGGATTAGCAATCGCTGCCGATAACAGTGATATCGGTTGAATAAGAGGTTTCTTCATGGCGAAAATATGGCTCCAGTCGCCGGCGCTAGTCCTGTCTGCAGCGCTGCTGTCAACATCTGCACTTGCTCAACAGTCCGAACCCGCTGATGAGTTAGAGGCGGTTCAGCTTTATACCGATGAAGCGCTGGTCAGTATGTTCGAGGATAATCGTCACTTGCAACAGGTTGAGCAGATCGATCGCTGCCAATTGGTCATGGACATCGAAGCTCAGGCTGAACTTGAGCAACGTCCGACGTATCAGTTTCTCTATGGTGATATGTTAGCTTGGGGCGTTTGTTATGAGCGCGATGTCGAGCTTGGCCTGCATTATATGCGTGTGGCTGCGGATCAAGGGTTGATTCAGGCGCTTGAGCAGCTTGGTCGCTATTACCATACGGGCACTATAGTCCAGCAAGACACTGAGCGGGCTATTCGCTATTTGCGTGAAGCGGCGTCTTTAGGCAACTTAGCCGCGCAAAAACGTTTTGCCGATATCATGCTGGCCGGCAACGGCAGTCCTTATGACTTTACCCATGCCTATCACTGGCTGCATCATGCGGAAACCGGCGATCGTGAGGAACATCAACGTATTCGACAAAAGCTCGAGCAACTGGCTAAATTGATGCCACCCTCCGCCGTCGAAAAAGCCCGCCAAAAATTACTTTAAGGCGGGCTTGGTAAGCGATTGGTTAACCTTTCAATGGGTTAAGACAGTCGGTCGCGGAAGTCCTCATAACGGAACTGACGGACGCAATCGAAGGAACCGTCCTCACGCAGAATCCCAATGGCAGGATGCTGTACGCCGTTAAAAAAGGTGGTTTTGACCATGGTGTAATGCATCATGTCTTCAAACACCAAGCGATCACCAACACTGAGCGGATGATCAAAACTGTATGTTCCGATAACGTCTCCGGCCAGGCAGCTGTTGCCGCCCAGACGGTAAGAGAACGCCTTTTCGTGTGGTAAACCGCCTCCGGTAATGGCAGGGCGGTAAGGCATTTCCAATACATCCGGCATATGAGCGGTTGCAGAAATATCCAATAACGCGATCTTACCGTCGTTTTCGACGATATCGACCACCTCACAAATGAGTGGTCCGGTCTGCCAGGCAACGGCTGAGCCAGGTTCGAGGATAACCTGTAAATCGTAACGTTGCGCAAGGCCGCGCAGCTGTTCGATGAGGTGATCAACATCGTAGCCGGCACGCGTCATTAAGTGCCCGCCCCCCAAGTTTAACCACTTCATCTGCTTCAGATAGTGGCCGAAACGTTTCTCGACCGCTTCCAGGGTACGCTCCAGTGCAAAGGAGTCACATTCGCACAGGTTATGAACGTGGAAGCCCTCGATACCTTCTAACTCTATACCTTCGAGGCTTTCTGCCTTTACCCCCAGGCGAGAGCCCGGCGCACTTGGGTCATAAAGCTCGGTTTCCGCCTCCTGATGTTCGGGGTTAATGCGCAAACCCATTGAAACACCAGCGGCTTTAACCTGTTCGCGGTAGCGTTGCCATTGGCCTAAGCTGTTGAACGAAATGTGATTAACCAACGGTAGCAGTTGATCAATGTCGTCTTGCTTATAGGCCGGTGCATAAGCGTGCACTTCACGGCCGAATTCTTCGGCCGCAAGTTTTGCTTCCCATACCGAACTTGCGGTACACCCTTTCAGATACTCCCGTACAATCGGAAAGGCCGACCACATAGAAAAACCTTTCAACGCAAGAATAATGTCAGCGCCGCTTTGCTCTTGCACGCGCTGCATCAATTGCAGGTTTTTACGCAACAGAGCCTCATCGAGTACATAACACGGTGAGGGAATGTTCGGTGATGTATACTGACTCATGCTATTCGCCAAAAGGTTGATCGCACTCAACAACTTGCCAAGGCAGGCCGTGTTGGTTCAAACGATTCATAAACTCGTCTGGATCAAATTGTTCCATGTTCCAGACACCCGGTTTCATCCACTGACCTTCTAACATCATCGCCGCAGCAATCATCGCCGGTACGCCAGTGGTGTAAGACACGGCTTGTGCGCCCAACTCTTTGTTGGTTTCAGCATGGTCACAGTTATTGTAGATAAAGATGGTTTTTTGTTCGCCATCTTTAATCCCAGTCACATAAGTACCAATACAGGTTTTACCGGTATAGCCTTCGGCCAGTGAGCCTGGGTTTGGTAGTACCGCTTTTAGGAATTCCAGTGGCACAATGTCTTGTCCCTGGAACTTAACCGGCTGTATCGATGTCATGCCGACGTTCTCCAGTACGCGCAGATGCGTCAGGTACTGGTCACCAAACGTCATCCAGAAACGCGCACGTTTTAGCGTCGGGAAGTGTTTTACCAGCGACTCCAGCTCTTCGTGGAACAACAAGTAAGATGCACGTACACCCACATTAGGATAATCCAGATCTTTACGCACACTGATCGGGTCGGTTTCGTGCCACTCGCCATTTTCCCAATACTTACCGCGTTGGGTAATTTCACGAATGTTAATTTCTGGATTAAAGTTGGTGGCAAAAGCTTGTCCGTGATCGCCACCGTTACAGTCAACGATATCCAGATATTGCACTTCGTCAAAGTAGTGTTTTGCCGCATAGGCGGTGAATACGTTGGTTACGCCCGGGTCAAAACCCGCACCCAACAAGGCCATTAAGCCTTTTTCTTTAAAGCGCTCTTGATAAGCCCACTGCCATGAGTATTCAAATTTCGCTTCGTCTTTAGGCTCGTAGTTTGCGGTGTCAAGGTAATGCACGCCAGTTTCCAGACAAGCATCCATGATCGGCAAGTCCTGGTAAGGCAACGCAACATTGATGACCAGCGAAGGTTGAATCTGACGAATCAAGTCAGCTACTTTGGCTGAATCATCGGCATCCACCTGGTAAACACCAACGACGCGATCTTTGCCGGCTTTCTCTTGTAAAGCTTCACATTTTGAGAGCGTCCGGCTGGCCAAGTGAATTTCAGAAAAAACGTCTGTTAATTTAGCGCACTTTTGAACAACAACGCTGGCAACACCGCCGGCGCCAATGACTAAAACTTTCGACATGTCAGTAATCCTTTAATCGCAGTTTTGAGGACAATAATTGTCGCGAAAGATAGCACATTTTTACTAAAGCATCATTTCGGCTTTTCATTTTTCAGCCAACCAACCTGTAGTTGATTGAGTGCAAACGCCCATTGCCGTTGCGTGCGGTCAATTTCCATCCAAATGGGAGTTTTATCACCATGCCCGGCATTTTCGTCGACATCAAGCAGGACTGGGTTCGGACAACCCTGCACGTATTGCATTTGTGCGGCAAATTTATAGCTATGCCAAGGGGCAACCCGCTGATCATGCTGACCTGTGCTCAGTAACATGGCGGGATAACACTGACCGTAACGGGTGTTATGCAGCGGTGAATACTGAATTAACGCGTTAAAGTCATCCGCGGAGGAGCTGATACCAAACTCGGTTTGCCAGGCTCGGGCATTCGCATTGGCGGTTTGATAGCGCAACAAATCGTAAACGCCAACTTCGGCGAGCACGACAGAAAATAACTGCGGTTGCTGCACCATTGCGGCCGCCGCCATCATAGCGCCATGTCCGCGGCCGTGAACGGCGAGCTTGTCAGGACGTGTATAACCCTGGCTAATCAACCATTGGGCCGCGCCAATAAAATCATTAATCGCCGTCGCTTTGTTATTCTGGATACCGGCTTTGTGCCAGGGGTTACCATAGGCACCACCGCCGCGAACATTAGCAACCGCAAGCACACCGCCGAGTTCAAGCCAGGCCATAAAATCGGCCTGGTATTCTGGTCTCAGGGTTCTGCCAAAACCTCCGTAACCGTGCAGTAACAATGGGTTGTTACCATCCAGCTGAACCTCATCGGCATGGACAATAAACATCGGAACCTGGGTACCGTCGGCCGCGCTAAAGAACACCTGGTGAGTTTGATAGCGGCTGGTATCGATAGGTAACGATGACTGTTGCCATAAACTGGTGCGTTGCTGTTCGACTTGATAGCGGTAAATTTTTCCGGCTTCGGTAAAGCTGGAATACTTAAAAAATGCCTGAGTGGAATCAGGATGACCTTCGAAACCACTAATACTGCCCATGCCGGGAAGCGCAAGCTCGCGCACAAAACGTCCTTGAAGATCAAAGGTCATGACGCGTGAACGTGCGTTGTCCAGGTAATGAGCAACGAGCTGGTTACCCATCAAACTGACTGAAGTCAGCGGATGGTCTTGCTCTTCAATGACGGTTTCGATGGAGGCTGATGTTGTCTGAATGCTGACAACTTTACCCAGCCCATCTTGGTGATGGCTATAAAAGTACAGCACATCGTCCACAGTCCCTAAGTATTGATGTTCGCTTTGCGGCTGCTCTAATAAGGGCTCAAAGTCCGCGGCAGTTTGCCTTAAAGGACGGCGATACCAGCGGTTCTCATTGGGACCCTGTTGGACACGTAACAGCAAAAATTGCCCGTCACTACTGACTTGTGGATAGGGGTTAACACCTGGCTCGTAGCCCAGTTCTGTCACGCGAACATCATCCCGGGCGTCGGTACCGAGGGAGTGATAGAACACGTCGACCGAAGCGTTATCATCAAATCCGCGCGCTGTGCGAGGGTAGCGGCTGTAATAAAATCCTTTGCTGTCCGGGTACCAACTGATATTGGTAAACTTAGTACCTTCGATACGCTCATTAAGAATTTCGCCGCTGTTTAACTGTTTGATCTGCCAAATCCGCCAGTCACTGCCGGTTTCTGACAGCGCATAGGCAAGGTAACGGCCATCAGGTGAGACACTAAAGTCAGTTATTGCGGTGAGTCCGGTTGGGTCGACTTGATTGACATCGACCACTTTAAGCGGCGCGCTGTCAACGGTCTGTTGCATGTAGAGGTCAGCCTGTGCCTGCAAACCGTCATTGCGCCAATAAAAGATTTTTCCTGCGACTTCGATGGGCGCACTAACACGCTCGACATTCCAAAGTTCGGTTAAGCGCTCTTTGACGAACCGAGAAGCCGTTAGTTGTTGTAGTTGCTGTTGAGTAAACTGCTGCTGGCGAGTAATCCAATCGAGGGTTTCAGCCGTGTGCAGTTGCTCAAGCCACTGATAAGGCCCGCTGACGGTTTGCCCATGGTAATCGGCCGTGGCTGTGCCACGTTGGGTTACCGGATAATCGAGGCCTTTTTGAAGCGCCTGCTCTGAGTCTTCTGGGGCGGAGCTACAAGCGCCAATTAACAGCGACAGCAGTGAGCCGGCCAATAACGGTAATGATGTTTTTCGTTGCGAGGGCATGCCAAAGTCTCAGTTATCTTTTTAGTTACTCTAGCACGATGCGTTTTTCGTCTTAACGTTCTTTACCGTTTGTTAACGAACATTAAGCGCAAATTCCGCCGATGCCCTTGGCAGGTAGCCTTGCCTGAAACCCTTTTCGATGGCCGCTACTACGGTGTTGTCAGTCAGGGGGGGGAGATGTTTGTGCAGCACCCAGTCGCGTTCGGCAGCACCGTACTCGAGTAAAGCTGGCCACTGTTCAACAGGCTCGTGCAGGCAGCAGGCCATAATGTGCTGATGGCGCGCACTCACACGATCCAGTGCGGTACTGGTGCGAATAGCGTGGAAGTCGTTGTGTTGCCAAAATGCCTTCAGCGCCTGACTGAAACCAAAACTGGTACCGATAAACTGACACTGTTGTTGAGTTGCCCATTGTTTTACCCGCTGCAGCAGCTGACTGGCAATTCCCTGGCGGCGGTATGCGTCAGCGACGGCGATGCGAACCACGCGGCACCACTTGTGCGACAGAGCCCAGCGTTGCTGTAAAAAATAACCGATGGCTTGTGGTAACAAGTTGCCTTTAGGACGCCGTTTACCAGTGACAATGGCATCGCGTAACGGCTCCGGCAGTGGCCCCTCGAGTGCCGACCAGGTTACCCCAACGACGCGGTTATCCTGGTATTCCAGGGTTAAAAATTGATGGGGGTCGTTGAGCAATAAGGCCAGGTCATTGGGACTGCTCTGATAGTGTGCCTGTAACAGCAGCTCGAACGCCTGATGCAGAGCATCATCGGGCAACGTGCTGGCGTGTGTTGTTTGCCGGTGGGTGGTGTGCGTCAGCGTCGGCGGGGCGGGCGTAAGCAGGAGTGCCTGCTCAAGCCAGCGTTCGAGCGGATCCCCGGCAGGCCAGCGGATCGGGGTGTCCAGACGGTGAAATCGAACCGCCGCAAACTGCTGTTGCGCCCAATCGGTAAAATGTACCGCGAAGCCTTTACCACAGCCCTCATAACCATTGATGGTGGTCGCCAGTAGCCAGGGGCGGTATAACTGACATAAACGCTGTGTTGCCCACAACGGAATACCGGCGGCCTCATCAATGACCAGCAGCGCATCGCCTTTTTGCTCTGCCAACAGTTTATCCCAGGCAACAAACTGTGCTGCCGGTGCCGCCTGCAACAAAACCTGAGCATTGGCTTTGCGGGGCGCTGTCACCAATAGTCGTTGCTGTGGATACTGCTGCAGTTGCCGGGCAACGGCCTGGCCGAGGGTATGACTCTTACCGCGCCCACGGTCGGCCAGCAACAGATGGGTGGTCTCGGTATCGCGCAGGTGTGGCGACAGTTGCTGCTGCTCGGGCGTAGGTAATCGTGGTAGTGGTGGCGGTGGTGTTGTCGGTTCCGCCCAGTGTGATCGCAAACGCCTTAGCATAGGCGACTCTGTGCTACCGGTTAGCAACAGCAGTTGGCCGCCGGCAACCACCGTTCCCGACAGCGCGGCTATTGCATCAACATGCAACTGTTCGCGGCAGTCAATGGTAACCTGGTCGAATTCATGTCCCAGATAATCACGGTAACGGGATAATTGAGCATCGGCTTGTGGAAAACTATCGGAAAGCAGCAAGTGCCCTGACTGAGCAGCTGGCAGTGGAAGCTGCCAGCTGTCGGTAACCGAGCGTATTACCAGTCTGCGGTAACCGTTCGTGTGCATCAGAAGAAGGCGTACTGCGCCCCGAAAAATTTAGCGAGTACGGTGTTGACGAAAACGACCGCAAGAATCAACGGAATAAAGGTCGAGATCGAAACACGCACATATTTTGCCAGTAAGCTGGTCGGGTAAGCATGATTACCGTGGGTCAGTTCTGACTCCAGATTATTATTGCGCCAGTGCAACCAGACAAACAGGCAAATCAGTAAGCCGTTCAGCGGCAAAATGGTGTCGTAAAATACATCATAAATGACATCAAATACCGACTTTGATTGCCCTGCGTACTCCACAAACTCGGTAAAGGCCGGGATAAAGCCAAACGAGGTCGCGGCGATTATGGTCAGTATGGTATTGGCAATCACCATGAACAACAGTGCCTTCTTACGACTGGTATTGCGCTGTTCGATGATGGCGGCCGTCGGCACTTCCAAAATCGACACCAATGAGGTGATGGCGGCGACGAATGCCAGCAAGAAGAAGACGGAAGCGGCAACGCTGGCAGCGACATAACCGATGGATGCTTCCAGCTCCATAAAGATTTGCGGGAAGAATGAGAAGATCATGCCGACGGAAGATTCGCTCAGATCCGCAGGGTTGGTATTTGGATTGATGGCGAAAATGGCCGGCAAGGTCATTAAGCCGGCGGTAAATGCCACCGCGGTATCCGTTATTGCAACCAACTTGCCGGAAGTAACAATGTCATCGGAACGGCTGAAATACGAACCATAGGTGATCAGAATGCCCATACCCAGCGATAGCGAAAAGAACGCTTGTGAAAGAGCACCACTGACAACCGAACCATCAATCTTGCTAAAGTCCGGCACCAAATAGAACTGCACACCCAATTCCGCGTTGTCCAGCGACAGCACAAAGATCACCAGCAGGATGAGCATCACAAATAACGCCGGCATGAGAAACTTGGCGGCTTTTTCAATGCCTTGCCGGACACCGCCCAGTAAGATCAAATTGATGACCAAGGTTACGGCAACCAAGAAGCCGATAAACTTATAGTCGTTAACGAATTCACCAAAGTAACCGGGCTGAGCCAGTTGAGCGAGATCACCGGTCACCGCGTAAAACAGATAGCCAAAAATCCACACGGTGATGACCATATAAAAAATGGCAATCATGAAGGGCGTTAATACCGCAAGAAAACCGGCAAAACTCCAGAATTTTTTACCGTTCCCCAAACTTAAGTAAGCACCGAGCGGGTTCTTTTGCGCATGACGGCCAACGCCCATCTCGGCCAACATAATTGGCACACAGATAAAGGCGACAAAAATCGCGTAGATCAGTAAAAACGCGCCGCCACCATTTTTTGTTGCAGCTACCGGAAACCCGACAAGGTTGCCGATACCCACGGCAGAACCGGCTGCAGCTAATATAAAGCCGATTTTCGAGCTGAATTGATCGCGTTGTTCGCTCATGGTCTTCCTTCTTTTAATCGTTATTATTATCAGGCGCCAATAGGTTGTCGTGCGCAGAAAATTCCAGCAATCCTAGCAAGGGGCATGACGCTCGGCAAGCACGGCTAGCGTGTTTCTGCGATTAAAGGTGTAAACCATAAGCTTAATTAGAAGATTTCAGAACCTTTAAGAACTTTTTCAGGAGTCTTAAAACGGCTTAGGCGATGCTCAACCTGTCAATTCCTGATAGGGCAGAACAATGAGCTGGATAAAATTAACTCAACAGAATGCATTCGCAACCATTGTTGCATTTTTAATCGTGGTGATACTTGGGGCAACCACGCTAATCAACATGCCCATTCAGTTAATGCCAAATATTGAACGACCCACCATATCGGTGATCAATAGCTGGCGCTCAGCGGCCCCAGAGGAAATGGAGTCTGAAATCGTCGAGCCGCAAGAAGAAATTCTTAAAAACATCGTGGGCGTGGAACGAATTACCACATCCGTACGCAACGGTCTGGCGTTAACGACGATTGAGTTCGCGCTCGATGAAAATATGCAGCAAGCCTACATTAACGTCATTAATGCGCTGAACCAGGTACAGGGAATGCCGCGTGAGGCGAATGAGCCGCAAGCCATGCTCGGTGAGTTCGAGGCAGGTACGGCGACCATGATGATTCAGAAAGTGGGTCAGGATAAGAGCAAGGATTTCACGGCGTACCAAGAGCTAATCAAGCATACCGTTGGTCCGCGCCTGCGAGCGATTGCCGGGGTGAGCAATGTAAGCTTAGCCAGTTATTTGGACAATCAGCTACAGATTATTTTTGACCCTTATAAGCTTGCCGCACTGGGTATCACGGTGCCGCAATTGATGAATCAGGTGATGGAATCCAAGGACTTTTCGGGTGGTTTTGCCGAGGTCGGGCGACGCGAGTACTCGGTTCGGTATGAAGGCCAGTTTAAGCCAGAAGAAATGAACCAGATGGTGGTCGCCCACAACGATGGCCGCCCGGTCTACTTGGGCGAAGTCGCGACCATAGTGCGAGGCTACGAGAAACAACAAAACTTTATTTATCGAAATGATAATCCCGCGTTTTATATCACGCTCGACGCGGCCAAAAATGCCAATACCGTGGAAATCTTCGAGCAGTTGAAGGTCATTATTGCGGATTTAAATGAGAAGGAACTTAATCCGCGTGGCTTAGACATGACATTAAGCTTTGATTCTTCGCTGCACATTAAACGTGCTGTTAACTTGGTGAAAGGCAATTTAGGTATCGGTATTGCCCTGGCCCTGTTGATGCTGTACGCAATGATTCGGGGCGTTCGCTCAACGCTGTTGATTAGTATCACAATTCCCGTGTCTTTGAGTGCCGCGATACTGGGCCTGGGCCTCCTCGATCGAACCTTAAACATCATTTCACTGGCAGGACTGGCGTTTTCAACCGGCCTTGTTCTGGACGCTGCTATTGTCGTGCAGGAGAACATTGTGCGTTTACGCCAGCAAGGTGTTCCGCTCGCCAAAGCCTTGGTACAGGGCGCTCAGGAAGTATCGCGAGCGCTCTTTGCCGCTACGCTCACCACCGTTGCCATTTTTGCGCCGGTTGCTTTTATGGGCGGTGTCGAAGGGCAAATGTTCTTTGATCTGGCGTTGACAATGACCATTGCCGTGTTTACCTCGATGCTAACGGCGTTGTTATTGTTGCCCGTGGTTGCCGGCTTGATTTTGCGGGGTAATACACATTTTAGTGAACCGCTGCCAATTTGGACAAAAATAGCGTCGATCTACCAGCGCCTATGCAGTACTCGTCGGCAAGCGTGGGTTTGGTTTTTGGTGCTTGGGTTGGGTTCAGTATTCAGTATTGTCGCACTGGCTCCGAAAACCGACTTTCTGCCGGAAGCCAAGTTTGAGGGCATCATTGCGGTGTTGCAGACGCCACCTGGCACCAACTATACGACGCTAGAAAACGAGCTGGCGAAAGAACTGATTGCACGTCTGAACCGCTATAGAACGGGTGAGAAAACACCGGCTATAAAAGACTTTAACCTAACGATGAGCGCTGGTGGACGCGCCGTCTTTATTTACCCAGAAGATCCGTCGAAAGCGGAAGAACTGCTAAACATCGTTCGTACTGAGCTGTTTGCCGACTTACCGGATACGCGCGGAGTTGCCTTTAAAATGTCGCTGTTGAATACGGTAAAAGTAGGCTCGGGCCGGAGCGTTTATCTGGACTTTACCGGGCAACTGGATGGTACCACCGAACTGGTCATCGAGCGGACTATGGCGCAGATACGTGATCGCATTCCTGGCTCTTACGTTCGTCGCGTGCCGAATGCCCAGTCGGTTCAGACTGAATTGAAGATTCGTCCTAATAACTATGCGATTGCGAATTCCGGTTTAACCCGCAATCAGGTTGGGCAAATGATACGCAGTATGACGGATGGCCAGTATCTGGGTGAGTATTTTGACGGCACAGTGCGCAGTGACGTGATTCTAAAAACCAAGCCATGGCAGACACCTGAGGCGTTGGCGGCGATGCCCGTTTATACCCCGAATAGCGGCATTCAGACCATTGATCAACTGACGTCTCAGACGCGCACCGTTGCCGCTAATGAAATTCGTCGGCTAAACGGGCAAAGAGCTTTGACCATTGGTGTTACACCGCCGGATGATGTGTCTTTGGAGGATGCGATAATGGTAATGGCAGAACTCAAACTGGAGGCGCAGGAGCAACTGGGCGAAGGCACCTTTATTGCACTTAGTGGTGGCGCTGACGACTTAGCAGAGACCATCGATACCATGATCAGTAACTTTATTTTTGCGGTGTTAATTCTGTTTTTAATCATGGCCGCCATTTTCCGTTCATTGATCGACAGCCTGCTGGTCATGTTAACGACACCGATGGCGATTGCCGGTGGTGTGATTGGATTGTGGTGCCTGAACTTATTTCAGTTTCAGGCGCTGGATCTACTGACCATGATTGGCTTTGTTATCTTGCTGGGATTGGTGGTTAATAACGCCATTCTATTGATTGAAAAAACGCGTCAGGCACAAGCTCGCGGATTATCGATTCGTGAGGCGATTGCCGAAGCCGTTGCTTTGCGGGTGCGTCCTATTTACATGAGTTCACTGACGTCGGTGGTCGGTATGTTGCCGCTGGCTGTGATTCCCGGCGCGGGTAGTGAGCTCTACCGCGGACTGGCAACGGTCATTTTAAGTGGTATGACGGTAAGTACGCTGTTCATGATTATGTGTATGAGCAGTCTGTTGTACTTGGCCGAGCTGGTGCGTGCACGCGTACCTAAGCTGAACACCGAAAACGCATCGATTCAACCCAACGTATAATTTGCGAGGCACACATGAAATATTCTTTTTACCTAATTCTGCTTGTTATCACTCTATTATTCAGTCACGGTGCTGCCGCAGCGAACGAACCTGTGGTGTCCGTCGGTGAGGTAAAAACGGAACAGTTAAGCCCATCAATCCGAGTGACCGGACATGTGCAATCTCGTTATCGCAGTGAGCTGTCCAGTGGTGTCAGCGGTGTTGTCGCCTGGACAGCAGAGGCTGGAACAAAAGTAAAACAGGGTGATGTGGTGGCAAGATTGGATACCACTCAACTGAGCCTGGCACACCGTCGCTTGCAAGTTCAACTACAGCGCAAGAACGTTGAATTGGAGCGCCTGACGGAAGACTATCAGCGCTTGCAACGCCTGGAACACAGCCAGTCGGTGTCGGAACAGGCACTAAATAATGCCCGGGTTGATATGGCGCTGGCGCAATCCGATGTTGAGTTGTTGCAAATAGAAGTACAACAGGCCGAGGATAACTTGACGAAAGCACACATCAAAGCGCCCTTTGATGGTGTCGTTACCGAGCGTTTTGTGCGGGTCGGACAAGCCGTATCAGCGACGCAGTCGGTGTTAAACCTGGTTAACCTTGATCAACTGGAGGTCAAACTTTACGGTCCGTTGAGTTATGGTCGTTACCTTGAGCAAAAGGGTTCTGCGGAAGTGTACTTCAATGAGGGGCGGACGCTGTTGCCGGTCCGGGCATTGATTGCGGTTAGTGATGAGCGCTCGCAAACCTTCTCCGCGTACCTACAAATTCCAGCGTCGGCACGCGCGCAATTTGATATTGGTCAGGTGGTGAGCGTGAGCGTGCCCAGCGCCGCTGATAAGGCGCAGTTTACAGTGCCTCGGGATGCCTTGGTGATTAATCAGGAAGGCCGTTTTGTGTTTACTTTAGGAGAAGATAACGTGGCCAAAAAAATCCGCGTTAAGGTGAAGCACGGAGCGGGTGAGCGCTTAGCTGTAGAGGGTTCTCTTGAGGCCGGGCAGCGGGTGATTGTCCGCGGTGCCGAGACGCTTCGAGACGGCACCACGGTGCGAGTGCTTACCGCAAACGAGTTTCCGTTAGCCAGTTAACGGGATATTTGCTGTTCGATGCGCTGCGTCACTTGCTGAAATTTCGGCAGTGACGCCAGCGGCTGGTAGAGCGGATCTAATGGAATAAAGACCGCGGCCGGTTGTTTTGTATTCACCGCCTCGTTCAGCCAACGGATAGCCTGCTCAAAGTCTCCCGCAATAACGGCATAACGAGCCCATGCTAAGGGTGGCAGATGATGCCCCAAATTCTTATCGATGCGTTCATCCAGCAGTTTTTGGTAAACCGCGGCTAAACCGTCGCGCAGGAACAGCGTTTCCAGTTGCTCAATAAAGGTTTTGGGCAGGTCGACTTTACGCATTAACCGTTGCAGTGTGGCGAAGGCTTCGTCATCGTTTCCCGAGAGGATAGCAATGCGATTTAAAACACGCTGTGCAAGCCGTGATTCGGCTTCAGAGTTAGCGATGCGGTGAACCTCTGCACGGGCCTTGTCATAATCACCTTGTAGCATATAAACAAAGGACATGTTCAAGTACTTGTAATAGTCTGGATTCTCGCGGCGCAGTTGATCAAAAAAAGTGTGAGCCCGATCGAAGTCACCAAGTGCCATTAAGTATTCCGAATAGCCCAAATACACCAGCGGGTCATCAGGGCTGTATTTTAGCGCATTCATATACGCTGATCCCGCGGTTTCATATTCCCAGTCCGCAATTTGGGCAAGCCAGCCCCGGTAAAGCCACGCACGGCCATTTTCAGGATCTCGGGTAAGAACAAAGTCGACAATAGACTCGATCTCTGGCTGGTAAATGGCGATGTCCCGGTAACTGTTCAACATACTGAGGTTAAGCTTCGCCTGCGCGATGGTCAGGTAGGCGGGGAGAAACTCTGGATGATCTTCGGTAATCAGCCGCGCTTTTTTGATCACGTCGCGTTGATTGTCAGGGTCTACCTGGCGCAGTTGTGTGGTCAATTGGTCATGCTGCGCGATAACCTCAGCTGAGACAACGGCTTCGGTGGTGTCTGTTGATGATGGTTGGTGCAACAGAAATGCGCCGATTAACCCAACAGTCAACACCAGGCTTAGCCCCGCCCATAGCGGTTTGCGCAAGCGTCGCGGGGTGGGCGGGGAATCGCGCTCTGGCGTCGTCGCCGGAACTGATGTGGTAGGCTGCGGGCTGTTCTCGTCACTGTCAACCGTTGCCAGCCAAAGGTAACCGCGACCGGACAGCGTTTTAATATAAGCTGGGTTGTGGCGATTATCCCCAAGCGCTTTTCGTAGCTTACTGATAGCGACCGATAAACTGTCTTCGTTAACCACGCGGTCAGGCCAAACCAGCGTTATTAGCTCGTTTTTGCTCAGCTCTTGATTGGGTTGTTGACAAAACGCCAGTAATAAATCACTAACACGTTGTTCCAGTACCTGTTCGGTATTCCCTTCGATTAACAGGTTACGCGCCGGAATAAAAGTTTTGCCGGCAAAATGGTAGACAATATCCATATCAATTATTCTTATTATCTTATGACTCATTCAGTGTACAACATTTACGCAACAAACTGCCAATTTTGCATTTCGAACAGCCTAGAGGCACACCGCTGGAAGGGGAATTTAAGCAATTCAGCGCGGTACAGTTGGTCGATATCAACCGCTGCCGTTAGTACCAGCAGGCATTTGCGGTCATAGCATTCATCAACCAGAGCAATAAATCGGCGGGCTTCATTATCCAGGTGGCTGAGATGCACCGAAGCTTGGTCGCGCTGGTAACCCTCTTCGATACCTTGCGCGGCCTCGGCACACGGCTGCAGGCTAAATTGCGGCACGGCGTTAACGGCAATACCCCGGTAACGGTCGGCTAGCTCCATGTAATCGCGATGGCTGCGAGGACCTGAACAGAGTTCCTGGAAATCAAAGCCAACGATTGCGCTGTTGCACCAAAGCGTATTGATGGGACGGTTCATTACCGTGATTTGGTGAGTTGGGCTCACTGGTCCCGACAACTGTTCACACAATGATTTTAGTTTAGTGGGAGACTGGCCGATGAGGTAATAGGGAGTTTCCGCTGCTGTCAGACGCCGATAATCGGTACCGGAATCAATAGCAACGATACGGCATTGCCGGTTCAGCAAGTCAATAAAAGGCTCAAATCGATGACGGGCAAGACCACCGCGATACAACTCTGAAGGAGGCGTATTGGAGGTGGTTACCAATACCACGCCGGCATCGAAGAGCGCGGACCAAAGGTTTGCCAGCAGCATTGCATCACCAATATCCTCGACCATAAATTCATCGAGACAAATGACCCGGTATTGCTGTGCCCAGGCGGCAGCAATATGTTGCAATGGATTGGTTTCCCCCTCATTGAGTTGCAATTGCTGATGTACGCGGCGCATGAAGTGGTGATAATGGAGACGTACCTTGGCATTAATGAACAGGCTGTCATAAAACAGGTCCATGAGCATCGACTTACCCCTGCCAACCGGCCCGTAAAGGTAAAGACTCTCGGTTGTGAGGCCCTGGTTGAGTTGCTGTGCCAGGTGATCAAGCACCGCACAGGCATTTTTCTGCGCCGGATCGGCGGTCAGTTGTTGTTGGTCGATGAGTTGCTGGTAACGAGTGAGCATCGTAAAAAAAAGGCCGGCAGAGGATGCCGGCTAAACTCGTTGCTAGTGAACAGCCATTTAATACATCATACTGTACAGGGTTCTACGCGCGCGTGAGGCGAGCGGATCACCATCTGGCAGGGCATTAATAATGTCCAGTGCAAAACGTTTTGCATCGGCGTTGGCCGGATCTTTGCGCATCACATAAAAGGCATGATCCAGTGCCTCCTCGTCGCGGTGGGCCTGTTGCAGTGCCAATGCCAATTGCAGGCGCGTCGCAAAGTCGTCCGGTTGCTGCTCAACGTGTTGCTGTAAATTACGAATCTCGGGCGAGTCAGCGGCTTGTTCGGCTAACTCGATTTTGCTCATTAACCGTTGATAGTCATTGTCCTGCTCCACCATCGGAATGGTTTCAGCCAGCTCTTTCGCCTGTGCCAGCCGGCCATTGTCGACAGCGGCTTCTGCCAACAGCTTTAATGCCAGCATATTGCGGTTATCAATATCGAACGCTTGCTTGGCAAAGGTGTAAGCATCGGCGGCGTTGCCTTCCGCCATCGCCTGTTGCGCCTGCTGGATATACTCATCGGCAGGGCTGGGTAAATGCTTGCTCAGCATTTCTTTAATTTCGGATTCTGACTTCACCCCGCCAAAGCTATCGACCGGCTGTCCATCTTTAAAGAAAGCGACGGTGGGTAGGCTACGAATACCAAACTGCATGGCCAGCTCCTGCTGGTCGTCACAGTTTATTTTAGCCAGCGTTACTTGTTCTGGATACAGGCTGGCAATGCGTTCCAGTGTTGGCATCAACTGTTTGCAGGGCTCACACCAATCCGCCCAAAAATCTATTATGACGAGTTTTTCTTTTGAACCTTCCAGCAGCACTTGCTGAAAGTTCTGAATCGTGACATCAACGATGTTATCGGCAGCCATAACGGGCGTCCGCTCCTTTGTTCTGAATGATAATAAAGGATATGCAGACGCCGGTGATAAATTTCAATGGTGCGCTGACGAAACTTTTTTAACTAAACCACGATAAAACTTTGTCTTTTAGTCGGCTGTAGGGAGGATAGCGCAGCGCAACATCAAGCATAAAGCGACGCGTCATTACGGGTTTTAGATGGCTGAAGGTATCAAACCCGAAACGCCCGTGATAACGACCCATGCCGCTGCGGCCGACACCGCCAAACGGCATTTCATCGTTGAGCATAAACATCAGCGTATCGTTGTAACAGACGTTACCGGCCGCAACGCGTTGAGTAAATTGCTTTAAGGTTCGTTTATTTTTACTGAATACATACAACGCCAAAGGTTTGGGGCGCGCGCTGATGTATTCAATCGCCTCATTCGCAGAGTCGATGCTGACAATCGGCAGGATGGGACCGAAAATTTCCTCTTTCATCAGCGAGTGGCTGGCCTCGACGTTATCCACTAGCGTCGGTGCAATATAGCGCTCGCGTTTGGAAAAGTCGCCGCCGTGCAGAATGTGTTGGTCTTTTAGGCTATCGACTAAGCGTTGATAATGGGCTTGATGGATGATCCGCCCATAGTCATCGCTGGTTTGCGGATCGTCACCATAAAACTCGTTAATGGCGGAGGTTAACTGTTCGATCAGTTCAGCTTTGACCGCTTCCTCAACCAACACATAGTCCGGCGCAATACAGGTCTGTCCGGCATTTAAAAACTTACCCCAGACGATACGGCGGGCACTGACCTTGATGTCACTGTCGGCGAGAACGACCGCCGGACTTTTACCGCCAAGCTCCAGTGCCACCGGCGTTAAGTTCGGTGCGGCAGCGGCAAGAATCGCACGCGCCGCCTGTTCACCGCCGGTGTAAAAGATATGATCAAAGGGCAACTGAGTCAGCTCTGATGACACGTCAACCTCACCATTGACGACCCGGATGGCTGACGCATCCAAATAATTCGGTAAATGTTTGCCCATCACCTGGGCCACATGCTTTGCGTGTTCCGATGGCTTGATAACCGCACAGTTGCCGGCCGCTATCGCCGCAATCAGCGGTGCCAGTAACAGCTGCACCGGATAATTCCAGGCACCGAGTATCAATACTGTACCGAGCGGCTCCGGCACCAGTTCACTTTTAGCGGGCCAGGCTAACATCGGTGTTTTAACGCGCTGCGGTCTGACCCATGATGCGATACTGGCAAGGGTATGTTTAATGTCAGAGCGTAAAAACTGCAGTTCGGTCAGGCGGGCTTCGCTGGGGTGCTTACCTAAGTCCTTTTTTAAGGCATCAAGCAGGTCTTGTTCATGGTCGTTGAGGAACTGCAACAATTGTTTCAGTTGCTCTTTACGCCAGGACACCGGGCGTGTCAGCCCGGTGCGAAAGGTGTGATTGAGGTCATCCAGTAGCGATTGCCATGTGTTCATCCGAGTCCGCCGAGAGTTACTGTCTTAATTTCCAGGTACTCATCTATACCGTATTTTGACCCCTCTCGTCCAACACCAGATTCTTTTATGCCGCCAAAAGGATTATAGGCGTGAGAAATGCCGCCGGTGTTAACGCCGACCATGCCGTATTCCAGTGCTTCACTCACCCGGAAAATGCGTGCGGTGTCTTTGCTGGCAAAATACGAGGCCAGCCCAAAGGGCGTATTGTTGGCTTTCTCAATGGCTTCTTCTTCCGTCGCAAAGGTGCTGATGGCAATCACCGGGCCAAAAATTTCTTCGCTGTTAATTTCCATCTCTTCGGTTACGCCGCTGATCACCGTTGGCGCATAGAACAGATCGCCTAGCCGGGTCAGTACCTCACCGCCGGTTTCCAGAGTCGCACCGTCGGATGTGGCTGACACCACCAGTCGTTGAACTTTATCGACGGCATCTTGATCAATCAATGGACCGAGTTCGACGCCTTCTTCATCGCCCGGTCCGACTTTTAATGCTTTGACCTTGTTGGTAATGGCTTTAATGAAGTCGTCTTTTACCTTTTCATCAACCAGTACGCGGTTGGCGGCAATACAAGTTTGGCCACCATTACGGAATTTGCAGGCCATTAATTGTTCGGCGGCTGCATTAATATCCGCGTCATCGAACACAATGAATGGTGCATTGCCGCCCAATTCGAGGGAAATTTTCTTCACATTCTCGGCACATTGCTGCATCAGAATTTTACCAACGCCGGTAGAGCCGGTGAATGATAATTTACGCACCTTGGGCGACGTCGCCAGGATTTTTCCAACGGTTTTGGCGTCGCTTGTCGGGATAAGATTGATAACGCCATCAGGAATACCGACCTCACTGGCTAACTGTGCAAGCGCCAAACTGGATAACGGGGTTAGTTGGGGTGGCTTGACCACGATGGTACAGCCGGCCGCCAATGCTGGTGCGATTTTGCGTGTAATCATGGCGTTGGGGAAGTTCCACGGCGTGATGGCAGCGCATACGCCAATCGGTTGTTTCATCACGAACACCCGTTTGCTGTTATCGGCAACCGGCAGAATGTCACCATCAATACGCTCGGCTTCACTGGCGAACCAATCCACAAAGCTGGCGCCGTACTCGACTTCGCCAGCCGCTTCGGCGACCGGTTTACCTTGCTCGGCACTCATCAGCTCGGCCAGTGCCTGTTTGTTATCCATCATGGCCTGATACCATTTACGCAGCAGGTCGGCACGTTCTTTAGCGGTCTTTTTAGCCCATTTTGGGAGTGCAGCTTCAGCCACGTTGATGGCGCGGTGGGTGAGATCTTCACCGGCATCCGCGACTTCTGTAATCGACTCACCGGTGGCCGGGTTAGTTACGCTGAAACGTTTATCGGTAGGAACCCAATGACCCTCAATAAAACAATCCGTTTTTGTTAGCGACGACATAGAATGCGCTGACATAGTGCCTCCTTCCAAAAAAGTATCTATTACAATGTAGGCAATAATTGACGTAATGGTTCAACTTTTTCGTAAAAACTGCATTGTCGCTCAATGATTAACCATAATTAACGTTCTCACTTGTATTTGTCGGTAAACTGCGTATAATGCGCGTTCTTCAAGGAAATCCGCTTATACCAGCACTGACTGCTGGCATCTAGAGGCTGCGGTAACCCTTGATTCGTGGGGTTGAGCGCCTGATTCCAGATATTCTATTCAACCGTAGGCATACGCACAGCGTAAGCTACGATTGCGCTTGTCATTGATTCCTGTCGCCGGGCCGGACCCCTTATTTTTGTTGTACGTTTGCCTTGGGCAAACAGGAATGAGTGAGAAATTCATGTCAAATTCTATTTCAGCGATGTCGTTTGCCGACATGGCACTACCTGCTGCTATCTTTAACCAACTGGAAAAGCTGGGTTTTACCCAACCGACTCCTATTCAGCAACAGTCAATTCCGGCGTTACTGGACGGTAAAGATGTACTGGGTGAAGCGCAGACAGGAACCGGTAAAACGGCAGCATTTGGCTTGCCGGCGCTGGCCGCAATTGATCCATCAGTGCGTCAAACGCAGGTACTGGTTGTTACTCCGACTCGCGAGTTGGCGATTCAGGTTGCGGAAGCCATTGAAAGCTTTGCGCAACAGCTAAAAGGTGTTGATGTTGCTACCGTTTACGGTGGCTCGGCATTTGGACCACAAATCCAGGCCCTTAAGAAGGGGACTCCGGTCATCGTCGGCACGCCGGGTCGGTTGATCGATCTGCTTAATAAGAACGTGCTAAAACTGGACGCCTTGCGCGTTGCGGTACTCGACGAAGCTGACGAAATGTTGAACATGGGCTTTATCGAAGACATCGAAAAGATTCTTAGCGCGGTGCCTGAAAGTGCTCAACGTGCGTTGTTCTCGGCAACCATGCCTGGCGCTATTCGTAAGTTGGCGAAAACCTTCCTGACCGATCCGCTTAACATTCAGATCGAAGCGATTGCCCGTGAAAAAGCGACGATTAAGCAAAAAGCGTGGAAAGTGGCGTCATTGACCAAAATGACGGCATTAACCCGTTTGTTGGAAGTCACCCCGTACCAACGTGCACTGATTTTCGTGCGTACCCGTCAGGATACGATGGATGTGGCGGAGCTGTTGCAACGGTCTGGCTTTAAAGCATCGCCGTTAAGTGGTGACTTGAATCAGGCGCAACGTGAGCAGACAGTGAGTCAATTGCGTAGCGGTCACATTGAGATTCTGGTGGCAACGGATGTTGTTGCCCGTGGTCTTGACGTTCCTGAAATTACTCACGTCATTAACTATGACTTACCGGGTGATACTGAGTCGTACGTTCACCGTATCGGTCGTACTGGCCGCGCGGGTCGTGAAGGGGAAGCGATTTTATTCTTCCGTCCGAAAGAGCGTCACTTGTTGCGTCATTATGAGCGCCTGACCAACTCGTCGATCGAGTACTTTGAGGTGCCTAACGCACAGCAGTTGAGTGAACATCGCCAGCAACAATTACTGACGACCATTCGCGCAACACTGGAGCAGGAAAACCATCAACCGGTCGAGCAATTGCTGCAAAAATGGTTGCAGGAATCGGATCTGAGCGCGGAACAAATCGCATTAGCTTTGTTAAAGCAACAACACAAGCAGCGTCCGTTGTTCCTGAAAGAAGATCGTATCGTGCGTGAACGCCCAGAACGTGGTGAACGGACTGACCGTGCCGATCGCGGTGATCGTAAGAAGGCACGTGGGCCACGCCCAACTGATGCTGACTTTGATACCTATAAAATTCAGGTCGGTCGCGAGCATGGCGCTCGCCCGGGCGACATTGTTGGCGCGATTGCTAACGAAGCGTCAATGGACAGCCGCTTTATTGGTCAAATCCAGTTATTTGATCAGCACTCGTTAGTGCAGTTACCGAAAGGTTTGCCGGGTGAGGTAGTAAAAGTATTGAAGAAAGCTCGTGTTCGTCAGCAACCAATGTCACTCGAACTGACCTCTGAGCAGGTGCGTCGTGCGCCACGTCCACCACGTACTGGTGGTCGTGACGGAGGTGGGCGTGACAGTGCGCGCGGTGAGCGCCGTCGCGATGGTCGTCGTGGCCAGGGCGCAGCGCGTCGCTTTAACTAAGTAGCTCGCTAAGGCAAATTGGCCGGATGTTCAACCTCGATCATCCGGTCAATATCAAATCCCCACTCATTGGCTTTCGCCAGCGCGTAATCAATATCACTCTGATCCACATCGGGGGTTCGCGATAACAGCCAAAAGTAGTCTTTAGAGTCACTGGTTACGATGGCCAGCTGATAATCTTTGTCCAGCCAGCTAACATAATAGCCACCATAAAATGGCCAGAAAAACGTCACCTGATAGGCCGCCGTCATACCGTCAACCGGCTCGGCACGGCCAATGGCTGTTTGCCACTCTTTGTCATTAATATGCCAACCGCGGTTGGTGACTTCCAGCGTATTATCGCCGTTTAGACGATACTCGGCGGTTACCGCAATGAGGTTTTCCTCAAAGCCATGGGGCATCCGCAGTATTTCATACCACTTGCCCAAATAACGCTCGGCCTGAAATGACTGAACCGGCTCTGCAACAGGCGTCGGATTCGATTTGCAGCCTAACAGGAGGAGCGCGGTAAGTGCTGCCAGCAGCCCGTGTTTCATAGCGAATTCCTTACTCTTTAGAGGGTATTTATGTTGTCCAAATAGTGCTGAGCCTGCTGCAGTATCTGCTCTCGCTCAGACGGCGTTTTTTTGTGCCAAACTGAATACATCATACTCATGCGCTGATTTTGCGCAAATGCTTGTTGATGGCGGTCGATAAAGTGCCAGTAAAGGCTGTTAAACGGGCAGGCTTTATCACCGGTTTTTTGGTTGTGTTGGTAGTAACAGTCGCTGCAGTAGTGGCTCATTTTATGCACGTAGTTGGCGCTGGCAACGTAGGGTTTGGTTGCCAGTATTCCGCCGTCGGCATACTGACTCATGCCGCGGGTATTGGGTAGCTCGACCCACTCAATGGCATCGATATAGATACCAAGATACCAGGCATCAACGTGATCGGGGTGCACGCCCGCCAGCAGCGCAAAATTGCCGGTAATCATCAGCCGTTGAATGTGATGTGCGTAGGCATAATCGAGCGACTGCTGAACCGCCTGTCGGACGCAATTCATATGAGTGTCGGCATCCCAATAGAAACCCGGCAAATCGCGTTGGTGCTGCAACTGGTTCTGGTTCTTGTAATTCGGCATAAAGTGCCAGTAAATACCACGAACATATTCTCGCCAGCCGATAATCTGGCGAACGAAACCCTCGACCTGGTTGAGTTCAATCTCATCCGGGCGTTGTTGCCAGTGCTCGACCACGTTGCTGACCACTTCAAGTGGACTGAGCATTTTGCTGTTCAGCGCAAATGATAAACGAGAATGGAAAAGACTCCAGGCATGCTGATGTTGCTCTGGCAAAGCCATGGCGTCTTGATAGGTGCCGAAATAAGGAAGTAAGTGCTGACAAAAATAACTGAGCAATTGCCTTGCCTGTGCGCGGGAGGTTGGCCAAAGCAGCCGTTGGGGCTGTGCATTGCCAAGCGTTGCTATGCCACACTTGGAGAGCATGGTGTCGATGTCGGAAACGTCATTGGCGAAGCAAAGAGGTTCCGGTACGGTTACATTTTTTGGCAGCTTTTTGCGGTTATCGGCGTCAAAATTCCACTTGCCGCCAAGCGGTTTATCGCCGTCCATGAGGATCCCGAGTCGGCGCCGCATATGGCGATAAAAGGTTTCCATTAGCAGGCTATCGTCACTTTTGAAGATCTTATCCAGGCAATTTCGCTGAGTAAGGAAGTGCTCACTGTCAAACCATTCAATGGTTATGTTTTCAGCGCCGGCCCAGGAGCGTAACTGGTGATCGAGCCGATATTCATCGGGCAACTGACACTGCAATTGGGCATCCGGATAACGGGCTAACAAGGCGGCAAGGTTGTCCGTGATGGAGCCGCTGTTTTGATCATCATCGAGTCTCAGATAGTGAACGTCAAAACGTTTGCTGGTGAGCGCCTTGGCAAAGTTGCGCATCGCCGCAAAAAAGGCCAGCACTTTTTGCCGATGATGGCGAACGTAATCGGTTTCCTGCGCGACTTCCATCATCACATAAAGTACGTCCTTTTGCTGGTGCTGAAACCAGCTATGACTGGCGTTGAGCTGGTCACCTAAGATCAATCGTAGGGTTTGATAGCGCTTGTTAGTCATCCTGCTTAGGTCCACTCAATGGAATTTCAGTGGGTTCGCGATCGGGCTTGGCGTAACTTAAACGACATAAGCCAGATGTTGTGTGGTAGCGATCGAGGCCGGACACGGTGACGGTTTCCAGTGCTTCAATATCGATAAAACCGTCATCGAGAATCGCCGACTCTTCGGTTCTTACCCATTGAATTTCGCCAATGACAAATTCGGTACCGTTGTGCGTGATGCTGGCAACCTCCACCAGTTTGACACCCATCGATAAGCGACTTTCTTCAACGTAAGGCGCATGAAAGCCGTCATAGCGTGCCGGCGTTAGACCGGTTTGTTCAAACTCCGATTGTTCGCGTTGATACCGCGCTGATGTTTGATGCGCCTGCTTAACGATACCGGCATGAACGTGGTTAATGGTGTAGACCCCGGTTTCTTCAATATTTTCCAGAGTATGGCGGCTGACGGAATGAGGGCGCATGATGAATCCAATTAACGGCGGGTTAGCACCAAGATGAACAACGGAGCTGATGATGGCTAGATTGTCCTCGTTGCGGCGGCTACTGGTGCCAATCAAATTCGCGCTTTTGAAACCCGACAAGGAGTTGATAAACTTTACTCTTGCCTCGTTGTCCATGTCTGCCAGTTCTTTTTGATTAAAGTGCTTCATAACGTTCCTTGCGTTTCACTGGTTTAAAAAGCTAATACGCGCAGACTGTGCAAGCAGATCTAATACCTAAAAAGTGAAAAATATGGCATTATGCGGCTACTTTATTGAGTGGGAGCAATTATGAATAACCAAGCCGATCCCGTAAACGTTTTATGCATTAAGTGGGGCAATAAATACGGCTCTGACTACGTCAATACGCTGTATTCTATGGTAAGCCGCAATTTGAGCCGGCCGTTCCGTTTTATTTGCCTTACGGACGATAATGAAGGCATTCGCGATGAAGTCGAGGTTAAACCGATACCTAAAATTGGTTTTGAGGACTTTGACAAGCAAGTGCCATGGACCAAAGCACACGGCTGGTTAAAACTGACCTGTTTTGCCAATCCGCTGCATGATTTAAGCGGTCCAACGCTGTTCCTGGATCTTGATATCGTTATTGTCGGCAGCCTGGATGAGTTCTTTGAGCCGGAAGGCGAATTCCTGGTGATCAAAGAATGGGATAAGTCCGATGCAACCGGTAATACCTCGGTGTTCCGCTTTGAGGCCGGCGCGCACGAAGATGCACTGGATTATCTTAAGGCTGATCCGAAGAAGGCAACCGAGCCGGTGCGCAACGAACAGGAATTTATCACTCAGTTCGTCGACCGCCAGGGTAAATTGAAATACTGGCCGGCACAGTGGTGCCGCAGCTTCAAACGCCATTGCCTGCGTCCATTCCCGCTCAGCTTCTTCCAGCAGCCGCGGATCCCTGAGGGAGCTAAGGTGATTATTTTCCACGGTAAACCGCATCCTGACGATGCCTTGCGTGGCCGTAGCGGTAAATGGTACCGCAAGGTATTACCGACGCGTTGGATTGCCGAGTACTGGCGTTAATTATGCTACGACGGCTGTACGCGGCATTGATGACAGCATTAGTGCCGCTGTTGGTGCTTTATTTTTGGCTGCGTGGTCGCAAGGACCCAGGTTATCGTCAACATCTGGGTGAACGCTTGGGTTTTACTGCCACTAAAGCTGAGTACCAGGGCGGCCTGTTGATTCACAGCGTATCTGTGGGCGAAACACTGGCGGCGAAGGGACTGATAGCACAGTTGTTAGCTGAGTACCCGATGTTGCCCATAACCGTTACCTGCATGACGCCGACGGCGCGGCGACTTATCGAAGCACGCTTTGGCGACCGCGTTAACTGTGTCTATTTTCCGCTGGATTATCCCGGTGCGGTAAAGCGTTTCATTGAGCGACTAGCCCCTCAAGCGGTGTGGTTGATGGAAACAGAACTGTGGCCACGGTTTTTAGACGAATTGAAACGCCGTCGTATTCCTGTGGCCTTGCTCAATGCCCGCCTATCACAACCGTCGGCCGCGGGTTATCGGCGATTACAGGCACTGTTGCGCCCAGTTTGGCAACAACTGGCGCTGGTGAGCGCACAAACACAGGCGTCAGCCCGAAGATTCCGAGCGCTCGGTGCACCTGCTGTGACGGTTGATGGTAACTTGAAATTTGATGTTACGGTCACCGATGAGCAGCGCTGTCAGGCGCGGACATTTTTTACTGCAGTGGCGGACAAGCCGGTATGGCTTTGTGCCAGCACGCATCCCGGCGAGCATGAGATCATCCTGGACGCTTATGCGAAAATTAAGCGGGCATACGATGTTCAACTGGTGATTGCACCCCGCCACCCGGAGCAGTTTGAGCGCGTCGCTGAACTGTTGAATGCAGCCGGTGTTGGTTTTACACGGCGCAGTGAAATTACCAAAATGCCCAACGACGATTCGGTACTTATCGCCGATTCCATGGGCGAAATGTTGGTTTGGAGCTGCGCCGCTGACATCAGCTTCGTTGGTGGTAGCTTGATTGAGCGGGGGGGGCATAACCCACTGGAACTGATCGCGGGCGGCAGTGCGGTGCTGTCGGGTCGCTCGGTGTATAATTTTGCGGAAATCTATCAACAGTTAAACCGTGCCAAAGGTGTACGTTGGGTCGACGATTGCGATACCCTTGTCGATCGAGTCGCTGAGTTACTGTCTGACAACAACACTCGTCAGCAACAGATTGCAGCGGCGCAGAAGGTACTATTACAACACAAAGGTGCGACACAACGTGTCCGGGAAAGGGCCTTGCAAGCAACTTTTACAGGAAACTTCATGGTAAAAACTCAGACCAACGGCAAAGAATTTATAAAATTTGATTCAGCGGTTTTGCCGGAGTGTGAAGCGAAACATTTTTCTCCCAAATACTGGCAGCAACAAAAAGCGATTGCCGGTAATTCGACCGGACGGGCTACGGTCTGGTTTATTCAGCAGGGTGATCATGGCATGTTATTGCGCCATTATTATCGTGGTGGATTAGTGGGCAAGGTGAATAAAGACCGGTTTTGGCGCGAACCTGAACAGCAAAGCCGTGCGATTCATGAATTTGATTTACTGGGTAAATTGGTAGAACTGGGATTACCGGTACCCAAACCGATCGCTGCAAGAATGATTAAAACCGGGCTGTTTAGTTATCGGGCAGATATATTAGTTGAGGTGATCCCGGGGGCTATTGATGTTTTCCGGTTGCTGCGTGACAAGCCTCTAACTGCAGAGCAATGGCAAACTCTTGGTGCTGCGGTGAAGCAAATGCATAACCACAACGTTTATCACTCCGATTTAAACTGTCATAACTTGATGCTGGATGACCAGGACAAAGCGTGGATTGTTGACTTTGATAAATGTGGTTTTAAAGAGCCTGATCAATGGAAGCAGGACAATCTGGCAAGACTGAAACGATCGTTAGTGAAAGAAAAGGGTAAGTACGAGTCGTTTTTCTGGAAAGAAAATCGTGACTGGCCTGAATTTTTAACGGGTTATGAAAAGTCTTAAACGCGCTCCATACTCTGACTAAAAAAAGCCTGCTCGAACAGATGTTGAGCAGGCTTTTTAAATGCATTAGCGGTGGCTTCGGTTATTCGCGGATTTGGCCGTTGCCGGTGACCACAAACTTCTCTGTCGTTAATGCTTGTAAGCCCATTGGGCCATAAGCGTGCAGCTTGCTGGTCGAAATGCCGATTTCGGCGCCTAAACCAAGCTGACCACCGTCTGAGAAACGCGACGAGGCATTCGCCATGGTGACTGCAGAATCGACTTCGCGGATGAAGCGTTTCGCCGTGTCTTGATTCTCGGTTACGATAACCTCGGTGTGACCACTGCCGAATTGCTGAATATGTTCCAGCGCCGCTTCGTAGTCATCAACGGTACGTACCGCAATCTCCAGCGCCAGATACTCTTCACCGAACGCATCATCAGCAATTTCATCAGCGTCGTCAAAATAGCTTACTGAACGCTTGTCTGCGTGGATAACCACATTTTTTTCTGCCAGTGCTTTCGCTGCCATCGGCAGGAAGCTATCCGCTACGTCCTGATGCACTAACAGGCCTTCAAGGGCGTTACAAACACCAGTACGCTGCGTCTTGCCGTTCAGCAGAATAGCCAGCGCCTTATCAAGGTCTGCGTCTTTGTCGACATATAAGTGGCAGACGCCTTTATAGTGCTGAATTACCGGGATCTTACTGGTGTCACTGACGTAATGAATCAGACCTTCACCACCGCGTGGAATCACCAGGTCAATGTAATCTTTCTGTTGCAGTAATTCGGTCATCAGTTCGCGATCCGGAGTGGGTACCACTGTGATCACGTCTTTTGGCAAACCACTTTGTTCCAACGCTTCATGCAGAGCTTCTGCAATCGCTTTACTGCTCTCGATGGCCTCGCGGCCACAACGCAGGATAACGGCGTTACCAGATTTAAAGCACAACGCACCCGCATCGGCGGTAACGTTAGGGCGTGCTTCGTAAATCATCGCAATGACACCCAACGGAATGCGCATTTTTTCGATGGTCAGGCCATTGGGACGCTCTTCCAGGACATAGCTGTCACCTACCGGGTCTTTCAATGCGATGATTTCTTCAATGGCTGTCGCCATGCCCTCGATACGTTCATCGTTTAACTGCAAGCGATCCATCATGGCGTCGCTGAGGCCTTTTTCTTTGCCGGCAACCATGTCTTTTTTATTCACTTCCAGGATGTTGTTTTTATGGTTGCGAATGGCGTCCGCCATTTTTTGCAGAACGTTGTTTTTGTCCTGCTCTGATAAAGTAGCAACGGCGCGAGCGGCTTTGGCTGCGCGTTGGGCAATTTGTTCTGCTAACTGCTGGCTCATGAATCCTCCAAAATCATTAAATCGTCGCGGTGAATTACTTCGGTAATCGGGCTATAGCCAAATTGCTCGGCGATATCTTCTGTTTGTTGCCCTTTAATGTGCAGTAATTCGTGCGAGCTGTACTGGCAAATGCCTTTTGCCAGTGCGTCTGTGTTGTTCGCGCTACGAACCACTACGGCGTCACCGCGGTCAAAGTCGCCTTGTACATCAACAATGCCTGAGCTTAATAAAGACGCGCCATTTTCCATTAGCGCTTTCTCAGCGCCTTCGTCGATGAGAATTTCACCTTGGGCTACCAGCGTATGCCGGAGCCAATGTTTCTTGTTGCTGATAGGATCAGACTGGCGACGGAACAGTGTTCCGGGAATTTCGCCTTGTAGTAGCGATTCAAAGGTTTCACCTTTGCGGCCATTAACAATGTAAGTATCGATACCGTGTGAGGTTGCTTTTTCTGCCGCCTCTACTTTGGTGCGCATACCACCGGTTCCTACTGCACTGACCGAGCCGCCAGCCAGCGAGAAAATGCTTTCATCGATTTGTTCGACAACCGGTATTTTCTTAGCTTCCGGGTTCAAATTCGGATCAGCGTCATATAACCCGTCGATATCCGAACAGATAAAGAGCGCATCGGCATCAACCAGAGTCGCGATCATCGCGGACAAGTTATCGTTGTCGCCGACCTTCATTTCGTCCGTTGCCAAGGCGTCGTTTTCATTAACGACCGGCAAAACGTTGTGCTCTAACAATCTGTTTAGGGTGTTTTTGATACTCACATAACGTGCACGATCACGTAGGTCGCTGTGAGTCATTAATAGCTGGGCGCAAGGAAAATCGAAAAAGCGCGACCAATACCCCATCATTTCGTTCTGGCCTACCGCTGACATCGCTTTGCGAACAGCGACCGGAACTTTCTTGTGTTCGAAGTGAATATGCTTACGACCTGCGGCAACACTGCCTGAAGATACTAATACAACTTCCTGGCCTCGTTCACGGCACTCGTTGATAAAACGAGCAATGGGCAGTAAGTATTTGGTACTAACTCCGGTTTCATCTGGCGCGATGAGCGCACTACCAACTTTAAGCACGGCTCTTCGCCAGGATGGCGCTTTCATAAAGACTCCCTTTTGTTGAATTCGTTAGTAGTCTAACAGAATCGATGCTTAAGCTCCAGTAACGCTCATAACCTGAAACTATTGTCAATATTTTAGTCAATAATTTAGCCTAATCAGAGATTTTGCAATCTTTTTTCGCGTGTTTAGTTTTCCGGCGGTGTGTAGCCTTCAATTTCAATAGTTTTCCGTTCGAACAGAAACGCTACCATCTGCTCTTCCAAAAATTTGCGATCGTCTTCAGACATCATGTTCAGATGCTTCTCGTTAATGAGCATGGTTTGTTTTTTCTGCCACTCTGCCCACGCCTGTTTGGAGATGTGGTTAAAAATACGCTCGCCGAGCTCGCCTGGGTATAATTGAAAATCCAGACCTTCTGCGTCTTGTTGTAAATATTCGCAAAAAACCGTACGGCTCATAATGATTCCTTTAATTGTTGAAGAATTTTTTGAGTTGCTGCGGAAACACCCACGTCGGGGGAGGTATCCAGACTCAGCCAACGCTGTTTGTCACTGCCCGACGGCTCTGCCACAGCCGGTGATGTTTCGTCATAATTATCTATTAAGACAGGATGACAGTCCAAATGGAAGTGGGAGAACGTATGTCGAAACGAGGGCAGGGCATGCAGGTTGCTTACGCTCACTGATAATGTATCGCTAAGTTGTGTCGTAGATTCAAATTCAGGAAAACTCCAGAGTCCACCCCAGATGCCCTGTGCCGGGCGTTGTTGCAGGAGTACTTGGTTGCCGCGTTGATAAATCGCAAAGACGACGGTTTTCACCGGTTTGTCTTGCTTTGGCTTTTTAGCCGGGTAGTCTGTTTGCGTACCTTGCTGAAAAGCACCACAGCCTTCGCTAAGAGGGCAATCATTACAGCGTGGTGAGCTACGCGTACAAACCAATGCGCCTAAATCCATCATTGCCTGGTTAAAGTCGGCATGTCGTTGACTCGGCGTGACTTGTTCTGACAGCAACCACAGTTGTTTTAAAACGGCAGTGCGGCCCGGCCAGCCCGCGACTAAAAAATAACGTGCGAGTACTCGTTTGACATTACCGTCCAGAATGGCCGCATACTCACCACAGCCGAGTGATGCAATCGCGCCCGCGGTGGAGCGGCCGACACCAGGCAAAGACTCCAATTGTTGCTGAGAGCATGGAAATACACCGTCGTAGTGCTCGACAACATATTGTGCGGCTTTGTGGAGGTTTCGAGCACGAGCGTAGTAGCCCAAGCCACTCCAGAGGCTTAGTACCGTATCAATATCGGCGGTAGCCAGATCATTGACGGTTGGAAACCTCGCCATGAAACGTTCGAAATAGGGGATAACAGTAGTCACTTGAGTTTGCTGCAACATGATCTCGGATACCCAAACGCGGTAAGCGGATTTATTGTGTTGCCAAGGCAAATTTTTACGCCCGTGTTGGTCAAACCAGGCGAGTACCAAACCGCTGAAATCAGCCTGCAGTTGACGGCTTGCCATTTATTAACTACTCCTTAACTTGTATGGCTTTAGTGTAGGATGAGCCTACCATGAAGTATCTGTAAATATTTGCAAACTCATCTGACATTTTTCCAGTTAGTACTATAATAACGGTTAACGTAATTCATATTGTGATCGTTATACGTAAAATGTCGTATAAGGGTGCAAGAAGTAATATGCTTATTGCAGTAACAAGGAGCTTGCAATGAAGAAATTAAATGCTGTTTTACTGGCCTTAGTTGGTGTCGGAATGACTTCAACAGCGATGGCTCAACAGACTCAAGTAGAGAAGAATGATATCTACGTCGGCGCACGTATGGGCGCTTTTTCTGCCGACCCTGACCGTGTTGCCGTTGAAAACAATCAGTTTGCTCCTGTTGACAATGGTTTTTCGACACTGGCAACGGGTATCGAAGTCGGTTCTATGCTTACTGAAGCTTGGGAAATTCGCGCTTACTATGAGTACCTGGAAGCCGATATAGAACAAGGCGGAAACGCATACGGTGAAAATGTTGGTGCGGACGCACTGTATCATTTTAACGATAGCATTTATGCCGGTCTGGGTGTGGTTAGCTCGGATATCGGTGGAATCGCGGATAAAGCGATTCGCGCTACTGTGGGCCATCGATCTTTCATTAATGATAACCTGGCATGGCGCGTAGAGGCCGGCGGTCAGAAAGGGACCGACGAGAAATACAATGAGATGTTTGCTAATTTCGGTGTGCAGTGGTTCTTTGGCGGTCGAGACGCATCGCCGGAGCCGCGTCAGCGTCCTGAAGTAGCGCCTCAACCGGCTCAGCCGGAACCACAGCAACCGGTCGATTCAGACGGTGACGGTGTGGTCGATAGTAACGACAAATGTGTCAACACACCTAAAAATTATTCAGTGGATGAAACCGGTTGTGTGATGTATGAAAATGAAGTGATTCGCGAAGAATTACTGGTCGAATTTGACCTGAATTCATCAAAAGTTCGTGAGTCAGCGATGGGTGCCATCGAAGAAATGGCAAACTTTATGAAGGAACACCCGCAGCTAAGCATTACCATCCACGGTCATACTGACTCTACCGGTGAGGCAGACTATAACCAGTGGCTATCGGAACGCCGCGCGAAGTCAGTGGGCGATGTGTTAATTAAACGCTTTGGTATCGCCGCCAACCGTGTTGATTACAAAGGACACGGTGAGTCACAGCCTAAAGTGCGTGAGAACAGTGCAGCTGACCGTCAGGAAAACCGTCGCATCGAAGCGGAATTGAAAGTGGTAAACCGCGTGCCGGTTAAACGCTAAGCGTTGCGATTTAGCACCATAAACCGCTAAAATAGAACGGGTCTACCAATGGGTAGGCCCGTTTTTTTATTTCTCATCATTCAGAATATCGGATAACAGCCATTCATGACTCAATTCAAAAGTGCCGAAGAAGCCGCTGCTGCGGGTAAATATGTACGTACCGTACGTAGTTTTGTGAAACGCGAGGGGCGTCTGACCAAGGGCCAGGCTGCAGCGATTGAGCGTCAATGGCCGGTCATGGGGCTCAGTATTGCCGGTGGCCTGCTGGATCTTAAGGCGGTGTTTGGCAATGACCACCCGGTGACTCTGGAAATTGGATTTGGCATGGGTCACTCGTTGGTCGAAATGGCACACAATGAGCCCGATCGCAATTTTATCGGGGTAGAAGTGCATGAGCCGGGCGTTGGTGCCTGCTTAATGGCCGCTGAGCAGGAAGGTGTTAATAACCTGCGTATCTACAATGAAGACGCCGTCGAGGTGCTGAAACAGTGCATCGCAGACCACTCATTGGATCGGGTACAGATTTTCTTCCCGGACCCTTGGCATAAAAAACGCCATCATAAACGCCGTATCATTCAACCTGAGTTTGTCGAACTGTTGGTACAAAAGCTCGTGCCTGGCGGAATTCTGCACCTGGCCACCGACTGGCAAAATTATGCCGAACATATGCTGGACGTACTCAATGCCAATGCTGAATTGACGAACCTGTCAGCAACCAACGACTATGTGCCCCGTCCGACAACACGGCCGAAGACCAAATTTGAGCAACGAGGCGAACGCAAAGGTCACGGCGTTTGGGATTTGATGTTTCAGCGCTGATTATGGCGAGGAAAATTGTCCGGGGCGTCCAACCTTTAGGTATAAGGCTATAGCAGGGTCTCCAGCACGCTGTTGAGGTAGCGGTGACCGCTGGCAGTAAGTTGCCAGTGACTGTCTGATTCAACCAGCCATTGATTGCTGATCGCAGGTTGGAGTTTAGCGGAGGCTGCGTCGGCGCTAAGCCCCGTGGTTTGTTCAAAGCGATGCTTGGATACCGGCTCAAGTAGTCGTAATTGATTCATGAAAAACTCAAAATACCGTTCTTCCGGTGTAATTTCTGTAAGCTGATAGCGTGGGTTACGGGTTAAGTCGAGGTAACCCTGCGGGTGTTTGACTTTCTCGCAGCGTAAAATGGTATTTCGATCGGCTAGAGTCACCTTACTGTGTGCCCCGCAGCCAATCCCTAAGTAGTCCCCGTAGCGCCAATAGTTACGATTGTGGCGGCTCTGATGGCCAGGTTTTGCATAGGCACTGACTTCGTATTGCTGATAGCCGGCGGCTTGCAACAATTGATGACCTTGCAGATAAATATCCCACAGTGTGTCATCGTCCGGCAATTGCGGAGGCTTGCTGGCGAACAGCGTGTTTGGCTCAATGGTCAGTTGGTACCAGGAAATATGCGGCGGGTTAAGCTCGATGACTTGTTTAAGGTCATCGAGCGCCATCGCCAGCGATTGGTCCGGCAGGCCATGCATTAAATCCAGGTTAAAACTGGTTAACGGCAAGGTGCCAGCGTGTGCGGCGGCGGCTCTTGCCTGCTGCGGATCATGAATGCGACCTAAAGCCTGCAACTGGTGGTGCTGGAGGCTCTGAATGCCAATCGACAAGCGGGTGACACCAGCGCGGACAAAGTCATCAAACTTTTCTGTTTCAAAGGTGCCCGGGTTTGCTTCCAGCGTGATTTCACAGCCTTCGGCCAAGGTTAATTGCGCGCGGATGCCGTCCAACAGGCGTTGGATAGCGCTGGCGGTCATCACGCTCGGGGTGCCTCCGCCGATAAAAATGGAGTGGATATTACGCCCCTGAACCCATTCACTGTCCGCTTTCAAGTCATCCAGTAAGCGGCCAATATAAGCCTGTTCCGGAATGTTCCCGGTTAATTTATGCGAATTAAAATCGCAATACGGACACTTCTGTATACACCAGGGGATGTGTACGTAAAGCGATAATTCTGGCAGTTCAAGAGACGCTTTAGGCATGTTGGGTCAACTGTTCCAATAATTGGGCTAAGGCTTTACCACGGTGGCTCAACTGCTGTTTGCGCTCGCGCGGCAATTCGGCCGCAGAGGCTTGCTCCTGTGCTACCCAAAAAATGGGATCGTAGCCAAAGCCGCCTTCTCCCCGCGGGCTTTCCAGGATGGAACCATGCCATTGGCCATGACAAATCAACGGGGTTGGGTCGGCGGCGTGTTGCAGGTAGACCAAGACACAATGGAAGGTCGCCTGTCGTTGTTCGGGGGCAACATCCCGTAATTCGGTTAATAGCTTGTCGATGTTATCGGCGTCACTGCAGCCGGCACCCGCGAAGCGCGCCGAGAATACCCCGGGAGCGCCGTTGAGCGCCGCGACCGCCAGACCTGAGTCATCAGCAATCGCGGGTAGACCGGTATGTTCACACGCATGGCGCGCTTTTATGATGGCATTTTCGACAAACGCCAGGCCGGTTTCCTCAGCTTCTTCAAAGTACCATTCGGACTGCGCTCTGATATGCCAGTTGCTGGTGGTCGGATGTTCCGCCAACATGGCCTGTAACTCTTTGACTTTCCCTTGGTTTCCGGTAGCCAGAACGATTTCTTTGCGGGTATTTTGCATCGTGTTAAATTCATCACTCAATTTGAATTGCATGATAACATGACCGAGGATTCGTCGGAACGAGCAAGGAGATACTGGTTTGGATACTGCCAATACACTGTTATTGATTTGTGGCTTGCTGTTGGTGATCAGTATTCTTGCGAGCGTTCTGTCAAACCGCCTCGGCGCGCCGATTTTACTGACCTTCCTTATCATTGGAATGCTCGCCGGCACGGACGGCATTATCGGCCTTGACTTCGACGATCCTGATATGGCGTTTTTCATCGGTTCGACGGCGCTGGTGATTATCCTCTTTGATGGGGGGATGCGCACCAATCCGCAGCGCTTTCGGGTGGCACTGTGGCCAGCGATAAGCCTGGCAACGGTAGGGGTTGCACTAACCTGCACCTTGGTCGCCTGCGCCGCCGTAGTTTGGTTTGGTCTGCCGTGGCCGGCGGCGTTATTGATCGGAGCCATTCTCAGCTCGACGGATGCTGCCGCGGTGTTTGGTATTTTTCAATCGCAGGGACTGCAAATTAAGGAACGGGTTGGGGCTACACTGGAGATCGAGTCCGGTACCAACGATCCGATGGCGGTCATCCTGACGCTGACGATGACCGCAGCGGTTGCCAGTGGTCGCTTTGACGTCTGGTACCTGATGCTGGCCGAAGTGATATGGCAACTTGTTGGTGGTTTATTATTCGGCTGGTTGGGTGGCCGGCTGTTTATTATTGCGGCGCGTAAGCTGCCGTTAAGTTTTACTTTTTTTCCGTTATTGGCGGTGGCAAGCGCGGTATTGGTGTTTGCCACCACCGCGACCCTGCAGGGCAGTGGATTTCTGGCGGTCTATTTGATGGGCTTTGTGATCGGTAATGCACGGCTGCCGCAACTGGTGCACATTCTGCATGTGCAAGACGGGCTGGCCTGGCTGGCGCAAATTACCATGTTCCTGATCCTGGGCCTGCTGGTCACCCCCTCACATTTGCTGGAGTACTTGCCGGTCGCCTTAGGTATTGCGTTTGCACTGATCTTTGTCGCGCGTCCGATAGCGGTGCTCATCAGCTTGTTACCGTTTTCGTTCCCCTGGCGCGAACAGATATTTATGAGCTGGGTTGGGCTGCGCGGTGCGGTGCCAATTATTCTGGCATTGTTCCCCTGGCTAAGCGGTGTTGAACAACAGGAGCTTTATTTCGACATTGCCTTTGTGGTGGTGATGGTTTCGCTGCTGATCCAAGGCTGGACCATTGCGCCGCTGGCTCGCTGGTTGAACCTCGAAGTGCCCAAGCGGCCACAACCGCAACAACGCATGCCATTGTCTTCGGTACCGTCAAAAGAAGCGCTGGAAGTCTGGTTGTACCGTATTGATAAGGACTCGCCGGCCTGTGATCACAGTTGGAGTGAGTTGAAGCTAACCGCCCCGGCGACCTTTGTTGGTCTGGTGCGGGATGGTGAATGGATTCAACCGGAAACCAAACCGGTGGTAGAGGAAGGGGATGATCTGTTGGTTGCGGCAACGGCTCGTGATATCGATGAGGTCAGCCGAATTTTGGCATCTGGCGGGCGCGGTCTGAAAGTGAATGACAAAGGCTTCTTCGGCGATTTCTCGTTACGCGGCGATCTAACCTTTACCGAGCTGTCATCGGTTTATCCGCTGGGTAATGTTGACGATACGCTGATGGGAAAAATGCTCAAAGACTACTTCACCGAAAAATTTCACCGGCGCGTGGTTATCGGGGACATGATAACGGTTGGGGATGTGGTGCTTACTGTGCGTGAAATTGATGAACTGGGTGAGGTTAAATCGCTGGGGATTAAAGCAAAAGAGTGAGCCGCGGCTCACTCTTGATAAAATTGCTGCTCGAACGTGAGCGTTTCACCGGCGTTTTTACTGTCAGGAAAACGAAGGGTAAAGCGCATAACTTCTTCATCGCCAAACTGAAAACTGGCCAGATAATAAATGGCGTCACCTTCGGTTATTTCCTGAAACTCCAGGTTCTGCACACCGCCGCGTGGATTACTGACGTAGCCTTCGGGCTTGGCACGAACCGCGCTTTGAGTGTCGCTGTGCAGCACCGAAATATTCACCAAGCCACGTTTATCGCTGCGGGTAATACCGTACTGCGCGGCGATTTCTGGCGTCAGAAAGGTTGAGTTAAAGGCACTGTAATGCACGTCCCATTGACCGATTTGCTGTTTCTGCTCTGCTACAGCCACGACAGAAACGGCCGCTAATAACAAACCACTAAGCACTCTTAAGATAACGCCAGACATCGCTATTGCTCCTTATACGCCAATCAAGATTCGTAAAAACTGCAACACGATAATCACCACCAGCACCGACAGGTCGAGCCCGCCAAGCGGTGGGATAATCCGTCTAACCGGTGCTAACAAGGGCTCTGTCAACTGATGCAGCATGGCTTCCATCGGATTATAGCCCTGCGAGAACCAGCTTAGGATCGCACGAATAATGAGGATCCAGAATAACATCGATAGTAAGCTGCTGACGGTAAACAGAATCCCCTGAATGATCACCGGTAACAGCGGTACACCGTAGCCATTCAATGAGAATAATGCCGCCGCTTTTAGCACACCGATAATGATCGCGAACACCAGGCTCGCTGTGTCAAGGCGACCCGCTGAGGGAATCGCCTTGCGCAGAATACCGACCACCGGCTGGGTCGCTTTAACGACAAACTGGCTGACGGGGTTGTAGTAGTCCGCCTTTACCAGTTGCATCCACACCCGCAGTAAAATGACGATCAAATACAGATCGATAAGGGTGGCAACTAAAAACGTTAACGCGTCGTTCATGTCCGCTCCTAAAACAACTTAGCCATTTCTTGATTACGCTTAACCGCCGCTTTGACAGCGTCAGCAGAAATCTCGTGCAAGTGACGTTGTTGATAAACTTCAACCCCTTTCGCGGTTGAGCCGCCTTTACTGGTGACTTGTTTACGCAGGTCTTCCAGCGATAAGTCGCTTTCTTTTGCCATTTGCGCAGCCCCTAAGCAGGTTTGTTGCACCATGGCGCGCGCTTTCTCCGGATCAAAGCCCAGTTCGACCGCGCCTTTGGCGAGGCTGTCCATAAATTCGAAAAAGTAAGCCGGACCGCTACCGGCAACGGCGCCAAGTATATCCAGCTGATCTTCATCAGCTACCCAAAGCGTATCGCCCACGCCGTTAAACACCTCAGTGACGTAGCTTTTGTCGGTATCACTGACGCTATCTTCTGCGACCAATCCGGACATGCCTTGGCCGACCAACGATGGGGTATTGGGCATCACTCTAATAATAGTAATGTCATCGCCGAGGTATTGACGGTACTTGGGCATACGGATACCGGCGGCAATGGTGATGATCAGTTTATCAGCCAGATTTGAAATATTTTCTTTCAGGTGAGCACAGACGTCAGCCATCAACTGGGGTTTTACCGACAACACCACGACATCGGCGGCGTTGACGACTTCTAGATTGTCGTGACTGGTGTTAACGCCCAATTCCGATTTCATTTTTTCCAATTTACCGGCGCTGGGGTTACTGACCCACACGTTGTTCGCTGGGTAGCCACTTTTACACATACCGCCAACAATGCTTTGCGTCATGTTACCTGCACCAATAAAGGCGATGTTACGGATATCGTTCATTATCACTCCCGTTGTCCAAAAATTGCAGTTCCAATACGTACCATGTTAGCACCCTCAAGCACCGCTTGTCGCATATCGCCGCTCATTCCCATGGAAAGCGTGTCAACGGAGGACCCAAAGGTTTGCTGGAGCTGTTCAAATAACGACCGCATGCGGGCAAAACTCTGGCGTTGTTGCGTCGGCTCGGTACCGGCTTTTAAGATGGTCATTAAGCCGCGTAACTGCAGCCGCTCGCAGGCGTCGACAAACTTGGCTAATGCCATCACCTGCGCCGGCGCCAGACCGGACTTATTATCGTCGTCGTCAATATTAACCTGTAATAACACATTCAGCGGTGGCTTATCCGCGGGACGTTGGTCATTCAGCCGGCGCGCAATTTTTTCACGCTCAACACTTTGTACCCAGTCAAAGTGCTCAGCCACGTCACGGGTCTTATTGGATTGTAACGGGCCGATGAAATGCCAGGTCAGTGATAGCTCAGCAAGCGCGTTAATTTTGGCGACGCCTTCCTGCACGTAATTTTCACCAAAATCACGCTGTCCGGCGGCGGCCGCTGCCTGAACCGCTTCGATAGGGTGGCGTTTACTGACCGCGACCAGTTGCACCTCATTGACATAGCTCGACTCGGCCGCCAAATCGTGCAGTTGTTCACGTACTGTCGCCAGGTTTTTTGCTATGGTTTGGCTATTATTCTCTGCTACCTTAGTCACATTGATTGTCCTTTAGCACATGAGAGTCGTTATGGATGTTACTGACTTATTAGCCTTTAGTATGAAGCAATCCGCTTCGGATTTACATTTATCCTCGGGCAGTGTGCCGATGATAAGGGTAGATGGTGATATGCGCCCGCTGAATCAACCGGTACACGAAGCTGCTGAGTTAAAACGCATGTTATATGAGATCATGCCCGAGCCACAGCAGCAAGAGTATGAACAGCGCTTTGAATGCGATTTTTCGTTTACACTGGACGATATCGCCCGCTTCCGGGTCAATGTGTTTACGCAGCGAAAAGGCATTGCCGCTGCGTTTCGGATGATTCCGAACCAAGTGACAACGCTGGATGAATTGGAAGCTCCGGCAATTTTCAAAGATATTGTCGATGCTCCCCGTGGGCTGGTATTGGTTACCGGACCGACAGGGTCGGGTAAGTCCACCACGCTGGCTGCGATGGTAGATTATATTAATCGCACACGTTCGGATCACATCCTAACCATTGAAGACCCCATTGAATTTGTGCACGAGAATCAACGAAGCTTGGTCAGCCAGCGGGAAGTTCATCGGGACACGCGTTCGTTTGAAGCCGCTTTGCGCTCAGCCTTGAGGGAAGACCCGGATGTGATCCTGGTCGGCGAGATGCGAGATCTGGAAACCATCCGGTTGGCAATGACGGCCGCAGAGACCGGGCATCTGGTCTTGGGGACGTTGCATACCACGTCAGCCCCAAAGACCATCGATCGTATCATTGATGTGTTCCCGGGGGACGACAAACCGATGGTGCGTTCGATGCTGTCGGAATCTTTGCGCGCGGTCATTTCGCAGACGCTGCTGAAACGTGTTGGGGGCGGCCGGGTAGCGGCGCATGAAATCATGCTCAGCAACTCCGCCATTAAAAACCTAATCCGGGAAGATAAAGTCGCGCAGATGTACTCGGCCATTCAGACCGGTGGGGAACGTGGTATGCAAACCCTCGATCAAGCATTAAAGAAATTGCTTGCCCGGGGCGATATAGAAGCACAGGAAGCGCGTCGCTGCGCGGTCAATAAAGAGGAGTTTTGATGGTATTGCGACTACTGCTGGGCGTTCTATTGACGGTAACGGCTGCGTCGAATGTTGCCGCCCAACAGTCAACCCGGGTGGCCTTTGGTTGTTGTATGGATCATAGCGAGCGCCAGGAGGTCTTTGATGCCCTGAATCTGGCTGATCCTGAAGTGTTTGTATTTTTAGGGGATACGGTCGATGTTGACGCGGGTGACATGGATGACATGCTGGAAGCCTATGAGGTGCTAAACCGCTTTCGCGGGCCTCGTTTACTGCGTCGACAGTCGGCCGTGATGGCCGTGTGGAATCGTATGGATTACCAAATTGACGGTTATAGTGGCGCAAATAATCCGCTCAAGTACGCCGTACGCAACCACTTTCTGACCTTTTGGCGCGAACCCATCAGTTCGCCGCGAATGTTTCAACAGCATGGTATCGCCAAAGCGGTCATTTTTGGCGACGCGCCACAACGAGTGCAGGTGATTCTATTGGATGGTCGCTGGAACCGGGATGCGCTGAGCAGGGTTGGCTGGTTTGAACGGCTTAAGCGTTCTTTTGACGATAACCTCGGGCCTTATCAGGCCAGCCCCGGCGGTCGTTTGCTGGGAGATGAGCAATGGCAGTGGCTGCGCGAACAATTGCAAAAACCCGCGGAAGTGCGGGTATTGATGAGCGCAACGCCTTTTTTTGCTCCGCGCAATGGCTACGACAGTTGGGCCATGTACGCACAGGAACAGCAGCGTTTGCAGCAGTTGTTACAAGAGGTACAGCCAAACGGTTTGGTACTGGCGGTCGGCGACAGGGGCTTCGGTGAACTGGTAAAAGTTGACGGGATACTGGAGTATCCGTTATGGCAGGTAACGTCCGGTTACTTGTCAGCGGAGAGTCATACGCCCTATGCTTACAACGAACGACAGGGGAAGGCGCAGGAAAACGCCCGTTATGGTCAAATTGAAGTGCGTTGGCAGCAAACGCCCGAACTCATTTTGTCGCTACGCGACGTCGATGGCCGGGCGCTGCTTGAACAAACGCTAACGCTTCCTAATTAGCAAAACTCCGCGTAAACCCTCGCCCAATCGGGCGGGGATACAAGCGGGAACCGCGCAGCGATTCTATTCTGGTGTAGCCTGACTCTGCGCACTCACTTGAAGAATGACCTTACTGGCATATAATAATTGAATCATATCAATAAGCGCTGAAATGTTAAAGGCTACGAAAGTACGCATCTACCCGACACCTGAACAGGCGGAATTTCTCAACCGCCAGTTCGGTGCTACGCGGTTCGTGTACAACAAGGCGTTGCATATCATCAGCTCACAGTACAAACGCCACGGGCTGAAGCTCAAGGCCAAGAAAGACCTTAAGCCGCTGTTGGCGGTGGCGAAAAAGTCCCGCAAGTATCACTGGCTCAAGGATTTTGACTCGATTGCACTCCAGCAAGCGTGCATCAACCTCGATGAAGCCTTCCAGAACTTTTTTGACCCGAAGCTTCCCGCTCGTTACCCGAAGTTCAAGCGCAAACACGGTAAACAATCCAGCTACCACTGCACGAGTGTAAGTGCTGGCGAAAACTGGATAAAAGTGCCGAAGATGAAACCGATTAAGGCGCGGGTTCACCGTGAGCTGGACGGAAAGCTCAAGAGCGTAACGCTGTCGCGCACGGTAACAGGGAAATACTATGCCTCGCTGTTGCTCGAAGACGGCTTGCAAACACCTGCCCCATTGCATAGCGTTGATACCGTGCTGGGCGTTGATATGGGGCTCACCCATCTTGCTATCGACTCCGAAGGTAACAAGACGGCGAATCCCCGTTTCCTGAAACGCGCCCAGTCTAACTTGCGACGCAAGCAAAAGGCCCTGTCCCGGTGCCGGAAAGGCAGCAAAGGACGTACGAAAGCACGTCTTAAACTTGCCAAGGCGCATGAGCGCCTAGCGAATGCACGTGCGGATTTCCAGCACAACCTGTCCCGACAACTCATTGACGAAAACCAAGCGGTGGTGGTCGAGACATTGAAAGTGAAGAACCTGCTGAAGAACCGGAAATTGGCGAAGCACATCGCAGACGCAAGCTGGTTCGGCCTGATTCAGAAACTGGAATACAAGGCGAAGGAGCAGGGCAAACATCTGGTCAAAATCGACCAGTGGTTCGCCAGCTCCAGGACCTGCTCCTGCTGTGGGCACAAGGTAGACACCCTGCCGTTGTCGGTGCGTAACTGGTCGTGCCCTGCTTGTAAAGCAGAGCTTGACCGCGACATCAACGCCGCGGTCAATATCCGCCAGCAGGGTATTATCAAACTAAGAGCCGAAGGACTGTCGGTTCCTGCCAATGGAGGCTTGCGTAAATCCGGCCACGCGCCGGTTGCTGCCTGAGAAGTTGGAAGCCTCGCCCGGCAGGGCGGGGAGCAGTCACTCCAGTTGCGGAGCGCGCCGTTGTTGACTGGCTTGTTCATAAGCAAAGGCCGCCTCGATCAACACCGGTTCGGCACGTGCCGTGCTGAAAAAGCTCATTCCCACGGGTAACGCGGGTTCTTCACCAATTTGTACAAAGCCCATCGGTACGGTGATGTGTGGATAACCGGCTACCGCCGCGGGAGAACTTGCCGAGCCGGAGTAGTTATCGCCATTGACACGATCAATCTTCCAGGCCGGTGACGTGGTCGGTGCCACTAACAGGTCGAGGTTGTGCTCGGTCAACATCGCATCGATGCCTTCTTTACCGGCCAGGCGTTTGCTGTTGGCTAACGCCTTTTCGTACTCCTCCTGATCCGCTTCCGACTTGGCCGCTGCCATTTCAAACAGTTCCTGGCCGAAATAAATCAGCTCCTGATCGGCGGCCTGTTGATTGGCCGCTATCAGATCATCCAGCGTTTTGTAGGGCAGGTCGCTACTGGCGAGGTAGCTTTCCAGGTCGTACTTAAACTCGTGTAACAGAACCGTAAATTCATCGCCACCATATTGACCATAGGTTGGCATGCGAACATCCACCAGTTCGGCTCCCTGCGCCCGTAAAACGTCCAGTTGTTGCTCGAACTGCTGATCGAGCAACTCGTTATAGCCCATCAGGTTACGCACCACACCGATGCGTTTGCCGGTTAAGCCATCGGCTTTTAAGTGGCTGCTAAAGTCGCTGTTGGCCGCATAACCAGCAGTGTCATTGGCATCATACTCAGCCATTGCCTGCAGCATCAGGGTAGCTCCGGTTACGGTGCGCGCCATCGGCCCTGCCGTGTCCTGACTGTGGGCAATAGGGATAATGCCGTCACGGCTGATCAGACCAAGCGTCGGTTTGATGGTAACGATACCGTTGACCGCTGCGGGGCACACTAACGAACCGTCCGTTTCGGTGCCTACCGCTAATGCGGTAAAGTCGGCCGCCACGGCGCTGGCCGAACCGGCACTCGAACCGCAGGTAGAGCGAGTTGCATCATAGGGGTTCACGGCCTGGCCGCCAGCGCCACTCCAGCCGGAGCTGGAACGCGTTGAGCGGAAGTTGGCCCATTCGCTGAGGTTCGCTTTGCCAAGAATAATAGCGCCCTCGGCGCGCAGCTCCTCAACTAGGAAAGCATCATCGGCCGGAAAGTTATTGGCGAACAGAACGGAACCTGCGGTATTGGGCATGCCGTCAGCTGTGTCGATGTTATCTTTCAGTAATACCGGGATACCATGCAGAGGCCCACGCAGTTTACCCGCTTCGCGTTCGGCATCAAGACGACGGGCATCTGCCAGCGCCTGTTCATTGACGCTGATGACAGCGCGCAACTCAAAACCCTTGGTATTATGTCGTGCAATACGGTCCAAATAGTAGTGTACGAGCTGCTCGGCACTGAGTTCGCCGTTCTGCATCGCGCGTTGCAGATCGGCAACCGAAGCCTGCTGATAGGCAAAGGGTTCCGGCTGCGTCGAGTCGGTTGTCTGGCAGGCACTCAGCGAGAGTGCAATGGCACTAGCCAGAAACAGGGATTTGAGCGTTGACGTCGTTGTCTTCATGGAAATGTCCTTCTGGTTATTTTTGTTTGCCATAAACTGACACAGTTTGGGCAGATTGACGATAAAAAATACGGTAAACTGTCGCCTGATTACGTTAACTGCAACAGAGCGCGAACCCTATGCGAGTATTAGGCATTGAAACTTCCTGCGATGAAACCGGTATTGCGATTTACGACACCAAGCAGGGCCTGCTGGCTCATCAGCTGTATTCTCAAGTAAAACTGCACGCAGACTATGGCGGCGTGGTGCCGGAACTGGCCTCACGAGATCATGTGCGTAAAACGCTGCCATTGATTAATGCGGCGTTGGAACAAGCACAATTAACCCCTGCGCAACTGGATGGGGTTGCCTATACCATGGGACCCGGCTTGGTGGGCGCGTTGTTGGTGGGGAGCTGTATTGGTCGCAGTCTGGCCTATGGATGGCAATTACCGGCCGTCGGTGTGCATCATATGGAAGGCCATTTGCTGGCGCCGATGCTGGAAGATAACCAGCCGCAGTTTCCGTTTGTCGCCTTGTTGGTGTCCGGCGGACACACACAGTTGGTGCAGGTGAAAGGCATAGGCGACTATGCCTTGCTGGGTGAATCCATTGATGATGCCGCCGGTGAAGCTTTTGACAAAACGGCCAAACTGATGGGGCTTGATTATCCGGGCGGACCACGATTGGCAAAACTGGCCGAGCAGGGGCGCAGTGGTCTGTATCGTTTCCCACGGCCGATGACGGATCGCCCGGGGCTGGACTTTTCTTTTAGTGGCTTAAAGACGTTTACGGCGAACACGCTGGCTGCCAGTGATCATGAACAACAGACACTGGCTGATATTGCCCGGGCTTTCGAGGATGCGGTTGTTGATACCTTGGTGATAAAGTGTCGCCGTGCACTTGAGCAAACCGGTTATAAACGACTGGTGATTGCCGGCGGTGTCAGCGCAAACAAACACTTGCGTGAACAGCTGGCCGCATTAATGAAAAAGCTAAAGGGCGAGGTTTTCTATCCGCGTACCGAGTTTTGTACCGATAACGGTGCCATGATCGCCCTGGCCGGCGCGTTACGCTTGCAGGCCGGAGAGCGGCAACCGTTGGCGATCAAAACCTTTCCACGCTGGCCAATGACCGATTTGTCACCGATGAAGGCTGTTGGCTAGCTCAATCCCGGCGCCGTTTAAACGGCGCCTCGGCACCACTGCTGAGGCGCAGAATATTGGCCTGATGGCGCCATACAATCAATACGGAAATCATTATCACTGGAATGGTGTATTGGGGCTTTATCCAATAAGCATAAAATGGCGCCAGGCATACAGTAATCAGCGCCGCGAGTGATGATACCCGGCTAATTTTAAACACCAGCAACCAGGTGGCGATCAGTAGCAATGCCATTTCCCAGGCGACCGGAAACATCGCTCCTAATGCGGTGGCAACGGCTTTTCCGCCGCGAAAATTGAAATACAGCGGGAAAATATGGCCTAGGCAGGCGGCCACCGCAATAATCCCCAGAAAGAAAGGTTCAATGCCGAGAAAGTACGAACCCCACACCGGTACCATCCCCTTTAACACATCAAACCAGAGCGTCAGGAAGGCGGGCACCTTGCCACCAATGCGGTAGACGTTGGTTGCTCCGGGATTGCCCGAGCCTTGCTTGCGCGGGTCTGGTAAGCCCCAGAGTTTGCAAATGAGAACGGCGCTACTGATTGAGCCCAGTAAATAGGCAACCAAAATCATCAGCAGGGTCAGTGCGGTCATAGGGTACGATTCTCTAAATGTTTGGTGTAGACTGCAATGAATTCAGCGACTTTTAGAATAAGCGCTTTTACGTTGAAATACCAATGGTGGATTAGCATGTCAGCATCCGATCTTGATTGGGTTCATATTGAAGGATTGCAAATAGATACAGTTATTGGTGTCTATGAGTGGGAACAACAACAGACTCAGCGTCTGCTGATTGATTTGGCAATGGCATGGGATATCCAGGCTGCAGCGCAAAAAGACGATATTGAGCAGGCGCTGGACTATGCCAAAGTGACAGAAGCCGTTACTGCGTGGGTTCAGCAAAAACCGCGGCAACTGATCGAGACCGTAGCTGAAGGGATCGCTCAACTGGTGCTACAGCAATTTGGCGTGCGCGAAGTTGAGGTCAAAGTCAGTAAGCCCGGCGCTGTCCCAAGCGCGGCCAATGTTGCCGTGAGCATTAGCCGGCGTCAATTTGACAGCCCCTTTGGTTGAGGTTCTGAGTCGTTTATGGCAACCGTATTTTTAGGGGTAGGTTCCAATATCGACCGCGAACAACACATTCTCAGTGGCGTTATCGCATTAGCAGAGCAATTTGAGTGGCGTCAGCGTTCGCGGGTGTTCGAGAGCCGCGCGGTGGGTTTTGCCGGCTCCGATTTTTATAATTTGGTGGTTGAAGTCCGTACCGACTGTTCCATACAGCAGGTCTGGCAGTGCTGCAAAGACATCGAAGAGCGCAATGGACGTTCACCGAACAGTCCTAAGTACAGCCCGCGCTCTCTCGACATTGATATGCTGCTTTATGATGATGAGCTGAACGCTGAGCATCCGCAGCTACCGCGTGCGGAAATTCTTGAAAACGCATTCGTACTCTGGCCGCTCGCCGACATCGCTCCGAATCGTAAACATCCGTTGGTGCATAAAACCTATGCTCAGCTATGGCGTGAATATCAGGGACAACAACAATTAGCGCCGTTGACCGACGAGCGCTGGCTACCGTTCTAGCTGTTCGAGAAAAACTTGCCGGCGACGTCGGGTCAGCGCTTCACCGAGCGCTTTGCCCGTAAACCCCTGTTGCAACAATTCCTGTGCCGTCACGGTTGCCGCAGTAGCAGCCGCTTGCCGTACTTGTTGTTGGGGTATGCCCGGCTGTAACGCGGTTTTTAACATCAACCATTGATTGAGTCGCTCTGGTCGGCGCCAGTAGTCCAACTCACCGAGCAGATTAAAATACTGCTCACTGCTGATGGTATCGGTTTGCAGTAACAGCACTTGCTGCGCCTGAGCCAGTTGCGCGGCCTCCTTGTAGCGGTTGGGTACGGCCAGCCGGCGGCAAAAAGCAGCAACATCGAAGCGTTGTGGCTGGCTGATAAATAGGCTGGCAAAGCGCAAAATAGTATCCTTGGTTAGCGCAGAAACTTGGCGTTGATGTTGCAATACCTGCTGAGTAATCTGCAACTCGGGAAACACCTGCTGCTCTGCGTTGAGCGTTACCAGCAAGTGCAGAAATTTATCCGGCGCCTGCGTTGCCAGTGCTTTCTCCCATTCTTTCCATACCCGTTCCGGGGTTAGGTGTTGGAGCTCTCCGGAGGCAACCATCTGCGCAAGCAGCGCAAGCGTCTCGTCGGCAACCTGAAAACCCAGGTGAGCAAACCGAGCCCAGAAACGGGCAATGCGCAACACCCTTAATGGATCTTCGACAAAGGCATCGGAAACGTGTCGCAGCAACCGCTGCCGGATATCACGTTGGCCGCCGAACGGATCAATCAGGTTGCCGTCAGGATCCTCGGCAATGGCGTTAATGGTGAGATCGCGGCGACTGAGATCCTGCTCCAGTGTGACGGAGCGGTCAGCGTTTACCGTAAAACCTTTATAGCCTTTTCCGGCTTTGCGTTCGGTTCTGGCTAGGGCATACTCTTCCTGAGTTTGTGGGTGCAAAAACACGGGAAAGTCTTTCCCTACTTGTTGGAAACCTTGTCGTTCCATTTCTTCGGCGCTGGCGCCGACAACGACCCAGTCGTGTTCGTGCGGTTCAATACCGAGTAATTTATCGCGCACCGCGCCACCGACTAAATAGGTTTTCACGCTAACTCCTGTGTTTTTTTCCTGATCTTGTCGAATCACTAGCCCAACTGCAAGTGAGTCGTTACACTGACAACAAAAAATGACGCGACCAGGTTATGTATCAAAATTTTTTCGGCTTACAAGAAGCGCCTTTTTCGATCGCCCCGGATCCGCATTACCTGTATCTGAGCGAGCGCCATCAGGAAGCCCTTGCGCACTTAACTCAAGGCTTAAATGGCAGCGGCGGCTTTATTTTATTAACCGGCGAAGTGGGAACCGGCAAAACCACTGTATCACGAGCGTTGTTAGAGCAGTTACCGGAAACCACCAATACCGCGTTTATTCTAAACCCAATGCTCAACGAAGACGAATTACTGGCGAGTTTGTGCGATGAGTTTGGCATCCGTTATCAGAAACGCAGTGCCACGCGTAAAACCTTAACCGACAAGCTCAGCCAGTTTTTGCTGGCAGCCCATGAACGGGGTGAACAGTGCGTTGTTCTGATTGACGAAGCGCAACACTTAAAACCGCAGGTGCTCGAGCAGTTGCGGCTGTTAACCAATCTGGAAACGCACCAGGCAAAACTACTGCGGGTGATTTTGATCGGGCAGCCGGAGTTACAGGACTTACTGAGGCGGCGTGAATTACGACAGCTTGCGCAACGCATCACCGCGCGTTATCACATCCTGCCGCTGACCGAAAAAGACACTGAGCGTTACATCGCTTATCGCTTGCAAATTGCCGGCGCGGTAAAGCCATTGTTTAGCCATGCCGCTTGTATTGCTGCCCATAAGGCGACTCAGGGCGTCCCCAGGCTACTCAATCTGGTGTGTGATCGCGCCTTACTGGCCGCCTACACCGATAGCGCTGCCGCGGTACAACCGAAACACATTAAAACTGCCGTGGCAGAGCTGGAAGGGCCGGCTCGGCCAGAGCGCGTATCGGGGCGTTCATTTTTGCTGTGGTTACTGATCATTGTGGTCATGGCGTTGCTGGCTGTAGCCGGTTGGCAATGGCAAAAGGAATTGCCGGCATCGGCAGGATCTGCCGCGGCCGAGTCACAGAGTGAGTCGCGCAACACGGACTATCAGGCAGCAACAGCACTTGCCCGCGCCTGGGAGTTACCACAACCACCGCAACAACAAAGGTTTTGTGACTGGGTTAAGCAGTATCAGCTTGCTTGTTTACGGCAACCGCTCAGTATGCGTGAGTTGCGTGCGATTGATTATCCGGTAGTACTGTTTCGACAGCAGCGTGAGGCAACCTTGGTGAGCCAGCAGCAAGCCGTTGACACACAGGGTTGGAACGGCGATATCTTGTTGTTGTATCGACATCCTTTTATGGCCGCGGCGATGGATGAAGAACAGCAACAGCAGTGGCTGCAACAGGAGCTTAAGCGGCACTTGCCGGCCGCTGATGCCAACCTATCCGCAAGCGAACAGTTTACTCGGTTACAACGACAGCAGGGGCTGCCGGTAACCGGTCAGTTAGATGCCCCCACACTGGCGTGGTTGAGCGCCCGTTATTATGCCAACGTGCCGCGATTGAGCGAGGCGCAGGAGTAACTCATGTCATCCTTATTAAAAGCGCTGAAACAACAACAATCGCCGTTGGTAAACCGTGGTAGCGATTTGGACCCATCACTTGTTGATGCGCCCGAGCGGGGTGGCAGGGCGACAGTGTGGTTGGTCGCCTTAGGCCTCGTGATCATTATGCTGTTGGCGTTTATTGGCTGGCAACTGCTGGCCGCTGATGACAAGGATAACAAGCAGCCGTCGCAATCCAATAGCGCCTTATCCGATTACCAACTGGGAGAAAGCTACGAGGTGAGCTCAGTGAGCTGGCCGGCACAGCAGCCTGAAGAAAGCCCCCGAGTTGACGCCGAGCCGATTGTGGTAAGGCCGGAACCGGAATCACGAAACAACCAACGCGAGCCTCTGGATCTTAATCAGGTATCGCCGGAACTATTAGCGAAGTTTGAGCAGGCCGTACAGCAGAGTAGTGCCGGCAATGCTAACCAGGACGATAACCGTTCTTCCGTGGTGCCGCCGTTGGCGGAACTGAGCGACAGCTTTAAACAGCAAGTGGCACCGTTCAGCTATGACGGGCACATGTACCTATCCGATCCCGAGCAGCGATGGGTGGAGTTAAATCAACAACGCTATTACGTTGGCGAACGTTTCAACGGGCTGCGTATTGAACAGATTGAACCGCAACGGCTGGTGCTGTCGCGCGATGGACAGGCTTTCAGTATTGACGCGCTCAGTGACTGGAACGGGCTTAACGAATAGCTGATTGACATTAGCTCGGGAACTTCTTAATCTAACCGGATAAATCAAACACCTGTTTGAAATAACCGTTTAGTTAAGAGGTTTCCCCATGGCAGATTACCGAGCTCCACGTGATGATATGGACTTCGTCTTGCACGATGTCTTTAATGTAGCCGCTGACTGGCAGCAAGCAGCCGAGTTAGCAGAAATGATGGACGTGGATACCGCAACCGCAATCCTTGATGAAGCGGCAAAAGTGGCTGAAAACCTGGTCGCTCCGTTATCACGTCAGGCCGACGAGCAGGGCATCCGTTTTGATAATGGTGACGTAACGACGCCTGATGGTTTTAAAGAAAACTTTAAACAACTCGCTGAAGGCGGCTGGGTCGGTGTCACTGCCAATCCGGAGTTTGGCGGTATGGGTTTACCCAAGGCATTGTCAGCGCAGTATGAGGAAATGCTCTGCAGTGCGGACATCGCGTTTTCGCTGTATCCGGGGCTTACCTCCGGCGCCATCATGACACTGGATTTGCACGCCAGCGAAGAACTAAAACAGCGATACCTGCCGAAAATGGCAGCCGGCGAATGGACGGGCACCATGTGCCTGACCGAGCCACACGCCGGTACCGATTTGGGCATCATCAAATCAAAAGCCGTGCCGAATGATGATGGTAGCTACGCCATCAGCGGCACCAAGATTTTTATTACTGGTGGCGAGCATGACCTGGCGGATAACATCGTTCATTTGGTGCTGGCAAAGCTACCGGATGCACCGGCCGGAACTAAAGGCATCTCGCTGTTTGTGGTTCCTAAAGTTCTTCCCAATGAAGACGGTTCGCTGGGCGAACGTAATGCCCTGAGCTGCGGTTCGGTCGAGCACAAAATGGGGATTCACGCCTCCGCCACCTGCGTAATGAACTTCGACGGTGCTAAAGGTTGGCTGGTGGGAGAGCCTCACCGTGGCTTACCGGCGATGTTCACGATGATGAACTATGAACGTTTAGGGGTTGGCATTCAGGGGTTAGGTGCAGCTGAACGCTCTTATCAAAATGCGCTGGAATACGCCAAAGACCGTATTCAGGGACGCGGGGCAAAAGCCACCCGTAATGATGCGGCCGAGGCTGACTCGATCTTAGTCCACGGCGACGTCCGTCGTATGTTACTGACCATGAAGGCGTTGACCGAGGGTGGCCGGGCATTTTCGACCTGGGTGGGACAACAACTGGATCGAGCCAAATACGCCTCTGATGCGAAGGTTCGTGAGAAGGCGGATGCGATGGTGGCGCTATTGACCCCGGTTGCAAAAGCGTTTCTGACCGATACCGGGCTGGAATCGACCATTCACGGGCAACAAGTGTTTGGCGGTCATGGCTATGTGCGAGAGTGGGGACAGGAGCAGTTAGTTCGTGATACCCGTATTGCGCAAATTTACGAAGGCACCAACGGCATTCAAGCGTTGGATCTGCTTGGACGTAAAGTCTGTGGGTCGCAGGGGCAACTGTTACAGCCGTTCATGGAAGAACTCAGTGGGTTTGTTGCAGAAATTGCGCAGCATAATCGTTGGAATACGGAACGCGCACAATTGCAGCAAGCGATGGATGCGTTGCAGGGTGTCAGCGCCGAGGTACTGCAAAAAGCCGGAACCGATGAAAACATCATCAGCAGTGTTGCCGTTGAGTATTTGCATTTAGTCGGGTATGTTTCTTACGCGTATCTGTGGCTGCGGATGGCAGTCGTTGCCGAGCAACGACAAGCCGAAAAGCCGTATCTGGCCGCCAAGATAAAGACCGCCAAGTTTTATTTTGCCCGGATTTTACCACGCGTACATGCGCTGGTCGCATCCATTAAAGACGGAAGTGAGAGTTTATATCTGCATGACGACAACGAATTCTGACCACGTTGAGTTTTATCGAGACAGTCGCCGTCCCCAGGGTTGGGGCGGCTTTTTTTTGGCCATTTGGATGGCAATCTATATTGGTGGGGTGGTGCCATTGTGGATTATTGCCATCGGCGCGCTGACCACAATGGCGCTGGTTGCGGCCATTATCATTCGCTTCAGACCGAAACAGCTGGCAGCACGTTGGGCGGATAATCAATTGCTGGAAAAACGGTTTATTCTGCCGCCTAAGCACCATTCGTTACCGCAACCGCCAAAGCTGGTGCGTTACGAGGAGGACTTGTCAGCTTTGCAATTTACCGATCAGGGACGACTTTATGAGATCGCTGTAATACACGATCAGGAGCTCGAACAGCAATTACAGGGCAGCGACATTCCGGTGATTGATAGGCGTGACCGTTAGGCACAAAAAAGCCGGGGCAGAGGCCCCGGCTTTTGGCTTTATTGCGATTAATCGTCCAGTGACAACAAGGTCGCATTACCACCAACGGCAGTAATGTTGTCGGTGCGTGTTTTTTCGGTAATAAAGCGCGTAAGGTAGTGTGGACCACCGGCTTTAGGACCGGTACCGGACATGCCACGGCCACCGAACGGTTGTACACCAACCACAGCGCCAATCTGGTTACGGTTGATGTAAACGTTACCGACATCGATTTTACTGGCAACATCATGCGCAAAGGTTTCGTTACGGCTATGAATACCAAAGGTTAAGCCGAAACCGGTGCCGTTGATGCTGTCGATCACTTCGTCGATGTTATCCGTGCTGTAGCGAATGACGTGCAGGATAGGGCCGAAGTTTTCTTTCACCAGTTGGCTGATGCTGTCAATTTCGATGGCCGTTGGCGCAACAAAGGTTCCACCCATGGTGTAGTCCGGCATCGGTGCACGAGCAATCAGACGGCCAGCTTGCTGGATATCGGAAATGTGCTGTTCCAGGTTGGTTTTGGCAATACCATCGATCACCGGGCCGACATCGGTTTCGTGCAACAGCGGATCACCAACGGTTAATTCTTCCATGGCGCCGCGCAGCAAATCGATGACGCGGTCGGCGATGTCTTCTTGCACGAACAACACACGCAATGCCGAACAACGTTGACCGGCGCTCTGGAAGGCACTGGCAACAACGTCAGTGACAACTTGCTCAGGTAGCGCGGTGGAATCCACCATCATGGCATTCTGACCACCGGTTTCGGCCACTAATGGGACGATAGGACCGGTGCGGGCAGCCAACGCGCGGTTGATGGCTTGCGCGGTATAGGTTGAACCGGTAAAACAAACACCACCGATGTCTTCCTGTGAGGTCAGGAAGCTACCGACTTCAGCACCACTGCCGGGCATAAAGTGCAGGACGTTACCCGGAATGCCAGCTTCCAGTGCCAGTTGTACCGCGCGGTAGGCGATCAGACCGGTTTGCTCGGCGGGCTTAGCGATAACGGAGTTACCGGTAACCAGTGCCGCGGCAACCTGACCGACAAAAATCGCCAGCGGGAAGTTCCACGGACTGATACAAATAAAGGTTCCGCGGCCTTCAACAAACAGTTCGTTGTCTTCACCCGTTGGCCCCGGCAGTTTGATCGGATTGCCCATCAGCTTGCGCGCCTGATTGGCGTAATAGCGACAAAAATCAACGGCTTCACGCACTTCGTCGATACCGTCCTGCAGACCTTTACCGGCCTCTAGCGAGCAAATCGCGATCAGCTCGTTGCGGTTTGCTTCCATCAGATCGGCAAATTTTTCCAGGCATTTGGCACGATCTTCGACCGCAACCTCACGCCAGGCGCGGTAGGCCTTATTCGCACTGGTCAGCGCCTTGTCTGCCAACTGTTTATCACCCCAGTAAATGCTGCCGATTTGTTTCGAGGTTTCCTGTGGGCTGGTGATACTAACATGGTGATCCGTTTCAATGGTTTTACCATCAACGATCGGGCCACCCTGCCATTGCTTGTCACGGTACTGCTGCACTGCAGCAATAAAATCATCTGCTTGTGAGTGAATATTCATATTCAATCCTAACGAATTTGTGCGATCCCCATAAATCTCAGTGGGAAGAGGAATTTTGCTGTTGGCGAACTTTTCGTAACCCGAGGCGGTAGCCATAGGGTGTTTAACCAGCTCCATCACCGGCGTGTCTGCATCCAGTAATTTGTGCACAAACGACGAGTTTGCGCCATTTTCCAGCAGGCGGCGAACCAGGTAGGGCAGTAGATCGCGGTGCGGACCGACAGGCGCATAAATGCGCACGACCAGTTTACTGTCCTGCTCCATCAAGGTGTCGTAAAGGTTATCGCCCATACCATGCAGGCGCTGGAACTCGATGCGTCGTTGTGCCGCCTCGTTCATGTGCTGAATCGAGACGATGGTTTGCGCGTTATGTGTGGCAAACTGCGGGTAGATGGCACCGTCGGTATCATCACTTAACAAGTACCGGGCGCAGGCCAAATACGAGATGTCACTGTGGGATTTGCGCGTAAACACCGGGTAGCCGGTTAAGCCATTTTCCTGGCTCCATTTGATCTCGTTATCCCAGTAAGCACCTTTAACCAGTCGCACCGGAATTTCATCACCGCATTCTTTGGCTAACGCAGAAATCCAACATAACGTTGGCAACGCTCGTTTTGAGTAGGCCTGTACCACCAGACCAAAACGTGGCCAGCCTTTACACACGCCACTGCGATAGACTTTTTCGAACAGTTCAAGAGACAGTTCATGGCGGTCGGCTTCTTCGGCGTCGATGGTGACACCTACGTCCGCCTCTTTCGCCAATTTAACCAGTTCCGTCAAGGTGGTTGCCAGTTCGGTCAAAACCCGCTCGTGGTTTGCCGCCTCATAGCGAGGGTGCAGAGCCGACAATTTGATCGAAATGGTCGGCCGCGGCGCATCCGGGTTATTGAACTCTTCTTTGGTGATGGTTTTGATGGAGTTGACGTACTGTTGCTTATAGTACTCCGCGTCCTTCATCGTCAGCGCGGCTTCACCCAGCATGTCATAGGCATGGGTATAACCCTTGTCGCGGTTATCGCGACTTTCTTTCAGGGCTTCCTCAATGGTTCGGCCAAGCACGAACTGCTTACCCATGATCTGCATCGCCGCGTAGGTGGCTTTGCGAATCACCGGTTTACCTAACTTACGTACCAGTCGACGGAAAGCGCGCCGCGGGGTCTCCATGGCTTTACCCGTTGGATTGGTCACACTGTTGGTCAGGGCTAAAGCCCAGGTACCGGAATTGACCAGCCATGAGGCACTTTGGCCCATGTGCTTTTGCCAGTCACCGCCGGATAATTTGTCCTGGATCAAGGCGTCAGCCGTGTAAGCGTCCGGAATACGGAGTAACGCTTCCGCTAGACACATCAGAATAATGCCTTCCTTGGTGTCCAGACTGTATTCTTGCAAAAACGCATCAACAACGCCGTTGGCTGCGTTCTCTCTGACTTGCTCAACTAATTTAGCTGCGCGTTCGGTTACTGCGCTAATCGTTTCGTCATCAGCAGGAACCAGCGGCAAGAGTTCACGCATATACGCGTCTTCATCGACAATATAGTTGTCGGTGATTGCCTGCTGTAAGGACCTTAGGTCCTCCGCCTGATGCTGTTTGGATAGCACCTCACTCGCTTTAAACATAGCATCTCCTGTAAAGCCAGGCCGAAGCTCGGCGTGCTTCCCCAACGCTGGGAATCGGGCGCAAGTATAAATGACTTTTTGCCCCGGTAAAGAGTTCTTTTTGCTCGCCCACGGTGCAACTTTTCACGAGGGCTGTCAAGCCAGTGTCAACGTGCTTTATGTTGACCCGGACTGCGCAAGCCGATACCTTTAGCAGCACACCTTACAGCACTGGAATCCATAATTGTATGTCGCAAAATACGTCGCAAGAGCTCGAGCTAAAACTGGTCATCGAACCCAGTCAGCGGGACAATGCGCTGACGGTTTGTCAGCAGCTGGCTGAAACCTTTGCTACTGCGGCTGACTATCAGCAGCTTGAACTCGAAAATGCCTACTTCGACACGAGCGACTTGCGTTTACGCCAGTTCGATATGGGATTACGTATCAGACGCTCAGGAGATCAACTTGAACAAACCATCAAGCTGGCGGGAAGAGTACTCGGCGGGATGCATGAACGCCCGGAATACAATGTTCCGATAGCGGATATGGTGCCGGATCTGACGTTATTTGATGAAGACATTTGGCCCGACGATTTTCCGGTTTATGACGTCCAACGCGATCTGCAGCAATTGTTTGTGACCGATTTTAAACGCCATCGTTGGTTGCTGAAAAGCGGTGATGGGGTCATCGAAATGGTGCTGGATCTGGGTCAGGTGCTGGCGCAGGAGTCCTCTGAGCGCATTGCCGAAATTGAATTGGAGTTGCAAGGTGGCGACATCAATGATGTTTATCGCCTGGGCCAGCAGTTGGTAGAGCAGCTCAACGCGCGCATGGGGTCACTCAGCAAAGCCGCGCGCGGTTATCTGTTGGCGGGCCGCAGCGTGCTTGAACCTTTTGTACAAACCCACTTTGTCAGCACCAAAGCCGAACACAGTCTCGGCGAAGCGCTTTACCGGGCGTTGGAATATGGCTTAAAACATTGGCAGCATAATGAATCCTGTCTCGAACGGCATGCCAACGTGCGCGCGGCACAGGGAATGGCTGACGGCATTTACTTATGCAAATCAGTACTGGAGCTGCTGGCAAACCAAGGCATCGAATGTACCGGGTTGGTCGATCGCATCAGCACCATGTTGTCCCATTTCGGTTGGCTGAAGCGATTTGAAGGACTGGCTGAATTGACCGCCGAAGACGGCGCTTACCATCGTGCGCTGAAGCGCTACAACAGTCTTTATGAAGCGTTACAGGATAGCCAGCAGCAGGTGGTTCAGTTAACTCAATTACTGGAGCTGGTGCGCTCGTCGGACTACCAATTGCTGTTGCTGGATTTATCACGGTTAATGATTGAACGTCAGCAAACCGACGACATGCAACAACCCTGCGAACAATGGGCGACGGCACTGTTACGAGATGACTGGCGCGACGTGCAACAGGAGTTTGAGCAGGTGGAGGACATGAGTGAAGAACGCTACCTGAAGCTGTTGCCAAAGTTACAGCACAGTCTGATGCTCGGTATTTGTTTTGGGCAACTGTTCGACGCCAATCTCCGGGACAGTTTCCGCGCCCCGTGGCAGGATTTGGCGCGGGGTATCCGTGAAATTACCGCGTTGCATATTTTGCACGAAACGGTAAAAAACAGTGATGATTTCAATGACGAAAAGCTGATTGATTGGCAGCGTATGCAGCGTGAATCCTTGTTAACGGCGTTGGAGTATTCACGTAAAGCCGCGTTGAAACGGGAGCCATACTGGCAGTTGTAAGGACGTTATGCAGAATCATTTAAGTACACTACCGCCAAAATCGTTACTGCAGCAGTCTGCCGGGATCTGGGAGCACATCGTAGAGCTCCACCCCGCCGCAAAGGAAAACGACGAATGTCGGAATCTGGTCGCCAGCAGTGATTTTTTCGCACGAGTACTGGAACGTTATGGCGATAAGCTGTTGAGCGGTATGGCGCAGCCCTGTGCCGAGCAGGACTATGCGAACCGCTTGCAACAAGCCTTGCAGCAATGCAGCACTGAACAACAGTTAAAACGGCAGTTACGCTGCTTCCGGCACACACAAATGGCGATCCTGCTGTGGCGTGAACTGCGCGGTGACGTATCGCTGTCAACGTCGCTGGCACATTACAGTGCCATCGCTGATGCCTGTATTCAGCAGGCTCTGCAATGGTTGCAAACGGATTTTAAAGCCCGTTACGGGAGCGCCTATACCGCTAGCGGCGACGAGCAGTCGTTGGTGGTGTTGGGGATGGGCAAACTCGGCGGTCGCGAACTTAACTTTTCGTCCGATATCGATCTGATCTTTTTTTATCCGGAGCAGGGGGAAACCAGCGGCGGCCGCCGCTCACTTGAGCATAATGTTTATTTTACCCGGCTGGCACAGGCCTTGATCGCGGCGTTGGATGAGTCGACCGCTGACGGGCAGGTGTTTCGAGTGGATATGCGGCTGCGTCCGTTTGGCAGCTCCGGTCCGTTAGTGACCAGTTATAACGCACTTGAGCATTACTATCAGGAGCAGGGGCGGGACTGGGAACGTTACGCCATGGTCAAAGCGCGGGTGATTAATCAGAACGAGGATTACAACCAGTTATTTCAGTCGCTGATCCGGCCGTTTGTTTATCGTCGCTATATTGACTTCAGTGCCATTGAAGCGCTGCGCAAGATGAAGTTATTGATCACCCAGGAAACTCGGCGTCAGGGCGTAAAGAACAATATAAAACTCGGTGCCGGCGGTATTCGGGAGGTTGAATTTATTGCGCAGGTGCATCAATTGATTCGTGGTGGCCAGGAAAAAGCGCTGCAAACACAATCGCTCTATCAGGCGTTTTCACAAATCGAGCGACTCGGACTTATGGCGTCAGCGACCGTCAACCAATTGATGCAGGATTACGAGTATCTGCGCGAACTCGAACATCGTCTGCAACAGCTTAACGACGAACAAACCCAACAGTTACCTGAAGATGAGCGGTTGCGTCAGCAGCTCTGTTACATGATGGGCGATGCCGAGTGGCAACAGTTACAGCAACGTGTCGATGACGTTATGCAGCGTATCCACCAGGAGTTTCGCCAGGTCATCGGCTCGCAGTCAGAGGATGATGAAGAGGAGCATGGGCTGCAGGTGTTGTGGCAGGACATGCTGGAAGATGACGCTGCGGTTGAAATTTTGCAACAGGAAACCGAAGTGGATGCTGCCGAACTGTGGCAGCAAATTAAGACCTTTCGGCAGGAAACGCGCAAACGCAGTTCGGGGCCGCGCGGGCGCGCGGCATTGACGCGACTGATGCCAGTATTGTTACGACAGATCTTGCAACAGCAGCATCCGGTGCAGTTGCTGGAGCGCGTGCTATCGGTTATCCGCGCCATCATGAGCCGCACCGCTTATATCGAGTTGTTGACGGAAAATCCGGGAGCACGTGAGCAGCTGTGTAAGCTTTGCGCGGCGAGCCCATGGGTGTCAGAACAACTGGCTTTACACCCGGTGTTGCTGGATGAACTGATCGATCCGCAACAATTGTATCAACTGGCCGATTTGGAAGAGTACCCTGCGCTGTTGCGGGAATACCTGATGCGTATTCCGGAACAGGATCTGGAACGGCAGATGGACGCGTTGAGACAGGCTAAACAAGCATTACAGTTGAAAATCGCTGCGGCAGATATCAGCGGTGCACTGGAATTAATGAAAGTCAGTGATCATTTAAGTTACCTTGCTCAGGCTGTGATTGCCGAAGTGGTCGTGATGGCGTGGCAGCAGTTGGCACAAAAACATGGAACGCCGCCGGGTCGCTCAGCCAGCGATACCGGGTTTGCGGTTCTGGCCTATGGCAAACTGGGTGGGTTGGAACTGGGCTATGGCTCCGATCTGGATCTGGTGTTCGTCTGCGATGCGGACTACAGCGAGCAAACAGACGGTGCCAAGCCGATCGAGGTGCAGCAGTTTTATCTGCGATTGGCACAGCGTATTCTGCATTTGTTCACGACCCGCACCGTGGCCGGCATCCTCTATGATGTGGATTTGCGCTTGCGACCCTCAGGGCAGGCCGGGTTACTGGTCACTCAGGTTGATTCTTTTGTGCGTTACTTGCGCGAGGACGCCTGGACCTGGGAGATGCAGGCCTTGGTGCGAGCACGTTGTGTGTATGGCAGCGAGCACTTATGCAGCCAACTGGAAGACATTCGCCGCTCGATGCTGGCACGGCAACGGGATAAGGCTCAGTTAAAGCAAGACATTCTTGAGATGCGGGCCAAAATGCGTCAGCACCTAAGCCGCTCAGATACGACTCAGGCCTTTGACATAAAACAGGACGCCGGTGGTATTGCTGATATTGAGTTTATTACTCAATACCTGGTGTTGGCGTACTCGCATGAGCATCCGTCGTTGTGTCGTTACAGCGACAACATCCGCGTGCTGACAGCCGCGCAACAACGGCATATTATCAGTGAGCTGGACGCGCAGAACCTGATTAATGCTTACCAAATACTGCGCTGTGAGAGTCATGCCCTGGCTTTGCAGGGCGAACAGGCATTAGTGACGCACGATTTAAGTAGCGAACGTGACGCCGTTATTGACTGTTGGAACCGTGTGTTTGCCGAACCTGACTAGTTATAGTAGCTCGGCATATCCTCCGTGGGTCTGGTTTTAAAGCGCCGGTGAACCCAAAGGTATTGTTCCGGTGCTTGCTCAATGGCCTGCTCGACTAACGTGTTGATTCGCGCCGCATCGGCTTTATCATCCCCGCTTGGGAAGTCCCGCAGCATCGGTTCGTAGTAAACGTCGTAACCGCTGCCATCTTCGCGACGAACGCAACGGCTGACCAGCACGTTACAATTTTTGTGTTGGGCAAACAGCGTAGTGCCTGTGGTTGTTGATGCGTCCGGAACATTAAAAAATGGCACAAACTCGACGCGGCGGCGGCCATAGTCCTGATCCGGCAGGTAGCCGGCAATTTCACCATTGCTGATGGCTTTAAGCATCCCTTTTACATCGCGTCGTTGGATCATGTACTTGTTTGAGCGACCACGACCACGGGTTTGTAAAAACTCCATAACCGCGTTGTTATGTGGACGATAAAGTCCAACCGCCGGCTTTACAAAACCGTGCAGACGGGCATGAACTTCCAGGCTCAAGAAGTGAAACAGCAGCATCAGCACGCCTTTGCCACCAGCCTGAGCCTGCTCCAGGTTTTCTTTACCATGCACATGCAACTTGCGCTTGATACGCCAATCGGGCCACCACCAGGCGATACCGATTTCAAAATAGGCAATGCCGGTATTTTCCAGGTTTTTGGTCACCAGTTGCTCGATTTGTTCGTCGCTGTAATCAGGAAAGCACAATTGCAGATTACGACGGGCGATATTAACCCTGCGCGGCATCGCCTTTTTAAACAATCGCCCCAGACCTTTGCCCAGCCACAGCTGCAGTCGATAGGGCAGCCACGATACCAGGTACAAAAACAGGACACCAAGCCAGGTAAGCCAAAATTTGGGGTGCAGAAAATACAGTTTAAACTTGGGTTTCTCGATCACTGTGATGGTCTTTTATTTACCGAACGAATTTTTGCGCATAGTAGCACAAAAACAAAAGGCACCGTGAACCGACCTCCACGATGCCTTTGTCGCTGTCTGACCGCGTTGACTTAGTCGGCAGCGGTGCCGTCAGCCTGCTCTGACAGGGCTGCGTTAATACCTTGTAGGTCTTCCGGTGTCAGATCGCCAACCGCTTGCTCCAGTGCCAGCCGCTGACGAATATAACCATAACGCGCTTCGGCCAAGTTACGGCGGGCGTTAAACAAGTTACGGGTGCTGTTCAACACGTCAACAATGGTACGAGTTCCGACTTCAAAGCCGGCTTCGGTTGCCTTTAAAGCACTCTCTGCGGAAGTAACCGCTTGTTCGAAGGCTCGAATGCTCGACAGCGATGCGGTGACATCATAGAAGGCATTACGGGTTTCACGCTCGACGGTACGACGAGTTTCCACCATGGTCTGGCTGCTGGCCACGTAATTATCACGCGCCTGCTCGGTCAGCGCGCTGGTGCGGTAGCCTGAGAAGATAGGTACATCAACACTTAAACCAATTTGGCGAGAATCCAGCCGGGGAAGATCGGTTGTTGTGCCGTTGACCGTGGTTTCGTTATCATCAGTGCCCCAGCTTGCGTTGAGTGACACGGTTGGGTAGTGACCGGTTTGCTCCAACTTGATTTGTTGTTCAGCAATATCTACCGCAACCATACTTTGCATCAGGCTAAGGTTTCCGTTCTCAGCCTTTGTGACCCACTCGCGAACATCTTCTGGAGTCGGTTTAGTCGGATCAAACGCATTGGTTTGCAGACCGGCTAGTGATTCTGGGTATTGGCCGGTAATTTCGCGGATATTTTCAAAGGCGATGTTGACCGCGTTACGCGCCTGAATTTCTGCTGCCACAGCGCTATCGTACTGGGCTTGCGCTTCGTGAACATCCGTAATGGCGGTTAGCCCAACCGAGAACCGTTGTTTGGTCTGCTCAAGCTGGCGTTCAATGGCACGTTTTTCGGCTTCTGCAAAATCAAGATCATCTTGTGCCTGCAATGCGCCGAAGTAAGCATTAACGACTCGTAGCATCAGACCTTGCGCAGCATCGCGATACGCAACCTCAGCACGATAGGCCTGCTTGTCAGCGATATCGGCCTGTTTCCAGGTGCTCCAGTCAAACACACTTTGATTGATGTTGATTCCGGCGTTCCAACCATTAGACTCGCTTTCGTAAACGCCCAAGCCGGGCTGAAAGCGATCCGCCTTACTGTCGCTCAATCCGATAGAGCCAGTTACTTGTGGCCAGAACCCGGATTCAGCAATGTCGACCTGCTTCTGCGCGGCATCGCGCTCGGCGGCAGCGCGCAATAGCGCTGGGTCATTTTGTACAGCCAGCTGATAAATTTGAGCCAAATCGTCAGCGCTTGACGTAAAAGTAACTGCGGAAAGCGCTAAACCAACAGTTGCGGACAGTAAATGCTTTTTCATCGTTCGTAATGTCCCGTAGCTTAAATGTGAGCGATTGATGATGTTACTTTAACAGTAGTCGCCACCAATGGCCGAATAGTTTACATACAGCGTTGAATGAATACTAGTTTAACCTGAGTTTGTTCTAACTTTAAGCTAAAGATGGTTTCAGATCACGCCTAAGTGTAACAGAATGTATGTTAATCGATGAATTGAACGAGAATTAAGACAATAAGGATGACTGTGGAGCCTAAATTTACCCAACACGATGTGAAGATTACGGATATCCAGCCGCAATATGAAGGCTTTTTATCGATCTATAAGTATCGCTTGCGACACCGGTTGTTTGCGGGTGGCTGGAGTGAAGAAATTGACCGTGAGTTGATGGATCGTGGTGACGCCGTGGTGGTATTGCCATACGATCCGGTGACCGATGAGCTGGTGGTATTGGAGCAGTTCCGGGTAGGCGCTATGAACAACGAGCAGGGGCCTTGGTTATTTGAGTTTGTGGCCGGCATGTTTGATGGCGACGAATCCGCACAGGAAGTCGCTGAGCGCGAGTTGATGGAAGAGGCGGGCTTGACGGCGAAACGGCTGCACGAGGCATTAACGTATTACTCAAGCCCCGGCGGCACCAACGAACGCATCAGTATTTATATTGCCGAAGTGGACGCCAATCAGGCCGCAGAATTCGGTGGATTGGCCGAAGAACACGAAGACATTCGGGTATCGACCATCGGTTTTGCAGATGCAGTGCAGATGTTGGCGCAGGGAAAATTTAACAACGCCGCCAGTGTCATTGGGTTACAATGGATACAGCTTAATAAATCACGCTTATTTCAGACTCAGGAGTAACCCGTGTCGCATCAACAGCAGTATCAGGTCGATGTTGCCGCTTTGCATCGATTGCATGAGCGTAATTACGCCGGGTTGGTCAACCTGTTGCCGGAAACGTCGGCGATCACCACCATAGTAACGGGTAATTACCTGAGTTTTGATCTGCGTATCACGTCAGAATCACGTTACACCACGGATATCGAAATTACCCAGCAACCCGGGCATTGGGCAGCCGACTATCTACGCGCGAAGCTCGAAGTGCGCCTTTATCACGACGTGCGTATGGCCGAAGTCATGGCCAGTCAGGGCGTGCGGCGACTGGCCGTGCATTACCAGCAACCCAATCCGGCCATGCGTCACCGTGACGAAAAGCACCAGGTCAATCAATTTTTGGCGGACTGGCTGTGGTTATGCCGGGAACAAGGACAGGTAAAAACGGGTGTTGCCGACAAATTTCTTCCGCACGGCTTCAAATAAGCGTAGCTTAGCGGTACATTGTTGTTATTAACGTCGTCACTGACGACATGTTACACAACAAAGACAACAGCGAAACATCAGTCGGTTGGATTACGTCGACTCCCATAACTACAAGCGCTAAGCGATAACGACGAAAACTCATGACAGATTATAAGTCCGATTCAATTGAGGTGCTCAATGGCCTAGAACCCGTTCAGCGCCGTCCGGGGATGTATACTGATACATCCCGCCCCAATCATTTAGGCCAGGAAGTCATCGATAACAGCGTTGATGAAGCGCTGGCCGGTCACGCTAAAACCGTTACCGTCATTTTACACCAGGATCAGTCGTTGGAAGTGATTGATGACGGGCGCGGCATGCCGGTTGATATTCACCCTGAGGAGAAAGTCCCCGGGGTCGAATTGATCATGAGCAAACTGCATGCCGGTGGTAAGTTTTCGAATAAAAACTACCAGTTTTCGGGTGGTCTGCACGGTGTTGGTATTTCAGTTGTTAACGCCCTGTCAACGCGGGTTGAGCTGACCATCCGGCGTGACGGTAATGTCTACGAAATGGCCTATGAGAATGGTGATAAAGTCAGCGAACTCGAAGTCACCGGCAGCTGTGGTAAGCGCAATACCGGAACCCGGGTGCATTTTTGGCCGGATCCGAAATACTTTGATTCGGCCAAGTTTTCCGTCACCAAACTGCGCCATTTGCTGCGCGCCAAAGCGGTACTGTGTCCCGGCCTGACCATCCAGTTTAAAAACAAGCTGGAGGGTAGCGAGGACAGTTGGTTTTATCAGGATGGTTTGACGGATTATCTGGTGGAAGCGGTCAGTGATTTGCCGACGTTGCCGGAAGAACCTTTTAACGGCAGTTTTTCCGGGCAGACAGAAGGCGTTGACTGGGCGGTTACCTGGTTACCTGAAGGCGGCGAGGGCGTCAGTGAAAGCTACGTTAACCTGATTCCAACCGCGCTGGGAGGGACTCATGTTAATGGTCTGCGACAAGGCTTACTCGAAGCCATGCGGGAATTCTGTGAGTTTCGTAACCTTCTGCCGCGGGGCGTTAAACTGACCCCTGAAGACGTTTGGGATCGTTGTTGTTACATTCTCTCCACGAAAATGCAGGACCCGCAGTTTGCCGGTCAGACCAAAGAACGATTGTCGTCACGTCAATCGGCCAGCTTTATTTCCGGAGTCGTTAAAGATGCGTTCAGTCTGTGGCTGAACGAACACACGGAACAGGCCGAAGCGTTGGCAGAATTGTGTATTAGCAATGCGCAGCGGCGATTGCGGGCCAGTAAGAAGGTGGTGCGGAAAAAAGTCACTTCTGGTCCGGCCTTGCCGGGTAAGCTAACTGACTGTAGCTCACAGGAACCATCTCGTAGCGAGCTGTTTCTGGTCGAGGGTGACTCCGCCGGAGGGTCGGCAAAACAGGCTCGCGATCGTGACTTTCAGGCGGTGATGCCATTGCGTGGAAAAATCCTGAACACCTGGGAGGTTGAACCGGATCAGATCCTTGCCTCACAGGAAATCCACGATATCTCCGTTGCCGTCGGGGTTGATCCAAACTCCGTTGATCTGGACAAGTTGCGCTATCACAAAATTTGTATCCTTGCCGATGCCGACTCGGACGGCTTGCACATCGCAACCTTGCTTTGTGCCTTGTTTGTGAAACATTTCCGGCCATTGGTTGAGCACGGCCACATTTTTGTGGCGATGCCGCCGTTGTATCGTATCGATGTAGGAAAAGACGTGTTTTATGCGTTGGACGAGGATGAAAAACGCGGCATTTTAGAACGTATCGACGCGGAAAAACGCAAAGGTAAAGTGAACGTGCAACGCTTTAAAGGGTTGGGCGAAATGAATCCGCTGACGTTACGTGAAACCACCATGGATCCAAATACCCGTCGATTAGTGCAACTGACGATAGAAGATGCGGAACAAATGGAAGAACTGATGGATATGCTGTTGGCCAAGAAACGTGCCGCGGATCGTCGTGCCTGGCTGGAAAGCAAAGGCAACATGGCCGATCTGGCTGAGCTATAACGGAGACCACTCATGTCGATGGAAGTAAGTGAACAGACACCGCTAAGCCGTTTTACCGAAGAGGCTTACCTTAACTACTCCATGTACGTCATCATGGATCGCGCTTTGCCGCATATTGGCGATGGTTTGAAACCGGTGCAGCGACGTATCGTTTATGCGATGTCGGAACTTGGGTTATCGGCACTGGCAAAATACAAAAAATCGGCGCGTACCGTCGGTGATGTGCTGGGTAAGTTCCACCCTCACGGTGACAGTGCCTGCTACGAAGCGATGGTGCTGATGGCGCAACCGTTTTCCTACCGCTACCCGCTGGTTGACGGACAGGGGAACTGGGGCTCGCCGGATGATCCTAAGTCGTTTGCGGCGATGCGTTACACCGAAGCCAAACTGTCCAAATTCAGTGAAGTGCTATTGAGCGAATTGGGTCAGGGTACGGCGGACTGGATTCCTAATTTTGACGGCACCATGAAAGAACCGAAGGTGCTGCCGTCGCGGTTACCGCACATACTGCTGAACGGCGTTACCGGTATTGCCGTGGGGATGGCCACCGATATTCCGCCACACAATGCTCGCGAAGCGGCCAATGCCTGTGCGCTGTTGCTGGATAAACCAAACGCATCTCTTGATGAGGTAATGGCGCACCTGAAGGGGCCGGATTACCCGACCGACGCCGAGATCATCACGCCCGCGGAAGACATTAAGAAGATCTATGAAAGCGGCCGTGGCGCCATAAAAATGCGTGCCAAATACGCACTCGAAGACGGCGAAATCGTGATTACGGCATTACCGCATCAAGCGTCCGGGGCGAAAATTCTTGAACAAATTGCGGCGCAGATGCAAGCCAAGAAATTGCCGCTGGTGTCGGATTTACGTGACGAGTCGGACCATGAAAATCCGACCCGACTGGTGGTTGTGCCGCGTTCTAATCGGGTCGATACCGAACAGCTGATGGCGCATTTATTCGCTACCACTGATTTAGAAAAGCAATACCGCGTTAACCTGAATATCCTGGGGCTTGACGGACGTCCGAAAGTGAAGCCGCTGGTGGGTATTTTGAGTGAGTGGTTGCAATTCCGGTTGCAGACCGTAACCCGTCGCTTGCAGTTCCGGCTGGACAAAGTGCTGGCGCGTTTACACCTGTTGGAAGGCTTGTTGATCGCTTACTTGAACATTGATGAAGTGATCGAAATTATCCGCTATGAGGATAAGCCGAAAGAGGAATTGATTAAGCGCTTTGGGCTGAGTGACAAGCAGGCGGAAGCCATTCTGGAGCTGAAATTACGGCATTTGGCGAAGCTGGAAGAAATGAAGCTCAAGGGCGAGCAGAGCGAGTTGGAAAAAGAGCGCCAACAACTGGAAAAATTACTCGGCTCCGAACGTCGTATGAAGACGTTGATCAAGAAGGAGTTATTGGCTGACGCGGAAACCTATGGTGACGAACGACGCTCACCCCTGGTGGAACGTAAGGAAGCAAAAGCGCTGAGCGAGCGCGAGCTGACGCCGGCCGAAGCGGTAACCGTGGTGTTATCGAAAAAAGGCTGGGTACGCAGTGCCAAAGGGCACGATATTGATGGCGCTAAACTGAGTTATAAATCCGGTGACAGTTTCTTGGCCGCGGCAGAAGGTAAGAGCAATCAGCCGGTGGTATTTTTCGACTCGTCAGGGCGCAGTTACTCCTGTGAGGCGCACCTGCTGCCGTCAGCCCGATCGCAGGGCGAGCCACTTACCGGGCGCTTTAACATTGTCGCCGGTGAGTCGATCGAACAGGTCATCATGGGCAAAGAACAACAGTATTATCTATTGGCCTCGGATGCCGGCTATGGCTTTGTCTGTCAGTTTAAAGACCTGGTCAGCCGCAATAAAAACGGTAAAGCGATACTGACGTTGCCGACCGGTGCCAAGGTACTGAATCCGGTTGCGGTGAATGACGTCAGCAGTGAAAGCGTGGTGGCGATTTCCAATGAAGGACGCATGTTGGTATTCCCGGTAGCGGATTTACCTCAGTTGAGCAAGGGTAAGGGTAACAAGATCCTGAGCATTCCGGCATTGCGTGCTCAGTCGAGAGAAGAGTACGTGGTGGCGCTGGCCACGATCCCTGCGGGGGCTACGCTCACGCTACAAGCCGGCAAGCGTAAATTAACACTGAAACCGGCGGATCTGGATCATTACCGTGGTGAGCGTGGTCGTCGCGGTAACAAATTACCGCGTGGCTTACAACGCGTGGACGGCGTCACGGTCGAGTTGCCGCAAACCGCCGAGGCTAGCGACGGGGAAGAGGCTGGCACTTAGCGCCAACTCTTGACTAAATTGTTCATCGCTTCGTTAAATACCGTCACCCAGTAAGGACTTAACTGGGTGCCGGCCAACCGGTTGATTTCGGCAACGGCGCGGCTGATGGGGCGTTTCAGGTGATGCTGATGTGCCCGCTCGTGGGTCATGGCATCGAAGGTATCCACCAGTGCCAGTATTTTTGCGCCGTCGCTGATTTCGGCATCTTTCAGCCCCAGTGGATAACCGTTACCATCGGCTTGTTCATGATGCTGCAACACCATCAGCTTAGCACTCTTCCAGTAGTCGAGATTCTCCAGCAATTTTGCCGACAGATAGACGTGGTTCTGAATGGTTTTGTGCTGTTCGCTGGTTAGCGTTGCGGTCTGATGTAACAGCTTCAACGGCATAAACCCCATGCCAAAGTCGTGCACGTAACAGGCCGCTGTTAGCTGCCGCTCATCGACCGGACTACCGGCATAACGGTTGATCATCAGTGCAATTTTCAATTGGCGATCGGCACGGTCATGCCAGTAACTTGAGCGTTTTTCGACCTCAGCCATCAGCCGCCGGAAAAAGCGCAGATCATAATCCCAATCATCTTCCGTATGAGGTGGCCGATAATGGTGCTCGGGCTGGATGTCGGCATCCAGCACCAGTTCAGGCGACAGCAGTGCCAGTAAGCGGCTTAATAGCGGGGGCCGCCGGGAATCCGGGCTGGCAACAATATCGGCCGATAGATCAATGATGCGTTGATAACGTTGCTGTGGGATATCCATACTGGCCTGGTGCTGGCATTGCTCAACGAATTGGGTGACTTGATCAATTAAACTCAACACAATGTCGCTGAATACGGAATTGTAGGTCATCTGCCCCCGTCGGATCAGATCGAGCAGATCTTCGATAGCGCCAATAAGCGGAACCATCGGGCTTAGCCCGATAATGCCTAAGTCACCCTTGATGGTATGAATCGCTCGGTAGACACTGTGTTGATGTTGTTCATTATTTGCGTCATGCTCAAGAGCAATCAAGCTGTTTTCCGCGTGTTGATGTAACTCGCGGATTTCATCGAGCAACTCCTGATATACTTCAGGCTCTATCATCGGTCGTTCAAAAATCGTCATCGTAGTTTGTTCCTGTCGTCACTGATCGGACGTTTACTCTTCATTAAAGAGGTTATACTAGCGAGGCAAAACAACAAGGAGAAATGATGTTAGCTGCGGTTCGCTGGTTCATATTGGCTGTATTTGTCGTATTGATAGGTATTATCGGCTGCTTGTTCTGTATATTAAGGCCGTTTCACCGCAATAACACCTACCTGTGGGCGCGGGTGTTTGGTTCTGCAACGCGGATTCTGGGCGTAAAACTTAAGCTAAAAGTGCATCCGGATGTCCCCACAAACGGACCTTATGTTTATGTCTGTAATCATCAGAACAGTTGGGAAATTTTTACCGTAGCGGCCACGTTGCCACCAAATACCGTAACACTCGGCAAAAAAAGCTTAAAATGGATTCCTTTTTTTGGTTGGTTGTACTGGCTTGCCGGTAACATTCTTATCGACCGTAACAATAAAGGCCGGGCCCACGGAACAATTGCACAGACTGCGGCAGCCATCAAAAAACGTGACATTTCGGTGTGGATGTTTCCTGAGGGCACCCGCAGTTATGGCCGCGGGCTGTTGCCGTTTAAAAGCGGTGCTTTCCATACGGCGTATCAAGCGGGTGTTGATATTGTGCCGGTGTGCGTGTCAAATTTACATGGTAAAATCCATATGAACCGCTGGAATAATGGCGAGTTGCTGGTCGAGTTTTTAGCGCCCATCCATATCGCGAATTATCGCAAGGAAACGCTGCGAGAGCTGAGTAAGCATTGCCACCAGTTGATGAACGACAAGATCGTTGCGCTGAATAACACATTGGAACAACAAAAGGATAACCCATGACCGTGGATGTAAACGTTTTGCTGGAGCAGAGCCGTGACACCATTGCCGCGATGATCGAAGATGGTGCGGATCCCAGCCTGCCTTACGAAATCGACCATCACTTAGCCAGCCAGGACTTTACTAAGCTGGAAAAAGCGGCCGTTGAGTTGGTAAAAGAGGGCTACCACGTCGATGACGCCGACGAGTTTGAAGATGAACAGGGCGAACGTTGGTTTGCCTTTGCTGCATCGGTTGATGTTGAACTGGACGAGTCGGTGCTAGCTCGTCAAATTCGTGAAATCGCAACCATCGCTGATGAGTGCGGTGTTGAGTATGACGGCTGGGGTGCTCTGCTGGATGACGACGAAGACTTCGCTGACGAGGATTTCGGGGAAGAAGAATAGAACTCACTGGCACTGAGCAAGTGAGTTCCGATTGTTGCCAGAGGCTCTGTTACAGAGCCTCTATTTTTTTCAGCTGCTCACGCAATTGATCAACCAGCTCCTGAGCTTCCGCCTGCTTTTCACGCTCTTTGGCAATCACCGCTTCTGGCGCTTTACTGACAAAGTTTTCGTTACTGAGCTTGGCGCTGACGCGCTGTAGATCTTTCTCGGCTTTCTCAATCGCCTTATTCAGACGCTTCAGTTCGGCGTCTTTATCGATTAATCCGGCCATCGGAATGTGCAGTTGCAGGTTATCAGCTAACGCGGTCATGCTGGCCGGTGCTTCGTCCGACTCTGCAAGAAACTCGATGGATTCCAGTTTTGCCAGGCTGCTTAGGAAGTTCTGGTTCTGCTCGATTCTGGCTCGCGCCATTTCATCGGCGTGAGATAACAGCAACGGCAGTGGCTTGCTCGGTGACAAGTCCATTTCACCGCGAATATTACGGATCGCAACGATCACCCGCTTTAACCATTCCATGTCCTGCATCGCTTGTACATCGGTATCACTGGATACTTGTGGGAAAGGCTGCAGCATGATGGTATCGCCTTCAACACCGGCAAGTGGTTTAACGCGTTGCCAGATGGTTTCGGTGATGTATGGCATGATCGGATGCAACAGGCGCAGTAATTGCTCCAGTATGTGTACCAAGGTGTGACGCGTACCGCGTTGTTCATGCTCAGAACCGTTATGCAATACCGGCTTGGTTAGCTCCAGGTACCAGTCGCAGAACTGGTTCCAGGTGAATTCATAGGCAATCGACGCGGCCATATCAAAACGGTAGCTATCCAGCGCCTGGCGGAATTCTTTAACGGTCGCGTTAAAGCGTGCCAGGATCCATTGGTCGGCCAGTGATAACTTCAGCTCACCGCCGTTAGCCCCGCAATCATGGTCTTCGGTATTCATCAGTACAAAACGGCTGGCGTTCCACAGCTTATTACAGAAGTTGCGGTACCCCTCCAGGCGCTTCATGTCCCAGTTGATGTCGCGGCCGGTTGAGGCTAATGCGGTTAAGGTAAACCGCAACGCGTCGGTGCCGTGTGCGGCGATGCCCTCAGGAAACTGTTTGCGCGTAGCTTTCTCGATTTTTTCCCGCATCTTAGGCTGCATCAGATTGGCGGTGCGCTTAGCAACCAGCTCATCGGCACTGATACCGTCAATCATGTCCAGAGGATCCAGCACATTACCTTTTGACTTGGACATTTTCTGGCCTTCTTCATCGCGAATAAGGCCGGTGACGTACACTTTCTTAAACGGAACCTGAGGCTGACCCTGCTCATCTTTCATAAAGTGCATGGTCATCATGATCATGCGCGCAACCCAGAAGAAGATGATGTCAAAACCTGTGACCAGCACATCGGTCGGATGGAAGGTTTTAAGATCGTCGGTTTGTTCTGGCCAACCCAGCGTGGAGAAGGTCCAAAGCGCCGATGAGAACCAGGTATCGAGGACATCGTCATCCTGATGCAGCTCGATGTCGCCCAGGTTGTATTCGGCGCGCACTTCATCTTCGTTACGGCCGACATAAACGTTACCCTGTTTATCGTACCAGGCCGGGATCCGGTGTCCCCACCATAGCTGCCGCGAGATACACCAATCCTGAATGTCACGCATCCAACTGAAGTACATATTTTCGTATTGCTTTGGTACAAACTCGATACGACCGTCTTCGACCGCCTGAGTCGCCTGCTCGGCCAATGGTGCTGCGCGCACGTACCACTGATCCGTTAGATGAGGCTCAATCGGCACGCCACCGCGATCGCCGTATGGAACTTTGTTGGTGTGTTTTTCGGTTTTCTCAAGTAGGTCCTGCTGTTCAAATTCAGCGATCAGTTGCTTGCGTGCATCAAAACGGTCGAGGCCGGCGTAATGCTCAGGCAACTCGCCGGTAAAGCCATTCAGCTCATCCAGCTCTTCACCAGTGCTGGTGTAAAGACCGGCTTTAGCGAGCACCTTAGCGGTATTATCAAATACCGCGATCATACCCAGTTGATTGCGCTTACCGACCTCGTAATCGTTGAAGTCGTGAGCCGGCGTGATTTTTACGCAACCGGTACCGAACTCGGCGTCAACGTAGTCATCGGCGATGATGGGCACACGGCGGTTAACGATTGGCAGCACAACGTCTTTACCGACCAAATGCTGATAGCGCTCGTCGTCCGGGTGCACCGCAACACAAACATCGCCCAGCATGGTTTCTGGACGCGTCGTGGCAACCACCAGATAGTCCTTGCCATCATTGGTTTTTGCACCGTCCGCCAGCGGATAGCGCAAATGCCATATAAAGCCTTGCTGTTCTTTATTTTCAACTTCCAGGTCAGAAATGGCGGTTTGTAACTTAGGGTCCCAATTTACCAGTCGCTTGCCGCGGTAAATTAATCCCTCTTTGTAAAGTTGCACAAACACTTCTAACACGGCTTTGGACAAGCCTTCGTCCATGGTGAAGCGTTCTCGGTCCCAATCGACGGAGTCACCTAAGCGGCGCATTTGTGAAGTGATAGTGCCACCGGACTGCTCTTTCCACTCCCACACTTTGTCGATAAAGGCGTCCCGACCAAGGTCCTGACGACTTTGACCCTGTGCGGCGAGCTGGCGCTCAACAACCATCTGGGTGGCGATGCCGGCATGGTCCGAGCCTACCTGCCATAGTGTATTTTTGCCATCCATACGCTGATAGCGGGTCAGCGTATCCATAATGGTATGCTGAAACGCATGACCCATATGCAGGCTACCCGTAACGTTTGGTGGCGGAATCATAATGGAGTAGGGCTGACCCTCACCGCTGGGTTTAAAATAGCCTTTTTCTTCCCACTGTTGGTAGAGGTTTTCTTCGATGTCTTTTGGGGAATACGTCTTATCCATAATGACCTTTCTGTTAAGCTGGATTCAAGGGCTGAGTGTTCAGTTCACACCCATTGGCCCGATAATGTTTGTAGCGTTCCCGTGCGAGTGCTTTCTGTGCCTCGGCCGGCGGAACGATATCGAATAGTGTCTGGCTTTGTTGTGCCTGCGCCGGTACTTGCTCCGCCAGGTTAAATAAAACGTAGCCGGGTCGCCGGCTAACGTTTTCGGCCTGTGGCCAGATAATTTCTACCGGTACGCCGTTGGCCGGGCCCTCGCCGTGCAAATTGTGCGGGATAAAGCCATCGGCAGGCCGCTGCCACAGCAGTTCGTCTAAGGCCTCGGCCTGGGTTTGCGATGACGCGCAAACCCGCACTTTACGATAGTGCCGAAAAAGATCCGCGATTTTATCGCAAATCAACCGATTTTGCTCGTCTTCCGGTACGTCCGGTAACAGCAGGAAAGTAACCTTCGGCATCTTACTCGGCGCTTTCTGCATTGCTGCAGCGGTTGATCAAAAATTGGGTCAATAACGGCACCGGGCGTCCGGTTGATCCTTTATTGGCACCGCCTTGCCAGGCCGTGCCGGCGATGTCCATGTGCGCCCAGGTGTACTTTTTGGTAAAGCGTGATAGGAAACAGGCAGCCGTAATGGTGCCGGCTTCTTTGCCACCGATGTTCTGCATGTCGGCAAATGGGCTATCAAGTTGTGACTGATATTCGTCCCACAGCGGCAGGCGCCAGGCTTTATCACCACTTTGCGCAGCGGCATTAAGGATTTCGCTGGCCAGCGGGTTATGTTGGCTAAGCACCGCGGAAGCGTGCGCGCCCAGCGCCACAACACAGGCACCGGTCAGAGTTGCCAGATCAATGACGAGCTCAGGCTCAAAACGCTCAACATAAGTCAGCGTATCGCATAGGACCAACCGCCCTTCTGCGTCGGTATTCAACACCTCTACCGTTTGTCCGCTCATGGTGGTGAGAATATCACCGGGGCGATAGGCTTTGCCGTCGGGCATGTTTTCACAGCCGGCCATAACGCCAATGACATTAATCGGCAGCTGCAGTTCAGCCAGTGCCTGCATGGCACCAATAACGCCGGCAGCGCCGCCCATGTCGTATTTCATTTCATCCATGTTGGCGGAAGGCTTGATGGAGATACCGCCGGAGTCAAAGGTCAGGCCTTTACCGACGAGCACAATTGGTGCCTGATCATCAGCCGCGCCGCGGTAATGCATTAACGTAAGTACTGATTCATGCTCCGAACCCCGGCCTACCGCAAGGTATGCGTTCATACCCAGCGCTTCCATCTCTTTCTCTTCGACGGTCGTTACGCTTAAGTTGTCGTACTGACTGGCAATTTCCTGCGCTTGTTCGGCGAGGTAGCGAGGTGTACAGATGTTAGGTGGCATGTTGGCGACATCGCGGCAACGATCCATGCCCGCGGCAACGCCCAGGCCATGGTGTACCGCCTGCTCACCAATGCCAAGTTCTTTGCGGCTTGGCACATTAAAGACCAGTTTACGCAGTGGCCGACGGGGCTCTTCTTTTTTCGTTTTCAGTTGGTTAAAGCTGTAAATGGTGCTGCGTGCGGCCTCAACGGCCTGACGAACTTTCCAGTAGGTATCGCGCCCTTTAACATGCAGTTCACTCAAGAAACAGACGGCTTCCATCGAGCCGGTTTCGTTCAGGGTATTGATGGTTTTAGCGATGATTTGTTTGTACTGACGTTCGTCCAGTTCCCGCTCTTTACCGCAACCAACCAGTAATACTCGCTCCGCCAGCACATTGGGTACATGATGCAGCAATAACACCTGGCCCGATTTGCCTTCGAGATCTCCGCGTCGCAATAAGTTACTCAGATACCCCTCACTGACGTTGTCGAGTTGTTCGGCTACGCCTGACAATCGACGGGGTTCAAACACACCAACGACGATACAAGCAGAGCGTTGTTTTTCCGGGTTGCCACTTTTTACGCTGAACTCCATGAAAAGGCTCCTGTTTCGGTAGGGCTAAAGGCCTGCTATAGTTTACCCAAAGCATAAATTTGTTGTTAAAATAACAAGTTTACTTAAAAATCTCAGCTATTCCAGTAAAAACCCATGTTAAGAGCGAAAGTCAGTGCGCATATTTAAATATTTAATCAGCGAGACCTTTAAGTCACAACTCGCGGTTTTATTCATTTTGATGACAATTTTTGTCAGCCAAAAGTTTGTTCGCGTGCTTTCCGACGCTTCTGAAGGTGACATACCCGGGACCATTATTTTTCAGTTGCTGTCACTGAACTTGCCAGCGTTGTTATCGCTGATTTTACCCCTCAGTTTGTTTTTAGGCATTTTGCTGGCGCACGGCCGCATCTATGCCGACAACGAGATGACGGTGTTGCACGCCTGCGGCGTCAGTGAGTGGTACGTAACCCGGGTTACGCTGGTGTTGTCACTGGTGTTAGCTGCGGTAACGGCCGTGCTGACCTTGTGGGCTGTGCCCTGGGCGCTGGATCAAGAGCAGCAAATTGAGGATAAAGCACGTGCCGACAGTGGCCTCACCGCGTTGATGCCCGGCCGCTTTCAGCAGGCGAGTAACCAGAAAGCGGTTATTTTTATCGAAGCGCAGGGCGACGACGGTCAGTTGGATAACGTGTTTGTTGCCCAGCATCAACACGAGCAGGGCGAGTTGCAGGGCGGCAGTGTGGTGATGGCGGACGGTGGCCGGGTGATCACTGAACCGGGCGGTGAGCAGTGGCTCGAACTGACCGCGGGCAAACGCTTTGCCGGGGATCGTAACAGCTACCAATTAATGCAGTTTGAAAGCTACCGACTGCAAATCAAAGAGCAACCGGTCAATGAACAACTGCGCAAGTTAGAAGCTTATACCACGTTGGAATTATTGAACGAGCCCGGTAATGCCGCAGTCGCAGAATTTCAGTGGCGTATCGCGATACCGCTGGCGATGCCGTTGCTGACGCTGATTGCGGTACCGTTAAGCCGCGTTAATCCGAGACAGGGCAAGTTTGCCCGGATGGCTCCGGCACTGCTCATTTATCTGGGCTATTTTCTGCTCCTTATGGCGGCCAAGTCGGCTGTACGTGACGGTGTTATACCGGCGGCAATCGGATTATGGTGGATTCATGTCGGGTTATTGGTGTTTGGTATGATTTTGATTGGCAAAGGTCGGCCGGTCGGCTTAAAAATGCTAGCGAGCTTAAAGTGGAGGCGTAGCTGATGCTATCGATATTAGAACGTTACATCGGCATGACCGTACTGCGTACGTCTTTGCTCAGTTTAGCCGTACTCACCGGATTGTCGGCGCTGATCCGTTTTGTCGAACAATTAAAGGCGGTGGGGCGTGGCAGTTATGAAGTGGTTGATGCTGCACTGTTTGTGTTTTACAGCCTGCCGCGAGATGTCGAAGTGTTTTTTCCGATGGCGGCCTTGCTCGGCGGTTTGATCGGCATGGGTATGCTGGCCAGTAATTCAGAGCTGGTGGTGATGATGGCGGCCGGCCGTTCGCGCCTGAATATAGCCGCTGCGGTGATGAAAACCGCCATTATCATGATGGTGGCAGTGATGGCGATTGGTGAGTGGGTAGCGCCACCCATGGAAGCCAAAGGTCGCTTAATTCGCGCCCAGGAAATCTCCGGCGGTAGCCTGATTTCTGCGCAACGGGGAGTGTGGGCCAAAGACGGCACAAACTTCATCAATATCGGTGAGGTGCAGGATACCGGTCAATTGAACAGCGTTTTGATCTACGAATTTGATCAACAACAGCAATTGCAACAGGTTACCTACGCTCGCTCAGCCTTGTTTGCAGACAGTAAATGGCGTCTCAATCAAGTGGTGGTGACCGAAATTCAGGACTGGAAGATTGTTGAGCGGCAACTACCTTCAATGACCTGGCAGTCCTCATTGACACCCGATAAACTGGGCGTCGTCACGGTAAAACCGGAGTCATTGTCGATAACAGGATTGGTGGATTACTTGAACTATCTCGAGAGTAATCAGCAGTCTTCGCAACGTTATGAGCTGGCGCTGTGGCGGAAAGTGCTTGCGCCGCTGACGGTCGCGGTGATGTTGCTGGTGGCCATGTCATTTATCTTTGGACCCTTGCGTTCAACCAGTATGGGGGCGAGAATCTTGCTGGGCGTGGTGACTGGCTTCGGTTTCCACGTGACCAATGAAATATTTGGTCCGCTGGCACAGGTGTACCAGATACCAGCGGTGTTAGGAGCGATTTTACCCAGTGTGGTGTTTGCCGGCCTGGCGGTTTACTTTATGCAGAAAAACCATGCTTAAAGTTCATGCCAGTAGAACAACTGGTTGGCCTCCTTCGACAGTACCACTAACTCGGTGCCGGCCGCGTAATCCTGCAGTGCGCGGCGGTTTTTAAAGTCCACCAGCACCCACAAGGTGCCGAGTCCGCCAAAACATGTGAGCAACCGCACTAAGGTTTGGCGCACGCTGAGTTTGCTGCCATCGCGATTTTGCAGTTTCAAACGCCACGCGCGCATACCGACGGTTTGGCCGGAGGTTTTCCAGAAATAACCAAAAAACAGCGCGAGCACGGCGACAAGATAGATGCTGTACCAAGGCCCTTGAGCCAGCCAGGCTGCGTGATCGAAGTCTTCGGTCAGGGTTATCATACCGCTGGCAGAAAGTATGCCGGCAAAAGCAAGTGCCAGTGCAGAAGCCAGCATAATGATGGCAACGGCAACCAGTAAGTCATATATCCAGGCTGCCAGACGACGGGGAAAGCCCGCACTTGGAAAACTGGCGTGTAATTTTTGAGCGTCGGAAACCATAGAATTTTTCAGTCTTGTTAAACGGCGCTGTTATCATAACACGTTGGTTTAGGCAGCGGCAGTCACCGCAAAAGAGACCGAATTGCTCAACTAATCAGCAATCAAACGCAATGCTGAAAAAATTCTGCAATAAGTGCTTGATTAGCACTTTCGCACGGGTATAATCCCATCCGTCGCCAACAATGACATCCCATCTTTATGCCGAGGTGGCGGAATTGGTAGACGCAGCGGATTCAAAATCCGCCGCTGGTAACAGCGTGGGGGTTCAAGTCCCCCCCTCGGCACCAATAACACTCGTAACTAACACCAATCAGTAATTCCAATAAGCAGACTAGCGGATTAAATGCCACTGCGTTTGACGCCCGGCACTGTAGAGTACCTTGTCGCCATCGAAAAAGGCGGTTTGTTCAAGCATAATCTGAATCATCTGGCCATCCCATTCCGGCACCGGTTGTTTGATATTACCTTCAATTGCATAAGCGGTATTGGCGTGTAAAGGCCAATCGCCACGGACAGGTGTTGACCCTTGATTGTCCCACATACCGATCGTTGGGCCTGGGGCATGGCCGTAAAAACCAATGGGGTGTGTATAGGTGCTGCTGTTAATGCCAGCCGCTTGGCTCGCTTTTATCGTAGCCGCCAGTATCTGGTTACCGCTGCGACCAGCGACAAATTCAGTGGTTAATATATCCTGCCAGCGATTGCCGGTCGCCAGCGCGTCGGTTAGTCCTTGTGGCGCTTCATTTTCATCGTGCTTAAGCACGTAGGCCATTTCCTGAGTGTCGGTGCACATCGCCAGATAACAAATGCCTACGTCGGTATGCAGTACGTCACCACGCTTAATGATCCCATTACCGGTGCTACAGAACGGCATATTGTCGTCGCATCGATGACCTTGCCGCTGGAAGGTCACGTAAGGCATAAACCAAGGTTCCAGCCCCAGCTCCTCAAAGCGCTCGCGAATGTACCAGGCCACATCGTCGGTGGTGGTTACATCGGGGGTGATGGTTTTATTGCTGAATGCTTCAGCGATAACGCCTCGGGCAACAGCAACTGCGCTGCTGAGGATGCTGACTTCCTGCTCCGTACGGGTTTCTGCCCAGCGCACGACGAGATCCTCAGCGGAAACCAATCGTTGTTGATAGTGCTGCGGTAACACCTCAAGCAAGCGTTTGTGTAAACCGTGCGTGAGGCCATCTGCTACTGGCCAGTCCTTTGATACGTTGATACCAATGCGTTGCGGGTCTTTGTCAGCGATCAGGGTTGCCAAAGCCTGCCATTGCTCATCCAGATCACCGCCGGACCAGACGGACTCATAGGGCTTGCCAAATGGGTAGGTGTTGACCGACAGTTTTTCGACATGACTATCCTCATGTCGGTTAAAAATAAGCATCGTGGTGCGCCGGGCAGCAAAGGTAGGCTGCGGCACGAGGGAAAAGTAGACCGGATCTTCAGCGTACTCGCGGTTAATAACCAGCCACATATCAAGATCAGCGGCATCCATTAACGTTGGAAGTAACGTATCAAGGCGATGGTTGGTTATGGCGTTCATCGGTTCGATGCGGTCACGGTGAGCAACAACCTGAAACTGGTCGGCTGATTCGATAACACGTCCTTGAGCTTGCAGAGCGTCTGCCTGCGCCGACGTGAGTGCGAATAAACCAGCGGCAATGAGGGTGGCGATACGATAAGTCATAAGTCGTTCTCGTTATGTTTTTTTGCCAGTTTTGCATAAGTTGGCTTTAGTTAGTAGAGCTTAATGCCAGCGACGGCGAGAGGCAGCTAAGATAAGGCGGAGTGATCAATATGTGGCTAAGAATGTTATTCATCAGTTTGTTGGTTTACAGCGGTTGTTTATCGGCCGCGGACTATCGCATCGAGCGAGTGAAAGAAAACGTCTATCGATTCAGTGCCGGGCATTACCATTCCGTGTTCATGGTGACGCAAAGTGGTGTGTTTGTTACTGATCCCATTAATCCAAAGGCGGCGGCCTACTTAAAACAACAAATTAAACAACGGTTTAATCAACCCATCCGCTATATGGCATACAGTCACAATCATATTGATCATACGCTGGGAGGTGAACAACTGGCTGATGCTGAGGTGGAAATACTCGCGCATGAGTACGCGGCCGAAGATCTGGAGTGGACCCAAACGCCTACTGTGCTGCCAACGCAGACCTTTGCGGACGGGATGACGGTCAAGCTGGGGGACAGTTCTGTTCAACTCAATTATCACGGGCCTAACAATGGACGTGGTTCCGTCAGTATGCGCTTTATGCCGGCTAACGTGCTGTATGTGGTCGACTGGATCGTCATTGGTCGGATGCCCTATAAAGATCTGCCCGGTTATGACATTCACGGCATGATCCATTCAACTCAAGAAATTTTAAGGCAACCGGCGTTCGATGTTTTTGTGGGCGGACATGCTGAAATGGGAACCCGGCATGATGTGCAACGGTATTTAAATTACCTTCAGGATCTTTACCTTGCGGTTGTCGAGGGAATGTTGGACGGTAAATCATTGGCGGAATTGCAGGCCGAGATCAAGCTCGACGATTATCGGGATTTGGCGATGTATGAGGAGTGGCTTCCGCTAAACATCAAAGGCGTTCATGATACCTTGTTGGCAATGTCTTACTTTGACCGACGGTAGCCGTCCCGGAGGGATCGGCTACCACGGTCAGGGTTATTTTAATCCGTCAGTTCTTTATGGCTGACCGCCGTCATGATTTCCGCAAACGTCGATGCCGAATGGTAAATATTAACGGACTCTCCGGTACGCTGGGCGATACGCAGAGAGGAAACAACACCGCGGATAACGTCACCGGTTTTTATCACAATAAAGTCGTGACCTTTCATTTTTAAGGTGGCTGCAGCGTCGCCAATTCGTGCTGATAGCAACTGACGGTATTCCACTTGCGGCAGTTGCATTAATGGCGTCATCAAGTCTTTAACAGCGACGTCCTGACGAGGTATCTGCGCTTGTAAACCAAGTTGCATGGCCCGGCGACCGTAAAACTCTCGTAATGCAACAATACCAATGATTTTGTGCTGTGCATTGGTAACGCAGGCATAGCGCTGTCCGCTACTGGTCAGCAGTTTTTCTGTGGCTGCCAGCGTGCTATTCGGACTGACCATGATGGGGTCGTGGCGTTGAAAGTCATCAAATACCTGCAAAGCTGTGTCGTTCCAGCTCAATTTTTCCGGTGGCTCAATATCGGCCAGAGTATTCAGTTCCGTGCTCGATGGCGCAGACTGAAGGGCTTTAAATGGTGTCATTTTAGTACTCCTTAATTACAACAAAGTGCGCTCTGCAACTCGGTAGAGCGAGGGTAGTCGTTGTGTTAAGAAGTGACTGGGGGTGCGCGCGTTTGCGGGTGTTGGTGGCGAGTGTGAGCAAACCCCGTCGGCTCATCAGCGACTGAGCTTGAGTGCTTAACAGCGTTAAGCGTAAGCTGCGCAAAACCGGTTAGGGCGCTGGTGTCCTGGGAGTCCTTTTCATTGCAATGGGTTTGGCAGTTTTCGTTGCAACGCTCGGTATGACGCTGAAAATCGGATGCCTGATGGACAAACTGGCGGGCTTCGCCAGTACCGGAGTCCGCCCACACTTGTTCAACGTACGCAAAAGAGATTGCGCTCGTTAGCAGGAGGAATAGGTTAAGTGTCTTTATCAGCATTGTTTTCATACATTACTATGTATAGCCAATTAGAAATAACCGCAAGGGGTAAGTTCCGGTGAAACTAAAATTATTTCAGGTTGATGCGTTTGCAGAGCGCGTGTTCGAGGGCAATCCAGCTGCGGTGGTGCCGTTGCCACAATGGCTGGATGATGACTTATTGTTACGCATTGCCGAGGAAAATAACCTTTCTGAAACCGCGTTTCTGGTTAAGTCAGCCGCGGGTTACGAGTTACGTTGGTTTACTCCGGCTGCGGAAGTTGACCTTTGTGGTCACGCGACCCTGGCAGCGGCTCATGTGGTATTTTCGCATCTAGGCTTTGACCAGGATGAAGTGCGTTTCAGCAGTCGCAGTGGTGAGCTTATCGTGCATCGGTCTGAAAGCGGACTGATGATGGATTTTCCGGCAACCCGACCGACCCCGGTGGCAACGCCGACTGCCATTACCGAAGCACTCGGGTTCGAGCCCAACCACGTATTGCTGGGATATGATCACATTGTGGTGTTGGATAATGAGCAGCAAGTGCAGTCATTGGTAATCGACTTGACGCCGCTACGCCAATTGGATTCGCGTGGTGTTGTGGTTACCGCAGCCGGTGACCAATACGATTGTGTCAGCCGCTGCTTTTACCCAAAACTCAACGTTCCGGAGGATCCCGTGACCGGTTCTGCGCACTGCCAATTGGCACCATACTGGGCTGAGCAACTGCAAAAGTCAGAACTTAATGCCCGTCAATTATCGGCGCGCGGCGGCACTATTCGCTGTGTGGTCAAGGGCGAACGGGTACAGCTCTACGGGCGTGCGGTGGATTACCTTATTGGCACGATAAATCTGTAAGCAAAAGGCGGCTTACTGCTTGCAGGTTAGACCACTTGGTTACATACTCAGCAGTTAAACGAATTAGGCAGTATCGTTTGCAAAATACAATAACAAAGGACAAAGCGATGAATTTGCCAAAAACAAGTCGGATCTATCAAGGGATGATCTTAGCGGGGGCCGTTGCGCTCGCGGGGTGTGAGTTTGACAACGAAGTCCCCGAATATCAGGCGCCCCCAGCGACAGAAGAACCGGACTACAGCAGCCCGCTTCCGGAGCAGGAGCCGCTTTCTACATTTGACGAGGATGGTCAGTTGCAGGCAGATATTGCCTGGACCACCTATGGCGTGCCGTATATTACCGCTGATAATCTTGAAAGTATGGCATTTGGCGTGGGCTATGCCTTCGCGCAGGATAATATCTGTATTCTTGCCGATCAGATCGTTAAGTTTAACTCTCAACGTTCGATGTTTTTCGGGCCTGACAATCCTATTGGTTCAGGTAACAGTCAGAATGTGATTGATGACTTTGGTTTTCTGGCCTTGGGAATTCGTGACAATGCCGAGCAAGGTTTTGCTAACCTAAGCGATGAATCCAAGGCACTACTGCAGGGATATGCCGCAGGTTATAACCGATATTTAAACGATACCGGCGTCGCTAATATCGATCCGCAGTGTGCCGGCCAGCCTTTTGTTCGTGAAATCACGCCGATTGACATGCTAACGTACGCACAGGGTGTTGCGTTGCTGCCTGGTGCCAGTAACTTTACCGGCGCGGTTTTCGTCGCCGCTCCTCCGGGTCAGGACTATACCCCGCAACCGGTAATGCCGGCGCAGGAGACCGCCAGCCTAGACTTTTCAAAAGTCAGCGTTCATATGCCTGAACCCAACCCGACGGAGATGGGCTCAAATGGCTGGGCGATTGGGCGCGATTTGAGTGCTACAGGGCAGGGGATGTTATTGGCAAATCCGCATTTCCCGCACACCGGTAATCAGCGCTTCTGGCAGTTTGGTATTGAAATTCCCGGCGAATTGAAAGTCGCAGGCGGCTCGTTATCCGGTATGCCGGGCGTGGTAAACATCGGATTTAACGAAAATGTGGCATGGACCCATACGTTTTCAACCGCAAATCGCTTCGTGGTGCATCAGCTCGAGCTGGATCCTGAAGATGAAACAGGAACAACTTATCTGGTCGACGGGGAACCGGTCGAAATGACCACCAAAACCCATCAGATCCAGGTCAATGTTGGCGGCGGACAGAGCATCACCTTGCAGAAAACCAGTTATCACAGTGACTTCGGTACCATTATAAAAGTACCGAATTCGCCGCTCACCTGGGGTGTCGATGACTTCGGTAAAGATGTTGCTTATGCGATTTACGATGCCAACCTGCCGAATTATGAAATTCTTGACCACTGGTTGGCGATGAACCGCTCCCGTAATATTGAGGAGTATCGGCAGAGCTTTATCGATTACACCGGAACCGTATTCAATAACGCGATGTCGGTGGACGACGATGGTGATGCCTTCTTTACCGATGGTTCGTCGGTACCGAATATCAGTGAAGAAGCACTCGCGGCCTGGCAGCAGAATACGTTGTTGCAGGGTATCAGCCAGTCGGCTGGTTTTCCGGTAATGCCGGGCAATTCGGCGTTATTTAAAGCCGATGGCAAGATGCCGTTTAGTCGCGCACCTTCGTTACTGCGCACTGACTTTGTGCAGAACTCCAACGATAGTTTCTGGCTGACCAATCCGGAGCAACCGATTGACGACGTGGCGCCATTGTGGGGGCCTGTCGGTAATGAACAGTCATGGCGTTCACGATTGGGTCAGAAGATTTTAGCCGAGGGTGGTTCAGCTGACGGTAAATTTACCCGCGAAGACATTGCTGAAAAATTGCTCAGTAACCGTAGCTATCTGGCTGAAGCGGTGCTGGATGACTTGTTGTCATTGTGCTCGCGTCAGGGTGAACAACCTGTTGCCACGGTCGCCGGTAACCAGAGTATCAAACCGGCCTGCGATACGTTGGCACAGTGGGACGGAACCATGAACAAAGACAGCGTCGGAGCGATGCTGTTCCGCGAGTTTGCAACGGAGTTTAATCGTGATCCGAAGTGGCAGGTGGACTTTGATCCGACTGACCCGTTAAACACTCCGCGTGACCTGGTTAATAACGTATCCGTACTGACCGATTTGGGTAACGCCATGGTTCGTATCCAGTCGCTTGGACTAGACATCGACGCGCCATTAGGCGAGGTACAGTTTGTCGAACGGGCGTTGCCCGACGGTCAGCCTTCAGGACTACGCCTACCTTGGGGTGGCGCCAATAACATTGAAGGTGGCTTTAACGTGTTCCGCGCTAATACAGGCTCGGACGGTACGATTTATCCGCGTTTGATTTATCCGCAAGTGGATGGCTCGAATTTGACCGAAGCGGGGCTTGGCTACCACATCAGTTACGGCTCAAGCTGGATGTTCACCATGGAGTTCACTGAACAAGGGCCTTCTGCCCAGGGTTTGCTGAGTTATTCGCAATCACGCAATGTGCTGTCTGATCATTACATTGATCAAACCTTGCTGTATTCACAACAACCACAATTGCGTTCAATTTGGTTTAACAACAGTGACATCGAGGCCAATACCGTTCGTCAGTTGAGTCTTAGCCAAGACAATGAATAGACGGAGATAAGCACCAAAAAGCCCCCGCTCAGTCGGGGGCTTTTTGGTTGTCATTTTTCATTAACTGACATTGCTGACAGAGAGGCGTATACTGTGCCAAAGCCAAAACATTTATTGGTAGCAAATTAAAAGGATTCTATGACCGACAGCAACGAAAATGCACCACAATACGAAGTCGAAATCCCCTCTCGGGAAGCGCTGCTGGCGCTGGTCGACGAGCGACTGAAACCTGTGCATATTGACGATTTCATCAGTCATTTTAAACTCGATGATGAGCGTCAGCTGGTGGGGTTAAAACGCCGCCTGCGGGCGATGGAACGAGATGGCCAGTTGGTTTATACCAGAGCGAACTGCTATGGCCTGCCGGAGCGGATGCAATTGATTCGTGGCCGCATTATCGGGCACCGTGACGGATTTGGTTTTTGTAAACCAGACGATGGCGGCAAAGACATTTTTATTCCACATCATCAGATGTATTCGGTGCTGCACGGCGATATCGTGCTGATAAAACCGGCCGGAACCGATAACCGCGGCCGTCCCGAGGGACGTGTGGTGCGGGTGGTCGAACCGCGAGACAGTGATATTGTCGGACGTTACTTTGTTGAGAACGATATCGGCATCGTCGTTCCTGACGATTCACGTATCAGCCAGGACATCTTAATTCCGCACGCGGATAATGCCGGCGCCCGTCACGGTCAGTTAGTGGTTGTCACCATTACCCGCCGCCCCAATCGTCGCACCAGCCCGATTGGCAAAATCTCAGAAGTGCTTGGTGACCATATGGCGCCCGGCATGGAAATTGAAATTGCGATGCGGGAGCATGACATCCCGAATGAGTGGCCCGACGGTCTTGACCGTGAACTTGCGAAATACGACGAAGAAGTGCCTAAAGAGGCCTATGAAGGCCGCATTGACTTGCGAGAGCTGCCACTGATTACCATCGACGGTGAAGACTCGCGTGATTTTGACGATGCGGTTTGTGCGTTGCCGGAAGACAAAGGCTGGCGCCTGTGGGTGGCGATTGCCGATGTCTCCTATTACGTGCGCCCCGGCACATTACTGGATGACGAAGCGGTGAACCGGGGTAACTCGGTGTACTTCCCGAACAATGTGATTCCGATGTTGCCGGAAAAGCTCTCCAATGGCTTGTGTTCCCTTAATCCCAACGTCGACCGTTTGTGTATGGTTGCCGAAATGGAGATAGGTCCGCGCGGAAAATTAAAACACTCGCGTTTTTATCCCGCGGTCATGAACAGTCATGCCCGCTTGACCTACAACAAAGTGAAACAAATTCTCGACGGCGATGTTGAGTTGCGCGAACAGTACAAAGACGTACTCAGCAATATTGAAGAGTTGCATAATGTGTACAAAGCTCTGGCAACCGTTCGCAAGCAGCGTTCCGCCATTGAGTTTGATACGCAAGAAACGCGTTTCATTTTTAATGCGCATCGTAAAATTGAACGCATTGAGCCGGTTAAGCGTCATGTCGCGCACAAGATCATTGAAGAATGTATGATTGCAGCCAATGTCGCATCAGCAAGGCTGGTTGAGGATGATGAGGACATTAATGCGCTGTTTCGTGTGCATGAAGCGCCTGCCGATGAACGCCTGACCAGCTTTCGCGCCTTCTTAGCTGAACTGGGATTAAACCTTGGTGGTGGTGATAAACCGACACCGACGGATTATGGCAAACTGCTGGAAGAGGTTAAAGACCGTCCGGATCATGAGTTAATTGAAACCATGATGCTGAGATCCATGCAGCAGGCCGTCTATCAGCCGGAGAATGAGGGTCACTTTGGTCTGGCCTTGAAGTCCTACTCTCACTTCACCTCGCCCATTCGGCGTTATCCTGACTTGATTTTGCATCGGGCAATCAAGGCAATACTGCGTAAACGTGAAGGTACTGAGCAGTCGTTAACCGGCGCCTGGAGCTACAGCGAGAAAGAGTTGGATGATTTAGGCGTGCACTGCTCGATGACCGAAAGACGTGCGGATGACGCAACACGGCAGGTGGATGAGTGGCTCAAGTGTGAGTTCATGCTGGATCATATTGGTATGGAGTTTACCGGTGTGGTGTCCTCGGTGACCAACTTCGGGTTGTTTGTACGCCTGGATGAATACCAAATCGACGGGTTGGTACACATCAGTAACCTGGGTGATGACTATTACCAGTATGACAATCAGAAAGGCATGTTGATTGGTGAGAATACCCGCACCATTTATCGTCTCGGCGATAAAGTCAAAGTGTCAGTGAAAACGGTAGATCTGGATGAGCGTAAAATTGACCTGACGTTACTGGGGGCTGAAAGCCCGACGGGTAAGCAACGCAAACGTAATTCGGGCAAAACACAACGGAAAAAATCACAGGGTAAGTCGTCACGGGGTAAGGGTTCCAACCGGAATAAACCGCGTAAAGGCAGTAAAAACAAAGGTAATAACCCCTCATGAGTCAAAAAGTAACGGTATTTGGCTTGCATGCGGTCCGCTCAATAATGGACAACCATCCGGACCGTCTGGTTGAACTGTATGTCTCGAAAGAGCGGCAGGACGATGCGGTTAACGGAATAGTGCAACAGGCTCATGGCTTAGGCATTCGCCCGCAGTGGGTACCGAAACCGGCGCTGGATAAACGTGCCGAAGGCGGTAATCATCAGGGCGTGGTTGCGACGGTGACGTCCTTGCCGACGCTCAATGAGCACGACCTTACGCGGCTGGTAGAACAAAGTGACGGCGCGCCGTTGTTTTTGGTGTTGGACGGTGTTACCGACCCGCATAATTTAGGAGCGTGCCTGCGCACCGCAGATGCTGCCGGCGTTACGGCAGTAATTGTGCCAAAAGATAAATCGGCTCAAGTAACGCCAACGGTCAGAAAGGTCGCTTGTGGGGCTGCTGAAGTGGTTCCGCTGGTGGTGGTGACTAATTTAGCCCGCGCGTTACGAGATCTGCAGCAATTGAACGTGTGGGTGACCGGCACGGCCGGAGAAGCGACGCAGTCGCTATACGATGTTGATTATCGCGGTGCCACAGCATTGGTGATGGGGGCTGAAGGTAAGGGCATGCGCCGCTTGACGCGTGAGACGTGTGACGAGCTGGTTGCCATTCCCCTTGCCGGTAGTGTGAGTAGCCTGAATGTTTCGGTTGCCAGCGGTATTTGTTTGTTTGAGGTGGTGAGACAGCGCCATGGATCTTAAACGTCGTCTGTTCCCGATCGGCATTGCACTTTTTTTAATCGCCATGTTATTTGTCAGTTGGACTCCTAACTGGGAGTCCGGTGAATTCCTTCGCTCGACCAAACCTTACGTTTCGTTTGACTACCAGTTTGAGCCGTCGCCGACGCAGTTACTGCGTGACGTTGCCGAAGATGTTGATAATCGGCTCGATGTCCGCCACGAGTGGCATAAAGTGAGCGAACGTGAAGCGCAGTACGATGTGGTGATACGACTGATCGAGTCAGGCTCCGCGGTACAACTAGATGCTACGCTTAATCGTAATGACGAGCGCTTTGAACACATTGTCGTGCGCGGTGAAAGTGAGGTAAAGAACGAGCTGGCCGACCGTCTGGTAAGGCTGCTCACGGACCGCATCGAGTCCGACCACGCTCAACAAAGCACATCGCCTGATTAGGTGGTGATTGCAATCATCGTCATTTTGCGTTAGTATCGCGCGGCTTAAATCAGCCATTGTATAAACTACTAGTTGAGTTCCTTGCTTCTATGTCAGTGCGGCTGAGCTGAACTGAGGCTATATGAACCAAAAGGACACTGTAATGCGTCATTACGAAATCGTATTTATGGTCCACCCGGACCAGAGCGAGCAAGTACCTGGCATGATCGAGCGCTACAGCGAAACGATCAAGCAAGGTGGTGGTCAAATCCATCGTTTAGAAGACTGGGGCCGTCGTCAACTGGCTTACCCAATCAACAAACTGCACAAAGCACACTATGTTCTGTTGAACATCGAAGCGTCTGCAGAAGTTGTGGAAGAGCTGGAAACTGCATTCCGTTTTAACGATGCAGTATTGCGCAACATGATCATGCGCAAAAAAGAAGCGATCGTTGAACCTTCGCCGCTGACTAAGCCGAAGGAAGATCGTAAAGGTGACAGTGAAGCCGCATAACTCATAGTGAGTAAGGCTGTACCTTCACAGAGAGACGTATGAATCGACTGCACATTACCGGAACCGTTTGTAAGCCAGTGAAGCTGGAAACCAGTCCTTCAGGCATCGAACATTTAATGGTGACCATTGAGCATCGTTCAATGCAGCCGGAAGCCGGCATGAGTAGACAGTCATACGTAAAGCTGCAGCTTGTTATGAGCGGTGAAGGGTTACAACACTGGTTACAAAAATTGACGGTGGGTAGTGAAGTTCACGCAGAAGGTTTTCTGCATCGCCACGAGGACAAAAATGGACTCGCGCGATTAGTACTTCATGCTCAGCATCTAGAACAGATTTAAGGAGACCATCATGGCTCGTTTTTTCCGTCGCCGTAAGTTTTGCCGTTTTAAGGCAGAAGGCGTTAAAGAGATTGATTACAAAGACATCGCTACGCTTAAGAACTACATTACCGAATCGGGTAAAATCGTTCCTAGCCGTATTACTGGAACCTCTGCAAAATATCAGCGCCAGTTAGCTCGTGCTATCAAACGTGCGCGTTATTTGTCACTGCTGCCTTACACTGATTCACATCAGTAAGATAGCATCGGTTCGAATACCAAGATTAGGGGTAGCGAAAAATGAACATCATCTTATTAGATAAAATTGCTAACCTGGGTGGCCTTGGCGACCAAGTTAGCGTTAAAGCTGGTTACGCTCGTAACTTCTTGTTCCCTCAGGGCAAAGCAGTTCCGGCAACCAAATCAAACATCGAATTGTTCGAACAGCGTCGCGCTGAGTACGAAGCGAAGCTTGCTGACCAGTTGGCAGCGGCTGAAGCTCGTGCTGAAAAAATCAATGCACTGGATACGATTGAAATTGCATCGAAAGCTGGCGACGAAGGTAAACTGTTCGGTTCAATCGGCACTCGTGATATCGCTGACGCGATCACTGCTGCCGGCGTAGAAGTGAAGAAAGCAGAAGTATTAATGCCTCATGGTACCATCCGTGAAACTGGCGAATACGAGCTGGAATTACACTTACACGCGGACGTGTTTGCTAACGTGAAATTGAAAGTTGTTGCTGCTGACTAAGCAGTGAGCAAAAGCAATAGCGAAAAAGCTGCCTTCGGGCAGCTTTTTTTTTGAAAAATTTTACCTCCCTTGTAAACCCTGCTACAACCGACAGCGACTTATTACCAAATTCAATAACAAATCACGTAGACAGGGAGAACGCGGTGTCCGAAACCACCGACATAGCACTGGCTGCAAAAGGCGACAAGGCTGCATTCAAACGACTTTATGATCGACACATAAGGAATGTCTATGGACAGGTATTGCGGCTTACAGCGGATGCGTCATTAACGGATGATTTGGTGCAGGAAATTTTTGTCCAGGTATGGCGCAGCCTGCCGAAATTTGACCAGCGCTCAAAGTTTTCAACCTGGCTCTACAGCTTGGCGAACAACGTCGCCATTACGGAACTACGAAAACAAACGCGTTGGTTTAAACGCAATCAGCGGGCGGCGGAGCAAGAGGACGCTAATCGCTGCGCCGATTTAGAGGATGGCATCGACTTGGGCGCGCTGGATCAGTTAGTGATAAAACTGCCGGAGCAGACCCGACAAGTTTTCGTGTTACACGCATTGAATAATTATTCTCATCAACAAATTGCCGATTTGTTGGGAATTGCCGAGGGAACCAGTAAATCTCAGTTTCACCGGGCTCGTAACCTTATGCAGGAGTGGTTATGAAAGACAAAAAACAGCAACTTGATGCGATGATTCATGAACATCAGCAGCAGGACTCAGGGGTAACCCCACCGGCGGACTTGTGGGCCGGCATCGAGTCGCGACTGGAAGAGCGTCCAGTACAACAAACAGCCACTCCAATCGCGACAAAATGGTGGTTTGCAGGCGGTCTGTCAGCGGTAGCTGCCAGTTTGATGACGGTAGCCGTTATTGTTGGCCTGCAAAGTCCGGTTACCAAGCAGCCGGATGTCAGCGAATGGTACTTACTGGCCCAACAAATGAATCAGGCCCAGCATCAGCAGGTTGACGCTATGGCCAGTGGTTACCAGTTAGCCGGCTACGAAATGACGCAAAACAATTACATTGAGTCATTAGCCAGCTTGCGTAACGCCAAGCAACAGCTACTGCTGTCGATGCAGGAAAACGGCGGTGACGCGCAGATGATCGACATGCTGCGCTGGATCAATGAGCAAGAAATTCAACTACTGAAACACGCGTATCAGCAACAGCCCGTGTTGGAAGAAATTTAGACCAGGAGAAACGTTATGAAAACAGTATCATTACTCGCAAGCGCGTTATTAGCCAGTGCCAGCTTTATGGCCTTCGCACAGCAGTCGGTGGACAAAACCCTCGATGTGAGTGCCGGTACACGTGTTTATCTGAACAATGAGCGCGGTGAGCTGGAAGTGATTACCCACGATAAAGACCAAGTCCGTTTAGTCGGTACGCTGGATAAACGGGCCGAAGACCTCATTTTCGAATTGCGCGGTAATGGCGTTCGGATAGAGGTGCGTACACCGGAGCAAAATGGTTGGAGCTATAATGATGAAGACGGTTCCGAACTGACCTTATATATGCCGGAAAGTAGCCCTTTGAAAGTTGAAGGGGTGTCGATGGATGTCAACGCATCGGATCTCAGCGGCGGTACCGATATCACCTTGGTTAGTGGTGATATTAAACTCACTAACGCGTCACAAAATGTGTTATTAAAAACGGTATCCGGTGATATCGATGCCAGCCAGTTGGCCGGTGAAGTGGTACTGGAAACGGTGAGTGGCGATATCAAAGATGTTGAGAATAATGCCAACCGGGCTAAGTATCAGGCCGTTAGTGGCGATCTTGAAGTACGCTCCAATGCGCTACGTCGCTTTGAATTGCAGAATGTTTCGGGCGATGTGCGGATGAAATTACCGACCATTGATGACGGTCAGGTCAAAAATGTCAGCGGTGATGTCGAGTTGCACTTGGGCTTGAGTGATACCGCTACTTTGGATGCGTCCTCCGTCAGTGGCGACTTATTATTCCGCTTTAGCGACGACGTTAATGCCAGTTTTAACCTTAAAGCCAATGCCGGCGGTGACATCATTAATGAGTTGACCGCTGACAAAGCCGAAGAGTCACGCTGGGGTACGGCTTCCTCACTGCAGTTCAGAGCAGGTTCGGGAGCGGCTCAGGTAAAAGTGAGCACCGTATCAGGAAGTATCGAAATCAAACGCGATTAACGCTATAGTAAGCGGGTTGTTTGACGCTAACCAATGAGAATAACTTTGCATGGCTGAACCCGCTAAAAAAACGGATAAATCTATCGAGGCGCTGCGATCAGCGCCTCACTCGATCGAAGCAGAGCAGTCGGTGCTTGGCGGTCTGATGTTAGATAATGATGCCTGGGACAAAGTTGCCGGAAGCATTATTGCGCAGGACTTTTATCATCGGGGCCACCGACTGATATTTCAGGCGATGCAGAAGTTGGCTGATAACAGCCAACCGATGGATTTGGTGACCGTATCAGAAACGCTTGAAGCGGCCGGTGAACTGGAAAAAGTGGGGGGGTTCGCTTACCTTGGCGAAATCTCAAAAAACACACCCAGTGCTGCCAACATTCTGGCGTATGCAAACATCGTTCGAGAGCGCGCGGTTTTACGCGAGATGATTGCGGCTGCTAACGATATTGCCGAGTCCGGCTATGATACCCAGGGCCGTACCAGTCAGGAGCTTCTCGACGAAGCCGAGAGCAAAGTCTTTCGAATTGCGGAAAAACGCACCAGTGCGACCGAAGGACCAAAGGGTGTCAGTGACATTCTGGCGAAAACCATCGAACGTATTGATGCGCTCAGCAAAATTAAGAATCACAATGGCGTTACCGGCGTCTCCAGTGGATTCCATGACCTCGACCAAATGACGGCTGGGCTGCAACCATCCGATTTAATCATCGTTGCCGCACGTCCATCTATGGGTAAGACCACGTTCGCCATGAACCTGGCTGAAAACATCGCCATGAATGAAGAAAAACCGGTGCTCGTATTCAGTCTCGAGATGCCGGCGGAACAGATCATGATGCGTATGCTGGCGTCTCTGAGCCGGGTGGATCAAAACAAAGTCCGTACCGGTAAACTCGAAGACGATGACTGGGCCCGAATTGCTTCGGTCATGAACATTCTCAATGAAAAGAATAACTTGTACATCGATGATGCGTCGGGGTTAACCCCCACCGAAGTACGCTCGCGCTCGCGTCGTATTGCCCGCGATCACGGTGGCTTAGCCATGATTATGGTGGATTATCTGCAATTGATGACGGTGCCGGGGATGTCGGAAAACCGCACCCTGGAAATTGCCGAAATATCGCGGTCACTTAAATCACTGGCGAAAGAGTTAAATGTACCGGTGGTTGCGCTGTCACAGTTGAACCGCTCACTGGAGCAACGCTCGGACAAACGACCGGTTAACTCAGATTTACGTGAATCGGGCTCTATCGAGCAGGACGCCGACGTTATCATGTTCATCTATCGTGATGAGGTTTATCACCCTGACAGCGCTGAGAAAGGCCTGGCCGAAATTATTATCGGTAAGCAGCGGAATGGCCCGATTGGTAAAATTGAGCTGAAATTTCATGGTCATCTGTCACGGTTCGACAACTTTGCCCGCGCCGCAGACGATGACCATTATTAATTAACTGATTTTATCGAAACAAATTTCGATATACGCTTTACCGGCGATATGGCTGAAAGGCATGATGATTTTCGGCCCTTCTGAGCGGTGAGAAATGGTATGGTCGCGACCGGACACGACGATAGGTGTGGCCATATCAAATTCATAGCCTTTTTCGCCGAGCGTCTTCTTTGCACCACCGGTAACCATATTGGTGATCTCGCCGACCATGTCACAGACTTCATCATCGACTGATTCTGGCATTTCACCGAGCATTTTGTGCATTATTTCACACGCCAGATTCTCCTCAAAAGAGATAGAAAATGAGCCTTTTATTTGTGGTCCCACCATACCGATAATGCCGGAGACATCACCGCGCGCATATTCATCTTTCTTGATTTGAGGTTTGCCGGGTTTCAACTCCATTTGCGCCATCATTGACAATACATTTTGCAATGCCTGCAGAAATGGATTTACGAATTCAGCATTCATGCAATCTCGTCCCTTTTTTTGTAATCAGTTACAACTAACGGACTTTAAACTACGTCCTTTGGTCAGCGTCACCCCGTGGGTCGCTGCCGGAGTTACAAAATTAATGGTATTGACCTGTGCCGAAAAGACATCCATTAACATCGTGTTACTAACACGCCAGTCACAAAACTCCGCTGTGTCTGCCGCGTATTCCTGGTACAGCCAAATATTCTGAAAATCGGCTTCAAAGCCGACCCAGTTTAATTTAAGCCTATTACCTTTACTGTCAAACAGCTCGAAATGGTTTTCAAGCCATGCTTTTATTTTTTCTTCCGCACCGGAATCGTCGATCTGAAAGTCGTCGCCATAGTTTAGTTTGAGTGCCCGCTGAACGTCATGAAGGGTGTATTGATGAACCACTTCAAGGTGTTCCGTTCGGGCGTTATGACTGACTTCAGTCAGACCAAAAAAGTATTTATGCGCTGCTGCCGTGGGCAGCAGCGCAATACTCATGATAACGCCAAAAACAGCGGCGAATTTAGTTCTCATCGTCGGTTTTTGGTTCATCGGTTTTCAGTTCTTCATCGTAATCTTCCATCATGCTGTTGTCGCGGTCACCACGCTTAAACAGCTCGATGCGTGACGGTACCGGACGGGCTGGCCAATAGTTGTTGGTGGTATCAACATCAGCCGTTTCCCAGTATGGGTCCAGCACGATTTCTTTGATGGTCTTGTCGCGGATAAGCAGTTTGCTGACTTGCTCTGGAGAGCGGCGCCAGATTTCTGCCGGAATCCGGACGTGTTCTTTGCTGCCGTCCTCGTAGTGCAGGTCCAGCAGGATAGGCATGACCAGACCGCCCAGATTGCTGAAGTCTAAGACATAAAAGTTACTGCCGTTGTTCAGCATCTCTTTTTGCTCGTCGTTCAGACCATCCAGTAGCTGCTTGTACTTGTTGCGATCAGCGTTGGTCACGGTGTATTCGTCGTGTTCGTTATAAAAGTCCTGCAACTGCTCTTGTTGATGGATTTTGTACATCACGTCTTGGTTACGAATGGCGGTGATGGTTTCGGGATCCTGCTCATCAACCTGCTTGCGCCATGCCGCTTCAACTTCCGGGTCCTGCGTACTGACGGTCAGCAGGTTTACCTGGTCGAGGCTGATATCAACATGGTCCGTGGTGTAAAACCAACCGCGGAAGAACCAATCCAAATCGACACCGCTGGCATCCTCCAACGTGCGGAACAAGTCTTCAGGTGTCGGGCGTTTAAACTTCCAGCGATTGGCGTATTCACGGAACGCAAAATCAAACAGCTCGCGACCGACGATGGTTTCACGCAGAATGTTCAGCGCCGTTGCCGGTTTACCGTAGGCGTTGTTGCCAAACTGCAGAATAGACTCGGAGTTGGTCATGATCGGCATTTGATTATCACTTGCCATGTAGGTCACGATATTACGCGCATCACCACGCCAGGACGGGTAATCCGGCTCCCACTCCTGTTCTGCGAGGAACTGCAGGTAGGTGTTGATGCCTTCATCCATCCAGGTCCACTGACGTTCGTCAGAGTTAACGATCATCGGAAAATAAATATGACCGATTTCGTGGATGATGACGGTAATTAAACCGTATTTGGTGCGCTTGGAGTAATATTTTTTACCGCTTTCTTCATCCAGGTATGGGCGCGGACCGTTAAAGGTGATCATGGGGTACTCCATGCCACCGACCGGGCCGTTTACCGAAATGGCAACAGGGTAGGGGTAGTCAAAGCTGTAATCGTTATACACGTCAATGGTATGAATAATTGACGCCGTTGAATAACGCTCCCACAGTGGGTTGCCTTCTTCGGGATAAAATGACATCGCCATCACGTCGGTTTCACCTTTCTGATAGCGTTGTGCATCCCAAATAAACTTACGCGACGAAGCCCAGGCGAAATCACGAACTTGTTCCGCTTTGAAGACCCAGGTTTTGGTCTCGTCGGTACCTTCTTTCTCGTTTTCTAAGGCTTCTTCTTCGGTCACAATTTTAACCGGCTTATCCGCTGACTTGGCTTGTTCCAGACGCTCAAGCTGGACGTCGGTTAGAACCTCGTCGGCATTTTGCAATTCGCCGGTGGACGCTACAATGTGATCGGCCGGTACTGTAATAGCAACGGTGTAATCGCCAAACTCGAGCGCAAACTCGCCATTGCCGATAAACTGTTTGTTCTGCCAGCCTTCAACGTCGTAATAAGCGGCCATGCGCGGAAACCACTGAGCCATTTCATACAGATAGTTACCGTCGTCTTCAAAATACTCGTAACCACCACGACCCCCTAAGACATCGGCTTCGATAATGTTGTTCTGCCAACCGATATTAAAGGTGACACTGTCGCCGGACGCCAGTGCTTCGTCGAGGTCAATGCGCATCATGGTATCATTGATGGTGTAATCCATCGGCTCGCCACGTGTATCACTGACATCGGTAATGGTGTAGCCCGCCGGAAACTCTTCCTGGGTGAGCATGCTCTCCATGCGTGAGAAACTGACACGCTCTAGGCTGTCTGCTGAAGTTGCTCTGGATTGTGGCCCGATAGAGTCTTTCTTAAAACGGTTTTGATCCAGTTGAACCCACAAATAACGCAAGGTGTCCGGTGAGTTGTTGGTGTAGGTGATGGTGCTGCGTGCACTGACACTCTGGTTGTCATCGTTCAGTGTAACGCGAATGTCGTAGTCGACTTCCTGTTGCCAGTATTCGTGACCCGGTGCGCCGGATGCGGTGCGATAAACATTAGGGGTTCTGAATTTATCGTCATTTAACTGGCGGAATTTGTCGTCAAAGGCTTGCCCGCTGGCAAGGGTTGTAAAGCCAATGCTGGCAACGGTAATTCCCAGCAGGTAAGGTAGTTTCATGGGACATCCTACTTGTTGTTTTTCGTTATTTTTAGTTAGTGGCAGTTAGCGCATAAACCATGCGCCTCAATGGTCTGCTCTTGGACCAGGAAGCCTTGATCTTCAGCCTGATGCTGAAGTTCTTCGTACACACCTTCGGATTGTATTTCCTGGACATTGCCGCAGGATTCGCAGATTAACATTTGCACCGGGTGGTGATGATCGAAATGAGAGCAAAGCACGAAACTGTTCGATGAAGTGATTTTGTGCACGAACCCCTGCTCTTGCAAGAAATCCAGAGCGCGGTAAATGGTTGGCGGCTTGGCATTAGGAACCGCTGCTTTTAACTGTTCCAGAAGATCGTAAGCGCCAATCGAGCCAGATTGCATCGCAAGGATAGTGAACACTTCCTTACGTGTTGGCGTCATACGGGCGCCTCGTTTCTGGCACAGTTTTTCTGCCTTGCGAACAAGACGTTCGGTTTCTGACTTCGTCATAGCGTTTCATTTCTCAATATTGAAGTCCTATTGTAATCCCTTTTAAGGGGCAGGCAACCGCTTTTCTGACAATGGCGGATGAGAGTTAGCCAATTATTGGGTATAATCGCCACAATCATCAAACGTTTCCCGGGTTTTTGCAGCCTTATGTCGTCTTACCCTTACAAAACCTCAGTCGCCCCGATGCTGGATTGGACGGATCGCCATTGCCGGTATTTTCATCGGCTATTGTCACCGCAGACACTACTTTATACGGAAATGGTGACAACCGGCGCAATACTGTTCGGGCAACAGGACTTTCTTGCCTATAACGAGGCTGAACATCCGGTAGCGTTGCAATTAGGCGGGAGTGACCCTGAGGCGATGGCGCGTTGCGCGGCATTGGCTCAGCAACGAGGTTACGATGAAGTCAACATTAATGTGGGGTGTCCGTCCGACCGGGTTCAGAACGGCAGTTTTGGTGCCTGCTTGATGGCTCAGCCCGAAACCGTTGCTGAATGCGTCGCGGCGATGAAGCAAGTGACGGATATTCCGGTAACCGTGAAAACCCGCCTCGGCATTGACGAACAGGACTCTGATGAATTTCTGTATCGGTTTCTGGATGCAGTGGTTGCTGCGGGCGTGGATCAACTGACGTTACACGCTCGTAAAGCCTGGTTAAGTGGCTTGAGTCCAAAGCAAAACCGAGAGATCCCGCCGTTGCAATACGACCGTGTTTATCGTGCCAAACAGCGCTACCCGAGTGTGCCAATGAGTATCAATGGGGGAATAACAACGTTGACCGAGGTTTATCATCACCTCACCTATGTAGAGTCGGTTATGATTGGTCGAGAGGCCTACCAGAACCCTTGGTTGCTGACCGAGCTTGCGACCATCGACGAAGCGTCAACCATACCATCACACCGTGAAGCCGTTGCCGTGCAGATGATCGACTATATCGATCAACATATCCGTGGCGGTGGACGTGCGTGGCATGTGGTACGCCATATGCTGGGGCTTTTCCAGGGTCAGCCGGGTGGCAAGAAATGGCGTCAGTACCTGAGCATTAAAGGTCCTAAAGCGGATGACGCGCGCGCACTGATCGAGGGAGCATTGGCTTTTCGGGAAAGTCGCGAGACCAAATTAGCGGATTTGACCAGCTAGTTGGTCAAATTTGCTAAAAAGTTATTGCCCACTCTAAGGGTTGTCATCCACTCGCTGTGTTGCTAAAAAATAAAACAATAAAAATCAATGAGTTAAGGCATATTTGGAAGTTGGCACAACCTTTGTATTAGTACCTACGACTTAACTGATAAGTCGAACAAAATGGCGAATACAAAGGAGAACATCATGAAAAAGCTTGTATTAACTTCCGTAGCTGTAACAGCCCTTATGCTGTCAAGTACCGCTTCCGCTCAACAGGCAGAAGAAGAATCCACATCCTTCATCAGTGAGCAGGTTGCCAACGTGTCGGTAGAACTGTTTAACGTCACAAAAGCGACTGTTATTGAAACTTTATCAGCCTGGGGCGATGAGTTGCTGATGTCTGAGAGCGAGCAAACCGTCGCGGCTAATGAAACGGTCGACGAAAAAGCCAGCCAACCTCAATCTCACTAATTCTGTAGTAAGTGGAGGTTAACCATGTTTATCAATGAATGGTGGCTTGCCTGGCTTATTGCGCCGGTGCTAGGAACCTTAGTTATCGGAACGTTAGTCATCGGCGCTTTTATCATGTTTGGCGCATCAATGATGCGCCACAGTTAAAGATTTGCTAACCTGCTTGGTCACAAGAACAACTGTTGTATTACCGAGGACTGAGCATGTTAAAAACAACGATAAAAGCGTCATTGCTGGCGGTAATGGGAGCCTGCGCTATATTCTCTGCTGTCGCCCAGGACAATAACGCCAACGGCGAATACCAAGCGAGCGAAAAAGCACAGCAATTGGCTAAAAAATACCTAATTGCCGATACGCATATTGATGTTCCGTATCGCATTCATAATCGCTGGGAAGATGTATCAGTGGCAACAGCCGATGGCGATTTCGATTATCCGCGCGCCGTTGCCGGCGGTCTTAATGTGCCCTTTATGGCAATTTATATTCCTGCGGAGTATGAGCAAACCGGCGGCAGTATCGAGTTAGCGCATGATTTGATCGACAGTATGGAAGCACTGGTCGGTCGCGCTCCGGATAAATTTGCGTTGGCTTACTCGCCGGCCGAAGCTCGCGAAAATATGAACAATGGACTGATGTCGATAGCCATGGGGATGGAGAACGGTACGCCGATGGAAGGCGACCTGGCGAATCTTGAGATGTTCTATGAGCGCGGTGTCCGTTACATTTCGTTTGCCCATTCGCAAACCAACCACATTTCCGACTCTTCTTATGACATCCGTAAACAGTGGAACGGTCTGAGTGAGTTCGGGTTCGATTTAGTCAAAGCCTGTAATGACATCGGCATGATGATCGACGTATCACATATCTCTGACGACGCCTTTTATGATGTTATCGAAACAACCAAAGCGCCGGTTATCGCCTCGCATTCGTCTTTACGTCAGTTTACGCCCGGCTTTGAGCGTAACATGAGCGACGATATGCTGAAGAAACTGGCGGAAAACGGCGGTGTCGTTCAAATCAACTTTGGCTCCTCCTTTGTTGCTCAGCAAGCCAACCGTTATCGCGATATGATGAAAAAGCGCATTGCAGCGGTGTATGAGCAGTTTGGCAAGGAAAGTGATGAAGCAAAACGCCGCGTAGCGGAGATCGAAGCCAATAACCCATATCCCTACGCAACACTCGATCAGGTACTCGACCATATCGACTACGTTAAAGAATTGATCGGTGTTGAACACATCGGTATTGGTTCAGACTACGACGGCGTGGGTGACTCTTTGCCGGTTGGTTTGAAAGATGTATCAACCTATCCAAACCTGGTACAAGGGTTGTTAGACCGCGGCTATTCAGAAAAAGAAATCGAAATGATTCTGGGGGGCAACTTTATGCGTGTCTGGCAGCAGGTGGAAGACCTCGCGAAGTAACTTGCGCCTGTGGCGCAAGTCATACCATGAAGTCGCGCCATAGGCGCGACCTACTTACTGCTAAATGTTGACATACGGTCGCGAAGCTGTATAATTCGCGACCACGTCAATTTTCCCTAAGTCGACTGACTTACATAATTGATGTTCCACAACAGTCCCGATAGGGGACTGAATGGTTGACGTAGATGATCGCACCCCCGGTATGTGCCAGGGAGGTTTGCGTTTGTCTGTGCTCTTTTTTAAATGCTCTTTAATTGAGGCTTTGATTTTTTATGGCTAATCAAAGAATTCGGATTCGTTTGAAAGCGTTCGATCACCGTCTGATCGACCAGTCAACGGCAGAGATCGTAGATACTGCTAAGCGCACTGGTGCTCAGGTACGTGGTCCAATTCCACTGCCAACACGGAAAGAACGCTTCACCGTGCTGATTTCTCCACACGTAAACAAAGATGCGCGTGACCAGTACGAAATCCGCACCCACAAGCGTCTGATCGATATCATGGACCCAACTGACAAAACCGTAGACGCTCTGATGCGTTTAGATTTGGCAGCTGGTGTTGATGTACAGATCAGCTTGGGTTAAGTGGGCAGTAATAGGATTACACACGAGAGGTTTTAACAATGGCTATAGGTCTAGTCGGTCGTAAAGTAGGAATGACGCGTGTCTTCCAGGAAGACGGCGCTTCTGTTCCTGTTACTGTGATCGAAGTGTTGGCGAACCGTGTGACTCAGGTTAAATCTGACGACACTGACGGATATCGCGCGCTTCAAGTGACCACAGGCGAGAAGAAAGCAAGCCGTGTCACCAAGCCTTTAGCAGGTCACTTTGCTAAAGCTGGTACAGAGGCTGGTCGCGGTCTTTGGGAATTCCGCCTTGCAGATGGCGAAGGCGAAGACTACACAGTTGGTTCTGAACTGACTGTTGAAGTATTTGCAGAAGTAAAGAAAGTGGATGTTACCGGAACTTCTAAAGGTAAAGGCTTTGCCGGTACCGTGAAGCGCTGGAACTTCCGCACTCAGGACGCTACCCACGGTAACTCATTGTCACACCGTGCACCGGGTTCAATCGGTCAAAACCAGTCGCCTGGTAAAGTATTTAAAGGCAAGAAAATGGCTGGTCAAATGGGTAACGAACGCGTCACTACTCAATCACTTGAGTTGGTCCGTGTAGATGCAGAACGCAACCTGTTGTTGATCAAAGGTGCGGTCCCTGGAGCTACCGGTGGTGATGTTATCGTTAAACCTGCGGTCAAGGCGTAACGTCTGAGGAGAATGGTGATGGAATTAACATTGAAAGACGCAAAAGGCGCTCTTGAGGTTTCCGAAGCTACCTTTGGACGTGAGTTTAACGAAGCACTTGTCCACCAGGTAGTCGTTGCTTACGCAGCCGGTGCCCGTCAGGGTACTAAAGCACAGAAGACTCGTTCTGAAGTTGCAGGCGGCGGCAAGAAGCCATGGCGTCAAAAAGGCACCGGTCGTGCACGTGCGGGTACTATCCGCAGTCCGATCTGGCGCTCAGGTGGTACGACATTTGCGGCTAAACCGCAAAGTCATGCCCAAAAAGTAAATAAAAAGATGTACCGCGGTGCGATCAAAAGCATCGTGTCAGAACTGATTCGTCAGGATCGTTTAACCGTTGTTGAAAACTTCAGTGTTGACGCACCGAAGACTAAGCAATTGGTTGAAAAACTGAAAGGTTTGAACCTGAACGACGTTTTGATCGTGACTAAAGATGTGGACGAGAACCTGTTCTTAGCCTCTCGCAACTTGCACAAAGTTGACGTACGCGACGTTCAAGGTATCGACCCTGTTAGCTTAATCGCTTTCGAAAACGTCCTGATGACTGCCGACGCAGTCAAGCAGCTTGAGGAGGTGTTATCATGATGCGCGAAGAACGTTTGCTTAATGTGATCCTAGCACCTCACGTTTCGGAAAAAAGCACCATGACTGCTGAAGGCAACAACACGGTTGTTTTCAAAGTAGCTAAAGATGCGACCAAATCCGAAATTAAAGCAGCTGTCGAAAAACTTTTTGAAGTTGAAGTTAAGAACGTACGCACCGTGAACGTGAAGGGTAAAACCAAGCGTACCGGTTTCCGTTTCGGTAAACGCAACGATTGGAAAAAAGCGTACGTAGCCCTGAAAGAGGGTGCTGACATCGACTTCGTTGGCGGCGCTGAGTAACAGGAGGAATAATCATGGCTGTAGTTAAAAGTAAGCCTACGTCTCCGGGTCAACGCCACGTCGTTAAAGTCGTCGGTCAGGACCTGTACAAAGGCAAGCCTTACGCCCCCTTGCTAGAGAAAAACAGCAAGTCTGGTGGTCGTAACAACAACGGTCGTATTACGGTTCGCCACATCGGCGGTGGTCATAAGCACCATTACCGTATTATCGACTTTAAACGTAACAAAGATGGTATCCCTGGTAAGGTTGAGCGTATCGAATACGATCCAAACCGTTCAGCGAACATCGCTTTGGTACTGTATGCAGACGGCGAACGTCGTTACATTCTTGCGCCTAAGAACCTGAACGTGGGCGACCGCATTCAGTCAGGCTCTGATGCACCTATCAAACCAGGTAACGCATTACCGATGCGCAACATCCCAGTGGGTACTGTTGTTCACGCTTTGGAAATGCAACCAGGTAAAGGTGCACAGCTGGCTCGTTCAGCAGGTGCTTACGCACAGATCGTTGCCCGTGACGGTGCTTATGTCACCATCCGTTTGCGTTCTGGCGAGATGCGCCGTGTGCAGTCTGAAGGTCGTGCAACTATCGGCGAAGTGGGCAATGCAGAGCATATGCTTCGTCAATTGGGTAAAGCCGGTGCCAAACGTTGGCGCGGTGTTCGTCCTACCGTTCGTGGTGTGGCGATGAACCCAGTTGATCACCCGCACGGTGGTGGTGAAGGCCGTACCTCTGGTGGTCGTCACCCAGTGACACCTTGGGGCACGCCGACCAAGGGCTACAAAACCCGTAAAAACAAGCGTACTGATAAGTTCATCGTACGCCGTCGCAACAAATAAGAGTTGAGGATTAAACATGCCACGTTCTCTTAAAAAAGGTCCATTTATTGACCTTCACCTGCTAAATAAGGTGGAGAAAGCGTTGGAAGCCGGGGATAAGAAGCCAATTAAAACTTGGTCCCGTCGTTCAATGATTATTCCAGATATGATCGGTTTGACGATTGCTGTTCACAACGGCCGTCAACACGTTCCAGTTTTCGTTTCTGACGAAATGATCGGTCATAAACTGGGTGAATTCGCACCAACCCGTACTTATCGCGGCCACGCTGCTGATAAGAAAGCGAAGAAACGGTAAGAGGTAGAGAGTGATGGAAGCAATTGCTAAACACCAATTTGCCCGCGTTTCTGCTCAGAAGGGCCGTTTGGTCGCAGACCAAATTCGCGGTTTGCCAGTAGAGAAAGCGCTGGACATCCTTGCGTACAGCCCGAAAGCAGCAGCTGGCTTGATCAAGAAAGTTCTTGAATCAGCTATCGCTAACGCGGAACACAACGAAGGTGCGGACATTGATGAGCTGAAAGTCGCTAAGATCTTCTTAGACGAAGGTCCTACGATGAAGCGCATCAAGCCACGTGCGAAAGGCCGTGCCGATCGTATCTTTAAGCGCACCAGCCACATTACTGTGGTCGTGTCGGATAGCTAGGAGATAAATTATGGGTCAGAAAGTACATCCTAATGGTATTCGCCTAGGTATCTCCAGACCATGGAATGCAACCTGGTATGCGAATACAAACGAATTCGCTGATAACCTGCACAGTGACCATCAGGTACGTAAGTTCCTGACAAAGGAACTGCGCAATGCATCAGTGTCGCGTATCGTTATCGAGCGCCCTGCTAAAAGTGTTCGTGTGACCATTCACACTGCACGTCCAGGCGTTGTTATCGGTAAAAAAGGCGAAGACGTAGAAAAACTGCGCAAGCAGGTTCAGAAGTTGACTGGCGCTCCGTCGCAAATCAACATTTCTGAAGTACGTAAGCCTGAGCTGGACTCTCAGCTTGTTGCTGACAACATTGCCGGTCAGTTGGAACGTCGTGTTATGTTCCGTCGCGCGATGAAGCGTGCTGTTCAAAACGCCATTCGCCTGGGTGCCAAAGGCATCAAGGTTGAAGTTAGTGGCCGTTTGGGCGGTGCTGAAATCGCACGTACTGAGTGGTACCGTGAAGGTCGTGTACCTCTGCACACGTTGCGTGCGGACATCGACTACTCGACGTCAGAAGCGAACACCACTTACGGTATCATTGGTGTGAAGGTCTGGATTTTCCGTGGCGAAGTCTTAGGTGGCTTGCCAACAGAAGAAAAGCCAGCTCCTAAGCGCGGCAAAAACCGTAAGTAAGGAGAGACGATAATGTTACAACCTAAGCGTACAAAATTCCGTAAGGTTCACACAGGCCGCAACCGTGGTCTGGCGCAGTCTGGTAACAAAGTCAGCTTCGGAACCTTCGGTTTGAAGGCGACTGACCGTGGTCGTATGACCGCGCGTCAAATTGAAGCTGGCCGTCGTGCTATGACTCGTCACGTTAAGCGTCAAGGTAAAATCTGGATCCGTGTATTCCCAGACAAGCCAATTACCAAGAAGCCATTAGAAGTTCGTATGGGTAAAGGTAAAGGTAACGTCGAATACTGGGTTGCTCAGATTCAGCCAGGTCGCGTACTGTACGAAATGGACGGTGTTTCTGAAGAACTGGCACGTGAAGCGTTCCGTCTTGCGGCTCGTAAACTGCCATTCAAAACCACTTTTGTGACTCGGACGGTAATGTGATGAAAGCAAGTGAATTGAAAGAAAAAACCGTTGAGCAGCTGCAAGAAGAATTGCTGAACTTGCGTCGTGAGCAGTTTAACCTGCGCATGCAAGCGGCAACCGGTCAGCTGAATCAGACTCACATGATGAAGCAAGTACGTCGCGATATCGCACGTATCAAAACCATCTTAAACGAGAAGGCAGGTGCGTAATGGCTGAAGAAAAACGTATTCGTACTCTGCAAGGCAAAGTTGTCAGCGATAAGATGGATAAGACCATCACTGTAGCTGTTGAGCGTCGTGTTAAGCACCCGGTCTACGGCAAATACATCTCGCGTACAACTAAGGTACATGCACACGATGAAGACAATCAGTGCAAAATGGGTGACGTCGTGATCGTTCGCGAATCACGCCCATTGTCTAAGAACAAATCTTGGACACTGCTTGAAGTTGTTGAGCGTGCTACCGTTGTCTAATAGCAGATAACGTTTGAACGACAAAAGGCCTCCCTTGTGGAGGCCTTTTTTGATCTAAACGTTAAAAATGTCGGTAATAGTCAGGAAGTTATACTAAAATATAAATCAAATCTTTCGTTATACTGACAGGTTTAAAACTAGCGCCCAACAAAGGAGTTCTTTATGGCAAAAGGATGGATACTAGCAGCCTCGGTATTGGCAGCTTCTCCGGTGCTCGCGCATGCGGCACCACAGGACGAGCAGAGTGTGCAATCCGAAATCGAGATGCTGAAGCAGAAACTGGCTGAACTTGAGCAGCGATTAGCAGAGCAGGAACAGAAAAAGGAACAAATGCAGCAGCGTCATGAAGAAATGATGACGCGTAAAGACTACAAAAAAGGTGCTAAAAAGCGAACCCGCGCAACTGATGAAGCGGCAGCAGACTCAGGCGTTCAGGCTCGCTTAGCGAAACTCGAAGAAAAAACCGAAGAAAACGAAAATTGGCCCATTAAAGTCCATGGTGCCGTACGTTTTCAGTATGAATACAATAATTACAACTCGGGCAATGAAAACCGCACCGGTGACCTAGACTTTGATATTTTCCGTCTTAACTTCGACGGCGAAATTGGCGATGTCATCTTGTCGGCGGAATACCGTTGGTTCCATTACATGGACACCGTTAAACACGCTTGGTTTGGGTATAACTTCACCGATAACTGGCAAGGTCAGGTAGGTGTCGTCAAAGTACCATTCGGTAACATGCCTTATAACTCGCACAGTTACTTCTTTAACTCGACCTTCTATGTTGGTTTAGAGGACGAGCACGACAACGGCATCCGGTTATTGTATCGCGACGATCTATGGCAGTTTGATATTGCCTATCACAAATCCGATGAACAGGGTGGTGTAGACGGCTCGACCAGCGATCGCACGGCTCGTTACAACTACGACACCGTGGGTATTCGTTTGCCTGGACAGGGCGCTTACGATACCCCAGGGTTAGCTGTGGGCGAGAGCAACAGCTATGCTGTCCGTGGTGCACGAGTGTTCACGTTCGCGGATGACCACAACCTGGAAGTCGGCTTGTCTGCGCAGGGTAATAACTACTACTCAGGCACGGTCGCGGAAGGTTTTGAGCAGTACGCTCAGTACAATGACCAAAACGTTGGTAACCGTTTTGCTTGGGGCGCTCATGCGAACTATAACAACGGTCCGTGGAACGTACAGTTACAGTATGCTGATTATGAGTATGATCTTGAGGTAGAAAACCGCGGCGTTTATATGGGCGCTTATGCCTATTACGATGCGATTCCTACGGAAGCGAAAATCTACACCGGTAACGTCGCCTATACATTGCCTGTAGAGATTGGCCCTATCACCAGCTTAACCTTCTATAATGACCATAGCATCATTACCGATAAAGCGGGTTATCAAGACGATACCTGGATGAACGTACTGGGTGTTGCGGTAGCGGCCGGTGGCGGTTTCTACACCTACGTCGATTACGTACGCGCTAAAAACCAGCCATTCATCGGCGGTAATATTGCCACCGACGGTGGTGAGGTTAATGACCGCTTTAACATTAACTTTGGATACTACTTCTAACCACCCGGTTAATAGCAGCATCAAAAAAAGCCGACCTCAAGAGTCGGCTTTTTTGTGCTCGTAAGCGTCACCTTCTTGTCGATAATCCCGGGTGCGATGAAACATCTTCAGTTCTGTATGCAGTGCTGCTTTTGCCATAATGTGGGCGCTAATAGGCGCTGTTAAAAACAAAAAGATGGCAATCAACAACTCACTCAACGTAACACTGCCTTGTACTGATGTCGCAATAATCGAAGCGATGACAATGCCGCCAATACCCAGGGTGGTATTTTTGGTGGGCGCGTGCAGACGAGTAAAAAAGTCCGGTAGAACCGCCAGACCCAACGATCCGATAAACGCAAAGATAGAACCCAGTAAGATAAAGAATCCGATAAGGTACTGGCTCCAGAGCGGAAGTTCATTAAGTACGTCCATTATTATACCCCTATTCGATAAGGTCACCGCGCAACAGAAATTTACCTGCTGCAATGGTGCCAACAAAGCCAAACATGGCGATCAATAAGGCTGCTTCGAAATACGTTTGGGTATTTTGATACATACCAAGTAACAGCAGCAGAGCCAATGAGTTAATGTAGACGGTGTCCAGTGCCAGGATCCGGTCTGGTAGATCCGGCCCCTTAATCAGTCGCCAGAAGTTCATCAGAATCGACAGGCTGAATAATAAAAAAGCGACCTGTAAGATGATGCCTAACATTCAAAAATCTCCTTTAAGCGGCGCTCATAGCGATTTCTGATGGTGTTGATTACCTGTTCCGGATCATCTTCAGAAAACGCATGGATTAATATTCCTTTGCGGCCACGAGTGATTTCACAGGAAACCGTGCCGGGCGTTAAGGTAATGGTACTGGCCAGGATGGTTACCGGAAGCTCTTCCGTCATATTCAGCGGGTAAACCAGCAACGCCGGTTTAATTGACTTCCGTCTGCCCAGTATCAGCGCCGCGACTTTAAAGTTGGCGACGATGATATCGAACAGCAAAATACAAAAATAAACAGCCGCCAAATGCGGTTTTTTAACCCGCGCAAAGGCAGGCCAGGCGTTGCGAAAAACGATGGGAATCAACAGCGAAAAGATGATCCCAAGCAATACCACACCGGCCGCGATTGAGTTAAACAACAACAACCAAATCAGTAACAAAAATAAACTTAAATAGGGCGCCGGAAAGAGTTTACTCATTGTTGCCTCCCGCTTTAGGCAAAACATGGTAAGGATAACTGTCGACATCACGTAGCTGCTCAGCCGTGGCATCGGTGTAATCGCGAATCGGCTGGGCAAACAGCGTGATCAGCAGTGACAACGATAGCAGGCTTGCTAACGCCAGCCGTTTACCGAGCGGCGCTGAATGCTCTGAGGGTTTGCCTGATAACGTGTGCCAGATCATTTTGCTACCGGCACGAGTCACGGCGACCAACATAATAAAGGTTGCGCCGATGATGGCGGCCCAGAGCCAGAAGTTATGGCCGTTGGCCGCTGCAGACTCCAGAATCATCAGTTTACTGACAAACCCGGATAACGGGGGTAAGCCTATAATTGCAATGGCTCCGATTAAAAAGAAGGTGGCGTAGGTTGAATGGTTCGCCATCTTTTTACCGGACACAATTCGTGACGCTGTTTTACCGCGTTCGTAAGCCATCAGGTCGGCAAGCAGGAACAGCGCCGCAGTGATGAAGGTTGAGTGCACCAGGTAGAACAGCGTTGCACCCGTAGTGGCGGTCGAAGACAGGCTGTAGGCAGCGACCAGCGTACCCACTGAAATCACCACCAAATACGCCACCATCAAGCGTAAATCACGGGCGGCGAGAATACCGATGGCACCCGCCAATAACGTCAGCAGCCCCATGACCCACAGCCAATCGTGCGCTACCAGCGCAAGTTCATTGGCATCGGCGCCAAAAATCAGTGAGTAAACCCGAATGATGGAATAGACGCCGACTTTGGTCATAATGGCAAACAACGCAGCAACCACACCGGTGGTGGTTGAGTAAGCCTGTGGTAACCAAAAATGCAACGGCAGAATGGCGGCTTTCAGGCCAAAAACAATCAGTAACATCAATGAGCCGGCCTTCGCGAGAATGGCTTCATCACCGCTTAACGACTGTATTTTAACGGCCATATCGGCCATGTTGAGCGTGCCGGTGACCCCATAAAGCGTGCCGATACTGATCAGGAATAGGGCGGAACCCAGCAGGTTAAGTAATACATAGTGCAAGGTTGCGCGCACGCGGAACTTACCGCCGCCATGCATCATCAGTGCATAGGATGAAATCAGCAAGACTTCGAAGAAGACGAACAGGTTAAAAATATCGCCGGTCGCAAAGGCGCCCATAATGCCCATAATTTGAAACTGGAACAGGGCCTGGAAGTGCGAACCCAGGTTGTCTTCTGCATAGCAGCCGTAGACCAATACCGGTAACGCGAGAACCGCCGTCAGCAACATCATTAACGCACTGAGGCGATCGACCATAAGGACGATACCAAAGGGCGCTTCCCAGTTGCCGAGCAGATATACCAGCATTTCCTGCTGATTAACATCGATCAGTAAAAATACGGTGCTGACCAGGGTGAGTATGCTGGCTATTAAACCGATAGCACGGCGCTTAGGCTGTGGTCGACTACCCCAGGGCAAAAGCTGCAGTAATGCCGTAAACAGCGGAATCAATATCGGTAAAATGGCTAAGTGTTGCTGTAACATCAGCGTTTACCCTCCGCATCGCTGTCCGTGTCGCTGACCTCATCCGTACCGACTTCGCCACGTGTACGGACCGCCAGAATGATCGAGTAAGCGGTCATGGCAAAACCGATGACAATAGCGGTCAATACCAATGCCTGTGGCAGTGGATCGGCATAACTGTCTTTTGTACCAAGGATGGGCGCACCGTCAATGGTGAGCCGCCCGGTGGAGAACAGGAACAGGTTGACGGCATAAGATAGCATCGTAATACCTACCACGACCGGGAAAGAACGGCCGCGTAAAATTAAAAACACACTACAGGCAGTTAAAATGCCAACAGTTACCGAATATAAAGTTTCCATTAATTGCCCTCGTACGTTGGACGGTGGCGAGTGGTCATCTTGCCAAAGTTACTTAAAATCATCATGGTCGCACCAATCACGGTGAGGAATACCCCCAGGTCGAACAATAAGGCGGTAGCAAACTCCCATTTACCCACCAACGGCCATTTAAGATAGGTGAACCAACTGGTCAGGAACGGTTTACTGAATAGCCAACTGCCGACGCCGGTCAATGCCGCGATCATCACACCAATTGACATCAGTGACTGATAATTCACGTTGAAGCGATCCTTAACCCAGTCGACACCGTTTGCGATGTATTGCAGGATCATTGCTGACGCAGCGATAAGCCCGGCAATAAAGCCGCCACCCGGCAGGTTATGGCCACGCAGGAAAATATACACCGCAACCATCATTGCCATTGGCAACACCAAATTGGCGACATTCGTGAGCATCAGCGGATGCTTAATGCGGTGCCATGGACGCCCATCAACATCACTGGACGGCATAAAGGGTTTCAGTTTGTTCAGCAGCTTATGGATACCCGCTGCTGCAATCGCCAATACCGTGATTTCTCCTAACGTATCAAAACCCCGGAAGTCGACCAGAATGACGTTGACGACGTTCGTGCCGCCACCGCCGGTTTTGGCGTTAGCAATAAAGAAGTCAGAGATGGTTTCTGCCGGCGACGTTAAGATGGCAAAATTCAGCGTGGCGACGATGCCACCGATGAAGCTGGCGATGATAATATCGCGAAATACCCGGTGTCCACTGGAGGCTCGCGCGGTTTTCTGAGGCATAAAGAACAGCGCCAGAATCATCAGGATGATGCTAACCACTTCCACCACCAGCTGTGTCATGGCCAGATCCGGTGCTGAGAAGTGCGCAAACGAAAGCGATACCATCAACCCGACCACCGACAGCATCATCAGCATAACAAAGCGGTTGCGGTGCATCGTTGCGGTTGCAAAAGCGGCAATGATCAGCACCATCGCGCCCACCATAGAAACCATGTCGATGGGTTGTTGAGCTTTGCTGCCGGTCAACATACTGATATCGACCAGCGAAGGTAGCATCACAACAATGACACTAATCAGCACAAAGGCGATGTAACGCTGCAACGACCCGGTGTCGAGACGATCAAATAAACGGCTGGCCGCATCACTGACACGTTGCACAATGCGTTCAAAGTTATGTTTCGCATCCTGGCCGTCAAATTGGCGATTGAACGTAAACAACTGATCACGGGCGGCGTAGATAAGAATCCCCGCTACAACGGCAACAAAACTCATCAACAATGGCAGATTAAAGCCATGCCACAGCGATAGCTTAACCGCCACACTTTGCGCAAGCACGGCACTTGACGCACTGTCGAGGATGCCGGATACCATAGTCATTGGCGCTAAGCCAATGGCGATACAGAACACTGCTAGCAGGGCAACCGGTGCCGACATCATGCGCGGCGGATCATGAGGCTTCTTGGGTAACGGCTTGTATTCTCCGTTAAAGAACACATCGTGAATAAAACGAATTGAGTAGGCTACCGATAGTGCAGCGCCCACCGTCGCTAAAATTGGGACAAACCAGGATAGGCCTCCGAACAAATGCTGTTGTACAGCCTGATCGAGGAACAGCTCCTTGGACATAAAGCCATTGAACGGCGGAATGCCTGCCATAGACGCGGCAACGATCATGGCGAGTGTTGCGGTGACCGGCATCAGCCCCATAAGTCCTTGTAACTTACGCATATCGCGCGTGCCGCTTTCGTGGTCGATAATACCGGCGGTCATGAACAACCCGGCTTTAAAGCAGGCGTGGTTGATGATGTGAAACAGAGCCGCGATAACGGCGCCCTCGCTGCCGATACCGAGGAGCATACAAATCAATCCCAAATGACTGACTGTCGAGAACGCCAGTAGTCCTTTCAGGTCATTTTTGAGCAGTGCAAAGTAAGCGCCGACTAACATTGTAATCAGGCCGACAATGGTAACAATGGTCAGCCATAGCTCGGTGCCGCCCATAACCGGGTGGAAGCGAGCCAGCAAGAAAATACCCGCCTTAACCATAGTTGCGGAGTGTAAGTACGCACTTACTGGCGTAGGTGCAGCCATGGCATGGGGTAACCAAAACTGAAACGGGAACTGGGCCGATTTGGTAAAGGCTCCCAGCAACAGCAAAATCAGTGCGGCCGGATAATAGGGATGATTTTTAATGGTATCGGCAGCGGCCAAAACCGCTGAGAATTCATAACTGCCGGCGATGTTACCGATGATCAGTAAACCGGCCAGCAGAGCCAGACCACCGGCGCCGGTTGTCGCAAGTGCCATGCGGGCGCCACGGCGGGCGTCACTGCTATGGAACCAGTAGCCAATCAGCAAGAAAGAAGAAATGCTGGTGAGCTCCCAGAACGCCCACATCAACAATATGTTGTCAGCCATGACGATGCCAAGCATCGACGCCATAAACAGCAACAGGCAAGCGTAGAAGCGTCCTTCGTCGTCTTCCGTCGATAAGTAGTAGTGCGCGTAGCCGATAATCAACACGCCAATACCCAGAATTAAACTGACGAACAACAATGACAGACCATCCAGCCGCAAGGCGAAATTTAACCCCAGTGCGGGCAGCCATTCAACGAATTGCTTAGGTACCTCTCCCGCCAGCGTCAGAGGCGCATACTGTAGCAATACAATAATGGCGGCCAGCGGAATCGCGAGTGTCACCAGCGTCTGTACTGTGCGCGGCGTTCGTTTAAGAAATAACGGTAATAGCGCTCCAAAAAGTGGCGCCATGATAATAAAGAGTAGGTTCATAGGCTTATTATCGTTCCAGTTGCCAATGCTCAGTTATTGATTATTCGGAGCTTTTTATGTTGTGATGGGTACGAATTTACCATCCCCGCGGTTTACTGCCAACTGAATCCGAAAGCATAAAATACGCCACTTAGCTTATCTTTAGAAAAAAAGTGAGATAGCCCTACCACATCGTAATTTTATCTGTTACAATTCGCCGCCCTTTTTATAAGGGAAAAACCAAAGGCAGCACGACCCGAGAGGGTCTGTTTTTTTAACTAAGCGGGGCACTGAAATGATCCAAATGCAAACTACCCTGGACGTTGCCGATAACTCCGGCGCGCGCAGCGTACAATGTATTAAGGTTCTAGGTGGTTCGCACCGCCGTTACGCAAACATCGGCGATATCATCAAAGTTACTGTTAAGGAAGCAATTCCGCGCGGTAAGGTGAAGAAAGGTGATGTTGTGAATGCGGTGGTCGTTCGCACCAGAAAAGGCGTCCGTCGTCAAGACGGGTCGGTCATCCGTTTTGACCGCAACGCGGCTGTGTTGTTAAACAACAACCAACAGCCGATTGGTACTCGTATTTTCGGGCCGGTAACTCGTGAGCTGCGTTCAGAGCAGTTTATGAAGATTATCTCGCTGGCACCAGAAGTACTATAAGGAGTCCATTATGGCGGCAAAAATTAAACGTGATGACGAAGTAGTCGTCCTGGCAGGAAAGGACAAGGGCAAGCAAGGCAAAGTCCTAAAAGTTCTTACTGATAAAGATCGCGTGATCGTAGAAGGCGTCAACGTTGTCAAGAAACACCAAAAGCCAAATCCGGCACTTGGTGAGTCTGGCGGCATTGTTGAAACAGAAGCGCCTATCCACGTATCGAACGTAGCGATCCTTAACCCAGAGACAGGTAAAGCAGATCGTGTTGGATTTCGTATTGAAGACGGCAAAAAAGTCCGTTTCTTCAAATCGAACAACGCAATCATTTAATTCAATTTTGGAGTTTTACGATGGCGAAACTGCATGATTTTTATAAAGAATCGGTAGTTCCTGAGCTGGTTAAACAGTTCAGCTACAACAGCGTCATGCAAGTCCCTCGGATTGAGAAAATCACCCTGAACATGGGTGTTGGTGAAGCTCTGGCTGACAAAAAAGTACTTGATAATGCAGTGGCTGACTTAGAGGCAATCTCTGGTCAAAAGCCGATTCGTACTGTAGCACGCAAGTCTGTCGCCGGTTTCAAAATCCGTGAAGGCTTCCCGATTGGCTGTAAAGTAACTCTGCGCGGCGAGCGCATGTGGGATTTCTTGCAACGTTTAATCTCGATTGCAATTCCACGTATCCGTGACTTCCGTGGCCTTAACCCGAAATCTTTCGATGGCCGTGGTAACTACAGCATGGGTGTTCGTGAGCAGATCATCTTTCCGGAAATCGACTATGACAAAGTCGACAAGGTACGTGGTCTGGATATCACCATTACCACAAATGCTGGCACAGATGACGAAGCTCGTGCTTTGCTAGCTGCCTTTAACTTCCCGTTCAGAAAGTAAGGTGTAGAGTTATGGCAAAACAGTCAATGAAAGCGCGTGACGTTAAGCGAGCCAAACTCGCTGCTAAGTACGCAGAAAAACGCAACGCACTGAAAGCGGTCATTAATGACGTAAATGCATCAGACGAAGAGCGTTGGGAAGCAGTTCTTAAATTGCAACAGCTCCCACGTGATGCCAGTCCGACGCGTCAACGTAACCGTTGTCGTATTACTGGTCGTCCTCATGGTTTCCTTCGTAAATTCGGCATGAGCCGTATCAAGGTCCGTGAGATGGCGATGCGCGGTGAAATTCCTGGCTTGAAAAAAGCTAGCTGGTAAGCCACGAATCACGGGAGAAAGCAAATATGAGCATGCAAGATCCAATTGCGGATATGTTCACACGCATTCGCAACGCTCAAGGTGCTAATAAAGTTACAGTGAAAATGCCTTCATCTAAGCAGAAAGTGGCTATCGCCGAAGTGCTTAAGCAGGAAGGTTTTATCGTTGGCTTTACCACCGAGAGTAATGCAAAACCTGAGCTTGAAATCGAATTGAAGTATTTCGAAGGCAAGCCAGTAATCGAATCTATCGAGCGCGTTAGTCGCCCAGGTTTGCGCATCTATAAGAAGCGCAACGAGCTGCCTAACGTGATGGGTGGTCTTGGTATCGCTGTTGTTTCAACATCGAAAGGCCTAATGACCGATCGTGCCGCTCGCCAAGCTGGTCTTGGTGGCGAAATCATCGGTTACGTAGCGTAATTAGGAGGTAGGAAATGTCACGTGTTGCTAAAGCACCCATTGAAATTCCTGCTGGCGTTGAAGTTGCGCTAAATGGCCAGGAAGTAACAGTTAAAGGTGCCCAAGGCTCACTGAGTCGCGTAGTCAATGATGCCGTTGAATTGGTAAAAGAAGACAACGAACTGCGCACTGTTGCGCGTGATGGCGTTGCTAACGCCACTGCGCAAGCAGGTACTGCGCGTGCATTATTGCAAAACATGGTGGTTGGAGTAACTAAAGGGTTTGAGCGCAAGTTACAGCTGATTGGTGTTGGTTACCGTGCGCAAGCACAAGGTAAAAAACTGAACCTGACGCTGGGCTTTTCACACCCTGTGGAGTTCGAGATTCCTGAAGGAATCACCATTGAAACTCCTTCTCAAACCGAGGTTGTCGTTAAAGGCGCAGATAAGCAGTTAGTGGGTCAAGTTGCCGCTAACATTCGCGCATACCGCAAGCCAGAGCCTTACAAAGGTAAAGGTGTACGTTATGCAGACGAGCAAGTGCGCCGTAAAGAAGCCAAGAAAAAGTAGGGTAATACGATGGACAAGAAAGCAGCTCGCTTACGTCGTGCTACTCGCGCACGTAAACAAATTAAAGCTTTGGGTGCAAATCGACTGGTTGTACACCGTACGCCGCGTCACATTTACGCACAGTTGATCGCCCCAAACGGTTCTGAAGTGCTTGCAGCCGCATCAACGGTTGAAAAGGCAGTCCGCGACCAGCTGAAAACGACGGGTAACGTCGACGCCGCTAAAGTCGTGGGTAAAATCATCGCTGAGCGTGCGGTAGAAAAGGGCGTTACCAGCGTCACTTTCGACCGTAGTGGTTTTAAATACCACGGCCGCGTTGCTGCATTAGCAGACGCTGCGCGCGAAGCTGGACTTCAGTTCTAGGAGACGAACATGGCAAATGCAGAAGCTCAAAACGGTGAACTGATCGAGAAGTTGATTACGGTCAACCGTGTGGCGAAGGTTGTTAAAGGTGGTCGTATCTTTAGCTTCACCGCACTGACTGTAGTTGGCGACGGCAAAGGTAAAGTCGGTTTCGGTTACGGTAAAGCACGTGAAGTTCCAGCCGCTATTCAAAAAGCGATGGAAAAAGCACGCCGTAACATGGTAACCGTGCAGCTGAAAGGCGAAACTTTGCAACACCCTGTTAAAGGTCGTCACTCAGGTTCACAGGTATATATGCAACCTGCATCTGAAGGTACCGGTATCATCGCAGGTGGTGCGATGCGTGCGGTATTGGAAGTCGCAGGCGTTCATAACGTGCTGTCAAAAGCATATGGTTCAACCAACCCAATCAACGTTGTTCGTGCAACTATCAAAGCATTGAACGACATGAAATCGCCGGAGCAGGTTGCTGCGAAGCGTGGATTGCGCGTTGACGAAATACTGGGGTAGTGAACAATGGCGAAAAAGACAATCAAAGTAACACAGACGCGTAGCAGCATCGGTCGTTTACCGAAGCACAAAGCTACACTACGTGGCTTAGGTCTCCGCCGCATTGGTCACACAGTAGAGTTGGAAGACACTGCTGCAGTCCGCGGTATGGTGAACCAAGTTAATTACATGGTTAAGGTGGAGGGATAAATGATGGAATTAAACACTCTTTCTCCTGCACCTGGTGCAAAAAGCAGCAAGAAACGCGTTGGACGCGGTATTGGATCAGGTCTGGGTAAAACCGGTGGTCGTGGTCATAAAGGGCAGAAGTCTCGCTCTGGTGGCAGCGTTAAGCCAGGTTTCGAAGGCGGTCAAATGCCAATTCAGCGTCGTCTGCCTAAGTTCGGTTTCACTTCTCGCAAGGCAATGACCACTGCAGAAGTAAACTTGGCAGAGATTGCGAAAGTCGATGGTGATGTTGCTGATTTAGCAACATTGAAGGCTGCGGGCCTGATTCGTAAGAACGTGTTGGCTGTAAAAGTCATCAAGTCTGGCGAAATCACTCGCAACGTGACTGTAAAAGGTCTTAAAGTCACCAAAGGCGCTCGCGAAGCTATTGAAGCTGCTGGCGGCAAAATCGAAGGATAGAGCTCATGGCTAAACCAGGATTGGAATCAAATCGAGCGCAAGGTGGCACGTCGGAACTCAAGCGTCGCCTGTTGTTTGTATTAGGAGCGATCATCGTTTTCCGAGCGGGCTCCTTTGTGCCTATTCCTGGTATTGATGCTGCGGTTTTAGCTCAGTTGTTCGAACAGCAAAAAGACACCATCGTTGCCATGTTTAACATGTTCAGCGGTGGTGCTTTAGAACGTGCGTCAGTATTCGCACTTGGTATCATGCCGTATATTTCGGCCTCAATTATCATGCAATTGGCAACCGTGGTTCATCCACGCTTGGCAGAGCTGAAAAAGGAGGGCGAGTCGGGTCGACGCAAGATCAGTCAATATACGCGCTGGGGTACTTTGATACTGGCAACGTTCCAGTCTGTTGGGATCGCGACCGGTTTACCGAATTTGATGCCTGGGCTCGTTATTGACCCTGGTTTTGGATTCTATTTTACTGCGGTTGTGAGCCTTGTCACGGGAACCATGTTCCTGATGTGGCTGGGTGAGCAGATTACTGAGCGCGGTATTGGTAACGGCATCTCTATCCTGATTTTCGTGGGTATTGTAGCAGGGTTACCATCTGCTATCGGTCAAACATTTGAGCAAGCCCGTCAAGGTGACTTGCACTTGTTGCTGTTGTTATTAATTGGTGTGGTTGTTCTCGCAGTCACTTATTTCGTTGTTTTCGTCGAGCGTGGTCAACGTCGTATCGTTGTTAACTATGCAAAACGTCAACAAGGTCGTAAGGTCTTCGCAGCGCAAAGCACACACTTGCCATTAAAAGTGAACATGGCCGGTGTTATTCCACCAATTTTTGCATCGAGTATTATTTTGTTTCCTGGTACCATCGCAACCTGGTTCGGTTCCGGTGAAGGAATGGTCGCTGATATTTTACAACAAGTATCGATGACTTTATCTCCAGGACAGCCGCTTTATGTGTTATTATACGCGGCTGCGATCATATTCTTCTGTTTCTTCTATACCGCGTTGGTGTTTAACCCTCGCGAGACAGCAGATAATCTGAAGAAATCCGGCGCGTTTATCCCGGGCATACGCCCAGGTGAACAGACGTCGCGTTACATTGACAAAGTAATGACTCGTTTGACCCTTGCTGGTGCACTGTACATTACCTTTGTCTGTTTGGTTCCTGAGTTTATGATGATTGCGTGGAACGTTCAGTTCTACTTCGGCGGTACATCGTTATTGATTATCGTGGTTGTCATCATGGACTTCATGGCACAGGTACAGACTCATTTGATGTCACATCAATATGATTCTGTGCTGAAAAAAGCTAACCTTAAAGGCTACGGCCGCTAAGGTTGGATAGAACGGAGAGTAGCAATGAAAGTTCGTGCTTCCGTGAAGAAAATCTGTCGTAACTGTAAAATCATCAAGCGCAACGGTGTTGTGCGCGTGATTTGCAGTGATTCAAAGCATAAGCAACGACAAGGTTGATTCGAAGGAAAGGTGGGTGGCCGTTGGGTCACCCCCTTTGAAGTGTTTGCAATTCGGCATTCGGTTGAGTATCCTAACGGGCTTTTCAACTGATGCCTACAAATTATAGGAGACGTGTTAGTGGCCCGTATCGCTGGCATTAACGTTCCTGACAATAAACACGCAGTTATTGCATTAACTGCAATCTATGGTGTTGGCCGTACTCGCTCACAGGAAATCTGTGCAGCGACTGGTATTGCTGAAGACACTAAGATCGGTTCATTGTCAGAAGAGAAACTAGACGCGCTTCGTGACGCAGTTGCCAAATATGTAGTAGAAGGTGACTTACGTCGTGAAGTATCAATGAACATCAAACGGTTGATGGATCTCGGATGTTACCGTGGACTTCGTCATCGTCGCAGCCTTCCTTTACGTGGACAGCGCACTAAAACTAATGCGCGCACTCGTAAAGGTCCGCGCAAGCCAATTAAGAAGTAAGGAGATTGAGTAATGGCTAAAACACCGACTCGTTCTCGCAAGCGCGTTAAAAAGCAAGTCGCCGATGGCATGGCTCACGTGCATGCATCTTTCAATAACACCATTATCACCATCACTGATCGCCAGGGCAACGCGTTAGCGTGGGCTACTGCTGGTGGATCAGGCTTCCGTGGTTCACGGAAATCAACGCCGTTCGCTGCTCAGGTAGCGGCAGAGCGTGCAGGTGAAATGGCGAAGGAATACGGTCTGAAAAACCTGGAAGTATTTGTAAACGGTCCTGGTCCAGGCCGCGAATCATCGATTCGTGCTCTGAACGCCGTGGGATACCGCATCACAAATATTACCGATGTGACACCGATTCCTCACAACGGTTGTCGTCCGCCTAAGAAACGTCGCGTTTAAAGGCGTGAATCGATAGTTGGAGAAAGATCATGGCAAGATATTTGGGTCCTAAACTCAAGCTAAGCCGTCGTGAAGGAACAGATTTGTTCCTGAAAAGCGGCGTACGCGCAATCGATTCTAAATGTAAGATCGAAACTGCACCTGGACAACACGGCGCCCGTCGCGGTCGTCTGTCGGACTACGGTGTGCAGTTGCGCGAGAAGCAAAAAGTTCGTCGTATGTACGGCGTACTAGAAAAGCAATTCCGTAACTACTACAAAGAAGCCGCTCGTCTGAAAGGCAATACCGGTGAGAACCTGTTGCAGTTGCTTGAACAGCGTTTGGATAACGTAGTTTATCGCATGGGCTTTGCGTCTACACGCGCAGAAGCTCGCCAACTGGTCAGCCACAAGGCTGTGGTTGTAAACGGTCAAGTTGTTAACATTCCATCGTTCAAGGTTCGTCCTGATGATGTTGTTTCAGTACGTGAGAAAGCTAAAAAGCAGGCACGTATTGCAGCAGCACTGGAATTGGCTGAGCAACGTGAGAAGCCAGTTTGGTTAGAAGTAGACGGCAACAAGATGGAAGGTCAGTTCAAACGTCTTCCAGAACGTAGCGACTTGTCTGCTGAAATTAACGAACAGTTGATCGTAGAGCTTTACTCTAAGTAAAGCTTAAGCATAGAGAGAGGACACAATGCAGGGTTCTGTTACCGAATTCCTAAAGCCGAGGTTAGTCGACATCGAGCAAGTTAGCCCGACTCATGCCAAGGTGACACTGGAGCCTCTAGAGCGTGGCTTTGGTTACACCTTAGGTAATGCGTTACGTCGTATTCTATTGTCGTCAATGCCAGGCTGTGCAGCGACTGAAGTGGAAATCGACGGCGTACTGCACGAGTACAGCAGTAAAGAGGGCGTACAGGAAGACGTCATCGAAATTTTGTTGAACCTGAAAGGACTGGCAGTCAGCCTGGAAGGTAAAGACGAAGCGACGTTGACCTTGAACAAATCCGGTGCAGGTCCTGTAACCGCAGGCGATTTCCAGCACGACGGTGATGTTGAAATCGTAAATCCTGAGCACGTTATCTGTCACCTTACCGGTGAGAGTGAGTTTAACATGCGTGTTAAAATCGAACGTGGTCGTGGTTATGTTCCTGCGTCATCTCGTCAGTCTGAAGACGATGATGAACGTCCAATCGGTCGTCTCCTGGTTGATGCGTCATTCAGCCCTGTTGAGCGTATTGCTTACAGTGTTGATGCGGCTCGTGTCGAGCAACGCACCGACTTGGATAAGCTGGTTATCGATATGGAAACTAACGGCACGTTAGATCCAGAAGAAGCTATCCGCCGCGCGGCAACCATTCTGGCTGAACAGCTGGAAGCGTTTGTAGAGCTTCGTGATATCAGCGAGCCGGAAGAGAAAGAAGAGAAGCCGGAGTTTGATCCAATTCTGCTTCGTCCGGTAGACGATCTTGAGTTAACTGTTCGTTCTGCGAACTGCCTCAAGGCAGAAGCAATTCAGTACATTGGTGATTTAGTACAGCGTACTGAGGTTGAGCTATTGAAAACGCCTAACCTTGGTAAGAAATCGCTGACCGAAATCAAAGACGTGCTAGCATCACGTGGACTGTCTCTGGGCATGCGCCTTGAGAACTGGCCACCCGCTAGCCTCGTTGATAACGACTAAGTCATCTTAGTAATTGATATACTGAGAAGGGTATAGGTATGCGCCATCGTAAGAGTGGTCGTCAACTAAATCGCAATAGCAGCCATCGTCAAGCGATGTTCCGCAACATGGCTAGCTCTCTGGTGCGTCACGAAATCATTAAGACGACGTTACCAAAAGCGAAAGAGTTGCGTCGCGTAGTAGAGCCATTAATCACAATGGCGAAACAAGACAGCGTTGCAAACCGTCGTTTGGCGTTTGCACGCACTCGTGATAAAGAAGTTGTAGGCAAGTTGTTTAATGAACTTGGTCCGCGTTATGAACAGCGTCCAGGCGGTTACACTCGCATTATGAAGTGTGGCTTCCGTGCTGGCGATAACGCTCCTATGGCTTACATCGAGTTAGTCGATCGACCAGAAGTTGAAGAAGCAGAAGTTGTTGAAGAAGCAACAGCGGAATAAGCTTTTAAACGATTAAAAAAGCCGGCTTTTGCCGGCTTTTTTGTTTTCATCAATGACCATTCTCGTATACGGCAGCAAGCTGCTGTTCTGTTATATAGCCCTGTTCTTTAAACCATTCCATTTCTTCCCGGGTTACACCGCTGGATTTAGCCTGATTGATAAAGGCACTCCATTGTTCTGAACTTGTTGCCGGAACCGTTTGCGGGCTTTGTTCGCTGTCGGTGAAAAAATCACGTACCGCGTAGAAAATAGTTTGTGCGGAATCTGGAATTTGAGTAACGGCATTGACCAGAGCATCAAAGAATTCCGTCGGTGAGCTAAGCGCCGCCGAACGCACGATTGAACCACTGAAATCAGGTTCTGTGGTTATGGCAACTCGAATAATACTGTCTAACTTTTCCGGTGCGTGCTGAGCTGCAACCGCAACAATATCGTCGATATAGGCGGGCTCGGCTTCAATGGCCATGCGTACAATTTGTTCGCAATCATCAGGCGCAACACTCAGCGCCGTATCCAAAACATCGGTGGTAAGTGCTGGTTCACTACGAATGACGGCTCGGCTGATAACGGCAATTCGCTTTGGATGTTGCTGATAGGCCGCAAGTAGAATCTGTTCGACATCCTGTGGGTAGTGAGTAGTAAGAATGCGCACAGTGCGAATAATCGAAAAGTTTTGATTTAGGTGATCGCGAATAACGCTTTCATAGGTTTCGATTTTCTTTTGCTCAGTAGCGGGTAATAACTTAATGTAGCTGATCAGCTCATCGCCTTGCGATGTCGCTACCGTTGCGGCGTGACCCGGTAACGAGAGCACTGTACTACTAAACATGAGTGTTGCACCAATGAAGGTGATCCCAACTCGGTTTGTTAGCGCCATTTAACCCCCGGCAAAACATTGCTGTTATGGTGAGTAACGGATGATAATTATTATTGTGTCTTCTATTAGTCACTCAAACATAGCATGAGTTCCCTAATAATATACAATCTATTAACAAAATTGATGAGAAAGCCACCAATATTAAAAAAATGAAAAAAAGTGCTTGCAAGGCGAGATAAGATCTCTATAATTCGCCGCCGTTGTCAGGGAGAAAGGCGCACGCGAGACGAGTAGCCGGCTTCCGACAACGGAAGAAAAAAGAGTTATCAAAAAGCAGAAAAAAGCGCTTGACGATAACGAAAAGGGATGTAAAATACGCGTCCCTGCTTCGGAAAGAAGCAACGCTCTTTAACAATATATCAAGCCAAGCAAACTGTGTGGGCACTTGCAAAAGTTAAGCAAAACGAACTATGTATTGCAACTTTTGAATGAGTGTTCAGCAAGGTTTCAAATTTGAAGCTAAGCAA
>Ga0208316_1000079_pt1 | contig 129321 bp, 110 predicted proteins | sample MalvireepMed_231_FD_184240 | JGI IMG/M metagenome (GOLD analysis project Ga0208316, IMG submission 184240) | Marine viral communities from the Global Malaspina Expedition - Malaspina viral metaG DeepMed_231 (SPAdes) (version 2) | ecosystem: Environmental > Aquatic > Marine > Oceanic | place... | reverse complement strand
TTTCGATGAGGTGGTTCAGGCAGCCTGCCGGGGTGGCAGCTTTGCCGTGGAATCAGTGGCAGCTTTCGCGTGGAATGGGTGGCAGGCTTCGTCTGGAATCAGTGGCAACCTTGGTCTGGAATACGCATAAATGCCAGTGATAGCCATGTCTAGGGCTCCAACAATCTGATCTCTGAAATGTGATAGAGAACCAATCGGATTGTTGAGATGCTTTTCAGAAACAGAGGAAATTTGCGGGGTCAACAGGAGAAGCTCCTGGTCTGCAAAGCTGATTTCTGGGGTGAGTCCTTGCATGGCTTCGCCACCGAATGCGGAGCGTTTCCCCAAAGGAATGACGATACGAGTTGCCAGTTCGCTCAGCAGGCTGCTTTGAATATCGACAAGGTAAGGGTAGTGAGCTTTGCTAGTTTTACTTGGGTTGAGGTATACATCGAACTGTGCCATCAAAATTCCCTGAATTCATCGCCGAAGCATCCATGTTGTTCGACAAAATCGTTATAACTTTTTATCGCAGACCTGTTTTCTTCAACCCATTGTTCTGCTTCGCGTTTGGCAAGCTCTTCTTTCAGGGCTCGCTCCAGGGTAGCAGACAAGTTAATGTTCAGTTCACGGGTCTTACGCAGTAGATCGCTATTGACTGAGAGGTTCGCAGCTTTTTTCGGTGCGGCTGTGTTGTAGAGTTCGGCCATTCCAGCCTCCAAGTGGCTATTTAATGCATGGCCTCAGTTTATGCGCATGATAGTGCGCATTCAAGAATTTAGCCAAAGGCTCTTGTCGGACGCGCCTGAGCTGGCGCTTCGCCGCTCCGCAAAGCCAGGGCGTTATGCAATACGTTCGCCTTGACGTACGTACCCAAGAGCGTACACTTGTTTAAAAGTTGAACATACAAGAGGTGCGTCATGACCGGAATCACAGCAACTGAGGCGCGCAGCAACCTATATCGGTTGATCGACGAGACCGCCGAGTCCCACCAACCAATCGTCATCATGGGAAAGCGGAACAAAGCGGTTCTGGTATCCGAGGAAGACTGGTCTGCAATTCAGGAAACGCTTTACCTGCTCTCCGTGCCTGGTATGCGGGAGTCTATTCGTGAGGGGATGGATACCCCCGAGGATGAATGCGATGAGGAGCTGGACTGGTGACATGGAAGTTGGTTTACACCAAGCAAGCCCAGAAAGATGCAAAAAAGCTGGCCTTCAGCGGTCTCAAACCAAAAGCCCAGGAAGTGTTGGCGCTTATAGCAGAAGATCCATACCGCAAGCCCCCTCCGCTTGAGAAGCTCATAGGTGATCTTTCGGGAGCCTATTCACGCCGAATCAATATTCAGCACCGTCTGGTCTACCAAGTGCTAGAGGACGAGCAAGTGGTGAAAGTCCTCAGGCTCTGGAGCCACTACGAATAATCCATAGCCAGCCGCTGTCGCCGGACAATTTTTCCACTGCTTCCCGTTATGTATAAAAACGGCCTGTTCTTCAAGGAACTCAATAGGGTTTTCAAGCCATGAAATTCTCGAAGTCTAGCGAGTCTGATCGTCAGGAAATCGAGGTCCTGTTTACCCGGACATTCTCTGATTCGGAAGGTGAGTCCGAGGGAAAGCTGATTGGCCATCTGGTGCATGAGTTGATGAACGGGACCGAAACCGATGACATGTTCGGGTTCATCGCTACCGAGCAAGGGCAGATAGTCGGGTGTATCTTTTTCACGAGATTGTCGTTCGGTTCCCGCGTAAACGCTTTTATGTTGTCACCGGTAGCCGTTGATACGGACCATCAGGGGAAAGGCGTTGGTCAAAAACTGATTAATTTTGGCATTGAGCACTTGCGTGAACGGGGTGTCGAACTCATTTTCACCTATGGTGATCCGAACTACTATTCAAAAGCGGGTTTCGAACACGTACCTCAAGAGGTTGCGGAAGCGCCATTTAAATTAACCCATCCAGAGGGGTGGCTGGGGCAGTCGTTGGATGGCGGCAGTATTAAACTCCCACTGGGGCAGGCGTGTTGCGTTGAGGCATTCAACGATCCTCAGTATTGGTAAATCCAGGAGGCTCTCCGCCTCGGAAAGCCCCCTTGAACTGTTCTGGCCTTTATCAGTAGGCACCCTCGCTGTATATCAACTCATAGCTGTGGCTATAGATCTCTAAAATGTTGCCAAACGGGTCTTCCATATAGATCATCCGGTAGGGCTTCTCGCCGGGATAATAGTAGCGCGGCTTCTCCATGCGTTTTTTCCCGCCAGCAGCCAAAATACGGTCAGCCAATTCCTCGACGTTCGGGTCTTGCACACAAAAGTGAAAGATGCCGGTTTTCCAGTACTCGAAATTGTCTTCCGGGTTGGTCTGGTTTTTAAATTGAAAAAGCTCCACACCGATTCTGTCGCCCGTCGATAAATGAGCAATACGGAAGCTTCCCCAGCCGGCACCGAAAACATCGGTGCACATCTCCCCAATGGCGCTTTCGTCCTCTTCGATCTCGGTTGGTTCCATAATCAAATACCAACCCATAACCTCTGTGTAGAACTTCACGGCTTGCTCAAGGTCCGGCACGGATATGCCGATGTGCGAGAAATTTCTTGGGTACACGTTGCTCATTGCCTGTCCTCCTTTAGTGAGACTGAGAGCAGGTTACATGCTGGTGTTTATCAGCTAAAATTATCATTTATTCTTTAAAAGATTACGAAAAGTAATGATAAATACCACCTGGTTACGCTCGTTTTGCACGCTGGTTGAAGTGGGACATTTCACCCGCACAGCCGAACGTCTCCACATGACACAATCGGGGGTAAGTCAGCATGTGCGTAAGCTTGAGGAGCAGCTTGGTACGGAATTGCTCGTCAGACAGGGGAAACAATTTTCGCTTTCGGGTGCCGGCGAAAAGCTTTATGCCGAGGCGCAGGACATTCTCCTGGCGTTGTCGAATCTTGAGCAAACAGTTGGTGAGGACCCGCCCTATGAGGGAACTGTGCGGCTTATGTCTCCGGGAAGTGTGGGGCTGAAGCTGTATCCTCATTTGTTGTCGCTGCAGAGCAAGCACCCGAAGCTCATTATTGATTACCGGTTTGCGCCGAATCCTGATGTGGAAAAGGCAATCGCCGAATCCACTGTTGATATCGGATTCATGACGGCAAAATCTACCCTGGCGGAAGTGAGTTGTACGCCCATCGCGCAAGAATCACTGCTGTTGGTAACACCTGCTACGGTCGAAGAACCGGATTGGGAGACGTTGATGACCCTCGGGTTTATCGACCACCCTGATGGAAGTCATCACGCCGGCTTGCTTCTTGGTGCCAATTACACCGAGTTTCAGCACAGTAGCCTGTTTCCCAGAAAGGGGTTCTCGAACCAGATCGGTTTGATCCTGGAGCCGGTCAGCCTGGGGCTGGGCTTTGCTGTTTTACCAGCACATGCCGTTGAGGCCTTTGAAAAGTCTGAGGGCATCAAAGCTCATCGTCTCTCTCACCCGGTCAGCGAAACGTTGTATCTCAGCGTTCCCCGGAATCGATCACTTCAGGCGAGAATGAATACTGTGATAGCTGAGGCCAAGCGGTGGCTGAATGGTTGAGGCAGGTTTTGAATGACTCTGCGCAGTCACCAGATTTTCACATTATTTTGGAAGGCGCATGCCTGATTTGACGTACCTGCGACCTTTCTTGACCAACGCCGAAGCGGGTATTCCGGGGCCTTGAAAGCCCGTTAATCATGATCCGATACTCATGATATGTATGATTAATCGGCTCATTTGATTAAAATTTATCCAATTTTTTTGCACCCTCCTTCACCCTGCCTATACTCCCTTATGTCATAGCTTGAATTCATGACGCTGTTTGCTGTTTCCGGGGCCTATGGCCTGAATCTACGCAACAGGGTTTTGATGCTGCAGTCCGGCTACCACGGGAAAGAAGGATGTTTTTCCTGCCGGTCTCGAAACCTGCGCAAGACATTCGCTGCGAGGGATCGCTATGGCAAATTTCGCCCGCTTTATCACCGTCGACTTCTCCCAATTCGATTGGCTAAACCGCATCGATGCTGATGTTCTGCTTGATGTCGGTGACCTGTCACCAGACCTGCTGACTGTTCCCGGTAAAGACGCCCAGCGTGTGCTTTCGGAAGTGGTTCGACTGGTTCTCGATTTGCCGCGAAACAGCACACCCCTGGTTGTCTGGACCAAAGGCGACAGCGAGCTGCTCATCCACAGTGACCAAACCCGTATTCAATTCTCCAGCGGCGTTATCACGGTAACGGTGAGCGCGGAATGCGAAGAGCATGGAAAGCTCAGTATTCCGGTACCGATTGGCGTTGGCACCAAACAGTCGCCAAGCGGCCTTGTTATGTCCACGTTCGAAGACCTCGAGGGCCCGGAAGAACTTATATTGGCCTGGCGGGACGCGATTCAGGCGTTCGCCTGGGAGTCCGTGCTGGAAGTCGCTTCCGTGTTCTGCGCCGAGGTTGGCAACGACAAGCGTGGTTTGCCGCTGGTTCCTGGCGCGATCGCCGCTGCTCCGAACAAAATGCTGGTGCAACCTGTTGCCCGGTTTTCACTGATGCCGGGAGTCTGACATGGGTGCTGACCAGAATCTGGACGTTTTTGGCACACTGGCGGAAGCAGTTGGCCTGACCCGAGACGGTGAACTACAGGGTGACTGGTTCCAGGACCCGTTAGGCAATCCCAACGGTAGCAAGCGCGGCCTCAGTTCGATGATGTACCTCGACGAGCAGCGAGAGGCATTGATCGCTTTTGTTGATGACGTGCTGGGAGCACCGGACAGGGAAGAGCAAGGGGGCGCTATCTGGGTCCCGCTTTTCAGCGACTCCGGTGCGACTGTTTTCGTAGTGGTGGAGGAGGCCGACAACGGCGCCAGAGTCGGATTTGGCATCGAATACGACAGCGCTAGCTCAGTGCCCGCAATCTCTGTAAGTGCCTATGTTCCGGTATTCCAGTTCGAACGGGAAGGCGCTGGAGCGCTGGACATTTCCGGGGCGCAACCCGATTGGCTGGTGTTGGGTCGGGACGACGCGCACATCGAATTAGCCATCAAAGTCATTATTTCCAACGATGCCCCTGCGCCAGGGGACCTATACATTGGCGCCGTATCCGTGGGTGTGGACGTTCCAACCAGCCCCTCTGATGATCTGGAATTCAGTCTCGGTTTTGAACGGCTTCAGCTCCCTGGCACCAATGCGCCCAGGGATTTTGAGCTCACCGTGGATAACATTAACGAGCTGGGCTCCGATTTTCTGGAATTCATGACGGGCCTGATTCAGGCCCAGGCCGAGGCGCTCGATACCACCAATGCGGCGACCGCTCCGTTTGCGGCGCTCACCGGTTTGGCGGGATTAAGATCTGTTCCGAATATTCCACCATTTCCGCTGGAGTCACTGATTACAAATGGCGTGTCTGCGCTGACCGGCTGGATTGAATCCATCCTTTCTTCCGCACCCGCTCGCAATGCCTGGCTCGGCCAGTGGGCCACGCTGCTGGGCGGTACTGTCAATTCTGGCCGAAGCGCCATTGAGTTCAGTGACGGATCATTGGCCGGAGCCGTTGGTTTACGTGTGGCGTCGTCAGCTGCCGGGGGATTGATCATCACGCCCTGGCTGGAAGGTTCGCTCAGACCTCAGGCCGGGGCGGAAGTGAAGGCGCAGGTGGACCTGCTTACGCTGGCAACCCTGGATGGCAGTATCAAAGCCGTGCCGAATTTGTCGCTTCTTGCTGTATTCGGGCAGGTAGCGGGCATGGGGTCGCCACTGCTTGCGGGCGACCCGGCAATTGGATCAATCAAAACCGGTATTACTCTGACCGGCGGAAAACCGGCTTTTGCATTGACGGCTCACAACGTCACGCTCGGCGGCACCAATCATGAGCTATTGGATCTGTCGTCTCCCGATGCCGCGCTGGACGCCGCCGAGAGCCTGGTCGACGGTGCTTTGGTTTCGGCATTGGCCACTCTGGGTCGCCCCGGCGAGATCTGTTCCCAACTGCTGGGGCTTGATCCGCCCACCGGTATCTCCGGCCCTTCGGCGATCGAACTCCTGACCGACCCTCTGGGTAAAACGGCCGCCTACTGGAATTCACTCGTTGCCTCGCCGGCAGCCATGGCGGTTGTTTTAACGTCAACCCAGGAACTCATCACCGGTAACTCAACCAGTGTTTCGGGCGCCGGGACGGCAGCGGATCCCTGGAGCATTGATCTGGACCCTGTAGCGCTTGAGGTTTCGATCGACGGTGATTGGATCAATTTTGATTTGGAAGCTCGCCTCGAAAACACTGTTCTGGACGACAAGCGATCAGACGTTTTTGTCAGCGCAAGGTTGTTGCGGCTGAATTTTTCGGCGCCGAGTGCGGAGTTCCTGAGCCGAATTAACGCTGGCACCCGGCTGCGGGAAGCCGATGGATCTGATCTCAGGCTGGATATGGGGCAGGTTGATGTCTCGGCCCGGTCGATCGGTGCCTCGGTGGTTTGGGGGGCTTCAACGGGCTTTGCCGTGCGTGTGGATGCGCCAGACCTGTCAGTCGAAGTTGAAGCCGTCGATGCATCCGACAGTTCAACCATCGAAGTTCCGTTGCCGCTGCCTGAGTTCAGCAGCGATGGCACGGTCCGCTTTAGCGCGGATTGGGGGGGCATCGAAAACGCGGTGGCCGCGTTGCTTCGGCGACTGGGCTCGCCGATTATCACCGCGCTTACGGACCTGATTGGCTGGAACGGCGAGGGAGCTCGTCTATCCATTGAGCAGCTTTTGAGCGACCCGGAAGCTGCTCTGAAATCCTGGATGGGTGATCTGGTACTGAATTGCAGCAATGTTCGGGTGGCGATGAGCCCGCTCTCATACCTTTTCAGCGGCTTCCGCCAGTGGGCACCGCTGGGCAATGGCAATGAACGCACGCCGTATCGAGCCGCCATTGCCGCAGACTCCAGGGCGCCGGGCGTTGCGGTGTGGCTGGACCCTGGCTGCGACATCCACCGCGGGCGGTATCAACCTCCAGCTGGCAATTTCGATTCCAGCGAGCCGACGGAGTTGGCCTCCATTGCAGAAGCGATTCGGACGGCAGGTACGGAGCTTCCGGAGCTCGCCGATCTGATGACGGGCCGGAACCGCCTGGACGAGGGGTTTCAGGCGTTAATTGATCGCTTCACCGGTACCGACGGCCTGATCGGCCGCCCAGCCTCGCTGCCAACCGGTGTGAATGGCATCGACATTGGAGGCTTGAGCTATCGTGAACTGGTGGCATTCGGTGCCATCAACCTGTTGCCGCAGGAAGCCTTCGGAAGCGCACCTGACTCTGTGGTTTACGTGGGCTGTGAGGACCTCTGGAGTACCTGTTTCGGAAGCGACAGCCTGGATGTTCGGGGAGAGGTCAGCGGACCCGGCGTTCCGGCGTCCGCCAACGGACACTGGTCCATCTGCCTGCCGAATCCAACAACAGCCGCGGCAGCGAGACCTGATCGTGGTGCCATAGACGAGCAATGCCAGCGCCTGATCGAGGTGTTGCAGGATCGGGCCACGCCCATAACGGTTGTTGCCTTCGGTTCCGCCGGGGCGGCTGCCATCAAGGCGGCAAGTACGATCACTTCGATTGATCGGGTGGTAACGGTAGGCGCGCCCTGGGCGCCGGTTTCCCTGAATGGCTTGTTGTCGGGGTTGAGCGGCGACGCGTTGCGGCTCCTCTTGCAGCTCCAGCGACCAGAGCCCGAGACGATTAACGAAGAGGAGATTGCCGGAGAATCCAACGCCCTCTTGCAGTTTGGCTATGTTCTTGAGCGGGCGTCCCGGGCCGCCGGTTTAACACCCGACAGCCTTGATGAGCTTTTGCGGGCGGACCAGCAAGCGATCCGGTCCGGCCTTCCGGTAGACGCGGTATTCGGCGCCCTTGACGCCGAAGCCCTGGAAGCCGGTCTTGCTGCAACCGTTGCCGGTGCCATTGCCTACCGCCACGAAACCTATGAGCCTCCGGCAACGCCACCAACCAAACTGCACGCCGGTGTGGATCTGCCAGTTATTGATGCCAATCTCGGCGGCGTCTTCCTCGGGGCGGGGGCCATCCTGGAACTGGCGACCTGCGATCGAGGCCCCGGTGGCGATGGCTTTGAGGTGCAAACAGATAGGCAGGTCATCGTGGATCTGCATTTCGGCGTTCAGGATGGTTGGCTTGTTGGTGGCCCGGGCGCCGGCCAGAACGACATTGAGGTGCGCTGGGTATCTGCCCGGTTGTACCTGCCCTTGGCCGGAAGCACGCGGGTATCTGGCGCCCGGATAGTTCTGCACGAGGCCAACTGCTTCGGGGTGCGGCGGGACCAGTGGGTGATTGAAAGCGGGGCTGGTGTAGCCTCGCCGAGCTTGCCCACGTCTGAGGTTCATTTGATTCTGGCCGAAGTTGTGGGGCGCTTGGCTGCGGCATCTCCGGATCTCAGCCAACTGCTTGCCGACATCGGGCTGGTTGCCGGAGGTGGTTATGATCCGGAAGGTTTTGATCAGCTTATTCTGGATACCAGTGCCGCAATCAACGCGGCGGTAGATGCATCTCCGGCCAACCTTGCCGGCGCACTAAGGGCGCTTGGCGGATTTGGTGGCGCAGGCGCCGAGATATCCTGGGCACTCGATGCGGCAACCATTGCCGTCGATCTGAACTCCCGCGCCTTTGCTCTGGACGTAAACCATGTGGCGGCAGACCTTGTTCCACTGGGCCTGACGCTATTTGCTTCGGCATCCTCGGCCTCCATCTCCGGCTCCATCGGCGCAATCGAGCCGGATGTGGGTGGTCTTCGGCTTGTAGCCAGTGCAGCAACGGGTGGAGTTTCACCCGCCCTGACTATTGCCTGGCAAACTCCTGGTTCATTGTCCGCGACGTCAATCAATCTTCTGTCATCGCTAAGCACTTCCGAGCAGGCCGCCCTGGCGAAACTGGGAGCGGGGTTCATCCCGTCAACGCTTCTGGCGGGATTGGTTGATCACCTCCGCGAAACCGCTTCTGACGATGCGAGGGTCGCCATTGAGGTGATAATGGATGGCCTGGATTTGCTGGCGCCGCCTTCTGAACTGCCCTCACGTAGGGTGTTGCTGCCCTGGGCGTTGTTTATGGACCCGGTGGGTTGGCTGAAGACAGGCGCTGCACCCTGGAAGGCCGACCCGTTTGGCCAGGCGATTCAGGCGTTCGATGCGCTCGGCCAGTTGTTGATACCCGGCTTCACCGGAGGCGGATTCGATTTCAGTAATGAGGTGTCCGTAACCTACGGGGTGGCCTCAGAACGGCTGAATGTAGCCGTCGCCATCGAAACAAGTCATTCATTGGGCGCGACTCCGGTCATCATCAGCCTGGGCGGCGGCCTGTCCATAGCCACCAACGGCTCGATTAGCACCCTCGTTTCCAGTTCGGCGACCTTTGATGGGAAGGGCGTTGCTATCTCCCTATCGCCAGACATTCGCATCGACCTCTTGCGGGCTGCCCCTGCAGCGCCCATGCAGATTTACCCTTCGGGACCGGGCCTGGGATCACTTCTGGCGACTGGAGCAGGTATGGCCATCCCGGTCGCGCTTAACGCATTGATTGCCGAAAGGGCCAACCCGACGCCGTCGCTGCAAAAAAATGTGGCTACGGCAGTGTTTGAGTTGGGTAGCGCATTGGATCTTCTGGAATCCAATCAGTTTGCCGACGCCAGAATTCAGACCTTTGCCGCAGACCCCGCCGGGGTACTTTTATCCCGCCTGCCCAATCTGGTTGTTACCGCAATTTCGCAGTTGGCCAATGCTCTCGACCCTGCGGGTACTGTCGTTTCGACATCGACGCCTGCGACGGGAATCTGTCGACTGTCACTGGGTAGCACGGATCCTGTGGAGATCACTCTGGATGCCAGCCCCACGGGCCCTGCCATTGAACTGGCCGCGGCTCTTTCGATAGCGGATGTCGGAACGGTCGGATTCGACCGGGTGCGACTCAGCGCGAGCGGCGTTGCAGTTGCTGTTTCCTATGTGGCAAGCGGATTCGACGTTGGCAATGGTTTGATTCTTCGCCCTGTAGCGAAAATTGAAGCCGGCGTGTCCGGCGCCGGTTTCTCCCGAATGGCCGCCCTTGGTCTCGTCACCGATGGTGCGGGTGACCAGTCCGTTCAGTTCCGGTGGGCTTTGAATCAGACGCCGCCGCGGGTGGTTGTTGTTGAAGAGTCGCCGTCCGGTGAAACAGAAGACAGCGAGCCCGCAGCTGTGGCCCTGGCGCTCCTGTCCCAGGCTGTTTCCATGGCAGCGGGTGTCACCTTGGAAGCACTTGGTACATTGGGAGCGGATGCGGTTGATGCCCTGCAGGATGTCCTGTTCACCGGTGGCACACCAACTCTTGATCCCACTTTGTTTGACGACATCGTCGACCCGGAAGCATTGTTGAAGCGCCTGTTCCAGCTCGGCTTCAACCTGGCCGACCACAACCTGAAAATTACCATTGATGGCAAAGTGGATGTCGGCTTCACCCGCAACGGCGATCTTGCAGGCATCTTCGTGTCTTTGCCCCCGGGCGAGCGTATTTCGCTCGGCGGCAGCGACCCGACGGTGGATCTCGAAGTGGTCGCCAACTGGGTGACGTCGCCCGGAATCGCGCCGGGTTTGTCGATCTTGCTCGTTGAAAAGGTCGGCAGCGATTTTCAACTGAATGCGGGTTTCTCCATCGCTGGTCTGGGCGTTCGCGTTGGCAAAAATGCAGGGCCTTTGCTGAACCTGGGTATTATGAGTATCGACGCCATCGGCGTTCATTTATACGGCGAGGCGGTGCCGGCAGGGTTAGGTGGCGGCGTTCAGGTTCAGCTTGATGGGCTGGCCATCGTGCCCTCGGCGGCTGGCGGCGACAATGCGGTTGCCAATAACATCATGAGCGACGCCGGAAACGATGCGTCGCCCTCGGCCCGTCCTGCCTTCAGCCCGGCGTTGGCGATTCAGAAGAACCCGGGCGGCGACCTTGGCATTTCATTGCGGGCAGGGGATCCGCCTGGCCCCTGGTGGCTGGCGATCCAGAGACAGTTAGGCCCGCTTTATCTCGAGCAATTCGGTTTTGATGTCACCGAAGTTGATGGGTCCGTTACCGGGATTTCGCTGCTGTTCGATGCGCGCGTCTCACTGTTCGGGCTAACGGCATCGGTTGAGGAGCTTGGCCTGCACTGGCTCGGTGGGGACGTTTTCGAGTTGACCAACTGGGCGGTCGATTTGAAAGGCCTGGGTGTTTCCGGGGACTTCAGTGGTCTGTCTATCGCTGGTGGTCTTCTGAAAACAGACCTGGAGGGACAGATCGGCTACGTCGGAATGCTGATGGGTCGTTTCGGGGTGTATGGACTCTCCCTGTTCGGCGGATACAGCGACGACAAAGGGCTGCCCTCGTTCTTTGTGTTTGGTGCCATTCAAGGCCCCATTGGTGGCCCTCCCGCTTTCTTCCTGACCGGCATTGGGGGCGGTCTCGGCATCAAGCGGGGGCTACGCGTTCCGGATGATCTGTCAAAGTTTGGCGAATACCCCTTCATCAAGGCTCTGGATCCCGCGGCAAGCGTCTCCTCCGATCCATTGGAGGAGTTGCGAAAGCTTGCCGAGTACTTCCCTCCGGAGCCGGGTAACTTCTGGTTTGCCGCCGGCATCAGTTTTACCAGCTTTTCTCTGGTGGATGGTGTCGCCGTGTTGTCGGTTTCCGTCGGCAACGGGTTGGAACTCAATCTATTTGGCCTGGCTCGAATGGCTTTGCCCAGGCCCCAGGCCGCACTGGTATCCATTGAGTTGGGGCTGCTTGCCCGGTTCTCGTCCTCGGAGGGGCTGTTCCTGATTCAGGCGCAGCTTACCGACAATAGCTGGCTGCTGTACCCCGAGGTCCGCCTTACAGGGGGCTTCGCTTTTGCTACCTGGTGGCTCGGCCCCAATGCCGGCCAGTTCGTTCTGACATTGGGCGGCTATCATCCCAGCTTTCAGCGTGACGGGTATCCGATTGTCGCCAGGTTAGGCCTGCAATGGCGGGTGTCCAACGCCATTGTGATCAAGGGTGGTTCTTACTTTGCCCTCACATCGGAAGCCTTGATGGCAGGGGTTGAAGTAGAGGTCAGTGCCGACTTTGGCTTCGCCTGGGCCCGCATTGCCTTTGGTGCGAATGCCATTGTCTATTTCGATCCGTTTTACTTCATGGCGGACGCCTACGCCCGCATTTCCGCCGGTGTGAAGATAAAAACCTTCCTGGGCACCATTCGAATCAGCATCAGCCTTGGTGCACGTATTGAGGTCGAGGGGCCTGATTTCCGGGGCAAGGCGACCATCGAAGTAGGTCCTTGCGACATCAAGGTGAAGTTCGGCAGTTCCCGCGAGATTCGCGGCATATTCGTGGGTTGGGATGAGTTCGTACCCAAGTATCTGGAAGAAACCTCGCCCGGCCGGGCGCGGACGCTCTCGGGGGCAGCGGGTAAGGGGGCTTTGCCCGCTTCCACGGAGGGTGAAACCTCGGCACCCTCCAGTGACGGTAGTTATGAGCGGCCCTTCGAAGTCTTCGCGGAGTTCGAAGTATCGGTTGTCGCAACCGGCCCGGTCACCCGGTTTGACTTCAACAACCCGGCCATCGACAAGGACATTACGCCCAAATTGCCGAGTGGCGCCGCGGTAGCGATGGGGTTGAGCCCCATGAACGCCGCCGGGTTGAAGGGCGAGTTGGAAATTCGCCTTGAGCGCAGGGTTGGAAACACCTGGACGGACCGCACCTCGGACCTGCGCCCCCTGGTGGAGGGCATGAAGGACGAAAAGACTGCCGAGGAAGGCCCTACCTATGGCCTGGAAGCCTTCCCGATCGGTGTTTGGGGGCCGCCAGAAGATCCCGAGCAACCTTCCAGTCCCATTCCGAAAGGCGACGTTATTTTCGCCGGCAGCCGGTTAAAGATGGTTGCCGAGGCGGACATGAGTTCGCAAACCGGCCCGGAAATCGATTACTACCGGGTTGAAGCAGGCCGGCGACCACTGCCGTTGTCTGCCGCCGGTACGTTGCGGGCCGACAACCTGAACCGGGCCACCGCATTGGGAGTTGTTGCCGAGAGCGCGAGCATTGAGGAAGCCTTTGTTGAAGCCCGGAAGTATCTGTTTGCGGACGGCACCGGCGCGTTACCCGAGGGGCTTCTGGCCACAGGGCAGCGCAGCGCCAAAGCGCAGGCTATCTACGAGAACTCCCGCACCGCGCCACCCATGTTTGGCACACTGATGGATGGCCTGGAGGCCTCGAATGCCAGCAACGGTTCGACCGCCTTCATGTCTCTGGATGAGAGCCCCCGGGTCATCAAACCAACGAAGCCGTTCGTGACCGGATTCATGAGCAGCGGGGCAGGCGTGGCCCTGCGGGATGCGACCACAACCGTTGCGGACAAACGCATCAAGCGCCGCCCGGCACCGTCCACCGAATCCGTTCGCGGCCGACTGGGCCGCAGTCTGCCGATCAAACTGAACACAACCCATGCTCCGTCCAGCTTCAACGATCTGACGGTCGTTGTTCGCGGCTCTGTACCTCGCACCAGCGTTACCAGCGCCAGCCAGACATATCTCGGCGGCCGGGTTGGCTCGGGTGCGGGGGCCGCCTATGTGAAGGGCCTCGGGAAAGACGCTGGACCGGTTCCACAGGCGCCAGGTAGCAAACTGCGCCCCGGAGATATCGTCACCATGCGATCTCCGGATGCCGCAATTGATGGGGAGGATACCCGGCCTGAACTCAAGATCACCGGCGCGGCACGAGTGGTCATGTTATTGGGCAACGGTGCCGTGGCTGCCGATGAGCAGGTTCAGGATCGTCAGATCGCCGTTCCGAAACACACTGCGACAATTGCCGTGCAGGCCAGTGGTGGAGGCGATGGTCGCCCCACCGGTCTGAGAATTGTGGGCTGGCATGACCAGTCCAGACTGGTTCGCCTGACCGGTCGATCAGCGCTCGGGGCCGGATGCGTTCTGTCGCTGAACGGCACAGCCGGAAAAGCCTCCGTGGGATGGCATCTGGCCCAGAATGTGGTGCGTGGTGCGGCTGCCGTGTCCACGCGGTTCGCAAACACAGTTACCTGTGTTGGTGTGATTCTGAAAGCCGGTGAGGGTCGGTCTGCCAGTGATGTGGAAATAGAGCTGCACGGTGCACGGCACCTCAGGCAGCCGGTTCAGCCGGTGGTTGTTCAGGCAGGGGCGCGCTCGGTGCTGCTGTTTGAAATCAATTCCCTTGCCGGTTATTCCGGTGTTTCCGTTCGGGCCCTGCAGGGCGGCGCCCGTGAAATTGCGGGAATGATTGGGGCGGTCGCCTCGGCTGAGGCGATGGCCGAATTGATTGCGGAAAAGGGATTGCCCGCAACGGTTTCAAGGCTGCGCGCCGTTGGCGGCAGCAACTGTGAGATCGAATGGGTGCCGGCACAGGACGATTAACGCCGGGCAGATCCACGCAGAGACCGGCGAAAGAGGATAGCAAGAAGGAAGCAAGCGATGCCTGTTGGTGAAGGAAAATTCAAGCTCTACGCCAAACTGAATCCGCCTCTTGAGGCGGGACTGTGGCGTATAAGGGCCAACCAGAAATTCTCAGCGCAAACGCCGGAGGCCAGTCTGGATGCCAGTGCGCTGAAGGTGGACGAGGAGAATATCCACCTCAGGATTCGGTCGCCGCGCTACATTCTGCCGCCTGATCAGATTCTGTCGACCTATCCACCGGCCAATTCTTTTGGTAGCTATGGCAGCCGCCTGCCACAGGTGGTCATCAAAAGGCGGACTCTGCCATGGGAGCGCCGCCTTGACGGTGCACCCGCCAATACACCCTGGTTGGCACTTGTGCTCATCGCCGAAGGGGAAGCCAGGCTGGAAACCGGCGTTGATGTCGCGAATTGCGTAACCGAGGGCGTTGAACTCGACGGATTAAAAGAAGTCGCCAAGGGCAACTGTCTGGCCATCAGAAAATCAATCATCGATAAGGTTTTTCCCACCAAAAACGACGTGGACCTGCTGGCTCATGCCCGGGAAGTAGACATCCACGATACCGAACTGATGATGGGTGATGATGACGGGTTTCTTGCCGTTGTCATCAGCAACCGACTGCCTGTGCCGGGTAAGGACGAAGACGGCAATGATGCCCCGGTGAAGTATCTGGCCTGCCTGGTGAATCTTGAGGGCCAATACGATGTGCTGTTGGATCGGTCCCCGGATCCGGTGCCGTCGTTCGTTACACCTTTCATGGTCAAGAGTACCGTTCACCAGAGTATGGCCAGTTACGACGACCATCAGGTGATGGGCACGGCTCTGGCTCCACGGGCCGCGGGAATCAATGCCGGTGACCTTCAGAATCTGACTCAGCCGGTGCCTCTGGCGCCGGGCGTCAAAGGCTCCCGATCGACACAATTCAAGTCCGGTGCTGCGGCAACTGCCGGCGCGGTCCCATATTCCGGCTCCGGTACCTGGGCCATCAAAAAGTCCAAAGGCTCCACTTCGGCAGACATTGCTCTCAATATGGCCGAGCCCTTTCGGGTGATTCAAACCTTCGAGGTCCTGCCTTTGGACCCCGAATATCGGTTCCCGGTTTTACTGCACTGGAGTTTCACCACGACCGGCGACACCACCTTCCGATCATTGATGGAAAACCTGGACTCCCGTCTGCTTGGCGATGTTGGGCCAGGTCAGAAATCCGTGAGTGGCCGCCTGCCTCTGGAGGTTGCCGAAAGTGGGCATGTCGGTCTGGGCCACCAAACCCGTGAGGGTGACAAGGTACGGTCCTGGTACAGAGGACCGCTGGTGCCGCATCCCACCCGAAATTCCAGTGCTGATCGACTGAAGCTGGCACACAGTTCAGACCAGCTACGAGTGGTTATACCGGATGGCCGGGAAGATCTGTCACTGGCCACTGCCTTTGAAACGGGCCGTCTTCTCACACTGTCTCAACCGTCCATCATCGCTTCGTTGATGCGGTGGCGACAAAACGACTATCACGCTGCCCGACTGAAGTCCCTGCTCATAAAAAACAGAACTCTCTGGGAGGAGGTGCTCGGGGCAAGCATTGATCAAATCGACATCCGCCATCTGGGCCGGCTTTCAGGGCGTTTCTTTGCCGATGCTGTTGTGAGAACCCCTGAAAAGTTTCTGGGAAATCCAATGCCCCAAGTCGGACCGGGACGGCCTCTGGAATTCAATGGTCAGCCCACCACCGTGCTTGCTCGGGGGTTGGGGCTGCCGCCGGCCTTATTCGTCGGCGACCTGAACAAAGTTTTCGAGGGTTTGCGGGGTGTCCAAGTGCCCAAAGAAGACCTGCTTACACGTGAACTGGGCAAAGTCGATTTGCGGGACACCCTGGAGGCGGATCTGGACCGGCAGCGTGTCGATCTGGTGTCCAGCACGCTGTCGAATGAACTGATCAACGAACACCTGACCGGCCCTGCATTTCCGGTCACAGATCGCCTGATCAGAGAGGGCTTGAATGACAATCTGGATGTGATCCTGCGGGACCGCCCCAGAGATTTCACGGATGAGGACGAGTCATGATCAACAAAAACCAGGACATCCTCGAAAACCTCGGCCAGGAGCTGGAAAAAACCGCACGGGCTCCGCTCAGCGAATTCAGGATTGACCAAAACACCGCGATGCCCGCGGAGCTGAGGAACTGGTTAGTCAGCTTGCGGCTGCTCAACGGGGTTCCATTTGCCAATCTGGTGGCGGACTCCGAACTACTCCCGCAAGAATCGATTCGCTGGTTTTACATGGATCGGCGTTGGACGGATGCGTTGGTCCAGGGCGCGCTCAGCGTTGGCACGGTGAATAGTGACGACCGCATCCAACTGGATGCCCAATACAACGCCATCCGCGCCGAACTGGATACCGAAGAGCGCAACGTACGTCGTCGCACGCTCGCCCCACGTCTGACTGGGCAAACGGGTCCCATTACCGGATTTCTGCTTCGCTCCGCCGCCGTATCCGGGTGGCCGGGCATGCATGTTCGGGCTTTTGATGTAGACCCGGAGGAGGGCGACGAAGCCCGGTTCGAAGAGGACGATCCCCGACGAATCCGGCTGCTGCGTCTGGAAAGGTTGGCCCCCGCCGTTTTGCTCTGCCTGTTTGATGGTGTTCCCAAAGTTGTTCACCTGGAGGAACCGCGCCAGGGCGTCCAGTTTGGCTTCAAACACGAGGATAACGGTAACCAACGCTCAGCAACGCTGACTCCCCGCAGGAAGAGCGACTTCAGCTACCTCGACGTGGAGGACATAGATGTGCCGTTTCGCGTGGGGTCATCCGGTGTTGTTGATATTCGGCGGCTATCCGCGGCTCTGGCTGAGCATGATGAAACCGGCGCGGGCGATGGTCTGGATAGCGCGGAGTACGCCTTGCAGTTAATTCGATTCCCATGGCGGCAGGTGTTTGGGGAGGTTCAGGTTCCACCGATATCTGCCATGTTCCGGGCGACCGTGGCTTATGAGCCCATGGTTAACGCCACATTCAAGCTGTGAGGGGGCGCTATGTTCAAACACCTGTTGAAGAAAAAGACCCTCACGAAAGCGGTCTATGACGAACGATGGGCCTGGCTGGTTCGAGCGGATACTGACCTGGCCGCCGTCAATACCTGGGACCCGGATTTGCGGCGGAACAAACGCATCCTGGTTCCCATCGATGTTCAGGCCTATGTTGCAAAAGAATCCAACCCGGAGCCATTGGTGTCAGTGACCGGTGGGCCTGGCGACCCTGCGCCTTTTGCTGAGGGGCAGGTTCCGGCGAGCGGTGTTCATCTGCACTGGGCACTTCCCGATGCGCTTCTAAGGGGGGGCGAATCAGATGCAGGCGGTGAGCTGGAAATGACAGAGCTGCCCAACCACTGGGTTGTGGTGCGAGCGCTTTTCCCCGTCGGTATTAAACGGCCCATGATTAGAGGCTGGGTGATCGATGCGAAAACCGCGAGCATTCGGCCACTGGGATCCTTCAATGGATCGAATTTCGACACCTCGGAACAGCCCACCTATGAACCGTTGGACGGGACCGTAGGCGGATCACCGCTCTGGACCGCGTCTTATCATGCCAGTGCCAATCGTTTCGCTTTCCATGATGCCCTGGAAGATCTACCAGAACTTCGAAAGACCGCGAAAGACGGTTTTGAGAAAGATGCCGGTACCTACACCGTTGCGGGCTGGTACACGGACATGGACAAAGACCCGCTGGCGGTGGTTAGCAAAAAAGACTTGCTGGATGTGATGGCCGACCTTGGATGGTATCTGGATCCGGAAGCCGAGCCGCCCAGCAACGAACCGGATCTGGCGGTATTGGAACGTCTGTTATCGAAAGGCGAGATGAAGCAGCCAGCTGAGGCAACTCCAACCAGTTTTGTGGCAAAAGGCCGTGTCGAATCTTTCACCTACGCCGACATGACTCCGGAAATGGGCCTGCCGGTGGATAAAGCCTCCAAGTTGTTTATTGCCCAGAAATCTCCCACTTTCATGTCGCTTTTTCACGGCATGATTTCCGGCGTGCCCATTGGAGAGAGCATGCCGGTCATTGACGAGCGGCCATCCTCAGAGGCGCTGTCGGTCGCGGCCGGGTTCGATACGGATGATCTTGTTACCGCCCTCGGCGCAGATGCCATCGGTGATAGCGTTTCCCAGAGGCGTGCCGCTGAAATGCTGGCCGCTGCCTTCACCAGCGATTTGATGGACCGTATGGGCACTCAGGACGGCCTGCGGGATATTGCCGAGCGAGAGCACGACGACATGTTCAGCTCTCGTCCGGGCAAACCCTTGCCTGCAGCCAAACTCGATCATCTGCGCGTTGAGGACTCCGCGTCGGTTAACGCAACTTCGGTCGGGCGAAAAGGGCGAGCCAGGATGAGCAAGGAGAGCACCGCCGAACGGGTGTCGCCGCTGCCTCGTTGGCGTGACAAAGTTGTCTTCAGCGAGGAAATGCAAGCGCCCAAAGCTCCACCAATCGAGCTCAAATCCGATGCGATTCGGGGTGCGCTCAAAGACCGGCGCACCGTTGAACGACCCGCACCCCGTCTTTTCATGCCCCAGCCCCCGTCGCTGGCCATAAAAGGTGCCAAGCCAAGCCTGCGCCATCATTATGACGGGCTCCACGATGATAATGGCCGTTTACGGTGCCGTTACCCCAATGAGGCGGTGAAAGGCATCAAAGGCGTGGTCAAGGCGAAAGACCTGGTGCCCACGCTGGGATCGGGCGCAATCCCGCCCGAAGTGTTGACCATCGTACGTGAAGCTCTGGTTCTGAATCCCTACTGCAGCCGCTGGCTGGCCAACGCTGCCACCGACAAGGACGAGGTTCGCCCGAAGTATCAGAGCCGCATTGAAGGAGAGATGCTCCGGCTCTACTCCGCAGATGGTCGCTACGACGGCAGCGGGGCGTACACCTTGTCTGGCAGCCTTGCGGATCCGCAAGCGCCGGGAAAGGAAACCTGGCAGCAATTCTCTTTCCGGGAGACGTCCCTGAAAAAGCAAATCACGGCTGAGCTGGCTGTTGCCTCTTACCTTGAGGGGCTGAGCCCGAGCCCACTGGGGGTTACCGCCTGGCGACAGCCCTGGGTGCCGCTTTGGCTGGAATGGCGGATTGAATTGGAGGGCTCGACTTCTTTGACTGATTGGCAGCTCGATGAACTGGACATGGTTCGAAAAACCGACGCCAATGATGTCCAGATGATTGAGATTGTTGGCCGTAGCCCGCTGCATCGGGGCCTGGGGACGGCTCTTCAGGCAGGTATCAGCCGCTGGATTGCGGCGGAGCAGGAGAGGGAGGCCACCGGCGATACGCTGACGGCATCCCAGGAAAACACATTGAATACCCTGGCGGATTTCATCAAACCCCAGGATCTGGCGTCGGCCTCTCTGGATGGGGTCAGGGAACAACTCCTGGGCCTGAACTATCTGGGCGGATTCTTCTCCACGCCTGGCGCCGATGACCGGCCAGAGGTTATTGCCGATCCTTTGACCTTGTTCGGGGGAACCATCTCCTTTAAGGCGCTTCGTTTGGTGGATGCATTTGGCCGTGTCCTTGACGTGCCTACCACGGACATTCAAACCACCACACCCCTGGAAATACCGGATGATACCTCTGCCATGAAGATGCCACTGCGCATCCAGGGGGGCGGGCGCTGGCTTTTTCGGTTGGTCGATCCGGCCTACCAGGGCGACCCGGCACTGGCTCCTGAAGCCTTTGTGAATCAATTGGAGCCAACCCTGGCGGTTAACCCTGTTGCCGGCTTTCTGTTACCTGACCACATTGATGAATCTCTCGAAGCTTTCGATAAGAGGGGTAATCCATTGGGCCAGATCAGTCATCATGAGCTGACCGGAGCGGTCCGCTGGGAGCCAGCTCCGGGGAGGCCCTTGCCCCCGGGCGCTGGGCCTATGGCCGATCTGCCGCCCGATGCAACGCCCGTGGGCAATCTTGTTTCCGGGGTGATCAGAACGGATGTGCAGCATCGGAAGGGGGAGCTACCGACTACCGAAAGCTCGCTGACAGGTTTGCTGAGGGCAATCGACACCACACTCTGGACAGTGGATACCTTCAGTACCTTGGGGTCATCATCGATTGCCGGCCTGGTGGGGCGTCCCATCGCTGTGGTCAAGGCGACACTGAGGTTGGATGTACCCGACGATCTTGACGATGTGCGAGTGGATTCAATTGAAACGGCGAATACCCGCAAGGCCGCGTTCGAGGCGCTCCGGGATCAGGCGTTTCCGGTACGGCTGGGCGATCTCCAGCGCAGCGACGATTCACTGCTCGGATATTTTATTGATGACAACTACGACCAGTTCCATCTCGTCGACAAGTCCATCGGTGCGCTGGCTAGGGAGAGCGGTCGTCGCCGAGGGCAGTTGGGTTTGCTGGGCAAGGTTCATGTTCCGGATGTCCAGCCACTGGACCATCCTTATCTGGTTGACGAGGATCTTTTCTACGTCCGGCCCGGTACCTGCCATACGCTGACGCTGTTGATGCTGCCTGCTGGCAAGGTTCACCTTACCTCCGGCGTTCTGCCGAGAAAGTCACTGGCTCTCAATGACGCCTGGATCAATGATGGCCTAAAGCGGGTTATCCCTTCTGTTCGGGTAGGTCCGGTGCTTGTTGATCCTGAGGAGATTCGGTTACCCAAGGTCAATCTTCTGGGCGAGAAGCAACAGTTCACCCGTCGGACCGGCCCCTTGACCTGGCGAGACGACCCCATCGTTGCCGCGACGCAGTCAGCACTTCTGCCAAGAACGCCTCACGAATTCCAGGAGGGCTGGATTCGGATCATTGAGGAGGATCAGTCATGAGTGATGTACCGGTTGATCCTACTCTCGCTCAGGAACGAGCGCTTGCACGGCGCCGCAAGAGGAAAGCCGAGAAGCGAAAAAACGCGGTCGCGAGGGATAGCTTCTTAACATCAATTTCGGGTTCACCCGACAAACAGGCGTTGGCGGCCTCCATGAAGGCGTTAATGGAGCGCGAGGGTATTGGTCCATTCGGCGAACCTCCGGCCCGAACGTCTGCCCGTTCTTCGGCTGGCCTGGGGCCCGCCCCCATGGCGTTTCCCGCCAACAATACCAATCGGTGGGTGCCGATCGGGCCCTCGGTGGTTCGTCAGGGGCAGGCTGAGGGTAGGCCGCGAGTGTCTGGCCGGGTTCGTGATCTGGCCGTAAGCCCTGATGGCCAACGCGCCTACGCAGGCACGGCCAAAGGTGGCGTCTGGTATACCGGCGACGGTGGCGCTACCTGGGAACCCCTGGGGGGCTGGGCCAACGAGCCCAGGCGGTTCGGTGGCAACACCAGCGCATTCGCCTGTGGGTGTTTACTGGTGAACTTCGGTGCCAACGCCGGTGCTGATTTTGTGATGGTGGGTACCGGTGAATTCGACGCGATGCAGGGTGTTGATGGCGCTGATGCAATTCGCGGGGTTGGCATTCTCGCCGCATCAGGACCCGCCGCCGGTGCGGTCAGTTCGGACCCCTGGGAAACTGCGACGGGCATTGCCGCTCTGGAGGGCGTGTCGATAACACGCATGGTACGCGTTCCCGGCTCCGCACCCGGAGCTGCCGGAGATCGTGTGATCGCAGCCACTTCAGGTGGTCGGGATCTTGGCTGGAACATCCAGGGCGGCGGACTTTATCTGGGCACTCGATCCATGGTTGGCGGTAACCTCTCGTTTACCTGGTCAGCCCTGCCGTTGCCTGCCCCCGCGCCATCGCCGCCCGCAAACGGGGCCGCCATGGCCCCGGTCAATCGTGCGCCGACCGATTTGTGTTATGTCGGAAATCGTCTGTTTGTGTGTTTTCGAAGCTCAGGCATTGCGTTCTCAGACGATCACGGCAACACCTTCAACTGGATTACGCAGAACTTTCTTCCGGCACCGACTGTCCCGGCCACGGGAAGGTTGGATGGAAGAATGAGCATGGCGGTGAATGATGACAACACCGCTTTGTATATTCTCGGTGAGGTGACCACTAATCCCGCCGGTGGGAATCCTGTGCCCCATATCTGGCAAATAGCAAATCCGGGTGATGCTGCGCCCATTGCCAACCCATTGAATAACATTCCATCCGCCGCCAATCTCTGGCCCGGGCAGCGTGACTATGATCAGGCCATCGTCGTTACGACCCGGAATACGGCTCTGGTTCCACCGCCGGTACGGACAGACCGGGTCTATATCGGCGGGTCGCTCATTCAGGTCAATAACTGGAACGCGTCCATTTGGGCTTTCGACGTGAATGGCAACAACCTCGTACCGTCTCCGGGCGTTTCCGATCAGCCAGTCGGCACGAACTCAGGAGCCACACAGCCTGGTCTGATCGGCGATGCAGTTCACCCGGACGTTCATTCTCTCAGGAAAGCCACCAATGCAGATGGATCCCGGCAAATCTGGGTGGGTTGCGATGGCGGCGTGTTCGTTTCCCTGCGCGATGGCCAAACCAATACCTTCAGCAGCCGAAACGTGGGCCTTGCGTCCATCGAATCTATCTTCAGTGCCAGTCATCCCACCTCCAGCCATTTTTCGATGCTCGGTTGTCAGGACAATGGCCGACAGGTCCGGGTGGGAAGCACCGTCTGGGAGATGAAGACGTCGATGCAGGGCGACGGTGGTGGGGTAACGTTTCACCCGGTTCAGTCCCACTACGTGATGGGGCAATTTGCCAATGCGGATTGGGCCTGTGACCCGGCGGGCCGATACCGAGCGCCGTGTAATCTGATCAACAACGATCCGGAGTCCAATGCCAGTAACTTCTATTCGGGTATCGATACTGTTCGACGTGCGGCAGGGAACCTGGGAAGGGTAGCGCTGGGGACCAACAGGGTTTGGGTGACCGACAATCTGGGTACCAGCAACCCGAACACGTGGAGAGTATTACCCATAACCGCCGCTGGCACCTTTGTGCAGTGGCGGGATGGCCGTCCGGGCAACCGAACCCCGAGCACTGCAGCCAACATGGCCTTTGGGGTACCGCCAGCAGGTTTTGGGCCGGTGGTCACGGTGAAATGGGTCGATGAGCGCACCCTGTTGGCCTTATTTAATCAGGGGGTTATCCGTTACAGCGAGGATCCCGGTAATGCGGGGCGTTGGACGTCAACCGCGTTGATCGGCCCGGGCGTTGCGGCGCCGGCTGCGCCACTGGTAACACCGCAGGCTACGTTTTTCACAGATATTGCTCCAGTTCCGGGAACCAGCGATTTCTATCTCGTGACAACCGGCCAGACCAATACCTGGACACCGGCGGTTCCAGCTACGCCAACATCCGCAGCGGTGGCGGCCGTTTCGCCAACCGCTGCTGCAGACTCCTGTTTTTATTACGATGACGCTGCTGGCGGTTGTCGGCTGACAGGCCTGGGTCAGGCCCTGCCACCCATGCCCCCTCTCGCAACCAGTCCGATCGACCCGGCGTATTCGGTTACGGTTGACCCGGCGAATCCCAATACCGTGTACGTTGGAACTTCGACTGCGGTGTGGACGGCAACCAGAATTGCGGGTAACGCCCACGGACCGTGGCAGCTGTTCGTGAACGGTCTGCCGGAAGCGGTCGTGCAGGACCTTCACATCTGGCAAGATCCGTCCGGCGCGGGCACGTCGCCGAGGTTGATGAGGGCCACCTTGCAGTCCCGAGGCGTTTGGGAGGTCAACCTCGCTGCAGCTGAGCCCGCCCGAACCTATGTGCGGGTGCACCCGAGGGATGACCGCCGCATGTTCCCGACCCCCATGCAAAATCCGCGTCGTCGTCCCGGGGCCACGGCGGAGCCCTTTTTCGCGAGCCCGGATATCGTTGTACGGCCAGAGGCACCGGTAGGGACAACGCCATCGTTCCGGGGAACCAACATCTGGAACGGCAATCTGCGCTACCAACTCTGGACGTTCCAGACCGCCTTCCGGTGGATTTACCCCAGCGTTATCCCAAATGGAGAGTGGAGTGACCAAATGGGTGATCTTGTTGAGCGCCACCGCCGCTTGAGAGGCATTGCAAACCCGGGCGCAAGACGAATAGATGCTGCCTTGTGGGCTGACGTCATGGCCAACGCACTTGACGAGAACGGCTCGCCGGGTGTCTACAGGGCACCCTGGCAAAATGCAGCCGTACCGGCGTTACCCGGTTCGGAGATTGACCTGATGGAAACAGTGGTACCCCGCCGAATCAGGAACTCAGTCTGGCAGGTATACCGCGAGCGAAGCACCGTTGATGTCTCGCTGCACCATCGAGACACCCGGCCAGTGGCTGCAAACGGAGCGTTTGTGGTGCTGTTATGGCGTTCCGCAGCCTCTCAAAACACGTTGCTGGGAACGGATTGCACAAACGTCGTGCCCTTTGTCCGCAGCCTGACCGGCGGAGCGCCGCAGCCAACACCTCCGGGATGGAACGTGGCGCTGGCGGCTGACGGCACGCCATTGAACCGTTTGTCGGTTGACCTGTCTGCTCGAATGCCACGAGCCGTGTCGATCAACGTGGACTTTTCCGGCGTTTCGACCGGTCATCGGATACTGCTCCTGGCTGTTGTCGGCTCAACAAACGATGTCTTTTCGGCAGTACCAACGGGTCCGGTTACCTCCGTGGAGAATCTGGTGCGCAACTGGCCCCATGCTGCGGCCCGGGTTGTCAGCGTCTGGCCTCGACCCGGCAATCAACTTTTCCCTTAAGCAAGGACGCACCGATGGAACTTGATGCGATATCTCTGATCCTTCTGGCGCTGGCCATCCCGGCGTCGTTTATTGTCTCCGCTGCAGCGGGCCTCGGCGGTTCCCTGATTCTGGTGCCCGCCATGATGATGGCCATCGGTACCAAAGAGGGGATCGCTGTGGCTGCTTTGTTGTTGGCCTGCAACAACGTTGCGAAGGTGGCGGTTTACCGGAAAACGCTGCCCTGGAGGGCCTCCGGCACCGTCATCATTGCAGTGATGCTAGGCACCGCACTGGGCGCGACTCTGATGCTTAAACTGCCAGAGCTATGGATTCGGTATGCCGTTGCGCTGGTGATTGTTGTCACCCTCGTGTGGGAGTTTTCGCCCTATCATCGCGCGAAAAAAGCTTGGGGGGTTGGGCTAGCGTTCTGTTCTGGCGCTACCTCAGGTATTTCAGGTACTTCGGGGCCGCTCAAGGGCGTTGCACTTCGCAGCCTGCAGCTTGAGCGTTTTTACTTTGTGGGCGCCGCCTCTCTGGTGTCCCTCGTCGGCGACACGACCAAGGCCGTGGTGTTCAGTCAGTCCGGCTTGCTGCAAACCGAGCATCTGGTTCTGGCAGGTATTCTGGTACCGGTAATGGCGGGTTGTACCTTGCTGGGAAGAACCATCAACAGGAAACTGGGAGAACGCTGGTATAGCGTTCTGTTCTGGACCGTAATGGGCGGCTATATCTTGCGACTGGTGACATAAATGGCGGACCCAAAAGAGAAGAAGGGAGTGGGAAAACACCATTCTTTGACTGACCAGGCGCCTGAAAAGCAAGCTGCAAGAGACGCAGCCGAAAAGGTGGCCTCCGGACAACCGGCTGAAAAACCTGATTTCGATCAGAAAGATCAAAACATTTCGCCGCGTCGAAAGGCGCCGGGGCCCGGAAAAATCTCTCGTCCGTCATCGGAAAGCCAACCGGAGCCGGAAGCCGAGGGAGAACCGGATGAGCAAACATCGGCACCGCCTGAGGCCGTCATCGATGAGGGTTCAAAAGGCCGGAAAGGCAAAAAGCCATGACAGCTATCGTCGATACCAAGCGGTTGAACAGTGGCGACACCGGGGGACAGGCAGCTACAATCCTGGAACCTGCTCTTGCATGCTCCGGCAAACGCATTATCGTCACGGGCAACTGGTTCTGTTCCCGAACCACCGACGGTGGCGACAACTGGGTGTTTGTAGACCCCTACACGGAATTGCCTCCCGCAGGCGCTGGATTCTGTTGCGATCAGCTCATTCACTACTGCTCTGCCAGACGGCTCTGGATCTGGCTTCTGCAGTTTTCCAAGACCACCCAAGGAAACCTGATTCGTGTCGCTGTCAGTTCATCCGGCGCGCCTGGTACATGGACCTGGTGGGATACAACTCCGACGGACATTGACGAACAGTGGTCGGGGACCTGGCTGGATTACCCCGATCTGGCCGAATCAGATAACCACCTCTTGCTGTCGTTCAACGTTTTCAGCACAACCACAGACCGCTGGCAAAGAGCGGTGGTGTTACGACTGTCCCTGGATCAATTGAAGGCGCGTGAAGCGATCTCCCGGGAAGCCTGGTCAACGGAAGAATTCGGATCTCTCCGTTTTTGTCGTGGCATGGGAAGTACGGCGATCTTTGCCAGCCTGAGCTATTTTCAGCCATCTATCGAGGTGTTCCGATGGCCTGACGACGAAGAGGATGTCTCGCAAGTTTCCGTCGCTGTGAGGCATTGGCGCGACGGCCCTTACGCAAAACCTGATGATGCGACAAGTCAATGGATGAATCGCATGGATGATCGCGTTCTCGGAGCGTGGGAGTCAGGCGGTGTTCTTGGTTTCGTCTGGGTGGCCTCGGCGGATGTTCAGCACCCTTTTCCCTTCGTACGCGTGGTGAGAATCAGGAAGAGTTCGAATGAGCTGATTGATGAGCCCGATCTGTGGAATTCGGACCGGGCCTGGGCTTATCCGTCAGTTTGCCCGAACCAACGGGGCGATGTGGGCATAGTCGCGGTGTGCGGTGCCGGAGGCCGCCACCCAACGCTGGGGGTCGGGTGGCTGGATGACAGAGAGTCGAATGCTTTGCCAAACTGGCAGATGGCCCTGGGCGATGCCTCTAGCCACCAGCCCCACGCTCGAGCATGGGGAGACTACCTCGATATCCAGCCAGACCCACGCCGTAAAACCTACTGGATGGCGTCCGCCTTTACTCTTCAGGGAGGTGCGGGAAGGGCAAATATTGTTCCGCAGGTTCTTACATTCAAGCCATAAAACCATTGGCTGCCTGAACGTTATTTTTGTGGGAGGAGCAATGCCATGTATCGCTGCGAGTATTTTGCTATTCACGAGTTGGTGCCACCCAAGGTCTTCCAAGAATGGGGAGAGAAAGCCTGGGAACTGTTGGACGAACGGCTCCTTATAACCCTTGACCGTCTGAGGCGGAGATACGGCCCCATGACGGTTAACAACTACTACTGGGGCAAAGAAAGAGAGTGGAGCGGGCTGCGTACCAAAGACAGCCCATTTTACTCACGCTACAGCCAACATACTTTCGGTCGTGCGGCAGACTGTCTCTTTGCTGAACGAGCCGCTGAAGAAGTACGCCAGGACATTTTGAGCCATTCAACAGACCCTGATTTTGAGATGATTGGAAGCGTTGAGTTAAACGTATCGTGGCTTCACTTTGATGTTCGAAATTGTCACAGGATAAAGACGTATCAGCCATAGATAACGAACGGTTTGTGCTTAATGGGCGAGTCCATGCCATATTGGAGGGACGAAAGGGTCGCTTGCCTTATTGTTTCTTGTCAGAAAATGGGCTCACCAGTCGCCTTGACCGCGTAGAAGAGGCAATCACTCTTCGCAATCACCGGATTGGTGGTGATCATAAAGGCTTTGATGGCCTGCGCGGGGAAGATTTGCCCCTCTCTGACCTGAAAAACCTGCCCCATGTTCTCGGTCCGGTTATGGCCGATGGCGTTGAGTACACTGAGGCCTTTTTTTCCAATCCATCCCAGCGGCTCATTTGGCGATACGATCCCGAAATTTCGGTGTTCGATGTCTGGTGGCAAAGTGAGGTCAGCCCGGCCGGAGGGTTCAGTAAGATATTCTATGGTTGCTTCCGGAACCAGCTCCACCCGAATCGGATTTCTTAGTACCTCCACGTCCCACTCCGCCTTTTCGAGTGATAACACGTCTGGCCTTGAGGCATACCGCACGAGGCCCTCATACGCCAATTGATGGGCCTGATCATCTTGGGACCCACCACATTCGATGGTTACCGTTGGGACTTCCTGCTCGGAGTATTCCATCAGGGCGCCGAGGCGAAGATCTGTCATTATGAGGCGGTCTGTGAACAGAGAGGTCAACGCCTGGTGGGCCGCATCATTGGTGATGGTCACCGCGAAGGAGGGGCCCGTGCCTGAGGTGTTGTGTACGTCCAGCAGGCACTCTGGTTTCGCTTTGTGCAACTCTGCCAGCATGGCCTTTGCGATCGCACCTTCTTCTCCCTCAAACGGCTCTTTGAAACACCGGTTCAGATCACGTCCTTCCGACAACTGGCGCAGTGAGAGCATGGGTGGGATCTTCGCCGGGTAGACGCCTCCCAGCAGAAACAGCATGTTGACATCGGGGGTATGCTGCTCAAGTAGCCACCTGTGAAGGGCAAACAGACCTGAAGGCTCATTGCCGTGAAGCAGCGTTGCCATGGCTCGGGTCCGGGAGCGATCACGACCGGCAACACGAATAATCGTGGGCTTTTGTAGCTGGTCCAACCACTCAAGGGCGGAGCGGCCCAGGGTCCGGGGCGAGGGATCATTCAAATAATCAAGGACGTTCGAGTTACTCACGGCGACAATGTCCATTCATGGAGCGGCGTATTTGTCTTCTGGTTGGCCATGTACAGGGAGAGCATGGTCTGGAAGGCCTCGTCGGGGCTCAGGGATTTGAACAGGGATTCGGTGATTTGGCGTTGCCACCGGGCGCCCGACATGGCGGTTTCAATGCGGCCTTCGATAATTCCCAGCAAGCGGTGAATTTCTGACTCGTCCACGGCTGTTTGTGCCAGTGCGTCCCGGGCGCGGGGTAGCAGATCCCGGGCCACGTTTAACAGGGGCGTATCCTGCAACTGAACCTGATTCTTGTGTGGCCATATGATTTCTGCGCCAACGCCATATTTCGCGGCGCGGTAGAAGTTGTGTTCCGTGTAATGGAAGGGAAGTATCGACGTCAGATGATGAATATCATCAAGGACTGCCAGCGCAGCGCCAATTATGAACAGCCCGTTCGCACACATATCAGCAGCCGTAGGGCCTGCGGGCATTGAGCGAATCTCGATGCGCAGGTGGCCGCCTTCGGTATGGTCGTAGATGGCACGGTTCCAGGGCCAGGTGGTTCCCTGGTGCAGTCGCAGTTCAGCCAGTTTCGGCACATCACCGCGATCAATCACCGCCATCGGGTCTTCCTCCGACATCAGTGGAATGATGGGCGGATAGAGCGATGCCGAGGCGGCAAAGAGTTCCCAGGCGCTGCGTGTCCAGCCATTGCCGTAGTATACCCGTGGCGGATGGCGCCAGGTTTTATGGTTGGGCGATCGGCTGTCGATGGATTGCTTGAACAGGGCAATGCGGGTTTCGTCCCACAGGTGGTGGCCGAACAGGCTGGGTGAATTGCTGGCCAGAGCGAGGACAACCGGCGTGACCAGTTGGACCGCATTGAAGTAATCGGCAAAACGGTGTGCGGGCACCCGCCAGTGAAGCTGGAAGGACGTGTTTGCTCCTTCCATATAGACGTCGTCAGCTTCCAGATTGATAACGTCGTTACCACCAATATGGATGCTGAATGGCTCTCCCCGTTGCTGGATCAGCGCTTTGGATAACGCATGATAGCGGGGCTCGTCTGTCATTGCCTTCGCACCCATATCAGACTGGCGAAGCGTGGGCAGAATGCCGATCGGCACCAGTTCTCCATCCAGTGATGCGGCGTGCTGGTTGATCCGTTGGATCGCAGAGAGCAACTCCTGCTCTGTTCTGGCGAAGGGAGAGCCCTTGAAAGCCTGGGGGCTGAGATTGTATTCGAGATTGAAGCGGTTAAGCTCAACCGTCAGTTGAGGGTCCTGAACGCGGGCGGCGATTTCGGTGTTGATAGGTTGAACGCGCAGGGCCGGGTTTACGATGTAGAACTCTACCTCGGCTCCGATGGAGCTTGCGCCTTCGCCAAAGCCGGGCCTGTTCAGAAGACGAGTAAGTGCCTTGAGATCCGTCCTGACCTTGGCGGCAAAACGTTCAAACTCTTCCGGCGCAAACTCTGTTGTCTTGATCGACAGTCCCACGGCAACGTCTTCTCTAGCGCTGACTTACCTTGATAGTAGTGGAAGATGCGCTGTACACCACCTCAGCGACGCTAAATCATCGGTAGGGTTTTCAATGGTGATTTATATAGCTCAAAGTTATTAAAGGAGTTATAAATCATCTAGGTGGAGTATTGTTGTTCCTAGGTGACTACTTTATCTTTGCGTTCTAAGAAAACGCCGACCTATTCCTCTGGCGTATATAAAGATTCCGAGTTAACTGGGAGCTCTGCCGACTATGCCGAATTCGATTTTTTCCGGTTCCAAAGCCCGTAAGGGCCTGTGGTTCAGTGCGCTGGCACTGGCGTTCTCGCTAACAGGGCCGGCTTCTGCCCAGGAGCGTGAGCTTCTGAACTCATCCTACGACATTGCCCGCGAGCTGTTTGCCGAATACAACGTTCTTTTCCAGGACTATTGGAAAGAAAAAACCGGCGAAACCGTCGATATCCAGCAGTCACACGCTGGCTCTTCCAAGCAAGCGCGCGCCATCCTGCAGGGGCTGGGTGCGGATGTGGTTACCTACAACCAGGTCACCGACGTAAACATTCTGGCCGAGCGCGGCAACCTGATTCCCGAGGACTGGGCATCACGCCTGCCAAATAACAGCTCTCCGTACTATTCCACCATGGCGTTCCTGGTGCGCGAGGGTAACCCCAAGAATATCCAGAACTGGGATGATCTGATCCGCGAAGATGTCGAACTGATCATGCCGAACCCGAAAACCTCCGGTAACGGCCGCTACACCTACCTGGCGGCGCTGGGTTTTGCCCAGGACAAGTTCGGTGACGACCAGGAGAAGATTGATGCCTTCCTCAGCGACCTGCTGGGCCAGGTTAAGGTATTCGACTCCGGCGGTCGTGGTGCCACCACCACGTTTGTGGAGCGGGGCCTGGGTGATGTGCTGCTGACCTTCGAATCCGAAGTGAACAACATCCCGGCCCTGAACCCGGACAAGAACTTCCAGGTCGTGGTCCCGAAAGTGAGTTTCCTGGCCGAGTTCCCGGTGACCTGGATCGACAAGAACATCGAGAAGAAGGGCACGGAAGAACTGGCCCAGGCCTACTTGAAGCATCTTTACTCCGAAGAAGCCCAGCGCATGCTGGCTGGCTTCAACTACCGGGTGCACAACGAAACCGTGAAAGCGGAAGTGGCTGACAAGTTCCCCGAACTGAAGCTGATGCCGATTCAGGACATCGCCGGCAGCTGGGAAAATGCCATGGAGACCCACTTTGCCAGTGGCGGCAAACTGGATCAGTTGCAACGTCGCCGCTAAGGGATGCGCAGCTGATTCATGGCCACCACTGACGTTTCGGGGCGCCCGTCAAAGCGGCTGAGCGCTCCCGCCACCAAACGCGTTTTGCCGGGGTTCGGACTGAGCCTCGGCATTTCGCTTTTCTTTATCAGCCTGGTGCTGCTTCTGCCCATCAGCGGCCTGTTTATCCGTGCCGCCGGCATGGGGTGGGAGCAGTTCTGGTTTGTGATCACCGATCCGCGGGTGGTTGCGTCCTATAAAGTCACCGCACTGGCAGCCCTGGCAGCTTCCCTGTTCAACTGCGTGTTCGGCCTGCTGATGGCCTGGGTGCTGGTGCGTTACGAGTTTCCCGGTAAGCGGCTGCTGGATGCAATCATGGATCTGCCTTTCGCGCTGCCAACCGCCGTGGCCGGCATCACACTGGCAACCCTGTTTGCCGAGAACGGCTGGTATGGGCAGTATCTCGCCGATCTGGGTATTGAAGTGGCATTCACACCGCTGGGTATTGTGGTGGCGATGGCCTTCACCAGTGTGCCGTTTGTGGTGCGCACGGTTCAGCCGGTACTGGAGGAAATGGCGCCGGAGGATGAAGAAGCCGCTATGAGCCTGGGTGCTTCGGACATGACGGTCTTTCGGAAGATCCTGTTCCCGACACTCTGGCCGGCTGTGGTGACCGGGGGTGCGCTTTCGTTTGCCCGCAGCCTTGGGGAATACGGCGCGGTTATTTTTATTGCCGGCAACTCACCCTACATCAGTGAAGTGATCAGTTTGATGATCTTTGTTCGTCTGGAGGAATACGATTTTCCGGCGGCCAGTGCCATTGCCGCAGTGGTTATGACGGTATCGCTGTTGCTGCTCCTGGCGATCAACGTCTGGCAGGGGCGCTATCTCAAGCGCCTGCACGGAGGTTAGGGTATGGCTGCGCGTAAACATCGCCGCGTTGGCGACAGCCCGCTGGTTCGTCGCACTCTGATCGGAATCGCCGTCGGCCTGACGGTGCTTCTGCTGTTCATGCCCCTGGTGCTGATTTTTGTGCAAGCGTTTGCCGAGGGCTGGGCCGGTTACGTCAGCAATATTCTCAACGAGTACACGCTTCATGCCATTGGCCTGACGCTCGTGGTTGCGCTGCTCACGGTACCGTTGAACATGGTGTTCGGCGTGTTCCTGGCCTGGCTGGTGACCCGCTTCCGGTTCCCCGGGCGCAAGCTGCTGACCACATTGATTGATATTCCGTTCGCCGTATCTCCAGTGGTTGCCGGACTGCTTTTCCTGCTGCTCTACGGCAGCAATGGCTGGGTGGGGCAGTGGCTCGGTGAATACGACATTCAACTGATGTTCTCCTGGCCCGGCATCGTGATGGTCACCGTGTTTGTGACCTGTCCGTTTGTGGCGAGAGAACTGATTCCGCTGATGCAGCAACAGGGTCGGGAAGAGGAAGAGGCCGGCGTGGTGCTGGGCGCGTCCGGCTGGCAGCTGTTCCGACGCGTGACCCTACCGAACATTCGCTGGGCGCTTCTTTACGGCGTGATCCTCACCAACGCCCGGGCTGTAGGCGAGTTCGGTGCCGTGTCGGTAGTCTCCGGCAACATCCGGGGCGAGACCAATACGCTGCCGTTGCAGGTAGAGCTGCTTTACCAGGATTACAACACCGTGGGCGCCTTTGCAGCTTCTTCGCTGCTTGCAGGCATTGCGCTGATCACGCTCGTCGTAAAGGCCATCGTTGAATGGCGTCAGAGTCGTAACTAAGGGTTTCCAATGAGCATCGAGATACAGGGTATCAACAAGTTTTTCGACAAGTTCCAGGCCCTGCATGACATCAATCTGACCATTCCGGACGGCCAGCTCACGGCGTTGCTGGGCCCTTCCGGTTCGGGCAAGACCACGCTGCTGCGGATCATTGCCGGCCTGGAAACACCGGAAGAGGGCAGAATCCGGTTCAGCGGCAAGGATGTGACCGATCTGCATGTGCGGGACCGGCGCGTGGGGTTTGTGTTCCAGCACTATGCGCTGTTTCGCCACATGACAGTGGCCGATAACGTTGCCTTTGGCCTCAACGTGCTGCCGCGCAAGGAGCGTCCCGGCAAGCCGGAAATCCGCAAGCGGGTAAAAGACCTGCTGGAAATGGTGCAGCTGGAACACCTGGCCGACCGTTACCCCGCGCAGCTTTCAGGTGGGCAGAAGCAACGCATCGCCCTCGCGCGGGCCATGGCCATGCGCCCGGAGATTCTTCTGCTGGATGAGCCCTTCGGGGCGCTTGATGCCAAGGTGCGAAAAGACCTTCGCCGCTGGCTGCGCAGCCTCCACGATGAGCTGCATTTCACCAGTGTGTTCGTGACCCACGATCAGGAGGAGGCCCTGGAGCTATCCGATCAGGTGGTTGTGATGAGCAATGGCCGGATTGAGCAGGTTGATACACCCCTGGAGCTCTATGGTCGCCCGGACAGCCGGTTTGTATTCGAGTTTCTGGGGCAGGTTAATGTGCTGTCTGGCAAGATCCGCGATGGTGTCATGCGTCAGGGTGACGCCTGGATTCGACTGCCCGAAGGCTGCGAAAACGATGACGCGCAGCTCTACCTGAGGCCCCACGAAGTGCGCCTCACCCAGTCTGCCAGTGACGAGGCCCATCTGCCTTTCCGGATCGAGGCCATCAATCTGATCGGTGCGGAAGTACGCATCGAACTCAAACCCGATGGCTGGGAGTGCGAGGAGCTCTGGGAAGTTGGCATCAGCCATACCGAGTTCAACGCCCGTCAGCCCCAGCGGGGTGACCGCTGCTTCGCCGTGCCGGATGTGGGGCATTTGTTCTGCGAACACGTGGCGGAACCCAAGACCCTCGAGTGGCGCTAATTCGACGATTGTTGGAGCGGGGCGCCCGCCATAATCTATAGTTTCCTGATGTGGGGCGAAGCCCCCGAATTACTCGTGTGATTGAATCGACGCATTCCATCGCAGCGTTGAAACCATCAGGAGACTGTAATGCCGCTACCCGCCCCATTGACCGAAAGCCAGGTCTATCACGGTTGCCCGGAAGAAAAACTGGATTTCGTTACCACCGATGACCTTCAGGACCTTGAGCGTCCTTACGGTCAGGATCGGGTTCTGAGGGCGCTTGAGTTTGGCGCGGGCATTCAGGCGGATGGTTTTAATCTCTTTGTCCTGGGGCCATCGAGAGCGGGCAAGCACGAACTCGTTGAGCGCTTTCTCTCCACGCACGCTTCCTCTCAGCCAGTTCCCTCGGATTGGTGCCATGTCTACAACTTCCGTTTTTCAGACCGACCCAATGCCATCAAGCTGGCGGCTGGAGAGGGGCGTCAGTTCAAAAATGATATGAGCGACCTCGCGGAAGAGCTAGGTACCGCTATTCCGGCTGCTTTCGAAAGCGAGGAATACCAGGGCCGGTTACAGCAACTGCAGGAAGAAATGGCGAAGCGCCAGCATCAGGGCCTCTTTGATATTCAGGAGGAGGCTGCTCGCAATAACATTGCGATGATCACGACACCGGCCGGTTTTACCTTCGCACCCAAGCGAAATGGTGAGGTGATTGACCCTGAGGAATATAAGAACTTCTCCGATGACGAGAAAGAATTGATTGAGTCCAAGGTTGAGGATCTGCAGAAGAAACTGCAGCAGACCATTCAGCAGATTCCCAGGATGAGAAAGGAAGTGCGAGAGCGTGTCCACGCCCTCAATGAAGAGATGGTGCAGCTGACCCTGGGCGGACCGATCGGGGAATTGAGGGAAAAGTGGTCGCATCTGCCACATGTTGTCGACTATCTGGATGCCGTTCGCGAAGACGTAGTGGAGCATGCGGAAGCCTTCCAAGACAGCGATAACGGGCCACCGGCCGGTCTGCTGGCCCGGTACAAGGTCAATTTGCTGGTCGATAATGCCGAGACAGTCGGCGCGCCGGTTATCTATGAGGACCTCCCAAACCATCAGCACCTGGCCGGGCAGATCGAACATCGGGCCCGGCAGGGAACTCTGTATACGGATTTCACCCTGATTCGCGGCGGCTCCATGCACCGGGCCAATGGCGGCTACCTCATTATTGATGCCCGGCGTGTGCTGACCCAGCCATTGGCCTGGGAGAGCCTGAAGCGAATCTTGTCTTCGGGTGAGATTCGTATCGAGTCACTGGAAAGGCTTTATGGCCTGGCGAGTACGGTCAGTCTGCAACCGGAGCCGATTCCGGTATCGGTCAAGGTGGTTCTGCTCGGGGACCGGATGCTGTATTACCTGCTGTCCCATTATGATCCGGACTTCCTGGACCTGTTCAAGGTAGAGGCAGACTTTGAGGACGATCTTGAACGGAATGATAAATGCTACGAACTCTACGCCCGAATGATCGCCACCATGGCCCGGGCCCTAAAAATACGGCCGCTGGAGCGCAGCGCCGTGGCCAGGCTGATCGAGCATGCGAGCCGGTTGGCAGCGGACCAGCGCAAACTGACTGCCCACGACCGGGTGCTCCGGGACATTCTGAGTGAGGCAGACCACTGGGCCGGCCAGGCAGGCGCCGAGACTGTCGAAGCCAGCCATCTCCAGCAGGCCATTGATGAGCGGGAATACCGGGCCAGCCGGGTCCGGGAACGAAGTCGTGAGCAAATCAGCCGGGGGGTGGTGATGATTGCCACCGCCGGAGAGGAAGTGGCCCAGGTGAATGGCCTTTCGGTACTCAGGCTCGGGGCGTCCATGTTTGGCCAGCCTACCCGGATTACCGCCACTGCCCGCCCGGGCAAGGGGCAGGTGGTGGATATCGAGCGCGAGGCAAAGCTTGGCGGCCCCATTCACAGCAAGGCCGTGATGATTCTTTCCCGGTTTCTTGCGAGCCGATACGCCGGCGACGGCGAACTTTCCCTGTCTGCGAGTCTGGCCTTTGAGCAATCCTACGGTGGTGTTGAGGGTGACTCCGCTTCGGTGGCAGAAACCTGTGTACTGCTTTCAGCCATTTCCCGGGTGCCACTGAAGCAGTCCTTCGCCGTGACAGGTTCCATGAACCAGCATGGTGAAGTTCAGGCCGTGGGTGGCGTAAACGAGAAGATCGAGGGCTTTTTCGATGTCTGCAAGGAAGCCGGCGACATTCGCGGGCAGGGCGTTCTGCTGCCCGCAAGCAACGTTGAACACCTTATGCTGAGAGCCGATGTGAGGCAGGCGATCGCCGAAGACCGGTTCCGAATTTATCCGATTTCACGCATCAATGAGGCGATTGAGCTTTTAACCGGCCTTGAGGCCGGAGAGCCGGACAGCAGTGGCGAGTTTTCAGAGAACAGCTTCAACCGCAAGGTTGCCGAGCGCCTCGAGAAGTTCGCGGAGGCCAGCAAGAAGCGGGACGAGAACGGAGATGCGAACGGCAGTGGAGGCAAGGAACGTGACTGATACACGAGCAACCCAGGCTGATGCTGCCGCTACAACCGGTCGTGTTCTGGTGCTTTTGGACGGTTCGAAAATGAGTTACGCCGCCTTGCAGGCTGCGGCCGAGATTGCCGCGAATACAGGTGCCGATGTGCTGGGCGTGTTTGTTGAGGAACTGAACCAGTTGCGAAGCGCTGGCTATGGTTTTGCCCGCGAGGTGGGCGCGTCGTCCGGTATCAGTCGACCGTTTACTGCTGGCGAGGTTGAACAGAGAATGCAAAGGTTGGCGAACGAGGCTCGCCGGGCGCTTGCTGGTGCCGTAGCGCCTTACGGTGGCAGGCATACCTTAAGTGTCGCCCGGGGGCATGTGATTGATGAGGTACTGGCGCTCGCCGGCCCCCAGGACCTTCTGGTAATGGGCCGGGTTGGTTGGTCCTCAGCGCCCGGGGCGCGATTGGGCTCCACGGCAAAAGGCCTTGTTCGTCGTTCCCGGGGCAGGGTGTTGCTATGGTGTGAAGGTCGGGCCGAACCTCTGGGCAGGGTTGTGGTGTTTCTCAATGATCACCAGGAGGCCAACGGCCGTGCTGTCCAGGCAGCCGCTGAGGTGATTCGTCACTCTCATCGGCCCGTGACGCTGATGCTGGGGGCTGATTCTGCTATTCCATCAGACGACCTGAAAGGCGTCGTGCAGGACTTGGGTATTCAGGAATCGGAGCTTCGTGTAAGGTCTCTGCCGTCAACGGATCCGGTAGTTGTGGCCGGGATTCTGCGACAGGAAAGGGCGGTCCAGTTGGTGCTAAGCCGGGACTGCACACTGCTTCAGGAGCCCGGCGCGGAGCAATTGCTGGTGGCCCTGAATCTTCCCGTCACGGTCACGCCCTGAATGTCCCCGGTCGTTCCATAGGTCTGATACCCGATGTTCAAGGACATTCTCTACATTGTTGGCCTGACCGTCCTTGCCGGCGCTTGCATTCCTCTGGGCGGCCTGGTCGCCAGCTTCGAACGGATCCGCCCCAATTGGCTGGAGCAGGAGTTCCGCCATTTTCTGATCGCGTTAGGTGGGGGGATTCTGCTTGGTGCGGTTTCAGTGGTCCTGATTCCGGAAGGGCAGTCCAGCATGGGCGACTCTCTCTGGGCGATTCCTGCCATTATTGCCGGTGGGCTTCTTTTCTTTGGTATTGAGCGCATTCTTGGCTTGAAACGGCGCGAGTCTCCGCAGCTGATGGGCGTGATGCTCGACTTTATTCCTGAAGCAACTGCTTTGGGCGGACTGGCAGTCGTGAGCCCGGAAACGGCTGTACTCATGGCTGTGTTAATCGCGATGCAGAACTTGCCTGAAGGCTTCAATGCCTATCGGGAGTTGGCCAGATTGCCCGGTTACACCTCCGGGAAAACCCTGGTGTTCATGGCCTGCCTTGTGATTACCGGACCGCTGGCCGGCTTGCTCGGATATTTTTTCCTGTCCGAGCGCCCTGTAGTATTGGGCGCAATCATGCTGGTCGCTTCAGGCGGTATTCTCTACCTGATTTTTCAGGATATTGCGCCACAATCCAGGCTTGACAATCACTGGGCGCCGCCGCTGGGTGCAGTGGTGGGGTTCTGCCTAGCGTTGTTCAGCCATGACTTATTGGGCCAGGTCTGATCTGGTCGTTCAGGCAATTTCGCGGGCGTCTTCCTTGCTCAGGATTTTCTCGACATCTTCGGCAGACAGGGTTTCGCTCTTCAATACGGCTTTTGCCAGTGCTTCCAGCTGGTTACGATGCCCCGTCAGGAAGTCCAGGGTCGCTTTTTCCAGGGCCAGCAGCTGGGACTGGATTTCCCCATCGATCATCTCCGCCATCTTTTCGCTGAATTCCCTTGGCATGCCCATTTCCCGTCCAAGGAAGACATGTTCCTCGCCGATGTTCAGGCCCAGCGGGCCAATCTTTTCGCTCATGCCCCATTGGCCGATCATCTTGCGTATCAGCGCGGTGGCTTCCTTGAGGTCGTTCTGGGCGCCGGTGGAGACTTCGCCATAGATCAGTTTTTCTGAGCAGCGGCCGCCAAGCATCACCTTGATCCGATCCTTAAGGTAGCTCTCGGTATAGGTGTAGTGATCTTCCTTGGGTGTCTGTTCAGTCACTCCCATAGCCATGCCATGAGGGATGATGGTCAATTTAGTGAGTGGGTCTGCGTTGGGCATGTAGTAGGCCATGATGGCATGACCGCATTCGTGGTACGCAACCGCCTCGCGCTCCTGCGGGTTGAGCTTGGTATCTCGTTCTTCGCCAAGAATGATCCTGTCCCGGGCCAGCTCAAAGCAATGGGCGTTCACTTCGTGCAGGCTTTCGCGGGCTGCGGTGAGGGCTGCCTCATTCACAAGGTTCTTGAGATCCGCACCTGAAAAGCCGATGGTGCGTGCGGCCAGTTGATCCAGGTCGACATCATTCGCCAGGGGGACCTTTCGCACGTGAACGGCCAGGATCGCCGCGCGGGCCTCCTTGTGGGGGCGGTCGAGAGTGATCTTGCGGTCAAAACGGCCCGGGCGGAGCAGGGCACTGTCGAGTACGTCCGGCCGGTTGGTGGCAGCCAGTACCAGAACATTTTCGTGAGCCTCGAAACCGTCCATTTCCGTGAGGATCTGGTTCAGTGTCTGCTCTCGTTCATCATGGCCACCACCCAGGCCCGCACCACGTGATCGGCCAATGGCATCCAGTTCGTCGATGAAAATCAGCGCCGGCGCGTCTTTCCGGGCTTCCTTGAACATGTCCCGAACCCGCGCGGCGCCGACACCCACGAACATCTCGATGAATTCCGAGGCGCTGATGCTGTAGAAGGGCACTTCGGCTTCGCCGGCGATGGCCCGGGCCAGTAGTGTTTTGCCGGTGCCCGGCGGACCGACCAGAAGCACGCCCTTGGGCATGACGGCACCCAGTGCCCGGTATTTTTCGGGAGATTTCAGGAAATCGATGATCTCGGCAATTTCCCGCTTGGCGGATTCAATGCCGGCCACGTCATCCAGGGTGGCGGTAGAGGTTTCCTTGTGGGCCCGCCGTGCCTTGGAGCGGCTGAAATCAAACGGGCCGCCACCCTGTGTCATGCGTTTCTGCGCCGCACCCCAGAACCAGAACATCAGCGCCAGCAGCAGGATCCAGGGCAGGAAGCCGCGAATCATTTCCTGCCACCAGGGCAGACCTGATGGCGTGGCCCGAATGGTGACACTGTGCTCTTCAAGAAGGTTGAGCAGCGACGGGTCTTCCATGGGCGGGCGGATGGTATGGAAACCGGGCGTGCTGGTGTGGGGTGGGCTGTCAGAGCTGAAATCGGCTGCACCGCTGTCGGTGAACAAGCCGGTAATGGCTTCTTCTTTCAACGTGACTTCTGCCACCTGATTGTTCACAACGGCCGTCTTGAATTCCGAGTAGGCGAGGTCCTGAAGCCGCGGTTGTCCGCCATCCTGCAGCCAGAGCACCATCAGGAAGATGGCAGCGCTCAGCCAAAGGAACGCATACTGGTTCGGAATGACCGGTTGTTGGTTCTGATCCGGTTTCTGTTGCTGGTTGTCTGGCCCACTCGGTGCTGTCATTTCGGTCTCCGGTCGCCCTCCATGATCTTCGCCACGAAGACAGATTTGCCGTAGGTCTCGAACGACCATTTCATGGTGTCCGAGAGCACGCCCATAACCTCATCATAGTCGCCGAAAATCTCGGTGCTCATTCGCCCCGGATAGACTTCCAGTCCGGTCTGCTCCAGGCGCGCGATCAGGTCTTTGATTGGCTGCTTGTACTCCTCTTTCAGGGGATAGCAGCTCAGTTGTACAGAAAGATACATAAAGCCTCCATTCAGGTCAGTGACCCTGGTCAATTGCCCGTTAATAGCCCATGGCCGACGAAGTGCTCCTCCTCGGGTCCGCGCCACCATTGAGAACACCCTCTTCGTCAATCAGGATGCTCTGGATGGCGCCCATGGCTGATCCACCGACCACCGTGTGCCCCCGCTCCTGCAGAAGCCGGATGGTGTCGGGGCTGATGCCCTGTTCGATCCGGATTTCATCCGGCAGCCACTGGTGGTGCATGCGCGGAGCGCTCACGGCGGTCTGGATGTTCATTCCATGATCAATCACATTGAGGATCACCTGCAAGGTGGTGGTAATGATCCGGGAGCCTCCGGGGCTGCCGGTAACCAGAACGTTCTTGCCATCCTTCTTAACGATAGTGGGCGACATGGAGCTCAGCATGCGTTTGCCGGGCTCGACCTTGTTGGCTTCGCCACCGATCAGGCCATAAGCGTTGGGCACACCGGGCTTGGCACTGAAGTCGTCCATTTCGTTGTTAAGCAGGAATCCAGCGCCTTCCACCGTAATGCCGGATCCATAACTGAAATTGATTGTGTAGGTGTTGGACACGGCGTTGCCCCATTTATCCACCACGGAAAAATGGGTGGTTTCAGGGCTTTCCCAGGCAGCCGGCTGGCCGGGATTGATGTCGCTGGCCGGTCGTGCCCTGTCTGGATCAATGCCTTTGCGCAGTTCTTCTGCGTAGCCTTTGCTGGTTAACCCCGCCAGCGGCACCTCCACATAATCCGTGTCGCCGAGGTATTTTGAACGGTCCGCGTAGGCCAGTTTCATGGCTTCGGCCATGTGATGAATCGCATCAGCGGAGTTATGGCCAAACTCGGCCATCGGGAAGCCTTCCAGGATATTCAGGATCTGGACAATGTGCGTGCCGCCGGAGGAGGGCGGCGACATCGAGAAAATATCGTACCCGCGATAGTTGCCGTGAACCGGCGCCCGGACAACCGGGCGATAGTCTTTCAGGTCCTGGTGCGTGATGAGGCCGCCATTCCGTTCCATTTCGCTGGCAATCAGATCGGCGGTTTCGCCTTCGTAAAAGCCTTTCACGCCGTTGTCGGCAATGCGCTGGAGTGTTGCCGCCAGTTCCGGCTGTCGAAAGCGTTTCCCGGGCTGCCAGGCGCTGCCGTCTTCCCTATAAAAGGTGTCACGGGTGGCGGGCCATCGCTCGAGTCTCTCCCGGGCCTGCTCCAGACCTTCAGTAAAACGCTGGGGCACTACGAAACCGTCTTGGGCCAGTTTGATGGCCGGCGCCAGTGCCTGCTTGAGGGTAATGGTGCCGTGCCGCTCCAGCGCCAGTGCAAGGCCGGCAACTGTGCCCGGAACCCCTGCGGCCAGGTGGGTAAAACGACTGCGGTTCCTGACCACCTCGCCGGATTCGTCCTGGAACATGGTTTCTGTGGCGGCAGCGGGCGCTTTTTCGCGATAATCAATGGCTTCCGGATCTGATCCGTCGCCCCTGGAAATCAGCATGAAACCGCCACCGCCAATGTTGCCGGAACGGGGCTGGGTGACAGCGAGTGCAAAACCGGCGGTAACGGCTGCATCGATTGCATTGCCGCCGTTTTTCAGCACTTCCAGAGCCACCTCGGTGGCCAGTGTATGGCTGGTGGCAACCATGCCCTGGGTTGCGGTAACTGGGTGAAACCGCTCACCCTCGAGAATGGCCTGCCCGAAGGCCGGCGCAGTGGTGATGAAAAAGGCCAGGGCGGCCGCAATCGAAAGGCGGCCTGAGCGCCCCGTGGCGAGGTTTTTGATTGTGCGTTGGTAGAGGCCTCTGTCCATATCTCCATTCCTCGTTTCTGGCGTTCAGATAGGCTATGATAGCCGGTCATTTTCATAGGTGCGTACCGTTAACCTGCCGTTAATGTCGGTGGTGATTCCCCGACGCACCTGCTTTCCCGGATTTCAGTTAAGGAAAGGCTTTCATGGAGCATACCTATCGTCTTGTGATTTCCTGCCCCGACCGGGTGGGAATTGTCGCCAAGGTGAGTAATTTTCTGTCGACATACAATGGCTGGATTACCGAGGCGAGTCACCATTCCGACACGCAAACCGGCTGGTTTTTCATGCGGCACGAGATCAAGGCCACCTCGATTCCGTTCGGTCTGGACCAGTTCCGCGCCGCGTTTGAGCCGATTGCCCGCGAATTCAATATGAACTGGCACATTGCCGACTCGGCCCAGCCCAAGAAAGTCATCCTGATGTGCAGCAAGGAATCCCATTGTGTGGCTGATCTGCTGCACCGCTGGCACAGCAAGGAGATCAATGCCGAGATCGTGGCGGTCATCTCCAACCACGACGACCTGCGCCGGATGGTGGAGTGGCATGAGATTCCCTACCACCATGTGCCGGTAAGCAAGGAAAACAAAGAGGAAGCTTTCGCCCATATTGATGAGCTGTTCCAGAAATATGAGGCCGATGTGGTGGTCCTTGCGCGCTACATGCAGATCCTTCCCGGCGAGCTCTGCGAGAAATACTCCGGCAAGGTGATCAACATCCATCACAGCTTCCTGCCGTCCTTCGCCGGTGCGCGCCCCTATCACCAGGCCTACAGCCGCGGTGTTAAGCTGATTGGTGCCACCTGCCACTACGTGACCCAGGACCTCGACGAGGGCCCGATCATCGAGCAGGACGTTATCCGGATCACCCACAGCGACTCTATCGAGGATATGGTTCGCCTGGGTAAGGATGTGGAAAAGAACGTGTTGGCCCGGGGCCTGCGCTCCCACATTGAAGACCGGGTGATCACCTACGAAAACAAGACAGTGGTGTTTGATTAAGGCTGCCTCACAGTTGCCCCGGAAAGGGTGCGACTGTGGTAGACTTGGCGGCTTGTTGAAGAATAACTATGGGGCCCGGAAACGGCCCCGATACGACTTCCAGATAACGCAAAGGAACCTTTCTCGATGGGTGAGTTAGCCAAAGAGATCCTGCCGGTCAATATTGAAGACGAGTTAAAACAGTCCTACCTCGATTACGCCATGAGCGTGATCGTCGGGCGGGCGCTTCCGGATGTGAGGGATGGCCTCAAGCCGGTTCACCGCCGCGTTCTGTTCGCCATGTCCGAACTGAACAACGACTGGAACAAGGCCTATAAGAAGTCCGCCCGTGTGGTGGGTGATGTTATCGGTAAATACCACCCCCACGGTGACTCTGCGGTATACGACACCATCGTACGTATGGCCCAGCCGTTCTCCCTGCGGTATCCGCTGGTTGATGGCCAGGGTAACTTCGGTTCCATCGACGGTGACAACGCGGCTGCCATGCGTTACACCGAGATCCGCATGGAGAAGATCGCCCACTCCCTGCTGGCGGATCTGGACAAGGAAACCGTCGATTTCGTTGATAACTACGACGGCACCGAGCGGATTCCCGAGGTTCTGCCCACCCGGGTTCCCAATCTCCTGGTGAATGGTTCCTCCGGTATTGCCGTTGGTATGGCCACCAATATTCCGCCGCACAATCTGACGGAAGTCGTGAATGGCTGCCTGGCGCTGATTGATAACCCGGACCTGACCATCGATGAGCTGATGGAATTCATTCCGGGCCCGGATTTCCCGACCGAGGGCATTATCAATGGTCGTGCCGGCATTGTAGAGGCCTACCGCACCGGCCGCGGCCGCATCTATATCCGTGCCCGTCACGAGATCGAGCACGACAACAAGACCAATCGCGATGCCATCATCATCACCGAGCTGCCGTATCAGCTGAACAAGGCCCGCCTGATCGAGAAGATCGCGGAGCTGGTGAAAGAAAAGCGTCTTGAAGGTATCTCCGAGCTGCGGGACGAATCCAACAAGGAAGGTATCCGGGTGGTGATCGAACTGCGTCGGGGTGAGAACCCGGACGTTGTGGTCAACAACCTGTTTGCCCAGACCCAGCTTGAAACCGTATTCGGCATCAACATGGTTGGCCTGATCAACGGCGAGCCAAAAACCCTGAACCTGAAGCAGCTGCTGGATGCGTTCGTTCGTCACCGCCGTGAAGTGGTGACCCGCCGGACCATCTACGAACTGCGCAAAGCCCGTGAGCGTGGCCACATTCTGGAAGGTTTGACGGTTGCCCTGGCCAACATCGACGAGATTATCGAGCTGATCAAGGCCTCGCCGTCCGCCGCCGAAGCGAAGGAAAAGCTGATTGCCAAGGGCTGGTCGCCGGGCGATGTCATGGCCATGCTGGAACGTGCCGGCCAGGACGCCTGCCGTCCGGACGACCTGCCAGAGATCTATGGGCTGCGTGAAGGTCTGTATCATCTGTCACCGGAACAGGCCCAGGCCATTCTGGACTTGCGTCTGCACCGCCTGACCGGTCTGGAAACCGAGAAGCTCCAGAACGAATACAAGGAAATTCTCGACAAGATTGCCGATCTGCTGGACATCCTGGGCGACCCCGAGCGGCTGCTCCAGGTGATCCGGGAAGAGCTGGAAGCGATCGTTACCGAGTTCGGTGACGAGCGTCGTACCGAAATCACCAGCTCCCGTCGCGACCTGACCATCGCCGACCTGATTGATGAAGAAGACCTGGTGGTGACCATTTCCCACAGTGGTTACGCCAAGACCCAGGCAGTGGAAGACTACCAGGCTCAGCGTCGTGGTGGTCGCGGCAAGGCAGCAACCTCCATGAAGGATGAAGACTTTGTAGAGAAGCTGCTGGTTGCCAACTCCCACGACACGATTCTGTGTTTCTCCAACCGCGGCAAGGTTTACTGGTTGCGGGTCTTCGAGATTCCGCGTGCCAGCCGCGCCTCCCGCGGTCGGCCCATGGTGAACATCCTGCCGCTGGACGAAGGCGAGCGTATTACCACCTTCCTGCCAGTTCGGGATTATCCGGAAGACCAGTTCGTGCTGATGGCCACCTCGGCCGGTGTGGTCAAGAAAACGCCGTTGCCGAACTTCTCGCGTCCGCGCAGCAGCGGCCTGATTGCCCTGTCGCTGGATGAGGGCGATACCCTGATCGGTGCAGCCATTACCAAAGGCGATGCCGAGGTCATGCTGTTCTCGACCGCTGGCAAGGCGGTGCGCTTCAACGAAGAAGCCGTTCGTCCCATGAGCCGGACAGCCCGTGGTGTTCGCGGCATCAAGATGCCGCAGGGTCACCATGTAGTGTCGCTGATCATTCCGCAGGACGGTGGCGTTATCCTGACTGCCTCCGAAAACGGCTACGGCAAGCGTACCGCCATTGACGAGTTCCCGACCTACAGCCGCGGCAGCCAGGGCGTTATCGCCATGCAGTGCTCCGAGCGTAACGGTAACCTGGTGACAGCTCTGCAGCTGTTCGACGGTGACGAAATGATGCTGATCTCTGACAAGGGCACGCTCGTGCGTACCCGGACAGACGAAGTGTCGGTTCTTAGCCGGAACACCCAGGGCGTGCGCCTGATCAAGCTGAGCCAGGAAGACGAGCGGCTGGTTGGCGTTGAGCGGATTGCGGAAACCGACGACGAAGAGCTCGACAGTGAAGGCAATCCGATTGTTGCCGACGAGAGCCCGGAAGAAGGCCAAGAAGGCGAGAGTGCCGGCGACGAATAAGCCGGCACTTGCCACAGACAGATTCAGCAAGACTTGAGAGAAAGCAGCAACATGAGCAGGGCGTATAACTTTTGTGCAGGTCCGGCCACCTTGCCGGAGAGCGTGCTTCGTCAGGCGCGGGATGAAATGCTCGACTGGCGCGGTACCGGCATGTCCGTGATGGAAATGAGCCATCGCAGCGACGAGTTTGTCCAGATTGCCGAAACTGCAGAAAAAGATCTGCGTGAACTGGCCGGCGTGTCGGACGACTACGCGGTTCTTTTCATGCAGGGTGGAGCGTCCAGCCAGTTTTCCACCATTCCTCTGAATCTGCTGGGCGAAAAAGGCTCTGCGGACTACGTGAACACTGGCATCTGGTCCAAGAAGGCCATTGCCGAGGCCAGTCGCTATGGCAAGGTGAACGTGGTGGCGAGTTCGGAAGACAGTGGCTTTACCACGATTCCGGATCAATCCTCCTGGCAGACCAGTGCCGACGCGGCGTATCTGCACTACACGCCCAACGAGACCATCGGTGGCCTGGAATTCGGTTTTATTCCGGATAGCCCGGGCACGCCGCTGGTGGCCGACATGTCCTCATCAATGCTGTCGAGGCCGGTGGACGTCTCCAGGTTCGGTGTGATCTATGCCGGTGCCCAGAAGAACATCGGTCCCTCGGGATTGGTGGTGGTCATTATCCGCAAGGATCTCCTGGGCAAGGCCCGCAAGGAGACCCCGACCATGATGAATTATCAGGTGATCGCAGATAACGGCTCCATGTACAACACGCCGGCGACCTACTCCTGGTACCTGGCCGGTCTGGTGTTCAAGTGGCTGAAAGAGCAGGGCGGCGTGAAGGCCATGGGTGAGATCAACCTGCGCAAGGCCCGCAAGCTCTACGATTTTATCGATACCAACGAGTTCTACGCCAACCCGATCGATCCGCGGTTCCGCTCCTGGATGAACGTGCCATTCACGCTGGCGGATGATGCCCTGAACGGCGAATTCCTGAAGGGTGCCAATGCCCGTGGTCTGCTGAACCTGGCCGGCCACCGTTCGGTTGGCGGAATGCGTGCGAGCATCTACAACGCGATGCCAGAAGCCGGTGTCGATGCGCTGATTGACTACATGACCGAATTTGCGAAGGAGCGTGGCTGATCATGAGTGATGAGCAGGTTCGGCTCGGAGAGCTGCGGGACGAGATCGATCAACTTGATCAGAAGATCATGGAGCTGATCAGTGCCAGGGCCGCCTGTGCCCAGGAAGTGGCGCACGTTAAAATGACCGCCAATCCGGGGCAGGACGTCTTTTTCTATCGCCCCGAGCGGGAGGCCCAGGTGCTTCGCCGCATCAAGGAACAGAATCCGGGGCCGCTGTCTGGTGAGGAAATGGCCCGTCTGTTCCGGGAAATCATGTCCGCATGCCTGGCGCTGGAAAAGCCCATGCACATTGCCTTCCTGGGTCCGATTGGCACCTTCACACAGGCGGCAGCGCTCAAGCATTTTGGTCACTCGGTGGTCAGCGTGCCTTTGCCGGCCATTGATGCGGTATTCCGGGAGGTCGAATCCGGCGCTGCCCATTACGGCGTGGTGCCGGTCGAAAACTCGACCGAGGGTATGATTAACCACACCCTGGATATGTTCATGTCCTCGCCGCTGAAGATCTGCGGCGAGGTTCAGCTGCGGATTCACCATCATCTGCTTGTGTCTCCGAAGCATGGCGACCAGGAAATCACCCGGATTTATTCCCATCAGCAATCGTTTGCCCAATGCCGGCAATGGCTGGACACCCACCGCTACGGCATCGAGCGGGTTACCGTCTCCAGCAATGCGGAAGCGGCCCGGCGCGCAGCCGAGGAGCCCGGCACGGCGGCCATTGCCGGTGATATGGCGGCCGAGCTCTATGGCCTGCAGAAGCTGGCGAACAGTATCGAGGATCGCCCGGACAATACTACCCGCTTCCTGATCATTGGCCGGGAGGAAGTGCCGGCCAGTGGCCACGACAAGTCGTCTATCCTGGTGTCCATGCGCAACAAACCGGGGGCTCTGTATCAGCTCCTCGAGCCGTTCCATCGTCACGGGCTCAGCCTGACCAGAATCGAAACGCGGCCCTCGCCAAGTGGCACCTGGGCCTATGTGTTCTACATCGATTTTGAGGGACACATGGAAGACGAACAGGTCCGGAAGGTGCTGGCAGAAGTGGATGAAGAGGCCGTTGAGCTCAAACGCCTGGGTTCCTACCCGATTGGCGTTCTGTAAGTATCTGCACCTGCGTTTCTGAGCAAAGAGTGTCGAGGACGATTTATGGCTATTGATTACCAGAGCCTGGCGGTTCGCGGCGTACAGGCCCTCTCACCCTATCAGCCGGGCAAGCCGATTGAAGAGCTGGCCCGTGAGCTTGGCCTCAATCCGGCAGAGATCATCAAGCTGGCGAGCAACGAAAACCCGCTGGGGCCGAGCGAAAAAGCGCTGTCGGCCGCGCGGCAGGCCCTCTCCGAGCTTTGTCTGTATCCCGATGGCAACGGATTCAACCTTAAGCAGGCGCTTTCGAAGCGTCTGAACGTCGGGATGGATCAGATTACCCTTGGTAACGGCTCCAACGATGTACTGGAAGTGATTACCCGTTGTTTCGCCGATGCAGATTCCGAAGTGGTTTTCTCCCAGTACGCGTTCGCTGTCTACCCGCTTGTGACCCAGGCCATCGGTGCCAGGGGTGTGTCTGTGCCTGCCCGGGAGTGGGGGCACGATCTGGACGCCATGGCCGCAGCGGTTACCGATCGCACTCGCCTCGTGTTTGTCGCCAACCCGAACAACCCGACGGGTACCGTTCACACTTCGGACGCCATTGAGGCGTTCCTGAAGAAAATCCCCGAGAACGTGCTTGTGGTTCTGGATGAGGCCTACTGTGAATACCTGACTGGTGATCAATACCCGGACGGTGTCGAGCTGTTGGCCCGTTTCCCGAATCTCATCGTTTGCCGCACGTTCTCCAAAGCCTGGGGGCTGGCGGCTCTGCGAGTAGGTTACAGCATCTCCTCGCCGGCCATTGCAGACATTCTTAACCGGGTGCGTCAGCCGTTCAACGTGGATACGGTTGCCCTGTCTGCCGCCACTGCCGTTCTGGATGATGAGGATTACCTGCAGCGTTCCCGGGATGTGAACACAGCGGGCCTGCGTCAGTTGCAGGAGGCGTTTGACCGGATGGGGCTCGGTTACATTCCGTCGGCCGGGAACTTCGTTGCCGTGGAAGTGGGGGAGCAGGCCATGGGCGTGTACCAGTCCCTGCTGGCCCACGGCGTGATTGTCCGGCCCATCGGCGGTTATGGCATGCCCCGGCATCTCCGGGTTTCTGTCGGGCTTCCGGAAGAAAACGAGCGCTTTATTGATGCACTGGCGCAGGCCCTGGCGCCCTCGGGGTTGAGCGACTGATATGGCGCCGTCCGAGCCTCTGTTTAAAAGGGTAGCTGTGATTGGCCTGGGGCTGATTGGCGGCTCCTTGGCCTGCGCGATCCGACGTAACGGGCTGGCGGGCACAGTTGTTGGTACAGATCAGCGCGATGAAGAGCTGCAACTGGGCACAGATCTGGGTGTAATCGATCAGTCGTCTGCTTCGATTGCCGATGCTGTCCGGGGGGCAGACCTGGTTGTGCTGGCCGTTCCTGTACGGGCGACCCGCAAGGTGCTTGAGCAGGTTCGCCCGGCACTGGAACCGGATGCGGTACTCACTGACGTGGGCAGCACCAAATCCAGTTTCGTGACGGATGTTGAAGCAGTGTTCGGCGGCCCGTCTCCATATGTCATTCCCGGTCATCCCATTGCTGGCTCTGAAAAGAGCGGCATTCGGGCGGCCAATCCCGAGCTGTTCGCCAACCACAAGGTCATTCTTACGCCGCCTGACGACGTCAGTCAGCCACACCTTGCCCGGCTTAAAGCGCTGTGGGAGGGCTGCGGTGCCACGGTGCTGACCATGTCGGTGGCGTATCACGATGAGGTGCTGGCAGCCACCAGCCACTTGCCTCACCTGATCGCGTTCTCCCTGGTAGATACCCTGGCGGGTGAAGATGAGAACATGGACATCTTCCGGTACGCCGCCGGTGGCTTCAGGGATTTCACCCGGATTGCGGCCAGCGATCCGGTGATGTGGCACGATATTTTTCTGTCGAACCGTGATGCGGTTCTTCGTGTCATTGACCACTTTACCCACGACCTCGAACAACTGCGCACTGCCATTGCCAATCAGGACAGCGCCACGTTGTTGCGGGTTTTCAGTCGCGCCAAGGCGGCGCGTGAACATTTTTCGAAGATGCTCTCAGGACAGGCTTACGTGACAAACAACAGTGAAAAGCAGGTAACGTTCCGTCTTCAGCCCGGTGGCGCGATCACCGGTGATATCCGGGTGCCCGGCGACAAGTCAATGTCGCACCGGTCCATCATGCTGGGTGCTCTGGCAGATGGCGTAACCGAAGTGAAAGGGTTTCTGGAGGGTGAAGACAGCCTGGCGACGCTCCAGGCATTCCGGGATATGGGCGTTACCATTGAAGGCCCGGACGACGGCTTTGTTCGCATCCATGGTGTTGGCATGCACGGGCTTCAGGCCCCCCGCGGGCCTCTGTATCTGGGTAACTCGGGAACCGCCATGCGGCTGTTCGCCGTTTGCTGGCGGCCCAGCCCTTTGATTCCGAGCTGACCGGCGATGCGAGTCTCTCCGGTCGCCCGATGGGGCGGGTTGCCGATCCGCTCAGGGCGATGGGCGCCGTTATCGATACCGCAGAAGGGGGGCGCCCGCCACTGAAAATCCGTGGTGGCCAGAAGCTGTCCGGTATTCACTATGAAATGCCGGTGGCCAGTGCCCAGGTGAAATCGTGTCTTCTGCTGGCCGGGCTTTATGCCGAGGGCAGTACATCGGTGACCGAGCCCGCGCCTACCCGTGATCATACCGAACGCATGCTCGCGGGTTTTGGCTATCACGTTCACCGCGATGGTGCGACCGCCAGTGTTAGTGGCGGCGGCAAATTGACGGCGACCAATATTGACGTCCCTGCCGATATTTCTTCGTCTGCATTTTTCCTGGTCGCGGCCAGTATCGCCCCGGGCTCCGATCTGATCCTTCGCCACGTTGGAATGAACCCGACCAGGGTTGGTGTGATCAACATCCTGAATCAGATGGGCGCCAATATCGAGATTCTGGACGAGCGCGAAATCGGTGGTGAGCCGGTTGCTGACCTTCGGGTCCGCTCGGCGGAGCTGCAGGGTATCGACATCCCTGAGGATCAGGTGCCCCTGGCCATCGATGAATTTCCGGTGCTATTCATCGCCGCGGCCTGCGCCAATGGTCGCACGGTTTTGCGTGGCGCTGAGGAACTCCGGGTCAAGGAAAGCGATCGGATCCAGGTGATGGCAGATGGCCTTGCTGCATTGGGCGTGGACACTACCGTAACCCCGGACGGCATTATTATCGATGGTGGTCAGACCATCGGTGGCGGTACCGTGAACAGTCACGGCGACCACCGCATCGCAATGTCCTTTGCGGTCGCTTCCCTGCGCGCTGCGGGTGACATTACAGTGAACGACTGTGCCAATGTGGCTACGTCTTTCCCCGGTTTTGTGGAACTTGCGCAAGGAACGGGAATCAATATCTCGGCCGAGGGGGCTGAATAATGGTTGATAGCAGTGCGCCGGTGATCACCGTGGATGGTCCCGGGGGTTCCGGCAAAGGCACGATTACCCAGATGCTGGCCCGAAAGCTGGGCTGGCATCTTCTGGACAGTGGTGCTCTTTATCGGCTGACGGCGCTGGCCGCGGCTCGCCAGGGCGTGTCCATGGATGATGAGAGCGGGCTGGTAAAAGTCGCCGCCGGACTGGATGTGGCGTTTGAGCCCACGCCGGCAGGTGAGCCGGTAAAAGTCGTTCTGGCAGGGCAGGACGTGACCGCAGATATACGTACAGAATCGGCGGGCGACAATGCTTCAAAGGTGGCTGTGATCCAGTCGGTCCGTGACGCCCTTTTGCAGCGCCAGCGGGACTTCCGGCAGACGCCGGGCCTTGTGGCCGATGGCCGTGATATGGGGACCGTGGTGTTTCCGGACGCGCCGGTAAAAATCTTCCTGACGGCAAGCGCCGAGGAGAGGGCTCAACGGCGCTATAGCCAGTTGAAGGACGCGGGTGTCGATGTTAATATTGACGCCCTTTTAGAGGAGATACGGGTTCGTGATGAACGGGATATGAACCGTTCCGCAGCCCCTCTCAAGCCCGCAGATGATGCGCAAGTCATTGATTCTACGGGATTGAGTATAGAAGAGGTGTTAGACAGGTGTATGGCCGCAGCAGGTCAGGCCTGACTACACCTTTTTGTCGTTGAAATGCCGGATGTAGCGTTATCTGCCAGCCACAGGCTTAATCCGGAACTTGTTAACAGACCGTGTTGCTGGTGGCACGGAGTACACTTGCGTTGATCATATAGGACTCATAATGAGCGAGAGCTTTGCGGATCTTTTTGAAGAAAGCCTGAAAGAAATTGACATGCAACCGGGTTCCATCGTCCAGGGAACCGTTGTAGACGTCGATAACGACTGGGTCACCGTTAACGCCGGACTGAAGTCCGAAGGCGTTATCCCCGCCTCCCAGTTCCTTAACGAAAAAGGCGAGTTGGAAATTGCTATCGGCGACGTTGTCGATGTAGCTCTCGACGCTGTTGAAGACGGCTTCGGTGAGACCCGTCTGTCCCGTGAAAAGGCCAAGCGTGCAGAAGCCTGGAAGGTACTCGAGAAGTCCTTCGAAGCTGAGGAAGTGGTTAAAGGTATCATCAACGGTAAGGTCAAGGGTGGCTTCACCGTCGATCTGGCCGGCATCCGTGCCTTCCTGCCTGGCTCGCTGGTAGATGTTCGTCCGGTTCGCGACACCGCGCACTTGGAGAACAAAGAACTCGAATTCAAGGTTATCAAGCTCGACCAGAAGCGTAACAACGTGGTTGTTTCCCGCCGCGCCGTTCTGGAAGCTGAGAACAGTGCCGAGCGTGAAGCTCTGCTGGAAACCCTGACCGAGGGTATGGAAATCAAGGGTATCGTCAAGAACCTGACCGACTACGGCGCGTTCGTGGATCTGGGTGGTGTTGACGGCCTGCTGCACATTACCGATATGGCCTGGAAGCGCATCAAGCATCCGAGCGAAATCGTTAATGTTGGCGACGAAATCAGCGTCAAGGTTCTGAAGTTCGATCGTGAGCGCAACCGTGTTTCTCTCGGCCTGAAGCAGCTGGGCGAAGATCCCTGGGTTGATATCAAGGGTCGTTATCCGGAAGGCAGCAAGGTTACAGCACGCGTTACCAACCTGACTGACTACGGTTGCTTTGCTGAGTTGGAAGAGGGTGTTGAAGGTCTGGTTCACGTATCTGAAATGGATTGGACCAACAAGAACATCCATCCGTCCAAGGTTGTCCAGGTTGGCGACGAAGTGGGCGTGATGATTCTGGATATCGACGAAGAGCGTCGTCGTATTTCCCTGGGTATCAAACAGTGCGTATCCAACCCGTGGGAAGATTTCTCCAGCAACTTCAACAAGGGCGACCGCATCTCCGGTAAGATCAAGTCAATCACTGACTTCGGTATCTTCATCGGTCTGGACGGCGGCATCGACGGTCTGGTTCACCTGTCTGACATCAGCTGGAACGAGACTGGCGAAGAAGCGGTTCGCGAATACAAGAAGGGTGACGAAGTTGAAACCGTTATCCTGTCTGTTGATCCGGAGCGAGAGCGTATCTCCCTGGGTATCAAGCAGCTTGAGAGCGATCCGTTCGCCGAGTTTGTGCAGCTGAACGACAAGGGCTCTATTGTTAAGGGCACCGTGTCTGCAGTTGATGCCAAGGCCGCTACCATTGCCCTGAACGACGAAGTTGAAGCGGTACTGAAAGCCTCTGAAATCAGCCGTGACCGTGTTGAAGATGCACGCAACGCGCTGAAGGAAGGCGAAGAAGTTGAAGCGAAGATCATCAGCATCGACCGCAAGAACCGCATCATCAACCTGTCTGTGAAGTCCAAAGATGTTGAGGACGACAAGCAGGCACTGGAAAACGTGCGGACCAAAACTGCGGAAACTTCCTCTGGTGCGACCACCATCGGTGATCTCATCAAGGAGCAGATGCAGCAGCAAAACGCCAACAAGGACTAATCTTCCGGTTGGTACGAAAAAAACGGGCTCTAAGAGCCCGTTTTTTTTGTGTTTTTTTCTGGTTTGGCTAAACTAGGTAGTCATGGGAATCCGGTAACCGACGGCCGAATAAAAATGAAAGAGGGAAACGCCTCATGACGAAGTCCGAACTGGTCGAGCTGATTGCTTCCAAGCAAACTCAGCTCTCCGTTAAAGATGTCGAACTGGCTGTAAAAACCATCATCGAGCACATGTCCCAGTCGCTTGCCGATGGTCAGAGAATAGAAATCCGGGGATTTGGCAGTTTTTCCCTTCATCACCGGGCCGCGCGTACCGGGCGCAATCCGAAAACCGGTGAGGCTGTTCAGTTGCCAGCCAAATATGTGCCGCACTTCAAACCCGGCAAGGAATTGAGAGAGCAGGTCAACGACAGCTTGAAGAAAGGCTTTTAACAGCTGCTCAGGGAACGCGTATAATTCGGGCATCAATGCCCTTTGGGAGTGCTATCGCTATGGCAGGATTGCAGAAGATCCTCATTATTCTGTTGGTTTTGGTCCTGGTTCTGCTGGCACTGGTATTCTCGCTCAACAATCAAATGGCAGTCTCCCTCAACTTTCTGTTGTTTGAAACCCAACCCCATGGTGTTGCCGTCTGGATTATCATGGCATTTGTTGTCGGTGCCCTTGTTGGCGTGCTGATGACCATGCTGGCCACCGTTCGCAACTCGGTGTCCCGGCGAACCCTTCAGAAACGACTTGATCGCGCCGAGCAGGCATTGGAGAAATCCAGGGCCCAGAACGACCGGACTCTTTAATGGATATCGTATTACAGTGGCTGCTGCTGACAGTTGCAGTCGCCGTTGGCTGGCTTGTGGGCCGGCTGGGAAGCGGTGACAGGCGATCCGGCAAAACGATTTCCGATGAGGAATCGGTGAAGGACCGTCTCCAGTTCCTGTTCACGAACTACTCCGACCAGGCGGTTGAGAATTTCGTCCAGTCCCTTGCGGTCAACAAGGATACTGTCAGCCTCCACCTCTCCATTGGCAGCCATTTCCGCAACAAGGGCGAAACCGATCGCGCCATACTGATCCACCAGAACCTACTGGCCAGGCCCGAATTACCCCCGAGATTCTCCCCGCAGGTGACTCTCGAGCTTGCCCGCGATTACCTGAACGCGGGGCTCCTTGACCGCGCCGAGGCATTGCTGCACCAGTTGATGGGCGACAAGGATTACGGCCGGCACTCCTCCCAGCAGCTCATCGACCTCTACCAACAGGAAAAGGAATGGGCGAAGGCTGCCGAAGTGGCTCGAACTCTGACACGTGGAGACGCCGACCCGGCAATGTTCAAGGTGCTGGCCTACCTGACGTGTGAGCTGTCGGAAGAGTCCCTGAAACAGGACGACCGCTGGGCTGCCCAGAAACTGGCCAAGGAGGCGCTTGAGTACGATCGCTCCTGCGTGCGAGCCAATCTGATTATGATGAAGCTGCTGGTTCGGCAGGGCAGCTATCGCGAGGCAGGCAGCCAATGCCTGAAAGTATTCGAACAGAACCCCGAGTTTGGGCCGGAAGCCATCGACCGCCTCATGAAACTTGAGCACGAGCACGGCGACATTGGCCGGTTGGCGAAAAAACTGCGCAAGCTTTACGAAAACTACCCGAGCACCAGTTTGTTGCTGGCTCTGGTGGAGTCCGTCGAGCGTGCCTCGGGGCGACCGGCTGCCATCGACTTGCTCAGGCAGGAACTGGAAACCCGCCCGAGTGTCCGTGGCTTGCTCAGGCTGGTGGAAATGGCCGGCTATGAGAAGGGCATGACCACTGATGAGGGCAGGCTGGTGAGCCGTATTGGCCACCTGATTCTCGCCAATCGTCCCGTCTACCGTTGTGTCAGCTGTGGTTTCTCTGGCCGTCAGCTGCACTGGCTTTGCCCAAGCTGCAAGCAATGGGAAACCGTGCGCCCGATCCAGGGTGTTGAAGCCGAATAAACCTTTACCGAATTTCCGCAGGACAAGTGAACGTGCAAACCGCTAACGATCCCAAGATCATCGTCGCCCTCGATTTTCCCTCCCAGAATCCTGCCCTTGAGCTGGTCGACAAACTGGACCCGAGCAAATGCCGCCTGAAAGTGGGTAAGGAACTGTTCACCCGTTCCGGCCCGCAATTGGTGGAAGGGCTTCAGAAGCGCGGATTCGACGTATTCCTGGACCTGAAATTCCATGACATCCCGAACACCACCTCAGCTGCCGTTGGGGCCGCAGCCGACCTCGGTGTCTGGATGGTCAATGTGCATGCCTCTGGTGGCGAGAAAATGATGACCGCCTGTCGGGAGCGCCTGGAAGGCTTTGGCGCGGATCGCCCGCTGTTGATCGCCGTCACGGTCCTCACCAGTATGAACGCCGACGACCTCGCCGGCATCGGCATCACCGATTCCCCGGAAGCCCAGGTGTCCCGACTGGCAACCCTCACCAAAAATTGCGGCCTCGACGGCGTCGTCTGCTCGGCGCAAGAGGCACCGAAGCTTAAAGCCGAGCAGGGCGCCGATTTCAAGCTGATCACGCCGGGTATCCGTCCGTTGACTGCCGATAAAGGCGATCAGCAGCGCATCATGACCCCCACCGATGCCCTCAAAGCCGGTTCCGACTACCTGGTAATCGGTCGTCCCATTACCCAGGCAAATGACCCGCTGGCTGCCTTGGAGGCTATTCACTCTGAGGTTATTGGCGCCTAGTTTCTAGGTTCTTGCCTGATTTGGGCTCCTAGCCTGCATGGTTTGGAGTCTGCTGGTGTGGGGCCTCCCTCCCAAAAACCGCTACGAGCACATCCATGTGCGCTTGGCTGTGGCCATCCTTGGCCACAGACATTTTTGGGAGGGAGGCTCCACACCACCTCTTCGAACTTCTCAGATATATCTTGCGTCAGAGTTCGGTGGGCTACTGCAACCTACTGACTATCTGCTTTCTGTGAGAGTTTTGTCTGTTTTGCGGATACGTACACCGTCGAACGGTGTGGCTGTCATGGCTTTCCAAAACTGTAGAGGGCCATGGACGGCCCGAAACAAGCGCACACGGACGTGCTTGTAGCGTGTTTTGGAAAGCCATGACAGCCGCACCAGTCCCGACAACGAGCAGGCTAGGGCAGGATTTGCTCTCAACAACCGAAGTCTGAATCGAAAAGCGGGGCAATAAAAAAGCCCGCTAACTCAGAGAATTAGCGGGCTTTTAGAATAGTGGCTCCCCGAGCTGGGCTCGAACCAGCGACAAACGGATTAACAGTCCGTTGCTCTACCAACTGAGCTATCGGGGAACGTCGTCGTGTGACGAGGCGCGTATATTAAGTTGGCAATACCGCCCCGTCAACCCCTGGCCAGAACTTTTTAGCCAAGCGCTTTCTGAAGACGTTCGACAGCCTTTTCCAGGTTTTCCATGCTGGTCGCAAAGCTCAGGCGCATGTGGCCGGGACAGCCGAAGGCGGAGCCCGGGACCAGTGCCACGCCGGCGTCGGTCAGCAGTTTCTCGGCGAATTCAACGTCAGTGCTGACGCTGGAATCCGCATCGATGGCGCCCTGGAAGCTGGGGAACACATAGAAGGTACCGTCGCCGTTCAGGCATTCAACGCCTGGCAGCTTGTTCAGTGCTTCTACCAGCCAGTCGTGGCGTTCCTTGAAGGCCTTGACCATCTCGCCCACGCAGCCCTGATCGCCATCCAGCGCAGCCTGTGCCGCTGCCTGGGAGATCGAGGCCGGGTTGGAGGTGCTCTGGGACTGGATCTTCTTCATGGCACCGATGATTTTCGCCGGGCCCGCGGCGTAGCCGATACGCCAGCCAGTCATGGAGTAGGCCTTGGATACGCCATTCAGGACGAAGGTGCGGTCATACAGCTCAGGCGTGGCGTTCAGGATGTTGCAGAACGGTTTGCCGGTCCAGAGGATCGGCTCATACATGTCGTCAGTGGCGATCATGATGTTCGGGTGCTTCTTGAGCACCTCGCCGATGGCCTGCAGCTCTTCGAGGGTGTAGGCCATGCCGCTCGGGTTCGAGGGGCTGTTGATCACGAACAGGCGGGTGCGCTCGGTAATCGCGTTTTCCAGCTGCTCAGGAGTGATCTTAAAGCGGGTTTCAGCACCGGTTTCGATAATCACGGGTTTGCCTTCAGCCACCAACACCATATCCGGGTAGGAAACCCAGTACGGAGCAGGGATGATGGCTTCGTCACCCGGGTTCAGTGTGGCAAGTGCGAGGTTGAAAAAGCTCTGTTTGCCACCACTGCTTACCAGTATCTGGTTGGCTTCGTAATCCAGGCCGTTGTCCCGTTTGAACTTCGCAATAATCGCTTTTTTCAGGGCTGGCGTACCATCCACGGCAGTGTATTTTGTCTGGCCGTTATTGATGGCTTCGATGGCTGCCTGTTTGATGTGATCAGGTGTGTCGAAGTCCGGCTCGCCGGCACCCAGGCCGATAATGTCCTGGCCTGCTGCGCGGAGTTCCGCGGCCTTGTTGGTGACTGCGAGGGTGGGAGAGGGCTTGATAGCCTGTACTCGGCTGGAAAGTTGAAGGTCCAAACTTGCGCTCCTTAAAGCTGCGTCTGATAGGGCTGCGACCGCCGGGTGCCAGAGCTGCTGGCTGATTTACGCCCAGCCGTCGATCGCACTGATGGTATCATGAAGCCAGTGTATCGCTAAATTTCTCGAATGGCAGGGGCTGTTTCGCCCGTGCGTCGGTTTTACCGGAGGTTTCCGCCAGTTATGGCCAGTAATCAGGCAAACGTTTCCGCCAGAGAGGGTGTGTTCCAGGTTGATTCACCGTTCCAGCCAGCGGGCGATCAGCCCAAGGCAATCGAAGGGCTGGTGGATGGTATCCAATCCGGTCTGGCACACCAGACGTTGCTGGGGGTAACCGGTTCCGGTAAAACCTTCACCATCGCCAATGTCATCCAGCAGGTCCAGCGGCCCACCATCATCATGGCCCATAACAAGACCCTGGCCGCCCAGCTCTATGGTGAGTTCAAGGAATTCTTTCCCGACAACGCGGTGGAGTATTTCGTTTCCTATTACGACTACTACCAGCCTGAAGCCTATGTGCCCTCGTCGGACACGTTTATCGAGAAAGACGCTTCGATCAACGAGCACATCGAGCAGATGCGTCTGTCTGCCACTAAGGCGTTGCTGGAGAGATCGGACGCCATCATTGTGGCGACGGTTTCGTCGATCTACGGCCTGGGTGATCCCCAGTCCTACCTGAAAATGATGCTGCACCTGGACCGGGGTGATCAGATCGATCAGCGCTTCATCCTCCGTCGCCTGGCCGAGCTTCAATACACCCGGAACGATGTCGAGTTTCACCGGGCCAATTATCGGGTGCGGGGCGATGTGATCGATGTATTCCCGGCTGAATCCGAGAAGGAAGCCATCCGCATCGAGCTGTTTGATGACGAGGTGGAAAATCTCAGTTATTTTGATCCTCTGACCGGTGAGGTCCTGCGCCGAGTGCCAAGGGTCACCATCTACCCGAAATCGCATTATGTGACGCCCCGGCAGACGGTGTTGGATGCGGTCGAGCATATCAAGGTTGAGCTGGATGAGCGGCTGCAGCAGCTGCGGGACAACAACCGCCTGGTGGAAGCACAACGCCTGGAAGAGCGAACCCGGTACGACATCGAAATGATGCTGGAACTGGGCTATTGCAACGGCATCGAGAACTACTCGCGTTATCTCTCCGGTCGCCGACCCGGTGAGGCGCCACCGACACTGTTTGATTACCTGCCGCCCAACGCCTTGTTGGTGGTGGACGAGTCCCACGTGACCATTCCCCAGATCGGCGCCATGTACAAGGGCGACCGGTCCCGGAAGGAAACCCTTGTTGAGTACGGTTTCCGCCTTCCATCGGCGCTGGATAACCGCCCCATGAAGTTTGAAGAATGGGAGCGAATTGCGCCGCAGATGATCTTCGTGTCCGCAACCCCGTCGACTTACGAGGCCGAGCATGCCGGGCAGGTGGTGGAACAGGTGGTGCGCCCCACCGGCCTGCTGGATCCGGAAATCGAGGTGCGTCCCGCGTCTACCCAGGTGGATGACCTGCTCTCGGAAATCCACACGCGGGTGAAGGTGAAGGAGCGGGTTCTGGTGACCACGCTGACCAAGCGTATGGCCGAGGATCTCACCGACTTCCTGATGGAGCACGACATCAAGGTTCGCTACCTGCACTCGGACATCGATACCGTAGAGCGGGTGGAGATCATTCGGGACCTCCGGCGGGGGGAATTCGATGTGCTGGTGGGTATCAACCTGCTGCGGGAAGGTCTGGACATGCCCGAGGTCTCGCTGGTGGCCATCCTGGATGCTGACAAGGAGGGCTTCCTGCGCTCCGAGCGCTCACTGATCCAGACCATGGGTCGTGCGGCGCGGAATGTTCACGGCAAGGCCATTCTCTACGGTGACCGGATTACAGGCTCCATGCAGCGGGCTATTGATGAGACAGAGCGTCGCCGGGCCAAGCAGGAAGCTCACAACCTGGAACAGGGCATTACCCCGCAGGGCCTGAACAAGAAGATTGCCGACATCATGGAAGGTGCCGGAGGCGGCGGTCGTGGCCGTCGCAAGGCCGAGCGCCCGGGGCAGAAAGCAGCCGAAGAGGCGGAACAGTATCGGGCCAAGGCTGGCAATCGGTCGCCGGAGGAGGTCCTCAAGGAAGTGTCCCGGCTCGAGGATGAAATGTACAAGGCCGCTTCCGAACTGGATTTCGAGACGGCTGCGCGCCTGCGTGATGATATCGCCGAGCTGAAAGAGGCGGCACTGCGGACCGGCTGATCAGGCCGGTCGCTTGGGTCCCACGATGATCGCAGCCTGCAGTGGCTGGTTCCTGCCGTACCGTGAAATCTGGCTGAACACCCGGCGGTCGACTGGCAGGTACTGCTTGTCGGCCACGGTTTCGCCGAGTTCTGTATCAATTTCCGGGTCGTGCAGGTACACGAACTGGTCGTCAATCGCGCAGACGGTGACCCAATGGGGAACGCGGCTGCGATTCAGTTGCCAGGTGCTGATCAGGATGACCGGAATTCTGCCTTCGTGAAGGGCTTCTTCCATCGCTTCGAGGGTCAGCGGGTCATGGTGTAGCTGAATGCCTGTCTTGCCGATGTCGTGTAAAAAGCCCTCGTGTACCAGCTCCAGTACCCGCTTCTTGTCCTCGCTTCTGACGGTGTCCTTAAAAAGGGCTCCTTCCATGCTGATCCAGGCGCTGGCTTCAAAACCCCGATTCCACGCTGCGAGCGCCAGTCCATGTGGGCCGCAGCCGCCGTGGCCGGCGAGCATAAATATGGTGGTCGCTTCCCGCCAAAGCCTGAGTTCTTCCAGGGTTGTGAGTGGTTGCTGCTCATCCAGAGCTGCCATCGCCATGATCAGCGCCGCCGGCCCGCAGGAGAAATCCGTGGTCTGCGGATAGTAGGGAACGGCCGGAAATTCTCTTGAAGGCTCATAGAACAGAATCCGTCGCTCGAAGCGAAGGGCGTCTCCGTGGTCTTCGTAATAGTCCCGGTAGGTGCCGAACTGGCGATAGCCCAGGCGCTTGTAGAGGTTGATGGCGCCTCTGTTATCCTCGCGGACTTCCAGGCGCATAATGATACGGCCAGCGTCCACCGCCTCCGATTCTGCTTCCCGTACCAGTTTTTCGCCCACGCCCTGGCCACGCACAGCCGGAGACACCGCAATGGAGTAGATCCGGGCGAGCCGGGTGGCAGCGCTCATCAGAACCAGGCAGTAGCCCACCAGCTCGCCATCGGCCTCGGCCACAATCAAGCGGTCTCTGGGCATCTCCAGAAAACGGCGGAAGCTACGCCTGGAAAGACGATCTTCCGCGAAGCATCGGTTTTCGAGCAAGACCAGGGCGTCGAGATCCTTGCTGGAGGCTTGTCGGAGCTGGAAATCAGGCATTGAGAGACGGCCTTGAAAAACGCGAGGAGGGCATGCTGGTGGGCTTCCCGTACTCCGCTATTATGTGTGAGAGTCAGGGTAACGCAAAGACCACAAGGATGCGTAAAAGCACGCATTATGCGTCGATTGTGCAGCGATTGTGACCGGCGTATTGTGGCCACAATTACCACAGGCAAGACCTTTCAGGGAGGAATGCCTTCAATGTCCCGATTGCTTATCGTAGTGGACCGCGCCAAAGACTGGGCGCCTTATTACCCCAGTGAGGACGTGCTGACGTTTGACCAGTACCTCCAGTTCTCAGCTCCGCCCGCCAGTCGGGTGAGGGTCATCAACCTGTGTCAGAGCGCCCGTTACCTGAGCAAGGGGTATTATTGTTCACTCCTGGCGGAAGCCCGTGGTCACCATGTCGTACCCTCGGTGATGACGCTCAATGATCTCGGCCGCAAAGGACTGTTTTCACTTGAGCTGGAAGAGCTTGATGAAAGCGTCATTAACTGGCTGGAAGCAGCGGGTTCGGCAATTGACCCTGCCAGCGATGAGCGCGCGGCCACCCACGAAGTGCGGGTCCGGACCTACTTTGGCCAGGCCGAGCACCCGGATCTGAAGCCGGTCGCCCGGGCGCTGTTCGAGCGGTTCCCTTGTCCGATTCTTGAAATTGTTTTCAAGCGCCGCAAGCAGTGGCAAATCGAGTCCATGAAGCCGGCGGCTCCGGCGGATCTGGGTGAGCAGGAGCAGGACGTGTTCGCGGCGGCCCTGGATCGTTTCAGCAGCATGGTCTGGCGTAAGCCACGGACCCGACGCCGTTACCGCTATGATCTGGCGGTGCTGGTCAATCCCGATGAGGAGATGCCGCCGAGTGACAAGGTTGCCCTGAAGCGTTTCGAGAAAGCCGGTCGCAAGCTGGGTATCAACGTTGAGCAGATTACCCGGCGGGATTATATGCGCCTGCCGGAATACGATGGGTTGTTCATTCGTGAGACCACTGCCATTGATCATCACACCTACCGGTTTGCCCGCAAGGCGGCCGCTGAGGGCATGGTGGTCATTGATGATCCGGTGTCGATCCTCAAGTGCACCAACAAGGTGTTCCTTGCAGATCTCCTGAAGAACAACAAGGTTCCCACGCCCAAGACACTCATCCTGTCGAAAGATCAGAAGAACGCTGTCGAGCAGGTCATCAGTGAGCTGGGTTTTCCGGTAGTTATCAAGATCCCGGATGGTGCGTTTTCCCGAGGCGTAACCAAGGCCGAAGACGAGAAGACCCTCCGTGCCGGGCTGAGAGACCTGTTCAAGCAGTCCGCCCTGGTGCTGGCTCAGGAATACCTTTACACCGATTACGACTGGCGTATTGGTGTGCTCGGTGGGCGGGCCATCTACGCCTGCAAGTACATGATGGTGAAAGGCCACTGGCAGATCTATCAGCACAGCGAATCCGAGAGTGAGAGCGGTGGCTTTGAGACCATGCCCACGTATGAGGTGCCAAGGAATGTCATTCAGGCGGCCCTGAATGCCACCAGACTGATCGGCAACGGGCTGTACGGTGTGGATATCAAACAGTCAGGCAACCGGGTTGCCGTCATCGAAGTCAACGACAACCCGAGCATTGATGCGGGCGTGGAAGACCGCTTCCTGGGGGGCGAGCTCTACACCCTGATCATGCAGGAATTTCTTTCAAGGATGGAAGAGAACAGGCGTCGCTAGGTTATATGGCCGGCGGCTTTCAGGGGCCGGCCACCCATACCCGGACACTCCCAAACCAGGGGTAATCACCGAGCTCTTCCCTGATGTTTGAGGATGAGAAGACGGTTTCACCCTCGGGGCTGTCCAGGAACAGCTCCAGATGCACCTTGTTTTTCAGATAGTGCAGCCGGAGCCGGCTGTGTTGCGGCAACTCTCCCAGGTGTCGGGCCAGGATGGCCCGGATGTCTTCACGGGAGGGCAGGCGCTCGGAGGTCAGCGGCTGATCTTCGTCGTTTTCGGCGTCGATGTGGAAGTTGATGTCCCGGATGTTGTCCAGGGCATCCCGCATTCCCGAGACAACCTGCATGCCGATCTGATGCCCTTCCGATACGCTGATTTCCGGACGAACCACCAGGTGAATATCCAGCAGAATGTCGTGCCCCATACGACGGCTGCGAAGCTCATGCACGTTGCGCACTCCGTCTGTGTCCCGGGCGATACTCTTGAGCATCTCCGTGTCCTCCTGGGAGAGGCCGGTATCCACGAGTTCCTTGACGCTGTCCCAGGTAAACTTCCAGCCAATGTGGATAATGATGCCTGCGATCACCACCGCCGCGAACACATCAAGCCAGACCATGCCGAGCATGGCGCCGGCCGTGGACACCAGAACCACGACTGAGGAGAACGCATCAGTTCGGCTGTGCCAGGCGTTGGCGATAATCAGATCCGAGCGGATCTTCAGGCCGACGTGGCGTGTGTATCGGAAAATCCATTCCTTGCCCGCAACAGACGCTGCAGCTGCCACCAGAACCGGCCAGCCAGGCACAGTATCCACGCCACCCTCTATCAGACGTAGGGTGTTTTCCCAGGCCAGGGCGGCGCCAACGGCAATCAGGATGCTGCCCAGAACCAGAGTGCCGAAGGTTTCGATTCGCTGATGGCCGTAAGGATGGTCGTCATCCGGCTCCTGGCGGGATACCTTCATGACGCCAAGAACAACCAGATCAGAGGCAACATCCGTAAAGGAGTGAATGCCATCCACCAGCAGGGCCTGGGAGTTAAAAAGAGCACCACCAATGACTTTTATGACCCCGAGTACGGCATCGAGAATCATTCCGATAATGGTCACGCGCGAGGCCGCCTTCATTTCGCCCGCGAGGTTTTCCCGGTGCTGTTGGGCGGGGGAAATCGGCTCTTGCATTGATGCACTCCAGATCAGAAGACAGGTGCCAGTATAACGTTATTCTCACGGGCTTTGGCAGGGGTGGCTAGAAGAGGGGATTTCAAGTGATTTATGCACATCATTGCAGAACGATGACTGGGTAACATTTTGTTTAGTATTTGTCGACAGCCATGAGAAAAATATATAAGTCATTGAAAATAAACATAAAAATAACTGGTCAAAAAATGATCAATTTGTAGATTGGCGCAGTTATCAAGGGATGGCAACCGTTGCCCCGCGATTTTCAACAGGTTTATCCACAGATTCCGTGGAAAAGGTCATGAGAGTGCCCTGATACAGTCATTTACAGCTGATTTGGTTCTATCCCGGGATGCTGTGGAAAACTTCCGGTATACTCCGCCCACTTGGATCAGGGGAGTTTTTTCAGATGTACGGCGCTATCCGCAATCTGCTTTTCCGCCTTCCAGCGGAGCAAGCTCACAATGTTGCATTGAATGGTCTCGATCTTGCGCACCGATTAGGCGTTTTGAGCGCTTTTTCACCAAAGATAGATTCATTGCCAGTGAATGTTATGGGGCTGGATTTTCCGAACCCCGTCGGGCTTGCCGCAGGTCTGGATAAGAACGCCGATCACCTCGATGCGCTTGGCGCCCTGGGCTTCGGTTTTATTGAAGTCGGTACCGTGACGCCTCTGGCGCAGCCCGGCAACCCCAAACCACGGATGTTTCGGCTGCCGGAGCATCAGGCCATCATTAACCGGATGGGTTTCAACAACGAGGGGCTGGACCACTTGCTGGCCCGTGTGGATCAGCGCCGCTACAAGGGCGTGCTTGGAATCAATGTTGGCAAGAACAAGGACACGCCCAACGACCAGTCCGAATCCGATTACCGGAAGGGGATATCGGCGGTTTACAGTCGGGCCGATTACATTACGGTGAATGTGTCCTCGCCCAACACGCCCGGTCTTCGGGATTTGCAGTTTGGAGACTCTCTGAAAGGCCTCCTGGAGGCCATCAAGGACGAACAGCTCCAGTGTGAGAAGGAGCATGGCCGGTACGTGCCTGTGGCTGTGAAGATCGCCCCGGACATGGACGATGACGGTATCCGGTTCGTGGCATCCGCCCTGCGTGAGACGGGCCTTGATGGCGTGATTGCCACCAATACAACGATCAGTCGGGATGCCGTGGCAGGTCATACCCATGCCGATGAGGCTGGTGGCCTCAGCGGTGCACCGGTGCGGGAGGCTTCTCTCAGGGTTATCCGGGGGCTTTACGCGGAACTGGGGGAATCACTACCGATTATTGGTGTCGGCGGCATTATGGACGGTGAAAGTGCAGCCGAGAAAGTCCGGGCCGGTGCCAAGCTGGTCCAGATCTACACCGGTTTTATTTACCGGGGGCCTGAACTTATTAAAGAGGCTGTTGAGGCGATCCGGCAGGTCAAGTGATTTACCGCGCCCCATAACGAAGGTGGGCCCGCTTAGCGGGCCCGAGCGGGGAATGAACCCCGTGGCGCTTCATCGCATGGTACGGGGCGGGAGGCCCCGTTTGGGTTGCTCTGAGTACTGCGTCAAATTGTGTGTAAAAAGATCAGATTAAGAATCGGGGTTAGTTGAGGCGTCACGCTGTCGTAACGTTAGCCAGTTTATGGATGCCGGATACGCCGGTCATGCCCTCCCATTGATCTGTGCGGCCTTCTCGCCACCCGTTCAGCCATTCCTGGCGAACTTCCGCCTGTTCAATCGGGCAGCTGTCTTTGGATTTTCCGGACACGCCAGCGAGATAACCCCGCTTGAATGCACGAGCGTACATGTCTCTTTTCTGTCTTTTCATGCCGTTCCTCACTGATGGATTAACAGAACAAGCGTGTACACATCTGCAGTGGCTGCGACCAGTGTTATCCGCTCCGGGATAACCCACTATTGTCAGCTCAAGCCAGAGCAGTCAGGATCCTGTTAACGGAAGGTTTGCACCCTTCCGGAACGACGCGTCACTTACAAGGTAAATCGAACCTTTAGCGGATGTACACTAATTATTTCATCTATGTGACGCTTTTTTTATAGTTATATGAACTAAAAATTTTGCTGCGATTTTCGGAATAGCCATTATTTCGGAAACTTACCTCAAGCCGTCCAGGAACCAGGAGTTGAACTTGTCCAAATCTGTATTTTTCGTAACCTGCCCGAAGGGGGTGGAATACCTACTGGCGGACGAGCTCAGCACCTTTGGTCTGGATACCGTACGCAATGCCCCGGCCGGGGTCTGGGTGGAGGGTTCTCTGGAGGGTGGTTATCGCGCCTGTCTATGGTCGCGTCTCGCCAACCGGGTGATCCTTCACATTGATGAAGTGGACGCCAACAGCGGCGATCAGCTCTATGATGGCGTTGTTCACATGGACTGGCAGCAGCACATTCCTGTGCATGGCAGTTTCCGCGTTACGTTCCTCGGTCAGAACGAGGCCATCCGCAATACGCAATATGGCGCTCAAAGGGTCAAGGACGGCATTGTGGACCGGTTTCAGGCCAATGGCGGACCGCGGCCTTCAGTGGATGCCAAGAATCCGGATGTCATTGTCTCCGCGCGACTCAATCGTGGCCGCTTGTCCCTGGGCATTGATCTGAGCGGTCACAGCCTGCACATGCGGGGCTATCGTAAGGATCAGGGCATGGCACCCCTGAAGGAAAACCTGGCCGCGGCATTGCTGATGCGAGCGGGCTGGCCGGAGATTGCCGCCGCCGGCGGCGATTTCGTGGACCCGATGTGCGGTTCAGGCACCCTCGTGGTTGAAGCTGCCATGATGGCGCTGGATATGGCGCCCGGCCGCAAGCAGGAACGGTTCGGTTTCGAGAAGTGGCCGGGCCATCAGCCGGAGCTCTGGTTATCGCTGCGCCAGGAGGCGGAGCGTCGCGCCCACGAGGGCAAGCAAGGGCGGATCCCGAGAATGGCGGGCTTTGACCAGGATAGCCGGGTCATCGGGACCGCTTGGAAAAACATCCAGAGGGCAGGTCTGGAGAATGTTGTGCACGTTGAGGCTCGTGCAGTCGATGCCCTGGAACTGGAAGGCGACTGGTCTGATCAGGGGCTGGTCCTTACCAATCCCCCGTACGGTGAGCGGTTAAGTGAGCGCAGGGAGTTGGGCGGCTTGTACCAGGCACTGGGCGACGCGGTTAAACGCTGCGTTCCAGGCTGGCGCCTCGGTGTATTTACCGGAGCCCCGGAATTCGGCAAGTCCATCGGATTGAGAAGTTACAAGCAATACCGGCTTTTCAACGGCAAGCTGCCCGCCCAGTTGCTGCTGTTCGAGATTAATGAAGTGAGCGCCATGACACCGAGGACCCCGGATATTCCCGGTGAGGTCAACCCTCGGATTGCCAATGAGGAACGCGCGGCCATGTTGCGCAATCGCCTCAAGAAGAACTTGAAGACCATTGGGCAGTGGGCAAGAAAGCAGGGCATTGGTTGCTACCGCCTCTACGATGCCGACATGCCGGAGTTTGCGTTGGCGATCGATATCTATGAGGGGCGGGTGCACGTACAGGAGTATGCGGCCCCGAAATCGGTGGATGAGCGTGCTGCTCGAGAACGCCTGGCGGAGGCCCTTGCAGTCATTCCGGAAGCACTGGGAGTGGAGCCAGAGGATATGGTGTGCAAGCAGCGCCAGCGGCAAACCGGCACCAATCAGTATGAGAAGCAGGCAGTCAGTGGCGAGTTTTTCAGGGTTCATGAACACGGCTGCGTGTTGAAGGTGAACCTCAAGGATTATCTGGACACGGGTCTGTTTCTGGATCATCGGCCGGTGCGGCACTGGATTCAGCAGCACTCGGCAAACCAGCGATTCCTGAACCTGTTCTGTTATACCGGCGCGGCCACTGTTCATGCTGTTGTTGGAGGCGCCAGCCGCTCGCTCAGTCTGGATATGTCAAAGACGTATGTCGGCTGGGCCGAGGAGAACCTTGCGCTGAACGGAGCCGACCCCAATAAGCATCGGGTAGAGCAGGCAGACTGCCTGGCCTGGCTGGCAGACCGGAAAACGGCGGACCAACGGTTTGACCTGATCTTCATGGATCCGCCGACCTTTTCCAACTCTGCCCGTATGGCCGGCGTTCTGGATATCCAGAAGGATCATCCCACGCTGGTCAGGCAGGCCATGGCAAGGTTGAGTTCCGACGGGTTGTTGATCTTTTCCAACAATTTCCGACGCTTCAAGCTGGACGAGACACTGGAAAGCGAGTTCGAGGTTGCTGAAGTGACGCGGGATACCCTGGACAAGGATTTTCAACGCAACGCCCGGATTCACCGGTGCTGGCATATTCGCCACAAGGCTTAATGGCGATCTGATAGCGGGTCGGATCAGCAACACGAGATCCGGCCGGCCATTCAGAACTCGTAGCGCAGTCCGCCGGAAAACTGGAAGGTGTTCACATCCGTTCCCGTGTCTTCGAAAAGCTTTCCGCCTTCGAAGACCAGAAACGTATCGTTCATCACTTCGAAATCAAGCCCTGCAATCCAGCTGATGGAAAAGCCGCTGTCCGGGAACTCGCCTTCGAGATCCAGGTAGGGGTTGTTGCGATCATTTGCGGGATCGCTGATCTCGCCTTCGCCGTGGATATAGGAAAAGCCGAACTGGCCGTAGAGGTTTGCATAGTCGGTGATCGGGTAGTGCAGGCCCATGTACCAGCTGGCGTAGTAGTCAACGCTCAGCGTCAGGTCACTGTCTGGTACCTCGGCGTCTTTGAAGCCGCCACCGGCCCGCAGCTCGGCGTGAAACAGATCGGTTATGTGGCCACCCACCACCAGTGTTCCGCCTGTGCCCCAGGCGGTTTCCTTGGTGTTTGCACCGATGGTGCGGTGGTTGTAGGTGGTTGCCAGCAGCCCGATGTAGTGTTTGTCGGCCCTTGGCGTTTCCTGGGCCAGGGCGGCCTGGGATGCGAGGAGCAGGGCAGGGACAAGCGGACAGATGAGGGGCGTTCGCACAACCTTGTTCATTGTTATCGGGCTTCCTGACATGGGCGAATACGGGCTGATTCTGCCTCGTGTAACCGTTTGTTACGTCGACCCGTGTCACACTTCCCCCTGTCAATTCCTGCTGTTTCTCAATCCTCGTCGAACAGGCCTTCTTCCCGCGCCATCAGCAGCAGTGCGTAGACGCCATTTTCAGGCAACTGGGGTTCCAGGCTTTCCTCGAACAGGAGCTGGCGGCGGCGGTCTTCCAGGGTTTCGCTGTCCAGGCCGGTGATCAGCTCACTGATGGGTGCGATTTCGAACGGGGCCTCCTGTGCCACGGCCGTGAAAATGAGGTCTACCAGAATCTCGTCCGGATCGAGGCCGTCCACGAAGACGGTCTGGTCGGGCAGATCCTGGTGCAGTTCCCGGGCAAGCTCGATCAGGGGCACGCCCTGTTCTTCAAGGTAGAGAAGGTCGACATCGCCCAGGTCACCGTCTTCCGGGAGCCAGTCGTCGGAAGGAGCGATAACCACGGTTTTCATTCGGCCGTCTTCCAGCGACCAGGCCATGGCGGTGGGAAAAAGCGCATCGTCGGTCTGGCAGTATTCAATGTCGAGAAATCTCGGTGCTGGCACGTTGGGCTCCCGGTGATGGTTGATTTGTGACCCGGTTATAGGGAATGTCCGTTGACGCAGTATGAGGCTTTACGGCTTCATGCCATACTGTTGGCGCAATTATCTTTTAATCAGGGACATCATGGAACACGCTGAATTTAACAAAGATTTATTGAAGTTTCTGAACACTTCCCCCACACCCTGGCATGCGGTCGACACCATGAAACAACGGCTGAGTGCGGCCGGGTTTCAGGAGCTGGATGAGCGGGAAGACTGGTCGCTGGTGAGCAACCAGGGCTATTACGTTGTCCGCAACGGCTCCTCAATTGTCGCCTTCCGAACTGGCAGCAAAGATGTCACCACCTCGGGAATCCGCATGGTGGGTGCTCATACCGACAGCCCCTGCCTGAAGGTCAAGCCGAACCCTGAGCTCCGCCGCAAGGGCTTCTTTCAGTTGGGTGTCGAAGTTTACGGTGGTGTGTTGCTGAATCCCTGGTTTGACCGGGATCTTTCCCTGGCCGGTCGGGTGACGGTGCTGGATGAAGACGGCAAGGTACGGGACACCCTGGTGGATTTCCGTAAGCCTGTGGCATTCATTCCGAGCCTGGCAATCCATCTTGATCGAGAAGCCAACAGCAATCGCACGGTTAACCCACAGACCGATCTGCCACCGGTTCTGATGCAGGTTCCTGAAAGCGATACCACCAGCTTCGTGGATCTACTGTCCCAGCAGGTCAAGTCCGAGACCGGGCTCACTGTCCGCAAGGTCCTGGGTTACGAGCTCAGTTTCTACGATGCCCGTGAAGCCTCGTTTGTCGGATTGCGTGATGATTTCATCGCCTCGGCTCGCCTGGACAACCTTCTGAGTTGTTACATTGGCCTCCAGTCGCTGCTGAAAACCTCCGGGGACGAAGCCGCGTTGCTGGTCTGCAACGATCACGAGGAAGTTGGCAGTATGTCTGCCGAAGGTGCACAAGGGCCGTTCCTGACAGCGGTTCTGGACCGCTGGGTCGGCGCTGGCAAGGCTCGTGCTATTGCCAACTCAATGATGGTGTCGGCGGACAATGCCCATGGCATTCATCCGAATTACATGGATAAACATGATGAGAATCATGGCCCGATTCTCAATCAGGGGCCGGTGATCAAGGTCAACCATAACCAGCGGTACGCCACCAACAGTCGATCGGCAGCAGTTTACCGGCACATCAGTGACGAGCTGGGGTTGCCTCACCAGACCTTTGTGGTTCGGAGCGATATGGGCTGTGGCAGCACCATTGGGCCCCTGACGGCGGGGAACCTGGGTGTAACCACGCTGGATATTGGCGTGCCCCAGTTCGGTATGCATTCCATTCGGGAGCTGATTGGCACCGAGGATGGGTTCACGTTGTTCCGCGTGCTGACCGAATTCATGCAGCGCGAGCAGATTTTCTGAGGCCGTAAACGAAAAATGCCGCTGGTTCAGAAGAATCAGCGGCATTTCGGAATAAGTGGCTCCCCGAGCTGGGCTCGAACCAGCGACAAACGGATTAACAGTCCGTTGCTCTACCAACTGAGCTATCGGGGAACAGCATCAAGTGGCGCGCATATTAAGCGCTTTGGTTTACGGGGTCAACCCCCTGATATGAAAGGCTAAAAATTGTACGAAAGCAGGACTCTTCACTACCGGCCCCCGCCGTGGTTGCGCAATGGCCACGTTCAGTCTGTCTGGCCCACACTGTTTCGCAAAGTCCCGATGGTAGAACCGGAGCCGGAAGTGATCGCCACACTGGATGACGACGAACTGCACCTGGACTGGTACCGGCAGGGTAGCGATCGCCTGGCCATCGTGTCTCACGGTCTGGAAGGTCACAGCAGGCGGCCCTACGTGCTCGGTTTAACTCGCGCCCTGCTTCGGGAAGGCTGGGATGTTCTTGACTGGAACTTCCGCTCTTGTGGCGGGGTTATGAATCGGCAACCGCGGTTCTATCACAGCGGCGCCACCGAGGATCTCGGCCTGGTGGTCAACCACGGTTTGTCAGGTGCTTACGACACCCTGTTTCTTTCCGGGTTCAGCATGGGGGGCAATCTGACGCTGCTTTATCTGGGCGAACAGGGCGAGCGTGTTGATAGCCGGATCTGCGGAGCCGTTGCCTATTCGGTTCCCTGCGACCTGGCCGGCAGCGCAGATATGCTGGCGTTGCCCAGCCGAAAGATCTACATGCAGCGCTTTCTCCGGGATCTGAAGGTAAAAATGGAGGAAAAGGCGGAGAGGTTTCCGGACCTGATTGATATTTCGGGGTTTGATGCCATTCGCAGCTTTCATGAGTTTGATGACCGCTACACCGCGCCTCTGCACGGTTTCCGCAATGCCCGGGATTACTGGGCCCAGTGTTCAGCATTGGGGCGCATGCGAGATATCCGCGTGCCGGCGCTGATGGTAAACGCCGCCGACGATCCGTTTCTCTCGGCGCGCTGTTTCCCGGAATCCCGGCGGGAGCTGGGCGCTCATATGCGCCTCGAAGCTCCTCGTTGGGGCGGCCACGTCGGGTTTGTCGAGCATTCGAAAGATGGCTTTTATTGGTCAGAGCGCCGTGCGCTGGCATTCCTCCAGGGATTGACCTGAACCATCTTTATTGCAGGATCGGTTTGAGCACCGGCCAGACATTCTCCAGCAGTTTGCCCTGGGCTTCCTCGGTCGGGTGAATCCCGTCGTCCTGCATCAACCCGGCCTGGTTGTAGATGCCGTCGAGGAAAAAGGGAACCAACGCGGTGTCGTATCGGTCAGACAGCTTCGGATAGATTTCGGCAAACATCTCTGTGTAGCGCTGTCCGTAGTTGGGCGGTATCTGCATGCCCACCAGTACGGCGCGAGCACCCGAGGTCTGCACCTTTTCGATCATGGAGGCGAGATTGGATTCGATTACGTTGGGGGGAAAGCCGCGAAGGCCATCATTGCCACCCAATTCAATGACCACGACGTCGGGCTCGTTCTCCTCAAGGAGATCAGGCAGCCGGCGGGCACCGCCATCCGTGGTTTCTCCGCTGATGCTGGCATTGACCACTTCCCAGTCGCTCAACCCTTTGCTCTCGAGCCGGTTTCTCAGCAACTGCACCCAGGCAGTTTCGGAGGGCACTCCATAGGCCGCACTGAGGCTGTCACCTACGATGAGCAGCGTGTTTTGACTGGCCACTGCCGGCAGCGCCAGCACGGCAAACACGAGAAAAAGAATTGATCTGACGTACACCAATGCCGTATGCATAGACAACCAATACACCTTTAAGCCGTTTTCGAGACCCAGGATCGGGAGATTCCGTGAATCAGATGACCAATGTTAACCCGGATAGCCAGAGCCCAATGTTACGGGTAGATAACCTGACCCACCGCGTCAGTGTTGAAACCGATACGCTCACGATCTTGCAAGGGGTCACTCTCGAAATCAATCGGGGAGAATCCGTAGCCATTGTCGGGCGCTCCGGTTCTGGTAAAACCACCCTGTTGGGTTTGCTGGCGGGTCTTGATACGCCCAGCGAGGGGACGGTGGAGCTGGACGGCTCGGTGATCAGCAAGCTCAGCGAGGATGAGCGGGCAAAACTCCGCGCACACCGGGTTGGTTTTGTATTCCAGTCTTTCCAGCTTTTGCCGGCGCTAACCGCGCTCGAGAACGTTATGTTGCCGCTGGAACTTGCCGGCATGGCGTCGCCGGAGAAGAGGGCCCGTGAGCTACTGGAACGGGTTGGGCTTGGCGAACGGCTGACCCACACGCCCAGACAGCTCTCCGGTGGTGAGCAGCAGCGGGTTGCCATCGCGCGGGCATTTGCGTCTGAGCCGCTGATCCTGTTCGCTGACGAGCCGACGGGCAACCTGGATAACCGCACCGGTCAGGCAGTGTCTGATCTCTTGATGGCGTTGAACCGGGAGCAGGGCACAACGTTGGTGATGGTAACCCACGATGAACACCTCGCGGCGCGCTGCAATCGGCAGTTCCATATTGAAGCCGGCGTTCTGACCGAACCGGAAGCAGCGCAGGAGATGGCGCACTGATGGCTGCTGCAAAAAAACTCATGTCGGTTCGCCGGGACTGGCGTGAACGAGACGTTCGCGTCGTTCTGGCCGCTCTCATCATCGCCGTTGCCACTGTTGCCACCATTGCCCTGTTTGCCAGTCAGCTTCAACGCACCCTGGTTTCTTCAGCCAGCTCGTTCCTGGCAGCGGATCGCCAGCTTGAGGCAGAGAATGGCCGACCGATTCCGGACGCCTGGCTTCAGGAAGCCTCCGATCAGGGCCTGAAAACCGGTCGAATGGTGGAATTCTCCACCATGGTGTTCGGTGACGAGAATTTCCAGCTGGTGTCAGTCAAGGCCGTGAGCAATGAATATCCGCTTCGCGGCGACATCGAAATCCAGCGGAACCCGACAGGTACCCGGGAACTGGTAAATCAGGGGCCCGGGCCGGGAGAGGTCTGGATCAACCCGCGTTTGCTCAGGCTGCTGGATCTCGAAGTCGGCGATTCGCTTGAAGTTGGTAATCTGAATCTTACCGTGTCCGGCCTGCTCATCCGGGAGCCGGACGGCGGTTTCCGGCTGTCGGCATTGGCCCCCCGCGTGATGATGCATGTGGATGATGTGGCCGCCACCGGGGTCATCCAGGAGGGCAGCCGGGTTGAATACGTCTACCTGTTTGCCGGTGATGAAGCTGCGCTGGAATCGTACTACCAATGGTTGGAACCCAGACTCGAACCCAGTCATGAATGGGCGGGTGTCCGGGATGGCGAGACCTTCTCGCGCTCACTCGAGCGAGCCGAGCGATTCCTGCTGTTGGGTGGCAGTCTTGCAGTCCTGCTTGCCGCCGTGGCCGTGGCTGTGGCGAGTCGTCAGTATGCCCTTTCCCAGCGCGATACCGTGGCACTTCTGAAAACGCTGGGGCTCAGCGGTGCGGGTATTGGCGGTCTGTACCTCAAGCGCCTCGCGCTCTGGGGTGTCACCGGGATCGTGGGCGGACTGCTGGTCGCGATGCCGCTGTACTGGTTGCTGATTCACATGCTGAGCCAGGTGCTTGAGCGCCCGGTGGAATTTCAGCTCGATCCGTCTGCATTGGTGCCCGCCTTGCTGACGGCACTGGTCTCTCTGTTTGCGTTTGCCTATCCTCCCGTTCGCAGGCTTCGCAATGTTCCGGCAATGCGTGTTCTGCGCAGCCAGCCGGGTGAAACCGGGCGCGAGGCCCTGCCGGATATGATAATTGCCATTGTGGCGGTTTTCGGGCTTGTGTGGATGTATGCGGGCGAACTTGCCCTGGTGGTTTCCCTTCTGGGGGGGCTTGCGTTGCTGCTCGGGGCACTTGGCCTGGTGGGTTGGCTGTTGGTGGCAACACTGCGCAAGGTTCGCGGCGGTGGTAACGCCTGGCGTTTGGCCCTTGTGGGGCTGTATCGGCATCGCCGGGCCAGTCTTTCCCAGATTGCTGTATTTGCGATGACGTTGATGCTGGCGGCCACGCTGATATTGGTGCGTACCTCTTTGTTGACAGACTGGCAGGCCCAGTTGCCGGATGACGCGCCCAATCATTTCCTGATCAATATTGCACCGGAAGCGGTCGAGGACGTCGATTCGTTCTGGCAGGAGCGTGGCCAGCCACTGGACAAACTTTACCCGATGGTTCGAGGACGCTTGACCGAACTCAATGGTCAGCCAGTCAAGGAAACGGTCAGCAAGGATGAGAATGTTAACGCTCTCAACCGTGAACTGAACCTGACCTGGATGTCGGCCTTGCCGGACGACAACGAGATAGTCGAGGGCGCCTGGTTTGGTGAAAACCAGAAGGAAGGTGTCTCGGTGGAAGCGGAGCTGGCCGGAAAGCTGGGACTGTCACTGGGCGACGAACTGACGTTCACCATTGGCTCGGAAAAGGTGACAGAAGCCGTCACCAGTATTCGGACGGTCCAGTGGGACAGCATGAAGCCCAATTTCTACATGGCGTTCCCGCCGGAGGGCGGGCTCACCGAGATGCCCGCGACCTGGATCACCAGTTTTTACCTGCCCAAGGACAAGAAAGATGCCCTGAACGAATTTTCCCGGCAGTTCCCGACGGTTTCCGTTCTGGAAATTGATCATGTGATTGAGCGGATCCAGGAGATCGTCCGGCAGGTCACCCAGGCGATTGAAGCCATTCTGGCGTTGATCCTTGCCGCCGCGCTTGTGGTGATGGCTGCAGTCGTCAGTGCGACGCTTCAGGATCGACAGAGGGAAGGCGCGCTGCTGCGAACACTTGGCGGGCGCCAGAGGTTGCTGGTTCGCAGCACCATGCTCGAATTTGCGTTGCTGGGTGGTTTCGCAGGTGTGCTCGGAGTGGTCGCCGCCGAGGCGGCAGTCTGGGCGCTTCAGTTCAGGATGTTCGAGGGCACATTCCAGTGGCACTGGCACGTGGTGCTGCCGATTCCAATCGTCAGCGCCGTTGTTCTTGCCCTGTTCGGCCGCTGGCAGCTACGGCCGGTGTTGAGTGTATCGCCGATGCTGTTGTTGCGACGCCTCGAGTAGCGCCGGGCGGCTTCAGCGGTAGTTGGCGAGAATGGCATCCAGCTCGCCATTCGCCTTCATCTTCGCCAGTTCTCCGTTGAACTGGCTGGCAAAGGACTGCCAGTCTTTCCGCAGCATTAGCCGGAACCCGTAATTGCTGATGCTTTCGTTGCTGATGTCGAAATGCTGCCGCAGCCCCTCGTTTCTGAGAATCCACTTTCCGACGAGCCGGTCGGCGACGGCGGCGTCGAAGCGGTCACCGTGCAGCACGAAGGTGAACATGTCCTTGTCTCTGGAAACATCAAAGCGGCGAATCCGACCTTCCTCGAAGTAGGGCTCAAGCAGCGGATATCGGTAGCCGAGGTGGGTGACAATGGTTTTGGAGATCAGATCGTCCGGGCTCTCGTAGTAAAAGCTGGATTGTGCTGGCACAAAAAACACTTCCTCGATGTCGACTACCGCATCGGTAAACAGGAATTTCTCCGGGGCGTCCGCCCACTCCCGAGCCCTTGGTGTGGCATCGATGTATCCATTAAGCAGCATCTGATCTACACGTTTACGGGGGATTTGCTCAGCGATTACCCGGTATCCGAGCCTCTGGGCTACCTCGGACACCACATCCCACATGATTCCTGATGGTTGGCTCTGGTCACCGATGAGATAGGGCGGGTAACCATTGGGCGAAATATTGAAACGGAAAACCTTTTGTTCGCCAGACGTATCTTGTGAGGCAAAAACTGGCGAGGAAAGTGCAGTCAGTACAAGAAGAAGGACACCAAGAGTGGCATTAACAGGGCGGGGATATCGGTTTTGCATGCGGTGGGGCTCTCTACGGAACAGTACTGTAGGTGGATAATGAACCCGGCTATCATCCCTGCCAGAATTGGCTAATTCTCCTCTCTTGCTTGATCAATTTCAATGATGTGAATTCTATCTCCACACAAGGCAAACGCCGGGGGCCAGGCAGGGCCCCCGGCGAAAAAGTCACGCCCAGGCGCGGCGCAGAACTGAGCGGGCATCCTCCAGCGTTACTTCCTTCGGATTAAACATTATGGAACCATCATCCAGCGCCATTTCAGCGATATGGTCCAGCTGTGCCTCGGTCACCTTACCGGTTTCCTTGAGTGTCCGGGGCAGCTGGCAGCGCTTGTACAAGGCATCCCGCAACTTCCGGATCGCGGAAATACTGGCCTCTGCCCGGCGGCTTGCCGGTGTTGCTGCAAAGACTTCGGGGCCCTCGAGGTACAGCAAAAGTTCACCCAGGGGTTCCCGGATGGTTTCAAGGTTGTACTCCAGGGCGTAGGGCAGGTAAAGACTCATGCAAAGGCCGTGGGGCAGGTGGCAGACGGCGCCGGTGGCGTGCCCCAGGGCGTGCACCAGACCCACCATGGAGTTGGAGAAGGCGATGCCGGCCATGGTCGAGGCTTGCGCCAGCTCCAGTCGTCCGTCGCTGTCTTTCGGGTTGTCCATGACCTGAAGGAGCGACTGGCTGATTTTCTTGATGGCCGCGGTCGCGTAGGCGTCACTCAATGGGTTTTTCGCCATGCAGGTGAACGCTTCGGTTGCGTGGGTCACGGCGTCCATGGCTGTGGCGGCAGTAATGTGCGGCGGCAGGGTGAGGGTCATGCGCGGGTCAATGATGGCCGCGTTTGGCAGCAGGAACGACGACGTGAAGGGCAGCTTGACGCCCTTGGCTTCATCGGTGATGACCGCAACCGATGTAACTTCCGAACCGGTCCCGGCTGTTGTCGGCACCACGAAGAAGGGCTTGAGCGGATGCTTGAGCACACCGGCACCGCTGTACTTGGCGATATCGTCACCACCCTCGGAAACCAGGATGTTGACGGCCTTGCCGGTATCGATCGCCGAACCACCGCCCACGGCGATGATGGAGTCGCACTTTTCCTGACGATAGATGCCGGCGATATCGCGAACCACCGTGGTCGAGGAGTCGGGCGGAACGTCATCATAGATGGTGGTTATTTCCAGCCCGCTTTCCTCGCAAGCTGCGATCACGGGTTCCAGGAGGCCCGCAGCCCGCACGCCCTTGTCGGTTACGATCATTGGCCGCTTGGCAGCCATTCCGGTCAGCTCGTAAGGGATGTGTTCAAGGGCAGCCTTGCCGGCAATGACTTTTACCGGGCAGAAGAACTCATAGTATTTATTGGTCATCACGCTCTCACTGTCTCAACGAAATTGGTGGCAACTTTCAGGTAAATGCGCGCGGCGCTGATCAGCTTTTCCGGCAGGTGGAGGTCGGCCGGGTATTCCTTTACGGCGCGCTCGGCGACCATTTTCGGCAGGATGAAGGACTCAAGCCGGTTCAGTACCCGCGTCATCCGCACGGCATAGCTGATGTCGCCATCCACCAGCATGCGGTCATTGGCGAAAGCCACTGATGTTTTTTCCTGGAAAGACAGCACCAGGAAAGCGTGGGCGATGTGCTTGAACTGAATCGACAGGTCGATCGGCCGTGGGGCCTTGTCACCGTGGTAACGGAAACGCCCCTGGCCGGTATGCTCGACGATCAGCTTTGAGCCATCCGGCATTACCATCATCTCAAACAGGAAACCGTCAGGCAGTGCCCGGGCTTCGTTCTGAACCTTCTCGTCCACCTCGCTCACAGCCTGCAGGGCTCGCCCCATCACCTGGAACATCAGTTCCACGTACAGTCGGCGCGCCTGGAAGACCATGGGCTGGATACGTTTCGCTAGCATGTCCGTCATCCAATCGTTGTTGATGTCACCTGATTTTTAGAGTTATTGCTCTAAAAGTCAATGGAGGCGATGACAGAAGATGTGCGTCAGACCGGCAATCTTGATCCCGGGCAATAAAAAGGCCGGAACCCCTCGGGACTCCGGCCTTCTAAAGTCAACGATTCCGGCGGCAATTATTGCGTGAGTGCCGCCAGTTTACGTTTGGCCTCTTTAGCTACGTCTCCACCGGCTTCGGCGGCCTTGCTGTAATAGGCAATGGCTTCATCCCGGTTGTTCTGTTTTACCGCAACATCGCCCAGTCGCAGGAAGGCAATGGAAGTGGGGACGGTTTCATTGGCTTTGGTCAGATTCTCCCTGGCCTTGTCCAGATTGTTGAGCCTCAGAGCATTCAGGCCATTGTAAAGGCGATACTTGAACATCTCGGGGTAGAGCTCCACCGCCTTTTCAAAGTCGGCCGCAGCCTTCTCTGTTTCCTTCTGGTCCTGATAAATGCGGCCGCGAAGGGCATAGAACATGGCTTCCCGTGGCAGCAGACGGATGGCTTCGTTGATCTTGTCCAGCGCAGGCTTCATCTCGCCTTTGGAGGCCAGCTCCATGGCTTTGTCATGGGCATCGTAAGCCGGTTGCAGCGAGCGGAGTTTGGCCATCTTGCGTTCATAGACGTCCTCACCGCGGTAGCCGCCCGCGCCAACCTTCTGCACCAGTTCGCGGTTCTCCTGCACGCGTTTCGCTGAGGGGGGATGGGTCGCGAACAGGCCATCAATGAAACTGGACTGACGCCCTTCGGATAGTTTCAGGAACAGCTCCTGAAGCTCCACTGCTGCCTGTGGGTCATAGCCAGCTTCTTTCATGTAGAGAATGCCGTAGTGGTCGGATTCGAGTTCATCGCCCTGGCTGTATTGCGCCAGCGCAAGTTGCGCCCCAAGGGCAGCACCACCCATGATCAGACCAGCCCATTCGTTGTCCGACAGGGCAAAGCCAAGTCCGGCAACGCCGGCGCTGATCAGCATTCCCTGCTGCATGCGCTGAACACTGTGCCGGGCTGCCGCATGAACAATCTCGTGCCCCAGAACCGAGGCAAGCTGAGCCTCGTCGTCAAGCTCTGTCAGAAGGCCACGGTTAATGGCGATCTTGCCTCCGGGAAGGGCCCAGGCATTCGGTACACTGCTGTTCAGAACCACGAATTCGTAGGGCAGGTCCGGTCTGTCGCTGACCCTGGCCATTTTCTGGCCAACCTCGCTCACATAGAGCGTCAGCTCCGGGTCCACATAAAACCGACCGCCCTGGGTTTGCTGGGTGGGCACGTACTGCTCGGCGCCCATGGCGAGCTCCTGGCTTTCACCGATCAGCGAAAGCTGATTTTCCCCGGTAACCGGATTGACCGAGCAGCCGCTGAGTGTCAGCGCCAGCGCAATGGCTACCAGGCTGTTTTTGATGGCAGACAGGTTCACAGTAAGCTCCCTTTTGGATGATGCGATGTCGGGTTCGTTCAAAACAGTTGCCCGCTTCCTGAATGGGCAGTTTATAGCACATGATCGGCCATCAGTGGATTACCGCAACCTGCCCGGCGGTGGTGACGAGCAGGCCCTTGGCGTATCATAAGCGTCTGTTCCCGCTCTGTTTCACCAACTTCGCACCCAAGGCAACCCATGAGTAATTTACTCGAACTGATCGCTTTGCTCTGGTTCCTCGTCTGCTGGCTGGGTTATACCGAATACTCGAAACGCCGTGCCGCGGACCGTCCCTGCCTGTCCAACACCCTCGACCTTTACCGGGAGGACTGGATGCGCGTCATGTTGCGGCGGGAAAACCGGATTGCCGATGCGTCTGTGGTCGGAAACCTGGAGCGCAACGGTGCGTTTTTCGCCTCCAGCTGCCTGCTGATTCTCGCGGGTATTATCACCGCCCTCGGCTACACCCAGGAAGTCATGGAAGTATTCAGTACCATGCCCTTCGGCACATTGCCGACCCGGGAAATCTGGGAACTTCGCATGGTGGTGCTGTTGGTGGTCTTTATCTACGCCTTTTTCAAATTCACCTGGTCCATGCGGATGTACAACTTTGTGTCGGTGATGGTGGGCAGTGCCCCTCCGCCAGACGACACCAAAACCAGCCCCGCTGGCAGGGAGGCGTTTGCACGAAGTGCCGGCAACATCTGCAATCTTGCCGGCGATGCCTTTAACCTTGGGCTGCGGTCCTACTATTACGCACTTGCCGTGGTAGGCTGGTTTATTCACCCGATTGTCTTCATGGCGGCGTCCACGCTGGTTGTTGTCGTTCTCTATCGACGCGAGTTCTGTTCGACGGCACTGGAAGCATTGAGGGCAGGGAAGGTCTTCGAGGAGCCGCTGCCCGGCAAGGCGGAAAACAGCCCAAAACCTAAAAGCTGATCCACAGGTTGAATCTGAATGAACGATGATATCCGACGGAAACGGGTTAGCCGTTTTATAGCCACCCTCAACCAGGCCAAAGAGCTTGGTCTGTCGGTTACCGAGGCCACAAAAGGCAGCCTGACACTGTGCCTGCCTTACAGTGATCGCATTATCGGTAACCCGGACACCGGAGTGATTCACGGTGGGGCCATCACCACCCTGATGGATACCACGTCAGGGTGCGTGATCCTCTGTGCCCTGGAAGATTTTGAACTCTGCCCGACGCTGGACCTGCGCGTGGACTACATGCGCCCGGCCCAGCCCCGCAAGCCGGTTTATGCCCGGGCTGAAACCTACCGGGTAACCCGGAACATCATTTTTACCCGCTGTGAAGCTTACCAGGAAGGCGGTGAAACCATCGCCAACTGCGTGGCCACCTTCATGCGTATCGGGAAGGATGCCAGCCCGAAACATTACCGGGACCTGATTACCGGAGGTGAAGAATGACCGATCCTGAAATCCTGCGTTACACCCAGGAGACCGGTGACTTCAGCCGCATGCTCAGCAGCATTCCCTATGCCACCTGGATTGGTCTTCAGTGTGAGCAGTTTGGAGACGACCTGATTTTCCGTCTGCCCTGCAAAGACTCCAACCTGGGTAATCCCATCCTGCCGGCCATCCACGGGGGCGTGATCGGTGGCTTCATGGAGATGTCTGCCAACATCTACCTGATCATGTCCCAGGAAAGTCTGCGCATGCCCCGTATCGTCGACTTTTCCCTGGATTACCTCAGGGCCGGTCTCAATCGCGAGACCTACGCCGAATGCCGCCTAACCCGCCAGGGCAACCGCGTTGCCAACGTGATGGTCAGCGCCTGGCAGAAATCCCGCTCGCAACCCATTGCGACTGCCAGGGCGCACTTCCTCCTCGAAGACTGATCTTGCCTATACTCCGGGGCTTGAAATGCCCCGGTGTGCCCCCACTTTTTGCTCAGACTGAGATTTTTGTGCAGGAGCGAGCACGGAGGCCGTTCCGAAACACGCTGTGAATACGTCCATGTACGCTCGGCTCCGCCATCCATGGCTCCGCACGGTTTCGGAACGGCCTCCGCGCTCACTCTCAAAGCTATGAGGTAACTCGGGCACAACGCCGTGCCTGTTTATTCGTTTCAGGAGACTAAAACGCCATGACGGTTGAAGCCAATAAAGAAACGCTTGGATTCCAGACCGAAGTGAAGCAACTGCTTCACCTGATGATTCACTCGTTGTATTCCAACAAGGAAATCTTCCTTCGTGAGCTGATTTCCAACGCTTCAGATGCCGAAGACAAACTGCGTTTCGCAGCGCTGAAGGACGACAGCCTGTATGAAAGCGATCCTGAGCTGAAGATTCGCCTGGATTTTGACGAAGAGGCGAATACCGTCACGCTCACCGACAACGGTATCGGTATGACCCGTGACGATGTTATCCAGAATCTTGGCACCATTGCCCGTTCCGGTACGGCTGAATTCCTCCAGCAGTTGTCCGGCGATGAGAAGAAGGACAGCAAGCTGATCGGTCAGTTCGGTGTTGGGTTCTATTCGGCGTTTATTGTTGCCGACAAGGTTGATGTATTTACCCGCCGCGCGGGTGCGCCTGCAGAAGAAGGTGTGCATTGGGAGTCCAAGGGTGACGGCGAGTTTTCCATCGAGCAGGTCAATCTGGATAACCGCGGCACCCAGATCGTCCTGCATCTGAAGCCAGACGCCAAGGAATTCGCCAACGGCTGGAAGCTGCGCAGTCTGGTGAAGAAGTACTCGGATCATATTTCCTTCCCGGTTGTCATGAAGGCTGAATCCGACGAAGGTGAGAAGAAGGACGAGTACGAAACCGTTAACGATGCGACAGCGCTATGGACACTCCCCCGTACCGAGATCAAGGACGAGGAGTACAAGGAGTTCTACAAGCACATCGCCCACGATTTTGAAGACCCGCTCACCTGGTCCCACAACAAGGTGGAAGGCAAGCTGGATTACACCAGCCTGCTGTATATCCCGGCCCGTGCACCGTTTGATCTGTACAACCGTGAAGCGCCCCGTGGCCTGAAACTTTACGTGCAGCGCGTGTTCATCATGGACGACGCCGAACAGTTCCTGCCGCTGTACCTGCGTTTTGCCAAGGGTGTGATTGATTCCAACGATCTGTCCCTCAATGTGTCACGTGAGATCCTGCAGAACGACAGCACCGTGGAAAGCATCCGCACCGCGCTCACCAAGCGGGTCCTGGATATGCTGTCCAAGCTGGCCAAGAAGGATCCCGAGCAGTATCAGAAGTTCTGGGGCGAGTTTGGCACGGTATTGAAAGAAGGCCCGGCGGAAGATTTCAGCAACCGCGAGAAAATTGCCGGCCTGCTGCGCTTCGCCTCTACCCACACCGGTGAAAGCACACAGAACGTGTCGCTGGATGACTACATCAGCCGGATGAAGGAAGGGCAGAAGAAGCTTTATTACATCACTGCCGACAACTTCACTGCGGCCAAGAGCAGCCCGCATCTGGAAGTCTTCCGCAAAAAGGGCATTGAGGTGCTGATCCTTACAGATCGCATCGACGAGTGGATGATGGGTTACCTCAGCGAATACGACGGCAAGCAGTTGCAGGATGTTGCCCGTGGCGACCTGGACCTGGGCGAGGTCGAGACCGAGGAAGACAAGAAACACAAGGAAGAGGCGGCTGAAGAGCACAAGGACCTGCTGGAGCGCATCAAGAATGCCCTGAGCGACCGGGTGCAGGAGGTGCGTGTAACCAACCGCCTGACCGATTCACCGGCCTGTCTGGTGGTAGGCGATTTCGATATGGGCGCCCAGATGAAGAAGATCATGGAAGCTGCCGGCCAGAAAGTACCGGACAGCAAACCGATCTTCGAGATCAATGTTGATCATCCGCTGGTCCAGCGACTGGAAAGCGAGAAGGGCGAAGAGCGGTTCAACGAGCTCTCTGCCGTTATCCTGGACCAGGCCACCCTGGCCAGCGGAGAGCAACTCCCGGACCCCGGTGCCTATGTCACCCGTCTGAACCGCCTGCTGCTTGAACTGGCGAACTGATCGCCAATGCAGCAGATTATTGTGGATATCAGCATCAGCCCTGATGAGTGGATCAAGCTCTATCAGGGCGTTGCCACAGATGTTCACACCACGGCCCGGGACGGACGCTCTGTCCGATTCCCGGCCCGTATCCTCTCCCGTTTTTATCTTCGCGATGGCATTCGCGGCAGTTTCCGCATCGTCTTTGACGAAGCCGGCAAGTTTTCATCCATTGAGCGGCTCTGACCGACCAGAGCTTCATCCATAAATAAAAACTCTCACAAATTTATTTTTAATTAATTGTATTACGCCATCGGTCCCGCGCTACGGTGGAGCTGTTCTCGTTAGGCAGGAGCAGATCCATGTCCAATGTAATGTCACTCAGTCGTTCAATCGCATGGCCGGACTTTTTAGACATTCTGGCGAGATATTCAAGTGATTACGCTTGTGCCCAGTAAGGCAGAGAACCCGCAAACATTGCGGGAAATCCTATAGGCGCACGCTATCCGGGACATAAGAAATACTCAGAGCAGATTATTGGGTGTGTCCTATAGTTAGAAGTGCCTGAATCAAAGCAGTGTCGTTTTGCCAACCCCAATGAGGAGAGAAAAATGACAGACAACAACAGTGCGGGCGGAAAGTGTCCCGTAATGCACGGTTCAAACACTCAGGAAAAAGCCGATGTAGCCGGCTGGTGGCCTGAGAACCTCAATCTCGACATCCTTCATCAGCACGACCGCAAAACCAATCCTCTCGGTGAAGACTTCGACTACCGGGAAGAAGTGAAAAAGCTTGATCACGAAGCCCTCGAAAAAGACATGCACGAGCTGATGACCAACAGTCAGGAATGGTGGCCTGCCGATTGGGGGCATTACGGCGGCCTGATGATTCGACTGGCGTGGCACGCCGCTGGAACCTATCGCCTGGCCGACGGTCGTGGTGGTGCCGGCACCGGTAACCAGCGGTTCGCTCCGCTGAACTCCTGGCCCGACAACGGCAACCTCGACAAGGCACGCCGCCTTCTGTGGCCGCTTAAGAAAAAATACGGCAACAAGGTGAGCTGGGCCGACCTGTTTATCCTGGCCGGTAATGTTGCCTATGAGTCGTTTGGCCTGAAGACCTTCGGTTTCTCTTATGGCCGCGAGGACATCTGGCATCCGGAAAAAGACATCTACTGGGGCGCGGAAAAAGAGTGGCTGGCGCCGTCTGACAGCCGTTATGAAGACGTCGACAAGCCCGACACCATGGAGAACCCGCTCGCTGCAGTGCAAATGGGCCTGATTTATGTGAATCCTGAGGGCGTGAACGGTGTGCCGGATCCGCAGAAGACCGCGGAGCAGGTGAGAACGACCTTTGCCCGCATGGCGATGAACGATGAAGAAACCGCAGCGCTGACCGCTGGCGGCCATACGGTGGGCAAGGCTCACGGTAATGGCGACGCCGATGCCCTCGGCCCGGAGCCGGAAGGGGCTGACGTTGAAACCCAGGGCTTTGGCTGGATGAACCCGAACCTCGACGGCAAGGCGACCAACGCGGTTACCTCTGGCATCGAAGGTGCCTGGACCTCGAATCCGACCAAGTTCGACATGGGCTACTTTGATCTGCTGTTTGGCTACGAGTGGCAGCTGACCAAGAGCCCGGCTGGTGCAAACCAGTGGGAGCCGATCGACATCAAAGAAGAGCACATGCCGGTTGATCCGACTGATCCGTCCGTCCGTCGCAAGCCGATGATGACCGATGCCGACATGGCAATGAAAGTCGATCCGAAGTACCGCGCAATCTGCGAGAAGTTCATGGCAGATCCCGAGTACTTCAAAGACTGCTTCGCCCGTGCCTGGTTCAAGCTGACCCACCGCGACATGGGGCCCAAGTCCCGCTATATCGGACCGGGTGTGCCTGATGAAGATCTGATCTGGCAGGATCCTGTTCCCCAGGGCGAGACCAATTACATTGAGGAAGTGGTCAAGCAGAAGATTGCCGGGGCCGGATTGAGCCTGAACGAGCTGATCTGCACCGCGTGGGACAGTGCCCGTACTTTCCGCGGCTCAGACATGCGTGGTGGTGCAAACGGTGCGCGGATTCGCCTGGCGCCCCAGAAGGACTGGGAGGGTAACGAGCCCGATCGTCTGGATAAGGTGCTGAAGGTTTACGAGCAGATTTCGGCTGACACTGGCGCCAGCGTTGCTGACGTTATCGTGCTTGGCGGTAACCTTGGCATCGAGATGGCAGCCAAAGCAGCCGGCCACGAGGTTCACGTACCCTTCTTGAAGGGACGTGGTGACGCTACCGACGAGATGACGGATGCCGAATCCTTCGATCCGATGGAGCCGCTGGCGGATGGCTTCCGCAACTGGCAGAAGAAGGACTACGTGGTCAAGCCGGAAGAAATGCTTCTGGATCGTGCCCAACTGATGGGACTGACAGCGCCTGAAATGACCGTCCTGCTGGGTGGCATGCGGGTGCTCGGTACCAACTACGGCGGCACCAAGCACGGCGTATTCACCGATCGCGTTGGCCAGTTGACCAATGATTTCTTCGTCAATCTGACTGATATGTCGAATCGTTGGGAGCCGACTGGCAAGAACTCGTACAACATCGTGGATCGCAACAGTGGCAATACCAAGTTCACTGCGACCCGTGTTGATCTCGTGTTCGGTTCCAACTCGATCCTGCGTGCCTACGCAGAAGTGTATGCCCAGGACGACAACGAAGAGAAGTTCGTGAAAGACTTCGTTGCAGCCTGGAGCAAGGTCATGAACGCCGACCGGTTCGACGTCGAATAAGACCTGTAAGCAAGCGATTGGACACCCCGGTTTCGGGGTGTCCGTCTATCAACTTCCCGCCAAATTCCTTACAATCCGCTCCGTGTGATTTTTGATCAGTCTCACCCCGAACAGACCCTGTAATTGCTGGAGCACTCATGCGCATCATTCTCGCCCCAATGGAAGGGCTGGTTGACGCACCCATCCGTGAAACCCTTACCGGGGTAGGCGGCATCGACCGTTGCGTAACGGAATTCGTTCGTGTCACCCATGGCATGCTGCCACCGAGAGTGTTCTACAAATACGCCCCCGAATTGTACAACCGGTCGCTCACTCAAGTGGGCACCCCCGTTGCCGTTCAGCTGCTGGGTTCAGACCCTCACCAGATGGCGCGCCACGGCGTGCGTGCGGCTGAACTCGGCGCCACCCAGGTGGATATCAACTTTGGTTGCCCGGCCAAAACGGTCAACAAGCACAAGGGTGGCTGTGTGTTGATGCGCGAGCCGGAGCTTATGCATGAGATCGTGGCTGCTGTGCGTCAGGCTGTGCCAGCGCATGTGCCGGTCACAGCCAAAATGCGGCTGGGGTATGACGACCGATCCATGGGTGTGGCTTGTGCCCAGGCATTGGAAGCGGCAGGCGCGGCAGAGATTGTCATTCATGCCCGCAGCAAAGTAGACGGGTATAAGCCGCCGGCCTATTGGGAGGAAATCGCCCGGGCCCGGGAAGCTGTCAAAACCCACATAATTGCCAATGGCGAAATCTGGAGTGTCGCGGACTACTGGCGTTGCCGTGAGGTGTCCGGCTGCGATGACGTGATGATTGGCCGTGGCCTGATCGCCCGGCCAGACCTCGCCCGGCAGATCAAGGCCAGCCAGCAGGGCAAAACGGTGCCGGATATGACCTGGCCGGAAGCTGTCGCCCTGGTTCGTGAGTACGCTACGGTTCTTCAGGGCTGGCTTGAGGACCGCTATGTGACCGGTCGTATCAAACAATGGCTTAACTTTCTCCGCCAGGGTTTCGCCGAGGCAGAGGCGCTCTGGCCCGAGGCCCGGAAAATCCGTCAGGTGGCGCCCATGATGGCATGCCTGGAACAGCGGGTTATCCTGACGGACTCCCGCGCTGCCTGATCCTCATTCAAGCGCACTGACTCAATCCCCACGCGTTGACCTTCCCGCCGCCTAAACTGGTATCAACGGGATTGTCGTTCGTATCAATACCGGTACCAATAAAAAACGAGTGGGAGGACGAACAACATGTTCAGAGCAGGTTTGCGCAACACGATGGCCTTTGCCGGAGTGTCAGTCGGTATGCTAGTGGGCGCCGCTATGCCGGCTGCCGCCGACGACCACGTGGTGAAAGTCACACCCCTGGGAAGCCACGATGGTGAGTTCTGTGGCCGGGACCGGGCGCTGGTCTTTGAAGATCCCAATGGCACCCGAATTCTCTATGACGCCGGCAGAACGGTCGCCGGTCCGGATGATCCCCGACTGGGCAAAATTGATGTTGTTCTGGTTTCCCACATGCATGGGGACCATGTGGGTGATCAGCGCATCAGCAAGACCAATCAGGGCACGTGCGGATCTCCAGACACCGGCGTTTCAACATTGCCACAATCCAACACTGTTGATATTGCGGTAAAACACGGTTCAAAAATTGTTACGGGTAGCGAAATGCCCGCCTTCTTTGCCGCCAAGCTGAAAGATGCCGGCGGTGATCCTGCAAACTCGCTGTTGGTTCGGTTCGGTGGCGAGCGTGAGGTTGGCGGAGTGGCAATTACGACCGTGCCGGCTGTGCACAGCAATGGCGTATCGCCTTCGTTCCTCACCGGGCCACTGGCAGAGTATCTGGCTGCCGCGGGTGTTGGCGCCAGTGTCGGACCACCCACGGGCTACGTGCTCAGGTTCTCCAACGGCCTGGTGGTCTACCTGTCCGGTGACACTGGCATTACTGCCGAGCAAAAGCTGGTCGTGAAGGATCACTACGGTGCGGGACTTGTGGTGATGAACATCGGTGATACGTTCACCACCGGACCGAAACAGGCCGCCTACGTAATCAATGACCTCGTGCAACCGAAGGCGGTTATCGCCTCCCACGCCAACGAACCTGCGACCTCCGGTGGCATGGTGCAGGAAGGAACGCGCACGGCTCTGTTCCGGGATTCAGTGACAGTGCCGGTTCATGTGCCCCTCAGTGGCCGCACCATGGCGTTCAATGGCATGGCGAGCTGCGTCTCCGGCTGCAACTAAGGGAACACGGGCACGCAGGGCTGTTGCCGGTCAGTCTTCCATCTCCGGTCGGTAATGGCCCGCGCGAGCGGCACCGTTCAGGCGGGCCCGCTTCAGCATTGCTGCCTGAGCCTCCGGACCATTGTCCAGATTGCCTGCCCAGGCCTTCTGTGCCGGTTCCTGCAAAGCCCGTCCGTAAGAGAAGCTCAACTCCCAGGGCTGCGCGCCCATGCTGTTCATGGCGTTCAGATTGAGAGTGGCTTCTTCCGGTGTCTGGCCGCCCGAGAGGAAGAAAATGCCGGGTACCGCAGCCGGTACCGCCCTGCGAAAAACATCGAGAGTCGCTGTCGCCACGGCTTCCGGGGATGCCTTCGGGCTTTCCTTGCCCGGCGTCACCATGCTGGGTTTGAGGATCATGTATTCCAGTGCCACCTTGTGTCGGTAAAGGGCGTGGAACACCTCCCGAATCACCGCCTCGCTGACTTCCGCGCAGCGCTCGATGGAATGGTTGCCATCAATCAGTACTTCCGGCTCAACGATCGGCACGATACCCAGGGACTGGCAGATCGCCGCATAGCGGGCGAGAACCTCGGCATTCGCCTCGATCGCCTGCCGTGAGGGCAGGGTGTCCGATATATGGAACACATCCCGCCACTTGGCGAACCGGGCCCCCTGGTTTTTGTAGATCTCCAGGCGGTCCTCCAGACCATCCAGGCCAAAGGTGATTTCATCACCGGGGGCATTCACAAGAGGGCCTTTGCCCTTGTCTACCTTTATGCCCGGCACAATGCCTTTGCTGGCCAGCACCTTTGGCATGGGAACATTATCCAGGCTCTGCTGGCCGAGAGTCTCTTCAAACAGAATGACCCCGCTGATGAATTCTCCGAGCCCGGAAGCCGAGAAAATAAGGCTTCGGTACTCCCGGCGCATATCTTCGCTCGACTCCACGCCAACGGCCTTGAAACGCTTGGCAATGGTCGGGTGGCTTTCATCCGCCGCGAGAATTCCCTTGCCGGGCTGAACCAGTTCCCGGACGGTAGAGTTGAGTTCTTCCTGAATGGTCATGGTGAGCTCCTGGTTGATCCTTGAAAGTCTGTTGGTCGTTCGGCCAGCCACTCTATTGTAGACGTTGAATAGCGGTCTGGAATTTGATCTGCGCTAAGGCAGAAACCGATCTCCTGAATTAGGCTGTAGATGATAACAACAGGAAAACGGGAAGACCTGAATATGAAAACCGTTGTCAGCGTCAGCCAGGGATCTGGTGAGTACGATTATGATATCGAGACGTCGTTTCTTGGGCAGCCTTTCCGGATTATCCGGATCGGTACGGAAGGCGATCTTTCCCGGGCCGAGGCGGTTCTGGAGTCCGTGCATCCGCAGGCAGATGCCATCGGTCTGAGCATGGTACACGATCATTACGAGGTGGGCCGGGAGCAGCTTGAACACCCGGATACTGCCCGCCTTGAGGCCTGTGTGCCGGATAAGCCGGTAACCACCGGTGCCGGGTTGCGGGCTATCCTGCAGGAATGGGCTGTGCGTCATACCCAGTCTGAGCTCGGGCATTTCTTCGACAATGCCCGGGTGCTCTTTTTGAATGGGCAGGCCGGTTACCGGATTGCCAGGGCCCTTTCCGAACATACCGAGAATCTCTTCTTTGCCGATCCTTACACGGATTTCGGAGTGCCCAGGCTGCTGACTTCCCTGAAACAGCTGGAAACCTATACCTCGCTCACTGCACCCATCATGTTCAGGCCTGCGGCGGTGAAAGCGGTTGAAACCATTCTCCGAACACCGCTGTATCGTTTGGGTGAGAACCTGGTGAAAGGTTCGCTCCATCACGCGGTCTCCGAGGCTCATGTCATCGTGGCTTCGATAGGCGACCTGGAGAATTTCACGGCGAAAGAGCTGGATGGAAAAACCGTGATCACCTCGCGGGTAACGGACGCGGCTATGGACTGGATGCGTTCGCGCAAGGTTGCCATGGTAGTGGATTACAGTCCCTGGCTGGAGGGCCGCCCCGTTGGCGTGAATGTGATGGAGGCGATGATCAGTGCGGCGCTTTCCAGGACGCCGGACCAGTTGGGCCCCGATGACTATCTGGATGTTATTCAGAGCCTGCAGATTGAGCCGCGAATCCTTTACCCGAACGGTTATCGCCGGGTTAACCGGTTTGCGTTTGTCATTCACCCCCTGTCGCAGCAATACCTCACCAAAACACCGCCCCTGGACTGGGTTGCCAACGTATCGCCGCCTGTGGTCATGAACCTGGTGGAAAAGGCCATCGCGTATTCGCCACCGTTCATCTACTCCAAGGTATCCGGAATCCGGTCACCCAATGGCGATGAGGTGGAGGGCTGGCTCATTACCGTTGGTGGCACACCTCGGGAAATCATGGCCCACGGGCCGGAATTTACCTACGCCCGGTTGCTGCAGGCGGCCAAACTGGCCAAGAAACTCGGCGCCCAGATCATGGGCCTGGGTGCGTTTACCAAGGTCGTGGGTGATGCCGGTATAACGGTGGCCAAGCGGGCGCCGCTGCCGATCACGACCGGCAACAGCTACAGCGCATCCGGTGCCCTGTGGGCGGCCCATGACGCCATGAAGAAAATAGGGCGGGTGAGTATTGGCCCCAGTGGCAAAGCGGCCGGCAAGGCTATGGTGGTGGGCGCTACGGGTGCTATCGGGTCGGTCTGCGCCAGATTGCTGGCCAAGGCAGTGGACGAGATTTATCTGGCGGCACCGGAGCCGGCCAAACTGCTGGCTCTCAAGGAAAGCATCGAACAGGAAACGCCGGGTGCCATCGTACATGTTGCCGGCTCTGCCGAACGCGATCTGGCCGACATGGACATGATCGTGACCGCCACCTCCGGGGCCGGCAAACGTATCCTGGATATCATGAAAGTGAAGCCGGGCTGCGTCATAACCGACGTCGCCCGCCCACTGGATATCCCGGCGGAGGATGTCGCCAAGCGGCCGGATGTGCTGGTGATCGAATCTGGCGAGATTCAGCTACCGGGTGAAGTGCATATGAAAGACATCGGGCTTCCGAAAGGCATTGCCTATGCCTGCCTGGCGGAAACCATCGTGCTTGCTCTGGAAGCGCGTTTCGAGAACTTCACTCTCGGGCGGAATATCGAGTGGGAAAAAGTGCGGGAGATTTACAAGCTGGGGCTGAAGCATGGCATGAAGCTGGCCGCCATTTCCGGGGTGAACGGTGTGTTCACCGAGGAGGACTTCGAACGGGTTCGAGTCCTGGCGGCCAGCGAAGAAGCACCTCAGGCAGAAGGATCAAGCACACCGGCGTAGCGAACGCCGCTGAGCAGGGCCATCTCCCGATGCCAGGTGGACAGGTCATCTATGTTCAGTTTGCTCAGGCTGTCGTGGCCACAGGCTCGTGCCATCACCTGCATCAGTGAGACAGAGGCCTCAAGGAAGTTCCGCAGCTGTTTGGCAGACTGGTCGACGTTCAACCGTTGGCGCAGGTCCTTGTTCTGGGTCGCAATGCCTGCCGGGCAATTGTTGGTGTTACAGATACGGGCTGCAACACAGCCGATGGACTGCATGGCACTGTTGGCAACGGCAATACCGTCAGCGCCCAGCGCCATGGCCTTCACAAAATCGATAGGGACCCGCAGGCCACCGGTAACGATCAATGTGACCCGTCCGCTTGCGCCGCGGTCATCCAGATAGCGCCGCGCACGCGCCAGGGCAGGAATGGTGGGCACACTGATGTGATCACGGAAGATCTCGGGTGCAGCGCCGGTGCCGCCGCCACGGCCGTCGAGAATGATGTAGTCGGCGCCGGCATCCAGGGCGAATTGCACATCCCGCTCGATGTGATTGGCGCTCAGCTTGAAGCCGACGGGAATACCTCCGGTCACTTCCCGAACATGGCTGGCGAAGCGCTGGAAATCCTCAACTGAGCGCAAATCGTCGAAAGTGGGTGGGGAGTTGGCCGGTTCGCCCTCAGGAATATTGCGCACCTCTGAGATCTTGCCGGTGTTCTTGTTGCCCGGCAAATGGCCACCGGTGCCGGTCTTGGCGCCCTGGCCACCCTTGAAGTGAAACGCCTGCACTTTCTTGAGCAATTCTTCCTTGTAACCGAACTTGGCGCTGGCCAGCTCGTAGAAGTATCGGGAATTTTCCTGTTGCTCCTCGGGCAGCATGCCGCCCTCGCCAGAGCAGATGCCGGTGCCGGCTAGCTCGGCGCCACGAGCGAGGGCAATCTTGGCCTCCTCCGACAACGCGCCGAAGCTCATGTCGGAAACGAATAGCGGCATGCTCAGTGTCAGTGGCTTGCGGGCTTCAGGCCCGATTACCAGTTCGGTCGAGACGTCGGCGTCGTCTGCCAGCGGCTTACTGGCCATCTGCGCCACCATCAGTTGGAGGTCGTCCCAGTGGGGCAGGGTGTGGCGGGGCACGCCCATGGCAGTTGTCGGACCATGGTGGCCCATACTGCTCAGCCCCTCACGGGCCAACTGATGAATAAATTCAACGGTGGGTTCTTCTTTGGTGGATTTGGCCTTCGGCGCATCACCGGATTCCTCGTCGCCATCATCGTCTGACTCCGGCGCCTCCTTGCCAACCTGGTCATCGCTGAACTGCTGGTGAGTGCCGTCACAATAAGGCGCGCTTCCGGTCTGTTTACACTGGCACAGAACCGCCTCTTCGTCTTTTTCGGCCTTGAAGACCTTGGGCTTGAACCCCGTATCTCCGTGGGAACCGTCGCAGAACGGCTGGTTGTTGGAACGGCCACAAACGCAGAAGGCGTATTCCTCGCCTTTTTTCAGGCTGACTTTCTTGGGCTTGTTATCAGCGATCACCGGATTGCTCATTGCAAGGCTCCTTGTTTGGCGTATGCCACAAATGTACAAGGGTGTACGGGCATTAAACGCAAATAGGCTACTTGTAATGATCAAGTGTGGATCAGGACTGACCGCGCCGCCAATGCGGCGCGGCTCGCTCGGCGTCCGATTGCGGCTGCAGGCCCGCCCTGGCTGCACGCGCCGCGTGCAGCTTCCGGTAGCTCTCGATCAACCGCTGATGCTTCTCCAGCCCATCCAGTTGCATGTTCGTGGCTTCCAGGCCGTGGAAACGAACGCTGCCATCCACTGAGCCAACAACAGCTTCCATGGTTTCCTCGCCGAACATGCGGGTGAAGTTGGTGATGTAGTCGTCCAGCTCCATTTCGTCGTCAAGGGTGACTTCGAGAACCGCATACATGGCTCGGTAGAACAGACCGCGCTCAACGGTGTTGTCGTTGAACTGAAGGAACATGTCGACGAATTCCAGGGCTTCTTCATGCCACTGCAGGGCAAGGCAGATCAGGATCTTCAACTCAAGGATCGTGAGTTGGCCCCAGATGGTGTTTTCATCGAACTCCACGCCGATCAGGGTGATGATCGTCATGTAGTTGTCCAGCTGGCTGGCTTCCAGGCGTTCCACCAGATCGGCCAGTTGCTCATCGTCCAGGCGGTGCAGGTTGAGGATGTCTTCCCGATAGTCCAAAGCCATGTTGGTATTATCCATGATCAGGTCTTCCACCGGATACACCTCGGAATAGCCCGGAACCAGGATTCGGCAGACCGGCGCGCCCAGTTCCTCGTAAACGGCGACATACACTTGCTTGCCCAGTTCCTCAAGGATACCGAACAGACACTCGGCTTCCTCGGCGTTGGTGCCGGAAAAATCCCATTCAACGAAATCATAATCGGACCTGGCGCTGAAGAACCGCCAGGACACCACGCCTGTGGAATCGATAAAGTGCTCCACAAAGTTGTTTGGCTCGGTCACTGCCAGGCTGTTGAAGGTGGGCGCCGGCACATCGTTGAGGCCCTCGAAGCTGCGGCCCTGCAGGAGTTCCGTCAGGCTTCGCTCAAGGGCCACTTCAAAGCTCGGGTGAGCGCCGAAAGAGGCGAACACGCCGCCCGTTCGCGGGTTCATCAGGGTAACGCACATTACCGGGAACTGGCCGCCGAGGGAGGCGTCCTTTACCAGAGTCGGGAAACCCTGGGCTTCCAGGGCTTCAATGCCTTCCAGGATGTCCGGGTATTTTTCCAGTACCTCCCGGGGCACGTCCGGAAGGGCAATTTCCTCTTCGATAATCTGCTTCTTTACCGCCCGTTCGAAAATCTCCGACAGACACTGAACCTGTGCTTCGTTCAGGGTATTGCCCGCACTCATGCCGTTGCTGAGAAACAGGTTCTCAATCAGGTTGGAGGGGAAATACACCACCTCGCCATCCGATTTTCGCACGTAGGGCAGGGAGACAATGCCCCGGTCGGCTCTGCCGGAGTTGGTATCAATCAGATTGGAGCCGCCAAGCTCGCCGTCCGGGTTGTAGATGGCGAGGCAGTGGTCATCCAGAATACCTTCCGGCAGCTCGTCGTTGGGGCCCGGCTTGAACCACTTTTCGTTCGGGTAGTGGACGAAGTCGCTGTTGGCGATGTCCTCACCAAAGAACTGATCGTTGTAGAAAAAGTTGCAGCTGAGCCGCTCGATAAATTCGCCCAGGGCAGAGCACAGGGCGCTTTCCTTGGTAGCTCCCTTGCCATTGGTGAAGCACATGGGTGAGGCAGCATCGCGAATGTGCAGGGACCACACGTGCGGCACAATGTTCCGCCAGGAGGCAATCTCGATCTTCATGCCCAAGTCTTCAAGGATGCCAGTCATGTTGGCGATGGTCTGCTCCAGGGGCAGGTCCTTGCCTTCGATAAAGGTCTGGGTGCCGCCTTCCGGCTGGGTCATCAGCAGTGCCTGGGCGTCCGCGTCCAGGTTCTCGACGGTTTCAATCTCGAAGGTCGGGCCGGTCTGGACCACTTTTTTCACGGTGCAGCGGTCGATCGAGCGCAGGATGCCCTGGCGGTCTTTCTCCGAAATGTCCTCGGGCAGCTCCACGGAAATCTTGAAGATCTGGTTGTAGCGATTCTCCGGGTCCACGATGTTGTTCTGGGACAGGCGGATGTTCTCGGTGGGAATGTCCCGCGCGAGACAGTAAACCCGAACAAAGTAGGCCGCACACAGGGCAGAGGACGCCAGGAAGTAATCGAACGGGCTGGGCGCCGAGCCGTCGCCCTTGTAGCGAATCGGCTGGTCCGTTACGACCGTGAAATCGTCAAACTTGGCTTCAAGTCTGAGGTTCTCGAGAAAGTTGACGTTGATTTCCATTGCAGAGAGTCCTGGATCGGAGAATTTGGCGCGCCATGGTTTTTAATGGCGGCCATTATCCAGTTTTTGCAGGCGTTCGTCTTGGTCGGTCTTCTACGGATGATGTAACGCCAGCTCGACGGCCTGAGCTGCGTGAATCTCCGTGGTGTCGTAGAGGGGAACCCCGGTATCCGCCTGCTTGATCAGCAAGCCGATCTCGGTGCAGCCCAGGATCACCGCCTGCGCGCCGCGCTCGGAAAGCGAGCTGACAATATCGAGGTAGATGTCGCGCGAGTCCGGCTTGATCTCTCCCAGGCAAAGCTCCTCGTAGATAACACGATGCACCTCGTCCCGCTGGATTTCATCCGGCGTGAGAACGTCGATACCGGCGGCCTCCAGTCGGTCCCTGTAGAACGCCTGTTCCATGGTAAATCGCGTGCCCAGCAGGCCTACCCGGTTGATTCCATCATTCTTCAGCACCTGAGCTGTGGCATCTGCTATGTGTAGCAACGGGATCTCGATCGCCTGTTCAATTTCAGGAGCAACCTTGTGCATAGTGTTGGTGCCGATCACCAGGAAATCCGCGCCGGCCCTCTGCAATGACAAGGCGGCGTCGGAAAGAATGTCGGCAGTAGCGGGCCAATCACCTTTGTGTTGAAGCGCTTCGATCTCGGCGAAATCCACGCTGAAGAGCACCAGCTTCGCCGAATGCAGCCCGCCCAGTCGGCCTTTGACCCCCTCGTTGAGGAGTCGGTAGTAGGTTTGGGTGGATTCCCAGCTCATGCCGCCGAGAAGGCCAATCGTTTTCATGGGTAATCTCCTTATTATCCGCTAATTGTCACGATAATCAGCGCCACTGCATAGACCGAGAGCATCAGGGCGCTTTCAAACCCGATCTTGCCAATTCCATAGCGTTGGCGCCGGACCATTCCCATTAACAACGTGGCTGTCATCAGTATGCTGACAAGCCCCCAGGTCATCTGTATCGGGGTAATGTCGTGATAGATGGAACCGCCAGGGTAGCCCACATCGGCTGAAGCGATCACCAGCATATTAAAACAGTTGGTGCCGAATATATTGCTTACCGCCAGGGTCAGCGCGTTCCTGCGGATGGCAGCAATGGTGGTGACCAGCTCGGGTGAGGAGGTAGCGAGCGCGGTAAACAGGCCGCCAATCAGGGTATCGGACAGGCCCGTTTCGTCACTGATCACTTTGGCCCCTTCCATCAGTACCCATCCAGCTATGCCTGTAATTGCAGCCAGAATAATGAAAGTGACCCAGGCCTGGGCAAGACCGCCGCGAAGATAATGACCAGGCTTGTCGGGAACGGTCTGGCGGGTCAGTCGGGGAAACCACATGGGTTTACTGTCTGTTGTGCGAACCAGGTGAAGCCCGAACAAATACGCTGCGGTAATCACGGGTGTGATTGGGTGTATTCCCCAGAGGGAAACTGGTGGACTCGCAATTGCCAGTAGCGGCAAAGCCAGCAGAACGATCAACAACGCGGCCAGCATCAGGTTGGTGGAAGATGCAGCTGCGTGCTCCAGGTTGGCCTTCCGGTACATGATGTCTGCAATGCCCAGAAACACCAGGTTCGCAGCCATGCTGCCCATGACATTGCTCATGGCCAGATCCGGCCTTGAATCCATGGCCGCGCTCAGCGTGGCGGCGAAGTCGGGCAGTGAGGTTACCCCGGCCAGCAGAAAGATGCCGAACAACGCCTCGCCCAGACCTGTGCGATCAGCCAGTTCATCGGCGACCCGCGCAAGTCGGCTGCCGGCTGTCACAATAACGACGGATGCGATGGCAAAAGCTATGATGCCGGTAGTCAGTGATGGAAACACTCAAGGCCCCAGACTGTTGCGATTGCTTGAATTGCTTACGGTAACTATAGCGGTTGCGGAATGGCCAGGATGAATATCGGTGCCCGGAGAAAGATTCCGGCTTCTATAATAGATTCAGGAAACCGGGTGACAGAGTCGGGGCAAAACGGGAGCGATGCATGAGCAATCTGATGAATACTGTTGAACAGAACTGTGATTCGGCCGATGCGCCGTGCAGCGCCATCGAAACCATTTTGAGCCCCCGGGTTGCCAATCTGGGCGGCTTCTCCGTACGTCGGCTGTTGCCAACCGCGAAGCGGAAAATGGTAGGCCCCTCGGTATTCTTTGACGAAATGGGCCCGGCGGAATTTCCGGCTGGCCAGGGTCTCAACGTACTGCCGCATCCCCATATTGGTATTGCCACTGTTACCTACCTGTTTGAGGGCGAGATACTGCATCGGGATTCCGTTGGCAGCTACCAGCCAATCCGGCCCGGAGATATCAATCTTATGGTGGCCGGCAGCGGTATCGCCCATTCCGAGCGGGAGCGTCCTGAGATCACCGCAACGGATCACCGCTTGCATGGGCTCCAGCTCTGGCTGGCCCTGCCGCAAGAGCACGAAGAAACTGCGCCAGCGTTTCACCACTATCCAGAGGATGACATCCCCGCGGTTGAGATAGACGGCGTGCCGGTTCGAGTCATGATCGGCAGTGCTTACGGAGTCACTTCGCCGGTGCTCAAGTTCAGCGAAACCCTGTACCTTGAAGCCACCCTTAAAACCGGTCAGACCCTGGCATTACCCCAGGCGCCTGAGCGCGCCGTCTACGTTGCCAGTGGCGCCCTGCGAGCCCATGGCTCTGAGCTGCCTACCCACAGCATGACGATCTTTTCCCGACAGCCCGGTGTTGCCATTACCGCCACAGAGGATACCCGGATTGCCGTGATTGGCGGTGAGCCGCTGGGCAAGCGTTTTATCGAGTGGAACTTCGTCTCTTCTAGCAAGGCCCGTATAGGTACAGCCAGAGAAGACTGGCGGGCAGGGCGGTTCGAGAAAGTCGTGGGTGATGAGGAAGCGTATATACCGTATTAGCCTGTCGTCTCGGTTTTCCACGGGCCCAACGCCTTGTATCCGGGGGCTGCAGCCCTCAGCCTTGGACTAAGCCACTTATTTTGCAAAAGGGGAAGCCAGAGTCCATGGAGCCCGTCACCAAGAAGCCCTGCATTGACGTCTGCGAGTTTAACAAGAGGGCCATCTGTAAAGCCTGTGGCCGAACCAGGCAAGAAAAAAAGGAGTGGAAGCAGCTCTCTCCTGACCAGAAGCAGGCGATCTGGACGCGTATCCTGGAGTCTCACGGCTCGGGTAAAGGAAAGAATCCCAAAGCATTGCGCGAGTTGTACGAGAAGGCCCAAAAGAAGAAAAAAAAGAAGAGCTGATCGCCGCAGCGGTTTTCAGGCTGCGGCGACCAGAGACGTCAGGATGAAGCTTTAGAAACGATATTTGGCGTTTGCATTCACAGTGCGCCGCTCGCCGTAGCCGCAGTCTGCGCCTTCGGAGCGGCACCAGGTGATGTACTCGTCATCGGCCAGGTTTTTGGCATCTACGGTGAAGTCCCAGTTCTGCCAGGTGTAGCCAATCATGGCGTCGTAGAGGGTAACGGAAGGAACGACGGGCCCGCCTCCTGAGCCAACGTTGTCACCCACGTAGCGCACCCCGGCACCGACCCGCCAGTTGTTGGCGATGTAGAGCTGGTTCCACCAGGAAGCCTGACGCTCGGCCACATAGGGGAGCCGGTTGCCAGAGGCGTCATCCCTGGCATTCAGATCGGTGTAGGCCAGTTGGGTTTCGAAACGCTGCCACCGCTTGTTCACCTGCAGCTCCCAGCCGTCGATCACCGCGCCGGTCTGCTCAACACCTCCGGGGGTGCTGCCGTCGCTGATCCGGTTCTCCTGGGTAATATCGAAGTAGGCTGCAGTAATGCCAAGGGACTGGTCCTGGGACACGTACTTCACGCCCGCTTCCTGTTGGTCGCCGGTGGTGGGTTCCAGTGTGTTGGCCGCGGCGGTGCCATCGGTACCGAGGTTCATGCTGAAGGCTTCAGCGTAGCTGATGTATGGGGAGATCCCGTTTTCGAATCGGTACATCAAGCCCGCCCGACCAGTGGTGGCCTCCTCGTCGCTGACGGTATCTGATCCGGAGACGGCCAGGCGGCGGTTCTCGGCCCAGTCGTGGCGAAGGCCGGCCGACACGACGACGTTGCCGATCTCGATGTGATCGGCAATGTAGAGGCCGATTTGCTCAATCTCGTTGTCCGGCCGGTCGGTCGGATTGATGGCACCGTCGTTCAGGTTGCCGTACTGTGGATCATATACATCGAAGGTGCCACCCAGGCCATAACCGTAAAAGTAATTGTCCTGTTTCCAGAGCGCGTCCTGGCGGTCGGCGCCGATAATCAGACGATGGCGGGTCATGCCCAGCTCAACATCACCCTCAAGGCGAGCGTCCATGTTGAAAATGCGGGTTTCAGCATCTGCCGTGTAAATGGTACGCGGCACTTCGCCATTGGCGTCGGGAACGCTTGGAATGGTTATCCAGTGTTCGCGGTTTTCGGTACTGGAGCGGCTGTAGCGAGCAGTGGCGGAAAGCGCCCAGTTGGTATTCAGTTGATGATCAACAAACAGGGTAGCTTCGGTCTTCTCCCGATCATAACGATCCCATCCTGGCTCCCCAACGAATCGCTCAGAGCCGATAAACCCTTGCGATCCTGGCTCCAGGGTGCCGGCCTGTGGCAGGAACTGAGCGGATACCTGGCCTTTGTTCTCCTGGCGGTTGAGGAGCAGGGTAACGCTTGTGTCATCGGTTGCGCGCCAGGTCAGGGAAGGGGCGAGCACGTAGCCATCGTCTTCCACATAATCCACCTGGGTGTCACTATCGCGTCCCAGTGCGATAAAACGGTACAGCAAATCACCGCTCTCGTTGACGGGGCCGGTTACATCCACGGCCAGCTGCTTACGATTAAACGTGCCGTACTGGGCCCAGATCTCGCCGCCCTGTTCCTCTTCCGGGAGCTTGGATACCCCATTGATGATGCCGCCCAGATCGCTCTGGCCATAAAGCATGGAGGAGGGGCCCTTGAGCACTTCGATGCTCTCAAGGGCGTACACATTGGTGCGGACGGTGTTGTAGGAACCGTAGATCTGACGCAAGCCATCCAGGTAGCGGCCGGCGTCTACTCCACGCACTTTTGCGGAATCGATTCGGGTGTCAAAACCGAAGTTGCCCGCGTTAACCCCTGGGGTGTAGAGCAGGGCGTCCTGGATGTTCTTGGCGCCGGAATCTTCGATGAAGCTGCGATCGACGATTGAGACCGAATAGGGTTGCTCTTCAACCGGAACGTTCAGTTTTCCAACGGCCGGCGTTTTTTCCAGAGGCATATAGTCCGGAGCGGTAATCGCATCAGAAACCACATCGAGAGCTTCGAGTGTGGTCGCGTCGTTGGTTTGCGATTGCGCCATGGCCAGAGAGCTTGCGCCGAGGAGTGAAACCAGTGCTGCAGAGCTGCAGCGTCGGGAGCGAATGACTATCATACAAAAATACGCCTTCGTTGTTAATGCGGAGGCGAATGATAACAATTATCATTAAATAAACAAGAGGTAATGAAATCGCGTGACAAGATCAGTCGATAGTAAACGAGAGGATTCTCGAGAGGTGGCTGTAGGGCAGGCCACTCTCCTCATGCCAGAGATTAAACGCTTCCTGCGCCTGCATCAGCCCTTTCTTGCTGGTGGGTGAGGCATCCAAAACCTCTTCCCTATGCAGCGCGGCAATAACATCCCGTGAAAGGATAAAGCCGTCCCAACCCACTCGCCGCAAAAAGTACTGGGCGCTGTTGCCACCGAGCCTCGCTCCGTTGCGTTTAAGCCACATCAGCAGGCCGGCCTGGTCACTGCTGGGCCAATCGGCGAGGAACTTGCCAAAGCTGCCGTGTTCCCGGGAGGCATCGACAATCATCCGCGCATTTTCGGGAACGGTCTGAATTTTCTGAGCGTTCCTGACGATGCGTTCGTCGCCCGCCAAACGCTCAAGCACTTCGGGAGGAACCTGCTGCCAGTAAAGCGGTACAAAACCTTCGAACGCCTCTTCAAACTTCGGCCATTTGTTTTCGATCACCCGCCAGACGAAACCGGCCTTGAAGATGCACCGGGTGATTTCCGAAAGGTATCGATCATCACCAAGAGCCTCAAGCTCGCCGGGTGCCGCCACTCTCGGCAGCCGTGCGCGAACCTCGCTTTCGCCGCCTTTCTGAAGAACGGCCTGTTCGTAGATGCGGGAAAAGGACATAGCGGTCTCTGAATCAGTCCAGTGTGTTAAGTGATTTTTTCCGGCCAATGTGCGACAGGCCAATAATCAGGGTTCCGAGCAACCCGAGGGCAGGGCGCACAATCAACCGGAATACCCAACTGCCGATGTACAACACCGGCAGTAGTATCAGCATCCACCCGAGAAACTGCACCAGCTTTACCGGGTAGCCCATTACTTCCGCTACCTCTGCCAGGACGTCATTGATGATACCGGGGTGTGTGACCACCAGATACCCCACGCCAATCACAGCGGGCCATTTTGCGTAGCGGGCGGTCGTCATCAGCATGCGCCCGCTAGTCGTGAGACGAGCGGCCAGTGCTGCGGACCGGGTACCCCTGGCAGCGCCTCTGGATGAAACAGCGACAGCCCGTCCTACCCGAAGTACCTTCAACGCGCTGGCAAAAACCAGAACATCCACCGACGCCCAGCCGATATCAGAGGCGGTCACGTCGTCACCGGTGCGGTGCTGAATCTCAAGGTTGCGTATACCACTTGCGAAGAACTGGTTGATGTTCTCCAGCACCCGTTCGGTTCGAACCCAGATGACGTCGCCCTGCTCGTTAAATACGAACTGGCCCAGGAAATCGTGCCCTTCTTCCTGAATAAAGCGCACGGCGTACCACCCGCGCTCTTCCGGAGTCAGCTTTTCCTTTCGGGAGGTATTTTGTTGGCCGCCGGTACTGTTATCGGTTTCTTCGCCTCCGGTAAAGAACTCAAGAGCCGCCTGATATTTGCTCGCCAGATCGTTCATCAGCTCGATAGAGCCAACAGGTTTGCTCAGGAAATAGTGAATCGGCGGAAGAATGTTTTCGCCATAGAGCCGAAGAATTTCCCGGAATTCCGGTTCGGGACCATATAGGGGAAATACTTCGCGTGTCATCGCCGGGTATCGCAAATACGCTGCCCGGGCCTTCAGTAGCAGCAGTTCGTCGTCTGCCATATCCAGCAAGGCTGCCTGAACTTCCAGTGGCTCTTTCTCGATCCGGGGGAATTCCCGGAGAGTATTTTCCGCCTGAATCTGGATCAGCCGCTCTTCAATCAGCATGGGCCGGGATGTGACCGTCGACAACAATGCAACGATCACCGAAATCCCCAGAATCAACAGGAGTTTTCTCATCGAAACTTACCCCGGGCAGGAATGAGTCAAAGAACCGTGTAGGGGTTGCCGCTTTTGTAGCTCGATCAACCAGCGACTACGCTTTGGAGAGTAGCGCAAATGTATACGCCCCGAAAATGCAGATCATTCCGGGATTGGGCTGGCATGCTTTTGGCGAAGGTCGAACTGGAGTTGCAAGTGGCGGTAAATCAAGCGAAGCGTGGATTTGTGATCAGAGAGGCCCGGGAAGAGGATCTGCCCGAGATGGTGGGCTTCCTCGCCAAACTGGCCCTGCATGTTTCGGGTGCGCCTCCCCATGACTTGAAGGAAAGCGAGTACAAACGGCTTCTGCGAACCCTGCACTCCGCGCTGGACGATCCCAACAGACGACTCGTTGTGGCCGAAACCAAAAGCGCCGGGCTCGTGGGCATGGGTTATGTTTATATCTGGAGAAGCCAGGGCATCTGGGAGCAGTCGGAAGCGGCAGAATTCAAGTCTGGCGTTATTGATGATATCTGGGTAGAGCCGGACTTCCGGGGGCTTGGTATCCTGAAGGCACTGTTGCGGGATCTTGTGACTTTCGCGGAGGAGCATCACGCCTCGGAGCTGATCCTCGAATACTCTGCTTCAAACAAGGAAGCCAAGGCTGCCTGGACCAAGCTGGGTTTCAAACCGACCGGGGTTCGCGCGGCGGCATTCACCTCGGTGGTTAAGCAGGCGCTGGCGGAATCACAAGGATAAGAAAAGGAAACAGGCCATGATCGGCGATCGCAGTGTGAATGTGTTTTACGATGAGATCATGCTCGGGCATAACCCCGAGGTGGATCTTCCGTTCATGCCCAGCCGGGTGGAAAAGCGAGTGCGATCCATTCTTCAGGGCTTGGATTTCAAATGGAGCTATCCGGAGCACCCTGGGCGGATCAGCGCCATCAAGGAGTATCTGGATGAAAACCCTGTGGCAGGTACTCAATTCAAATCGGGTGCGGCTGCCGCAACCTACGATCAGCTGGCCCGGGTACACACCACCTCCTACCTTGACCACATCTTCTCACTGGACGGGAAACGGGCGTGGCTTGATAAAGACACTACGGCGGTGTCACCCGACAGCATCAAAGCAGCCACGGCTGCGGCCGGCAACGCCATTGCCGCCGTTGAAAGCGTTGTGAAAGGGGAGTGTGACAGCGCGTTTGCCCTGATCCGCCCGCCCGGCCATCATGCGGAACCGGTTCGGGCACGGGGATTCTGCCTGCTCAATAATGTGGCCATTGCTGCGGCCCATGCCCAGGCCAAACTCGGCTGTGAGAAGATTCTGATCATCGATTGGGATGCCCATCATGGCAACGGTACCCAGGACATTTTCTGGGCAGACCCCGATGTCCTGTTTTTCGATACCCACTGCGCGGCGCCATTCTATCCCGGATCCGGTCACCTGGAAGAGATCGGTGATGGACTGGGGGAGGGCTACACCATAAACGTGCCACTGCCGGAGACGGCTGGCGACGTTGCCTTTGAGAAAGTGTTCCGGGAGATCCTGATGCCGGCGGCGGATTACTTCAAGCCGGATCTGGTGCTGGTCTCTGCCGGCTTTGATCCGCACAGAAACGACATGGCCCTGAACCTCACTTACGATGGCTTCAAAGTAATCACGGGCATTGTCCAGGCGATTGCCGACAAACACTGTGAGGGACGGTTAGCGCTGGTTCTGGAAGGTGGCTACAGCCTGAGTTCGCTGTCCAAGGGGGTGCACGCCGTGCTCGAAGTGCTGGCCGGAGGGAAGGTGCCGGAAGTTCATGAGATCGGCGTGCCGGAGGCCGAGGAGGCAGCTGAGTTCCATCGGTCTGCCTTCAGTGATGAGGACTGAGCCCGCTTTGAACACGAGTAACACTGTTAGCTGGTTGAAAACACCCGGCTGGCGGCTTCCACAACAATCCCATGCCGCTTGGCCAGTTTCACCCGGTCATCATCGTAGCCGCCGCCAATCACCGTCGCTACCGGAATGTCCCGACGTTTCAATTCACTGAGCAACTGAAAGTCCCGCTCAAAAATTCCCTGTTCGGAAATGTTTAGCCGGCCGAGGGGGTCATCCCTGAATACATCCACGCCTGCGTCATAGAGCACGATATCCGGCCGCGATAACGCCAGTGCTTTGTGCAGCGTTTCGCTGACAACCTCAAGATAGGCCCCGTCTTCGAGGCCATCCGGTAAGGCGACATCGAGATCGCTCATCTTTTTCTCGAACGGGTAGTTGCGCTCACAGTGAATCGAGCAGGTAAAGGCATTCGGCTCATTCGCCAACAAAGCAGCGGTACCATCACCCTGATGCACATCCACATCGAAGATAAGCACACGTTCAATGCCCTCCTGTTGCAACAGCACATTGGCGGCGATCGCCAGATCGTTGAGGATGCAGAAGCCGGCGGCGTAATCGTAATGGGCATGATGGGTACCACCGGCCAGGTGACAGGCAATGCCATGCTGAAGGGCCAACTGCGCTGTCAGAACCGTGCCTGAAGGAGCCAGGAAAGTGCGTCGGACGGGGCCCTTGCTCCAGGGCAGATTCATCTGCCGTTTCTCCCGCGCCGAGAGTTGATCGCCGGCGAAACGGGCGAGGTAATCCGGGCAGTGGGTGCGGGTCAGCCACGCCTGGCGGCAGGGGGCAGGGCGAAAGCTATTGGCTTGAGTGAGAAGCCCTCTTGAGCGGGCGTAATCGGCAAGGAGGCCGAATTTTTCCATGGGAAATCGATGCTTTGCCGGGAATGGGAAGCTGTAGTCTGGATGGTGAACCACGGGTACGGGCATTGGATCGTCCGGCTGCAGTGGATTTGCGACGTCAGAATGTTATTTGGCAGGCACGGCTGCGATGCCAGAATCACACATCGCCTGGATTTCTTCGGCGGAATACCCGCACTCGGCCAGCAGTTCGCCGGTTTGCTCGCCGAGGCGCGGAGCTCCCTGCCAGTGCTGCTCCGGTGCGGCCGAGAATCGCGATGGGGCCCTGGCCTGGCGCAGTCGGCCAGCCTGGGGGTGGTCGTAGTGTGAGAGCAGATCGTTGGCCAGCACCTGGGGATGGTCGAGCACCTGAGTGCGGGTCAACACCGGGGCACAGGGCACTTGTTCGGCTTCAAGCCTTGCCAGCCAGTGTTCGGCCGTATCGGTTTTGATGACCGACTGGATCAGCTCCAGCCTCGCATCAATATTCTCCTGGCGCAGCCGGGCAGTCAGGAACCTTGGATCCTCCGCCCACTCCGGGCGGTCCACAGCACGAATAAGGGCTTGCCACTCTCGATCGCTCTGAACCGCAATGGTGATGTAGCCGGTTGTGGTCTCATAGATGAGATCCTGAAGGCTCGCAGCCTCCTGCTGTGGCACCTCACTGTGAACAAAGGTCTGGCTGCCCATGTCGGAGCTCCAGAGAAACGCGATGATCGCGTCCAGCATGGACAGCCGGACATGCTGGCTTTCCCCGGTGCGTTCCCGGGCGAACAGAGCCGCGGTAATCGCCTGGGCTGCGGTTACACCGGTGAGCTTGTCGGGCAGGATGGTCCTAACCAGTTGCGGACGCAATTCATCGGCGCCGGCCTGCACGGTGGCCAATCCGGAGAGGCCCTGGATCAGCGGATCGTAAACCGGTCGCTGGGAATAGGGGCCGGTATCACCGAAGCCACTGATTGATACCATCACGAGATTCGGGGCCACCTTGCGCAGCTTCTCCTCGCCAAGTCCCATCCGCTCAATGACGCCCGGCCGGAAGTTCTGCACAAAGACATCGGCAGACGCTACCAGTCGAAGCAGCGCGTCGCGTCCTGCCTTTTCTTTCAGGTTCAGTGCCACTGATTTCTTGTTGCGGTTGTTGTTGAGGTACAGCGCCGACATATCGCCCTGCCGATTGGCCGCGGAGCGAGTAAAGTCTCCACCCGCCGGATTCTCGATCTTGATAACCTCGGCACCCTGATCCGCCAGTATCATGGTCGCGAGAGGCCCGGAAATCATGGCTGTCAGATCGATAATGCGGATGCCATCGAGCGGTCCGGTCATGGTCAGGACTCCTGTTTTTCCTTGGAGGCGCCAAAAAACGTGAGTGCGCCACTCTTAAAAAGGGTTCGTACTCTAAACTTTATGCGGATGCCGATCATTTACCAGTACGCAACAGAGCAGGAAATTCATCAAACCAGAGGAGCGCCAGTGTCCACCAGTGTTGAAATGACCGACATTTTTCTCGAGTACCCCACAGAGTCCGGCAAGGTTGCTGTACTCAAAAATGCCTCCCTCATGGTGCCCCCGGGAGAAACACTGGCAATCACAGGCCCCTCTGGCAGCGGGAAAACGTCCCTGCTTTTGTTGCTCTCCGGCCTGCAGCGACCGACCAGTGGTGAAATTCTGGTCGGCGATCAACGCCTGGGCGACATGGACGCCAATGCTCTGGCCGACTGGCGAAGTGAGCACCTTGGCATTATTTTCCAGTCCTTTCACCTGCTGCCTGGCCTCACGGCCCTGGGAAACGTGAGTCTGCCGCTTGAGATTGCCGGCGAGGCCAGGCCGCGGGAACGAGCTCTCGCCATGTTGGAGGCAGTTGGTCTCAGCCATCGGCTGCAGCACTACCCGGGGCAGCTCTCTGGCGGCGAGCAGCAACGGGTAGCGATCGCGCGGGCTCTGGTTCATCAGCCAAGCCTGTTGTTGGGGGATGAGCCCACAGGCAATCTGGACCACGAAACCGGTGAGAAAGTGCTCTCTCTGCTGTTCGACTTGCACAAGGACAGCAAATCCACGCTGGTACTGGTGACTCACGACGAGCGCGTTGCCGAGCGTTGTCAGCACAGGGTCCGGATGGACGGTGGGCGTCTCTATGCCTCCTGAACGCTCCACAAACCCGCTCTGGATGCTCCGATTCGCGATCACCGACCTGCGGTCACGTATCTCTGCATTGAAGATTTTCCTGGCCTGCCTGATTCTCGGCGTTACCCTTGTGGCTGCGACAGCCAGCCTCTACCGGGTGATCGAGCAAAGCTTGCTGGCGGATACCCGCGCTCTGCTCGGTGGCGATGTGGAGCTGGATACCAGCGAGCCGCTGCCCGATGATGCGCTCGAATGGATTCGTGCTACCGGCAAAATTTCACTGGTTCGGGAATTCGATACCATCGTCAGCGGAAGCGGCGGCGACGGCTTCTTCCGGGCGGAGATACTGGTTCCGGATGCTCTCTATCCCCTCTACGGCGAGCTGGAGCTAACGCCGGATGAATCTCTGGGGGCGCTTACAGACCAGAAGGAAGGGCAGTGGGGGGCTATCATCGATCCTTTGCTGGCCGAACGCCTGGGCCAGTCGGTGGGTGACCAGATTGAGATTGGCGCCGCCACCTTTCGAATCAGCGGCCTTATCGAGAAGCAACCGGATCGGAGCCTGAACGCCAATTGGCGAGGTCTGCCGATCATGATTTCCGAGCAGGCCGTGGAGGCAACCGGTTTGATTCGCCCGGGTAGCCGCGTGGATTACGAATACCGGGTACAAACCGAACAGAATCTCGACACCTGGCTTGCGGAATTCGAGCAGGCATTCCCGGATGCGCGATGGGAAATCACTACGTTTGCCGAGCGCAGCGAACGGATTTCCGAGCGTCTGGACCAGATTGCCACAGCACTCATCCTTATCGCTTTCACTACATTATTCATCGGTGGCCTCGGCGTTGCCAACAGCATCCACGCCTACCTCGATGAAAAGCTGGGCACAATTGCCACCTTGCAAACACTTGGCCTGCGTCGCAAACCGCTTGTCGGCATATACCTCCTGCAGATTGGTGTATTGGGCAGCCTTGCAGGGCTTATTGGCGGTAGTATCGGGCTGGGGCTTTCCGCCCTGGCGATCAGCCTGGCGGGCGATGCCTTTGCTCTGGCGGGGCCCGATGGGGCCGTCGGTTGGTTGTCCTTGTGGTTGGTTCCCTTGCTGCTGAGCTGGCTGTTCGCTGTTCTGACTGCTTACGTGTTTGCACTGCCGGCACTCGCTCGAGCCCTGGCTGCTGCGCCGGCCGGGCTTTTCCGGGGACAGGTCGAGGCGGCTCCAAACGAGCCTCGCAGCTGGCGGATCGCCAGCTATCTGCTGCTGGCCGTTTACATCGGCGCTACTCTGTTCTGGCTCCCATCGCCTCATCTGGGCTTTCTGTTCCTGCTGGCGGTTACGCTGCTTTGGGGCCTCCTGGAAGGTTTGATCAAGGGGTTGCGCCGTGGAGCCAAAGCCCTGGAAAACGGCGGTTTTGCCGACCGCAGGTTTGCCCGGCGGTTGGCCCTGGCCAATCTGCACCGGCCGGATTCGCCGCTCCGGGCAACCCTGCTGTCACTGGGTACCGCACTGACGCTTGTGGTGGCCTGCACGTTGATGGTTACCACGCTCCTGAGGGCGCTTGAAACCACCATACCGGAACAGTCTCCGGCGCTAATCCTCTATGAAGTGTTCCCGGACCAGATGGAACCGCTGCAAAACGGCCTGGAAGCGTTGGATGCTTCCAGCCGCGTCGAGTTGCTCCCGATGGTCCGATCCCGTCTGGACACTATTAACCAGAAGCCGATTGCGGAGGTTCTCGCCGATAACGCCGAAGCTCGGCGAGAAGCCATGGGAGATGAATACAAACTGAGTTATCTCTCGGGAAACCCCGAAGCACTGGAACTGGTGGAGGGCAACTGGTGGGAATCGCCGGCCCCCGAGGGGGAGCCCGCTTACATGGCCATGGAGGATCGGGAGGCTTACCAGCTTGGACTGGGGGTGGGCGACCAGCTCACCTTTACTGCACAGGATAAGAGCATCGACGTCGAAATCCGTGCAATTTACCGGCAAAAAGGGCTGCAGACCCGATTCTGGTTCGAGGGCATATTGCAGCAAGGCGCACTGGACGACTTGATCAGCCTTTACGTTGGTGCGGTCTACCAAAGCGATGAGGCGGCCAGGGAATCCCAGCAATGGCTGGCACAGACCATCCCCAATGTAATCACGATGCGCACCGCTGACTGGCTGGAAACCGCAGGCGATCTGCTGAACAAGGCAGCCGCGGGCCTGGCGGCTGTGGCATCGGTCAGTCTTCTCGCCAGCCTGCTTGTGCTTTCCAGCGTGGTCAGTGTCAGCCGCAGGCGGCAGCTTTACGAGGCCAACCTGTTGCACTGCCTTGGCGCCCGTCACGGAGCGATCCGCCAATCCATGCTGCTGGAAACCGGTTTGCTGACCTTTCTGGCAACGGTTTTCGCGACAGCGCTTGGTGCGCTAATTGCTTTACCTGTAGCTGACCTGGCCTTGAAGCTGCCGGCAGGCGATTTATGGTGGATTGGGACACTGGTTGCCGGAGGTGTCAGTTCGCTGGCGCTGCTGGGTGGACTCCTGCCCACGCTCAGGGCAATGCGGTTAAACCCCGCGGTGTTGCTCAGAGACCGTTAAAATGGCCTGCTATAGTAATAAATTCGTCTTTTTGATTAAGGAGGTGTAAACATCAGTTAAATCATAGACCTAAGAATATGAAAAATGACTGTTTGTTCGTTTTTTGGCCGCTATCACGAGTTGCAGGCTCAAAAAATCCGGTTATATTGAGGAAATTAAGGAAAATTGCCTACCAAATGGCAAATTTCAAAAATTTTCACTAAATAATCTACGGTAGTATTTTTACGTATGCTTTTTGCACATAACTCCTATTGTGTAGGCATAACGGACACACACTTTTCGCCCACGAAAGAAAAAGAGAGAATAACTATGATTCGCAAACTAGCACCGCTTGTATTCGCTTGTGCTGCGGTAACCTCCGTAAGCGCGACAGCCGATCAGCTGGACACCGTGATTCAACGTGGCACTTTGAACTGTGGCGTGGTTCTGGATTTCCCACCAATGGGATATTTTGACGAGAACAACGAGCCTGCAGGCTTCGACGTCGATTACTGTAACGACCTGGGCGAGGCGCTCGGCGTAGACGTCAATGTTCTCAACCTGACCTGGGGCGAGCGGATTCCCTCCCTGGTGTCCGGCAAGACTGATGTGGTTATCGGTTCTACCTCCGATACACTGGAGCGCGCCAAGACCGTTGGCTTCACCTACCCGTACTTCGTCTTCAAATTCCAGGTTATCGCCAACGAGGACAAGAACATTGAATCCTTCGACGACCTGAAGGATCTGAAAGTTGGTGCGGCGCTCGGCACCACCTACGAAACCGAGTATCTCGCCTATGCCGAACAGCAGGGCTGGGGCAAAGACAATTACACCTCGTTCAAATCCGAGAACGATGCCTATCTCGGCCTCTATCAGGGCAAGGTTGACGCCATCATCTCAACCAACACGAACATTGCGACCAAACTGCGTAGCGAAGAGTTCGAAGACTTTGAAGCTGGCCCCTACGTTCCCAACTACGACGATGTTGTGGGCATTATCGCCAAGCGTGATGAGGTTGCCTGGATCAACTACCTGAACCTCTTCCTGGTGCGCCAGATCCGCGATGGCAACATGAACGAAGCCTACAACAAGCACTTCGGTACCGATGCGCCGGCTGATCTGATCCAATCCCTCAGGGATAACAAGTAAGCGCTGAACCGACGGCCGCCCACAAGGCGGCCGTCATGGTATGGGTTCCCGGGTCGGGCGCAATTACCATCGCGCCCTGACTTCCGATTCTGATCACGGCTCTGGTCAGGGCGGTGGTCGAATTTCCTTCCATTCCAAGAAAATGGCCAAGGTATGGACTACGAATTTCACTGGAACGTTGTGTTCCAGAATATGCCCCAGGTACTTAACGGTGCCTTTGTTACCCTGCACGTCTCCGTTCTGGCGATGCTTCTGGGCGTTGTGATCGCCATACTGTTGGCGATCGCCAAAATGAATAACACGAAGTTCTTCAGCCAGGTTGCTACGGTCTGGGTCGAGATCGCCCGGAACACGCCGGCTCTGTTCCAGATCTACATGGCCTATTTCGGCCTTGGGGCGTTTGGCATCCACCTCAGCCCCTATGTGGCGGTACTGAGCGCGCTGGTCTTCATTAATGCGGGCTACCTGACGGAGACATTTCGGGGTGGTTTTCAGTCGATTCCGAGCACCCAGTACAGCGCCTCCAAATCCCTGGGCATGACCAGCATCCAGACTTATCGATACATCATCTTGCCGCAGATGCTCAGACGCATTTACCACCCGATGACCAACCAGTTTGTCTGGTCCATCCTGATGAGCTCTCTGGGCATTCTCGTGGGTATGAGCGAGCTTTCTGGAACGACTCAGCGTTTGCAGTCACTGTCGTTCAGAACGCTGGAGTTCTTCATTGTCGCGGCTGTGATGTACTTCGTTATCACCAAACTCGTGTTGTTTGGGTCATCACTGCTTGCTCGTAGACTCTTCAAAGGGGAAATCTGATGAATTCCTTATTCACACCCCTGTCCTGGAGCGATAGCGGTCTAATCCTGACCGGCGTCTGGAATACCATCATCATCTCCGTTGTCGCCATTGTGGTGGGCACTCTTCTGGGGTTGATCGTCGGCTTTCTCCGTGCCGAGAGCAACAAGGCCGTCAACATCCTTTTCGGTAGCGTGCTCGACGTGCTGAGAAGTGTTCCCCTGATCATCCAGCTTATTCTGTTCTCCACCTTTGTCGGTGCGATGGGGAACCCATTGGCACCGTTTGTCGCGGGCTCCATCGTGCTCTCGCTGTACACCATGGCCTTCATGAGCGAGGTATTTCGCAGTGGCTTTGAGAGTGTGAGCCCCTCAATGCAGACAGCTGCGCGCTCACTCGGTATGACCAAGTGGCAAACCATCTACCATGTCCGGTTACCGATTGGTTTGCGCGCCGTGTTCCCGTCCTGGCTGGGTGTCTCGCTCAGCGTGATCAAGGACTCGGCCCTGGTCTCGGTCATCGGTTACATGGAATTGCTGCGCACGTCGGAGCAACTGATTTCAAGAACCCAGCAACCGCTCGAGATCCTGATCGGTGTTGGTATCTTTTACTTCATTATTTCGTACCCGCTGTCTCACTACGGCCGGTATGTTGAGAGGAAAATGGCAATATGATCAGCGTACAGAATGTCCATAAATCCTTCGGCGATCTTGAAGTACTGAAAGGCGTCAGCCTGGATGTAAAGAAAGGCGAGGTCGTGAGCGTTATCGGGGGCTCCGGCAGTGGTAAGTCGACTCTCCTGTATTGCATCAATGCCATTGAGCCTATCAATAAGGGCAAGATCCTCGTTGATGATGTGGATGTCCATGCCAAAGAGACCAATAAGGACAAGCTGCGCCAGAAACTGGGCATGGTCTTTCAGCAATGGAATTCCTTTCCTCACATGACGGTGCTGGAGAATGCGGCCCTGGCTCCCAGAATCGTCAAGAAAATGAGCAAGGAAGAGGCGATCGAGATCGCCAAGAAAGAGCTGGAGCACGTTGGCCTGGGTGACAAGTTCGACGTCTATCCCACGAAAATGTCCGGCGGCCAGCAGCAGCGCCTGGCCATTGCCCGTGCCCTGGCCATGAAGCCCGATTATATGCTGCTTGATGAGGTAACCTCTGCGCTCGATCCGGAGCTGGTCGGCGAGGTTCTGGACACACTGCGCCTGTTGGCGGAAGAGGGGATGACCATGATCTGCGTGACCCATGAAATGGGCTTCGCACGGGATGTCTCTGATCGGGTGGCTTACTTCCACGAGGGTGTGATCGCAGAGATCGGTGAAGCACGCCAGGTGATTACCGATCCGCAAAACCCGCTCACCCAGAAGTTCCTTTCAAAAGTGCGCTAGAAAGTCGCCACAACCGTGGCGCTGGCTGGGGGAGTTCTTGGACCCGCTTTCCCAGCCATTTTTCCAGCCCGCCCAGAATCCGGCGGCTTCATTTCCGGTTCTTCAGCACCTCATAAATCTGGCTGACCGCTTCCTCCTGCTTTTGTTTTTCAACCATATCTTCCAGCAGCTCCAGTACCCGTTTTTCGTCGTTGCTCCGAAGACCCGGCCAGTACACATAGGGCACCAGATCTGGATTGCTGATAAAGAACAAGGCGGTTTGTTCCGGATCGTTGGCGATGTCTCCGCGCAGGCCTACGGTAAACTGGCGGCCCTCGCCACCCCGTAGCGTTAACAGGAGGGATTGGTCCTGCTCGATGAATCGGGTTTCCTCCACGGTAATGGGCTCTGCCAGATCCGGCACGGAGGTGATGTAGTATTGAAAGCCAAGGAACCCCAGCAGAACAGCAATCAACGCTGCCAGGGCAAAGGATTTGATCATTGAGCGTATTCCATTGTGGTCAAGCGTTCCTCAATCCCTGTTCATTAGGTAGTCTGCGACGGCTTGATATAGTGGCAGAGAGGTTGGGTCGATCTTGCTGTTACTGGCATTGGGAAACGATGCGAAGCGTACCAGAACCATGTTGGCGGTGGGGTCAATGTAGATGGTTTGCCCGTGAACGCCTCGAGCGGCATAAGCGCCATTGGCGTTGTTGAAGATCCACCACATGCTGCGATAGCTTCCGCCGGGAAGGGTGGTGTAGCCAGCCTTGGCAAAGGCCTTTTTGTCGCCGCCGGCCTGGATTGCATTCACCACAGATTCAGGGAACAGTTGCCGATTCTTGTACTTGCCTTTGTTCAGCATCAACAGGCCTATCCTGCCAAGATCCCTGAGCCCTGCGCTCAGTCCACCACCCGCGAAAGGCGTGCCTTTGGCATCGATCGTCATGTAGGCATCCTGTTCGGTGCCAAGGGGGTTCCAGAGACGTTCAGAAAGTAGATTCGCCACGCTCTTACCGCTTACCCGGGCGATTATCCAACCGAGGGCATCAGAATTGACAGTCCGATAGCCGAACGCATCGCCGTGGTCGCCGTTTTGCTCAACGGTTTGCAGGTACTCGAAATAACCCTCCGGTCCACTGTAATCAGAAGGCTTTGGCAAGGGGCTGGCTGCCGCAGAGTATTGCCAGATGTCAGCCTCAGGATCGGCGTAGTCTTCGCTGTAATCCAGCGCGGTGGTCATATCCATAACTTGCCGCACGGTGGCACTACCAAAAGCACTGTTTTTCAGCTCAGGCACAAGGCTGTCCACAGTTGCTTCATCGTCCAGTTTGCCTTCGGCCACCAGAACTTCAGCCAGTAGGCCGGTCAGGGACTTGGTCATCGACATAGCAGCGTGTTTGCCGGTCTCGCTCAGGCAGCCGTTGTAATATTCGTATACGATCTTGCCTTTGTGAAGAATCAGCAACCCGTCGGTGTAGTTCGCAGCCAAAGACTCGCGCCAGTTCATTTGGGTGTCGCTACCCATCGGCATGAACGAAATGTCGTTGATCCCATTATCCAGTGCGTACGGCAGTGGATCGGGTGCACCGATGCCGCGGCTGATCCTAGTGGTCGGCAGCAGTTCCCGGATATGACAGACAGTCCAGCGGAGTTTAGGGAAGCTGAAGTAATTGCTTTGGGGGTGGGCGATCAGCTTGTCGTCGGGCGGCGGGAAACCGGTCATCCACTGTAGTGCTTGAGGGTCCGATTCCTCTGCGCTCAGCGGGGCAGAGCCGTGGGTGCTCCCCCACGCGTTCGGGCAGCTTAAAGCGAGTAGCACAAGGACATAAGCAGGATTGAAAGCGGACATGTCCATTCACCTTGTCGATTGATCACATGGCTCTGGAGAAGACTTCAAAAGGCAGGGCTTTTAATACATAGCTTAGCGGCGTCCATGGCCACCAGGGCACGTAGGCCCGGCGCTTCTCCGATTCGATGGCTTTCACCAGGGCCTTTACACCGGTTTCCAGATCCACACGGAAGGGCGCGCTTTTAGTGTCCCGGTTAATATCCGTGAGAATGTAGCCGGGCATAATGTTGCTGACGTTGATCGGCTTACCCTTGGTATCGAGCTGCAGACCTTCCGCCAAAGAGGCTACGGCGGCCTTGGTGGCAGCGTATACGTTCAGTGGACCACGGAAGCCGCGAACACCACTGACAGACGACATTAACACCAGGTGACCGCTGTTCTGCTCGCGGAAGATCTCCATGGCTGCCTCACTCTGGGCAATAGCAGCGATGAAGTTGGTCTCGGCGGTGTGGCGGTTGGCAGCGAAATGCCCACGGCCGATGGGCTGTGAGCTGCCAATACCTGCATTAACCACCACCCGATCAAGACTACCGAGCTCATCCCGGAAGCCCCGGAACACTTCGAACACCTGATCGTAATCGCAGACATCAAGGCCTCGGACGAGTACCCGGATATCCGGATGAGCCTGCTGCAATTCCCGCTGGAGAGCTTCCAGCTTGTCTGCCCGGCGCGCACAGAGCGCCAGATTACAGCCTTTGGCCGCCCATTCGCGAGCCATGCCTTCCCCGAGACCGGTGCTGGCACCGGTAATCAGAATGTTCTTTCGCATCAGCTATCCCCTGGATTCGTTCGGATTATTTGCGCTCACAGTACCATGATCGAACGCCCAGGGGATTGACTGAAATGCAACTCTGCACTGGCCATTCCGTTCAGGGTAGAACGTTACTCCACCATTACTGTGATCTTCTCGGAAACCACTGGCGGGTTGTGCGGCACATGCATGTGATCACCGACCAAAAGCTGCAGCGTGTGTTTACCCGGTGATAGCGTGATCTCGGTTTCGGTTTGCCCGCCACCAAAGTGTCTGATTTGATCCGTTGCCGGGAGGGATTTGCTCAGATCGGACGGTACGTCGGTATCGATCAGCAGGTGGTGGTGTCCGGTGCCTGCTTTTTCCACGCCAGCAGGTGCTACGCCCATGTTCCGCAGACCAAAGACGACTTTGAAGGTTTCGTTTACGGTTGCGCCGTCAGTTGGTTGCACGAAATACACGCCAGCGTTGGCCGGCGCCTCAGACTTCATGCTCTCTGCAATCGCTGCTACTGGCGCGATCAACAGAGCTGAAAACAGTGTAATTGCGATCCTGTTCATTTCGTTTCCTCCTTGGTGTTCGCCACCAGTGAGTATAGTTGAGGAAACTTATGCGTGACGGCCGCTTCAGTTTTCCACGGCAGGAATTATGTGCTCCTCAATTAACTGGAACTGGCGGCGCAAAAAGGCTGAACCCGGCGAGGGAGGGGTAGGGTCAGAGGTCATCACCACGGTCAGTTTGCGAGCGGGCATCACATACAGTACCTGGCCTCCGTACCCACGCCCGTAATACCCCATTTCGCCGGCGAGCGGCTGCTGGAACCAGCCATAGCCATAGGGATCATCTGTGTAGGCGGACCTTCCGCGTTCAATCCAGGACTCCCGCACCCAGTTTTCCGGAAACAGGCGCCGATCACCAAGGCGGCCTTCATTGCGATAAAGCTCGCCGATTTTGGCCAGGTCCCTTGGCGAAAGAGCCATATTATTGCCACCAAAATAGATCCCCTGGGGATCCCGGCCCCAGGCCGGAATGGTTATATTCAGTGGCTCGCCCAACCATTCCCGCGCCAGGTCGAGCGTGCTGCGCCCGGCGCTTTCAGTGAGCGCCGCCGAGAGCAGGTGGCTGCTGCCGGTGGAGTAGAGCATGCGACCGCCCGGCTCATCCACGAACGGCCGGGTGAGCACATGGTGAACCCAGTTATCGCTGTTCACCCAGGTGCCATAGTAACGGCCAGATGTCCGCTGCAACCCGGCCTGCAAAGACAGCAGGTGCCCCAGAGTTATCCGGTCCACGCCCTTGGTGGCGGAGGCGGGTACGCGGTCACCGAGCGTTTCAATAACCGGTTGATTGGTTCCCTCGAACACACCTTTTTCGATGCCGATACCCACCAGCGCGGCGAGTACTGTCTTGGAGAGAGATTTGATGTTGGTTGGCGTGTCGAGCCCGGCACTTTTCAAATCCAATGCCAGAACTTCCTGGCCCTCATGGACAACAATCAAGGAGTGAAGGCGCTTAAGGTTTGCAGCCTCTCTGGACACCTCTGCTTGCCAGTCTGCCGTCTCCGAGTGGCTTGGCGGGGTCACCAGGAGCAGCAGTGTGAAAAGCCAATATGAAAAGCGTTGCATAGTGTAAGGGGGCGCTAGCGTCTTCGTTTTGGTAAGTGGAACGTCGATCATATGACTACTGTACGTCAGCGCGCCGAGAGGAGGTCACGGCTTAAGCAGATCTGTGGTGATTGCTGCGTTTGCTTGGGCCGGTCATGGCGAACCGCCTGAACTTGACGCCGTTGCGCTCCACCGTTTGTTCCTTCGAAACTTTTAGCCCTCTGGACTCAAAAAACGGAAGGGCCTCCAGACTTGCGTCTGTTGTTAACGTGTCGACCCCGTTCGCAGTGAGACGCTGCATTGCTGCCTGGTAAAGCAGTGAGGCAACACCCTGGCGGGCGAAGGTCGGTGCAGTAAACAGAAACTCGATATGACCGTTGGGTGTGAAGGAGAGAAAACCTGCTACAACGCTGCCGGATTCAGCGACGAGCGTTTCCACACCTGAAAGGCGGGCACGCCATTGTTCAAGATCTGGCGCTGATGGTGCCCAGATTACCAGCTGCTCCGGGGTGTAGCTCCGCGAGGCAATCTGATGCACTGAATCCGTGAACAGGGCGACGACTTCGGCCCAGTCCTGGTCTGTGTAAGGTCTGATGATCATTGTTTGATGTTCAACCCCTCTGCGCTCGCTATGCACTTCGGGGCGCAAACATGATAATCGCCATGCCGAGCAGTGCTACGCCGGATCCCACCAGATCCCAGACGGTTGGCCGGATACCGTCAATAGCCCAGAGCCAGAGAATGGCCATGAAGATATACACACCGCCGTAGGCCGCATAAACCCGCCCGGCGGCAGTGGGATGCAGGGAAAGTAACCAGGCAAATGCCGCCAGGCATAGGGCCCCGGGTACCAGAAGCCAGATGCTCTTTCCCTCGCGAAGCCAGAGATAGGGTAGGTAGCAGCCAACGATTTCAGCCAGCGCGGTGATGAGAAAAAGACCGATGGTTTTCAGTTCAGGCAAGAGGACTGTCCTTTCTAGGATTAAATATCGTATTCACGCTCAGTCTACGTTGCACAGACGCGATGGAGCCCGTTCAATCTTCTGTGTGATCGACGTTTTTCCGGCAACGGGTATTATCAGGAAACCAGTGCCGGCGAAGGCGGTCGACTGGCTTATGCGGCCCTGGCGAGAGTCATCCAACCCCAGCAGCGTTTCACTGGTGACCACACCGATGAAAGGGTTCCCGGGCTCCCGAGCGCCGGAGGCAACATAGTCCCTTTTCAGTTCAATGTGCCCGGCCTTGAATTCGAAATCTTCGCCTTCCCGAAATTGGGACTGCTTGAGTACAGCGCCATCCGATATAGCAGATGCGACCAGACTCTTACCATCGCCTTTCTGAATGTGAACGGCCTGGGGGCGCGTTTCAGCCGTAAACTGGTCGGGCCAGATGATGGAGGTCAAACATACGGGCGCTGAGCCGTCCGAAGGATCGCTGCAGTTCCTGTAACAACCAATAAAGGCTTCCAGACCTTGCGATTCTGCGAATCCTGAGTCGTTTTCCGTGACTTCTGAGGAGACGCAGCCCGCAAAGAACAGGAGCAGCGCCAGTGGAACGGCTTGTTTCATGTCAACGTCAACCTATTGGGGTGCCATTCGAGAAGAAAGACCTTTACCAGTTATTTACCGCCGGACTTCCGGGCCTCAGGTCCGATTGAGCGCACCCTCTAAAGCAGCAAGGCTCTCGGGCCCTGCCTCCAGGCGGACGCACTTCCCGGAGTCACGCTCCCAGGAGGCAGCTGAGCCCATGTGAAGATGCACGTTCACGGCCGCTTCAAATGACTCCTCCAGGAGTCCTGCAGGAACCCAAACCAACTCCATGCCCCTCAGTTGATTCGGTACTGGACTACCGCATACTGAGCAGAAATCACTGCGATAGCCTGTTGGCTTCTGGAAAGAAGAGATTTTGTCCTGACCAGCCAGCCAGCGAAAATCCTTCTGCGTAACAAAAGTTGCCGCATTCGCCGACGATCCCGTCACCTTCCGGCAGAGGGAACAGTGGCATTGGTAGAGGTTGGGAAGATAGCCCTTGATTTCAAACTTCACTTCGCCACACAGGCATTCGCCTTTCATTGTTCATTCCTTAGATTGGTCTGGGATCAGAGCCAGTAGATCCGTCACGCCAATATCCACCCCGGCCTGTGAGAGCAACGTAGAAACCTGCCCCCGATGATGGGTCTGGTGATTGAAAAAGTGTTGAAGAAGACTGGAGAACCGACGGTTCGCTGGAACCCCCTTAGTGTTTTGGTAACGGAGAACCACGTTCAGGTCGTCATCCGACAACGTGCCAACCCAACAGATAATAAGGTTGTCGAGCCAGGCCCTCCGCTCTGCCAGTGCGGCGAAGTCCTCAAACAGGATATCGTTCAGTCTGTTGGGTGAGGGCAGCTCTGCGACTTCCTTCAGTGCAATGCTAAACGTTGGGTGCATGGCGAACCGTTTTAGCCAAATGGTGTCGGCAATAACAATGTGGTTCAGTGTTCCGAGAATGGAGCCGAAGAACGCGCCGCGATCCTTGGCCAACTCGGTTTGTTCAAGGCCCCTTGCCGATCCATAGATCTTTTCGTTCATCCACTGATTGTAGGCGGCCATTAACTCGAAGTGTTCTTTCAGGCCCATGCTCTTCGTCCTATTCGAACTCTTTACGCTGAGATCTCAGATTTTAGAAACAACAAAACGCACCAACAATATAAAGCGACCACTGCTTGTCTTCCTAGAGTCGCCACCTCATAGGATGACTCTGATTAAGTACGCCGTTCTCGTCCCAGTCTTCCCAGCCAGTAAAAGGGATAGGTGCTTCATCGAATAGCCCGGACAGCCGCTCCGCCAACACTGTTTTCTTCTGTTCCAACTGTTCCCTGAACGTGGACTCGTCCTCGTAACGAATGCCCCCTCCCTGAATGCCATAGCTAACCTGGGGCGGAAGAACATCAAACCCCACGTAATACAGCGAGGAATGCATCGGCCATAGCCATTCCACCATATTGCCAGCGCGGCCGAAGGGCCTGAAGGCCCGCTCCGGAGACCCGGTGGTTACCGACAACATGGCTTTTTTGCCCCGGAAGTGCCCCCGGTTGTAACGTCGGCTCCCGGAGTAGAGCCCTCCGTATACCAGAACCCGATCGAACCAACCCTTGAGGATTGCCGGTTGCGCGTGCCACCAGAGGGGAAACTGGAAGATCACAAGGTCGGCCCACTCCAGGTGGCTGATTTCCCTCTGGACCTGAGGAGCCAGCGCGCCTCGTTCATAATGAGCCCGCTGTTCGCTCAACGGGGCGAAATAGGTGTCATCAACATGCTCTCGGTAGTGGCCGGCACGCTCAACCGGATCAAACTCTTGCCGGTAAAGGTCATTAAGTTCCACCGTGTGTCCAACAGCCTGAAGGGACTCTATTGCTACATCAACCAGCCCGCCATTGAACGATTTGCGCTCGGGGTGAGCGAGAATAATCAACACGTTCATAGCCCATCACTCCTTTTGCATTCATCTGGTGATAGCCTAAGCTGTTCCTGAATACACATAAATTCTCAATAGCCGAGAATCTAGTTTGCATGAATGAACAACGAATTCGGTGGGATGATCTGCAGATTGTGTCGGCTATTGCCGACACGGGAACGCTATCAGGGGCTGGCAGGCAGCTGGGAATAAGCCATGCGACAGTCTTCCGCCGGCTCACTAATCTGGAAAATCAGCTGGGTGTAGTTCTGTTTGAACGGGCGCGAACGGGGTACACGCCAAGTGCCGCTGGAGAGGACCTTTTCACCGTCGCTAACAGGGTGCAAGAGGATATCACTGGCGTTGAGCGCCGGCTTGCAGGAAAAGACCTCAAGCTCTCAGGAACCATCCGGGTCACCACAACCGACACTCTGTTTGCGGGTTTGCTGGCTACATCTTTCGAAAAGTTTCGAGGGGACTTCCCCGATATCAAGCTGGAAGTTGTCATCTCGAACCAGGTGCACAGTTTGAGCAAACGCGAAGCAGACGTCGCCATTCGCCCCACCGGGAATCCGTCAGAAACCCTGGTTGGGCGAAAGGTTGGAGTTATCCGGCAGAGCGTCTATGGGCAACGGCATCATTGGCAGAACCGGCGGGCACCTCTGGACACCTTAACCGGGTACCAGTGGATCGGCCCGGATACGCACATGGGCAATCGGGCTCTCGAAACCTGGATGGCCCGAAACGGTGTGAGTGAATGCTGCAGTTACCGCGTTGACTCAATGCTGGGCATGCAAATCGCCACTCGATCAGGCAGGGCAGTGGCCGTGCTACCAGACTACCTGGGGGATGCCGATCCAGAGCTTTGCCGTCTGACTGATCCCATCACGGACTTGGGTATTCCTCTCTGGATTCTCACGCATCCTGACCTGAAACGGGTCAAAAGAATCCGGGAGTTTACCCGAGTCATCGGTGAGCGATTGAGGCAAGCGCTGGATTAGGCCATAGGCCTGAAATTCGGCAATGCCGCAACCCGATCCAGCCATGCGCGAATCGCAGGGTAGGCTTCCAGCTCAAAACCACCCTCATCCGCGACGTGGGTGTATCCATAGAGTGTGATATCTGCAGTGGTGACCTTCTCACCCGCCAGGAATGGCGTCTATGCCAGTTGCTGCTCCATCACCTGCAAGGCCTTGTGCCCGCCGGTTTGCTTGGCGGCATACTCGTCGGCTTTGTCTTCCGGCAGTCCCAGGTACTTGTTGATAAAGCGCGCAACGGCGATAAACGGCTCATGGCTGTATTGTTCGAAGAACTGCCATTGCAGAACGCGGGCCTGGGCGAGGCGGTCATTCGGGTACAGATCAGAGCCGAACGCGAGGTAGTTGATGATGGCGTTGGACTCTGACAGCGTCTCGCCACTATCCAGCTCCAGCAGAGGAATCTTGCCATTCGGGTTCTTTTTCAAAAAATCATCGGATTTCGTGTCGCCCGCCAGAATGTCGACATCAATCCACTGGTGGTCGATGTTCAGCAGTTGGCAAACGAGCTGAACCTTGTAGCAGTTGCCGGATTGGGGATCGCCATAGATTTTCATGCAGTTTCCTTTACTGAGAGCGCGCCGTTTTTCAGGCCGGGGCGTTCAGGGCTCCGATCCGGGCTGCTTGAGGTCTTTGGTGTAGACATGCGTTGTTTTGGATTGCGTATAACCAACCGCCGGATAAAAGCCATGAGACTCAAGGCGCGTTACATTAGAGCGTACCACCACCCGCGGGAGTCCCATAGAGCTGGACCAGTCTTCAGCAGACTGGACCAATAACTGGCCGATACCAGCCCTCCGTGCGCGGGAGCCTACAACCAGGCCTGTAATTTCCGCGACAAACAGCTCGCTGAGGAACAGGCGCTTTTCCACTGCTATCCATCCAACGACCGAACCTGCGGAAAGGGCGACGAAAAGCTGATGGTCGGGAGAGTTAGCGATTGCCTCGAGCCATGCTTTCGTGCGGAGCCTGCTGGCTGTGTAACCCCATTCGAGAACCAGAGCGTGAACGCCATCAAGATGATCAACCCGCCCCGGTTCGATTGAAATGTCCATATTCAAACGCTAGTCCGGGAGGGTGTGCTATGGCGATTCATTCTTGGGATTTGCCTTTGACCCACCTGTCGCCCTCCTTGTGATATTCCTCTTTAACCGCCGCCCAGGCTACTTTGTGGGCCGTCTCTATCGCAGCTGGCTGTCCTTGCTGCCCCTGCGATTGATGCCGCCAGATTGGCTGTGCTCTTTTTCATGGGCCGACTGGCAGTCAATGCACAAACGAACACCGGGAATGGCCTTGCGCCGGGCCTCTGGAATTGGTGCTCCGCACTCATCGCATTCCTGGGCACTCTCGCCTTTGGCCAACTGGCTGCGTGCGCGCTGGATTTCATCCCCAACGCTTGCGTCGATCTGTTCCTGAACCGCACCATCACGAGACCATCCGCCTGCCATGGGGCCCTCCGAAGTCTGGCTGACTGAAACCACTCAACGTTAGCATTGTAGCTCGGGTGCTCAAAGATGGCCGACGCTGATTTGGCTGATGTGAAGAGTTAAAGCCTACCGGTTTCAGTCTCGGGCCCACCTCGAAGAACCAGATACAGCAAGGGCCCTGCGGAGACAAACACTGCTGTCAGAACGAAAAACGGAATCAGGTAACTCAATCCTTTGCCGCGACGTTTGGCATCCTGGTACATCCAGATGCAAGCCAATACCGCGAGAATGTAGAGATCGATAACAACCTGTGCGGTATCGGGACTCGACATCAACTGGGCGCCGAATGCGAGGATCGACTGCTCGGCGCCGGCCATCACCCAGAAGGTGAAGCCCATAAACAGGCAGAGAACGACGAGGGGGAGGGGAGCTAATTTCATAATCTTCCTTGATTTAAAGAATTGAAGCTTGTTGGTTCCAGATTCAGGGATTTTCTGTGAATTGGGGCAGGTCGTCCGTAATCTCAAACCAAGGCGCCTTGTTACCGACGTAAACGTGCCGCTCCGGCTTCACGCCCGGATCAGTATCCAGGGTGCCCATCGGGAATCCGAGCACATCCGGCTGGGCATCAAATCTCGTGTAGAGGCTGGAGCCGCAGTTGGAACAGAAGGCCTTGTGCTCGCCGGGGGACGACTCGTAGAACTTGAACAGCTCCTCGCCTTGCACCGTGCGCCAGTCTGCTGACTTCACCTTGGCGCGGGTTCGAAATGCTGACGCGTGCAGCTTTCGGCACATGGTGCAGTGGCAGTTCAGAACCTCTGTGAGGGGGCCATGGATTTCGTACTTGATGCCACCGCAGAGGCAGCTTCCTGTTTGGGGCATAGGGTCATCTCCTGTTGATCCCTTCGTCTTCAATACTGGCGTTGATCCGTTCCTGAACCATACCATCGCGTGACGTTCAGAGCACCGGGTTCATTTTTTATGCAGCGCCTTGTAGCGCTCCTCCAGTTCGGCACGAATGGCCCTGCGCTCCTTACCGTTGGCAAATCGCCGTATCTGATCATCGGTGCTCGGAACCAGCTGTGGCACGGCAACGGCTTTGCCGTTGTCATCAACCGCCACCATGGTAAAGAAGCAGCTGTTGCTATGGCGAACCAACTTGTCGCGGATGTTCTCGGTAACCACCTTGATGCCGATCTCCATGGAGGTACGGCCGGTATAGTTCACGCTGGCCAGAAAGGTGACCAGCTCGCCAATCTGGATGGGCTGGAGGAACATCACCTGGTCGACGGAGAGGGTAACAACATAAGTCCCCGCGTAGCGGCTGGCGCAGGCATAGGCAACCTCATCCAGGTACTTCAGCAGGGTGCCGCCGTGCACATTGCCGGAGAAATTGGCTTTGTCCGGCGTCATCAGAACGGTCATGCTCAGGCTTGTTGAATTGTTTTCCATGGCGCTTCTCTGTTGGTTTTGCTGTCCAGTATAGGCGCCAGGCTGCCAGCGGTGGCAGTAGTTATTGGTCGGCCTCGAACGTCACCAGATCCACATCCGCTGCCTGGGTACGCAACGGCACCAATGCCTGATAGGCAGGAGAGTCGTGCCAATCGACGACGGAATCCGCATTGGGAAAGCGGATAACCACCGTATCGGTGTGCCGGTATTGCCCGCTTAGCACTTTTGCCTGTGTACCCCGAAGCACCAGTTCCCCATCCCAAGGCACCAGCGTTTCCGGAACAAGGCTGCGGTATTCTGCCCATTTGTCGGGGTCTTTTACGGTGATGTTACCGATCACGTAGGCGGTCATTGGCGTTCTCCGGTTTTTATTGGGCTGATGTCCATGAAAAATAAAAGTGACTGCAAGCTTTACTGGTTGAGGATATCTTCGATCCAATTCAGGAATTTGGCCGCACTCCTCGTTTCAAAGCTATCCCTACCTGGAACGTAATAGCACAAATCTGATGTTACCGATTGCGTGTCGAAGTGCTGCAGAACGTTGGCCTTCAACAGCCTTTCGACGAGCGTTGTAGAGCAGAACACCAGCCCGTTACCTGCCATAGCCTGTTGGATCCCGAAAAGCTCCTGATCAAACGTTTTGAGTTGAATATTTGCCCCCCGCAGGCCATTTTTTTCTAACCAATCGGTGAGGGGAGGGGCCGGTAACGCTTTGTTTTTCCACTCCGTGGTGAAAAGCGTAATGGGTTCATTTGTCCAGGACGGAGGCGTCATTCCATAAGCACCAAATACATTGAATGACTCAAATCGAATGACATCTGAATCCTCAACGACTGAGGCATCCCCGAACCGGATGGGAATAATATAGGATTGGCTGTCGACCGACTCGCCGGTCGATATTTCCACGGAAATCTCGGGGTTGGCTTGTTCAAATTCATGCTGGGAAGGGATCAGCACCATCGCTGCCAAGGATGATGTCGTCGTCACCCTGACTGTATTGCCTGCCTTCACCACCTCTTCCAAAGCGCTGTCGATTCTCCGAAACCCTTCCGAGGTCGCTTTGGCTAATCGGACACCCGTTCCCGTCAAGGATATCCGTCTTCCCTGCCGATGAAACAGGCTCACATTCAATCGGCTTTCCAGGTTGCCAATGTGGTGTGAGATGGCTGTCGGCGTCAGCGAAAGTTCCTCTGCCGCCAACTTGAAGCTACCCCGGCGGGCAGCCGATTCAAAGGCTTTCAGCGCCTGTAATGACACCTGCAATGTGAATCTCCAGGTCAATCACGAGTTCATAAACGTTTGGATGAGTTTAATTCATCTGCAAGTGTAATTTTTCCGTTTGTGCAAGTCCATCCAGCGCCACAAACTGGCTCCTGTCATCAATCAGCCAAGGAAATGAACATGAGCACACTATTACACATTGATTCAAGCGTCAGAGCGGCGACAAACCCGAACCCGGATCACGATTCCATATCGAAAAATGTCGCCCGTCGATTCATTGATACCTGGAAACAGAACCGGCCTGAGGATGAATATATCTATCGTGACGTTGGGATGAATCCACCTGCTTTCATTACCCAGGATTGGATTGGCGCGGTGTTTACCCCTGAGGAAAACAGGACCCCGGCACAGCAGGAGACACTGGCCCTCTCTGACACCCTGATCGCTGAAGTCTCAGCAGCCGACGTTATTGTGATCTCCTCACCCATGTACAACTACGGCATGCCGGCTCAGCTAAAAGCCTGGTTCGATCAGATCGTTCGCATTGGCAAAACGTTTGATTTCGATCTCGAACGAGGAGACTTCCCGCTGCAGCCTTTGCTCTCCGGTAAGACATTGATCATTGTGACCTCCAGCGGCGAGTTTGGCTTTGAAAAAGGCGGAATAAGAGAAGAGTCTGGCCACCTGGTGCCGCACCTAAGAACGTTGAGTAAATACCTCGGTGTGGACACCATTTACGAAGTCACCGCTGAATATCAGGAATTTGGCGACGAGCGGCACCGCGTGTCAGTCGCCAACGCCAAAGCTCGAGCCGAGTGCATATTCCGGCGAACGTGAACGCCCATTCTGGCTGAACGTGAACACCTTTTTTCTTAACGCATCACCCACCGGAGTTTGTACCCTGGGTGTTCACGTTCAGTCAATTTCCTGAAGT
>Ga0208316_1000078_pt1:125000-130412 | contig 130412 bp, 130 predicted proteins | sample MalvireepMed_231_FD_184240 | JGI IMG/M metagenome (GOLD analysis project Ga0208316, IMG submission 184240) | Marine viral communities from the Global Malaspina Expedition - Malaspina viral metaG DeepMed_231 (SPAdes) (version 2) | ecosystem: Environmental > Aquatic > Marine >... | reverse complement strand
CGGCATCAGCGCGTGCGGCTCGAACCGGCGCTGCCGCCCGAGCCGCACGCGCTGATGCCGCCCGAGGAACTCGACGTCGAGCTGGAGGTCGCCGACATCATGCCGGGCCAGCTGCCGCAGCGCCATTGCCCGCTGCCGCCCGAGGCCCCGTCCGATCCGATGCCGTTGGGCGAGGAGTTCGAGCGCCGGATCGAGGCCGCCAAGCAAGGCTGCACCATCGGGCCGGACGGTGAGATGGTCGCGGACCCGCCCGCCGCCAAGCACCGCGCCAATTCGCGTTCCAGGCCTAAACTTCCCTAAACTTCCAGCTGATCGGGAGGGCAGAACATAGCATCTCCCCTCCCCGCGGGGAGGGGCCGGGGGTGGGGGAGCGCGCCGCAGGCGCGCGTCGAGGCCAGCGGCGTGGCACACCCCCACCCGGCCGCGCCTTTGAGGGGGAGGAGCAAAAAGGTGCGTCTGCCGAAAGAGGCCGATCGGCGCAGCGCAGCGATCAATCGGCGGTTACGGCTTCGGGACGACGCTCCGACGCCTGACGCCGCCACATCTCGGCATAGAGCCCGTCGTGCCGCAGCAATTCGGCATGCGACCCGGTCTCGGACACACGGCCGTGGTCGAGCACGATGATCCGGTCGGCCGAGGCGATGGTCGAGAGGCGATGCGCGATCGCCAGCGTGGTGCGGCCTTGCGATACGCGCTGCAGCGTCTGCAGGATGTCCTGCTCGGTGCGCGAATCGAGCGCGCTGGTCGCCTCGTCGAGCACCACGATCGGCGGGTTCTTGAGCAGCGTGCGGGCGATCGCGACGCGCTGCTTCTCGCCCCCCGACAGCTTGAGCCCGCGCTCGCCGACCTCGGTGTCGAAGCCTGCGGGCAGACGCTCGATGAAGGGCAGGATCGCGGCGTCGCGCGCGGCCTGCTCGATCTGGTCGGGGGTGGCGCCCTCCTGGCCGTAGGCGATGTTGTAGCCCACGGTGTCGTTGAACAGCACGGTGTCCTGCGGGACGATGCCGATATGGGCGCGCAGGCTGTCCTGCCGGACTTTGGCGATATCCTGCCCGTCGATCAGGATGCGCCCGCCCTGCGGGTCGTAGAAGCGGAACAGCAATCGCGCGATCGTGCTCTTGCCCGCGCCCGAGGGACCGACGATGGCCAGCGTGCTCCCTGCGGGCACCTCGAAGCTGAGTCCCTGCAGGATGGTGCGATCCGCATCATAGCCGAACACGACCTTGTCGAAGGTGACCGAAGGACGGTCGACCACCAGCGCCGGGGCGCCCGGCGCGTCCTCGACCTCGACGCCTGTATCCATCAACTGGAACATCTGCGCCATGTCGACCAGTCCCTGGCGGATCGTGCGATAGACCACCCCGAGCAGGTCGAGCGGGCGGAAGAGCTGGAGGAGGTAGGTGTTCACGAACACCAGATCGCCCACGGTCAGCTCGCCGCGGCTCCAGCCCCAGACGGTATAGGCCATCGCACCCGCCATCAGCGCATTGGTGATCAGCGCCTGGGTGATGTTGAGCAGGCCGAGCGAGGTGTCGGACTTGATCGCCGCTTCGGAATAGGCGTGCGCGGCGCGCGAGTAGCGTTCCCCCTCGCGGTGTTCGGCGCCGAAATATTTGACCGTCTCGTAGTTCAGCAGCGAGTCGACCGCGCGCGACAGCGCGGTGCCGTCGAGATCGTTCATCTCGCGGCGCAGATCGGTGCGCCATTCGGTGATCCGCTGGGTGACCACGATATAGCAGACCACCGCCAGCGCGGTCGCGGCAACCAGACCCAGCCCGAAGTTGAGATAGAAGATCACGGCTACCGCGATCAGCTCGATGGCGGTCGGCGCGATGTTGAACAGCAGGAAATAGAGCATCGAATCGATGCTCTTGGTCCCGCGCTCGATGATCTTGGTGACCTCGCCGGTCCGGCGCGAAAGGTGGAAGCGCAGCGACAGGCGGTGTAGGCGCTGGAACACGTCGACCGCCAGATTGCGCGTGGCTTCCTGCCCGACGCGCTCGAACACGATGTTGCGCAGATTGTCGAACACGGTGGCGGAGAAGCGGCCCAGCCCATAGGCCAGCACCAGCGCCAGCGCGACCATCACCGCTTCGTTGGCCGGCGTCGACATGGCATCGACCGCACCCTTGTAGGCGAAGGGCAGGGCGAGCATCACGCCCTTGGCCAGCAGCACCAGCAGCAGCGCGATCGCGATCCGCACCCGCAGCTGCGGATTGCCTTGGGGCCAGAGATAGGGAAGGAACCGCCGCAGCGTGGCCCAGCTCTCGGCGTCGCGCGGGGTGCTGGAAGTTATCGTGTCGGGCGGCATGGACAGCCCATTTGGTGCCCCGCGGCGCTCAGCACAAGCGCAGCGGCGGGAAGGGCAGCGTCAGGTGCCGATCCGCGAAGGGAAGAAGATCTGCTTCCTGATCGCGCCCGACTGCGACCCGTCGGGAAGATCGAACAGAATGCGACGGTCGGCGAAATCGATCGCCACGCGGTCGAACACGCGCAGGTTCTGCATTCCCAGGATCAGCGCGGGACGATCGTCGAGACCAAGCTGCGCGAACACCGGGCTCTGCGCATAGCCGATCGGCACCCGCGCCATCGTCAATCCGCCGATGCGCAGGGTCCCTGCCAGCGCGAGATCGCTGCGGAGCTCGAAGCCGTTGACGTCCGTGGTGAGCAATTGGTCCTGCTGGCGCGCCCGCAAACGACGGCGCAGCGCGGCATTGCCGTGCGAATTGGCGGCGCCGGTGTCGATGATCACCGCAGTGCGCACCCCGTCGATCTGCGCATCGGTGATGATCATGTGCCCCAGCTTGCGTCGCGCGCGCACGACGATCTCGTAGCCCGAACCGCGATCGTCGTGGGCATCGGCAACCCAGATCCGGTTGTCGCGAAAGTCCATCAGCACACGCAGGTTCTGCAGGCTGTCGAGCCCCAAGATGCCGTCGGCGCCGACATGGCGGTCGTCGAGCAGCGGTGCGGTCAATCCATCAAACCGCCGATTGGCGAATTCGAGCCCGTCGAGCGCGACGGTCTCGACCATGCGGCTGCTCCCCATCGCCACCAGCAGCGCCTGTCCGCTGGGGACCAGCTGCAAACGGTCGGTCACGCGATGCGTCACCACGGTGGCTTGCGCGCCGGTGTCGACAAGAAAGCGGAAGGGTCCGGCTCCATCGATGGTGACGGGCACCGTCATGCGCAGATAGCGGTCGAGATCGACGATGAAATCCTCGATCGGATTGAGGTCGTCTTCCACGACCGGTGCGGACGAGGCGGGCTGCGCCAGCGCCGGGGCCGGGGTTGCAAGCCAGAGCGACAGCACGAGGGCACCGCCAACCGCCGCCGCGTTCAAGAATATGCGTGCCATGACGCGTCTCCAATCTTCGGGATAGATCACGTCACGATGGCCAAATAACGGCAGGAGCCTACGCGCGATCGCGCTATGCCGGTCGGCGATGCGCTGATAGATGCGCGATCGATGATGCGAGCGCCCCGGCCATGACGATCCAGATCGCCGTTCTGGCCCATAATGAGGAGCGCCGGATCGCGCTGTGTCTCGACAGTCTTCCACTGGACGAGGCCGCGGTCGCCGTGGTGGTGAATGGCAGCAGCGACGCCACGGCGGACATCGTGCGCGGCTATGCGGATCGCGGGGTCCGGCTGGTCGAATATACAGCTGGCGGCAAGGCGCGCAGCTGGAACCGCTTCATGCTCGACGAGGCGCCCGAGGCGGATTGCTACGTCTTTGTCGATGGCGATGCCCAATTGCTGCCCGGCACAGTGCGCGGCCTCGAGCGCTGCCTGCGCAACAACCCGCACGCCAACGCAGCGGCGGGGATGCCGCGCAACGGGCGGCGGGCGGCCTATTACCGGCGGCTGCTGGCCGAGGAGCACGGCCTATTCGGCGATTGCTATGCCTTGAGCGGGGCTTTCGTCGCGCGCCTGCGCGCCAGCGGCGTGCGTTTGCCCGAAGATTTGGTCGGCGACGACAGTCTGATCGCGGCGCTGGCGAACAATGATCTGGGCCGCGATGCCGACCGCCGCGAGGGTGCGGTGGTGCCGTGCGACACGGGTGGCTTCCTGTGCGAGCCGACCCAACTGACCCCCAAGGGATTGAATCTGCAGGCGCGCCGGATGGTCAATTATTCGGTCCGCCATTTCCAGAACCGGATCATCAGCACGCTGATGCAGGGCGAGGGTCCCGCAGCGCTGCCGCCGCGGATGGCCGATCTCTATCCCGAATGGCTGCCGCGGCTGCGCCCGCGGTTCAGCCCGCTGTGGTTTGCATTCGACCGCCTGGCTCTGGCGCGGATGCGGGCCGCCGTCTGACCATCGCCCAGCTGTCGTAGACCACGCTACGCCAGCCGAACCAGATGACCGCCGCATAGATCGCGGCCCCCGCCGCTCCGAGCGCCGCCAGCCTGAGCGGTGCGGGCCAGTCGGGCAGGATCGTCCGCAGCCCGATCACGCCCACGGCCATCGCACCGCAGCCGACGATCGCGGGCCAAATCGATTTGAACCACTCCCATGCCCCGACCCCGGCGACCGGCAGGGTGAACGCGAGCGTGAAGGCCAGCAGCAGCGGCGAGGCGACCCACCAGGCGCGAACCAGCCCCATCGCACCGTATTGGACTCCGACGAGAAATCCGGAGGTGAACAGCAGGGCACCGAACAGGCTGGTGTAGACATAGATGCGCGGGCGCCCCGTAGCGTTCGTCGCAGGGGTGCAGATGATCTCGAGCGAGCGCAGCGGCATCACCAACGCCAAACCGGCGACGATCGGTGCCATCGGCAGCCACTTCTCGCCGAACAAGGTGGCGATGGCTTCGGGCGCGGTAAGGGCGAGGCCGATGTAGATCGGGCCGGTGATGATGGCGACGCTGCGCATCGAGCGCAGGAAATAGGGTGCGAGGCTGTGCCCCGCCTTGTGCAGTTCGGAATAGGCGGGGAAAGCCACCTCGTTGAGCGGAGGCAGAAAGCGTCCGGTGACTATCAGCGTGAGGAACAGGGCTTCGGCATAAAGCCCCAGATCGTACGGCTCGAAGATCCGCCCGGCGATGAAGATGTCGCTCTGGCTCTGGACGATCCACAGCATCTGGCACAGCGTCATCGCGCCGCCATAGCTGACCATGGCGCCGGCCCCCTTGAGATCGAACACCGGCAATGCGAGCGGCCAGGCCGCGATGGTCACCCCTGCGGCACGCACCGCGAAGGCCACGATGGGGGCCCAGACCAGCGCCCAGACTCCATAGCCGTACCAGGCCATGGCGAGCGCGGTTACCGCACCCGCGATCGACGCTATCATATTTGCGATCGCCTGGGTGCGGAACGAGAGCTCGCGCGACAGCAGGGCGCTTGGCAGAGCGATGAAGGGAGTGGTCAGGAACAGCAGCGCCTGGATGTGGAGCATGTCCTCGACCA
>Ga0208316_1000078_pt1:0-117500 | contig 130412 bp, 130 predicted proteins | sample MalvireepMed_231_FD_184240 | JGI IMG/M metagenome (GOLD analysis project Ga0208316, IMG submission 184240) | Marine viral communities from the Global Malaspina Expedition - Malaspina viral metaG DeepMed_231 (SPAdes) (version 2) | ecosystem: Environmental > Aquatic > Marine > Oceanic... | reverse complement strand
GCGAACACCGCGAAGGAGATCGCCGCCACCGGTGTGCTGAGGCTGCCTCGAATTGCCTCACGCCGCGTGCGCTCGGCCAGAAACATCTCCCGGGCATGCTCCAGATGGAGGTCGGTAACTTTGGCCATCGTCAGGTGATCCGGCGCGTATGGCGAAAGCGCGCATAGCGATTGAGCAGATCGTTGATCAGCTGGTCCTCGTTGAACCCGGTGACATCGTGCGGCTGGTCGCCTTCGGAACTGTGCGCCATCGCGCGGAAGTGGCGCTGCTCTCCGTCGGCTGACTTGCGTCTCTCCACCCAGATGAAGCTTGGTGACAGAAAACTGCGGGACCGCACCGTGTACTGGAACACGCCTCTTTCGCCGTGAGGAACCTTCAGGTCGAGCCGGCCTGCTTCCTCCGAGATTTCGGGCGAGAAGCCGCTCTCGCGCATCTGCGCGGCTACCGCTTCCAGCGCAGGTCTGGCGGTCGCACCGATGAAGCCGGCGATCTGGTCGGCGCTGAAGTGCTGCATCAGCGAGGTCAGGCGTTGCTGCCAGTTGAGTTCGGGATCGGCGGCGGCAGTTTCGGCCGCGGAAAGATCGATCGTCGAGCCGTCCTTCTCCATTTGCAGCGCTCGCAACAGGCCGACGCAGATGAAGATCATGATGACCGCGAACGGCAGGGCGCTGGCGATCGCCGCAGTCTGCAGCGCCTGGAGACCGCCCGCAAGAAGCAGCACTCCGGCGATCGTACCCGCGCAAACGGCCCAGAAGATGCGCTGCCACACCGGCGGGTTTTCGGCGGCACCCGATGTGATCGTGTCCATGACCAAAGCGCCCGAATCCGCGGAAGTCACGAAGAAGGTGATCACCAGAAGTGTCGCGACAAAGGAAGTGACGGCACCGAACGGCAGCGCCGCCAGCGTCTCGAACAGCGCCACAGGGAGATTGGTGAGAGCGGTCTCGGCGATGGGCGCAATCCCGCCCATGTCGAGAGCGATGGCCGTGTTGCCGAACACGGTCATCCACAGGAAGCTGAACAACACCGGCACCAGCAGCACCCCGCCGATGAATTCGCGGATCGTCCGCCCCCGGGATATCCGGGCGATGAACATGCCCACGAAGGGCGACCAGGCGATCCACCAGCCCCAGTAGAACAGGGTCCAGTCGCCGAGCCAGGGGTTCGGCTCGTAGGCGTAGAGGCGGAAGGTGCGCTGGACGAGCGAATCGAGGTAGGCTCCGATGTTCTGAAGATAGGCATCGAGCAGGAATATCGTCGGCCCGGCGAACATGACGAAGCCGAGCAGCACCACGGCGAGGATGATGTTGAGTTCCGAAAGGCGCTTCACCCCCTTGTCGAGACCGAGAAAGACCGACAGGGTCGCTATGGTCGTTATCACTGCGATCAGCAGCAATTGGGTGGTCACCGAAACGGAAACGCCGAACAGGTAATCGAGACCTGCGTTCACCTGGAGAACGCCCAGGCCGAGCGAGGTCGCCACCCCGAACATCGTTCCGATGACTGCAAAGATATCGACCGAATGGCCGATCGGCCCATAGATTCGGCGACCGATCAGCGGATAGAGCGGCGAGCGCAGGGCGAGTGGCAGGCCCCGACGGAACGAGAAATACGCCAGCGCAAGACCCACCACGATGTAGATCGCCCACGCATGAAGGCCCCAGTGCAGGAAGGTCAGAACCATCGCCTGCCGCGCGGCCTCGACCGTGCCGCCTTCGCCGCTCGGCGGGGCGGCATAATGCTGGATGGGTTCCGCAACGCCGAAGAAGACCAAGCCGATGCCCATTCCGGCGCTGAACAGCATCGCGAACCATGAAAGATAGCTGTAATCGGGTTCGCTCTCGTCCGGGCCGAGCTTCACATCGCCATGGCGGCTGAACATCAGATAGATGACGAAGACCAGAAACCCGGCGACGGCGGCGACATAGAACCAGCCGAAGTCCGAGACGATAGTCGCCTGCAGGCGGGTGAACAGCACCGCAGCCGGCTCCGCAAACATGGCGCCGAACACGGCGAAGAGCAGGATGAGTCCGGCCGAGATGTAGAAGACGGGTGGATTGACCTGAATTCGCGCGCTTTTCTGCAATGGGGCGGCTTCCTTCAGAACGGGATCGGACAAGACATCTTCCTGCTGGCGCTTGGTACACTCTCTCGAACGCGGCGGACGGCGGTCGGTTGCATGCCAGCGCAGAGGCTAGTCGGCGGTCCGGGGGAGCGGGTCGAGCTCGGCAGCCGCAGGGGTGGTACGCGGCAGTATCTGATAGGGTTGCTGCAGTTCGCTCGGCACAGGCTCGCGGCGAAGCTGCCGCCAGATCGCGAAGACCAGGGTCAGCAGGGCGCAGGCGCCGATAAACAGGAACAGCCCCCCTACGCCTGCGGCCATCATTACCCCTGAGCCTGCGGTCGGGCCGACCGCAGCGCCGATCGAATAGGTAAGCACCAGACCGCCGCTTGCGCTCACCCGTTGCTCGGCACTCAGATGATCGTTCGTATGCGCGACGCAGAGGGGATAGAGGGCGAAGCTCAACCCGCCGAATACCGCGCCGAGCACCAGAAGCAGGGGACCGGGCCCTGCGATCCAGACCAGGCCGGCGCAAACGCCTGTCGCTCCCAGCAGCGTTGCGACGATCACGGTTCGCCGGTCGAAACGGTCGGACAGCCAACCGACCGGCCATTGCAACGCAACCCCGCCGGCGATCACCACGCTCATGAAAAGAGCTATTTGCGACATTTCCAACCCGATCCGACGAGCATAGACGGCACCCAGGCCATAAAAGGCGCCGAGCATCAGACCGATCATGCCGCATCCCACAACTCCCAGCGGCGATGCTGCGTAGAGGCCGCGGACCGACAGCGGTGCCTGTTGCGTCACTGCCGGTTCCTTCAGGCGCGTGAGCGCGATTGGCAGAACGGAGAGCGAAACCAGCAAAGAGGATGCGATGAATGGCGCGGCGGGCGCTCCATCGAGGTTCAGCAGGAACTGCGCCAGCGCCTGTCCGGCATAGAGCGAGATCATGTAGGCAGCCAATACGGAGCCGCGGGTGCTGGGCTCCGCCCTCTCGTTCAACCAGCTCTCGAGACAGACGAAGACTGCTGCGACGCATAATCCGTCCACGAAGCGCAGCAGAGCCCAAAAGGCGGTGCCCTGAAACAGCGTATAGGCAAGCGTGGTGGCGGAAAGCAGGGAAACCGCGGCGGCGAAGGTGCGGATATGGCCAACCCGGCGGATGATGGGCGAGGCGCGCAGAGCTCCGATGGTCAAGCCGACGAAATAGGCGGTCGCCACCAGCCCGATCAAGCCTGCGCGCGTTCCCGCGCTTTCCAGCCGAAAGCTGACCAAGGTCGACATGACGCCATTGCCCGCCATGAGGATGAAGATGGCGAGCAGCATGCTACGAGTGGAGATGAATGAGCTAAGCACGAATAACGAATTTCTCCTCGGACGCTCGGTTCCTTGAACTGTGGCATTCGGGTAGTCGGAATGAAAATCGGCCGGGCCGATCCATTCGTTTAGGACTGGCGACGAGCGAGTTTGCTGACAGGCAACACCAGCTCGGCACCAAGGCGGACTCATCGTTTCGGCGTAGCTCCATCGCTCGAGCGGGTAAAATCGCCCTTACGAATGAAGGCTGCTTGGGAGAGAGGGTTCGACGCCAGGTGCCGATCGCCTCGGTCGCGCCGGTGCCAGTCTGGAATCCGTAGATGCCGGGGGCGGGAAAGATGATCCAGAGGATCGCCGCCGAAGTGAAAGCCGCTTCGAAGAGGGGAACAAGCAAAGTGACGGGAGTGTAATCGAAGCATGCAACCGCCAGCGTGGCTGCAAGAGCGGCGGCGATCAACCCGGGCGTTGTTGCTGTCCGGTCCAGGCCTGCGAGCAGCAGGACGAACAGGAGGGGCGGCAGGAGCGCGAGCAGATACTGCACCGCTCAGGCCAGTTTCTCGACCGAAACCTCATGATCCGCCCTGCCGGTCATCTCGAAGCTCGTGATGTTGCCGATCGTCGTTTGCGCAATCGCCGTCATCGCCTCGCGGGTGAAGAACGCCTGGTGCCCGGTGATCAGCACGTTGGGAAAGGTGAGCAGCCGCGCGAACACGTCGTCCTGGATCATCTTGTCGGACAAATTCTCGAAGAACAGATCGCCCTCCTCTTCGTAGACGTCCAGCCCGACCGAGCCGATCTTGCCGCTCTTGAGCCCGGATATGAGAGCCCGTGCATCGACCACTGCGCCGCGGCTGGTGTTGATCAACATCACGCCTGGCTTCATCTGCTTGATCGCCGCGCTATCGATCAGATGAAACGTCTTCGGGGTGAGCGGGCAGTGAAGCGTCAGGATGTCCGCGCCTGCGAGAAGATCGGGCGAGTCGACCATGACGCCGCCGATCTGCTCCAACTCGGGTGAGGGGCGGGGGTCGAAGGCTTCCACGCGGCAACCGAAACCGCGCAGGATGCGCGCCACGACGAGACCGATCGTCCCGGTTCCGACGATCCCCACCGTCTTGCCTTCGAGGTCGAAGCCCAACAGCCCATCGAGCGCGAAATTGCCGTCGCGTACCCGCGAATACGCCTTGTGGACCTTGCGGTTGAGCGAAAGGATCAGCGCGACCGTGTGCTCCGCGACGGAAGCCGGCGAATAGGCGGGCACCCGGGCGATGGTAATCCCCAGCCTGCATGCGGCCTCGAGATCGACATGATTGAAACCGGCGCTGCGAAGAGCCACCAGCTTGATCCCGTCTGCCGCAAGCTTCTCCAACACAGTCCGGTCGAGCTGGTCGTTGACGAAGGCGCAGACCGCCTCCTGACCCTTGGCGAGCTGCGCGGTATCGGAGTCCAGTCGGATTTCGAAGAAGGTGAGGTCGTGCCCGGCACCTGCAGCCTCGTTCGCGCCTCTCAAGAAGTGGCGATCATATTCTCGGGAACTGAATACCGCCGTCTTCAAATCTTCCCTCGCTCAGCAAATCGCGTCCGGTTGACGTCAGTGCCACGCGTAGTCGGGGCTCGCTTCGCCCCTGCTTCGCTATCGATCGCCTGTTCACAACTCTCTTCGACTGCGACAGCACGCTGTATTTCCCAATACCCGCGGCGGGTCGCGGCCGTGCTTACCAGAACGGTGTGCCGCCCGATAGGCGCTTGTGCGCGTTCTACAGCAGCCGAGTCGCACTCCCGCAACGACTGCGATAAAGCTAACCGGCCGTTTGCCCGAGAAGATGATCCACCGGAAAGGGAGTAGAATTCACCAGGCTCCAGCCGTCGCCCACGAGCTTCTTGCGAAGGGACCGGCCCGGTTCGACGTCCCTTTCGATTTGTCTTTCGAAGGCCTTCCGTCCCATTGCAGCCAAGGAGAGGAACAGGCGCAGTCCGCGAGAGGGGCGCGACCACGACGAGGATGTCGAATAGAAATCATGACCTCCTTCGGTTGCCGCAGGCATGTAGCTGGTGCTGCATGCGCTGGTCCGGGACGAAGCTCTGAGCGGCGCCTGCCTCGCAGCGTGGCGCGACCGCTGTGCGCGACTGTTCGGGGATGCTTCTCCCTTGCGATGTGCGGGCGCGAGCCGCGATGAGGCCGCCCGAATGATTGCTACGAAGCCAAGTTAGGACGGGACTTGCAAGGGCACCCATTCGACACGATCCTCGCCCATCGCGGAGCGCAGAACCCGTTCGTAGCCGTGACGCTCGACCAGCCGCCGCGCGTGGTTGGTCTTGAGTTCGTGCGCGAACCAGGCGAGCGTCTTTTCAAGTCCCTGATCGAGCGCAGTGGTCGGTTGCCAGCCGAGCAATTCCTTGGCCCGTGCGATGACCGGCCGCCGCCGCTTGGGGTCGTCGGTGGGCAGTTCGCGATATTCGAGCTCGAGCGGGTGGCCGATGATCGCCGCCAGCGCATTGACCAATTGCTTGATGGTGATCTCCTCCGGATTGCCGATATTGACCGGCTGCAGCTCGGCAAGCGGCGATTCCATCAATCTGCGAAGCCCGTCCACCGTATCGGCAACATAGCAGAAGCTGCGGGTCTGACTGCCGTCCCCATAGACCGTGAGCGGTTCACCCGAAAGCGCCTGACAGACCAGGTTGGAAATGACCCTGCCATCGTCCATCCGCATGTTCGGTCCGTAGGTATTGAAAATGCGGGCCACGCGGACTTCGGCACGTCCCGCCCGCGCGAAATCGAAGGCCAGCGATTCGGCGGCACGCTTGCCTTCGTCGTAGCAGGCGCGCGGACCGGTGCAGTTGACGTGGCCGCGGTAGTCCTCCGGCTGCGGGTGGACCTCCGGATCGCCATAGACCTCGCTGGTGGAGGCCAGCAGGAGCCGGGCTCCCGACTGCTCCGCCAGCCGCAGCAGCCGGTTGGTGCCGAGCACGCTGGTGAGCATCGTATGCTCCGGATTCTCCTGGTAGAGCGGCGGCGAGGCGGCGCAGGCGAGATTGTAGATCCGGGTGAACTCGCCCGCGCGCTCCATCACCTCGGCGGGGAGCGGCTCGGTGATATCTGCGCGGACGAAACGGAAGTTCGCATGGTTCTGCAGCCCGAGCAGATTGGTCTCGCGCGACGTCTGGAGATTGTCGACGCACATCACCCGCTCCCCCGCGTCGAGCAGCGCCCGGCCAAGATGCGAACCGACGAAGCCGGCACCGCCAGCGACCAGCGTCAAACCTCTACGACCATTCATACTGCGACACCTTTCCTGTGGTTGGCGAACGGGCCGTACCGATCCGTTCGAGATCCTGTTCGAGTTGTTCGGCGCGGCGCTCGGCGCTGTGGTGCGCCAGCACCGCCTCGCGCGCGGCCATGCCGATCCCGCGGGCCGATGCGTCGAGCGCCGCGAGGACGTCTTCGGCGCCATCGGCGAGGACGATCTGCTCGCCCGGCTCGAAGATGCTGTCGATACCTTGCCAGCGGTCCGAGATGATCGGCGTGGCGCAGGCGCCCGCCTCGAACAATCGCACGGAGGGCGACCATCCGGCTGCGATCATGTCCGCGCGGGTGACGTTCAGCGTGAAGCGCGAAGCGGCGTAGAACTCCGGATGTTCCGAGGGCGGAAGATGCGCGATCCGCTCGACATTGGCGGGCCATTCGAGGCTGTCGGGATATTGCGGACCGGCGATCACAAAGCGCAAGTCGGGGCGCCGGCGGGCCGGTTCGAGCAGCAGGCGATCGAGCGTGGGTTGCCGGTCGGGGCTGTAGGTGCCGAGATAGGACAGATCCCAGCGCGTCGGTACGTCGAGCGGACGGTACCGCCGCGTGTCGACCGAGCAGTAGAGCGGCCGAGCGCATGGCGAGCCGAATTCTTCCTCCAGCCGGGCCAGCGTCGGCCCGCCGGTGAAGGAGAAGTAGATGTCGTAGCCTGGGATGATCTCGGGCGACAGATATTCGTAATCGCCGCGTGCTAGCTTGGCGAGGGTTACCGGCGTGTCGATATCGTAAAAACAGGTCGTCCCGCGAGCGGTATTCTGGACCCAGCGGCCGACCTCCACGCCGTCCGGAACATAGGAGCCGACCATCACGGCGTCGGCCGCGCTCACCTGTTCGCGCCAACGAGCGAGTGCGGCGAGGTCGTCGTAATAGGCCAGCCGGCAAAAATCCGGGTCGCTCAGATCGCGGTTCTCGGCGTACCAGGGCTGGGTGCGTTCGAGGAACAGAACCTCATGCCCCAGCGCCGCGAATGCGCCGAGCAGGGCGCGGAATGTGGTTGCGTGGCCGTTTCCCCATGAGGAGGACAGGCTGAGGCCGAGCACGACGAGCTTCATGCCACCGTCTCCCGGGCGTGCAATTCGTCGAAGGCGGCATCGACCTCGACAGCGCGCAGTTTGTAGGTGTGTTCGGCCAGAACCCGATCGAGGGCGGCCGCCCCGATGGCTTCGGCGCGCTCTCGCGCCAGGCTGGCGAGGATTTCGGCGACATCCTTGCCGTCGCGGGCAACCAAGACTTCTTCTCCCGGTTGGAGGAACATTTCGATCCCCTCCCATGCGTCGGTGATGAGGCATGCTCCCGCACCCGCCGCCTCGAACACGCGTGTTGCGGGCGAAAAGCCGACGTCGGCCATCGAATCGCGGGCCACGTTGAGCACCGCGCGCGGCGTGCAGTTGAAGGCGTTGTGATCGCCGGTTCCGACATGGCCGATCGCCTGCACATTGGCGGGCAGCGCCTTGTCGCTCCAGCCATTGCCGCCGAGCAGGAAGCGGCTTTGCGGCAGTAGCTGGGCGGGCCGCAGGAAGAACTCCTCGACCCGCGCCTCGCGGTCGGGCAGCCGGTTGGCGAGAAAACCCAGGTCGCAGGCGAACTGCGGCTTGGCGGGGACGGGGTGGTGCGTCGCCGGGTCGAGCGCGTTGTAGATCGGCACGCAGCGCTTCGCGCCGAACCCGCGATAGGCCTCGACCACCGGCGGCCCCCCGCCATAGGTGAAGACGGCGTCGAGCCGCGGCAGCGCCTCGCGGACCGGGTGCGAGGGATCGCGTCGCATCTCGTCGAGCGTCGCCGCGGCATCGACGTCCCAATAGATCGTCAGCGCGCGGCGATTGGCATGCCGCAACACCCCTTCGAGCAGTTCACGGTCGAACACCCCGACACCGTTCGCCTTGACCACGATATCGGCCCCGCCGGCTTCGGCGAGAACGCTGTCGAGACCCGCTTGGGTCGCGGGATAGACCACCGAGCGAAGCCATTCGGGCGGCTCGATGTCGCGATGCTGCTGGCGGTCGAAGGCATCGGGCTCGTAGAAGGTAATCGCATGGCCGCGATCGGCCAGAGCCCGCAGGATTCCGCGGTAGTAGGTGGCCGCGCCGTTCCAGTAGGCGGACAGGATGCTGGATCCGTAGAATGCTATCTTCATGCAATCATCCTCGCATCGCCGTGCGAGCCCAGCTCGTCGGCGATGTTCAACAATCCGTCTGCGCGATGGGCGCAGGTGTGATGGCGGCGGATGGTTTCCAGGCCGCTCGCGACAAGGGTGCGGCGCAGATCGGGATCTTCCTGCAGCGCGCGCAGGTGCCGGGCCATTTCGGCACCATCGCGCGCGACCAGATAGTCCTCGCCGGGGCGGAACAGATGCTCGGCATCGTCCCACGGGGCGGAGACCAGCGGGGTGCCGCAGGCCAGCGCCTCGAAGACGCGGATGGTCGGGATGCCGGGGAGAGTTTGGGCGTAGTACCGCCGGGGGACGTGCACGGTCGCCAGATGGCGCGCGAAGATCGCCGGCGCCTGCGCGTTGGGCGCCCAGCCGCGATAGCGGGCGCCGTAGCGCTCCAGCATCTCCAGCGCTTCCCGCGGATAGCGCACTCCGTAGATGTCCAGCCCTAGCCCGACTGTCTGTGCCGGCTCCAGCAGGAAACGGGCGAGCTCTTCGCTGCGTTCGTCGTCCCCCCAATTGCCGATCCAGACGAGCCCCTCGCGCTCCACTTCCTGCGCTGGGGGATGAAACCGGCGGGTGTCGGCGGCTTCGTGCCAGGTCCACACCCGGTCGCCCCAGCCCCAGTCGCGATAAACCTCGGACAGCGCTTCCCCGAAGGCGAGCACGCCGTCGAAACCCGAAAGATCGAAGGCGCGCATCTCCTCGGGCGCGCTTACTGCGCGGTGATGCGTGTCGTGGAACAGCAGGCGGAAGCCGGCACCGCGCTTGCGCGCCGATCCCAGCCGCGCGATCAAAGCCGGATCGTTCCACTCGTGAACGATCACCAGATCGGCATCGGCAGCCAGTTCGGCCGGATCGGCATCCTCGCAATAGACCGAGGACGAGAGACGAGGATAGCTTTTGCGCCACGCAGCGAGACCTTCGTCGCCGTGATCGCGAAGCAGATTCTCCAGGCTCCACGCGCCTTGCGGTTCAAAGGCTTCCACCGCGTGCCCGCGCATCGTCAGCTCGTCGAGCAATCCACGCAGGAAATGCGCATTGCCGTGATTCCAGCACGATTGCAGCGAATGGGTGAAATAGGCGATCTTCATGCCGCCACCTCTTGGGCGGCCAGCGCCGCCTGGTAGATCGCGATCATCCGCTCGGCACTGGCGGCAGGGGTGTAGTGGGCGCTCCGCTCGCGCGCCGCCGCGCCCACCGCATTGCGCCGGTCGCGATCATTCATCAGCGAGGCGACCGCGGCGGCGAAGCCCGCCGCATCCTCGCTGTCGACGAACAGCGCCGCTCCCTCCCACAATTCGCGGAACGTCGGGATGTCGGACAGCACCAATGCGCAACCCGCCGAGGCCGCCTCCAGCACCGCCAGCCCGAACGGCTCGAAGCTCGCCGCCGAGACGAAGACGGGCTTCAAGTCCAGCAATCGCGCGAGGGCCGCTTCGCTCTGGTGACCCAGGCACTGGAGGTTCTGCGGCGCGTATTCCTCGCCATGGGGCCCCCGCAGGGTACCCGCAGCCAGAAACGCGCCCTCGATCTGTGCGGCGGCGCGATCGAGAACGCGGGCGTTCTTCACCGGGTCCCACAGCCGCCCGACGGTCAGCGCTGCATCGAGCTGGTGCATGCCGTCGCCGGTGCCGAGCGGCGCGCGCCCGTTGTGGACGACGATCGGCACCTGCGAGAGGCCGTAGGTCTCGCGAAGGGTCTGCCCGAAGCTGTCGCTCGGGGCCACCACGGCATCCGCCGCGCGAAGTCCCGCGCGCATCATCCGCGCGTGCCAGTCGAATTGCGGGTCTAGGGGCTCGTCACGGGCGGCGCGCCACCAGGTGGCGACGCAGCCATGCGCCACCGCCACAGCGGGAATCGGGAAGGGGGCGGCCGCCATCACCGCGGGACTGTTGCAATGAACGAGATCGACACCGCGCCGCCTCGCCAGATCGGCGAGCTCGCGGGCCGCTTGCTCGACCGGCTCGGGTCCATCGGCCAGCCAGTCCAGCGCGAGGCCCGTTTCCAGCAGGGACAGGCCGGAGATTACAGCCGCCTGCTCACGCTGCTCGACGCTGACAGCCGGGCCGAGCACCGCGAGCGTGATGCGGTGGCCGCAGTCCGCCAGTTCGGAAGCCAGCGTAAGCGCATACTGCCATACGCCGCCAACGGCATCGGCGGTCATGAGGATATGGAGGGGATAGGCCGCTTTCATGCGGTCGCTCGCGCCGCTGCGGAGGAGGCGATCTGGGCATTCGCCGCAGCGCGGGACCGCTGCAGCCAGTCCGCGAGATCGCGCACCCCGTCGCGCCAGCCAATTCGCGGCCCGAGGCCGAGAGCGCGCTCGGCGCGGCGCGTGTCGGCGACGAACCACAGCTGATCGCCCGGGCGGGTCGGTGCCAAGTCCACCGGTGGGCGTCGCCCGGTAATCCGGCCGATCTCCTCGATGAGAGTAAGCAGGCTGATCGCATTGTCGGGCCCGCCACCCCAGTTGAAGGCGCGGCCCGCGACCGCATCGATGCGATCCAGCATGGCGAAGTAGGCGTCGCAGGTATCGCGGATGTCGCAGACGTCGCGCACCTGCTCGCCATCGCCGAACAGGGTGATGGTCTCGCCGGCAAGCGCGCGGATCAGGAAATGCGCGACCCATCCCTGGTCCTCGGTGCCCATCTGCCGCTCGCCATAGATGCAACTCATCCGCAGCACTGCCGTGCGCATCGCGAAGCTCCGACCATAGTCGAGGACGTACTGGTCCGCGGCACCCTTCGAGCAGCCGTAGGGCGTGTGGAAGGCGAGCGGCTGATCTTCCGACACGCCGTGCCGACGGATGGCGGCATCGACGGGAGCATAGCCATGCTCGCCGGCGCAGACCGCGAGCGAGCCGAGATCGCCATAGACCTTGTTGGTCGACGCATAGATGACCGGCGCGGAGGGGTTCGCGGCGCGGATAGCCTCGAGCAGATTGAAAGTGCCGGCCACGTTGACCTCGAGATCGTCGCGCGGATCGACCATGCTGGTGGTCACCGCGACCTGCGCGGCAAGATGATAGGCCGCATCCGCGCCGCGAACAGCCTTGGCGACCGCCGTCCGGTCGCGGACGTCGCCGATCACCGGCTCGATCCGGTCGCCATGTGCGGCGCAGAGCCAGTCGAGGTTCTGCTCGACCCCCGCTCGGCCCAGCGTGTCCAGCACGCGGACGCGGTGGCCGCGCTGTGCAAGGCGATGAGCCAGGTTCGAACCGACGAAGCCCGCGCCCCCGGTGACCAGAACGGTGTCGTTCCCTCCGCCGCTCATGCCACCAGCCCGCGCCGTTCGAGTTCGCTGCGCGCTTCGCCGACCCGGTCCTCGGCACTTTGCTCGGCGACCCATTGCGCCAGTTCGGTCAGGCCCTGGGTGAAGCCTTCGCGCGCCTCGAAGCCAAGCGTTTCGCGCGCCAGCGTCGTGTCGCAGAAGCAGTGCCGGATATCGCCCGTGCGGGCCTTGCCGACGATCTCCGCCTCCAGCCCCTCGCGACCCATGGCTTGCGCAAGGTCGCGCGCGACGCTGGCGATCGAACGGTCGTGGCCCGATCCGATGTTGAAGGTGCCGCCCGCAGCATCGGGATGGAACAGCGCATCGGCGAAACCCCGCGCCACGTCGCGCACATGCACGAAGTCGCGGCGTTGCTCGCCGTCCTCGAAGATCATCGGCGGCTGCCCGTTGAGCAGCCGCGAGGCGAAGATCGCGAGTACGCCGGTATAGGGGTTGGAGAGCGCCTGGCCCGGGCCATAGACGTTGAACAATCGCAGGCAGGCGCTCTCGATGCCGTAAGGCGCGCCCATGATATGGGTGATCTGCTCCTGCACGTATTTGTTGAGCGCGTAGATCGACGAGAGGTTCGGCCGCTTCCATTCGGGCGTGGCCATCGGCCACAGCGACCGCCCCTGCGCGTCGAGCGGTTCCCAATTGGCCTGCCCGTCGCGTAGCGTGCTGCGCGCGGCGTCTTCGACCATCGCTCCGTCGGCGTTGCGATAGAGGCCTTCGCCGTAGATGCTCATCGACGAGGCGGTGACCACCCTGCGGACCGGATGATCGATCAGCCTTTCGAACAGCACGGCGGTGCCGACGTCGTTGGTGGAAGTATAGCGCTCCACCTCGTACATCGACTGGCCGACCCCGACTTCGGCGGCGAGATGGATCACACTGTCGCTGCCCTCGAGCGCGCTGGCGACCGCGTCTCCGTTGCGCACGTCGGCGTGGACGAATTCGACCTCGTCGGGAAGCGGAGCGGTTCGGGCGTCCTTGCCGTGCACCTGCTCGATCAGGCTGTCGAGCACCCGGACCCGATGGCCCCGCTCGAGGAGTTCGCGGCAGACTGCCCTGCCGATGAATCCGGCACCGCCGGTGACCAGAATACGCTCAGTCAATCCTCTCTCCCACAGAATTCGTAGTTCGCGTCTTACCAATAGGCACCCTGTTACGGGCCGCTATTGGGCCCGCTACCTGCCGGGATAACAAAATAACAAATGTTAATTAACATTGGTTATTTTGCCTTCGCCTTCAGTTGGCGTTATCATGACGCTCGAATGACCCTTCTTCTTGTTTGTTCCCGCTGATGCTTGAAATTTTCGTTTCGGAAGGGAACCTTGACTGGCGGCGAAGCATTCGGGAGGAAGCTTCTACTTAGCCAAGGGGAACCATCGAGCGCCAATGACAGCCACCATCCTACTGATCAGGCATGCGGCGCACGCACACCTCGGGCATATTCTATCCGGCCGGACCGCAGGCGGCTCTCTGACAGCCGAGGGGGTGCTGCAGGCCCGGCACATTGTACGGCACCTGGCGGATCAACCCATCGCCGAGGTGCATTCGAGCCCGGTGCTGCGGGCGCAGGAAACCGCCGGAGAGATCGCCGCCGCGCAGGGGCTGGATCTCTCGTCCGAGCCCGCGCTCGACGAAGTGGATTTCGGCGAGTGGACCGGCAAGCGTTTCGACGAACTGGCCCGCGATCCGGCGTGGCAAAGCTGGAATGACAACCGCGCGCAGGCGCGCGCACCGGAAGGAGAAACAATGTTGGAAGTGCAGCAGCGGATCGAACGCCATTTCAAGGAGACGGCGGAGCGCCTGCCGGGCGGGATCGTCGCCATGGTGAGCCATTGCGACACAATTCGTGCCGCCATCGCCGGAATTTTGGGTCTATCGCTCGATCACCTGCTGCGCTTCGATATCGCCCCGGCTTCCGTCAGCCGGATCGAGGTTGGTGATTGGGGCGCGAGGGTCCTGTCGCTGAACGAGCATGCGGCATGAGCCGCTCCGGTGCCCGGGCCCGCCTCGTCGCCGGCGACCCGACCGATGGCTTGCGCGAGCGCGTGGATGCGCTGGGGCCATGGTTTCAGAACATCGATCTGGGGCGCGGCGTGCGCACCGCCCCCGATCATTTCCTCGGCGATTACCCCGCGTTCAAGTTCCGGCGCTTCGCCGATGCCGTACCGGCCGATCTGGAGGGCCGATCGGTGCTCGATATCGGCTGCAACGCCGGCTTTTACTCGATCGAGATGAAGAAGCGCGGGGCGGGGCGGGTGCTCGGCATCGACAGCGACGACCGCTATCTCGAACAGGCGCGGCTCGCCTCCCAGACGCTCGGCTTTCCCGATATCGAATATCGCAATTTGTCAGTCTATGATGTCGGCGCGCTGGGCGAGAAATTCGATCTCGTGATCTTCATGGGCGTGCTCTACCATCTGCGGCACCCGCTGCTCGCGCTCGACCTCGTTCGCGAACATGTCGCCGGCGAAATGATGCTGTTCCAGACGATGCAGCAGGGCACCGAGGCCGTGCTCCAGGTTCCCGAGGATCATCCCTTTCACAAGCCGGGGACGACCCAGCCACCCGACTATTTCGACAATCCGGCCTATCCCAGGATGCATTTCATCGAGCGCGAGTTCGCGCATGACTGGACCAATTGGTGGGCGCCCAATGCCGCCTGCAGCCAAGCGATGCTGCGCGCCGCGGGCTTCACCGTCGAAGAGCAGCCCGAACCGGAGGTCTACCTCTGCCGCGTGAGCGAGGTTCCCTATGCGCAGCATGGGCCGACCGCGGTCTATCCGGCGGGCGGAAACCAGGAAAAAGGAGGCACGCCATGATCGAAGCGGCGATGATCTGGAACGAGCCGAACAACAAGAGTCACTGGAACCCCGAGCTCGATCCCGACTGGTCGATCTATGCCGATACGGTGATCCGTACCGGCGGCGCCATCGCGGATATCAACCCCGGTCTCACCCGGGTGCTCGGCGGCATGTCGCCGATCGATCCGCACTGGATCGAGCGCATGCGCGGACACGGGGCTCTCGAAGAGGTCGATGTCGTTGCGGTGCACGGCTTTCCGCTCGACTGGAACCTGTGGCCGATCCATTCCTGGCCCGACAGGATCGCCGAGATCGAGGCGGTCGTCCCCGACAAGCCGATCTGGGCGACCGAAGTGGGCGTGGGCAGTTTCGGCGCGGAAGAAGTGCAGGTCTTCGGCATCGACAAGACCGCCGAGCTGCTGCTCGACCGTGTGCCCAACGTCTACTGGTACTCGCTGTTCGACCTGCCGCACAGCTGGGGCGCAGAAACCCGCCATCGCGAGGCGGAGGGATCGAGCTATTACCGCCATTTCTACATGGGGCTGATCCGCGAGGACGGCTCTCCCAAGCCGGCGCTGGACCACTATCGCAGATATGCCGACCGGATGGGACTGATGCAGTGGTTCCATTTCGAGGATCCGCGGCTCGACGATGCGGTGCGCTGGATGAAGGACCTAGGCGTCAAGAAGCTGCGTACCGGCCTGTCGTGGGCCGACAGCTTTCGCCCCGGCGCGCTCGACTGGTTCGACCGGCAGATGGAGGCGCTCGCCGATTTCGAGGTGCTGGTGACCTTCTGCTTCACCCCCGAGCACCTGGGGGTCGAGGCGCACCACACCTCCTGCGCCAAGGACCCGCAGGCCTTCGCCGATTTCTGCGCCTGGATGACCGAGCGGTACGCGCCGGCGCAGAACAAGAACCAGGCCCGCCTATGACCCCCGCGCGAGGAGTTTCGAACATGCTTTCCCCTACCCCCTCCGGCATCAATCTGGCGCTTGTCGGCGTCGGCAATTGCGCCAGTTCGCTCGTCCAGGGCATCGCGCATTATCGCACCGGCGCCAATGACCTGACCGGCCTGATGCACGCCGAAGTGGGCGGGTATCGTCCCGAGGACATCCGCGTCGTGGCTGCATGGGACGTGGATCGCCGCAAGGTCGGGCACGATGTCGCCGAAGCCATCTTCGCCCCGCCCAATTGCACGCAGACGTTCTGCGACAAGGTCGAGCCGACCGGGACCAGGGTCCGCATGGGCCGCGTCCTCGACGGAGTGGCCGAGCATATGGCTGCCTATCCCGATGCGCGCACCTTCCAGACCGCCGACGAAGCCGAGCCCGACAAGGACGCGGTGATCGAGGTGCTGCGCGCGACCCGAACCGACGTGCTGGTGAACTATCTTCCCGTGGGATCGCAGCAGGCCACCGAATTCTACGCAGAATGCGCACTCGAGGCCGGCGTGTCCTTCGTCAACAACATCCCGGTGTTCATCGCCAGCGACGAAACCTGGGCCAGTCGGTTCCGCGAGGCGGGGGTCCCGATCATCGGCGACGATATCAAGTCGCAATTGGGCGCCACCATCGTCCACCGGGTGTTGACCGATCTGTTCAAGAAACGTGGGGTCAAGCTGGAGCGAACCTACCAGCTCAACACCGGCGGCAACACCGACTTCCTCAACATGCTCGAGCGCAATCGCCTGGCTTCCAAGAAGCTTTCGAAGACCGAGGCGGTCCAATCGGTCGCGGCCGCGAGGCTGGGCGACGAGAACATCCACGTCGGCCCGTCAGATTATGTCCCTTGGCAGAACGACAACAAGGTCGCCTTCATCCGCATGGAAGGCCAGCTGTTCGGCGGCGTGCCGATGAACCTCGAGATGCGACTGTCGGTCGAGGACAGCCCCAATTCCGCGGGCGTAGCGATCGATATGATCCGCTGCGCCAAGCTTGCGAGCGACCGGGGGCTGGCCGGGCCGGTCGATCCTGCGGCCTCCTATTTTTGTAAGCATCCGCCGCACCAGATGACCGACGATGAAGCCTGGTCCGCGCTCGAAACCTTCATCGCGCAGGATTGAAGAACCATGGTTGGAATCAAAGCGGCCGCGGTGACCGGCCCGGGCAGCGTCGCCCTGAAGGAAGTGGAAAGGCCGCGTCCCGGCGAAGGAGAGGTCCGTATCCGGCTCGAGGGCTGCGGGGTGTGCGCTTCCAATCTGGGGCCGTGGGCCGGCCCAGAATGGATGGAGTTTCCGCTGCCCCCCGGCGATCTGGGCCATGAAGGCTGGGGTGTGGTCGATGCGATCGGTCCTGGAGTGGCCAATGTGGGGATGGGCGACCGGGTCGCGGCCTTGACTTATCGCGCCTATGCCGAAGCCGATATCGCCCAGGCCGATGCGGTGCTCCGGCTGCCCCCGGAACTGGACGGCAAGCCGTTTCCCGGCGAACCGCTCGGCTGCGCATTCAACATCTTCCGTCGCAGCGACATCCGGCCGGGGCAGACCGTCGCGATCATCGGGATAGGTTTTCTGGGCGCGGTGTTGACCAAGCTCGCCAGCGATGCCGGAGCGCGGGTGATCGCCATCTCGCGGCGACCGGAATCGCTCGAGCTCGCCCGCTCGTACGGTGCCGCCGAAACCATCCCGATGGACGATCACCAGGCGATCGTCGACAGGGTCGGGCAGCTTACCGGCGGCGCGCTGTGCGAGCGAGTGATCGAATGCGTCGGCAAGCAATGGCCGCTCGATCTGGCGGGCGAGCTTATCGGCTTCGGGGGAAAGCTCGTCGTCGCCGGCTATCATCAGGACGGGCCCCGCCAGGTCAGCATGCAGAGCTGGAACTGGAAGGGCATCGACGTCGTGAATGCTCACGAGCGCGATCTCGCCGTGCAGATGCAGGGCATGCGCGAGGCGGCCGAGGCGGTCGCCAGCGGGCGGTTCGATCCCGCGCCGCTCTACACCCATGCCTACCCGCTCGACCGGCTGGCCGAAGCGCTCGATGCGACCCGCGACAAGCCCGAGGGTTTCGTCAAGGCGCTGGTGCTCTTCGAATGAGCCTTCCGCGCGTAGGGTTTCTCGGCACCGGCTGGATCGGCCGCCACCGGATGGAGGCGATCGTCGCCGAAGGAGTGGTATCTGCGGCGGCGCTGTGCGATCCGTCGCCCGACTGTGTCGAAACCGCCCTGGAAGTCGCCCCTTCCGCGCAGGTCACGGGTTCGCTCGACGAGATGCTCGATTGCGAGCTCGATGGCCTCGTCATCGCCACGCCGAGCGCGCTGCACGCGTCGCAGGCGATCGCGGCTCTCGAGCGGGGGATCGCAGTGTTCTGCCAGAAGCCGCTGGGGCGCAACGAGGCCGAAGCGTGCGCGGTGATCGAGGCGGCGCAGAAGGCGGACCGCCTGCTCGGAGTGGACCTCTCCTATCGCCATACGGCAGCAACCCGGGCGATCGCCGAACTGATAGGCAAGGGCGGGCTCGGCGAAGTGTTCGCGGCGGACCTTACCTTCCACAATGCCTACGGCCCCGACAAACCGTGGTTCTACCGGCGCGAGGAGGCGGGTGGCGGCTGCGTGATGGATCTCGGGGTCCATCTGGTCGACCTGGCGCTCTGGTTGCTCGATTTCCCCGCGGTCGAAGGAGTTTCTTCGCGGCTCTATTCGCAGGGCGATCGGCTCGACGCCGGGACGACGAAGGTGGAGGACTATGCCATCGCGCAGCTCGACCTCGCAGGCGGCGCGAGCGTGCGTCTCGCCTGCTCATGGAACCTGAATGCCGGCAGGGAAGCGGCAATCGAGGCGAGCTTCTACGGCTCGCAAGCCGCCGCGGGTTTTCGCAATGTGGACGGGAGCTTCTACGACTTCGAGGCCTTCGTGAACCGCGGCACCGAGCAAGAACCTCTGTCCGCGCCGCCCGACGAATGGGGGGGGCGGGCCGCCTGCGGTTGGGCTCGCCGGCTGGCGAAGGATCGTGGTTTCGATCCAGAGGCCCATCGGCTGGCGGAGGTTTCTGCCGTGCTCGACAAAATCTACAGCTGCGCCTGATCAGAGCGCCTGAGCCAGCGTTGATTGCTGCGCGACCGGTTCAGGCGGCAGCGGCCTGTTCGGGCGCGAGACCTTCGAGGATCAGCCGGTTTACGGCGATCAACTCGTCGATCTGCTCGCGGCCGGTGATCACTTCGCTGGTGAAGCGGTCCACCCACAGCGCGAGCGAAATGATGCCGGCGCGCAGTTCATCCGGCAGCGCGTTGCCCGCGGTTCCGCAAGCGGTGCTGAAGGCACCCCACATCTCGCGATTGCGGTGAAGCGCGGATACGAGTTCGCTCCCCTTGAGGCCCGCGTCGCGCGCCGCGATCATGTCGCCGGTGATCTGGCTCACCAGCCGGAACTCGGTGTTGCGAGGGGATTCGGCGATCGTTTGCACGCGCTGATAATTGGCAAGTGACATGCAATGGCTCCTGTCGTTTCCCCTATTCTAGACAATAAAGAGGCGCTGCGGCGCATGTGGTCTTTGCACCCGAGCGATAGGCACGAAGTGATGTGGTAAAAGAGCGAGGCCCGCTCCGGATGCCCGCATTCCATCCTATAATCTTCATGTCCCGATCAAGGGCTGGAAAGATTATGATCAACGGCATCGGCTTCCTCATTATCGTGGTCTGCGTGTTCGGCAGCTTCATGCTCGCCGGCGGCAAGATGGAGATCGTGCTCCATGCGCTGCCCCACGAGTTCATGGCGATCGGCGGGGCCGCCGCCGGTGCCTTCATCGTCGGCAATTCGATGGCCACGGTGAAGAACGCTGGCAGGGGTATCAAGCGCGCCTTCAAGGGCTCGCGCTGGAGCGATGGCGACTATCGCGATCTGCTGACCCTGCTGTTCGGTCTCCTCACGACCTTCAGGAACGGCGGTGCCACCGCCATCGAACCTCATCTCGACCAGCCGGAAGAAAGCACCATCTTCTCGCGCTATCCCCGCCTGCTCGCCGATCACCACCTGGTCGAGTTCATCTCCGACTACCTGCGGATGATGACCGTCAATTTCGAGGACCCGCACCAGCTCGAAGCGGCCATGGAGGCGGATATCGAGAAGCACCATCACGAGGAGTTGGCTGCCCAGCACGCTCTCCAGATCATGGCCGACGGTCTGCCGGCGCTCGGCATTGTGGCGGCCGTTCTGGGCGTCATCAAGACCATGGCATCGATCGACCAGCCCACCGAAATCCTCGGTGCGATGATCGGGGGCGCGCTCGTCGGTACGTTCCTGGGCGTGCTGCTGTCCTACTGCGTCGTCGGACCGCTGGCGACCAAGCTGCTCGCCATCATCGAGGACGACAGCAAGCCGTTCGACATCGCGAAGACCGCGATCGTCGCCTACGCCCAGAACATGCCCGTGCAGGTGGCGATCGAGATCGCGCGCCGGATGACTCCCACGGTCCACGCCCCTTCCTTCCAACAGCTCGAAGCTGCTCTCGACGAGGCCAAAGATGATCTCACCGTCCGCATCTGAACCCACCGAAGACCGCTCGCTGCGCCTTCCCGTCCACGGCAACACCATCGCCGCGGAAGATCTGAAGGTGCGGCTGGTACTCGCCGCCGACCTCGACGAGCAGATGCATATCGATGCGTCGCAAGTGGAAAGCGTCGGCCAGTGCGTGCTGCAACTCCTCGTGGCCGCGCACGCCGAAGCGGAGCGACAGTCGCTCGAATTCGAAATCACCAACCCCAGCCCCGCTTTCGTAGAGCGCGTGGTCGGTTGCGGACTCACCGCATTGCTGAGCCCCGAAACCGGAAAGGACCATCCGTGAATAAGTTGATCCTCACCGTCGATGATTCGGCGAGCATGCGAATGCTCCTGAAGGCGTCGCTGACCGCACAGGGTTTTGCGATCGAAAGCGCGAACGATGGCATGCACGGGCTCGAGCGGATGCACGAGGTCAAGCCCGACCTGCTCATCACCGACATCAACATGCCCAAGATGGACGGCTTCGAGCTGATCGAGGCCGTGCGCGCCGTTTCCGAATTCCGCGGCACTCCCATCCTGGTTCTCTCCACCGAGTTCTCGGAAGACAAGAAGACGCGCGCCCGCACTGCCGGTGCGACCGGCTGGATCACCAAGCCCTTCGACGCAAGCAAGCTGGGTGCGGCAATCCGCAGGGTGTGCCCGTGAGCGACGAACTCGACGAGATCCAGGCCATCTTCTTCGAGGAATGCGTCGAAGGACTGGCCGCGGCTGAAGCGGGGCTGACGGCCATGGCCGATGGCGACACTTCGGCCGAAACCATCGCGAGCGTCTTTCGTGCCGTTCACTCGATCAAGGGTGGATCGGGTGCCTTCGGCCATGCCGCATTGCTGGCATTCTCGCACCGGTTCGAGAACGTGCTCGACGAGGTTCGTGCCGAACACATCCCGGCCAGCGTCGGGGTGGTGAAGGACATGCTGAGCGCGTTCGATATCCTGTCGGACCATGTCACAGCAGCGCAAGAGCAATCCACTCCGCCGGCAGACGAGGCGATGCTGGCCAAGCTGGATGCAATCCTCGCCACCAAGGGAGCGAGTGCCGGAGGTCCGGCAGCTGCCGTGGCCGCGGCAAGCGCTCCTGCAGAAAAAGCTTCGCCGACGGAGCCTGCGGCGGCCGAGGCCGACGAGTTCGGCTTTACGCCGGTTGCCGCCGCGGTCGAGGAGTTCGATCCTTTCGGGTTCGAGCCGGTGGCGGTTGCGCTCGACGATCTCGATGCCTCGCCCGAAGCGCAGAGCGATTGGTTGATCCGCTTCGGGCCTTCGCGCGATGCCATGGCCAATGGCGGGGAACCGCTGCTGGTCATTCGCGAGCTGGAACGCTTGGGCGGCCGGGTGGTCGATGTCGACAGCTCGGCGCTACCCTGTCTGACCGAGGTCGATCCGGAAGGCAGCTATTTCGTCTGGATCATCTCGGTTCCCGGCTCCGTCGAGCAGAGCGAGATCGGCGAATGTTTCGATTTCGTCGCGCCCGATTCGCTCATCGAAATCGGACGGACGGAAGCCTCGGACACGCGCCCCGAAGCACCGGTGGTGGGCGAGCCTGCTATCGCTGCCCCGACGGCGGCGTCTGAGTCGGAGTCCGAGCCCGAGTTCGTGCCCGAGCCTGAGCCCGAGTTCGTGCCCGAGCCATCGCAGCCGGAGCCTTCCCAGCCGGAGCTGACCTTGGTCGCGAGCCGACCGAGCAACGATGCCTCTCCGAGCGCCCCAAAGGCCGAGAAGGCGGAAGTCGCGCAGACGATCCGGGTCGACTTGTCCAAGCTCGACCAGCTGCTGAACCTGGTCGGCGAACTCGTTATCCGCGGTTCCATCCTTGCCGACCGGCTCTCCCCGCCCGAACAGGAGCGGGTCGAGCTGCCGCAGCTCACGAGGCTGAACCGGCAGATTCAGGACAGCGTGATGTCGTTGCGGGCCCAGCCTATCAAGCAGGCCTTCAGTCGTGTCCCCCGCATGCTGCGCGAACTCTCGTCCGAGACTGGCAAGCAAGTGACGCTGGACGTCGAAGGCGAGACCACGGAAGTCGACAAGAGCGTCATCGAGAAAATCGGCGATCCGCTAACCCACATGATCCGCAACGCCGTCGATCACGGGATCGAAAAGCCCGACGAGCGGCTTGCAGCCGGCAAGCCCGCAGAGGGGCGCCTGCTGCTTTCGGCCGAACAGAAGGGCGCGCGCATTCTCGTGCGGGTTCGCGACGATGGTCGGGGCATCGATCGCGAGCGCGTGCGCGCCAAGGCGGTCGAAAAGGGAATCATCGCGGCCGATGCGGTGCTGTCCGACGAGGAAATCGACCAGCTCATCTGCGCGCCCGGCTTTTCGACGGCCACCACGATCTCGAACATCTCGGGGCGCGGCGTGGGCATGGATGTCGTCCGCTCGAACGTCGAAGCATTGGGCGGACGCGTCGAAATCCAGTCGGAGCCCGGGAAGGGCACGACCTTTACGATGATCCTGCCGCTGACGCTCGCGATCCTGGACGGAATGGTGGTCCGGCTCGCCGATCAGCGCTTCGTGCTGCCGCTGGCGAGTGTGGTAGAATCCGTGCGGCCCGAGCCGGGGCAGGTGCAGGCGGTCTCGCCGACCAGCGAGGTGCTCGAATTGCGGGGTCAATTCGTGCCCATCAAGCGGCTTACCGATTTCTTCGGCCTCGACGTCGAGCAATCCCGCCCCGAAGAATCGCTGGTCATCATCGTCGAGAGCGAGACCGCGGGCTGGGTCGGACTGATGGTCGATACGATCGACGACCGCCGCGAGGTGGTGATCAAGAGCTTCGACCAGAATCTGCATCCGATCCGCGGCCTCGGCGGCGCGACTATCCTGGGTGACGGCTCGATCGCCTTGATCCTCGATCTGGAGGCGCTGGTTGCGTCTTCGTCTCTCACAACCCCCAAGCACAACCTCAAAGGACTGGCAGCGTGACCTCCAGCAGCGAAACAGACGAACGCAAGATCGTGACCTTCTCCCTGGGCGACAGGATCTTCGGCATCAACATGAGCGCTCTCATCGAGATTCGCGAATGGGAGGAGCCCACACCGCTCCCGCGCGTCCCCCCATATATCAAGGGCGTTGCGAATCTGCGCGGCAACGTCATCCCGATCATCGGCCTCGCCGAGCGGCTGGGATGGGAGCCGAGCGAGCCGCACGCACGCTCGTGCATTCTGGTCGCCAACACCTCGGGCAAGCAGGCCGGCTTCCTGGTCGATGAGGTTGCGGATATCGTGCTCATCAAGGACAGCGAAATCCAGCCGGCACCCGAGATCGAGATCGAGGAAACCAGCGTCATCGCCGGCCTGGTGCAGGTCGCCGCACGCGCGCAGGATGCGAAACAGGACGGCGAGGCCGGCACGATGGTGCTGCTGCTCGACCTCGAAGCTCTGAACGTCACGCGTCATATGGAAATGGCTGCGTGAGCCACATCGGCGTTCTTCCCAATGCGAGTGCGGGTGCCGGAGCGATCGAGGTGCAACTCGGTGCAGCCGAGTTCGCCGACATCGCTGCGATCATGCAGCACGAGGCGCGCATTCACCTGACCGAGGTGAAGCGGACGCTGGTCCACTCGCGCCTCAGCCGACGATTGCGCGCCCACGGCTTGGCGAGCTTCCGCGAGTATATCGGCTTCGTCCAGCGCGACGCGGAAGAACGCCGGGCGATGGTCATCGCTCTGACGACCAACCACACGCATTTCTTTCGCGAAGCGCATCATTTCGATCATTTGCGCGAGGTCCTGATGCCGCGGCTCAAGGACCGCGCCCGGAACCACAGCGTGCGGATCTGGTCGGCGGGCTGCTCGTCCGGCGAAGAGGTTTACACGATTGCCATGTGCCTGCTCGGGCGGGGCGGGGGTGATGCCTCCTGGCTCAAGAACGCCGATCTGCGTCTGCTCGCGACCGATATCTCGACCCCGGTGGTCGAAGCGGCGCAGCGCGGCGTCTATCCTGCGGCGGCAAGGGAATCGATACCGGAGCCATATCGTTCCGCGTGGCTGCGTCCCCATGCGGACGGATTCGAAATGGCTCCCGAAGCGCGCGCAATGGTCGTGGCGCGGACCCTCAACCTGTTCGAGGAATGGCCGATGCGTCAGCTCTACGACGCGATCTTCTGTCGCAATGTGATGATCTACTTCGACGAGACGGCCAAAGCGGAGCTCGAGGCGCGCCTCACCGAACGCCTCGCGCCCGGGGGTTTCCTCTATATCGGCCATTCCGAACGGCTGATCGCCCCGGCGCAGCACGGCATGCGCGCCGCCGGTCAGACCATCTACCAGAAGAACGGAGCCACGCCGTGACGGGCCCGGTGCGGGTCGTTGTCGTGGACGACAGCCGGAGTATGCTGATGGCGCTCAACCGGATCCTCTCTGCGGATCCGGAGATCGAGGTCGTCGGCATGGCCCCCGAACCCTACGCCGCACGGACCATGATCAAGGAACTCAATCCCGACGTGGTCACGCTCGACGTCGAGATGCCTGGGATGGATGGCTTGTCCTTCCTCGAGAAGATCATGCGGCTGCGGCCGATGCCTGTGGTCATGTGCTCGACTCTGACCGCGCGCGGCACAGAGGTGACGATCGAGGCGCTCCGGCTGGGAGCGGTCGACTGCATCGCCAAGCCCAGCGGCAACCCGCTCGAGATATCGCGCGAGGCCACCCGGCTTTGCGAAACGGTCAAGGTCGCCGCGCGCAGCCGAGTCCGCCCGAGCGGCGCGGTCGCAGCGCCTCGGGCGATCGAGGGAGGAGAGCCGTTCGGCGATGTCATTGTCGCGATCGGTTCGTCCACCGGCGGCGTCGAGGCGCTGTTCTCGCTGATCGCCCGCCTGCCCGTGGATTGTCCGCCGGTGCTGATCGTCCAGCATATGCCAGCCGGCTTCACCGCGGGCTTCGCAGCGCGGCTCAACTCGGTCTGCGGGGTGAATGTCGTGGAAGCCGTCGATGGCACCCCGATCGAGCGCGGAACCGTCTATATTGCACCGGGAGGCGAGCGGCACATGGAGCTGAGCCCGGACCAGCGACGAATCCGGCTTCGTGCTGCCGATCCGGTCGGCGGACACCGACCCTCGGTGGACGTGCTTTTTCATTCCGTGGCGCGCTGCGGCGTCGGTGCCGTCGGGGCGATCCTGACCGGCATGGGCGCCGACGGTGCCGAGGGCTTGCTTGCGATGCGCCGCGCTGGCGCCCGCACGCTCGGCCAAAATCAGGAGACCTGCGTGGTCTATGGCATGCCGCGTGCAGCTTTCGAGCTGGGTGCGGTCGAACGCCAATTGAGTTTATCCGCAATGCCCGAGGCAATCCTCGCGGCATGCCGTTCTTGAGGTAGGAAGCAATGCCAGCAGCAGCTGCAATGAAGGTCATGGTAGTCGACGATCAAGCGAGCATGCGCGCCATGATTCGCCGCGCCCTCCAGGACTTCGGCTTCGAAGATGTCCGCGATGCACCGGGGGCTGTCGAAGCGCTGGCCGCGGTGCGTTCCGATCGCGTCCATCTGATCATTTCCGATCTTAACATGCCCGAGATGGACGGTCTCCAGTTTCTGGAGGAGGTGCGCAAAGACGCGGTGATCGGGAAAACCGTCTTCATCATGCTGACCGGCTCCTCGGATCGCGAGATCGTCCAGAAGGCGGCGGCGCTCGGGGTGAACAATTATCTGGTCAAGCCCTTCGCCCCGGCCGCGCTCAAGGAGAAGATCGAGCGCGTCTTCGGCGAGCTCACCTGAGCCAGCCACCATGGAGAGAATTGCGATCGTCCAGGGCGAGCACGCCGTCGTCACCAGGCCGAACGTGGTCGTCACCACCGTGCTCGGTTCATGCGTTGCGGTGTGCCTGCAGGACAGTGTGGCGAAGGTCGGCGGAATGAATCACTATCTCCTCGGCGAACCGATTGCCAACCACCGGATCCAGGACCGTAACCTGCTGAGCTACGGCATCCATGCCATGGAACTGCTGATCAACGAGATGATGAAGCTTGGTGCGGTTCGCAGTCGGATGCGCGCTCACCTCTATGGCGGTTCCAACATGATCGCGGGACTGGGCTCGATCGGGACGAGCAATTCGGAATTCGCAAAGAGATTTGTCGAGACCGAAGGGATTGCGATCGCCCATATCGATGTCGGCGGCTCGCACGCCCGCCGGGTCGAGTTCCAACCATACGAAGGCCGCTCGCGCTGCAACCGCGTCGCGCATGCGCCGGCGCCGGTCGTGGAGGCTTTGCCGCGTCGCACGCTGGAAGCGGCCGGCGAAGTCGAATTGTTCTAACTCTTAAGCTCGAACTGGATCTATGGGATGTCAATGATCGACAACCACGTCGGCACTCTGTGCGCAGCGGTGGCGGTGGAAATACGCGATCTGCGCGAGCTTATCGATTCGCTTGCTGAAGTTCTGGCGTGCGATGAATATCTTGCCCGAACTTACACCGAACAGTTGCAGAGCTTCGACCTGATTGCGCAGCGCTCGGAGGAGGCGGCGGCTCTGCTGGATCGCGTGGCCCAAGGCACCTGCACGTTCGAAGCGGTCGGCCAGGTGCGGCTGGACACGGTCCAGGATCGTATCCGCACGGCGCTGGAGACAATGTGAGGTGGCCCTGGAACCGGGGGCCAACGAGCGCCCCATAATCATCATCAAGAAGGTCAAGAAGGCGGCAGCTGCGCATCACGGCGGTGCATGGAAAATCGCCTATGCCGATTTCGTGACCGCGATGATGGCCTTTTTCATGCTCCTTTGGCTGCTCGCCAATCCGGACAAGGAACGGCTTCAAGGTCTCGCGGATTATTTCTCGCCGTCCCCGCCAAGCACATCCTCCATGGCTGGAATGTCGCCCGGCGACACCGCCGGCCAGGGTGGGCGTACCCGCAAGGCGCAGGCCGATAGCACCACTTCGCTCGGGCAACCGACCTCGGAAGCTGCGACAGTCGGAACGGCACGCGGCGGAACAGCCAGCATCCCCGACGCGTCGCTGCGCGTCCTGGCGCAGGAACTGCGGATCGCGCTCGACGCAAGCCAGGAACAGAACCGGCAGAGCGTCGAAGTCCAGCCGACACGCGAAGGGGTTCGGGTAAGCCTCATGGATACCGACAACCGATCGATGTTCCGCAGCGGGACTGCCGAGCTCAACGGCTATGGCCGGGGTCTTCTCAATAAGATCGCTGGCAGCGTTGCGCGCACGGGTATCCAGCTCGCGGTGGAGGGGCATACCGACGCCGTCGGCCAGCTCAAAGCGAACTGGTTGCTCTCCGGCGCCCGGGCGCACGCGGCCTACTCGGCGCTGGTCGATGGCGGCGTCCCGCAGGACCGTTTTACCGAGATCGTGGCGATGGGGTCTTCGCGACCGGTCTATCCCGACCAGCCCGAACGGCCGGAAAACCGCCGCATCACCATCATACTGCTGGCCGAGCCCTCGGCGCTGCCGAGCGACGTGAGCTTCAGGTTCTGATCCGATGAAGCGCATCATCACTCTGCCTGCAGTGCTTCTTCTGGGCCTGGGCGTGGGCGGGGGCTCGGCCTACGCGACCGCCAGACTACTGGGCGGGCCCGAAATCGAAGCCCAAGCCGAAGCCGCCGATAGCGCATTCGTTCCGACCGGGCCGGTGCTGGCTCCGCTGGTTCTCGCCGATGGCCGGCTCTCCGGTTATGTCACCTTCGAAGTCCAGCTCGAAGTGCCCCCGGACCAGGTTGAGTTCGTCACCGCGCGGATGCCCTTGCTGCTGCACGCGATCAACATCCGGACTTTCCGCAGCCCGCTGGCGAGCGGCCCCGACGGCATGCTCCCCGATGTCGAGCAATTCCGAAAAGTCGTCATGACGGCCAGCCCCGAAGCTTTCGGGGCCGGAGTCGTGCGGCAAGCGGCAATCACGCATGCCACCCCGACCTGATCGACAGTGAGGCGAAACCCGATGTCACTCCCCCGAGAAGAAATTTCGATTCCCGCACCCGAATTCCAGGAGCGGGCACCGCGCGTCATGACCGTGCTGACGACGGGCAAGCTGATCCTCGAGGATCGCGAGGTGCTGTGCCGCCTGCGCAATCTTTCGGCCAGCGGTATGATGGTCGAAACCAGCGCGCCGCTCGAGGTGGACCAGCAAGTGCGCGTCGGATTGCGCAGCGGCGAGGAGTTCGCCGCACGCGTTGCATGGTCGCGCAATGGCGCGGCGGGCCTGGCCTTGTTTGCGCCCATAGATGTGGAAGCCGCGCTCGCCGTGCAGCCTCCCCGCAGCCGCATTTCACGCCAGGTCGCCGCGCGGGCACCACGCCTTGCGCTTGAAGTTCCGATCGAAGTCGATGCACGCGGGCAGCCCCATTCTGCGGTGCTGCTCAACATTTCTCAGAGCGGAGCCAGGCTGCGTCTCCCGTTCCGCCCGATGCCCGACGAGCGGCTGCTGCTGTGCATCCAGGGTCTGCCGCTCAAAAGCGGCACCGTGCGCTGGGTCAGGGGAATCGAGGTGGGTCTGGGGTTCTTCGAAGCCCTGCCATTTGCGATGCTTGCCGATTGGGGCGAAGCCCAGGCTTCGACGAAGGGTAGCTAGCTGGATCCAGCATCCACCGGAAAGGCAACCGCCCCTAGCCGGTAAAGCTGCGCACCAGCGAGCCCGCGACCAGCGCCCAGCCATCGACCAGAACGAAGAAGATGATCTTCATCGGCAGCGAGATCGTCGGTGGCGGGAGCATCATCATGCCCATCGCCATCAGCACTGCCGCGACGGCGAGATCGATCACCAGGAAGGGCAGCAGCAACAGGAATCCGATCTCGAACGCGCGCCGCAGTTCGGAGATCATGAAGGCGGGCACCAGCGTCGCCAGCGGGGTTTCGGCGCGGGGCGCCGGGGCCGTCTTGGCGAGTTCGGTGAACAGTTGCAGATCGTCGTCGCGAACCTGGCCGAGCATGAATACTCTGAAGGGTTCGGCGGTGCGATCGAAAGCCTGCTGCTCGGTCAAGCGGCCCTCGGTGTAGGGATTGACGCCCTCGGTCCAGGCTTCCTCGAAGGTGGGAGCCATGACGAAAAACGAGAGGAAGAGCGCCAGGCTGATGATGACGGGGTTGGGCGGCACGCCAGGCGCGCCGATCCCGGTGCGCAGCAGCGACAGGGCCACGACGATTCGGGTGAAGCAGGTGACCGTCATCAGGATGCCGGGCGCCAGGCTCAACACCGTCAGCATCAGCACGAGCTGGATCGCGCGGCCGGTCAGCGATGCGTCGCCCAGATCGATAGTTGTCGATTGCGCGAAAGCGGCTGCCGGAGCGAGCAGGGCCCCCACCAACGCGGCGATGCGGAAGAGCTTAAGCACGACCGGTCCCGGAGGATCGCGAGCGATTGGCGGAGGACCGTCTGCCCTTGCGCGGCTGACCGGCCTTTGGCGTCCGTACCGGAGGCGTCTTGTCGGCCGCTACCACCGCCGGCTTTGCCTCGGCTCCGGCTTCGGGCTCGGCGGCAGGGGAAATGAGCGATGTGCCGGCGGCGGGCGCCGGAAGTCGCGACCTCACCCGCTGCAATACCGGTCGTGCGGCAGCGAACGAGTCTTTCACGCTCGTGCGCGTGTTCTCGACCATCGCCGCAAAGGATTCGCGGAATGCTTCGGCCTCGGCTCTGGAAGCTTCGGCCGCCTCGCGCTGGGCATCCAGCCGCGCGGCTTCGGCGGCATGGTCGGTCTCATCGCGGATGATACCGGTCTCGAGCATGACATTGCCTTCGGGCGCAAGCAGGATCAGATGCTCACGCCCGTCGCGCCGCACCAGCGCCACGGACCGACGGCCATCGAGCGTCGTACGTTCGACGACCTCGACCCTGCGACTGCTGCCGCCATTGGCAACCCGGCCCGGCAGCCCGATGTCGTAGCGGCGCACGATCCACAGCGCCCCCGCGAGCAGCCCGAGCACCACGGCCAGCGCACCCATCGTGCGCAGGAGCGAATAGGCGTCCATTGCCTAGCGGCCCCGCTTCACGATGTCGGTAACCTCGATCGCCATGCTGTTGCCGGTGACCTGGATCTTCCCGCGCGCGATCAGCTTGTCGTTGACGTAGATCTCGGTGGGATCGTCATAGCCGCAGTCGAGCGGGATCAGCGCTCCGCGTCCCATCTTGAGGATCTGGCGGATCGGGAGCTGGCTGGAGCCGAGCACGATCGACATCTGGACGGGAACTTCATCAAGCACGGTTACGGTCTCCTTACTGGGAGACTTATAGGATTAAATTTCCGGGTGATCGGTCCAACTAGGCAAATTCTGCCTACAAGAGGGGGGTGATTAGGCTTCCGCCGCCCTGGAGATAGAAATGGACCTCCGTAGCTCAGTAGAAATTTCGGCTTCCGGCCTGCGCGCGCAATCGCTGCGCATGCGGGTCATCGCCGAGAATCTGGCGAACGCCCAGTCGGTTGCGACCACGCCGGATGGCGAGCCGTATCGCCGACGGGTCGTAACCTTCGAGCCGGTTCTCGACGCGCCGCGCGAAACCGCCCGCGGCGAAACCCCGGCCGTCCAGGGCGTCAAGGTGCGCGGGATTACGACCGACAATTCGGCTTTCCAGCGCGTCTACCAGCCCGGCCATCCGGCGGCGGACGAACAGGGCTACGTGCGCATGCCCAACGTCAGCAGTTTGATCGAATCGGCCGATATGAAGGCTGCCCAGCGCTCATACGAAGCCAACATCAACGCGATCGAAGCGGCTCGCTCCATGACGATGCGGACCATCGATCTTCTCAAGTAAACCGCGTTTACCCAATTCAAGGACAGAACGAACATGACGATCGGCGCAATCGATGCAGCCGCGGCCTACGGCCGTGCCCTCTCCACCGGCGGTTTGACCGGAATTGCCACGCCCGCTCCTGCGGCTGGTGCTGCGGGGCCCGAGGGCGGTTTCGGCAGCATGATCGAAGGGATGGTCGGCGAGGCCGCGCAAAGCATGCGCGCCGCCGAGCAGGCCAGCGCTATGCAGGTGGCCGGCAAGGGCGACCTCATCGATGTCGTCACCGCGATCGGTGCGGCAGAGACCGCGCTCGACACGGTGGTGGCGGTGCGCGATCGCGTTGTCAGCGCCTACGGCGAAATCATGCGGATGCAGATCTAGCCCATGAGCGCTGCCGATACTCTGGTGCTGGCGCAGGCCGCCATGTTTCTCGTCCTGACGGTGGCGGGTCCGATGATGATCGCTTCGCTGATCGTCGGCGTGCTGATCGGTCTGGTGCAGGCGCTCACGCAGATCCAGGAAATGACACTCACATTCGTCCCCAAAATCCTCGTGATGGGAGTAGTGATGATCATGACCCTGCCCATGATGGGGCAGGCGCTGGCCTCATTCATGTCCGAGATTTCCGCTCGGGTCGTCGGCGGCTGACCGCTTGCAGGATTTCCCTCTCCAGGCCAGCGCCTTCCTGATCCTGTTCGCGCGGGCCGGGGCGGTGCTGATGCTGCTCCCGCTGTTCTCCGAGGAATCGGTCCCGGGACGGATCCGCCTGTTGATCGCCTTTGCCCTCAGTCTTGGTCTCTGGGGTATCCTTTCTCCCGCCGTTCTCCCCGCCGCTGGCGATGCAGACGCGCTCGCCGGCCTCCTGGTGATCGAGATCGGCGTGGGGCTGGCACTAGGGATGATCGTGCGACTGATGTTTCAAGCGGCAGTCATGGCGGCTTCGATTGCCAGCCTGCAGATGGGCCTCTCAACCGCAGTGATCTTCGATCCCGGGCTGGGCGGTCAGACTCCGCTGCTGGCCAAGCTGGTTGTGCTGGCCGCGACGCTGGTCTGCCTGGCATTCGGCCTGCATCACCTCTGGATCGGCGCCATCATACAGTCCTACGAACTTTTTCCCGTGGGCACGGTGCCCAATGCCGGTGACTTCGCCACTCTGGCGATCACGACGGTCGGCAAGGCGATGAGCCTGGCGGTCAGCTTGGCAGCGCCGATGCTGGTCTATGGGATCGTGTTCAACGTCGCCTTGGGTTTTTCCGCGCGGCTGGCCCCGACGATCCAGGTGTTCTTTATCGCGCAACCGCTGAACATCGTGCTGGGCATGGCGCTGTTCGCCGTCGTTCTGGGTGCGATGCTCACTGCGTTTGCGATGGCGATGGGCGACTGGATGCAGAGCGGGTGGGCCTGACCGATGGCCGAGGGACCCGACAAGGACCAGAAGACTCAGGAGCCGACGCAAAAGAAGCTCGACGATTCGCGCGAGAAAGGCGAGATCGCAACCGCCCCAGAAGCGCGCCACGCGGTGATGTTCCTGGCGATCATCCTCACGTGCGGCATGCTCGGCATGAGCGCGGTGGCAAGCCTGGAGCGCATGTTCGTGCGGCTCTGGGGCGGGGCGAATGAATTCGCAATGGAGCCCGAGGGGGCGCAGGCCGTTGCCACCGGTGTGGTGCTGGCGCTTGGTTCGGCACTGGCCCCGATGCTGGGCGTCCTCTTCGTCTTCGCCGTATTGATCGCCTTCGTGCAGGGGCGCCCCACGCTTTCCTGGTCGCGGGTCAAGCCGAAATGGTCGAAGCTTTCGCCGATCGCGGGATTCGGGCGCCTGTTCGGCATGCGCGGCTTCGTCGAGTTCCTGAAGACTTTCGCCAAATGCATCTTCGTCATCTGCGTGACCACCATGGTGGTGTGGCCCAAGGCTGTGGCGGTCGACAATCTGATCGGAATGGAGCCGGCGGCGATCGCATCGACAGCTGGCGAGATCGTCATGACGATGCTGAAGGCGGTGGCGATCCTCGTTGGCGCTCTTGCACTGTTCGACTGGTTCTATCAGCGCCGTTCGTTTCTCAACCGCATGCGCATGTCGCTTCAGGAGGTGAAGGACGAGCACAAGCAGGCCGAAGGCGATCCGCAGGTGAAGGCGCGTATTCGCGCGATCGGTCTTGAACGCTCCCGCCGCAGAATGATGTCGGCGGTGCCGACCGCGAGCGTGATCGTGACCAACCCCACGCATTACGCGGTAGCGCTGAAATACGACCATGGCGAGATGGCCGCCCCCGTCGTCGTGGCCAAGGGTGTGGACGCGGTGGCGCTCAAGATTCGCGAAATCGCGACCGAGGCCAAGGTTCCGATCATCGAGAGCCCGCCGCTCGCTCGCGCGCTGTTCGCGTCGGCGGAAATCGACCGCCCGATCCCGACCGAGCATTACAAGGCGGTGGCGGAGATCATCGGCTACGTCATGCGGCTGGCGAAGGGGCGGAAGTAGGAAAGCCGATTGGCGGGAACAGGACCTTACGAGCGCTCGAGCTTGGCCAGTTCGACCTGAACCCTCAGATCGATCTCGGTAATGAGCGCATCGACCTCCGGGTCGTCCGGAGAAATGCTTTCTTCCAACCAGCTTCTGAGTTCGCGCACCGGCTCCGACGGGCTGACGCCCAGAACCAGAGCCGCTTGCAGCATCTCCAGAGCGTCGAGGCCCCTCTGTGCCTTTTTCGCGACGAGACGACGACGTTCCACCTCCGGCGGCATGGCCGCAGCGGCGAGCGTCACAAGCATCTGGACCGATTGGGTCGGCGTCGCCAGCGTGGGATGGCCCTGCACAGGCTGTCCCATCGGTTCGGGAGCGAACGGCACGGCCGCCCCCGGCTTCGCCGGACTGGCGAGCAGGGTTTGCAGCAACGAAGATATCGCGTTGACCTGCATGACGGTCCGCTTGCTCCTTTATTATCCTATAAGACGAGAGACGGTTAATTTCCACTCGACCGGAGCATTATGCGAATTTTCCCACTTCTGGCCTGTTTCGCGGCCGGCATCTTGAACGCCGCCACACCCGCCTCGGCGGGGCCGCGCATCAAGGACATCGTGTCCGTTGAGAACGTGCGCTCCAACCAGCTCGTCGGCTACGGTCTCGTGGTCGGCCTCGCCGGGACCGGCGACCGGATGCGCAACTCGCCGTTCACCGAGGAATCGATGCAGGCGATGCTCGAGCGCATGGGGGTCAACATCCGCGGCACGCAGATGCGGACGCAGAATGTCGCTGCCGTTTCGGTGACGGCGACGCTGCCGCCGTTCGCGCGCGCTGGCTCGACGATCGACGTTCAGGTCTCGGCGCTGGGCGATGCGAGCAGCCTTCAGGGCGGCACGCTGATCGTCTCGGCGCTGCGGGGGCTGGATGGACAGGTCTATGCGGTCGCGCAGGGGCCCGTCGCTGTTTCCGGATTTCGTGCGCAAGGTGCCGCCGCACAAATCAGCCGCGGCGTCGCCACCTCTGCGCGAATCGCCGGTGGCGGCATCGTCGAACGCGAAGTCCCCTATGCGCTGGGCTCGGCCAACAGTCTCAAGCTCGCGCTGCGCAATCCCGACTTCACCACCGCCCAGCGCATCGCTGCGGCAATCAATCGCGAGTTTCCCGGCACGGCCGCCGTGCTCGATCTGGCGACGGTCGAAGTGCGGCCGCCCAGTGCATCGAGCGGCTCCCTGATCGATCTGGTGTCGCAGATCGAAAACCTCGGGGTCGAAGTCGATCAGCCTGCGCGGATCGTGATCAACGAAGCGGCCGGAACGGTCGTGATGAGCGCCGACGTCCGGGTGAGCCCGGTGGCGGTCGCGCAGGGAGGTCTCACGATCAGCGTCACCGAAATGCCCGAGGTCTCGCAGCCCGCGCCATTTTCGGAAGGCGAGACAGTCGTGGTTCCGCGCACCTATGTGGATGTCGACGACGGTCAGGGGCGGTCGCTGGCGATGGTGCAGGGCACATCGCTGCGCGAACTGGTAAGCGGCCTCAACGCTCTGGGAGTGAGTCCGCGCGATCTGATCACCATTCTCCAGGCGATCAAAAGCGCCGGTGCGCTGCAGGCCGAAATCGAGGTGCAATGATGGATCCGATCCTCCCACCTGTGTCCAAACCAGTCGCGATCCCAAAGCCGCCAGCGGCGGGTCCGGTGGCATCGGGCAATGCAGCCAAGGCGGCCGAAACCGCGCGCGAGTTCGAGGCGGTGTTCCTCGGCCAGATGGCGCGAACCATGCTGGAGAGCGTCGAGATCGGCGAAGAGTTCTCCGGAGGTCACGGAGAAGAAATCTTCCGCGGCATCCTCGCCGAGCGGTTGGGTTCCGAAATGGCGAAAAGCGGCGGCGTGGGGCTTGCCCCCATGGTGCTCGATCACATGATCCGTATGCAGGGAAACACCAATGGACAGTGAATTCATCGACACCATCCGCTCGCTCGTGTCGCTGATGCGAGAAGAGACGGAGCAACTGCTTTCGCCGGGCCCCACCGGGGATCTCGGGGAGATCGCCTCCGCCAAAGCACGGCTGGTTGGCTGGATCGAGGCACGCACGGCGTATCTGGAGCGCGAGCAGCCCGATTGGCACGAGCGGCTCGAGCAGGAGAATCGCGAAGCGCTAACCACGCTGCTGGCGGAGCTGCGCGACGTCTCCGCAGCGAATGCGAATGCTATTCAACGCCAGATCCTGCTGTCGGTGGAAATGCTCGATGCGATCACCAGCGAAGCCCGGCGTCTTTCCGGTACCCGCAGCGAGACCTATTGCGCATTGGGCGGCGTGTCGCGGATCGAGCTGGCGACGCCGATATCGGTCAACGCCCAGCTGTAAATAGCTATTGCTGCAATAATAGGCCCGCCGCTCGATCGAGCGGCGGGCTTTGTCTTGTGTGCAGAACTTTTGGCAGAGCCCGCCCTGGTTCGGGCTTGGCTTTGCCGGGTCGTTGCGAGCCTTACTAGCCGCCGCCGCGACCGAGCGCGCTGCGAAGCAGACCCATCTGCTTGCGATAGATGCCGGAGAGCGCGGTGAAGTCTGCCTGGATCTGGCCCATCCGCATCAGTTGATCTTCCAACGTGACATTGTTGCCGTCGGGTTTCGTTTCCGATGTGTTGTCGTCGAAGATGGCTCCGCCGCTCGGGGTCGAGGCGCCGAGCGCCGACATGCCGCTGGTCAGATTTACTTGCGGGCGGGCAACGCGTGGCGCTCCGGTGCCGACGCCGGTTGCCTCCACTAGGCGTGAGAAGTCCGGCGCAGCCACGTCTCGGGCACGATAGCCGGGGGTATCGCTGTTGGCGACGTTCTGGGCCACCACGCGCTGCCGCTCCGACAAATGCCGCATTGCCTGGGCCACGCCCTGAATAACCGGAGGAGTGCTGCCGCTCATAAATCAATATCCCGTGTATGGTGCGAAGGTTCAGCCGGCGAGGCGATCGAGCGCCGCCTGATAGCGTGCGGCCTGCCCCTGAAGATAGGCGGAGATCTTGCCGCCGGCGTTGCTTCCGTTGACCAGTGCTTCCTTGCCGCTGTCCCAGTAGAGCGAACGGTAGGCGGTCTGCGTCATCGAGATCGCCGATGTGATCTGCTCGAGCGCCTTGGCGGCATCCTCGAGCGTCGAGACGCCGAGCGCGCGGGTGAGGCCGAGACCATAGGTGCCCCCAGGACGGACGCGGGGAGCGTTGTCGGGCAGGGGGACAGACGATGCGATGCGGGCGGGCTCGATACCGAGCTTGGAGAGCGCATCCTTTCCGGTGCCGCCCGCTATGAGTTCTATTTCCTGACCGGGCTTGGCTTCGATGCGAAGCGTGCGACCGCCATTGCCATCGGTCGGTGTCGTCACCATAGCCTCGCGACCGGTGATCGCGCTGACTTTCTTCGCTAGCGTGGCGAGTGTCTCCTCGGCGCCGATGGTGATGCGCCGCGAGGTGCTGTCGTTGACCCGGATCTGGAACTCGTCGCCGGCGCGAAGGCCGGTGTGCGATGTCAGCCAGGTCGAGAGCTCGGGGTTGATCGCACCGCGATTCAGGCCGAGCGCGCCCAGCACGCTGTCGCCGCCCGCTGCCGCCGCCAGACGAACCGGTTCGGTCCGCAGCCTCGGCTGGCCGAACTGGGTGATTTGTTCGACCGTGCCGCTGGCAGCGCCGATCCGCGCGATGAAGCCATCGGTCGAGCCGGTGCGGAGACCATTGAGGTCGCCGGTGGTCCGTCCGCCGACGTAAAGTGCACCATTCATGAAGGTCAGGCTGTCGACCTGCTCGTTGCCAGGGGTCGCAAGCTGCGTAAATGACGAGCTGGTGAGGGCGGCGTCGATACGCACCACGAAGCCGTCGCCGGCGCTCGCACCGGCGACGGCAATCTGTCCATCGGCAGCGATTGCGATAGCGCGGGCATCGCGTGCGCCGAGGTCGATCGAGCTGATATCGGTCGCAAGCGACGTGGTTGAAATCTTGCGCAAACGCGCCGTGCCGCTTTCGCTGGTGAGAGCAAGCAAGCCCCCTCCGGCATCGATCTTCAACGCCTTTACGCTGTCGTCGCCCCCACTGTCGATCGTGCGGCGCTCCTGGACCTGGCCGGTAGCGCTGAGCCGTGCGATGAACGCATCGCCTCCGCCGGTCGAACTCTTGCCGGCAACATAGATCGTGCCGTCGTCGGCGACCGCGACCGCATTCGCCCGATCCGCGCCGAAGGTCCGCACCACGGAGGAGAATTGCTCGTCTCCGCTGGCGCTGAACCGGGCGACCATCATGTCGCCGTCGGTGGGAGTACCTCCGAAATCTCCGGTCACCGTGCCGGCGACCACGATGTCGCCATTGGCGGCAATACTGACGGCGGCACCTTCCGCGCTGGCGGCCGCCCCAAGCGTCTGCTGCCAGACCGTCTTTCCTTCGCTGTCGAGCTTGGTGAGGAACAGATCCGAGGTTCCCCCGAGGCGGTTCGATCCGAGATCGCCGGCTGCGGTGCCGACTACATAGGAGTAGCCTTGGGCATCGGTCGCCACGGCATTCGCAGTAGTGGGCGCAAAGACCTGCTCCGCCTTGGCTTCGTCGGTCTCCTTGGCCAGCGCCGCTTCGGTGGCAAGCCGATCGACCGATCGGATCGTATTCAGGCTGTTGATCTCGAAGGTGCCCGCAGGATCATCGAAGCGCATCAGCCGGCCCTCGGTCGGGCCATCGACCGCGGTCTGTCCGGTGGCAACGATGAGTGCGTCGCGGGCATTGGTCTGCTCGATCGAAACCTGTTCATTGCCGGGAGTGTCGAGCTTCAGGCCCCAGCTTCCGCTCTCTTTCGTAACCTCGAACTTGGTCGTCCAGCGGGATACCGGATCGCCATTCGCATCGGTGACGATAGCGCCAGTGGTATCGCGCATCGGCACAGTCGCGATCGCCGCGTTGAAGGCCTGCGCAATCGAATCCAGCGTGGGCGGCTGCGGTGTGCCGGACAGATCCAGCGAAACGGTGTCGCTGATCGTGCCGCGCGCGAGCCTGATGGTGAAGGTTTCCGATCCGGCGACGCCCGGAATTGGTGTATCGCGGGCCTCCAGAATGCCTTTGGCGAGGGTGCTGCTGGCGGCGGGATTGGGAACGGAAACGGTGTTCACCCGGCGCGCCGGCTGCGTGAAAGAGAGCTGGACCTTCTCGTTCGGCGATTGGCCGAGGAAGCTCTGCAGGTCCGCGAGGCCCTTGGCGAAGGTCTTGTCCAGCACGGTGCGTTCCGCCGAAGACGTCGTCTTCTTGGCCGCGCTCTCTGCCACCATGCGCAGCCGGTCGAGCGCCTTGAACGCGATGAAAGTGGTTTGCGCATCGGGAAGCGTGGTGCCGGTGTCGGCCGGCTTGTCGATGATCGACTTCATCCGCTTGATCGCGGAAATTCCGGCGGAATCGGGAGAGCGATAATCATCGCTCTTCCATGGCGGCGTCGTCTCGGGCGCAGTGAACTGGGCCTTGGCGACGCGCGCCGCCCGAGTTTCGATCCCCCCGAGGCTTCCGCCGAATCCCATGTTCGAGAAGGCATTCGAGCCCGTCAGGAGGGAGAGGCCCGCCAGGCTGTTCGACAAGTTGATGCTCATTTCGCCCACTCCGGATGGTCTGTTCCTATAATAGAGCGGATTGCACTTATCCGGGTGCGCAGGATCAGTTTCGTTTCAGGGAATACGAATGAGCGTCACCCTCACCGCCGAACCACCCGAGCTGAAGAAGTTCAAAGGGCTGCAGCGCGCCGCTGCGCTGCTGCTCGTGCTCGGCAAGGATCACGGGGGGCCGATCTGGCAGCAGCTCTCGGTCGATGAAGTCAAGGAATTGTCCGCCGCAATGTCGGAACTCGGCCGCTTGCCGGCGAGCGTGGTGGAGCATCTGCTGGTGCAGTTCACCAGCGAAGTGTCGAGCATGGCGTCGCTCCACGGCTCCTACGAAACGACCGAGCGGTTGCTCGCGAGCATTCTGTCGGGCGACAAGGTTCGCGAGATCATGGACGATATTCGCGGTCCCTCCGGTCGGACCATGTGGGACAAGCTTTCCAACGTCAGCGAGTCGGTTCTGGCGGCCTACCTGAGGAACGAATATCCGCAGACGGTGGCGGTGATCCTGAGCAAGCTCAAGCCGGATCATGCTGCGCGGGTCCTCGCCGAACTGCCGCAGGACGTGGGCGTCGACGTCATCACGCGCATGCTGCGGATGGAGACCGTCCAGAAGGAGGTCATCCAGGAGGTCGAGCAGACCCTGAAGTCCGAGTTCATGACCAATCTTGCCCGCGCGCAAAAGCGCGACCCGCATGAAAGCATGGCGGAGGTCTTCAACGCGATGGATCGTACGACCGAGGAAGCGACGCTTTCCGCGCTCGACGAAAAGGCGCCGGAATCGGCCGAGCGCATCCGCGCTCTCATGTTCACCTTCAACGATCTGATGAACCTCCTCCCCGTCTCGATCGCGAAGGTCGTCAAGAGCGCGGACAAGCGCCAGCTTGCGCTCGCTTTGAAGGGTGCCCCGGAGGAGATGCGCAGCGTCTTCTTCGACGGCATGACCGTCCGCGCTGCCAAGCTCGTTCGCGACGATATGGCTGCGATGGGCCCGATCAGAGCGCGCGACTGCGAGGAGGCGCAGGATGGATTGGTCCGGCTCGCCAAGACGCTCGCCGACGCCGGCGAGATCGTGCTGGTCGATCCCAAGAACGACGACGCCGTCATCATCTGATCCGCTTCCGCTCCAGAACCTCAACCAGGAGCCCTGCCTTGGTCCCCAACCCGCAAATCACACCATTCCCCTTCGCGCGGGTCTTCTCCGAGTCGGTCGGTGCCCCGGCGCCGAAAGCCGGTCCTGAGAGCGCGCGTGTCGAAGCGCTTGAAGCCGAGTGCGAGAGCCTGCGGGTCGCGCATGAAGCGGAGCTTTCGCTGACCCGGGCCGAGGCGTTCCAGCAGGGGCTCGAGCGCGCGAGACAAGATCGCGAAACCGCCTTGCTGGCCGCCGTGGATGCCCTCCAGGCTTCGATCGAGCGTCTCGACGAAAACCTGGACACAGTCGAAAGCCGCCTTGCACGCGAAGCGAGCGAACTTGCGATGACCGCGGCGGACCTGCTCGCTGCAAGGGCGCTTGAACTCGACCCCGGAGCAGCGATCGACGAGGCAATCGGCAGAGCGCTCAAGCAGGTTCGTCGCGGCCATCCGATCAGGCTCCGCGTCCACCCCGATCTCGTAGAAGACGTAGAACGCCTGGTCGCCGAGCGCCAAGCCAGCGAGCGGCGCAAGCTCTCCCTCACGGTTTTGGGAGACAATGCCTTGGCGCTTGGAGATGCATTCCTGCATTGGGACCAGGGGGGGCTGCGCCTCGATGCCGAGGCTCGGCGCGCGGCGGTTTGCGCCGAGGTCGACGGAATTCTCCCGCCGAAGTGAGCCTCTATCCGGAGCGATGCGGCAAATAATTCCGCCCGGAAAAATTTGCCGCCGATTTCATCCTATAATTGGAGGGAAGGGCTTCGGGCCCGCTAATTACGGGGCTCCAATTGAACGCTTTGCGAGAATTCGCCGGTCAAATCGGTCCGCGCCGGCTTGCGCTGATGGGGGGGGTAGCCGCCGCCTTGCTGGTTGGCTTGGCTTACCTGACCTTGCGCGCCGGCGAGCCGCAGTTGGGCTATCTCTATACGGACCTGGATCCGTCTTCCGCTCAGGCAATCACCGAGCGGCTGCAGACCGAGAAGGTACCTTTTCAACTTTCCGCCGATGGCACGGCGATCATGGCACCGCAGGAACGTCTGGCAGACCTTCGCATGACGATGGCCGGCGAGCGGCTCGGCGGGCGGATCGGGTACGCTGTGCTGGACGAGGAGGAGCCTTTCGGGGTTTCGTCGTCCCGCGCGCGTCTCAACGAGACGAGGGCGATGGAGGGCGAGCTCTCCCAGTCGATCCGCAGCCTGGAAGACGTGGTGAACGCGCGGGTGCATATCGTCATGCCCGAACGGGCGATCTTCGCCACTGCGCCGCGCCCGGCGACGGCTGCCGTGACGATCAAGACGCGTGGACGCGTCGCGGGCGAAACCGTTCAAGCTATCCGCTATCTCGTTTCGTCGTCGGTGCCCGAGCTCTCGCCCGAAAGCGTGTCGATCATCGACCAGACCGGCGCCTTGCTTGCCCGTGCGGGTGAGGCCGGCACGATGAGCGGCGGGGATGCAGACGAGCGCCAGCAAGAGATCGAGGCCAAACTTCGTCAGGAGATCGAATATCTGGTCGAACCGATCGTCGGCGTCGGCAAGGTTCGCGCCGAAGTCGCCGCCACAATCGACCGCGATCAGACGCGGGAGGAGACCAGTGTCGTCGACCCCGATCAGCAGGCGATCGCCCGTCAGGTGCTGGTCGATTCCAGCGATGCCAGCAACGAGACTCAGGCAGGGGCCGACCCTGCGACGATCGGGGAGCAGCTTCCCGACGCCGAGGCGATGCCAGGAGCGGCGGGCGGCGATGCGCGGCGTTCGCAGCGTAACGAAACCTCCGAAGACACTACCTACGAGAACAGCCGCACCAACACGGTAAAGGTTCGCACGCCCGGGGCGATCACCCGGCTGACGGTGGCGGTGATGGTGGACGGCGGGGAGGGAGGCTTGCCTCAGCCTCAGGTCCAGCGGCTCCAGCGTCTGGTTGAAAATGCCGTCGGCTTCGACGAGGAGCGTGGGGACAGCGTGGTCGTGGAATCCATTCCCTTCTCTGCGGTGGATGTCGACGCGGCGGAGGAAAGCCTCTTCGCAAACCTGCCCACCGATCAGATTTTCAGCGTTCTAAAGCTGCTCATCATCGCCGCCGTTGGTCTGTTCGTGGTCCGCATGCTGCGACCGCGCCATGACCGTCGGTCCTCCGGGGGTGAGGGAGTGCAGCCTATGCTGGCCGCGCCGGGGCAGGATCAGCTCCCGCCTGTTGCGACCGGCGATGAAACCGGAGCGCTCCCTGCGCCCGAGGCCCAAGTCAACCCGCTCGATCAGGAAATCGCGCTCGCCCAGGTCGACGGGCGGGTGAAGCTCTCCGCAGTCAAGAGAATTGGCGATGCGGTTTCCGCCAGCCCCGCCGAGGCAACGTCCGTAATTCGCCAGTGGATGGCAGCCTAATGGAGATACCGATGACCGCAGATGCGAATGCGCAGGAGCTGGTTCCGCTGAGTTTCGACGAACAGGTCGAGGTTCCGGAGGTTGCTGCGACGGAAGCCGGCGATGCCTTGCCCATCGAGCAAGAGGCCGATCTTGATGAAATGGAAGCCGTCCTCGACGTCCCGGTCAAGGTGAAGGCGGTTCTCGGCGGCGCTCGCGTACCGGTGGGTGAGCTCATCCAGATGCGCTCGGGAAGCGTTCTGGAACTCGACCGCCGCGTCGGCGAGCCGGTGGATGTCTATGTCAACGGTCGGATGATCGCCCGCGGCGAGCTCGTGCTCATCGACGGTCTGCTCGGCGTCACCCTTACCGAAATCGTGAAGCAGGACGGATGATGTCCCCTCCACCGGTCGATTTGATCCAGCTGGTGCTGGTCGGAACGCCAGGCAGCGAGTTCCATCTCGCCGCCGATATGGCCCGCAAGGCGGGGGCGCAGGTCTCGCTATTCGCGCAATCCGGCGCGGCACTCGACCTGCTGCGCGAGACGGGGGGCGATCTGGTGATGATCGATGTCACCATGGATGTGCCGGGCTTCCTGAAGCGGCTGCATGCCGAACGGATCGCGGTGCCGGTGCTCGCCTGCGGGATTCATGCGTCCGCCGAACTTGCAGTCGGGGCGATCCGCGCCGGCGCTCTGGATTACATTCCCCTGCCCCCGCAGCGCGAGCTGATCGCCGCGGCCATCCTCACCATGTGCCGACGCGTGTCTTCGCCGGTCGGCCGGGACCCGGCGCTGATCCACGCGCTCAGCTATGCCCGCGCCATCGCGCCCTCCGATGCGGCGATCCTGATCGCGGGCGAGCCGGGCACGGGCAAGCAGGTGACCGCTCGGATGGTTCACGAGGCGTCTGGCCGCACCGGTCGATTCCTGGTGGTCGAATGCGAAGGCGTGGCCGCGCAGGTCATCGAATCCGAATTGTTCGGCCACGATGTCGGCGCATTTCCGGGTGCGGTCGCTCGGCGCATCGGCCGCATCGAGGAAGCAGCGGGAGGGACGGTCTTCCTGCGCGAGGTCGGAGCGTTGCCCCCGGTCGTCCAGGCGCGCCTCGCCGCTGCGCTGATGAACGACGGCGCCCGCAACTCGCCGATCGAAGGCCATCTCGCCTCATCTACTCGCCTGATCGCGAGCACCAGCGGCGATCTGGCTGCGCAGGTCGAAGCCGGAAGTTTCCGCGCCGATCTGCTCGCGCGGCTCGACCTGCTGCGGATCGAAATTCCGCCGCTTCGTGCACGAGGAGACGATATCGAGCGGCTGGCGATCCATTTCGCCGAGAGCCTCGCAGTCACCAATGGCTTGCCGGTAAGGCCTCTGAGCCGCGAGGCGCTGGAGCGCCTGCACCAGCACGGCTGGTCGGGGAACGTCCGCGAGCTCGAGGATGTGATCCACCGGGCGGTGCTCCTCGCCGGCGGCTCCGTGATCGACAAGGAAGCGCTGGTCCTGCCCGACGGATGCCGGATCGGCGGTGCCGAAGCACCCTTGGTCGGTTCGGCAACGCATCGCGAGATGGCGTCGCTCGTCGGTCGCAGCGTCGCGGATGTCGAACGCGAGCTTATCCTTCAGACGCTTGCCCGCTGCGGCGGCAACCGCACGAGCGCTTCCACCATCCTCGGCATCTCGGTCCGGACGATGCGCAACAAACTCAAGAGCTTCATCGAAGCGGGCATCGCCATTTCGCCGGCGGGCTGACGGGGTAGGTCATGATCAAGGTCGTCGAAATGTTCCAGCGCCTCGGCGCGCACCGCGATCTGGCGCTTGCCGGGGGCGTGATCGCGATCATCGCGATGCTGATCATGCCCTTGCCGGCATGGATGCTGGATTTAGGACTGGCGCTGTCCATCACCTTGTCGGTGATGATCTTGATGACGGCGCTGTTCATCGAGAAGCCGCTCGATCTATCCGCGTTTCCCACCATCCTGCTGATCGCCACGATGCTGCGGCTGGGCCTGAACCTCGCCTCGACGCGCCTGATCCTGGGGCACGGGCACGAGGGAACTGAGGCGGCCGGCGGGGTCATCGCCGCTTTCGGCGAGTTCCTGATCGGCGGCGAGGTCGTGATCGGCCTCACCATCTTCATAATTCTGGTGGTGATCAATTTCGTCGTCATCACCAAGGGCGCAGGCCGCATTGCAGAAGTTGCTGCGCGTTTCAGCCTGGATTCGATGCCCGGCAAGCAGATGGCCATCGATGCCGATCTCAATGCCGGTATGATCGATGAAGCGACGGCGCGAGCCCGACGCACCGAAATCGAGGCCGAGAGCGGGTTTTTCGGTGCCATGGACGGCGCCTCGAAATTCGTGAAGGGTGATGCGATCGCCGGTTTGCTGATCACCGCCATCAACATTCTGGTCGGACTCGTGGTCGGAGTGCTGATCCACGGGCTGGCGCTTGGCGAGGCCTTTTACACCTATACCATTCTCACGGTCGGTGACGGGCTCGTCAGCCAGATTCCGGCACTGATTGTTTCGACCGCGGCTGGATTGCTCGTGTCCAAAGGCGGCGTCATCGGCAAAACCGACGTGGCGCTGGCCCAGCAATTGGGCCGCTATCCCAAGGCGTTCGGGATGGTTGCCTTCCTGATGGGCGCGCTGGCGCTGATGCCGGGGCTTCCCTTCATCCCCTTCGCCACCTTCGCGATCCTGTGCGGCTGGCTGGGCTGGTCGATGAGCAAGAAAGCAGCCGAGGCCGAAGCGGGCGAAAGGCTGAGGAAAGCCGAAGAAGAGGCCCAGGCCGCGCAGAGCGAGGAGCCGGTTTCGCGCACCGTCGCCCTCGATGCGATCCGTATCGAGCTCGGCTACGGGCTTCTGCCGATCATCAACGAATCCCGTTCCGAGCCGCGCCTCGACGATCAGGTCCGCGCACTGCGGCGGCAGATGGCGACCGATTATGGCTTCGTCCTCCCCTCGGTGCGGATCATCGACAATATGGCGCTCAGGGCGAACGAGTATGTCGTCTACATCAAGGAGACCGAGGCGGCCCGGGGCGAATTGCGCCTCGACAAGCTGATGGTGATCAATCCCTCGGAAGGGCCGACGAGCCTCCCCGGCGAAGGAACCCGCGAGCCGGTCTTCGGCCTGCCCGCGCTCTGGATCGATCGGGATCTGCGCGAGGAAGCGGGCCTGCGCGGCGTTACGGTGGTCGATTGCGGTACCATCATCGCCACCCATCTGACCGAACTGGTAAAGGACAACATTGCGGACATGCTCTCCTATATGGAGGTGCAGAAACTGTTGAACGAAGTCCACAAGGATGCCGAAAAGCTCGTCTCCGATATCATCCCCTCCACGATATCGATCTCTGGCGTCCAGCGGGTGCTCCAGAACCTGCTGAGCGAAGGCGTATCCATCCGCGATATCCCGACGATCCTCGAGGGCATCGCGGAAGTGGTGCCGACGACGTCCAACATAACCCACATCACCGAGCATGTCCGCGGCCGACTGGCGCGGCAGATTTCCGCGCAGCAAAGCCGCGACGGCGCCATCCCCATCGTTACGCTGTCCCTCGAATGGGATCAGGCCTTCGCCGAGAGCATCGTCGGGCAGGGCGATGAGCGCCAGCTGGCGATGGCGCCCTCGAGCCTCCAGACCTTCATCGAATCGGTCCGGACGACCTTCGACCGTCTCGCCGCCACCGGCGAGATCCCATGCATCCTTACCAACCCGACAATTCGCCCCTTCGTTCGCTCGATCGTCGAACGCGTGCGCCCGGCGACCATCGTTCTTTCCCAAAACGAAATCCACACCCGCGCCCGCATCCGCGCGATCGGTACGGTGGAGTGACCCGCACGTGCGGAAACGCTCCTATAATATACAGAAATATCCTCAGAAGGCATTGAATGGAAATCGGAGCAACCGGTCTGCCCGGCCTCGGGGCCGTGACCAGCACCGCCGTCACCGCAAGCAACGCGGGCGCTGGCGTTGGCGTTGGCGTTGACGGTACAACTTTTTCAGCAGCACTCGACACCATCGGTGTTCCTGCATCCGTACAAAGCCAAGCGACAGCGGCATTCGCCGGAAACGGATTGGGCGACCCGAAGCTGCCGGCGGATTCCACGCTGCGCCTTGTCGGCTTCGCCTCGATAGACGCTGCGCTCGGACTGAGCGAAGGCTCGGTGATTTCTCCTGCGCTCGCCGAGCTGCCCGGGATCGAAGCGGTCTCGCCGGGAGCCGAACCGTCCGACCAGACCGATCCTTCATCGGTCGCCGAGGCGGGTGAAGCAACGCCCGCAGATGGTGCCGGGATCGCAGCGGCCTTGCCTTCGGGCAGGGCGCTCTACCAGATCGATCCGCTTCCCGACCTTGCTCCTGCTCCCGGCGCGGAGAGTGGCGAGCCGCCGGTGAATGAGAATGGCTCATCGATTCAGGCGTCGCCAGCCGCTGGCGCGACGGCGATCACGGTGTCGCCGTCTTCAGCTCCGGAAGCGGTCGCTCGCTCGATGCCACGCGAGCAGGCGAGAGCGGTCGGACAGGCAAGAATGGCTGAAGAGCCGCTCGCTGAGAAGGCCGACGGAACACTGCTCGAGAGGGCAGGCGTCTCGACATCGGCCCACCTCGGAAGGATCGAGGTCGACCTCTCTGGGGCGCAAGCGATAGATCGGGCGGAGTCGCTCCCCGGCATTGCTCCAGCCGGTCTGGAAGCAGCGCAGACTGCAGCCGGGAGCGACGCAGATCAGGCCGGGGTCACGGCGCCTCTCCAGGTGCCCACGAAATCCGGCGCGTTGCATTCGTCTACCGTCGCGAGCGCCGCGGATGCCGGACAGGATGCTGCGCCGGGTGTCTTCCAGCGTGCGCAGCCAGCGGCACCCGAAGCGAGCGACAACTCGGGCGCCCAATCCGAGATCGCAACCGAAGCAGCTACGGAATCGTTCGCGCGCGGATTGCACAATGGCGTTCCCGAGCGGGGGCTGCAGACCGCTTCAGCATCTGCTCCGCTTCCATCGGCTCAGGCGCTCGGCCCGGCCGCAACCCCGCCAACGCCGGGAGCCGTTGCGGTCTCTCCCGCGCCGGCGCCCCGGGCCGAAGCTCATCCCATGGCGTCCTTCCAGGCCGACAAGGTGGTGCGCGAAATGGGAATTCAGATCGCCCGGCGTGTTGCGACCGGCGGCGACGAATTGGTCATCCGCCTCGATCCAGCCGAGCTTGGCCGGATCAACATCCGCATGTCGGTGAACGAGCATGGGCAGCTCCGTGCAACAGTTGCCGCCGATCTACCGTCGGTGGTCGAGGCGATCCGCAACGACGTTCCGGAACTGAGCCGGGCTCTCGAGCAGGCGGGCGTGCGCACCGATAGTCAAAGCTTTCGCTTCGACAAGGGAGCGAACGGCGATTCAGGCGGACAGTGGCAGCAGCCTTACCGGCAGCACAATTCGGCGAACCGGCACAAAGAGGCCGGCGGTCATTCCATGGTCGATGACGAGCCCGCCTATCGCCCCCTGGCCGTGAACGGCCGAATCAACATGATGGCCTGAGGAATTAGCCAATGAGCACTATAAACCCATTAGTTCAGCAGGGAGCCACGATGGCTCCGACCGCTCAGGCTCAGTCCGCGATGGGCGGGGCGGACTTCAACATGTTCCTGAAACTGCTCACGACGCAGATGCAGAACCAGGATCCGCTCGATCCGATGGACACCTCGCAATATACGCAGCAACTCGTCCAGTATTCGCAGGTCGAGCAGTCGATGCAACAGACGGGTGTCCTGCGCGATATCCTTTCACGTCTGACAGCTACCGATCTGGCGCAGGCTGCCGGATTTATTGGACGCGAGGTCGAGTTCGACACGAAGTTCTCGGGTCTGACCGACAAGCCGGCCGAGTGGTCTTATGCCATGCCGCGCGAGGCAGCGTCGATCACGGCCGTCGTGACGGATAGCTCGGGCCGGACGATCGCAACCAAGGCTCTGGAACCGGGAACGGAGGGCCGCTTTGCCTGGAACGGCGCGCTCGATGCGGGCGGGACCGCTCCTCAGGGAGTGTATTCTCTGTCTCTGAAGGCACTGGATTCGAGTGGCCGGGATATCTCGGCGAAGGTCCGCAGCGTCGGGGTGGTGAGCAGCGTTTCGGCCGCTTCGGGCAGCGTCATGCTCAGCGTCAACGGTGTCGATCTGTCCGCTAGCACGCTCCTGAGTGTCGCTGCCCGAGCCGGCGCGTAAAATTTGGAGGCAAGTCTCGGCAGCGGCTTTTTACGGCTATAATGCATATGTGGTCGCGGGGTACTTATCCCTCTCCTCAGCGACTTGAGTTCGCTTGGGTCCATTGCCCCCCTTTTTGGGCCTGAGCACCAGAAACGGCAGGTCGGAATATCCGGCCTGCCGTTTTTGGTATCTCAGGTTGACCGGTCTGCGACAGAGACAGTCGCATCTCACTTCGAGGCGGCGGTCTCCAGCGAGGCCTAAACCTCTATATCGAAGCGGTCGAGCGTGCATCCTGCCATGGAAGCTGGCGGAGCGAGCATCGCGACGCATTCGGCGAGGGCGGGATCTTCGCGCGGCCCGATCACGTCGATAACGTCGGCGAGGCGCATGCCCGGGGCTGCGAGACCTTTCTTCGCTGCGGCCTCCCACAAGGCTTCCCGATCGTGGATCGAAAAGGCGAGGGTCACCTGGACCGTTTCGGGAGTGTCGCCGAAATCGCGTCCGCTATCTGCGGCTGGGCATTCGGCAAGTGTCAATCCGTGCAATTCCGTTGAACCTCTGATTGCGTTGCGGCTGGTCGGGAGCCACTGCCGTGCTTTTGGTGGCTGTGCCACTAAGGGATTCCCCCTGTTGCCGAGAGCCCGCAGCTGCCAAGCGCAAGCACGCTTAGTGGATCCGCGCCCGGACCTGTCGGCCCAGATGGCGGGTGTGTGCGACGACGAGGGACAGTTCGGCGTAGAGCTTGTCCCAGTAGCGCACCGGGATATGGAACGGGTCGCCACGCGATCCGAGGGTTATTTCGATGAGCGCAGCAGGAGCCACCACTAGACTAAAGCGGCAAACGAGGCCCTGCTGCATGCTTTCGTCCGGAAGGCCGCAGGGCAGGGACAGCCGGGCCGACATCAGATAGCTGCCCAGCAGTTCCGCGCCAGCGGGGTCGAGCACCACGCAGGGGCCATCGGATTGCAGCGGGTGCTCGAGTTTGATCAGGGCGCCACCCTCGTCCACGGTAACGCTCACCCGAAAGCGGTCGCCATTCTGATCGACGATTTCGCGAATTCTAGGAAACACTGCGTCTCGCCCCAAGCTCTACATCATTATAGATGGTAAGGAGGCCGACAGTTGCGGCTCGCGCACGGCAATCGCACATTCCGTGTGGAATGGTTCGACATTGGATGTCCGCGAAAAAATGGGGCCGGAGTTTCCACTCCGGCCCCAAGTCATTAGCCGTCGAAAGTCGGCCTGGCCCGTGATTAACGGAACAGCGACTGGATCGACTGCGGCGCCTGATTGGCGATCGACAGAGCCTGGAGGCCGAGCTGCTGCTTGACCTGCAGTGCCTGCAGATTGGCCGATTCCTTGGCCAGATCGGCGTCGACCAGATTGCCGATGCCCGCCTGGATCGTGTCGGACAGCTTGCTGGTGAAGCTGAGCTGACCATCGATCTTGCGCGAAGCGGCGCCCAGCGTGCTGAGCTTGGTGTTGATCGACGTGGCCTGGGTCTCCAGGGTTGTGACCATCGTCTTGGCATTCGCGGCCGAGGTAAGGTCTCCGGTCATCGCGGTGACGTTCGCCGCGATGTCCTGATTCGCGACGTTGAGCGTCGCAGCAGCCGTGTCAGTCGACTGCAGAGCCGCAACGGTGCCGCTGCCCTTCAGCAGGTTGGTCCCGTTGAACTCGGAGGAGTCGATGATCGTGGTGATCTGCTCCTTGAGTGCCGTGAAGTCCTTGGCGATGGCGGCGCGGCTGTCGGCGTCGAGGCCGGCATCCGACGCTTCCGTCGCCTTGGTCTTCATCTGGTTCACCAGATCGGAGATCTGCTCCGCACCGGCAACGGCCACGTCGACCGTGCTCTTCGCACGACCGAGCGAGGAGTTTACGGCCTTCAGACCACCCATTTCCCCGCGAAGCGTCTGGGCAATCGTGAAGGACGCCGAATCGTCCTTGGTCGAGGCAACGGCAAGGCCGGTGTTGATCCGGCTCTGGACGGTGTCGAGACCGCGGTTGGTCGCGTTGAGGCTCTGGAGAGCTGCCATCGCGCCGGTGTTGGTGTTTACGGAAAAAGCCATAATTCATTTCCTTCATTGGATCGGAGCCGGTTCTGCGGCCCGGGCCAGAAATCGCTGGCCGCGACGGCCAAACATCGATGTTGGTCGCAGGTACATTCTAGGATGAGGTCAGGTTGCCCGGCGGTTCCGGGCAGCTTTTTTTCGCAGTTTACGGGCCTTAACCATCGCAAACCTCGATGGTCCGCCGATTCTTGAAAGGTCCAGCGTTAAACCTCCGGCTCGGGAGTGCAGCGTCAAGGCACCCGGAGAGCTCGTTTCGTCCTATAATATTCCGTGTTCCGCGCGAAGTTTGCGCCTGCAACAGGGCCAATTGCCATATGAAAACGACCATTCTGCCGCACGAACTGCCGACGGCGCTCGATGCAGCCCCGACGGGTGTGGCCATGCTGTCGCTCGACTGCTTCGACACCCTCATCTGGCGCAATGTCCATGCGCCGGCGCATGTTTTCGCCGATCTGGGCGGCGATGGCCCGACGCCGCAGCAGCGCCTGTGGGCGGAGAGCCACGCCCGCAGCAGGATGGCGCTCGCCAAAGGGTGGAACGAAGCGACGATCGAGCAGATCTATGAGGCGCTGTTGCCGGGCCATGAGCCTGAGCGTCGCGGACGCGGAGTCGAAACTGAGCTGGCAGCCGAGGCGCGTCATTGCTTCGCGTTTGCGCCCACCGTCGCGCTGATGCGGGCGGCCAAGGCCGCGGGCCTCGAGATCGCCATCGTCAGCGACACCTATCTAAGCCGCGAGCAACTCAGGGCGCTCATCGCCGGAGCCGCGGGCGAGGATGTTGCCGCGCTGATCGATCACATCTTTTGCTCGTCCGAATATGGCTTCGGCAAGAGCGAGGGGCTGTTCAAGCACGTCCTGCGCGAAACGCGGGTCGAGCCGGGCCGAATTCTTCATATCGGCGACAACAGGAACGCGGATTTGACGCCCGCGGAGAGGCTGGGCATCAATGCTCTTCACCTGGTCCAGTTCTCCGAAGCCGAGCAGCAACGCTTCCGGCTGGAGGCGGCGGTCGGCGCTATCGTCAATGGCGGCGGCGGAGCGCCGGTCGCGTGCTTCCAGCCGCACCGAGCGTCGTCGGCGCTGTCGATCCCGACCCTCGACGATCCGGCTGAAGCGCTCGGTCGAACGACGTTGGGGCCGGTGCTCCACGCCTTTGCGCTGTGGATCGCCGAGGAGGCGGCTTTGCTGGCGAAGCCCGGCGCGAAGACTCACCTGCTTTTCTTGATGCGCGACGGGTACCTTCCGCAACGCGTGTTTGATGCGCTCGACACCGGCCTGGACAGCAAGGCGGTGGAAATCAGTCGCTTCACGGCAAGCGCCGCAAGTTTCACCAGCGAAGCGGCAGTCGTCGAGCATCTGGAGGTCGAACTCGAGAGCACCGATTTGGCCGCTATCGCCAAGCAGCTGCTTTTTCCTGCAGGCGAAACTGAGGCGATCCTGCGAAAGCTGCCCGCGCAGAGCCGCTCCGCCGCTTTCGCGAAGGCGGTTCGCAAGCCGGCGAACCTGCGCAAGATCCTTGCGCGGTCCCAATCGTTCGCCGAGCGGCTGGTCGGCTATGTGGCCAAGGAGGTCGCACCCGCCCCGGGCGATACGTTGATGCTCGTCGATCTTGGCTACAACGGCACCGTTCAAGACAAGGTGGAGCCCCTGCTTCGCCGGGCCTTGGATGTCGAGGTGGTGGGCCGCTATCTGCTGCTGCGCGAACAGAAGATGGGCCGCTTCGACAAGAAGGGCCTGATCGACGGCCGCCACTATGCCTCCACCACCCTTGAGGCGCTTTGCACCAACGTCGCCGTGATCGAGCAGCTCTGCACTGCAGCGCAGGGTTCGGTGGTTGATTACGATGCTTCGGGATGCGCAGTGCGAGCCGGGAGCAGCATCAAGGCACAACAGAGTACCGTTCGCGAGCATGTGCAGCACGGGTGCATCCGCTATGCCGTCGAGCGCGAGGCCGCCTTTGTCCGAGCGCCGCTGTCCGACACTGACGATACCCGCCGCCAGGCGGCCGCCGCGGTCCTTGCCCGCCTCATGTTCCTGCCGCTTCCTCACGAGCTGGCCGTGCTCGCCAGCTTCGAGCACGACGTGAACCTCGGCAGTGGCGGGACGGTGAAGCTGTTCGACACCCGCATTGCGGAAGACGGCCTCAAGCGCCGCGGGCTGTTCTATATGAAGGGCGCCGAGCGGATGTACCTTCCGGCCGAGCTGCGGGGGCAGGGGCTGCCCGCAAGCCTCACATTGCTGACTCAGCATCGCTTCGGACTTGATCTGAAATATGTCGATTTCTGCGATCGAGCAATCAGTCTTCCGATCATCATCGCCGATGGCAACGACGTCCTGACCGACGAGGTGCAGGCCTATCCCACGCACGATGGCTACTTCATGGCGGCGATCCCGATCGGCGAATGCCGGTTTGCGATCGGCGTTCAATTCGGACGGCTCTACGACTGGGTCCAGGTGGAATCGGCGCAGTTCGTTCCTGTGGGCACCTTCCTCAGCGAGAAGGCGGCTGCCCACGGGCAGCCCATCGATGCTCTCCCGACGCTGGAAGGCATGGAGCAGATCGCCCCTCATCTCATGCGCTGCGAAGATCGCGCGGCTTTCATGATGGTCCCGCAACCAACGACGGCGGGCAAGGAGCCGATGATGCTGACGGTCGTGTTCCGCCCGATCGCCGAGCGCCCGCCGGTGTCCGTCGTCCAGTCACCCGCGCATCGCGCTGCACCCGCTACCGGAGAGCATTCATGAGCAATCTTCTTATTCACTCGATGTCGGAATTCGCAGACATCATCCTCGACTGCCTTGACATTGCAGAGGCGAGAAACATCGCCGAGATCGGAGCCGAGTTCGGCGGAATGTCGCAGCTGCTGGCCGGTTTCTCCGCTCGCAACGGCGGGAGGCTTACGAGTATAGACCCAGCGCCCAAAGCCGAATTTCTCGACTGGGCCAACAGCTCCCAGCACGTCGAACACCTTGCGCTAAAGAGCCTGGAAGCCATTCCCGATCTCTCGAATGTGCAAGCTTGGGTCGTCGACGGCGATCACAATTACTACACCGTCTACCATGAGGTGAAGGCGATCGAGACCGGCTGTCGCCGAGACGATCAGCCGTTGCTCGCTTTCTTTCATGATGTCGCATGGCCCTGTGCGCGGCGGGACTTGTACTATGCACCGGAGCAGATTCCCGACGAATGGCGCCATCCCTACGATTTCGATTCGGGCGTTCACATCGATACCGACGAGCTACTGCCGGGTCGCGGGTTCCGCGGCATGGGCCAGTTCGCCTGCGCCACGCATTCCGGAGGGCCGCGCAACGGGGTCCTGACCGCCATCGAGGACGCGATCGAGGAGATGCAGGCGGACGGACGCCAGCTCGCCTGGGCCCATGTGCCGGGGGTATTCGGCCTCGGGATCCTCTTCGACATGGATGCCGCCTGGGCGCCGCAGATCGCCGCCCGCGTCGCGCCGCTGCACAACAATCCGCTGCTGCAGCGGCTAGAGGAGAACCGCTTGCGGAATTTCCTGAAGGTCATCGATTATCAGGATGCCCTGGCTGCCGCCGGGTAGAAGCCACGCGCGAGAAAACAAAGGCCCCGCTCTCGACGAGAGAGCGGGGCCTTTGCCGTTTCGTCTTCGTACCCGGGCAGTGCCAGGGCGCGTTGGTTTAGAAAGGAAAGAGCGCGTCGTAGATTTGCTGAGCCCAGCGGGCCTGCTGGACGTCGGTGAGCTGACCACGGCCACCGTAGCTGATCCGCGCCTCGGCGATCTGACTGTGCCGGATCGAATTGTCGCGGGCGATATCCTGCGGGCGGATCATGCCGGTGACGATTAGCTCGCGCAGCTCGAAATTGACGCGCATTTCCTGGCGGCCGCGAACCAGCATATTGCCATTGGGGAGCACGTCCGTGACCACCGCGGCCATGGTCATGTTGATCGTTTCGCTGCGCTCGGTCGTACCTGAGCCGGCCGACTGGGAACTCGAGCCCAGATCGACGAGACTGCCGGTGTCTGGGTTGCCGGGGAGAAAACCGCCCAGCGGGTTCTCCAGCCCAAAGAGCGAACCCAGGCCGGCATTTTCCGAGCTGGTCCGGCTGCGCGCGGTGGTGTTGCCCACGCTGGCGCGATCCTGGACGTTGATCCGGATAGTCACGATATCGCCGACCGTCGAGGCACGCTGGTCGCGAAACAGTCCGGCCGCTCCGGAGCGGAACAGCGACGCAGTCGGTGCCGGGGCCACGGAGGGGCTACCGGAGGACCGCGTGTCGATATGATCGATAACGTCGGGTCGGGCGAGCGAGCGTTCCACCACCGTGGTCTGCAATTCTTCCTGCGGCGTGAAGCGGGGCGCGCGGCCCACTTCGGAGAGGCGCCCAGCTGCACCGCAGGCGGCGACCAGCGGGAGGATCATCATGGCGCAGACGACATTCTTGGCGTTCATCGGATGGATTCCCAAAACATGTTTGCCCGCGTCACAGCGCGGTGACGCGGACGGAGCCGGAGGCCTCGACCTCGGCATCGAGAGTACGATTGGTCGAACTGGCGACGACGCGAACGAGGTCGCCCATGGCACCATCGGCGAGCGCTCGGCCAGCGGTGGTGATGGTCAATCCACCCGACCGGATGTTGATCGTCACCGGCTCGCCCCTGCGCACGAGGCGCGGCGCGATGACGTCGTTCGCGCGCACGATGGCGCCCGCGCGCAGGCGACGCGCAGCTTCCATGCCGCTCACGGCATCCGGCGTCATGGCTCCGCGAGCTTGCGGGGGCGAAAGCGGCTCGGTCGTGAAATCGCCGGCGGAAAGGATCTCGCCGCGCTCCACCATTCGGTCGAGTACCGGTGCTTCGACAATCTCGGGCAGCGCCTGACCGGCGAGGAGGGCGGCGAGGAACGAGGAAAGCAGCATCGCCACTACCGCATCTGGCTTGTGGTCGAGAGCATTTCGTCGGCGGTCTTCACGACCCGGCTGTTCATCTCATAGGCGCGCTGGGCGGTGATAAGGGCGGTGATTTCGGCCACCGAGTTGACGTTGGACGCTTCGAGGAATCCTTGCCGCAACGTCCCGAAGCCAGGTTCTCCCGGTGCTGCGATATTCGCCTGACCGGACGCTGCGGTCTCGGCGAAGAGGTTGCCGCCCAGAGCCTCGAGACCGGCCTCATTTACGAAGCTCGCCAGCTGGAGCTGGCCGACCTCCTGCAATTCGGGTTCACCGTCGAGCTTCACCTGGACATTGCCCGTCGCCGAAATGACGACGTCCACAGCCTCCTGCGGGATGTTGATCCCGGGCTGGACGGGATGGCCATCGGCGGTGACGAGTTCGCCCTGATCCGAAACCTGAAACGATCCGGCACGGGTGTAGGTCATGTTGCCATTGGGCATCAGTACCTGGAAATAGCCCTGACCTTCGATCGCCACGTCGTAGCGATTGTCGGTCTGGGTCAGCGCGCCTTGCGTGCCGATCCGATAGACCCCGCCGGTGCGGACACCAGCGCCGATCTGGATGCCCGAGGGCGCTCGCGCTTCCTGCCCATTGGTAGCCGCGCCGGGCCGCGAGACCTGCTGATAGAGCAGGTCCTGAAATTCCGCCCGCTGTCGTTTGTAGGCGGTGGTGTTCATATTGGCGATGTTGTTCGAGATGACATCGACATTGGTCTGCTGCGCGAGCATGCCGGTCGCGGCGATGGACAGGGAACGCATGAAAATCTCCGTTGAGTAAGTTTAAAAAGGTTTCTCAGCCGATGCGGCTGAGACGCTCCATCGCGCGCTTGCGCATGTCGTTGATGGCCTCGGACATTCGCTGGCTGGTTTGATAGGAGCGCAGGATCTCGACCATGCTGGTCGTCTCGACGATCGGCTGGACGTTGGAGCCCTCGACACCGCCGCTCTTCAGGCGCGTTTCGGCGGCCGCGAGGACACGACCGCCTTCTCCAGCCATCAAGCCGTCGCCGCGAGGGGAAACAGCGGTCTCATTTTCGAACAGGGTGACGGTGAGGCGACCGAGCGGACCTGCCGTACCGACCACCGTGCCATCCTCGCTGATGCGCAATCCTGGCGTCTGATCCGGCGGCACGACGATCGGCTCGCCCTTGTCGTCGAGCAGGCGCTGCCCGGTGGAGATGGCAAGTTCGCCGCCTTCCAAAACCTTCAGCGCTCCCGAGCGGGTGTAGGCGGTGCCGCCGCCCGGGGCTTCAACTGTGAGGTATCCAGGACCATCGATCGCTACATCCAGCGCATTCCCGGTCGTCTGGAATGCGCCGGCGCGCGTATCGTGAACCGCGCCATAGTCGAGGACAAAGGAGACCTTGCGGGCGGCATCGACCGGACCTTCCGCCTTGTCGTTCACATATTCGTGGAAGACCGGCTGCTCCCGGCGGAAACCGACCGTACTGGTGTTGGCCATGTTGTTGGAGGCAACATCCATCCGACGCCGCAGCGCCTGTTCATGGCTCAGAAGCACGTAGGAAGTGATGTCCATTCGCTCGCTCCAGAAAATTCTTCGCGGAAAGTTCACTAGGCAGAAATTGCCGCCTGACTTTCCTATAATAGGAGAGAGCTGAGGCATCCGGTGCGTAGGCTACCGATTTTGGCGCGCAGCCGGTCATGAGGATTGAAGATGGCAGAAGTGCAGGAACTCGAACCGGCCGAAGCCGAAAGCGAGGCCGTGATTGCGGCCCCCAATGCGAAGGCGCCGCGCAACAAGAAGAAGCTGGCGATCGTCGGCGGCGCGGTGGCAGTCTTGCTGCTGGCTGGCGGGGGCGCTGCTTACGCCTTCATGGCGGGCGGCGAGAGCGGGCATGCCGAAGCCGGAAGCGATGCCGGGGCCGGTGCCGGTCCCGAAACATTTGTCGATGTTCCGCCGATGACGGTGAACTTACGGTCTGCCGACGGGACGCCGCGCTTCCTGCGCGTCCACCTGATGCTCGTGCCCACTTCGGCCGACAAGCAGGAGGAGATCACGCAGAAGCTGCCCTTGATCCTCGATGCCTACCAGCCCTTCCTGCGCGAACTGCGGCCGGAAGACCTCGCCGGCTCGGCGGCTGCCTTCCGCCTCAAGGAAGAAATGCTGATCCGTGCCAATCGCGAAGTCGGCGCGGGTTCCGTGGCCGACGTTCTTATCCAGGATCTTGTCCAGCAATGAGCGACGACCTAGACTTTGCCCAGGCGGATATCGATGCGTTGTTCGGCGATGTCGGCGCGCCGGCTCCGCAAAAGAGCGGCCTGCGGGCCATCGTCGAAGCGGACGTCATCAATCACCAGCGCCTGCCGATGCTCGAGGTGGTCTGCGATCGTCTGATCCGGACCTTCTCGACCAACATGCGCAATTTGACCTCCGATGCGATCGACGTCAGCCTCGATACCACGACCTCGGTCAGGTTCGGGGAGTTCATGAACCGTGTTCCGCTGCCTGCGATGTTCGGCGTGTTCCGGGTCGAGGAGTGGGAGAACTACGGCATCGTCGTCGTCGATTCCGCGCTCATCTATTCGGTCGTGGACGCGCTGCTCGGGGGGCGTGGCAATGGCGGACCGGGCAGGATCGACGGGCGCGGCTTCACCACGATCGAGACTTCGCTCGTCTCGCGGATGGTCGAACTGGCCCTGTCCGATCTCGCCGCGGCGTTCGAACCGATCGCGCCGATCACCACTAAGCTGGAGCGGATCGAGACCAGCCCGCGCTTCGCAGCGATCGCCAGCCCGAGCAATGTAACGGCTGTATGCACCTTTCGGGTCGATATGGAGGGACGCGGCGGCAAGTTCAGTTTCCTGCTACCCTATGCGACGCTTGAACCGGTCCGCAACAAGCTTCTCCAGCGCTTCATGGGCGAGAAGATGGGGCGCGACGCGATCTGGGAAGCGCATATGCGCAGCGAGATTGGCAAGACCAAGGTGAGTCTCGATGCGGTGCTTGCCGAGCGCATGTTCCCCTTGAGCGAGGTGCGCTCGCTTAAGGTCGGGCAGACGCTTGCGCTCAAGAAGCACCCCGACGATCCCTTCGACATACAAAGCGGCGGAGTTCAACTCGGCCGCGCCCAGCTTGGGCAGCGCAATCAGAATGTCGCGGCCCGTCTGGTCACCGACATCAGCAAGGACTGAACGCCATGGCCTTCACCACTTTCATCAACATCATCACCGCCATCTTCTGCTTCGCCGTGCTTGTTCAGAGTCTGCGGATGATGCGCAGCCTGGATGCGGTGAAGGGGGCCGGCGCCGCGCTGCCGCAAATGATCACCGCGCTGGATATGGCGACCGGTCAGGCGAGCAAGGTGCTGGCAGAGCTCAAGGAAACGCTGAGCACCGATGGCTCGGCCAATGCGCATGTGCTGTCGCAAGCGATGGAGATTCGCGACGAACTCAGCGTCATGGTCGGCATCGCCAACGCCACAGCGGACCGTCTCGTCGAAGAGAGCGGCAACCGCCGGACGGACGACGGGGATCAGACTTTCGAGCTCAGCGAGATCGCGGCATGAAGATGCGTCCCACGCTTCTGATGCTGACCGCGGCCGCAGCCGGGGCTTCGGTGCTGGCCAACGCCGCGAGCGCCGCCGACCCGGCGAGCAGAACCCCCGAGACCCGGCTCAGCGCTTCGATCAAGCAGGACGTCGCCAAACGCGATCAGGAAGCGGCGCGCCGCAACCGGGCGCTCGAGCTGCGAGAGCAGGCGGCCAAAGCCGCCGAGCAACGCCTGCAGACGAGCAAAGGCCGGGAAGAGCGACCCGACCGCAGTGCACCGCGCGATGTGGAGGAGGAACGGTTTACCGAGTTGGCTAGGATCTACCAGTCGATGCGGCCGGCCCGTGCGGCGGTCGTCTTCGAGCAGCTCGAAATGGATGTTCAGGTCAACGTCGCGCGCCGGATGCGGGAGCGCTCTACTGCTCTCATTCTCGCCAATATGGCGCCGCAAAAGGCTGCGGCGTTGACCATGGCGATGGCTCGTCTGCCGCAGCCGAAGAAGCAGATTCCCAAGTCGTGACGAGGCGAAACTTCCCGCTTGCCTGCAAGGGGAGCGGGAGGATTGCGCAACGCTATTCGACGGTTGGCGCAGGTTAGGCCGGGCGCGTTGCCACGTTGACGATGAGGGCTCGGGCAATGCCCGGCTCCTCCTGCTGAAGCGCTTCGGTCAGATCCCGACTCAGCATCTCCGCATTCGCTGCGCGGAAGGGCGAGGCGTAGAGGCGCGAGAATTCGAGCGTCGCCGCCAACGAAGCCGAACGCAGGCGCGGGAGCGCGGTAGCGACCCGCGTCGCCGCCTCGAGATCCTCCGCAGCGATGACCATCGTGACGTGCAGTGATCCCTCGAGCCGGTCCCCGTCGATGATCGGCAGGGAGATCTCCTGCATCGGCACCAACTGCGGTTCGTCCGTGACGTCGATCGCGGTTTCGCCGCTCTCGGTTGCGGCAATCGCGCCGGTGGCCGCCAGCGTCAACGCCGTACCGGCAATGGCAATGCTCCTGCGCATCGAATTTCACTCCAAAGGGCGGACGGGCAAAGGAAAGTGGCCGGTCCGATGTCTCTCATCCTATAATAGAAGAGTTGACAGAACATTGAGGCGAGACACCGTGAGCCGCGATCAGAAACCCGGAAAATTCAAGCTGGTCGGCGTCGCGGCACCGAACCCCGGCAGGCGCCGCGATGACAAGCAACCGGACCCGGCATCGGATCGCGCCTTGGCTGCGAGCGGACAGGACGGTGCCGCCGATCCACTGGCCGATGTCAAGGCGCCCGCGCGCTCTGGCCTGCTCCAACCGCTGTTGTTCATCCTTTGCTGTGCCATCGGTGCGGCCGGCGCGGTCTTTTTCGGGCTCGTCGGAGGGCTGCCGGCATGAACGGATTCTGGGTGCTTCTGCTCGCCGGAGTAAGTTCCGTTGCCATGGCCCGGGGGCCGGTGCAGGCACCGATGGCGCCCGCTCCGATCCACGTCCAAGTCGCGACGCCGGAAGATTCCGCTCCTCCGAAACAGGCACTTTCTGCCGGTAAGACCAGGCTGGCGAGTTTCGCTCCGGAGCTTGCGGGAATGCGGCGGATAAGCGGCCCTGAGGATTGGGGCGCGCTCAGCAGGAGCCAGGCTCTGTCCGCATTGGCCGCGTCGACGCCGGCCACCCGTCAGCGCGCACGGTGGGGTTACGCGACCAATCTGATCGCCGAGGACCGCCATGCGGACGCGCTCGGGGTTCTGGATGCGATGCTTCGGGACGATGCGGATCTCGCGCTGGTCGCCAATTTCCAGCTCGCCCACGGAGTGGCTTATGCCGCACTCGGGCGCCCCCTCGATGCCCTTGCGGCGCTCGATCGCGACCAACTGGCAAGCAATTCCGAAGCCTGCTTCTGGCGCGCGCGGCTGGGGGCGCAGGCGGGGTTGAACGAGCAACTCATGCGCGAGATCGGCTGCGCTCAGGCTGCACTCACGGCCAGAACAGCCGGCAAGAGAGTCGCCTTCCTTACCGAGGCTGCCGAAGCTGCGCTTGCCGCAGGCAAGCCGAACCTCGCGCTTCGCTGGCTCGCCGGGGCTCCCGATGCGGACTCGGCGGCCAACATCGTGCGGGGCCGCGCCCATCTGGCGATGAACAACGCCGGGAAGGCCAGAATTCGCCTCGGTCGTGCAGCGCGCGACGGCGGCGAGGCCCAGCGTCACGAGGCCCGTCTGGCGCTCATTGGCATGGCGGTGGCGCAGGGAACCATGCCGGTGGATCAGGCCCGCGAGGAAGTCGATCAGATCCGCTATGTCTGGCGCGGAGGCCAGGTCGAGGAGCGCGCGCTGCGGCTAGCCTATCAGCTGGCCAGAAAGGCAGGCGACAGGCGCGGCGCGATCGCCGCAGGTGCGACGCTCATCCGTTATTTCGAACTGGGACCGGAACTGCCGTCCTTCCTCTCCGAGGTACAAGCGCTGCTTGCCGCTCTCCTCGTGCCGCAAAAGGGCGTGGCCATGGCGGATGCGGCAGGGCTGTTCTGGGATTACCGCGATCTGGCGCCGGCGGGCGGAGAGGGCGACCGGCTGGTCTCGCGGCTCGCCGATCGGCTGCAGGCGGAGGGTCTCTATTCGCGCGCCGCAGAGCTGCTGGAACACCAACTGCGTCACCGCGCGCTCGATATCGCGCAGGGACCGCTTTCGGTCCGTGTTGCAACGCTCCACGTGCTTGCAGGTCGTCCGGACCGCGCGCTGGCGGCGGTCAAGGACACCGAAGGCACCATCTTTCCGCAATCCATGATGTGGGACCGTGCACGCATCGAGGCCGTCGCGCTGCATCAGAACGGTGAGACCGACCAGGCCTTGGCCGTGCTCGAGGATGTGCCGGACGCAAACGGCCTTCGCGCCGAACTGTTGTGGAAGCAGCGCGAGTGGATTCGTCTGGTAGCGGAGACGTCGGCCAATCTGCCGAGCAGCGGAGCCTTCAGCGAAGTGAACCAGGCGATCGTCCTGCGGCATGCGATCGCACTCGGCATGCTCGGGCGCGAGCCCGAACTGGCCCGGCTTCGGGCGCGCTATCTGGCAAAATTCGCCGGGATGCCGACCGAGCCGGTTTTCGAGATGCTCACGGGGAATACCGGGAATATTGATCCGGCCAGCCTTGCTCGCGCGATGTCCGCGATCCCCACCGCCAGTCCGGCCGGCCGTTTCGCCGATTTGCTCGAAATCGCGCCCGCAAAGCGGAGGCAGGGCTAAGTCTGTTGCTGGCGGTGCCTTGCCAGAGCCGAATTCCTCGGCCCTGGCAGAAAGATGACCGGCGAAGCGCGCCTACTTGAGGAAGCGTAGCAGGCTGAGCCCGGAAAGTTGCGAAAAGACGCTGTAGGAGGCTTCCAGCACTGTGCGCCGCTGCGTCAGCTCGGATGCGATCTCGGTGAGATCGGCGTCTTCGCTGCGCGAGATGATGTCCTTGAGCAGGATCGCGCGCTCTTCCGCCTGCGAGCCCAGCGACTCGGTCTGCGCTTGCTTGCGGCCGTTTTCCGCGTTGATGCTGCGAATTTCCACGAGCCCGTCTTCGAGCTGCGTCATGGCTTCGCGCAAGGCGACAGCCTGTGCGGGGCTTACCTGTTCATCGATCGGCCCCAGCTCCGCGAGTTTGCGGAAACCTTCCATCACCTTCGAGCCGAGATCGCTCGCGAGCACGCCGAATTCGATGTCCAGACCCTCGGCGACGCGCGCGGAGGCGCGGACTTCGTCGTTTCCGAACGCATCTGCAACCGGACGGCCGACCAGATCGGCCAGTTGCTCGGGCCGAAACGGGCGATCGCCGGTGCGGGAACCCGCGAAGATCGGGATGCCGCCTTCATTGGCATTGAGCGCGGTGCGCACTTGCTGGAACGCCGCATCGATCGTTTCCTGAAGGCCGGCCGACTGACCGGTGCCGATCGCCTTCAGGATTTCCACACGCATCGTTTCGGTGGAAGCTTCGATGTTCGAGATATTGGCGTCCTGCACAGCCAGCGTGGTGCCAAGCCGCTTGGTGACCGTCCCATGCGCATCCTGGCGCGCCAAAAGCGAATGAGCGGAAAGGGTGCGCACCGCTTCCGTGCCGAGATCGGCATAGGTCTCGGCTTTCTTGCCGGTCGCGAGTTGCAGCTGCGTCGTCGTCAGCTTCTGCTGCGAGCGCTGGATGGCGTCGAACAGAGTGCGTTGCATGGGAATGGAAGCGACTCTCGTCATTGGATGCTTTCCTTTTAGCCGACCATGCGGATGAGCGTGTCGTACATCTCGGTTGCCGTCGTCATCACGCGCGCAGCCGCCGAATAGCTGTTCTGAAACACTACGAGTTGCGCCAGCTCTTCGTCGATATTGACGCCTGCGAAGGAATCCCGGCGATTGACCGCATCGTCGCGCCGGGCAGCGGCGTCGTTCAGCGACGTATTCGCCTGCGCCGCCTGCATTCCCGCGCCGCCGAGCACATTGCCGGCAAATCGCTCGATCGTGGAGCTCCCCTGGCGGCCGAAATCGGTGGCCTGCCCGAGTCTCTCCACTAGGGCGGTAGCGCCGCGAACATCGCCCGGACCCACTGCTTTCGCACCGACGAGCGCGGTCGTGTCCAGCCGTGCAAGCGGAAGTCTTGCCGGCGTTCCGGCGAGTTCGGGGCGAACCTCGGCCGTAGCCAGACCGCTGGCGGCCCCGGTGAGACCGGCGAGCGCCGAGAAGGAACGACCCGTGCCGAAGCGATCGGTCGAATCCGCCGGAATGCTGAGCGATGCGCCGGCGAGCGCGGGATTGGGGCGGAATTCGAAACGCCCGCGATCGTCGAGCGAAAAGGTGCCGTAAGCCGCCAGCGGGCTGGCGCTCAACTCGGTGACAAGATCGCCAACCGCTCCGCCTGTGGTGGGGGCAAGGGCGTAGCGGACCAGCGAGCGTCCACTCACGTCGCGGAGGATGATCTGAGCGGTCTCGCCGGTGGCGAAGCCGTGGGGATCGGCCGCGACGAAACCGGAAGGAACCAGGGGACTATCCTCGCTGCGAACGATGTCGTTGAGCCCGAAGAAATGGGAAAAACCGATGCCTGCCCGATCGCTGGGCGCGGCTGGATCCTGCGCCACGGCTATGCCTTGGCCGGTTGCGGTCGCCGAGATCGTCAGCTTCCCATTCGCAAAGGAGGCGGTGGCGGTTCCGGCCAAGCCGACGTTGATCGCCGCAACGGCGTCGTCGATGGTTGCTGCGGTGCCCAGTGCATCGAAATTCACCTGGGCCTTGGAGACGAGATCGCCATTGCTCTGGAGAACGGCGAAGGTGGCGCTGCCGGTGAAACCGAAGCGGTCGCTGCCGATAAGTCCGGTCTGCCGTCCATCGAGGCTGGCGGGTGCGGGGACCGAAGTTCCCTCGTTTGCGGATGCGTTCAGGGTCTGGGCGAGCCCGGTGAAAAGAGTGCCCATCTGATCGGCGAACTCGGGCAGCGCCCGGTCGCGAAGGTCGATTAGTCCGCCGAGCTTGCCCCCGGTGGCAGCGGAATCGAGCCGCTCTCCGGTTGCGGTACCATCGCCGAAACGGATGTCGATCGGCGGATAAGTGGGTTGGGCCACGCCTTCGCCGGCCACCGGATAGGAAAGCTGGCGTTCGCGGCGATCGAGCAGAACCGCCCCCGAGGCGGTGTCGATCGTCACCCGCCCGTCGGGCTGTTCTCGCGCCGTGATGCTGATCAGCGTACTGAGCTCTTCCAATGCGCTCATCCGCTGATCGGCCGCACCCGCCGAGCTGCGACCAAGGCCATTCGAGCGGGCGACGGTATCGTTGAGCTCGTGGATACGCTTGAGAAGACCGTTGATGGCCTCGACGCTGTAGCCGACTTCGGATTCGACGTCGGCCCGCAGCGAGGCCACCTCGGTGTCCAGTCGCTGCATCGAATCGATGGCATCGCCGATCCGGTGCGTAAAGGCCGCGAGGGTCTGTTCGGAGCCAGGCGACCCGGTCATTTCGACCGCAGCCGCCGAGATCGCATCGAGCTGCGCCGACATGTTGGATTTGGCACCCGGTGCACCCAGGAGCGCTTGCAGCCGGTCGAGGTAATTGGCCGTCACTTCGGCTCGGCCCATCTCGCCCGAACGGCGATAGACCGTCGCCTCGAGGAAGCGGTCGGCTATCCGTTCGGGTTCGCTGACCACCACGCCGCTCGCCCTGCCGGCCGTCACCCCGGCCGAGAGCGCCACGCGCTCGCGAGCGTAACCGGCCGTGTTCACATTGGCGATGTTGTTCGAGACCGTGCGCAACCCGGCCTGCGAAGCGCCGAGGCCGGAAAGCGCGGTTCCCAAGATATCGTTCAGTGACAAATGACTGGTTCCTGGATGAGCGGCGGGTGGTCAGACGGAAGGAAGGTTAGCGTTTGAGGCTGCTCAGCTCCTGAAGCATGTCGTCCACCGTGGTGATGATCTTGGACGAAGCGCTGTAGGCGCGCTGGAAGCGGATCATATTCGTGAATTCCTGCGCCAGATCGACGGTCGAGGCTTCCAGAGTGCCCGGCGAGACCTTGCCTGCACCCAGGGCACCCGGGGCGTTGATGGACACGCTTCCCGATGCGCTCGACGTCATGAAGGCGTTGCCCGACAGACGGTTGAGCCCATCCGGGTTCTGGAAAGTCGCGATCGGAAGCTGGAACACGGCGCGTGCGGTGCCATCGGCGAAGATCGCGCTCACACGGCCTTCGGGAGATACTTCGACCGAAGCGATCGAACCGAGCAGGCCGCCATCGACTGACGACGAGATGAGCGCGGATTCGCCCGAGAACTGCGTCAGCCCGTCGAGGCCGCCATTGCTTCCGAGCGCGAACTCGATCGGTTCCGCCCCGGCGCTATTGGTCCAGCTAACATTGAGCGGGTCGAACAGGGCCGCGCTCGAACCAGTGCGATCAAGGCTGCCGTCGGGGTTGAAAGCTACGGTGCCGCTGGCGAGCACGCCCCCGGCTGCGGTCACGTCGGCAGCGGGGACGGCGTAGATTTCGCTCGCCCACTGGTTGGCGCCGGTTTTGAGGTAGGAGAGCGTGATGCGATGCGCGCCGCCCTGGGCATCGTAGATGTCCATCGTGCGCGAGAAGTGCGGAGTGACGGCACCCGATGCCATGTCTCCGGCCGCGTAGGCGCCGACATGGGTGGCCTGGTCGGACTGCAGGTTTGCACGCAGCTGGATGCGGCTGGTTGCCGCTGCCGAACCGGTCAGCTCGCTGAGTCGAACCGGTTCGAGGGCATCAAGACTGCCCGTGTCGAGGTAATTGCCCTGGGCATCGAGGCGCCAGCCTTGAAGATAGTAGCCGCTGGTATTGCGCAAAAAGCCCTCGAGATCGGGCTTGAACGCTCCGGCGCGCGTGAAGGACACCTCGGCGTTGGGGCCGCTGCCGCTGCGGGTGACGAAGAAGCCGGCGCCGTCGATGCCGAGATCGGTGTCGCCGGTGGAAGCCTGGAGCAGCCCCTGCTTGGAAATCATCGCCTGCGGTGCCGCGGCGACGCCGCCCGCTGAATAGGAGCTGCGCAGCCGCCCGTCGGTGACCATGGTGCGGAACTCGGCGGTGACGCCTTTGTATCCGATGGTGTTGATGTTGGTGATGTTGTCGGCAACGGTCGCCATCGCGCTGGATTGCGCGCCGAGGCCGGAAACGCCCGAATAGAGTGCGGAATAGAGGCTCAAGAGCGGTCTCCCTTATGGAATAGATGCACACGGCCGGGTGCCGTCGCCATTCGGAGAGCATTATAGGACAAGGAGGCGCGCGAGCTGCGAGCAGCGAAAAAATTGTCTGCCTGCTCCGGAGCGCCGGATATCATCCTATACTGACCGAAGCAGTCAAAGGGGATTAGCAATGCTTCGGATTTCACTTCGCGACGGCGAGAAGGTCGTGGTCAACGGCGCCGTGCTCAAAGCGGTCGGGCGCACCGACCTCCTCGTGGAAAATCAGGTCTCGATCCTGCGCGGTCGCCAGGTGATGAAGCCCGAAGAAGCGACGACACCCGCCCGCCAGCTCTATTTCCACACGATCATGGCCTATGTGGACACCGCCGACAGCGAAGCCCACCAGGATCGCATCGTCGAAGCCCTCGAGAAGGTGATGATCATGCTTCCCACCGAGGAAGCGGGCGCCGTCAGCCTGAATTTTGCCCGCCACGTCGCGCAGCTCCAGTTCTACCAGGCGCTCAGCGATTGCCGGCAGCTTATGCGGCTGGAAACCGAGGCCTTCGAGGGGCTCAGCGCCGCCGCGTAATCACCGCCCGGGTCCAAGCTGCGCAAGTGCGAGTTATCCATGTCGAGCATTCTATCCGCGGCCCAGGCGATCCGCGAGCTGACCCCTGACGCCCGGTTCGGAGAAGTCGTCGCTGTGCGCGGCGCGCTGATCGAAGTCGCCGGGCTGAGCGGTGCCGCCCAGATCGGCTCACGGATCGAAATCGCGACCGGCGCGGAAACCGTCGATGCCGAAGTCACCGGTCTCGATCATGGCATCGCGCATTGCATGCCCTTCAGCGACCCCCAGGGGCTTGCTTCCGGGGCCGGGGCCAATCTCGTCGCGCGGCATTTCGCGTTGCGACCCGACAATGGCTGGCTCGGCCGCGTGATCGATGGTCTGGGTCGCGCCGTGGACGGGAAGGGGCCGCTGCCTTCGGGCCCCGCGCCGCGCCCGGTCAAGGCATCTCCCCCGCCCGCCGCGTCGCGCAGCCGGGTAGGCGAAAAGATCGATACCGGGGTCCGCTCGCTGGACATCTTCGCGCCGCTTTGCCTCGGGCAGCGGCTCGGGCTGTTCGCCGGCTCGGGAGTCGGCAAATCGGTGCTGCTGTCGATGCTCGCTCGCTGGACCCATTGCGATGTCGCGGTGATCGGCCTGATCGGAGAACGCGGTCGCGAGGTCCAGGAATTCATCGAGGACGATCTCGGGCCCGAGGGCCTCGCGCGCTCTGTCGTGGTCGTCGCGACCTCCGACGAGCCCGCGCTGATGCGCCGACAGGCAGCCTGGACCACGCTCGCCGTGGCCGAGCATTTCCGCGACCAGGGCCTCAACGTCCTGTGCCTGATGGATTCGGTCACCCGCTTCGCGATGGCCCAGCGCGAGATCGGGCTGGCATCGGGCGAGCCGCCTGCCACCAAGGGCTATACCCCGACGGTGTTCGCCGAACTTCCGCGCCTGCTCGAACGAGCCGGTCCGGGCCGGGTGGGGCAGGGCAGCATCACCGGCCTGTTCACCGTGCTGGTCGATGGCGACGACAACAACGAACCCGTGGCCGATGCGGTGCGCGGCATCCTCGACGGTCATGTCGTCATGAGCCGCCGCATCGCCGAGCGCGGCCGCTATCCGGCAATCGATTTGCTGAAGTCGGTGTCGCGCACCCTGCCGCACGCCCATAGCGAAGACGAGAATACGTTGCGTCTCGCGGCGCGCAGCGTGCTGTCGCTCTATGCGGATATGGAAGAAATGGTCCGGCTGGGTGCCTACAAGACGGGCGCCAGTCCCGAGGTGGATCGCGCGATCGCCCTGGCACCGCGTATCGAAGCGCTTCTCGGTCAGGGCAAATCCGACCGAGGCGGGCGGGTCGAGAGCTTCGCCGCTCTGGCCGAGATCCTCGCGACTGGTGCCGACATCGAGGAAAATCCCTCATGAAGACACCCTATTGCCCAGCCATCGGCGTCCAGCGCCGCGAAGTCGATCAGCTTCGGATATCGATCAGCGAAGAAGTCCATCGCCTCTCCGAAGTCGAGCGGCGTCGCACCAGTATCGACGTGGAAATGCAGCGCGAGCGAACGGTCGCTGCCGGATCGTATGATGCGCCCAGCACGGCCTATTTCATGGTGATGCGCAGCGAGCGTACACGGCTGGAAGAGGCGGTGCGTACAATCGATGCCCGCGTTACGCATCTGCGCTCGCAAGCTCGCGATGCCTATGGTTCGCTGAGCGCTGTCGAGGGCGCCGCCGAACGCTTTCGCACCGAGCGGCTGCGCTACCTCGAGGGCGCCGAGCAGGCAGCGTCGGACGATCGTTCGGCGGCGGCTTTCGTTTCCCGTCTCAACGCGGCGCGTTCTGCAGCGGCGAGGCGGCGAGCATGATCGACCAGACGCAATTGTCCGTGCTCACTCCCACGCAGCGCGCCGATCTGATCTATCGCCAGGCGCAGTCCGAACTCAGCCGAGGGTTGTGGCGCGCGGCGCTGGGCGACAGTGGCGAGCGCAACAGTCAATTCGCGACGGCAATTCAGTCGACGGCAAAGCCCGGAACGCTCGATGCGCTTCTCGCGATGATAACTGAAGGGGGCTTAACGGCGCTTTCCCGGCAGGCACCGGCGTCAGCCCCCACGGGCAGCATTCCCGTCGCACCAACTGCGATCCCGTATGAGGCCGTCCTCGAAACGGCGGTTCCGCCGCCGAACGATGCCAGCCTTGATATCCAGCTCCGCGCCGAAGCCCTCGGGCCGAACGCCCGCTTTGCCGGTGCAATCAATCGTGCCGCGGAACGCACGGGCTTCCCGGCTGGCGCACTGGCTTCCATTCTCGAGGCCGAAGCGGCGCGCGGGCGCGATGGAGCCTGGAACATCCATTCGCGCAACCCCCGTTCCAGTGCGGCCGGGCTGGGCCAGTTCCTCAGCGGCACTTGGGAAGGCGAAGCGGAGCGACCGGGAACCTGGCTCAACAGCGAAGCGGACCGGCGCGGCTGGCTGAACGCAGCCGGGCAGGTCGCGGCGGGAGCGCGAGGATCGCTGCTCGCGCTCCGTTACGATCCTGAAGCGTCGATTCAAGCGACGGCGGACTACGCGCGCTGCAATCTGCAGCAGCTGGAGCGATCGGGCGTTGAGGTGGGTGGCGGGGTCGAGAGTGTCGCACGCGTCGCTTATCTGGGCCACCATCTTGGCCCCGGTGACGCTGCAAAGTTCCTCAACGGCGGGCTTGACCCTGCGCGAGCGCGACGGCTGCTCGATGCGCAGGTCGGCTCCGCTGCGGCAGCCCGCCACATAGCTCGGACCGGCAACGCGGCGGACGCGCATCGCCAGTGGCTCAACACCTATGTGGAACGGCGCATCAATCCGGACCGCTTCGCAACATTATAGGACTAGGTACTTCTCCCTATAGTGGGTGGTTAATCCTATTAAAGGAATATCGCGCATTGGAGTCCTCGACGGAGGCGGACTGACCGCCGCCATGGAAAGCCGGGGGGATAATTCCGATGTCCAAGATCACCATTGCGCTGGAAGCGGCCGTTGCCACAGTGCTCGAGAACACCGCAAAAGAAGGCGAGCGTCAGACGGCTCGACAGCGCGCCAACGTCGACCGCGCCTTTGCGACGATCCTGAAGCTGATCACGCCGCGTATCCGCCACTTCATCCGCCAGTATGGCCTCACCGCACACTGGGATGACGCAGAGCAATGCTGCGCGATCGGCGTCCATCGCGCCATCCAGACCTATGATCCCACCCGTGCTCAATTCACGACGCTCGTGAACTGGCAGCTTCGTGGAGAGCTTCAGAGCCTGCGCTTTCGCCTGATGACCGACCAACGTGCATCCGCGAAAAAGGTCGATGCCAAGACCGTTTCGCTTCATGCCAGCACAAGCGGCCCGGACGGCGAGGAGGCATCGCTGGAAGCAATGATCGAGGACGAGAATGCACTCGAGTCGACCGAGAGCGGAGCTTCAGACTATCTTGCCAAACGCGCTGCCGCCGCGCTCATCGACGAATATGTCACCCACAATCACAGCCTGGGCATGGAGAAGCTGCGCAAACGGCCGCAGCCCAAGCGGTCCTTGCGTCAACACGCTGGCGAGCAGCCGGCCCTGCGCTCGGCCCTGAACCGGATCGATCCCGCAGAGGTCGAAAAGCTCGACGAGAAACTGGCGCGCGACCGGGAGATTCTTGAACGCCGGGTTTTCGGCGAAGCCACTCTCGACGATGTCGGCATCGAGACAGGGATCACCAAGGAACAGATCCGTCAAATCTGCAAGCGCGCGACGAAGGGGCTCGCCGGCCTGGCCTCTACCCATTCGCGCTTTGCGATCATGGCCGACTACGGCATCACCGCCACCATTTCCCGCAGGAGCACACCCACTGCCCCGCCGGTCGCCGTTCCGGTGCAGATCATGGCGGAAACTGCCGTTGGCATTCTTCCGGATCCGAGCCATCCGCACAACCGCGCCCTGAGTGTCGTCGCGATCGATTGGACAGACGGGACCGCTCGTGGCGCAACGGAGCGCCTCCCAGAAGCGGGTGTCCTGGCACGGTCACGCCCCGCAAAGGCATTCACGCAAGATTGGTCGGCGGGACGCGGTTCTCTCGCAGCTTGATAAAGTACAGCGATTGAAGGTCGGAGAATCGCTTCTCATTCTCCGACATCTTGTTAACTATTTCTTGTGGACGTTTTTCTCATACGATCTTAGAAGCCTCGCCATCGCGGGGTGGAGGCGATCGTTGGGCGAAGAGGTACATGGGACGCTATCCGCATCGCACCGCTCGCCGGCAGGGATGCGTATGTCCATGGTGCCTGCACCCGCCGTCCCCAAGCCGGTGCTCATCGACCCCTATCGCAACGTAATTTTTCCCAATCGCATTCGCGAACTGCGCACAAGTCGCGGATTTCCCAAGCTTCTCGCACTCGCCGCTGCCCTGCCGGATGTGCCTTATATCAGACTGTCGAAAATCGAACGGGGCGAAGTGGTCGCCCGCGTCGATGAGGTGGAGCGTATAGCGAGTCTGCTGCGTGTCGAGCCGCGTGATCTGCTGGTCGATCTCGATGATCCCGGCTTCGATATTGGCAGTTGGGCCGAGCCATTCGCCGATGGCAAGACCGCCGATAGAGCGGAAGAGGAGTTTGCGGTTCTGCTGGGGGCCGCGATGCGCGCTGCACGGGCGCGTTCGGACGAACTCACTATAGCGGCGATCGAGCGGGACTATGACCTTCCTCCGGTCATCCTTTCCCGCATCGAGAACGCTGTGAAAACGCTGAATCGCTGGAACGACGCAACCGTCGCGCGCATCTGCCGCTTCTTCGATGTAGCCGATGAGGAGGCGCTGCGCGCCACAGTCGCCGAACAGTACCGAGCCGGTGTGCTCGACGGATATGTCAACCTGGTCACGGATCCCGACGCTCGGCTTCAGAAATCTCGCGCGCATCTTGCGAAGCTCCTGAGCGATCTCGAAAAGCCGTCAGCGGCGAAGATTCCTGCAAACGACCAGCAGGCCACGGGGCTGCTCGATCCCACTCATGAGGAGGGCAACGCGCCCAGGGATAAATCCAAGTTACAACTGTTGCGATTGCTTCCCGTCATCGGCTCGCCACTTGCAGGTGGTCTGATCGCACCGACCGAGCTTGGATTGCGCGTCGAAAGCCCGAGATCGGCTGGACCGCGGGCGTTTGGCCTGCGCATTTTTCGCCCGACGCTTGGAGCAGGATTGCCCGGCAATGCGGTCGTGATAGTCGATCCCGATCTCTTTCCGTCGGCGGGTGGCCTTGCTGCCTTGCGAGTAGGCGACAACTTCCGGGTGCTGGCGATCACCTTCGATGGCGATGGCGCGATGATCGGGCGCAGCGTCAATCCAGCGCTGGAACTGCCGCTCGACTCGATCGATCCGGCCGACGTCATGGCCATCATCAGCGCCAATTTCACCTAGCCTTAAGAATCGCGGCGTGGTTGTTCCTCCGCACGAAGGCTCTCAAAAAAACGCGAAGCCTCCGCAATAGCGGCGCCAAACGCTCGCGATGCCTTCCGGTCTCCCCTCGACGTCGCTATCCCCGCAAGGAAGTCGGGCTGCGGGACAGCTCGTTCCACCGGAAAGGACAACGCTATCTGGATCACACCCTCGGCGGCACTTACGGTCGGAAATGATGCTGTGACCGCTAGTCCGATTCCTGAAACGATGCGGCACCGCCAATGACCACGTTGTGGAGGCCCAAATCTAGCGTAGCGCGGAATCATGCACTTTCCACGTTCGCAGCCGTGGGCGCGCTGGTATGCGTCCTGCTGGCGTTCTTTGGCTGGGTGCTGCAGGAGCCGGCGCTCAGGGGATTCGGCATCATGCCGCCGATCTGGCCTGTGACGGCGATCGGCTTCGTTTTTCTGGCGATGGCGCAGATTGTGCAGCTTCGTGGAAACCACGTCGCGGGCGCAGTGCTTTTCAGCGTTCCACTCATCATCGGCGTCGCGGGTTCGGTCCAGGGGCTGACTGGCGAGGCGGGCGGCATTCACGCCATATTGTTCGGCGAGGAGCTGGCGCGCATTCGCGCTGCGATCCCGGGTCGTGCCCCGTATATGGTTTTGCTGGACTGGACGCTGCTAATGGCTGCCATGCTGTTGGCCCGCCGGCAGACGTGGCGTTCCTGCCTGACCGCCTGCATCCTGGCGCACATCCCGCTCGCGCTTTCGATCATGACGCTGGTCCTCATCATGGCCGACGTTCGCATTTCCGGTGGCCCCGGCTACTATTTATGGGCTTCGCTGCCAGCTTCGCTCGCGACAGTGTTGCTCTGCCTGTCGGTTTTGCTGTGGTGTCGAGCTTCCAGCGGCGCAGCAGACGGAGAGGATGCGGCAGGATGGGCCTTCGTCCACGCCTTCCCGCTTGTTTTGCTGATCCCGGGTCTCATCTGGTCGTTCGAACTCGTCGCCCACTCCAACGGCGCGAGCGACGGCCCAATCAAAACGGCAGCCCTAGCATTGAACATGGTGCTGATCGCCGCCATTCTCGGCTGGGCCATGTATCGGGTGTCGCGACAGCAGGCTGCGATGCGCGATTTCGCAAATGCGCTGGACTCTACGCAGGTGGTGCTGATGCATCCGGACGGGACGGTGGTGCGATGGTCTCGTGGCTGCGAGGAGCTTTTCGGATGGACCGCTGGAGAGGCAGTGGGCAGTTCCAAATATGCACTCCTCGAAACCCAATTCGATGGCGAACGAGCCGATCTGGCGGCGCTTCCGCCGGACGGCGAACTCAAGCGCGAGATAATTGACAAGACGCGCGATGGTCGCGAGCTGCAGGTGCTGGAGCATGTGCGACGCATCGATTCTGGCAAGGGCGCTCCGGTGCTGGTCGCCGCACTTACCGATGTGACCGAGCGCAAAAAACGCGAAGCCCGTCTGGAAGCCACGCGTGTCCTCATCCGTGAGGCACTCGATACCATGCCAGATGGGGTGGTAGCCTTCGACACGCAGGGCATCATTCGTCGCTTCAGCGCTGGCGCGGTGAAAATGCTGGGCTACGAGCCCGCCGAGGTGATCGGTAGGCACTTCGAATTCCTCACTGTCGAACGTCAGCGCGAATCTGGAATTGCCAACTTCGAGCGTTATCTGGCAACGGGAGTCCCCCGCTATGTGGGCCGAGTGACGCGCACTTCGGTCTTGGGGAAGGACGGCCGCGAGGTTCAGGTCGAACTGCGCTCCGTCGAAACGAAGTCGACTGGGGAGCGGCTGATAGTCATGATCATGCGGGACCTCACCGAGACGATCGCGTACGAAAATCGCCTTGGGAGCCTGGGCGTCGCACTCAGCCATGTGACCCGCCTTAGCGCAATGGGCGAAATGGCGGCGGGCATGGCACACGAGCTCAACCAGCCACTCGCCGCGATCGTCAACTACAATGGCGCCGCCCGCTTCCTCATGGATGAGGCTGGCGACATGGCTCAAGCCAGGGAACTCGTCGACAAAGCCAACGAGCAGACTCTGCGTGCCGGTGAAATCATTCGCCGGATGAGGGACTTCTCGTCGAAGGGAGAGGTCGAGATGGCGACGGTTCCCGTCGCAGACATGATCCGGGATGCGGCCGATCTCGTATTCATGGGGCTGAGTTCACCGGATATCGCGCTTGCATATGATCTGGATTCACGCGCAGAGACTGTTTTCGCCGATCGGATCCAGATTCAGCAAGTCTTAGTGAATTTGCTCCGTAATGCAGTGCAAGCCATGCAGCGGGCGTCAAGTGCCCGAAAGGAAATAAGAATATCGACAGCGTTGCGAACGGACGACATGATCGAGGTGGGTGTTTCCGATACCGGGCCTGGCCTTTCGACATCCAGCCGCGCCTCCCTCTTCGCGCCGTTTACGGCCAGCAGCGAGAAGGGCGGAATGGGCGTAGGACTGTCGATTTGCCGCAGAATCATCGAAGCTCACGGCGGCGAAATCTGGGCAGAAGATGGGAAAGAAGGAAGAGGAACAATCTTCCGCTTCACCGTTCCTAACTAGCATAGAGTGGGAGATGGATCCGCGTGGCCATTCGCACAATATATTTAGTAGACGATGACGACGCCGTTAGGGATTCCCTGCGTGCTCTTCTAGGCGTTCGTTCCGATTTGCTGATCCATTGCTACAAATCGGGTAATGCTTTCATGGAGCGGACCGATGAACTGGAGCCGGGGGTCCTGCTGCTCGATTACCACATGCCTGGGACCAGTGGTCTCGATGTTCTACGCGCGATCGACCGAAGCAAATTCATGGCAATCATGCTTACAGGACATGCGAGCGTCGGGCTTGCGGTGGAGGTCATTCGAGCGGGCGCGATCGATTTTCAGGAAAAGCCCTACGAGCCCGAAAGCCTCATGCGAACGGTCGACGAGGCGTTCGAGCGGCTCGAGCAGGGGCGTGCGATGGCCAATCGCGTCGAGGCGGCCCAAGCGAAAATCGAGCGACTTTCGAGCCGGGAAAGAGCCGTGCTCGAGGGCCTTATCGAAGGCTATCCCAATAAGGTGATAGCTCACGAGCTCGAGATAAGCCCGCGCACCGTTGAGATTCACCGCTCCAAGGTAATGGAGAAGCTGGAAGTGCGCAGTCTGTCCGAAGCGCTGCGGATATCCTTTGCTGCGGGTCTGATCCCCGTCGCCTAGGCAACGGGGATCGTCCCCAGTCAAAACGCCGTCAGCAGCGATAGATAGGCGTATCGCGTGTCGCCGGTCGCCGGAGCGTTGGGTGCCGCGCGCAAGAAGCGCCCCTTGTCGAGATAGGCGCCGCCGCCTTCCATCTCCAGGCGACCCGGGATCAGCCAATAGCGCAGGCGCAGTTCCAGCTGGTTTCCTGCCCACGTGCCCGAGGCGCCAAGCGGATCACGCACCCCTGTGGCACCGAAGCTGTCGGTAGCTTCTTCGAGCCAGAGTGCGCGGTACATCGTGCTGATGTTGAATCGGTCGTTCGGCTTGGCCTCGACTTGGACTCCCCCTGAAATCACGTTCGAGCGTTTTGCCGGGCCATATATGCTGGTCGGACCGAATTCGCCGCGACGGATGCCGAACAGCGGGTCGAAACGGCCGTAGTCGGATCCGGAGTCGTCGCCGCTGGCGACATCGAAATGGGCAGAGACTCGCGGACTCCAGCTGCCGCGGAGCTTCTGGCCGACCTCTGCATGCATAAAGTAGGCCTCGACATCGAGATCCGTGTCCGCCGTCGGAGCCGAGCTCGCTCGTATCTCGCCTTGCTGGCGCGCGTATTCGAGATCGAAATCCACCGCATCGACTGCCGGAGCGCGGGAGATGCGCGCGCCATAGGTCAACAGATCGCGGTTGCTCGTCGCATAGCCGGGAGCGTCGTTTTCTTCGAGTTGATAGGCGAAGATTTCACCCTCGACCCCGCCGAAGAGCGGCCGGGAATAATGTGCGCCATAGAATTGGATATCGCTGGTCGAGCGGTCGAACTCGACCTCGTTGTCCTGAAGCGATGCGTTGCCCTTGGGCAGACGGATATTCGGCATCGTCCAGAAAATCTGGAAGCGGTTATCGCCCGGCGCTGTGACATCGGCCATCGCGCCCGTGTAAGCGGTGGGGAAGTTTGCATCGCCCGAACGTCCGATCAGACGGCTGGAGCCGATGTCCATAGTGAGACGCCCCGCCTTGAGGTCGCCCGCGAAGCCTGAGCCGACGATGCTCCCGAGATCGAGGCCGATATAGGCCTGCAGAGGTTCCAGAGCGTTTACCTCGCCCGTTCCGATAGGTGTGCCCGGATCCTGACCGTAGACGCGGGCGTCGAACAGCTCGGCGACGACGGTGACGGGGTTGATTGTGTAACTCGCCAGAAGAGTGGTGCGCAGCATGAGGATCGCATCGTCCTCGGCTTTTCCGGGACGGAACTGGCCATCGATCGCGTCGCCGCGAATACGAAAACTGCCCGAAACGTCGAATCCGTTCTCCGACGGCGACTCGGCTGCGGCGGGAGTAATCGGCAGTAACGCTGCCGCAGTGAATAGTACGGCGCAACGAATGGCTGCGCCCCGGCGCGATAGGAAGTGCATGACAGCGGGCTCCTGAAAGGATGATGGGGACCCACCAATTATAGGACGCTCAGACCATTCCGGCTTTTGTGTGATCACGACCCGCCATTCCGTTCCGTCCCGCGTCTCTACCGCCATCTCGATGCAAAAAAGATCGCGACGCCGCGGCTGTTGCCGGTTCCGTCCTATAATAACGTCATTCTCTCATTCGACGACAATCAGGCGCGATCGCCTGCGGCTACTTTCGGAGAAGGCACATGGCGGCTTTTAGCAATTTGGGCATCGCGCAGAAAATCATGGTGGGATTGGCGCTGCTTGCGTCTCTCTCGATATTCATCGCCGGCTTCGGAGCTTATGAGCTCTCGAAGATGGCGGACACTTCTGCCGGGCTCCTCGAGGACCAGGCCGAAAGCATGAAACTGGCCGCGCAGGCGAACGAGAACAAAAGCCGCATGCACCAGATTTGGTATGCGACGGCCATCGAGAACGACGTGGCGGACTTCCGCGACCAACTCGAGGAAATCGCGGCGGAGCGCAGGGAGCTCGACTCCCGGTTGGATACCCTCCGCCCTTTCATGACGGGTGCAGACGCGCAGCGCTTTGCTGAGCTCGAGCGCGGTCTCGCCGATTATTATGCGGCGACCGACGCAGTGCCGGCCTTGTGGATGGCCGGCCGAAGGGAAGAAGCCGAGGATGTTATCCAGCATCCGGCGCGCGAGGCCTTCGCAGTCATCGACGAGGCGTTGACAGCGATCGTCAAAAGCCAGGACGACGCGCTGGATGCAGGCGCTGTCGCCGCACAGGCGCAGTCCGCCCGCAACGTTTGGACCCTCGCAATCGTGGCGCTCGTCGGTCTGGTGTTGATTTGCGGCATCGTGATCATGATGGTGCGCCGCCAGGTTACCGGGCCGCTCATCGGGATCACCGCGCTCATGGACAAGCTCGCACAGGGCGACAACAGTGTTGAAGTTCCGAATGTCGAACGGCGCGACGAGATCGGCAGCATGGCCCGGGCGGTCCTCGTGTTCCGCGACAATGCGCGGGGTCAAAAAGCCGCCGAAGCGGAAAAGGCCCGCGCCGACGCAGAGCAGAAGCTGGTCGTGGACACGCTGTCGGAGGGCCTCGGCAATCTGGCGAAGGGCGACCTTACTTTCGAGATCAAGGCCCAGTTCAGCGGCGCCTACGAGCAGGTGAAAGCCAATTTCAATTCTGCGGTTTCCGGCCTTCGCGAACTGATCGGTTCGGTGATGGAAAGTGCGGACTCGCTTCGTGCCGGATCGGGCGAGATCGCTCAGGCGTCCGAAGATCTGGCGCGCCGTACCGAGAGCAATGCGGCCAGCCTGGAAGAAACATCCGCCGCCCTGACGCAGATCGACGGTCGGATCAAGGCGACCGCCGAAGCGGCCAACCGCACCGTGACGCGCGCCGATCAGGCGATCTCGACGGTCAGCAGCGGTCGGAGCACCGCCGATGGTGCAGTCGCGGCCATGAGCCGGGTCCGCGAAAGCGCCAAGGGCATCGACGAGGTGATCGAAGGCGTCGACAAGATTGCGTTCCAGACCCGCGTGCTGGCCATGAATGCCGCCGTCGAGGCCGGACGTGCGGGCGATGCCGGGCGCGGATTTGCGGTGGTTGCCGATCTCGTTTCGGCACTCGCGATGCGTGCCGAAGAAGAAGCGCAGAAGGCGCGCGACCAGCTCACCGTCACCCAGGGCGATATCGTTACCGCCGTCGAAGCCGTGCAGAAGGTCGATGGGGCGCTTGTCGATATTTCGGAAGGCGTGGGCGAGGTGCACGAATTGCTCGGCACGATGGCTTCCGACAATCAGGCGCAGGCCTCGGCGATCACCCAGATCAGCGCGGCGATCGGCCAGATGGACCAGTCGACCCAGCAGAACGCGGCGATGGTGGAGGAGACTTCCGCCGCCGCGCGCAATCTCAACACCGAGGTCGAGTCTCTGGCCGACAAAGCCGGGCACTTCCATCTGGAAAACAGAGCGGCGAAGCGTCCCGCAAGAATCGTCGAGCAGCCCGCTAAGCGATCGGATGACTATGTCTCGCCCGTAAAGGCGCTGCCGGTTGCCGCGATGGCGAAGGCGAATGGCAATGCCGCGCTGAAACTGGACGCGTCGGACTGGAAGGACTTCTAGCCGCTGCCGGGGCTCGTTGCGCGTCCCGCTAGCGCGCGTCGCGCGGGATCGCGAGATAGGCGATCAGGGCGAAGGCGAGTCCCCCCGCAGCGAGACCCAAGGCCAGATCGTAGGACAGGGTCGCATCGTAGACCATTCCAAAGCCGACCACGCCCAGTGCGGTGCCGAGGAGCGAAATCGTGAGCAGCATCCCGAACATCAGTCCGAATTCGTCGCGGTCGAAATGGCGACCGACGAAATAGGCGATCGCATCGAGTTCCAGTCCCTGCATGAGGCCGACGCAGACGATCGCAAGTATTACCATCCACGCTGGCGCGCCGGAGTGGAACATCAAGCAGCCCCCCGCCGCTGCCATGGTGACGAGAGCCGCCACGTAGCGGGCGTCGGTGCGATCGAACAGCCATCCGATCGCGATGCGCGCGATCAACACGACGGCGGAGTACATCGCGATCAACGGCGCGGTTCGTTCTATTCCATTGTGACGGAGGAGCGGTTCTAGCTGGGTCAGAATTCCCGAGGTGGGGATATTGGTTGCGAAAACCGCCAGGGCGAGCGCGACGAAGCTGCGACTGCGCAGAGAAGCCCAGACCTTTGCGCTGTTCGCAGGGGCAGGGCGTTCGGCGACGGCGAGCGGCAGGAGCGCGTCGCGGTCGCGGGACAGTTCGTCTTCGCAACCCTCGACCGCGGCCGGCCTGTCTCTGAGCCCGAGCAGGACGATGGGTGCTCCCACGAAGGCAGCAAGCGCCGCAAGGGTGAGCAGCCCGCCTTCGGGGCCATATTGCCAGATCATGTGCGCGATCAGCGGCGTGAACAGGAGCGCACCGATCGATGCGCCTGCCGCCATGATGCCCAGCGCCTGCCCGCGCGCGCGCTCGAACCATCCGGTCACCGCGCGCGAAAAAGTCATGCCCGTGGCGCCGGGGGCGACAATCCCGAACACTGCGGAGAGCAGTACGAAATGGAAATACGGGCCCGGCATTTGCGACATTGCCGCGAACACCGCAGCCATCAGCAGGAAGCTTGTCGCGGCGATCAGCCGGGCGCCGAAGCGGTCCGTCATCCGGCCGATCAGCGGGGCGGTGAGCGAGCCGAGCAGGCCGAGCGCGGCACCCATGGCGATATCGCCGCGGCTCCAGCCATATTGTTCGGAGAGCGGAATGATGAAGAGGCTGGAGGTGTAAAAATAGAGCCCGGCCCCGGTGGCCATCCCGACATGCGCGCTCGCCACCACCGAGCCGCCGCGCTTCCATTCCTCGAGAGCGGTGGGTCTGACAGCGGAGACGTACAGTGGCTGCCGGTTCACGGCCCGGCAGGCTCGATCGTCAAAGGCAAGCCTGTCGCTCCCGCTCCGCCAGTCGACCGCCGAACCGGGACCCGACCGCACTGCTGCGTCTCGTCTGGAAGCTAAACCGGCAGGCCTCGTTGAGCAAGCAGAAGCGTGGGGCCGATTTCCGGTCGCAGTGGCGCTGGCAGCATCACCTTTGGCAGCATGAACGGACAAGGCCCGCCGTCCCAGGGGACGACGGGCCTCGCCGCGTTCGCTTGCTGTCTCGAAATTAACGAAGCAGCGAAAGAACGTTCTGCTGGCTCTGGTTGGCCTGTGCGAGCATGGCGCTCGAAGCCTGGCTGAGGATCTGCGACTTGGCGAGCGCGGTCGTTTCGGCCGAGTAATCGGTGTCTTCGATCCGCGAACGCGCGTCGGAGAGATTGGTGATGTTGTTGCTGAGGTTGTTGACGGCCGACTCGAGGCGGCTCTGCGAGGCACCCAGCGTAGCACGCGTGGTGCTGACTTTGTCGAGGCCGGTATCGATCGTCGCAAGTACGGTGTTCGTTGCCGAGGTCAGGTCGACGGCGGTCACTCCGGTAATGGCGGCGTCGGCGCCGAGGTTGGCGAACGTCAGGTTCACCGTGTCGGCAGCATTGGCGCCCGCCTGGATCGTCACAACGCCGGCGGTGCCCGCGGTGCCGTCGAACAGCTTGGTGCCGTTGAACTGGGTGTTGGTCATCACGCTGGTGATCTGCGTGGTCAGCTGGGTGACTTCGGCCTGGATGTTGGTCTTGTCGCCGGCATCATAGGTGCCGCTGGTGGCCTGGACCGCAAGTTCACGGATGCGCTGCATCATGTTGGTGACTTCGTTCAGTGCGCCTTCTGCGGTCTGCGCCATCGAGATGCCGTCGTTGGCGTTGCGGATGCCCTGGCTCATGCCGCGGACCTGCGAAGTCATGCCGGTTGCGATGGCGAGGCCGGCAGCATCGTCCTTGGCGGAGTTGATGCGCTTACCGGTCGACAGACGCTCCATCGCGACGCTGAGCGACTTGCCCGCGGCGCTCGAAGCATTGGAGGCCTTCATCGCCCCGATGTTGGTATTGATGACGTTCATGACAGATATCCCTCTTGGTCTACGATTACTGCCCCTGGTCAGGATGCGGCAGCCGAGAACCAGACCGACCGGGCCGATCGGGAATTAAGGGAAAAAGCGTTTCGGCCGCAGGGTTCCGTTAACCATATCCGTAGTTCTACGAGGTCTAAATTTATCCATTTGTTCGACGTCCCGGGTGCAAATCAGCTTCCGCCGGTAAGACATGCCACCAGGGGGCAGTGATGGACGGGATTACGAAGACGACGAATTTTGTGCGCAGGCACTCGACGATTGAGTCACGGCTCGCGGGGATCGCGTCGTCGCTCTTCATGGATCGACCGGTGACGCTGGCCGATGCCGAGGAACCCGCAGCCAATCGCGACGCCCGCACGATCATGCTCGCCCGCGGCGAAGCCGCCGAGTTCGCGTTTGCCGGGACCGGTGGTGCACTGACCTATACGGATCCCATTTCCGAGAGCACCATCGCGGCGCTGGTGGCGATGATCTATGCCGGACATGGTCCGGTAGCCGCAGACCCCGCTTCGCTATCGGTGATCGCACTGGCCGACCGGCTCGCACGAACCGATATCCCGGTGCTGATCAACGGACCGACCGGGACGGGCAAGGAAGTCCTTTCGAACTTCATCCATCGGCGCAGCGAGCGCCGCGACAAGCCGTTTATCGCCCTTAATTGCGCCGCAATCCCGGAAGCCATGCTCGAAGCCATGCTGTTCGGGCACGAGAAGGGTTCCTTCACCGGTGCCAGCGCCGCGGGCGAGGGCTTCTTCCGCGCTGCCGATGGCGGCACTCTGCTGCTCGACGAGATCGCCGAAATGCCGCTCTCGCTGCAGGCGAAACTGCTCCGCACGCTGCAGGAAGGCGAGGTCGTCCCGATCGGCGCGACCCGGCCAATCAAGGTGGATGTCCGCATCATCGCTTGCGCCAACCGCGATCTGCCGCTCGAGGTCGCCGAAGGCCGCTTCCGCGCCGACCTCTACTATCGCCTCAACGTCTTTCCGATCGCGATGCTGCCGCTGCGCGAGCGCCAGGCCGATATCGCGCCGCTCGCCTTTACCATGCTCATGCGTCATTCCGCCAAGGGCGACCGGGTGCCATGGATCGACGAGGCGGCTCTCGCTACGCTGCGCAGCTATCCATGGCCCGGCAACGTCCGCGAGCTCGAGAACGTCATGCGTCGCGCGCTGCTGCTGTCGCAGGGCGAGGCCGAGATCGGGCCGCAGCACATTGTCTTCGACATGACCGCGCGCGCCGTCGCGCCGCCGGCACCGGTCGAGACCCCGTCCGCCAGCGAAGCAGCGCCGGCGAAGCTCTCCAAGATCGTCAAGCTCTCCGAAGCACGCGCCATCATGGAGACACTGGATTCGGTCGGTGGGCACCGCGCCAATGCGGCGCGCGCGCTCGGCATCAGCGAACGAACCTTGCGTTATCGTCTGGCTTCCTTCCGTGAAGCCGGCATTGCAGTGGGAGGCACACGATGAACCCGGTAGGCGGCATGGGCGGCGGGGGATCGATCGAACAGATCATCGCGCTGCGCCAGCAGATCATCGATCGCTCGAAGGTCCTGCAGGAACTGCACGAGGCCAAGCCGGCGTCGCCGGTCGAAGGCGCGGCACCGCAGACGGCCGACTTCGGTAATTCCCTGCGTAATGCGCTCGACAGCGTCGCTTCGACCCAGGCGCGGGCCAGCGGATTGACCGAGGCTTACGAACGCGGCGAAGTAACCGATATCGCCAAGGTAATGCTGGCCCGGCAGGAAGCCGGCGTCGCCTTCGAGGCAACCCTCCAGGTGCGCAACAAGCTGTTGTCCGCGTACCAGGAAACCATGCGGATGGGCGTCTAAGCCATGACCGGACTCGTTCCCACCGCGCCTACGGGCGGCGGCGCGCTTTCGACGCTGACAAGCGGCACGGGCACCTTCACCGAACGCGCCCGTGCCTTCGCGGCGCAACCCTCGGTGCGCAAGATGCTGCCGTGGTTCGCGGGTACGGCAGGCCTCGGCCTGCTGGCGCTGACCTGGGCGACGCTCTCGCCCGCTCCGCAGCGCGTTCTCTATTCCTCGCTCGACGATGCCGGGCGGGCGGGCGTCGTCGCCTCGCTAGATCAGGCGGGCATTGCCTACCAGATCGACAACGGCTCGGGTACGCTCACCGTCAATGAAGACGATGTCTACCGCGCCCGGATGCTGGTCGCTGCCGACGGTTCGCTGGCAGCGCCCGCCAGCGGGACCGACCTGATCGACAATCTGCCGATGGGTGCCAGCCGCACCCTCGAAGGCGATCGCCTGCGCGCCGCGCAGGAACGCGAACTCGTGCTTACCATCATGGAGATCGACGGGGTCGAGGCGGTCCGCGTCCATATCGCCAAGGCCGAGAGATCGGTCTTCGTGCGCGATGATGTCTCGCCCTCCGCTTCGATCATGGTGCGCATGGCGCGCGGGCGCCAGCTCGCCGACAGCCAGGTCAGCGCGATCACCAATCTCGTCGCCGGCTCGGTTTCGGGTCTGGCGATCGATGCGGTCAAGGTCGTCGATCAGCACGGCAAATTGCTGACCCAGGCGCGCGATCCCAACAGCGGACGGCTCGATCTGCAAGCCCAGATGGAAGCCAAGCTCAACGCGCAGGTCGACCAGTTGTTGGCGCCGATGTTCGGCAGCGGCGCGTTTTCGTCGCAGGTGCAGGTCGAACTCAATATGGACGAGGTCACCTCGGCACGCGAGAGCTACGACAAGGATGGTTCGGTTCGGCGCGAGACGACGCAGGAATCGCAGAATGTCGCAACCCCGGCCATCGGCATACCCGGCGTGCTCGCAAATACTCCGCCCGCCGACGCGGCAGCGCGCGATGGCGCGCCGCAAGATACTCAGCAAGCCGCAGCCGCAAACGGCATCGGCGAGCGAAGCGCCACGCGGGTATTCGAGATGGGCCGCGAGGTGTCGGTTTCGAACCTCAGCCCCGGCTCGATCAAATATCTCTCGGTGGCTGTCGCCATCGACCAGGCGGCGCTGGCCAAGGCGAGCGCCGCCGATATCGCCAAGGTGAAGGAGCTGGTCTCGGCTGCGGTCGGAGCGAGAACCGATCGCGGCGATCAGGTCACTGTGGTGATGCGGCCGTTCGAGAAGGTCGAAGCCGAGGGGATCCCTTTCTATGAAACCAGCTGGTTCGGCATGGCAGTGCGCAACGGCGTGGCCATTCTTGCTGTCCTGCTGGTCCTGCTGCTCGCCGTGCGACCGGCGATCAAGGCCTTGCGCGGCCCTGCAAGCAAGGACGACCCAACCGTAGGCGGCGAAGATGTACCCGCACTGCCCGGATCGTCGCAAGCGCTGGTCGCCTACGACCGCGAGGCGCTCGATAGCCAGATCGAACTCGCGCAGCGGATCGCACGTGAAAATCCCGACGATGCGGTGCTTGCGCTGCGGCGGCTGCTCGCCGAAGACGCCAGATTGGCAGGAGAAGCGGCATGAGCACGCCCCTGCCGCTCGGCGGCACCGACAAGGCGGCGATCATGGTGATGCTGCTCGCCGAAGAGGATGCCTCGCAAATCCTTTCGCAGCTGACCCCGGACGAGTTGCGCCAGCTAGCCGGCACCATGTGCGGGATCGGCGAGGTGCAGCCACAGTCGATCATCGATGCGATTTCGGGCTTTTCACGCTCGACGCAGGACAGCGGAATCGGCGATCATGGCCGCGTGGCCAGCGTCCGCCGCCTGCTCTCGAGCGCGGTGGGTGAGGTGAAAACCGAAAACCTCATGCGCCAGATCGCGCCCGAGGCGGAAGAGGAGGGGCAACCGGCGCTGGGCCTGCTGCGCTGGCTCGATCCTCAGATCATCGGCGAGATTCTTGCGGACGAACATCCGCAGGCGATCGCGGTGCTGCTGCTCCAGCTCGACACCGAAGTGGCGGCGGCCGCGCTCGCGGCGCTGCCCGAGCATCTGCACACCCCGGTCCTTCACCGCGTGGCGCGGCTCGGGCCCGTTTCCCGCCAGGCGATCACCATTCTCGAGCAGACGCTCAATGCCAAGATCGAGAAGCTGCATGGCACGATCCCGCTCTCGATGGGCGGGATCAAACAGGCGGCGGAAATCATCAATCGCTCTCATCGCAGCGTCGAGAAGCGGGTAATCCCGTCGATCGGCAAGGTGGACAAGAAGCTCGCCAAGGAGCTCGAGAACGAGATGTTCAAGTTCGAGCATCTGTTCGCTCTCGATGTGAAGATGACCGGTGTCCTGCTGCGCGAGATCGAAAACGACACGCTGATCCTGGCTTTGAAGGGCATCGAGCCGGAACAGCGCGAACAGTTCTTCGGCGCCATGTCCTCGCGCGCGGCGGATGGGCTGCGCGACGATATCGAAGGTCGCGGCCGGGTCAAGAAGACCGAAGTCGAACAGGCGCAGAAGGATGTGGTCGCGATCGCCAAGCGCTTGATGGCGGACGGCGAGATCATCATGGGCGATGGCGACGAGGATTATGTCTAGGGTCGCCTATTCCGCTTTGGGTAGACCGGGGGGGTTCACCCCCAGTGCCCGTTACGCGCCGGTCGTCGTCGAGGAGGCGCCGCCCGTCGCGGTCGATGCTGCGGCGGAGGCGTATCGCAGCGGCTTCGAGGATGGCCAGGTCTCGGCCAGGGCCGATGCCGAGGCGCAGCTCGCCCGCGAACGCGCCGAGCGCAATGCGATCGAGCTGACCTTCGCCCGCTTCGATGTGGAAAGCGCGCAGAGCTTGCGCGAATTATTGCGCGCCACCGTCCATGCCCTGTGCGACGATGCGGTGCTGCCGCTGGCGCTCGATAGCAAGGCGCTTGCGGCTCGGATCGAACTGGCGGCGGCCATGCTCCAGCGCAAGCACGACCAGCGGATCATCCATATCCATCCCGACGATCTCGCACTGGTGCGCGACAGCGTGGCGCCCGAGCTTGAACTCCTGCCCGATGCGTCGGTCGAACGCGGCGGTCTGCGTGTCGAGACCGAAGATGGCGGGGTGGAGGACGGCCCCCAGCAATGGCGCCGCGCCATCGCCGAAGCCCTCGATTCATGCGTGCCCTGATCGACAGCGTTCTGAGCGAAGCCGCCATGGCGCCGATCGATCTGGCCCCGCGGCGGTTCGGACGGGTGGTGGCTTGCGACGGTGGCCTGATCGAAGTCTCGGGGCTGGGTGTGCCGATCGGCAGCCTATGCCGCATTGCGCAAGGCAATGGCACCGAACACCGGGCCGAAGCGATCGGCTTCCGCAACGGCCACACCATGATGATGATGCTAGGCGATACCGTCCTGCTGCGCCCCGGCGCGATAGTCCGCCCCGAGGGACAGCCGGGCATGCTCTATGTCGGCGAGGAATTCCTGGGGCGTGCCGTGGATGGTTCGGGCAGTCCGATCGACGGGCGCGGACCGGTTGGTTCAACCACTGCCTGGCCCGCGGGCGGGCACCGCGTAGGCGCGCTCGACCGTTCCCGCGTGACCCAGCCTTTCGACACCGGAATTCGCTCGCTCAACGCGCTGACCACCTTCGGGATCGGTCAGCGGATCGGGATCATGGCGGGTTCGGGCGTCGGCAAATCGGTGCTGATGGACATGATCGTCGAGGGCGCTCAGGCGGATGCCGTGGTCGTCGGCCTGATCGGCGAGCGCGCCCGCGAAGTGTCCGATTTCGTCGGCCGCCACATGTCCGGGCCACGCGCCGCCACGACCGCGATCGTCGCGGTTCCGGCGGATCATGCCGCCAATCTGCGAATGCGCGGCGCGCTGCTGGCGACATCGCTGGCGGAGCATCTGCGCGGTCAGGGAAAACGCGTCCTGCTGATCCTCGACAGCCTGACCCGCGTCGCGCATGCGGCGCGCGAGATCGGCATCCTGCTCGGCGAACCCGGCGCGGCGCGGGGCTATCCGCCCTCCGCGCTGGCCACCATCACCAAGCTGATCGAGCGGGCGGGCAATTCCGGGGAAACGGGCGGGGCGGTGACCGGCGTCTACACGGTGCTGGCCGATGGCGACGATCAGAACGATCCCGTCGTCGACACTGCGCGCGCGATCCTCGACGGCCACATCGTGCTGTCGCGCGAGATCGCGCAGCGCGGGCAATACCCTGCGGTCGATGTCGGTGCGTCGCTGAGCCGGGTGATGAACGATATCGTCGCGCCCGACCATGCCATGGCCGCTCGCCGCTTCCGCGCGCTGAGCGCGACCTACGAAGCGAACCGCGATCTGGTGATGATGGGGGCCTATCGCAAAGGCACCGATCCGCTGCTCGACGAAGCCATCGCCCTCAATTCGAGGATGGTTGGCTTCCTGTCTCAGGAGGTCGGCAGCCATGTCGATATCTCCGCCGCCGCGCTGCAGATGAGGGAGCTCGTCAGCGGTGAGGACTGATCCTCGCAAACTCAAGCGCGCCCGTTTGCTGGAACGGATTCGCACCGTCGAACGCAGCCGTTCGGCGCTGGCCGCCTCTGAAGCCGAGGAAACGCGCCGCCGCCTGTTCGGAGTGGCGGAGCGGACGCGCTCGCTGGCGCGGCACTATGCCCAGCAGGGCGATGCGGCGATCGGCACCGATCTGCGCGGCGCGAAGGCGATGCAGGGCCAGCTGCAGCAGCTTTGCGCCGTGAGCGAACAGCACGCGCAGGAGGCCGGCCAACGCTCCGATGCGAGCCTGGAAGAACTCGCCACCGCCGAACGCCGGATGCGCCGCGCGGCGGAAGACCGGCGAAGCCTCGCCCGCGCCATCATCGCCGATCTGGAGCGCTGAGTCCGAAACTGGCACGGTTCTTGAAGGGAGGGCCGTGAACAGCAGACGGACCCATGATGATCGCTCCTCCTTCTTTCCTCGCCGCAATCGACATGCCGCAGGCCAAGTCCGTCTCGGGCGAGAATGCGGCATCGGAAAGCTCGGGAAACTCCGGAATCGATGGTTTCGCGGCCCTCATAGCGCAACTCATGCAGATACTGCCGACGCCGAACGGGTCATCAGCCGACGCGCCGGTGGGGGAAGAAGACGGGGCCGGCAATCTGCCGACCGGCAAGATTTTGCCGGTTGATGGCGGCAACCTTGCCGCTGCCACCGCAGGTCAGATCGTCGGCGAAGCGGCCACCGGTCCTGTGCCGCGCCCTGGCGCCGCCGGTTCGATGCATTCTTCCGCCACGATCATTTCCTTTCAGCAGGCGCAGACGGCGCTTCCTGTGCAGCAGAGCGTGCGGCGTGCGCTGGGGACAGCTGACGCCGAGGGGACGCAGGTTGCAGCCAAGGAAGGCGCTGCTGCCGCATCTGTCAGCCCCACGCCGCGCTCGGATCAAATCCGCATGACGGTGTCGCTCGCTCCGCTCGAGACGACAGCGCTCCGCGTCGCCGCGCCGCAAGATGTATTCGCGCCCGTCGAGAAGCAGCTTTCGGCGGCGATCGGGTCCATTCCGAAGACCGCGGGGGAGCCGGTCCCAGCGTCTCCGCAACCGCAGCTCGCCAGCCTTGCGGATCGGGTGCCGCGTTCCGATGGCCGGGTGGCCGCAACGTTCGCCGCGGAGCCGAAGCAGGCGGGCCGCGACCCGCAGCCACCTGCTGCCATCTCTTCCGAACGCCCTCAGCCGGTCCGGTCGTCATCGCTTGAGAAGGATGCGAGTTCGGGTGATCGGTCGGGTCAGGCATCCGGCCCGGAAAGCGCGACTGGCGCCGCACGCACGCTGGCATCGCCGGAAAGTGCCAAGCCCTTCGCAATGCCGGCCTTCGCTCCGCTCGAGGCCGCTGCGGCAAACAGGGGCGATGGGCTGCGGGTTGCAGCTGCAACCACGGCCAGCGCCATGAGTTCGGTCGAGGGGATCGAACGTCTGGTGGAGCGTCTCTCGGTGGCGCGCGAGTTCGACATGACGAAATCCGCCAGTATTGCCGTCACGCATCGCGAGTTCGGGGCGCTGACGGTCACCTTCGACCACGCTCGCAACGGTCTCGACGTCGAGATCGCAGCGAAGGACAACGACATGCAGCGCGCGCTGGCTCTCGCCGTCGCCGCCGATCGGCCAACGGGTCGTGCAGGCGAGCCGCCGCAGCAGTCGCTCCCGCAGACGTCTCAGACGAACTTCGCCGCATCGGAGCGTGGCGCCGGCACGGCGGGGCAGGGTGCCAACTCCTCGGGCACCGCTTCTTCCGATGGCCGTGCGCAGGGCGAGGGTTCGCAACATCAGCGGGATCGTCAGCTGGCCTCTTCGGCGCAGGACCCTCGCAATCCCGCGCGACCCGCGCCCGGCGATGACGCCCTTTACGCCTGATCCCATTCAACGTTTCGAACCAATAGGACTGCTCAATGTCGGACGACCAATCCTCTACCGATCCCAAGACCAAGAAGAAGGGCGACTTCATCAAAGCGGTGCTTCTGGGCATCGTCCTGCTCGGTGCAGGTGGCGGCGGCACCTATGCCGCCTTCGCCAGCGGCCTGTTGGGCCAGCACGCCGAGAAGGCGGAAGACATGCAGCCTAAGCTCGTACTCAAGGGAATGGAGGATCCGTTTCCCTATGCGGACGACGGCAAGGACAAGGACAAGGTCGAAATCGTCCACGGAACAGGCGGAAGCAAATACCGCACGGCCTACTACAATTTTGGCGAGGAGTTCACTTCCAACCTCGCCGATGGTTCGGCGCTGATCCAGATCAGCCTCGCCGCCTCGACCCATCATGATGGGCGCGTACTCATGTGGTTGCACGAGCATGAAACGGCACTGCGCTCTAGGGTTCTCGTCGAACTCGCTTCCACCGATGAAGCCGAGCTCATGGGCGTGGCGGGCAAGCAGCAGCTGCAGAAGCGCCTGGCCGCGGCGATCAACCAAGTGCTCGAAGAACGCGAGGGCTTCGGCGGGGTCGCAAACGTCTATTTCCGTTCGCTCATCATCCAATGATCAGCGCCACTTTCCCTAAGACCGCCGCGCGCGCCGCGCGTCACTGCGACGAGCTGCTCAGCCGCGCAGCGAGCCCGCCGGACTTCGCCAATGAGTTCGAGCGCTTCGCCGGCCAGTTCGCCGAGCACGCGCGCACCTCGCTCGGAGAGCTGTGCGATTGCCGTGCGCTGCGGGTGGAAGCGGGCGAGCTGGATCAACTGCCGGCGAGCGAGTGGCTGTCACAGGTCGCCACCGCCAATGTCCATTCCTTCTATGCCCTCGGCCAGGACCGGTGCGGCATCCTCGTGTCCACCCCGGTGGCCGATCTGGTTGCCCAATTCGAGCGCATCCTGGGGGGGACCGGCGAGATCGACGAGGACTATGCGGTCCTGCCGGCGTCGGCGGCGCGGTTCGCACAGCAATTCGAGGATCGCATCGCCGAGACGCTGCGGCAGGCCTGCGACCGAAGCGAAATCGCCGCTTCGGCCAGCGGCAGCGTGGTCGACCAGGTCGCGCCCTTCGAACCGAGCGAGCGCATCTGGACGGCCACGCTTTCGGTAGCGCTTGCGGGCAATGCGCGAATTTGGCGGGTTCGCCTCGCCGCGAGCGAGGCGATGCTGGCGAAGCTCGTCGGCTCGCGCGCGGTGTCGCCCGCCACCGGACGCACGATCGGGGCGCGCGGCCTCGAAGGCTCGGCGGTCGCGGAGGTCGAGATGCCGCTGCGTGCGGTGCTGGTAGATGTGCCGATGTCGATCGCGCGTCTGGCCCAGCTGGCGCCCGGCGCGCTGATCCCCGTCGCGATCCACCGCAACGTGCCGCTGCTGATCGGCGACACCATCATCGCCCATGGAACCGTCGGGGAAATCGACGACCGCGTGGCACTCGAACTCACCCAGACATCAATCGCAAAGGATCACTGACATGTCGCTTCACGCCGATGGCTTCGGCCTCATCCAGGATATCGACGTCCGCCTCACGGTCGAACTCGGCCGCAAGCAGATGCGCCTGCGCGACGTGCTGGCGCTCGGGGAATCCAGCTTCATCGAACTCGATCGCCTGACCGACGAACCGCTCGATATCCTCGTCAACGGCAAGATGATCGCGCGCGGCGAGGTGGTCGCTCAGGGCAACCGCTTCGCCATCCGCGTGCTCGAGCTCGTGGGAGCCTCCAGCAGCGGCGGTGCTGCGCCGACTGCGATCGCCGAACCCAAAGTGGAAGCCCTGCAGTAATGTTCTGGTACGTCCTCAAGCTGTTAATCCTGCTCCCGGTCATCTGCGCGATGATCTGGGGCACGCTCAAGCTCGCCAAGCGGCTGCAAGGTCAGTTCGGCGCTCCTGCGGGCAGCGAAAAGTCGGTCAAGATCATTGAGACGACCATGCTGTCTCCCACGCTGCGGCTCGCGGTGATCGAATTCCATGGCCGTGAGATACTCGTGTCGACATCGCGCAACGGCCTGACGCGGCTCGCCGAGGCGCCGGCCCGGGTTCGCGAAGCCGCACCTGCGGTGGTCGTGGAGCCCGCGGCGTGATCGCCCGGCTTCTCAAGTTCGGCGCGACGCTCGCCGCAATGACCTATCCGGCCATCGTGACCGCCCAGACTGCAGCTGAAGGAGCCGTTCCGGGCGCTCTCGATCGCGCTTTCGGCCAGCTCTCGGGCGCCGGTGGCGAGCCGCTGAGCCTGTCGCTCCAGCTGCTGCTGGTGATGGGGCTGCTGACGATCCTGCCGGCGCTGCTGCTGATGATGACCAGCTTCACGCGGATCATCATCGTGCTGGCGATCCTGCGACAGGCGCTCGGGCTGCAGCAGTCGCCCCCCAACCAGGTGCTGATCGGGATCAGCCTGTTCCTCTCGCTGTTCATCATGGCGCCGACGCTAGAGCGCGTGAACGAAGCGGCGATCGCCCCCTATTCGGCGGGCGAGATCGGCGCCGAAGTCGCCATCGAGCGGGCCGGCGACCAGTTCCATGCCTTCATGATCCGCCAGACCCGGGAGTACGACCTCAGGATGTTCGCCGATATCGCCGATACGCCGCAATTCGCCAGCCCGCAGGAAGTGCCGTTCTCGATCCTGCTTCCTGCCTTCGTGACCAGCGAACTCAAGACCGCGTTCCAGATCGGCTTTATGCTGTTCCTCCCCTTCCTCGTGATCGATCTCGTCATCGCTAGTGTCCTGATGAGCCTTGGCATGATGATGATGAGCCCGATGATCGTCTCGCTTCCCTTCAAGCTGCTGCTGTTCGTCCTCGTCGACGGCTGGGCGCTGCTGATGGGTTCCCTTGCCTCCAGTTTCGCGTAGCCGCCATGGATGAAGCCTCCGTCCTTCTGTCGCTCGCCGACCGCATGCTGTGGATCGCCGCTCTGGTGGCGGCGCCGGTTCTGCTCGCCAGCCTCGCCATCGGTCTGGTGATCGGGCTCGTTCAAGCCGCCACGTCTGTCAACGAGCAGACGCTCACCTTCGTGCCGAAACTGGCTGCGGTGGCCTTCGTGCTGGTCGTGTTCGGTGCCTCGATGATGGCGCTGGTGAACGATTTCATGCTCGATATCTTCGCCGAAATCGCGCGGATGGGCGGGTGACAGGGCTCGACTTCGGCTTCGGTGCGCTCGAGCAGGACATGTGGCGCGTCGTCTTTCTGATGACCCGCATCGGTGCCGCGCTGCTCGCGGCGCCCTTCTTCGGCGCATCCTCGGTGCCGATGACGGTGCGGATCTCGCTGACCGGCGCGCTGGCGATCTTCACCTCGATCTGGCTGCCCGAGATCGCGACTCCACCCGCGCTGTTGTCGCTCGAAGGACTGATGGCGGTCGCCGGGGAAGTGGCCGTCGGTCTCGCGCTCGGCTTCGTGCTGCAACTGGCCTTTGCGGCTCCGACCATCGCGGCCGAACTGATCGGCGGCGGGATGGGGATGAGCATGGCGATGTCGAGCGATCCCATGGGGGGCGGCACGACCACTGCCTTCGGCCAGTACTTCATCATCGTCCTCACCCTGATTTTCCTCGCTACGGGAGCGCATCTGCACTGGATCGCGCTGGTCACCGAAAGCTATCGGGCCTTCCCGCCGGGAGAGACCTGGCTCGGGGCGGAGCGGTTCGGAATGATTGCGAGCTTCGCCACCAGCATGTTCGAAACCGCGCTGCGCATCGCACTCCCGGTCACGCTCATCCTGTTCCTGGTTCAGGTTCTGACCGGCATTCTCAGCCGTTCGGCGCCCTCGCTCAACCTCTTTGCGCTGGGCCTGCCCGCCGGCGTTCTGGCAGGGCTCGTCGCGCTCGTGATCTCGGCGCCGCTGATCTACGACCAGTTCCTCGGCATCGTCGAGGGATCGCTCGAACAGGCCGAAGGCGTGCTGGTCCGATGAGCGAGGAAACCGCCGGCGAAAAGACCTTCGCACCAACCGAGAAGCGCCTCGCAGACGCTGCCAAGAAGGGCGACGTCCTGCGCTCGAAGGAATCGGGCACGGCCGCCGTGATGCTGCTGGGCGGGGTGTGGCTGGTGTTCGCGGGGCCCTGGCTGCTCGAAGGTCTCGCCGGCTTGATGAGCGAGGCGTTCCGCTTCGATGCGCGCGACATGAACGACTACAATGTCGGGCTGCTCATGATGGAAGGACTGTTCCTTTCGGTTCTCGCCATCCTGACGCTCGCCGTTCCGGTGATCCTGGTGACGCTGCTGACCCAATTGGGTTTCGGGCGCGGCCGATGGGTGGGGGCGAATCTCGCAGCCAAGGGATCGCGGATCAATCCGCTGTCCGGGCTGAAGCGGATGTTCGGGCCGACCGGGCTCATCGAGATGGGGAAGGGGCTGCTCAAGATCGTCCTGCTGGGCGCGATCGCCTTTGCCTGGTGGTGGTCGAGCATCGACATGATCATCGGGCTGGGCCGCGGCTCGCTCTCGGTCCAGCTGGGTGCGGCCTGGGACGCGATCGTCTCGCTGGTCTTCGCGCTCTCGGGAGGGCTGGTGGTGATCGCGATGGTCGATCTGCCGATCATGTGGCTGCGCCAGCAAAAGCGGCTCAAGATGAGTCACCAGGAAATGCGCGACGAGAGCAAGGAGAGCGAAGGCTCGCCCGAAATGCGCTCCGCGCGCCGCCAGCGCCAGCGCGATATCGCGACCGGCTCGGTGATGGGCGCGATGCGCGAAGCGCAATTCGTCATCACCAACCCGAGCCATTTCGCGGTTGCACTGACCTACGATCAAACCAAGGCATCGGCGCCGATCGTGCTCGCCAAGGGCAGGGGCGACAAGGCGATGGCGATGAAGGAACTCGCCCGCGAGATGGATCTGCCCACGCTCGAATTTCCGCAGCTGGCACGGTCGGTCTATTTCACTACCCGCGAGCGGCAGGTGATCTGCGAGGATCTCTACGGCGCGATCGCATCGGTTCTGGCCTATGTCCTGTCGCTGAAACGAGGGGAGTCGCCCCCGCGTCCGCAGATCGACGTGCCGGTGGCACTGCGTTTCGACGCCGAGGGTCGGCTGGCCGTTAATCCCGCAGCCACCGCGCCGTTCTCAGAGCGATGAATGTTTCACCTTCCTCGATCGCCACGACGCTCGGTATCGGCAGCGGTATCGACATGGCCGGCCTTGCGGTCCAGCTCGCCGAAGCGCAATTCGCGGGTCGCAACGAGCGCCTGACCGCCAGATCCGAGACGCTCGAACGCCAGATCTCGCTTGCCGGATCGATCCGCAGTTCGTTCTCGCTCTTCGCCAGCGCGCTGGGCGACCGCTTGCGCACCGGCGATCTCGCGCCGGTTCCGACGATCAGCAATGCATCGGTAGCCAGCGTCTCTACCCCGCTGGGGGCCCTTGGAAAGGGCACCTATTCGCTCGAGGTCAACAGCCTGGCGAGCAACCAGACGCTGACCGGGCCAGTCTATGCTTCGGCGAGCGATACGGTCGGGGCGGGCACGCTGACGATCCGCTTCGGTGCGACGTCGAATGCCGCCTTCACCGAGAATACGGAGCGCCCGCCGCTGGCGCTCGACATCGTACCCGGCTCCACCCTCGCGGATGTGGCGAATGCGATCAATTCCGGAAACGCGGGTCTGACCGCCTATGTCGCGCAGACGGCGGCGGGCGCGCAACTGGTGATGAAAGGAGCAGAGGGCCTCGAGAACGGCTTCGTCATCGAAGCGACCGAGGACGGCGCAAATCCGGGACTGTCGGCGCTGGCCTGGCAGCCCGGCGGCGATCCCGCGCGATTGGTGAAAGCATCGGCGGACGCCGAATATCTGCTGGACGGCCTGCTCAGGCGCACAAGCAGCAACACCATCCCCAACGCCGCGCCCGGACTTTCGCTCTCGCTGACCGGTACCAACGCCGGCGCACCCGCTACGATCGGCTTCGCCAATTCCAATGGCGCGATCTCCGGCGTGATGCAGGACATCACCGGGGCCCTCAACGAGATTATCTCCGAATTGCGCACAGCGACCAACCCGCTCGGGGGCGATCTGTCACGAGATCCGGGGGCTCGGGCGCTCAGCCGCAATCTCTCGGCACTGGGTTCGACGGTCATCCTCCCGAATGCTCCCGAAGGCTCGCCGCGCACGCTGGCGGAACTCGGCCTCGCGATCGAGCGCGACGGCAGCTTCCGGTTCGACAGCGCCAAGCTGACGCAAGCACTCGAGCGCGATCCTGCCGGGGTGGCCGCCATGTTCACCACCGGGATCAATGGTGTCTATTCCACCATCGATCGCCTGGCGCGGTCGAGCAGCAGTTCGAGCGATCCCGGTTCGCTCGCCGGATCGATCGTGCGCTATCAGTCGCAGTCGCAGCAGATATCGAGCGATCTGACCAAATTGGCCGAACAGCAGGAAACCCTGCGCGCCAGTATGGTCGCCCGGTTCGCCCAGGCGGACAGCCGTGTCGCCGCCTCCAAGTCGACACTGTCCTTCCTCCAGTCGCAGATCGATGCGTGGAACGCGCAGAGCAACTGACATGCTGGCCCGCACGCAACCTGCCGATGCCTATCGCGAGGCAAATTTCGACGCTCGCCTGATGGGCGGAAGTCGGGACGATCTGGTGATCTTCTGCATCGAAGACCTGATCGCCAATCTTGGTGCACTCGAGATCGCCGAAGCTCGCGGAGACCGGGCGGCCCGAAGCAAGGCACTCACCCGCTGCGTAACGGCGCTGACCGCGCTGGAGTTGGGTATTGACCGCCAGGCGGAACTTGCGAGCAGTCTGCTGCATTTCTACGGCGCCGCCAAGGTCTCGCTGCTCGAGTCCGTTCGCGAAACCGACCTGACCAACATCGCCGCCATGAAACAGGATTTCCACGATATCGGCAAGGCGATGCAGGCGGTGCGGTTCGCCTAACCCGCAGAATAAATCCCAATCAGAAACTTTATCATTGCGGTGCCTGAATCGCTTCGGCTAACGATTGTTAACGAAGGTGGTTAACAACTTCGTGATGCGTTGCCTCCGAGTGCTAAGCTGTTCGCGGTAACATACTGAAAAAGTTATAGTTGGGTTTATTGAACGGGGTAGTCGGGGGCGTTTCATCGATGTCGAAAGTTTACGTCGTCGATGACGACGCAGTGCGGCGCGCGCAAATCTGCCGGCTTCTGACTGGCGAGGATATCCACCCTGAGCCTTTCGATTCAATCGACGAGCTCATTCGATTCATGCCTTCTGAGGGGTTCATCCTCGTCCACGACGAGGGTGAGGGGGTCTTCGAGCTGATCCAACGCCTCGAGAGCGAGATCTGGCTGCCGGTCATCGCCTATAGCGACGAACCGCAAACCGCACGGATTGTCAGCGCGATGCAATCGGGTGTCTCCTCCTACGTCACCTACCCGCTGAAAGCCGCCGAATTTCGGCGCGAGTACGACAAGCTCAAAGGCGCCCTCGCAAACCGATTCGCGAAAAGGCAGCGCTCGACCGCCGCACGTAAAATGCTCGAAATGCTGAGCAATCGCGAGCGCGAGATTCTCTCCTGCATGCTCGATCATGGCACCAGCAAAGCGATCGCGCGCCATCTCGGGATAAGTCCGCGTACCGTGGAGGCGCATCGCGCCAGTCTCATGGCTCGCCTCGAGGTGCGCACTGCGGCGCAGGCAATCCGCATCGCGGTCGAAGGGGATGCATTCGGCCTGCCCACAGAGGTTTCGACGCGTCAGGACAATGCAACATTGGGGATTGCCTGCGACGATCGCTATGAAGAGCTGGTTCAGCAAGCATCCGCCTAGCTTCGAGATCCAGGGGCGCTCAGCGGAAACTCTGTGAATTTCCCGGGGCCAGGGGCGTCAGCCCTCAGTCCCGAGCCGCCGCCGCGATCGTCAGACGCAGCTTGTCCAACGCTGCGGATTTGAGTTGATGCACGCGCGGCACGCTGACTTCCAGAACCGCTGCGATCTCGGTCAGATTGAGCTCTTCGACGAAGTGGAGCTTTATCACCAACTGCAACCGGTCTGGCAGTGCAGCGATCGCATCCGCCAGGCCGGCGCGATCCTCGATCTGCAGCAGACTCGCTTCGGCATCCGGATCTTCGGATCGGAAGGCAGGATCGCTGTCGGAATAGCAATCCTCGATCGAGCTCATCGATATGTACAACTGGCGGCGAATATCGTGCAGTTCGTCGGTCGAAATGTGAACCGCACTCGCGAGCTCGGCCGTAGAGGGTTCGCGCCCGAGTTCGCTGCGCAAGCTGTCGGTCGCCCGCTCCAGCTTGCGTCGCATCTGCAACGCCCCGCGCGTGTGATGCGATTGCGAGCGCAGCAGGTCGATCATCGCCCCCCGCACGCGCATCTTGGCATAGGCGGCAAAGCCGTCGTCGCTTGGCCGATCATGGCGCTGGGCGCATTCGGTGAGCGCGATCAGCCCGGATTGCATCAGATCGTCGACGTCGATCGAGCCGCTGCAGCTGCCGCCATAATACCATGCCAGCTTGCGCACCATGGGCAGGAATTGCGCAACCCGGTCGTCGATTCCGCTGGCATAGGCGCGGCGCGCGTTGAAGTTCGAGTGGTCGTGTTTCATGCCGCGAGAGCCTCCGTGTCATGGCCAAGTGCCGCGGGTTCTTCATGGGTTTCGCCGCCCACCACCGCGATCACCTCGATCGGCTGCGTGGGAGGCAATTCGGTGATGGAGAGCACCGTGCAGCCCGGCGCGCGCATCTTGAGCAACGCGGCGAGCGCCCGGCGCGCGCGCGGCTGGACGATCAGCGCGGGCTGGGTGGAGCCCGGCTCGCGTGCGCCCACGATGGCGGCGATGCGTTCGCCGATCGAGCGGCCGAGATCGGGTTCGATGATGAGTTCGCCGCTGGCGGGATCCTGCATTCCGTTCACGACCATCTCCTCGAGCTGCGCCGCCAGGGTGATCACCGGCAGTTTGGTGTCGGGGGAACAGGTTTCGCCCAGCAGCATGGCGCCCAGATCGGCGCGGATGATATCGATCAGGCGATCGTGCTCGCCAGTCTGCTGAGCGGCCAGCGAGAGGCTGGAGAAGATCGGCAGGGCATGGCGCAGCGAGATGCCGTCGGCGAGCAGCGCTTTGAGCACACGCGTCACCGCGGCGAGCGAGAGCGGCTGGGGCGTGATCGTCTCGATCAGTTGACCATGGCGGCCGCGCAGGTGATCGACGAGATCGCGAACCTGATCCGGCCCGAGCAGATCCTGCGCGCGGGTCGCGATCAGCTGGTGGAGCTGGGTGGCGATCACGCTTTCGGGATCGACCACGAGATAGCCTTCGGCGACCGCGAGATCGCGCGAGCCCGGATCGATCCACAGCGCGGGGCAGCCGAAGCTGGGATCGACCGTGGCCTCGCCCGGCACCGCATGCGCCTGCATCACCTCGCCGGTATCGATCGCCAGCAGCGAATCCGGTTTGAGCCTGCCGCTGCCGATCGGGCTGCCGCCCAGCGTGATGCGGTAGCCGTCGGGATCGATCTCGAATGTGTCTTCGATCCGAAACGGTGGGATCACGAAGCCGAAGGCCTGGCACATCTGGCGCCGCAAGCCGGTCAGCCGCGCAATCAACGTCGCGCCGTGGCGCTCGTCGGTCAGATGAATCAGGCCATAGCCCAGCTGAATGGTGACCAGCGTCTGATCGGTGACGTCGTCGATCGAGATTTTGGAAGGATCGGGCGCAGCAACGGGTTCGACGAAGTTCTCCACCGCCTCGCGCCGGGTCTTGAGCGTGCGCCAGAGCAGGAAGGCGCCCGCGGCGAGCGGCAGGAAGATCGCCTGCGGCATCGCCGGAATGCAGCCAATCGCAAACAGAATGCAGGCGACCGGCAGCCAGATCTTGGGATCGGCCAGCTGACCGCCGATCTGTCCGGTGAGGTCGCGGGTGTCCGATACGCGGGTGACGATCACCGCCGCGGCGATCGAGAGCAGCAGCGCCGGCACCGAGGCGACCAGCGCGTCGCCGATCGCCAGTGTGATGTAGTGCTGGCCTGCCTCGGCGATCGACAGACCGTGCGTGGTCATGCCGAGCACCAGCCCGGCGATGATGTTGATGAACAAGATCAGCAGCGCCGCGACGGCGTCGCCCTTCACGAACTTGCTGGCGCCGTCCATCGAGCCGTAGAAATCGGCCTCGGTGGCGATCTCGCGGCGGCGCGCCTTGGCTTCGTCAGCGGTGAGCAACCCGGCGGCGAGATCGGCGTCGATCGCCATCTGCTTGCCTGGCAGTGCATCGAGGGTGAAGCGCGCAGAGACCTCGGACACGCGGCCCGCGCCCTTGGTGACCACCATCAGATTGATGATCATCAGGATCAGGAAGACGAAGATGCCGACGGTGAAATTGCCCCCGATCAGGAAGGCGCCGAAAGCCTCGATCACCATCCCTGCGGCGGCTTCGCCCTCGTGGCCGTTCATCAGCACGATCCGCGTCGAAGCGACGTTGAGCGCAAGCCGCAGCAGCGTGGCGAACAGCAGGACCGAGGGGAAGGACGAGAAATCGAGCGGCTTCTGCGCGTTCATCGCCGCCATCAGCACAGAAACCGAGAGCGCGATGTTGAGCACGAAGAACAGGTCGAGCAGGATCACCGGGATCGGCATGACCATCAGCAGGATGATCGTGAGGATGCCGATCGGCAGCGCGAGGGCGGGGCTGAAGATCTGTCGTGCGTTCACAGGCCGAATGCTTTCAATTTGCCATAGGCGGTGGCGATGGTCTCACTCGCGCGCCCGCCCATCGGGGCGCCCGCGCCGCCGAAGGTGGATTTGAGCGTGTCGGACATCGAAGGGCGCGATGCGGCGGTCGGCAGCGGGTGGGATGAGATCGTCGAACCCGAGAAGTCGTGCTGGGCGAAATTACGCTGCGCGGCAAAAGCGGCGAAGCGTTCGGGAGCGCCGCTCGCCCCAGCAGGCATCGCGCCGTCGCCATAGGCCGAGGCGACCTTGTCGCGCATCACGCTCATGACCTCGCCGAGCGATCTCGCACGGCCGCCCTCATAGAAGATAGGACGGTTGGCGCGCGCGGCCTGCGGCATCATCGCCGCCGCCGAGCGCCCGGGATCGGCGCCCAATGCGCCGAGGAATTGTTGCGCTCCGCCAAGCCCGAGGAAGTGCGCGAGATAGAGTTCGGCGGGCTCGGGTTCGCGGCCCAGCGACAGACGCAGTCCGTCGGCGTTCTCGCGGGTGAGCTCGGCGGCCATCAGAGAAGAGGCGTCCGCATCGTAGCGCAGCGACATGACTCGCGCGCGAGTGGCGGGATCGGCGATCCCTCCGCCGGGGCCGATAGCCTGGTCGGCCCATTCCATCCCGTGTTTAGAGCCATGGCGATCGATCATGCGCATCCAGGTGGAATCGATGAATTGATAGAGCCCGGTGGCGCTGGAGGTCCCCGCCTTGGCACGCGGGTCGAGACCCGATTCCAGCTTCGCCTGCGCCAGCAGATAATCGAAATCGACCCCCGTGCGCAGCGAAGCGCGCGCGATGGCGGCCTTGACCTCGGTGTTCTGGACGGGATTGACGGTGGGCACGAAACCTCCGGGAATTGCCTTCCCGGATGTTCAGCAAGCTTTGTGCCAAACCCGCAGCGCGGGCCAGGCCGTTCTGCCGTCAGGCGAGCGCAACGCCTCCGCTGCGGCGCGGCAGTGCGATGTAGGCATCGCCGGTTTGGGTCAGCGTGCCCAGGCGGTTCTGAACGTTGGAGGCGATCAGGTTGCGCAGGCGGCGGTTGATCTCGTTGAGCCGTCGGACCGCGTCGAGCGCACCGAGGCATTCCTCGTCGAGCTGCGAGCGCTCGACCGCCTCGAGTTTCGCGCACAGGTCGAGCTTGCCGGCAGTGGACTGAACGATCGCGTCGAGGTCGAGGGCGGCAAGCGCCTGCCGTTCGCCTTCGAGCAGGGCAACCATTTGCCGCAGGGTGGCAAGCGGACTGGAGGTAGGGGTCATTGGCCGATCGTCCCATAGAGGCCGGCCGCGATGATCGCGTCGGCGATTTCGGTGGGAATGAGGGGATAACGGTCGTTGGCAAGCGCTTCGCGGATTGCGGCGACGCGCTCGTGATCGACGCCGCTCTCACCAGCTGTGACCCGTGCGGTAGAGACCGGAGGTTCGGACTCTCGCGTCTCGGCAGCGGCCTTGTGCGAGGCGGATATCCGCTGCGCCGGTGCGACGGTCGCGCTCGCGCGCTGTACCGCTCCTGCAATTTCCGGCAATCCGACAATACGCATCGTTTCGCTCCACTATCTGGTCGATATGTAGAACGGCGGATGCTGCGCGGATTTAACGGGCCGGCAACAAATTTTGCCGCCTATGGCAATTGGATGCCGACTTGGCCGGGGCGGATCACCATCGCGCGCAGCGTATCCGAACGCTTGCCGTCGGCGCGCACCTGGATCCATTCGCCCTGCGCGCCGTCTTCCACGGCTTCGCCTTGGCGGGTGAGGGTGAAGCCGTGACCGCGCACTAGAATGCTGACGGATTCCCCGCGGCGCACCAGCATCTCGGCCGGCGCTTGTGTCTCGCGCGACTGGCCTACGGGACCGCCATCGACCGCGACATAGATCTTCCAGCCCGCGCTGGGGCAGGCGACCTGAACCGAGCGCTGATCACGCCCGAACCACGAAAGGTCGAGCGGGGTTGAGCAGGAGGAGAGCTTGAGGCGCCGATCGACGGGCAAGCGGGCGCCGCCGGGCTGGCCGATCTGCGAACCGGTGAAATCCACGACTGCGCGGTCGATCATGCCGAGATCGGTCGTCGCTGCGACCGCTGCGGTGGCAAATGCGGCGGAGCCGATCAGTCCGAGAACAACAAGCTGGCGCATGGCGATTTCCTTGGCGGTGAGAGTTTCAACGTTTCTCAGCAAGCATCGTGCCAGTCTCCGGATTGCCCTCATAGCCGATCGTCACCAGGGTTTCGGCCCTTGTGCCGGGCTCGAGTACGAGCCGAGCGGTCGAGCCCTTCGACTCGATCTGCTCGAGCAATGCGGACCCGTCGCGGAATGCGGCGTCGCGTTGGCCACTGGGATACCGGACGACCACGCTTGCGCCCTGCCGGTCGTCGGTCATCGTCATATCGAGCCACTGGCCCAGGTTCGTCTCGGGGCCGGGGCGAAACACCGCCAGCCCCGCGCCGCTGCTGTCCGAAATGGCTGTCGCGACTGGCTCCACCTGCTGCGGCACAGCCGGAGTCTCGCGGCTGGCCTGCGCGGTGACGAGGAACAGGATCAGAGCGAGATCCGCAGTAACCGTCTGCCAGCCGGAACCGGCGCGCAGGATCATGCCGCCACCTGCGGAGCGTTCTCGACCGGCGCAGCGCTGCCGGCCTTGCGCACCCCTTCGGCCAGCCATTCGAGAACCGCGTCGCGGTCGCGCTCCTCCTGCCGCGAGCGGCGGGCAATTGCGGCCGCGATAGGCGCGAACAGGAAATTGGCGGCCAGCAGCCCATAGAGCGTGGTGACGATGGCTATCGCGACCGCATCGACGAGGCTTTCGCCTTGCGGGGTTGCGCCCGGGGCCTGTCCCAGCGCGAACAGTGTGCCGGCGAGGCCGAGCACCGGGGCGAGCTCGGCCGCGCTTTCGAAAGTTCGCGCCGCGCGCTGCGCTTTGTCGAGCCGCTGTTGCTTATACCGCCGATGCGCCCCGTGGATCGATTCGATCGACCGCTGCCCAATCATGATGTCGGTGATGCTGTCGAATTCGACATCGCCGAAATGATGCGGCTCGGCGCGGAAAAAGCCGTCGTCGGCGATCTCGCGGATCTGTTTCGATAGTTCGGCCTTGGCCTTTGCGACATCGAAGGCGGGCTCGAACGTGCCGCGCAGCGCAGCCAGCGTCACGCGCATATCCGCGACGCCGCAGCGCAGCAGCGTCGCCGCGACGGTTCCTGCGAATACGATGGCGATCGCGACGGGATCGATCCAGTTTTCCAGCATGGGCTGCGCTACTCCTCGGATCGCAGAACGGCCGGGTGGGAGGCGTGTTTACCCCCGTGGAAGAACTTTGCCGCCCACCGGCAGAAGCTTGCCGCAAATTGCCGCAACCGGTGCTTCCGACGAGCTTCAGCGAGTTTGGCACGCCACTTGCTAACCCGGTTCCGTAGTTTTTTGCGGAGGCTCACATGAGCAACGGTTTGTTCGGCATTCACGGTGCAGCGCTGGAGATCAGATCGCAGCGCATGGGTGTGCTCAGTTCGAATATCGCGAACGCCGCAACACCCAATTACAAGGCGCGCGACGTCGATTTCGCGGCGGCGCTCGAAGCGCGGCTGGGCGGGGTCGACAGCGAACGCGCCGCCGGTTCCGCCGCAAGCTATCGCATTCCCACCATGGCCAGCCTCGACGGCAACACCGTCGAGATGGCGACCGAGCAAGCCGCCTTCGCCGAGAATGCGGTCGCCTATTCGGCGACGCTCGGTTTCTTGCGCGGACGGGTTGAGACCCTCACCCGCGCGATCAGGGGCGAATGAGCATGGCTGGTCCGTCATCTCTCTTCGAAGTGGGGCACCGCGCCATGTCCGCACAGCTCGTGCGGATGAACACCGCGGCGTCCAACCTGGCCAATGCCGGTTCCGTCGCGGGCAGCGAGGAAGCCGCCTACCGCCCGATGCGCACCGTCTTCGCCCAGGAACTCGACCGCGCCAGCGGCTTGTCCTCCGTGCGCGTAGACAGCGTCGTGCGCGAGGATGTCGCCCCGATCCGCCGCCACGACCCCGGTCACCCGCTTGCCGATGAGAATGGCGACGTCTGGGAAAGTCCGGTCGATGAGAATGCCGAGATGGTCGAGATGCTCGAGGCCTCGCGCCAATATCGCAACATGGTCGAGGCGCTCTCGACCGCCAAGCAGCTGATGCTCGAAACGATGAGGATGAAATGATCACACCAGTCACCAATCAGCCGGCTGCCTCCGCAGCACCCGTCGCGGGGCGCGGGATGGACCAGCTGGGGCAGGGGGATTTCCTCCGTCTGCTTACCGTCCAGATGCAGCAGCAGGATCCGATGGATCCGGTCGATAACAAGGAGATGCTGGCGCAGATGGCGCAGTTCTCCTCGCTCGCAGGCGTCGCCGAGACCAATTCCATGCTCGAACGGATTTCGGACAAGCTCGATCAGCTGATCGTGTCCACCGAGACCGCCCACGATCTTCGCAACGGAGAAAATTGATGTCCTTCTACACTTCGCTCAACGGCATGAAGAACGCGCAGACCTCGCTCGGCGTGATCTCGCACAACATCGCCAACTCCGAGACCTTCGGTTTCAAGCGCAGCCGTACCGAGTTCTCGGAGCTCGTCGCCGGTTCGGCGCTCAGCAATCCGCGGATGATCCAGGGCATCGGCGCCTCGGTGAAATCGATCACCCAGAATTTCTCGCTCGGCCCCGTCGAACAGACCGGTTCCGCGCTCGACCTCGCGATCACCGGCGACGGCTTTTTCACCACCCGTTCGGCTATCGACGGCTCGACGCTCTACACCCGCGCCGGGTCCTTCACGCTGAGCGGCGCCGGCAACATCGTCGACAGCAGCGGCAATCGCCTGCAGCTTTTCCCGGTCGATGCCAATGGCCAGATCACCGGTAACACGCTGTCCGATGCCAACCTGCCGACGCAGAATGCTGCCGGGGCGGAGTTCGTAGGCGTCACCATCGACGAAGTGGGGGTGGTCTCGGCGTCCTATGCCGACGGATCGACTGATCCGGTCGGTGCAGTGGCGCTCGCGACGTTCATCTCGCCCACCGGGCTCAAGAAAGTCGGCCAGGCGAACTGGGAAGGCACCGGCCTGTCCGGCGCCGCCACCTACGGTGCGGCTGGTTCGGGCGCCTACGGTTCGCTCCTCTCGGGTTCGCTCGAGCGCTCGAATGTAGATATTGCGGAAGAACTGGTCGGGCTGATCACCGCCCAGCGCAATTTCCAGGCGAATGCCAAAGCGATCGATACCGCGACCCAGATCTCGCAGACCGTCATCAACCTGCGGAGCTGATCGCGATGGACCGCCTTATCCACACTGCGCTTTCGGGCATGCGGGCGTCGATGGACAGCCAGCGCGTCATCGCGAGCAATATGGCCAATGCCAATACGCTCGGGTTTCGCGCCGAACTGGTCGATGCGCGCGCGGTCACCATCGAGGGTCTCCCCAACGAGGCGCGCGCGATGCAGACCGTGCAGGTGCGCGGTGCGGATATGAAGGCGGGCGAGATGATCGACACCGGGCGATCGCTCGATCTCGCCATCGAGACCGAGGCGCTGATGGCGGTGCAGGCCGAAGACGGCACCGAAGCCTACACCAGGCGCGGCGATCTCTCGATCTCGGCGACCGGGCTGCTGGTCAATGGCGAGGGGCGTCCAGTGCTGGGCGACACCGGCCCGATCACCGTCCCCCCCACCGGCATCCCGGCGATTGCACCCGACGGGACGATCACGATCACCGACCCCGCGGTGCCCGACCAGCCCCCGGCCGAGATCGGTCGGATCAAGCTGGCCGGCTGGCAGGGTTCGCCGATCCAGAAGGGTCTCGACGGCCTGTTCCGGGTCGAGGGCGGCGGCGTGCTGCCGCTCGATGAAACCGCCACCGTCAAAACCGGCGCGCTCGAGCAATCCAACGTCAGCACCACCGAAGTCCTGGTCGAGATGATCGATGCGCAGCGCCTGTTCGCGATGCGCAGCAAGATGATCGCGACCGCCCGTGAAATCGACGAAAGCGGCGCACAATTGATGCGCCTCGGCTAATCCAGGAAAAGGATCCAGCACATGCCCACCTCAGCTCTCCAGGTCGCCCGGACCGGACTCGAAGCGCAGGACGCGCGGATGCGGGTCATCGCCAACAATCTCGCCAACGTCGGCACCACCGGCTTCAAGCGCGACCGCGCCAATTTCGCGACACTCGCCTATCAGGATGCTCGAGTGGCGGGGCAGCGTTCCTCGGGCGAAACCGCTTACGCCACCGGGCTCAACCTGGGTACCGGCGTAGCGGTCCAGTCCACCAGCCAGATCATGACCCAAGGCGCGCTGGCGACGACCGGCAATGCCTTCGACCTCGCGCTCGATGCCGATGGCTATTTCCAGATCGAGATGCCGGGCGGGCGCACAGCCTATACCCGTGCAGGCAATTTCACGGTTTCCGCCGAAGGACAGCTGGTCACCCAGCAGGGCTTCGCGGTGCAGCCGGCGATCACCGTGCCCGAAGGCGCGACCGCGATCACCGTCGCTCCCGACGGGACGGTATCGGCGACGCTGGCAGGGGAAGCCGAGCCGGCCGAACTCGGCCAGATCCAGGTCGCGCGCTTCACCAACCCTTCCGGCCTGCAGGCGATCGGCGACAACTTCCTGGTCGAGACCGCCGCGAGCGGCGCTGCCGAACTGGGCCCCGGCGGCGAGAATGGCCGCGGCAACATCCGCCAGGGAATGCTGGAATCCTCCAACGTCAACATCGTCGAGGAACTGGTATCGATGATCGAAACCCAGCGCGCCTATGAAATCAGCTCCAAGATGGTTTCGGCCGTCGACGAGATGCTGCGCAACGCCAATCAGACGCTGTGAGGATGAACAGCATGAAGTCTCTCGCGCTCGTCCTGCCTCTCGCTCTGATGTGCGGCGCTTGCGGCACCGGAGGCGCGCGACCCGCAGGGTTCGCGGCCGCGCTGCCGCCGCCGCCGCCCTATCAGCCTCAGCCTGCGGATGGCGCCATCTTCCAGGTCAGCCAGGGCTATGCCCCGCTCTACTACGGCAACCGCGCCTCGCAGGTGGGGGATCTGGTCACGGTGGTTCTGGTCGAGCGGACGCAGACCTCCAAATCGACCAGCGGCTCGACAGATCGCGAGGGCAATCTCGGATTGTCGCTGCCGCGCTTCGTCGGGATCGACGATGCCGACCTTAATGCTTCGGGCGGAGGGTCGTTCAATGGTTCGGGCAATGCAGCGCAGGCGAGTTCGATCCGAGCCGATCTCACCGTCACTATCGCCGAGGTCCGTCCCAACGGCACGGCCCTGATACGCGGAGAGAAGGTCATGCATTTGAGCCAGGGCGAGGAATGGGTCCAGCTGGCGGGAATTATCCGGCTCGCCGATATCGATCAGGACAACCGCATCCTGTCGATCCGCGTCGCCGATGCGCGCATCTCCTACTCCGGCGCCGGTTCGATCCAGCGTGCGGGCCGCGAGGGGTGGCTGTCGCGCTTCTTCGGCGCGGTCTCTCCCTTCTGAGGAATGCCATCATGATCCGCCGCCTCGCTCTTCTCCTCGTCGCGCTGCTCGCGCTGCTGCCGCTTCCGGCCGCGGCCGAGCGGGTGCGCGATCTCGGCCAGTTCCAGTCGGTCCGTTCCAACCAGCTGACCGGCTATGGCATCGTCGTCGGTCTCGACGGATCGGGCGACGACAATTTCGCCTATCTGACGCAGGCCATGCGCGGTGTCTCGGGGCGGCTCGGCCTGCAGCTGGCGCCGGGCGTGAATCCGGCGCTCAAGAACGCAGCCGCCGTCATCATCACCGCCGAACTTCCGGCTTTCGCCAAGCCCGGGCAGCGCATTCCTGTCACCGTCTCGACCATAGGCAAGGCCAAGTCGCTGCGTGGTGGCGCGCTGGTGCTCACACCGCTCTACGGCGCCGACGGGCAGATCTATGCCATGGCGCAGGGCAATCTGGCCGTGGGCGGGCTCGGCGTCTCGGGCAAGGACGGCTCGAAGCTGACGGTCAACGTGCCGACAGTGGGCCGGATCGCCGATGGCGCGACCGTCGAACAGGCGGTGGCTAGCAATTTCGACTTTTCCGAGGTGCTGCGCTGGAACCTCTACCGCGCCGATTTCCTCACCATCTCGCGGGTTCGCGACGCGATCAACGCCTTCTATCCGGGCATGGCCCAGATCGAGGACGGGGTGACCCTCGCGCTGTTCCTGCCCCCTGGGGCCAATTCGCGCGCCGAAATCATGGCACGGATCGAGATGCTCGATATTCAGCCTGCGGAGCGCGCGGCCAAGGTTGTTGTCAACAGCCGTACCGGGACGATCGTAATCTCAAGCGCGGTCCGTCTCTCCCCGGCGGCGATCAGCCACGGAAGCCTGGTGGTGCGGATCGACGAGGACCCGCTCGTGGTCCAGCCCGCACCATTCGCCAATGGTCGTACGGCAATCGAACCCGATAGCACGATCAGCGCCAGCCAGATGGATAGCGTCGTCACGCAGGTCGGCCCTGCGGCTTCGCTCGCCGAGGTGGTCGATGCACTGAACGCGCTGGGTGCGAGCCCGGCGGACTTGGTGGCCATCCTCGAGGCCCTCAAGCAGGCAGGTTCGCTCAACGCGGAGCTGGAGATCATCTGATGGTCGCTTCCATTCCTATCGGCGGGCCCTCGGGTGCCGTCGCGCCAGACAAGCCGAATGGTAAGGTGGACCCGGCCCGCGCCGAGTTGCGCGAAACGGCGCAGCAGTTCGAAGCGATCTTGCTACGCCAGATGCTCGCCAGCGCCCGCAATGTCGATTTCGGCGGCAATGATCTGTTCGGCGGCGAAAGCGACAAGACTTTCCACGAGATGCGCGACGCGCAATTCGCCGAGATCACCGCGAAATCCGGCCAGTTCGGCTTTGCTGCGGCGATCGAGCAGCAACTCGAGCGGTTCCTGCCGCAGGGTAGCGACTGATGGCTTCCGATCTCCTTTCGATCGCGGCGAGCGGCGCACGGGCGGCGCGCGGAGCGCTCGATGTCACAGCACAGAACATCGCCAATGCCTCGAGCGACGGCTACGTGCGGCGCAGCCTCAGGATCGCGGAGGTCGCCGCTTCGGGCGGCGCCGGGCGACAGGCCGATATCTCGCTGTCGGGGGCGCGGATTGCGGAGATCCGGCGCAATGCCGATCCGTTCCTGCAAGGCGAAGTGCGCCGGACGAATGGCGATCTCCAGCGGGCGAACACCGAATTGTCGGGTCTGCGCAACATCGAGAGCGCGATCGAACAATCGGGCATTTTTACCTCGATCGTGGAATTCGAGGCTTCTTTACAGCAGCTTGCGGGCGATCCCTCGGACCCGTCGAGACGCGCGGCAGTGCTAGCCGAAGCGAATACGATGGCAAGCAAGTTCGAGATCACTGCAGCCGGACTCGACTCCGTTGGCGCGGGTCTTCGCTTCGATGCCGATGCGCAACTTAGCGAAGCCAATATTATCGGCAGCGAACTGGCGCGGGTTAACCTGCGGCTGGCGCGCGCCGGCAGCGGCAGCAGCGATCGCGCGGCGCTGCTCGATCAGCGCGATCAGCTGCTCGAGCGCCTGGCCGGGTTCAGCGCGGTCACGACCTCTTTCGCCAGCGACGGCACCGTGGCGGTCTCTTTGGGTTCGATGCCGGCGCGCAGCTTCGTGCAGGGAGGGTCCTCGGGGGTGCTTTCGTCCGCGCAAGCCGCCGACGGAACCTTGAGCTTCGCGGTCGACGGCCTGGCGACCAATCCGGGTTCCGGCAGCCTGGCCGGCGCCGGGCTGGCGCTCACCTCGCTGGCAGCTACACGCGAGCGGTTGGATGCGATGGCGAACCGCCTGGCCGATGCGGTCAATGCCGCGCAGGCTGCGGGTGTCGGCCTGGACGGAGCGCCGGGGCAGCCGATGTTCTCGGGAACCGGCGCGGGCGATCTGAAAGTCGTGCTCGCCAGCGGACAGGGGATCGCCACCGCACCGGCAGGAGCCGCGGCGGGCAGCCGCGATACGCAAAACCTCGCCAATCTGCGCCAGGCGCTGACGATCGAGAACCCGGCGCAAAAGCTAAGCAGCCTGTTGTTCGATGTATCCAGCACCGTCGCGGGGCGCAATGTGACGCAAAGCGCGCTCGAGACGATCGCTTCATCGGCGCGGGTCTCGCTCGAACAGCAATCGAGCGTCAACCTCGACAACGAAGCCACCAATTTGATCCGTTTTCAGCAGGCCTTCCAGGCTTCGGGCCGGGCGATGCAGGTGGCGAGCGATATTTTCGATACTCTTCTGGGGATCGGGCGATGATCAACCTGAGCACGGGTGCCTTCTTTGAACGCAGCACGCAGCAGATCGGGGTGCTGCGTTCGCGCGCCGAGACGCTGCAGCAGCAGATCGGGACGGGCAACCGGATCGAGCGGTCTTCCGACGATCCCGTCGCGGCGGCGCGGCTGCGGATGCTGGCGCGCAGCGAGCGCATCGCCGCGGTCGATACGCGCAATTCGCAATTGGCCGAGGCGGATCTCGCGCTGACCGATCAGTCGCTGGGTTCGATCGCCGATCTGGTGATCCGCGCGCGCGAACTGGCGGTGCAAGGCACCGCGCCGGCGCTGAGCGATGCGCAGCGCGAAGCGATCGGCATCGAGATGAAGGGGCTACGAGAAAATCTGGTCATGCTGGCCAATAGCCGGAACATCGCCGGCCATGCCCTGCTCGGCGGCCAGGCCACCGGTGCAGCCTATGTCGATGACGGCACGATTGCGCAGTTCGTCGGTACCGCTGCGGTGGACCCGCTCGAGATCGGCGAGGGCCAGTCGGTGGTTCCAGGGCTGACCGGTCCCGAGGTCTTCGAGTTCGCAACAGCGGGCGGCCCGACAGACCTGTTCAGCGTGCTCGGCAACCTGGCCGCGGCGCTCACGACCGGGGGCGATGCCGCGACGCAGGCGAGTTCGGACGCCCTGTCAGCGCTCGACACCGGGCTGGAAAAGGTCACCACCGCGCAGACCGTGATCGGCGCGCGGCTCAACTGGGTCGACCTGATGACCGAGCGGCGCGAAAACAATGCCGAGCGGGCCGCCGAAGAGCGCGCCGATGTCGGCGGCGCCGATATCGCCACCACCATGAGCCGTCTCCAGGAGACGCTCACCGTGCTCGAAGCGACCCAGGCCAGCTTCGTCCGCCTCGCCAATCTGTCCCTGTTCTCGATGTTGCGCTGATCGCGCAATCAGCTGGAGTACGCATTCAATGTTCGCGATCATCGGAATCATCGTCCTGCTCGTCATGGTTTTTGGCGGGTTTACGCTGAGCGGTGGCGCGCTCGGTCCGGTTCTGGTCGCGATGCCCTTCGAGATGCTGATCATCGGCGGCGCGGCGATCGGCGCGATCGTAGCGGGCAATTCGATGGATGGGCTCAAGGCGATCGGCGGCGCGTTCGGCAAGATCTTCAAGGGACCCAAGCACACCAAGCAGGATCACATCGATGCGATCGCGCTGACGACGCAATTGATGAAGACGCTCAAGAACGAGGGGCCGGTGGCGCTCGAAAGCCATCTCGAAAACCCCGCCGATTCGACCATCTTCGGCGCCTATCCCGGCCTGCTCAAGAACACCGCTCTGATCGGCCTGATCAGCGACACGCTGACCTTGCTGGTGGTCTCTTCGGGCACGCTGGAAACCCATGCGGTCGAGGAGGTGATGGACAATGCTATGAAAACGCATTTCCACGAACTGCACGAGCCGCAGCATGCGCTGCAGTCGCTCGCGGATGCCTTGCCCGCGCTGGGGATCGTCGCCGCCGTGCTCGGCGTGGTCAAGACGATGGGCTCGATCAACGAACCGCCCGAGGTTCTCGGCAAGATGATCGGCGCGGCGCTTGTTGGCACTTTCCTCGGGGTGCTGCTTGCCTATGGCATCGTCTCTCCGCTCGCAGGCCGGCTGAAGCAGGTGCTCGAACAGGATGAGATGATCTTCCATGCGGTGAAGCAGGTCATCATCGCTTCGCTCTACGGCCACCCGCAGCCGCTGGTCGTGGAATCGGCGAGATCGGGCCTCGGCCACGCGGTGCGGCCGGGATTGACCGAACTCCTCGACGCCTTGCGGGGCCGCTGACATGGCCAGCAAGGCAGCTCGCAACGATCCCGTTCCGATCATCGTCAAGAAGGTCACGATCGTCGAGGCGGGACACCATGGCGGTGCCTGGAAAGTGGCTTATGCCGATTTCGTCACTGCGATGATGGCCTTCTTCCTGCTGCTTTGGCTGCTCGGTTCGACCACCGAGGACCAGCGCAAGGGGCTCGCCGACTATTTCACCCCGACGCTGGTCAAGACCAAGGAACAGAGCGCGGGGGCTTACGGGCTGCTGGGCGGCTCTTCGTTGACCGATGTCGATAGTTACCCGCATGCTGCCGGCCAGACGGGCACCAAGACCCTGACCGTCCCACGCGATGCGACCGGTGGGCCCCGCGAGGGGGCGGCGATGATCAAGCGCATCCAGCAGCGGGTCGAAAGCAAGATCGCGGAAGAGGAGCGGCTTCGCCGACTGATGCGCCAGGTGCGGATGGTGGATACCACCAAGGGCATCCGCATCGATCTCGTGGACGATGCCGATTTTTCGATGTTTGCGCTCGGGACAACCGCGCTGACGCGCGATGCCCGCGACCTGCTGCAGGTCATCTCCACCTCGATCGGCCCGGAGCCCAGCAAGATCACCGTTCGTGGCCACACCGACGCCTTGCGCTGGCGCGATCCGCAGCGGGTCAACAATTGGTCGCTCTCAGCCGGTCGGGCCGAAGCGACGCGACAGATGCTCATGCAGCACGGAATTGCGATCGAGCGGTTCCGCCGGATCGAGGGCGTCGCCGACACCGAACCGCTGATCAGCGCGGATCCGACAGATCCGCGCAACCGCCGGATTTCGCTGACCTTGGCGGACTAGCGCGGGCGGTCGATTTTCAGTTCGGGCGACCCGCTAGCGCGGCAATTATGCAGCGGCTTTGACTCTCGCGAATCTGCGCCTAAACCGGCGTCGATCCGGGAGATTCAATCCATGAAATTCACTGTCGCATCCGTCCTCGCCTCGCTGTTCCTCGCCCAGGCCGCCGCTGCCCAATCCGACGCCCCCCCCCCGCCTTCGCCCAATCCGGTAGAGGAGCAGGAAGTGGACGCGTCGCAATCCGACGAAGCATTGCCCAAGGAGGGCACCGGGGAAGCGGTCCAGGCTGCGCCCGCCCTTGTCCAGCCAGGCACAGGAGCAGAAGAGGCCTCTTGGGACATTACCGCGCCCCGGGGCGCGACGCTGCGCCAGGTGCCGATCCGCACCGACGAAGGCACCTGGATGGATGTCGACGTTTCCCCCGATGGCCGCAGACTCGCCTTCGCCTTGCTCGGCGATATCTACACCATGCCGATCTCCGGCGGCACGCCAACACGCGTTGCGGAAGGGCTCGCCTGGGAGATCCAGCCGCGCTTCTCGCCCGACGGACGACGGATCGCCTTCACGTCCGACCGCGGCGGGGCCGACAATATCTGGGTGATGAACGCCGATGGTTCGGACAAGCGGCAGGTCACCAAGGAAGACTTCCGCCTGCTCAACCAGCCGACCTGGAGTCCGGACGGGCGCTATATCGCCGCCAAGAAGCATTTCACCACCCAGCGGTCTGCCGGGACGGGCGAAGTCTGGCTCTATCACGTCTCGGGCGGTGGCGGCGTCGCGCTGGTCGAACGGGAGAACGAAGCCGCTCAGAAGGAGCTGGGCGAACCGGTCTATTCCGCGGATGGCGGATCGATCTTCTACACCCGCAACGTCTCGCCCGGTGCGGTGTTCGAATATGCGCAGGATTCCACCCAGAGCCTGTTCGAGATCGAACGCTACGACATCGCCACGGGTGAAGTGACGACCGCCGTCTCCGGCTATGGCGGATCGGTCCGTCCGCAGCCTTCGCCCGATGGCAAATACCTGTCATTCGTCCGGCGCGACAAGGACCAGTCGCAATTATGGATCAAGGATCTTTCGACCGGCGTCGAACGGATGATCTACGATGAGCTCGATCTCGACATGCAGGAGACCTGGGCCGTCTATGGCGTCTATCCGCTTATGGACTGGACCCCGGACAGCCGCGAAATCGTGTTCTGGGCCGGCGGCAAGCTCAACCGGATCGGGCTGGACGGCGGGGCGGCGCGGGTCATTCCCTTCCGCATCGACGACACCCGCACCGTCGCCGATGCGCCGCACCCGGTGATCCCGGTGGCGCCCGACAGTTTCCAGACCCAGATCCCCAAATTCGCCGCGCTTTCGCCCGACGGGCGACGGATCGTCTTCGAGAGCCTCGGCAAGCTCTACGTCAAGAACGCTGCAGGGGGCGAGCCGCGCCGACTGACCGGCGAAGGCGGTGCGCTGGAATTGTGGCCGACTTGGTCGCGCGATGGCGAACAGATCGCTTTCGTGCGCTGGACGGACCAGGGGCTGGGCCAGATCGTCGTCGCGGGCAGCGACGGGCGCAATGCGCGCACCGTGACGGCCATGCCGGGACATTACGCGGTTCCGCAATTCTCACCCGACGGCCGCACGCTGGTGTTCGAGAAGCGCAGCGGCGGCTATCTCACCTCGCCCGAATATTCCGAGAATGCCGGGGTCTATACCGTCCCGGTGTCGGGCGGCGCACCCAGGCTCGTCTCGCGCGGCAACCGGGTGCCGCAATATGGTGCCGACAACGACCGCATCTTCATGACGGGCAATTCGGACGGCAAGCTGCAGCTGCTTTCCACCGATCTCAACGGCGAGGCGGTGCGTGTCCACGCCGAGGGCGAGCTAGCCAATGATTTCCGCGTCGCGCCGGACGGCGACTTTGTCGCCTTCCGGCAGAATTACGAAGTCTTCGCCATGCCGCTGCTGCCCGGCGGCCAAGCGGTCACCGTCGGCGAGAAGGCGAGCTCGTTGCCGGTGGTGCGCGCAAGTCAGGGCGGGGCGGATTACATCGGCTGGGCCAACGGCGGCGATACGCTCTACTGGTCGATGGGCCCCACGCTCTACACGGCCGGCACGGCGGCCATGTTCCGCACCGCACCCGCGGGCGAGGACGCGCCCGAATTCGTCCAGCCCGAGACCGGCATCTCACTGACCCGCACCGTCCGGGCCGACAAGCCCACCGGGATCTACGCGCTGACCAATGCCCGCATCCTCACCATGGCGGATGACGCCGCGGGAGCGATCAAGAGCGGGACAGTGGTCATTCGCGGCGACCGGATCGTTGCAGTCGGACCTTCGGCCAGCACGCAGGTGCCCGCAGGCGCCACGGTGATCGACGCCAGCGGCAAGACCATCATGCCCGGCCTGGTCGACGCGCACGCCCACGGCCCGCAGGGCGTGGGCGATCTGGTGCCGCAGCAGAATTGGGCGACGGTTCAGGAACTGGCGATGGGGGTGACCACGATCCACGATCCCTCCTCCAGCGCCAGTTCGATCTTCGCGGCGTCCGAGCGGCAGCGGGCGGGCACGCTGCTCGCGCCGCGCATCTTCTCGACCGGCGAGATCATCTACGGGGCCAAGGCGCCGAGCGTCTATGCCCGGATCGACGGCTATGAGGATGCTCTCGCCCATGTCCGCCGGATCAAGGCGCAGGGCGGAATTTCGGTCAAGAACTACAACCAGCCGCGCCGCGAACAGCGTCAGCAGGTGGTTGCCGCAGCCCGCGCGGAAAACATGCTGGTGGTCGCCGAGGGCGGGTCGCTGTTCGGGATGGACATGAACCTCGTCGCGGACGGCAATTCCACGCTCGAGCACAACGTCCCGGTAGATGTGATGTACGAGGATGTGCTGCAGTTCTTCGGCCAGAGCCAGACGAATTACACGCCCACGCTGGTGGTGACCTATGGCGGGCTGGCGGCCGACCCCTACTGGCGTCAGGCCACCGATGTGTTCGACAATCCGCTGCTGGTCCACACCCCGCCGCGGATGCTGCTGGCCGAAACCGCGCGTCGTACCAAGGCTCCCGACTGGGCCTATGTCGACGACAATTCCGCGCGCGAGGCGAAGAAGCTGGCCGAGCGGAACGTCAAGGTCAGTATCGGCGCGCACGGGCAGCAGCCCGGGATCGCAGCGCATTGGGAGCTATGGAGCTTCGTGCGTGGAGGGATGAGCCCGGTCGAGGCATTGCGTGCGGGCACGATCGAATCCGCCCGCTCGCTGGGAATGGATCGCGATATCGGCAGCATCGAGCCGGGCAAGCTGGCCGATCTCGTCATCCTCTCGGCCGATCCGGCGCAGGATATCCGCAACTCGGACGATATCGATCGCGTGATGCTCGGCGGACGGCTCTACGACGCGCGCACGATGAACGAGGTCGTCACCGGCGATGCTCGCCGCATGCCTTACTGGTGGGAATGATCGCTCGAAGGTGAAGGGCGGAAGTCAGGCTTCCGCCCGGACTTTCTCTAGAAACGACTTAACCTGCTGGCGCAGCGCGCTGGCCTGGCTTTCGAGTTCGGTCGATGAGTTGAGAACCTGGCTGGCAGCCGCTCCGGTGACGAGGCTGCTCTCGCGGACCTGGTCGATATTGGCGGATACCTCGCCCGAGGCGCGGGCGGCGAGATCGATGCTGCGCGCCAGATCCTGGCC